>Ga0208220_1000002_pt1 | contig 649632 bp, 572 predicted proteins | sample NGESurdeep092012_9_FD_184484 | JGI IMG/M metagenome (GOLD analysis project Ga0208220, IMG submission 184484) | Arctic peat soil microbial communities from Barrow, Alaska - NGEE Surface sample F53-1 deep-092012 (SPAdes) | ecosystem: Environmental > Terrestrial > Soil > Wetlands > Peat ...
GAGGTGGGGGCGGCGGCATCGGCACGAGTCGTGACGTCAATACATCCAGTACCGGTGGCGGCGGTGGCGGCGGTGGCGGCTACTACGGCGGTGGCGCAGGTAGCGGACCATTTGGGGGTGGCGGGGGAGGTTCGAGTTACGCCGCTACGGACCTCACTAACGTTGGAATCGACCCAGTGCAGGAAACGGCGACGACAATAGCCACCGGAAATGGCGAGGTGGATTTTGCGTATACCCCGGGGTGTTCGTCAGCTTCGAGCTCTTCAATCGCGCATTCGAACACAGAATCAGCGCTCACGTCGAGTAGCTCGTGCCCATTGATCGTGAAGGTAACGGGTTTGTTGACCCTAACTTCGGGTCTCACACACAAGCCCTATTACAATCCCGACCTCGCGCGCTTCTACGGTGAAGTGTCGCGAACGTCCAGCAACGCGTGTCAGTCGGGCTGCACCGATCTCACCGTCAAAGTAACGGACCCGGCCAACAAGAACAAAGCTGTCGCGGGTGCCACCGTTGACGCGTCGGTGCAACCAATCAGAGGTGGTCTTGCGCCCTATGCTTCGGGCGTCGACCCCGGGACAGGATTTCTCTGCCGGGGCGCCGCGGTCGTCAACGCGGCAAACTGTGGGAACGGCTCGCACGAGGTGACGGACATCACCAACGGCGACGGCGAGGTGAAACTGCGCTATTGGGCACCGGGCGTCATCACCACGGAATCGGTGCTCCTCACCGTGAAGGTGAATGACACGTGCAATCAAAGTCAGTGCCCAAGCCAAAAGCGTCACGGCGAAGCGACACCGAATCCGACTCTCACCATCATGCCCAACGTGCTGGTTGGCACCGTGGCGGCCTATAAGACGGCGCAACTGACGCCCGAAGAGTCGAGCGACTTGGCGCAGTGGACGACCAAGAAGGGAACCGCGCTCAAGGACTACGCGAAGGGTCAAGGCATCGAGAAGTTGCTCACCACGGCAATTACCACCATGTTCGAAGCGGAGACGGAGGGACCCATTGCCATCGCGTCGTACGTGAAAGAAGCAAACAGCATTGACGCCGAAGAGCAAGGCTTCATGGCGATGGTGTTGAACGCATTTAAAGTGCGAGAACGCGGTCTCGGGGTGACGTCCACTGACGCTATCCACAAGGTCGGACCAACGCCCGGTCGAGATTTCCTCTTAAATTTCGCCGCGAACAACGGGCCGTTCGGCTTCGATGGCGGGTTGACGTGGCTGTACGGTTCGGAGTTGGCCAAACTACCTCACATAGAAACCCAGACGATGTATCTGCGGATCTTTGAAGTTAGTTTCTGTCAGCAAGGTAAAGAATGTGGACCGGGCTACAGCGGAGTCTTAAATCACCGATACGACGGGATTCAGCCCTACCTGTACTTCCAGTTCACTTCCGACCGAGGACCGGCGAAGGGAGAGTTCCAACGACACCCCGTCTACTCTGATGCATTCATCGTGCCCTACAACGCCGAAGCGTGGATGGAGTCCCAGTTCGGGAAATAACGACACGAGTGTTGACTTCGGTAGTGCCTCCCATTCGTGGCGTGGTAATGCCATTGGTAAGTTTTCTGTCATTGCTTCAACAAACTTTCGACCGTGTCGCCACTGACATGGCCAAACGGAGTGAGCGCGCGAGCCGCGTCGATGAGCCCCTAACTTGCCAGTCGATTGCGAGCAGCGAGCGCGTCCGGGACGGATTACGTTAGAGCGTCTGCGACTCATTGGTCGACCTGGATATCATCGCTAAAACTCCTAGTGGGCCGCCCGGGTCTCGATCCCGGCACCTTGGGATTAAAAGGCCACCGAGTTCATTATTCTCTATTCATTAGATTCAGAGAACCCCATATTCATAGGGGTTTGCGTTCAGTGCGTTCCGTGGCTATCGAGAAATGTTAGGGATGAAATTAGGGATTTTCCCACCCGATCCTGGCGTCCGCGATCCAACAACGGCTGCGATACATTACGGTGCTTTTCTAACGCGCATATTGGGTACGTTAAATAAGACAAGTCGCCTATACTTATGTAAGACTCGATGGAGTCGACTCTAGGAAAGGGGCACTTATGAACGGCAGTGACCGCTCAGGCTTCTACGTCCGCCAGTCGGCTGGGTACTCGGCCTTCATTCCACGTGCCCTGCCACCGATTCCCAGTCTCGATCTATCCCAGTTGGCGGGCAGTTTGTCGAGAGCCGACCAGGCCCTCGGTCGCCTCGATGGAGCCACCCGCAATCTGCCCGACGTCAACCTCTTCCTCGCCATGTACGTCCGCCAGGAAGCCCTCCTGAGTTCTCAGATCGAGGGCACCGACTGTACCCTCGATGACTTGCTGGCCTTTGAACTCGACGCCAGGACCAGCGGGGTTCCTGAACTCGATGTCCAAGAGGTCGTGAACTACGTCGCAGCGCTGAACTACGGCACGGCTCGTCTCACTGATCTCCCCATCAGTCGTCGACTCCTCTGCGAGATCCACGTACGACTGCTGCAAACGGGACGCGGGTCTGATCGCTCGCCCGGTGAGTTCAGAAGGACCCAGAACTGGATTGGCTCAAGGCTCGCCGCCGGCAGTTCCATCGACACCGCCGCCTTCGTGCCGCCACCACCAAACGAAATGGAAGCCGCCTTCAGCGAACTCGAGCGCTACCTGGACAGCTCACGTGACAACGCTGGGGCGCTCCCGCTCCTGGTGGACTGCGCACTAGCGCACGCTCAGTTCGAGACCATCCATCCCTACCTGGACGGGAACGGGCGCATGGGGCGACTACTCATCACGCTGCTGCTCTGCGAACGCGGAGTGCTCACCGCACCCGTCCTCTACCTCAGCACCTACCTTCGTCGTAACCGGTCGAAGTACTTCGAGTTACTCATGGAGGTCAGGGATCACGGTACGTGGGAAGCATGGATCAACTTTTTCCTGCGCGGCATCGGTGAGACTGCCGCCGAGGCGGCGCAGACGGCCCAGAAGGTGCACGCGATGCGCGAGACCCACCGGCGCGCCCTTGAGATGAACGGGGGCACGCTCAACGATCTGGCGGTCCTCGATCGACTCTTCAGTCAACCTTTGGCCAACGCCGCGTGGGTCGAAAAGAGTGTTGGTGTGTCTCAGCCCACCGCCAATGCCATCCTTTCGAGGTTCGAGGCGTCGGGCGTACTGAGGGAGGTCACCGGCCAACGCCGCAATCGTGTCTATCGCTACGACGCATATCTAACGCTTTTCGACCAGCCCGTCCTTGAGCCATCGGAGAACGAGACATTGTCTTGACGTTCGCTTAAGTGTTGTTGTGTCAATGGGTGATATTGGTGAACCGCTCACGATCGATCCACGAAGGATTCACTCGTTCGTCGCAGCGTCGGCCGTTAGATTTTGTCTCCTTCGCGATCTCGAGCAACTCGGAGGGACGGAATTAGGGATTTGATCCGCACGAATTGGTGAAGAATTCTGAAAGTCCTTGGTATTACTGGTGGGCCGCCCGGGTCTCGATCCCGGCACCTTGGGATTAAAAGGAACTTGCGAACTGTTGAGGTGTGTCGGTCTCGTCGCGTAAATCTTTAGTTTTCAAGGAAACGTGTTGTTCTGTGATCTCGTCTCGTGGTGTTGCAGAAATATGAGGCCTAAAGTGGGTTCTCCTCGGGTACCAGGGCCCGAGATGCTCGAATACCTCGGCGTCGCCGGAGGAGAGCACGAGCTTCCAGTGGTGATCCTTGAGGAGGTACGTGCTCAATGCACTGGAGCGATTCCAGAGCACCCATTGGACGTCCCAGTGGCGGAAGATGGCATCGGGTTCAACGTAGAGCGACGACACATCGACGTACGTGGAGAGAATGCCCGTACCGAAGTAAAGGTCGGTCCTTCCGTCGACGAACACGGGCACCCCGAGGTGGATCAGGTAGTCGCCCCACCAGTAAGTCGAAAAAACGCGGCCGTGCTGGCGCTGGACGAACGCGGCGGCGGCGACCGGCATGTCGTTCTCACTCTGACCTTGCGCCGGCGCGCCGGCAGCGATATGAGGACCCGCGACAAGGGCAACGGCGAGGACGATCGCGATCGGAAGGCTGAGAAGTGATGGTCGGATCGACTCCGTCCGCAAAGGGGTTGCCCGGCTCAACACAGCGCACCAGGCGAGCACGAGATACGGAAGGAAACGGACCGCGTGCAGTGTCGCGACAAGCAGTACAAAGGAGATGACGACATCTTCGAGCGCTAGTGGACGATCCGAGCATCCGAGCGTGCCGATTAGCCAGAGCAGCGGTCCCACCACGAGGAACAGTACGAGCAATCCATGAAAGTTCGGTGACTGCCATTCTTGGATTAGCGATGTGAGCTCGGTCGAGGAGCTCACGCGGAGCGCGTAGCCCACGAGCGCGACACCATGGGGATTGACGAACGTCGCTCCGATCGAAAATGCCGCGGTCGCCGCAATGGGACGCGTCGGCAGACGGCGCGAGAGCCGAAGCCGGCCCGGGAAATCGGGGAGGACCGACCAGAGTACTTCAAGCCCCAACACGCCGAGACCGAGCAAGAAGCTGCCATGGACGTTTGCCCACACGAGGAGCAATGGCGGTAACGCGATGAGCCAGCGCGTCCGCCCGCGTGCGAGCGACAACAGAAATAGCTCCGCGGCGAAAAACATGTAGCTCGGATCCTGCGGTCGCACGGCGAGACCCACCACCAAGCCGCCAGCCGCGAGAGCCGAAAGCGCCGCGATCCACAGCCATGCCGCCCCCGCTCGACGCCATGTCGCTGCACCGAGGAGCACCGCCGCACTACAGCTACCCGCAGAGACCAACCAGAAGCTCCCCGCGCCGAAAGTGCGGACCAGCCATGCGAGCGCGACTTCGTAGCCCCATTCGTCGGCGAGCCAGTGACGACCCGCCACGGTGTACGAGAACACGTCGGTTCGGATGACACTGTGGTGATCGAGCATCCACACGCCCGCCGCCCAGTGGAAATAGACGTCACCCGAGAGCCCGACGTGCATGATCTGATGGAAGAGCGCCGCACACGCCCCGATGATCACGATGATCGCTGGATGGAATCGAAGTCGCAATCCTACGGGTCGACTCGCGTCGTTGGCCCGAGAACGCTCATGCGCGCTCGAACTGGCGCCGGACTCGTCGACCGCGTCGGCGCTCATGGCAGACAATATTTACAGTAACCTGACCCGAAAGTCAAGGAACACCGTGGCGACAAGGTCGGAAGGCGATAAGGCGAGGACCACCACCCAACGGAGAACCGATGATCCCGACTCTCTCGCGTCTAATGTCCGGTTGACGCGGTTGACGCGGTTGACGCGGTTGACGCGGTTGACCGACGCGCCGGTGCCCGCCGACGCGCTCCGCACAGCTCCGCCCGATCGGAGGACAACACCTTGACGCGACGCCGCATGCAGTTCACTAGGCGGAGCGGCGCGCTCGGTCGTTGGATTGGCGACGCGTCACATCCTCCCCCTCGGCTCGGCCGTGGCGACTGGGGAATCGACGAGCTGATCGTCGCGCTGCGTTGGTCTGGTTTCTCGCTCTCGGTGCTCACCATGCTCGCGTCCGCACCTTCGCGAAGGGACATCATCGCCGCCTCGATGTTGCTCGTCTACTCCATCCTTCGAACGCTCTGGCCGGTTCACCTAGGACGCACGGCTCGGCGGACGCTTATCGAGGTCACGCTTGACGCATTCCTCGGCGCTGGCCTCGTGGGATGGACCGGGCTCGCCGCTTCGCCGTTCCTGTTGAGCCTCGGAGCAAGCCTCCTCCTCGCTGGACTCGGAATCGGTGCCGCGGTCGCCATGCTTGCGCCGGCCACGGCAGGCGTCGCCGTGCTCGCTTCGTGGGCAGTCGGAGGCTTCGATGCCTCGGACCGATACGCGGCAGCCCAACGTGGTGGCTTGCTCGCACTCATTTGCCTTCTCGGTGCTTATAGTCGATGGTTACTGCGGCCCGCGCACGATGAATCGGTCGCTGAACTCGAGCGTCTCCGCAGTCTGAGCGAGGTCAATAACCTCCTGCTCGAGCTGCATGCACGCGCGGCGTCGCTGCCGGGCTCGGTCAGCCTCCGTGGCGTGCTCGCACAGACAGTTTCGCGGTTGCGCGATCTGCTGCAACCACAGCTTGTCGTTCTTTTGTTGCGTGACCCAACTGCCGAACGCAGCGCGAGCTCCTGGGGGGTCGCGGTCGCCGAGGGTGTGCATCTGCCTGAATCGCTTTCGGACGAAGAGCTTCCGACGGTTCTTCGCGAGGCGGCGCGCTCGCTCGGTCCCGTGCGACGCGAGCGACTCGAGCCTGGGGACGGACTCGGCGCGGGAACGAGCTCGGGGCTGTACATCCCTCTTTGGGCACGTGAATCCCTCGTCGGGCTGCTCGCGATCGAGCGCCTTCAGAACAGCCCCCCGTTTAGCGAACTCGATATCAACGTCGTAGCTGATGTCGCCCAGCATGCCGGTCTTGCGATAGACAATGCGCGGTGGTTTCGTCGACTGCGTACGCTCGGCGCGGACGAGGAGAGGGGTCGCATCGCGCGCGATCTGCACGATCGCGCCGGCCAGGCACTCGCATTCGTCGCACTTTCGCTCGACCGCGTCGGGGCTGAAGTCGGCGCCGACCGCTATCTAGTCCCACTCCCCGAGCTCCGCTCCGAACTCGCGTCGCTCGCAGCGGAAATACGTCTCGTCTCGGCCGACATCCGAGAGAAGCTCTCGGACTTGCGGATGGAAACTTCCGAGGATCTCGATGTCGAGGCCGCGCTCGCGCGCCTTTTGACTCGCGTCGAGGAGCGTTCAGGCGTGTCGACCGTCTTCGAGCACACGAGCTCGCGCCGTCTTGGGCCGATCGTTGAACGCGAAGCCTGGCTGATTGCCCAAGAGGCCATCCTGAATGCAGAGCGACACGCCGATGCGCTCACCATCACCGTGCGTTGGCGGTGTGAATCGGGCGGAACCCAACTCGAGGTCGTCGACGACGGAAATGGGACGGCAGCGACCGCGCCCCTACGGCGCAACGCGTACGGCATCCTCGGTATGCGGGAACGGGCGGACGCGATCGGCGCGTCACTCGCGATTTCGTCGACGCCGGGGCGAGGCACCACGGTTCGCCTGCAGATCGAGTCCAAATGACCGCGCTCCGCGTGCTTCTCGCCGACGACCACACAGTGTTGCGAGACGGGCTGCGTCGCTCGCTCGAGGCGTACGGCCTCGATGTCGTTGGCGAAGCCAGCGACGGGGCCGAAGCGGTGGAGCTTGCAGAGCAACTGCTGCCCGACGTCGTCTTAATGGACGTCTCGCTCCCCGTTCAAGACGGCGTCGAGGCAACACGACAGCTCCGTGCCCGGGCGCCCGGTATCGCGGTCGTGATGCTCACGATGTTCGCGGACGGCGCAACACTGCGCGAGGCCCTTGGAGCCGGCGCGGTCGGCTACCTCGTCAAGGACTGCACGACTGCCGAGATTGTTGACACCGTGTCGGCCGTGGCGGCTGGTGAGACAGTGCTGTCCGCAGAATTGGCGAAGTCCTTTCTCGCCGCTGCGCGGGGACGTGGGACGACGGACCACGCGCTGACCCGCCGGGAGGTCGAAGTACTTCGAATTCTCGCTGCGGGCGCCTCGACTTCGCAGGTGGCATCCGAGCTCTATATAAGTGCGAAAACCGTGAAGAATCACCTCGCCCACATCTACAAAAAGCTCGACGCGATGGATCGCACCCAGGCCGTCCTCCAAGCGGTGCGACTCGGTATCGTGCGCCTGACGTAGTCCTCAGGCCACCACGTGTGGCTAATTCGGCCAGACACGCCGAAAAATGAGCCGAACGGCCCATGGACACTTCGCCAGGGTCCGAGCACACTGTTCGGGAACCCGCCTGCGCGGGACCACTGGCCCACCACCCGGGTGGCCTTTATCGCAACAGAAGGAAAGCCACATGAAACAGATGATGCTCTTGCAGACGATGCTCACGGGATGGTTCCGTGACGTCATGGACCGCGCGGACGAAACGGGTGCGAGCCTGGTCGAGTACGCCCTCCTCCTCGCCCTCATCGCGGTCGTCGCAATCGGCGCTCTCGTGTTCCTCGGCCACACAGTCAGCAACCAGCTGAACAACGTCGCGGGTACGATTAACAACGCTCCGTAGCCCGTCGCCACCATCGGTGCCCCGCGAGGCGCCGATGGTGGACCGATTCAGCGCGTTTGTACCGGATCACGGAAACAGTTCAGATCACTAGGTCGCGCACATCGAGTGCACGGCAAATCTATGAAAGGGAGCAGCACATGTTCAGACAACGGATGTCTCAGAGAAAGAGGGCATCGTCCGGGCAACGTGCCCGGCGCCTTCGCGTCCGGTTCACCAACCGCGACGAAACCGGTGCGAGCCTGGTGGAGTATGCGCTCCTCCTCGCCCTTATTGCGGTCGTCGCGATCGGCGCATTGGTATTTCTCGGCCACACGGTCAGCAACACCCTCAACAACGTCGGCAACGACATCGCGATCGGGAATCCCGGCGGCGGTGGTGGCGGCGGAGGTGGCGGCGGCCCTACCTTCACTGACGGCGGTGGCGGCGGTACGGTAACCGACACGGTTGCGTTAGGGCAGGCCGGAACCTTCGCCTTCACCACAACCGGGGGGACCGCTCCGGTGACCTACTCGATCTCGGGTCAACCCACTGGCGTGACGATCGCCCCCACCACCGGCGTTCTCACAATCGCCGCCGGAACCAATTCCGGGACGTACTCGATTATCGCCACGGCGACCGACACGAACAGCAAAACGGGCACCCAGACGCTGACCCTTAAGGTCTCGGGTCCGACCGCAGACGTGGCGAATGTGACAATTCCCGCCTCGACCTGTCAATATTTCGGTGGACTGGGTAATTGCAGCTCGGCTAGCTGGCTGGACGGCCTGTACATCTGGAGCCCGAGCGGTAGCGGCTCCTGGAACCTCATCGTGTCCGGCACCGCGGGCACGGGCCAAATGCAGGACAGCACCGCCTACGGACACGGCACCGGCGGCGGCGGCAGCTGGACCTGCTCTCAGCACACAGGTAATTTTCCAAATCAGTACTGCACCCAGCTTCAGACCAACGACAATTCCTTTAGCCATCCTGGGAACTACGACCTGGCGTCGTAGTCCAACGTCGGCACGTCGTCCAAAGAGGGCACGGCACCGCGCCGTGCCCTCTTTGGAACGGGGATTCTGACGTCCAGAGGCGCCCGTTATTCCGCCAGGTGGTCAGCGCTCAACGGTGGTGCATCGAGCGGAGCCTTGGCCGGGATGAGCCCGGCCCGTCGAACGCGGAGAGGTGGGAAGTGAGCCTGACTAGCAAGAGGGGCTTTCCGCCGGTTCGGATCGCCGCCACTCCACGGCTCAACTCGCCAGTTGATCGTTGACGTGGGCCCACCGTCGGCCTTGAAGGAACGGCAAGATACCGGCAGTTATTGGCGCGCGAGTCGACGAGTAGATTCGGCGTCAACGTGACAGGTGGAAGGGTGGTGACTTGTGACCGGCTGGCGGAATCGCCGAATCGGCAATGACGTGACCACTCAAGCCGCTTCCTCACGAGTTCATGTTCAGGACGATTTCGTCCCAGCCCGTACTCGATGGCACAAGCGTTGGACGATGGTCTCTCGACCGGCGATCGCTCTCGGGGCGTTGGCCTGGGCCATGGCTGCGTTGATGCCCCACGCCGACGTCCTGCTCTACGCGCACTACGCGTCCCTCGCGCTGCACTCGCCGGCCCTCCACCTCTTGCCGAAGGAGTACCCGGGCCCATCGATCGGCCTCTTCCTCTTGCCGAAGCTGCTCCCACTGCCCTACGTGATGAGCTTCAGCGTCCTCGCCGAGCTGGCGCTCTTCTCGTTGTTGGTCTCGAGTGACGGACTTCCTGGGCTGCCCGGTTGGAATCGTCGAGTCGTGGTCTATTTCGCGCTGGGCACGTTGGCGGTCCTCGTTGCGCGTTACGACATCGTCCCCGCAATCGCAGGATTCTTGGCAGTAGAACGCGCCCGCTCGGGGCGTTGGGGCCGGTCCTGGGTCTGGGCGGTGTTCGGCGGCCTCCTGAAGCTCTTCCCGCTGCTGCTGCTTCCGGGCTTTCTCATCGCCGAGCGCCGCGCCACCGGGCGCTGGGCGCTGCGTCGCGTCGCGGCCACCGTCGCGGTGTTCGCGGCAACAGCCACCGCCCAGATCCTGCACTCGTCCGGGAGTCTTTCCACACCATTCTCCTATGAATTTCACCGCGGATTCGAGATCGAAAGCCTCCCGAGCAGCCTCAGCCTTCTCGCGAGCCCGCTCCATGTCCACTGGATCTACGCCTTCGGCGCAATCGAGACAGTAGGCCCACTCCACGGGTTGATCGGGGTGTCGCTCGACGTGCTCGTCCTGACGGCGCTGGGCTCGATCTGGTGGCTCGCGGCACGGGGACGCCTCCGCATCGAGGCGGTCAGCCTCGCCGTGCTCAGCGTTGCCGTGCTCGGTGACAAGGCCTTCTCCGCGCAGTACCTGATCTGGCTGATCCCCCTCTGGGCGTACTGGGAGCTGCGCCGTGGTTGGCTGATCGCCGCTTGCCTCACGACCGTCGTTTTCCCGTTCTTGTACTTCGAGGCCAACTTCATCGGGCCGGACCATTACGTTCCGACCGCAGTCGCCGGTCTACGTAACATAGTCTTGCTGGTGTCGACGCTGTGGTGGCTGCGCGAGCAGCTCGCGGCGACCCGAAGCGCGGCTTCGATCTCGGATTCCCTCTCTACGATTGGCCCGCGGGCCACCCGGGCCACCCGGGCCAGGCGAGTGCCGGCGCTGTTCGGCGCACCTCGCGCCACGCGCCGAAAGCGGAAGGCGCGCCTCGGCCCGTCGGCTGAACCGTAAGAGAGGTACCGTCGCAAATCCGCAGAGTCGGGCACCGAGTCGCGCCGTACACCAGACGATGCGACGAGCTAACAGTTCCCCGTTGATCCAGGGACGCCCCAGCAGAGATTCGCCGACTTGGTAGTGGAATTGAACGTTGCCTCCGCGTTGGCCGTCACACTGACGGAACCCGCGTCGCCGAGGAGCGAGGGCAGGGCCTGTCCGGGTATGTCGACCCAGATCGCGGTGGGCAGATTGTTCTGGTAGTAGAAGGCGATGCAGCCGTCCGCCACCGCCGGTACGAAGGGGGCGGGCGGGCTACAAGCGTTCCAAGAAATGTTCGCGATGTAGGTATGGGCAACGTCTTTGACAGACGTAATCGCGCTCGCAACACCGGGCACGGGCCCGGTATTGAGCACAGTCATCCCGGCGAGCGCGGCGGCATCCGCGGCGTTCTGGGTGTTGAGGTGGCTCTGGGCCGTGTTGCCGAGGTCGATCGCGAGCGCGGCGAACCCGAGCAGCGCGGTGAACGAGATCGCGAAGATGACGAGTACCGCCCCTACCTCAGATCTCGGCGTCTCGTAGCGGACCGCGAACCTCCAGCCGCGCACGGCAAGTTCGCCGACCGCTCGACGGGCCCTACTAAACACAGTTGGCCAAGCCATACGGGTTGTAACTCAGAATCGGTCCGCCCGGATCCTTCGTCGTTGAGGGATCTTCGATGTAGAACTGGCTGGTCGACTGGAGTTGCATGGTCGGGAAGAAGCCCGTGAACGACAACGCGGGGATGCTCGCACACACCGTCACCGTGCCATTTCCGCCATTTCCGCCCGGAGTGATCAAAAGCCCGATCTTCATCGTCGACGCGCTCGGGTTCGTTCCAACCGGTGCGCCGATCTCATACGCGATCTCGCAAAACATCTCTGCTGTGTACGGGTTCGGCACCGGCTTGATGTTCTTCGCGGCATTCAGCGCATCGCAAGGGCTATGGGACGGTTGTCCGGGATCGTCGAGCGCGATGAGACGCGCGGAACTTTGCACGCTCGCGCGAACCGACGCCCATCCACCGAAGGCAAGGCCGAATTGAATCACCCCAAAAAGTAGGAGCGCGAACAGCGGCACCACGAGCGCAAACTCGACGAGCGCCGAGCCCGACTCGTCGGACCGAGAGCGCCGCCCGAGTCGGCGTGCGCTGACCAGACGTCCACGGGTAGCGCTCATTTGATGATCGTTTGGTAGATCTCGATCGCCGCGGGACCGATGACCACGACGAACAGGGCCGGCAGCACGCAAAAGACCATTGGAAAGAGCATCTTGACAGGAGCCTTCTGCGCCAGCTCTTGCACGTGCTGGCGCTGCGCGATGCGAACATCCTCCGCCTGGGCGTGCAAGATCGCCGCGATCGATACGCCGAATGTGTCGGCCTGGATCAGCGCCATGAGGAAGGAACGAAGTTCGGGGACGTCGGTGCGTTGGTCGATCCCCTCGAGCGCCTCTCGCCGTATGGAGCCGACCCGTACTTCGCCAAGGTAGCGATTGAACTCGTCCGCGAGTGTGCCGGGCATTGCGGCAACCGTGCGGGCCAAGGCCTGCTCGAAACCAAGACCGGCCTCGACGCTAATCAAGAGCAGCTCGAGCATTCCCGGCAGGCTGGTGCGGATCTTCTCCTGTCGTTGGCTGACGCGGCGATTGAGGAGCGCATCTGGACCGAGGAGGAGCAGGAGGACCGGAATCAGCGTGGCGAGAAAATCGAAGAGCGGGGAGAGGTGGGCAAGGCGGACCAGAAAGAACGAGACGGGCACCAACGCGACGGACAGCAGTCGCCCCGCGAGGAAACGCTCGAGGTCGACCTGCTCGGACTTGCCCGACAGGGTCAAACGACGCCGGACGCTGTCGCGATAGACCGGCGGACAAAGGACCCACGCGGGCTTAGTGACGAGGCGGATCGCCGGCACCACGAGACGCTCGGCGAACGAACGGCGATCGGCGAGCGGCGTTCGTCCTACGGATTCGGGACGGGTGCCGGCAGTCGCGATGCGAAGGGTCGCCCTAACCGCGCGGCGCGACGCGCGCATCGCTGCGAGCACGGCCGTTCCGAGCAGTACCGCCCCGACGACGGCGACGATGATCAGCAGCACCTCAGACCTCGATCTTTACGATCCGGAACATCCAGATGAAGCCCACGAGCTCGAGCACCGCGGCGCCGAGCACTGCAATCCTGCCCGCACTCGTATGGAAGAGCTCCATGATATAGGGCCGATTCGAGGAATAGATGAAGAGGGCAATCCCGACCGGGAGGAGGCCGAGCACGTACGCGCTGATGCGCCCTTCCGCTGTGAGTGTGCGAATCTCGCGACGCATGCGCATCCGCAGTGTCATCGTGTTGGCGAGCACGTCGAGCAGCTGGGCCAAATTGCCCCCGGTCTCCTGCTGGATCCTCACCGCCATCACTGCCTCGCTGAAGTCCTGGTTGTGAATCCGTTCCGCGGCATCGGCGAGCGCCTCTTCGAGGACCCTTCCGAGCCGTGTCTCCGAGAGCGCCTGCTGCAATTCGACGCGCGCAGGATCTTTCACCTGTCGAACGACGCCGTCGAGACTTTGCGCGAACGAGAAGCCCGCGCGAAGCGAAGAAGCGGTGAGCTTCAAGATATCGGGCAATTGCTCCGCGAACTTCCGGGACCGCCGTTGCAGTGCAATCATGAGTCCGAACGGAGGAGCCGCAAGTACGAGCACGAGAGTGACGATCGCGCCGACGATATGCCCCAGTAGGGCGCCGATTCCGACGAGGAACACGAGGAAGGCGAGCCAGACGAGGACGAGCTCGCCGAGCTGGATCGGGACCCCCGAGCGCCGCAGGACGAGCTCGAGACGACGACCGAGGGGAATGACCCCCCCCGCGCGACCGAGCGCATTCGAGGCCCGGGCCAGCACCGGTAGCGTGACAACGGCGGTCGATCCCTCGGTGTCGGATTCGACATTGGGGAGCTGCAGCTGATACGGCCCGATCAGTCGGGTAAGTCTCATACTCCTTCGCCTCGCGACGCGAAGGACTAGGTAGGCGGCGAGCGCGACCACCGCGAGGACGATCGCAGCTTCGCCGACAGCACCGATGTGGTGAAGGAAGCTACGAATGTGGGTGCTCACCATGAGGGATTCGACCTTGAGAGCGAGGTGACCGCGCTCATCGTCGCCCTGCTGGGTCGTGCAAGAACTGCTCCGCGTCAAATAGCGTCGAGTCGATCTCGATGCCGCGATCGAGCAACGTCTCGCTGAAGCGAGGCCGCAGTCCAGTCGCCTTCAATTGACCGAGCGCGTTGCCGTGATCGTCGGTCCCCATCCCGAAGTCGAACAAGAAGATGTCTTGGAGCAGTATCACCTCGCCCTCCATCCGACCGATCTCGGTCACGTGCGTCACCCGCCGACTGCCGTCTCTCTGTCGGGAAAGGTGCACGATGAGGTCGAGAGCGGAGGACATTTGATCGCGCACCACGCGCACCGGGAGGTCGAAGCCAGCCATCATCGTCATGGTCTCGACGCGCGACAGCGCGTCGCGGGGGCTGTTGGCGTGGACCGTCGTGAGCGAACCCTCGTGGCCGGTGTTCATCGCCTGCAACATGTCGAGCGCCTCGCCCGCGCGACATTCACCGATCAGGATGCGATCAGGTCGCATACGGAGCGAGTTGCGGAGCAGGTCCCGGATGGCGACCTCTCCTTTGCCTTCGGTGTTGGGGGGTCGCGCCTCGAGCGAGAGCACGTGTGCCTGGCGCAATTGCAGTTCCTTCGAGTCCTCGATGGTGATGATGCGCTCGTCGCTCGGAATGAACGACGACAAGACGTTGAGAAGCGTTGTCTTGCCAGTGCTTGTGCCGCCAGAGACGAGAATGTTCATCTTCCCCCGCACCGCGGCTTCAAGCAGGCGGGCTACCGGAACGGTGAGAGTGCCGAACCCGATGAGATCCTCGACCGTCAATGCATCGACCGAGAACTTTCGGACCGTGAGATACGGCCCGTCGATGCTGAGCGGCGGGAAGACGGCATTCACGCGGGATCCGTCGGGCAGTCGCGCGTCGACCATCGGCGTCGACTCGTCAATATGGCGACCGACTGCCGCGACGATGCGCCCGATGACATGGCGAAGATGATCCTCATCGAGGAAACGACTCTGCGTGAGCTCGATTTTACCGTTCCGCTCGACAAAGACACGGCCCGGCCCGTTCACCATGACCTCGGTCACGGTCGGGTCCTGCAAGAGACGTTCGATCGGCCCATGGCCGAGGACGTCGTCGGTGACCTCTCGGGCGAGCTGTGCGCTTTCACTGACCGAGAGCGGGGTCTTGGTCGCCTTCAGCGCCTCCTCGACGATGCGCTGCACGCTCGAGCGCAACTGTTCGGTGTCGGCGCGGTTGGAGTAGAAGACAGGTCCGAGACGAGCGATGACCCGCTCGTGGATTCCCTGGCGCAGGCCGTCGAGCAGGTTCGCGCGTGCGTCCTCAGCGCTGCGAGACTCCTGGAGACGCTCGTAAAGGCTGAGGGTTGGCCCCTTCACGCCGGGGGGGTCAGGGCTCATGTCGAGCCTCCTCGCGCTTGACGAGGATGTCGACGAGCGAGTCGATCCGGCCGGCGAAGCGCGACCGAGGCGAGGCGAGTACCGCCGGCAGCCCCTCGTTGACCGACTGCGGGACGAGCGCCTCCGACGGAAGGCTGACCGCGACCTTCATTTGGAGGGCACGCTCGACCTCCTTCGTTGAGAGGTTGACTTTCGAATCCGCTCGGTTCAACACGAGGACGACCTTGTCGAGAGGCAGCTGTAGCAATTCGAACGCCTGCAGGCCGAGACGCGCGTTCTTGACCGACGGAACGTCCATGCTGACCACGAACGCGACGTCGTCGCTCTCGGAGACGCACTGGAGCACGATCTCGCTCAAGTGCGGCGCGGTGTCGATGACGATGTGGCTGCACATCTCGCGAAGCACGGCGAGAACTCGCAACAGGTCCTTCGCATTGATCTGGTCGGCGGCGAGCGGTGTTGTCGGCCCGGCGAGCACGAGTAATTTGCTCGCCTCGTGGCGCACCATCAGGCTCGACATGAGCACCTCGTCGAGCTGATCACCAGCGGCTGCGGCGTCCACGATCGTGTTGACCGGTTGGAGTCGCAACATCAACGACACGTCGCCGAACTGCAGATCGAGATCCACGATCGCAACCGGTCTCGTCGAAATGGAGCGTCGGGCTAGCGCGACGGCGATGTTGACCGCAATGACCGACTTGCCGACTCCACCCTTGGGTGAAAAGACGGTGGTCACCTGCGCCTTCGGGGCCGAGCCGACGTTCACAACCGAGGCCTCGTCCCAGCGCCGCTCGAGACGTGACCACAACTCGTCGACGGCATCGACGAGGTCGCTCTCCACGTTTCGCAGATCGATCGCGTCGCTGAAGCCAGCTCGTAGCGCGAGACGCAGCATCGAGGTCGAGGGGCCGTCGACAACGAGCAGCCCGCCAAGGCCTGGGCGGAACTTCGTAAGTTCCTCGACCCGACCCATGGTGGCGACGTCACACTGCGTCGGGCCAAGAATCAGCACGGCGATCTCGTTGGTGTCGAGGTCGCGAATTTGCTCGATCCCCGAGACCGCCTGCACGGCGTAGATAGGTGGTAGCGCCGACTTGAGGCCGTCGAGCAGTAAGGGGTCGCGCTCAACGATGATCACCGTCCGCGGCGGACCCGCGATGTCCATCATGGCTAGCTCCCTCGCGGAGCCCGGGCGTGGACCAGCAAAGAAGTCCGAGATGCCAGACAAATCGGACAACTCGACCCTCGACGTGGGAAATGAGAGCCCCGCACTTCGTTCATCGGTAGCTCCTCAGCGGGCTTGACCATGCTCAGCGTGAGGCATATCGCGGCGCGGCAACTGCTCGCGCGCGACAGGAATCGACGAAGGGAAGGGAGTGGCCGAATGCGCCGCGAAGAGAGGGGTTGCGAGGCAGTCCCGGGTCTGTTCAGGCTTTTCGGAGATCGCATGCTGACGAACTCCCGCATCTCGAAAGACGCAAAGGTAGTCAGGTCCATTGTGCTCTCCAACTTCTGCCCTTGCGGAGAGTGACTATTGCACTTTAATGTCGATTTGTCAAGTGGTTGTGATTTGGTTGTGGATTCGTAGTAATTCATTGGGTGGAGCGTTCGCCGCTCGTTGCGCGATCTCCGTAGTCTGATACCTGAAACTGCCGTACCGTTAGGACCTTTCAGGTCCCGAGACGTCGTCCGACGCCGTCCATTGAGGAATCGTCATTCTCGGAATCTCACCGTCTCGGTGAGCCGACGATCTAGCGCCGCTCCGCCCTACAAGATCAGGGGTATTTTTTGATGACCAAAATGACGCGTCTGACCCCGATTTGACGGGTCGAGATCACGGACGTTGTCGACGTGATCCTGGCGGTACAAGTGTTTCAATCCGTAAGGTTTCACGCGTCCGCCCACATTGTCCAGTGCCTAATTCCAAGAGAACCTGATGATGTCGAGTCGGTTTCGCTATTAGCTCCCCCCGGTTCAAGCGACCATGTACGGACCGGGGATCGATGCACCTCGCTTGGTATGCCCTCACAGAGTCGTGTCTATGTCAAAATTGTTGCACATTGTTATACCTAAAATCGGTTCTCCTCGGGTTGGTGTGGGTGATTTCTGCTCATCAGGTGGCTGTAGACGTGGGCAGCTCAATCGTGAGCCCGCCTATCGAGAAATGTTAGGGATGAAATTAGGGATTTTTCCACCCGATCCTGGCGTCCGCGATCCAACAACGGTCAGAGCGTGACCAGGGGACTAAAATAAACCATCAATCGGTTGCGGTGTGTCGGTCTCGTTGCGCATGTCGTTTGTTTTCAAGGAATCGTGTCGGTCTGGTCTCGTGGTGTTGGGGAAATATGAGGCCTAAAATGGGGCCTGTCCGGATCCCGCTGTTCTATTTCGACTGGCGTGATGCGAAGGCGGCGGCAATGCGTCACCTAGCTGAGCGCTTGGCGTGAAATAAAGTTAGCCATGCCGGGAACAGTAAACGCGACTAATCCGTGTTCTGGCGCGTAAACCAAGCCCTTGAAGATGAGGCCTGCTCGAATCGGCCCCAAGGACGCTTGCTTCTTATCTAGTCGCATTGCTATCTCACCAGTTGAACTGGGGCCATCTCCGTCAGCGGACATTGCGGATAAGTAGTTACGTTGTGCAGGGGTCGCCCGTTCCCATCGCGCACGGAAAAACCCAGCGTCAAGAAGATCCCAGCCGGTCCGAACACCCGAGACAGCGTCGACCGCATCGATTGGTGAGCCCGTCGCCTCGTTCCATGTTGTTTGGCCAAACTGCTGAATGAAGTACGGATAGCCACCAGCGGCCCTGAGAACAATTTGAGCGGCTTTAGCGCCCCATTCGACGCCCTCATCCTTGGCCGGCGACAACAGCGCAGTCATCGAATCAACTTCGTTTAGTCGGTCAATTCTTGAGTAGTTAAAGAGCCGCTCCGAATACGACTTTGCCTCGGCGAGCAATCCAGGAAGATTAGGAAGGCCAGTCCCAATGATGTAGAACGGGAGATTCCGTTGACTTGCTTCGTGTGAAGCCTGGCAAATAGCCCCGAGCTCTTCAACGGAGAGATGTTGCATTTCGTCAATGAAAAGTGCCGCGCCAACACTAATTTCACGCGCCGCTTGTGCAAGGTCAATTGCCAAGTCACTGAGGTCGGCCACGATTGAGCCGGTGTCGGCACGCCCGTGTGCCGGATCAATGTCGATACCTACTGAGAACGAACCATCAGGGGATGCAGTCAGAGAAAATGAACGGAAAGTTTGGAGAACGCGTTTGACAAATCTGCCCGGGATGCCGCGCGTCTGCGTCTGTCGAAGGGACCGGTTCAGTGCCCCAGCAACCTGATTTCGAAAGGGGGTTCGATCCGAACCGAGATCCGCTTCAATCTTCGCCACAATCCAGTCGGAATCCAAGGCTTGAACATAGAGCTCGTTGAGGAGCACGGTCTTTCCCACCCCACGTAAGCCGTAGAAAACAAGGCTTTGTGCCGGGCGTCCCGCAACTGCGCGCGCACGCAATATTTCGAAGGCTTGGATTTCGCTGTCGCGCCCTACGAGTTCGACGGGGCGGACGCCTGCCCCCGGAGAATATGGATTAGATCGAGGGTCCATTACTCGAATCTATCACCATCTAATGGTTTATGACAGAAAAAGTAGATATCACTATATTTTGATAGATATCTATTCGTTTCAATCGCAATCAATGTTGCTGTTTGGCCAGGGACGGTTGAGTCAAGCAGCGTCCGACATGGAGTTTCGAACGAATCTAGCGACCGCCAAATGGTTTTCGATGAATGTCGTTCCGATGGGCTCTTGTTTTGCGTCGCGGAGGCTCGCCTCTACGGTGCGCGCGAAGCTCAACCGTGCCTCAAGAATTGCGATCGCTCGAGATGCGGCCGATAGACCCTGGTGGCTCAGGGACTTGGCTTCGGTGATGCGGCATTGAAGGGCGTGTTCACGGCCACGATGTGGCGTCTGTTCGATTGATTGACCGTAGTTGCAACAGGGAAGTTGACATAGAAGTTGTCCGCGCAATGCGGGCACTTGCATCAGACGAGTCCACTCTTGACTCGACAGAGACCGGCCCAATTGAGGCACATAGAGTCGGCCACTCAGGGGCAGTCCCTTTGTGTTTGCGCCAGGCCGAGGGGCGAAGTTCTTGAATTTTGAGTTGTACTCAAAAGACTCGCCCTCGGCGAGGCCTGCATCCATCCCACTGACACCGACGATTCGTAGCAGCGGTGCTAGGGCCGCCTGACGACCAGATACCACGGAAAAGCCTCGAGCACTTGCGTGACCGAGGAGCATCAGATTATCGATGATCTTTGATGGTGAATCAGTGAGGGGATTAAGCGGCGTGAGTTGTATGTAAACGCCATCAATCCAGTGCGGCAACTGGTCGATCAGTTCGTGGGCTCCTTCGAGCGAGGAGCTGTGGGCGCCAATGAAGGCGATGCACGGCCGCGGTTCATGCGGAAGGTTCGACTCTGCGATCGCGAGCAGTGCGAGGGCTTGTTCTCGGAAGGCGTCTTTTGGTCCGTGGGGGACTACACCGGGCAGGAGGTAAGCCGAGGCGCCCAGCGATGCCTGTAGAGCAAGATCCGCTCGGACAAAGTCGCGTAGTTCAGACTTGTCGACTGTGAAGATTGGTCCTGCAGGAGCGTGGGGGACTTCAATGAACTTCTTCATGGAGAATGTGCGGGCGTCACGATATCGCCACGCTTGAGTGTCCACCATGAACTTGGTGCCTCGAAACCGACAGAGTTCTATTGTCGCCTTTCCCTGGACGGTTGCCCAGGGGCCTTCATGTATTACCCACGGCAGCTCAACATCCTCCTGAAACAGGCTGGGTCCACTGCGAGGGAGGCACCGCTCGACAGCCTTGTAGTTTCTCGCGTCAATGCGAGGTATAAAGCCATGACCGAAATCCACAGGCTCCTCCTTGGCGAATACTGGACGAATAAGCGACATTATAGTAGACATATGGGTGTCAAACAACAAGACTGTAAGGAGAGTGCGTGTGACGACACTTAGTGGAGTTCTTGATGAATTGATTGAGACCACTGTTGTTGACGCGGGTGATCTTGCTCAGGTCACTGGGTCAACTGCCAGGAGCGTGAGCAGATGGACAACCGCAAGAGCCGTGCCTCGTCGCGATGCTGAAGACAGACTGCTGGAGTTGAAAGCAGTAGTCGATCAGCTTCTTCGCGTACTTAGCGACGAATCAGCACGCCTATGGTTGAGGAGCCCCAACCCAGCCCTTGACTGGCAGAAGCCATTGGACTTGATATCGGAAGGAAATTATCGCCTGGTCGTGGGTGCGGTACTTGCCCTAGCAGAAGGCGTAACTGCGTAATCGCGTGGTGCTAGACCCCTCTGGCTTCGGCTCCGCCCCACTGGGACCCATGGCAGGTGAAGGATGGCGTCACATAAGTCCTTCGTACGATCCCTTGAGTGGTGAGGGCGCGAGAATTCGAGGTGGTCGTTTTAATCCACCGGGGAGCTTTCCGGTTCTCTACATTTGCCGCAGCCGACCCTGCGTTATCTCGGAATTGGAGCGATTAGGAACGTCCGAAGGCATCGGGGTCGAAGCGCTGCTGCCACGAGCTCTCTATAAATACGACCTCGCTCTCGAGAGAGTTCTGGACTTGACCAACCTGACGGTGTTGGCTGGCATAGGCGTTGATCTTGATGTGCTTGTCGCGCCAGACTGGACCGTTTGCCAAGAGATAGGAGTTGCATTTCACGCACTCGGGGCGCAAGGAATCGTGTCGCCCTCAGCTACTGGTGTCGGCGAGATCCTCGCTCTTTTTATACAGAACCTTGGCATGGGTCATGTTGGTCCAAACTACGTGGAACAGTGGAACATTCCGAGTGATATCGACGGGGATATGAGGTAACGACATCAGGGGACTGAAGGATGCGCTGAAAATCCGTCTCGGTTGGCGAACGGAATCGGTCGAGTGAGCTTCCCAGAGAAAGTAGACACGGTTTATGCGGCGTGTTGCTCTTCGAGGTATTCCGAAGACTTTGACGATCGTCAGTCGGAATTGTCTCTTGTCGGTCTCCTCTCGCAGTGTTGCGGAAATCGGAGGCCTAAAATGAGGCCTGCAGCGGTTCGCGACATCTTCCAGAGCTAAAGTTAGGGTGGTTTGCGAATCGGAGAATAAGTCGAACGTCTTCTGCTTTCCTTCCATGCCGTCGCGACCGTTGGGATCCACGAGCGTGAACGTTCAATTTTTCATAGTGGGCCGCCCGGGTCTCGATCCCGGCACCTTGGGATTAAAAGGCCAATGCGGACCATGATTCTTTATTCAATAGATTCAGAGAACCCCATATTCATAGGGTTTTGCGTTCAGTGCGTTCAGTGCGTCCAGTGGCTATCGAGAAATGTTAGGGATGAAATTAGGGATTTTCCAACCCGATCCTGGCGTCCGTGATTCAACAACGGCCAGCGCGCGACAGGGGATCATTCCTTCGCCGCAGTAAGAAATCGCCCATCGCGTTGGTGCACTGGCGAAGCGCTACGTCCACATTTTTCACTTGACCGTTTGAATTAGAACTCGACTCGGTATTTGGGAGTAAACACAAGCGGCGTCACACTGGCCCCCGCAATTCGATCGATGCGGTAACCGCGTAACTGCCCACGATCGTTGATTACGAAGAGCAAGATATTGCCTTCTGATGTTCGACGAAGCGAATATGGCTCAACAATCCGTGGTCCGCTCCGGCCTTGCTCGGCACGGTAGTCAATTTCGACCTTGAGGCGGTTTGCACCGGCGTAGCGAATGAGTTCGAGCGGAAACCCGGCACGCCAGGAGGCGATTGCCTTCGGTGGCTCCCATGTCTCGTCGAGGCCGCTCTGAGAGGCTCGCTGAAGTAACGGGGTTTCAAGATCGCCCGACAACCAGGCAAAGACGTCGTCGAGTCCGTCCCAGAACTGATCGAAACCGGGCAACGGCTTTGGCAGTTGGTGGCCCAGCATGTTCACCCACTCGAGCTCAATCTCCGAGCGAAACGGAGAGGATTGAATTGACTCGCGCGTCGGTATCTCGATGCCCACGTACTCGCACTTCTTGGAGAGCGAGGTAAGCACGTCCTGGGACCTACCCACAAGGTCGGGATGGCGATACATGTGGATCACGTCGTAGAGGTCGCGGGGACGGCAGCGCTCGGCGATCGCGCGCACTTTTTCCGCGAGCAGATCCGATGGCGAGTAGCAGAGCACGCCCGAAATTGGCAGGGGTGCATCGCTGTAGGGATGGCCGATGGTTCGCAACACGGACGACTCAACGATGAGTTCGTCGGAGGTCACGTCAATCTTGATTTTGGGCAGGACCGGCGGAGGGTTGGGCCCCCGGTAGCCGATGCGGCCTTGGATGGTGGGGTTTCCCCGACGGTTCTGGTGTACCCGGAATGATGATTCATCGATCGCGAGTTTCAAGCCTGAGTTTTCGCGTACCCAGTCGACAATATTGTTGAAGATTTGAATCAAGGTTGACGGGTTTTCAGGACCTCCTTTCGTCACAGTGAAATCGAGGTCCTCGGAGAAACGGTAGGTTTCGTAGTAGCACTTGCGAAGACAAGTTCCACCCTTGAAAATCCACGTCTGCGACAGTGCTTCTTGTTGGGCAATCCCAGCCAACAGCCAACCCAGCACGTAGTCCTTCTCAATCACGCCCGACTCCAGTGACCACTCGCCGCGTAGTTGCTCAAGTTCGCGCTGCTCGATCATGAGGGATCCTCTGGTCCTACGTGAACGTTGATTCGCAGTCCCCATTTCATAACCCGATTGCCGGCGCTCGGACCGCTTGGGTCAAGTGCGGAGATGCCGGTGGAGACTCGCTCTTGACAGGCCGCGATGACGTCGGGGAAATCTTGATTAGTCATTTCAATGAGATAGCCGAGTCGCTTAAACACGGCTCGATTACCCAGTCGGTCACCGAACTCGATCAACATTCCTGGATCGTATTCGTTGAGGTATGCGTTAAGGATCTCGGCTCCGTTGCGGATACCCCCGCCAATGATTGGTGAATCGAGAATATCGACGATGGTTCGAGCAGGACTGGCGAAGAGCAGACGAGTTGCGCCGTGCCATTCCGTACTGAGTCCCCACGCCAATGATTCTTCGCCAACGTGAGAGACGAGATAGTCGTGATCGAGCAGCGTGACCGGGGACTCTCGAACGCGCGCCGTCGTTCTCACTATCGTCGAGCGAAAGACTTGCTCACTCAAGCCCCAGTAGTTCGCCGACGTCCAACCGCTGAAGTAGCAAGGTGGCCAAACTTCGTTGGCGACGACGAGCGCGTCGTCGGTCCAACTTGACGGATTCGTCACGCCTACGGGTACAGCGATGTACAGTCCGCGGCGGACCCGTCGAAGCCAACCATCTTTAGCCCATCGAGCCAGCCTTTTCGCAGCGGTATCGGGATCAACGTTGAGAGCCGTGACGACATCATCAGGGGTGATGAAGTTTCGCGTGGATGACAGCACGCGCGCCAGATCACTGCGTCGGCGACTGGATATCCCGGCAACTTGTGACATTGTTAATCCACCACCTCTCCGTTACGCGTATGTAATGGTGTTAGAATATCATAAATATCTGGACACCGTTAACTGCTACTAATAACGAAGTATTGGTATTGGACTATCACGACCGTCGTAGTGGAATCTTCGGAGATCGAAGGATGCCTTCCCGAGCGGAGCGGGCTCCGTAATTAGGAAGCAGACAGCCAAATCGCTTCGGGCTTTGTGGGGTGTCCAGCGATGAGGCAGGCCGACCCGACACCTAAGCCGACATCAGCCCCATTCTCCGAGTGACTTGAATGTATGTGCTCTGTTGACTTTGTACTAATTTCCTAGTACATTTCGCACATGACGCCTGGGCCAATGATTGAGTTTCGTCTCGACCGTCGCACCGGCGTTCCCGCTTACCGCCAAATAATCGACCAGGTTCGCCACGCCATCCATTTGGGGATCTTGCAGCCCGGTGATCAGTTGCCCACCGTCCGCGAGGTCGTCAAGCAGATCACCATCAATCCCAACACCGTGCACCGGGCTTACCTCGAGCTGGAACTGCAGGGCTTGACCGAGGGTCGGACCGGTAGCGGCACGTTCGTTCGACAGTCTCTCTCTGAGGTATCCAACCAGCAGTCCAAACTGCTCAGCCAACTCGAACTGTGGATACGAAGGGCCCAGAAGGCGGGGCTCGGCAGTGAGGCGATCGAAGCGCTCATCGCAGAAGCAACGCACTCAATGAAGGAAGAGGAATAACTATGACGGCCGCACTTGAAACAGTGGATCTAGGACGGCGCTACATGATCAATTGGGCGCTGCGCAACTGCACCCTTCAAGTGCCCGAAGGCTCCATCACCGGCCTGGTCGGTCCGAACGGGGCCGGTAAATCAACGCTGCTACGACTCGCCGCGGGAGTGTCGCGGCCATCGGCGGGTTCCGTCAGCGCGTTTGGCCGAAAGGCTGACCAGAACTCAGCCTCGTTTCTCGCCCGAGTCGGTTACCTCGATCAAGACCGCCCCCTCTACAAACAGTTGCGCGTCGAGGAGATGCTGAAGTTTGGACAGAAGCTCAATGCTTCCTGGGATCAGGAGAGCGCTACCAAGTGGCTGGTGGACTTGGAGATTCCCCTCGATTGGAAGGTCAGTTTGCTCTCGACTGGCCAGCAGGCCCAGGTGGCCTTGGCGGTGTGCATGGGGAAGCGCCCCGACTTGATGCTGTTGGATGAGCCAATGGCCAGTCTGGACCCCTTGGCGCGACGTGGCGTCACACAAATGCTCCTGGACTCGGTGGCGGCGCGCGGGACCACGGTCCTACTGTCGTCGCAAATAGTGAGCGAGTTGGAACCAATCTGCGATCACCTCATCATTCTCTCGAAATCACAGGTTCAGGTCTCGGGGCCCATTGGATCACTGCTCGCCAATCATCACGTGCTCGTCGGCCCCGAAGGCTCAATGTCATTCAATTCCGTGAATGTCATCTCATCGAAAGTAGCGGGACGTCAGGCGACCCTTTTGGTCGAGGGTGATCCGGGAACGCTGGGAAGTGATTGGCAGTTGCTCTCGCCAGATCTTGAAGAAATTGTCCTCGCCTACCTGGCCAAGCCGAACGCCAGGCAAACCGTTCCGTCAGAAGTACCAATCGATACGATCGATCGGGATCTCTCGTGATGTGGCTGACGTGGCGCCGCTACCGAGTCCGGGTCATCTTGATGGCACTGTACGCGCTCGCCTTGATCGTTTTCATGATCATCACCGAACACGTGTATCAAAGTGCGTTGACCAGTTGCGGGATTCGTCCAACCGGTTCGCAACTGCGGGCTTGCAGCGGAGTGATCTCTGGGGCGGAGAGTCACGATTCCTGGGTTGTCGTTGGACTGGGGATTTTTCCCTTCCTCATTGGGCTCATTCTGGGCACGCCACTCATCGCGAGCGAACTGGAGGCCAAGACGAATCGCCTCGCGTGGGCCCAGGGAGTTACTCGCACCAGGTGGCTTCTTATGTCGTGGCTGACGTTAGTCATACCGGTGGTAATCACGATGTCACTACTGGCTCTCACCATTCAGTGGTGGCTGACGCACGTCCGCGCGTCCGACTTCGTCGGAACCGGTTTGATTCAATCAAATCAATTCGACATTTCCGGAGTTGCGCCGATTGTTGCTGCAGTTTTTGCACTGAGTTTCGGCGCGTGTGTCGGCGCGCTCTGGGGTCGAATTTCGTGGTCTGTCGCGGCAACGTTTGTCGGGCTCTGGTTGGTTTTGGGAACGATGATGGGACGGATCGTGCCGTCGCTCGCGCCCCAGGTTGCGGTGCCCGTGTCAGCGGCCAAGTTGCCAAGTTCGTTGGGTTGGTTGGTCAGCGCGGGCGTCCGCCGAAATCCCGATGTGCACGTCGGACCTCGCACGTCGTCAGTAGCTTCGATTGTTCAACACTGTACGAGCCTCGCGAATTCGAGTCCGAACTTGCAATCGGGTGGAGGAAACGTGAGCCTCGTCTACTTGAACTGTCTTAAGAGTCACAGCGTGCAGGCCGTCAACTTCTATCAACCCCCCAATCACTACTGGATTCTTCAATGGAGAGAAGCCGGGGTCTACTTCGTGTTGGTCGCCGTACTTCTCGGTCTCTCGGTGTGGGTGGTTAGGAGATGGCGTGCCTAGAAACCCACGGATTGACTCGATGTTGAGCGATCTCGAAGAGGGCGACGCTGCCTGTGTTCCCCAATCGAACTACGCACAAGTCATGTCGTCAGAAACTCGGACCGATGGAAACGAAGGAGGCCTCTCGTGATGTGGATTACGTGGCGCCGCTACCGGGTTCGGGTTGTCCTGTTCGCGCTGTACGCGCTGGCCCTCATCATTCTGATGATCATCACGGAGCATGGGTTTCAATCTGTCGTGACGAGTTGCAACCATCACGAAGTCGTAGCCTTCCAGGATCGTGCCTGCCGCTCGGCGGCCTCACGAGTCGGGGAACGAGACGGCGCGGCCGTGTTGGGAATTGCCTTTGCGCCGATTCTCGTAGGGCTTATCTTTGGAGCGCCACTCATCGCGTCCGAGTTCGAAGCTAAGACCAACCGCCTCGCCTGGGCCCAAGGACTCACTCGAACAAAGTGGCTCCTGGTTGCGTGGTCGACGTTGGCCGCTGCGACGCTAGTCACGGTCTCGATACTGGCCATCTTCGCTCACTGGTGGGCAGCTCACATCTTCGGAATTGTCACGGCGGGCAGCGGTTTGTCCATTCCGATTGGAAACACTGGAGTTGTCCTCGTTGCGACGGCAATCTTCTCGTTGAGCTTTGGAACAAGCATGGGTGCAGTCTTTCGCAGTCTTTCGATGTCGGTTGCCGGAACGCTTATCGGACTGCTGGTCATTGTGACCCCGATTTCAGTCAACACGAGAGGACCACGTGCCCTGCCTCAGTGGGAAGTAGCTGGCATCTACTTGCTTCTCGCAGCAGCATTTCTTGGTCTGTCGGTATGGGCGGTGAGAAGGTGGCGTGCCTAGAGGTGCTGATTCACTGACATCGAATTTCTGAAGTGGGAGTTCTATTGGGCAGTGACATCTCCGGCGCGACAATTGCCGATCTGACATTGTCGTCTCACAAGTCTGGGTCGAACTCTGAATCGTGCCGGGAAAACGGGAGACCGCGCAACTTCCGAGGCGGTGTTGTCGGTCTGGTTTCACAGTGTTGCAGAAGTCGGAGACCAAAAACGAGGCCTGTAGCGGTGGGCGACGCTTCCCAGAGCCAAAGCAGGGGCGGTTTGCGAGACGGCGAATATTTCGAAAATCTTCGACTTTCCTTCCAGGGCAACGCGACCGTTGGGATCCACGAGCGTGAACGTTCACATCTACTCAGTGGGCCGCCCGGGTCTCGATCCCGGCACCTTGGGATTAAAAGGCCACCGAGTTCATTATTCTCCATTCATTAGATTCAGAGAACCCCATATTCATGGGGTTTTGCGTTCAGTGCGTTCAGCGCGTTCAGTGGCTATCGGGAAATGTTAGGGATGAAATTAGGGATTTTCCCACCCGATCCTGGCGTCCGCGATTCAACAACGGCCAGCGCGATTATTGCCGGAAACGCAAGGATCACCATTGGAATCGCTTCTGTGAGTTAGCGATGGCGATCAGTCGGAGGCATCGGGTGCGTAGGTTTGTGGCTCGGATTCTTCCGGGCGTCTGAATCGTCGTGGCGACTTTCTGATTGGAGCCGCGTTGACTCCATCAGTGTTTGTGAGCACCGCATCATCGGCGGAAATGGTGAATAAGGGGCGGTTAGGGTCTGGAAATTCGAGACCGTCTAGCTGGGTCTCGTCGGCACTGTTGCAGTAAACCTCATTGATTGCGTTTCCAACGACGTACTGGTTAATCTGACGCAAGAGTAGTTCGTCACTGGTTGTGATCACTCCACATCCAGTGGTTCCTAAGGTTCCTAAGACCAGTGCAGCCTGTCTATCAATTGGCACGATAATTTGGTCAGCGTTAGCGAGGCCAATCCCTTCGTCGAGTTTCGTGTCGGTAGATTTGAGAATTACTGGACGGTCGGAAAGAACTAGACCCGGTTGTCGAAACCGGTAGAGTTTGACACTTCGATTGGTGTAAAGCGGTAGAGACCATAGAGCGGCGTCGAACATCGTGACAATGAGTGAGTTTTGGTGGGGCGTCACTTCGATGTCGTTGAGCGATGTCGCCAATTCAATATATTCATTGACTTCGCCGTCGGTTGGCTCTCTCCCTACATTGTGGAGAAACTGCTTCCGAATGCGATCGGGGGATCGCTTGGAGAGGAGATCCAACTTGAAGACTTGATCACCAAGCGCTTCCAAGGTGCGTCTCGTTCGCGGGTCTCGCACGTGAAGAATCGACAACCATAGGGAAAGGGTTTGATGATCGTTGGAGTTGAGTAGGTGTTGATCTCGATCAACAAAGTCTCGGAGAACGGCGGCAGCCGTGCTGTCGAGATCTCCGAGGATAGTTTCAAAGCCAACGTTCTCTCCCACGTCGTCGTCGATGGAGGTGTAGAAATCCGCGACTACTGCAATATCTTGAACTCCACAAATCCGTCTCTTGCTGCCATCTAGCGGTACGACGAGCAGTTGCGATTCGGCGTTGGCGAACCGCCGTTGAAAGAACTGTGGAATGAAATGATGTCGTTTCGAGTCGCCCGGTCGCCTTTCGACTCGTGATCTCTGAAGTAGGGCGTCAAGTCGAATTTGGTCTTCAGGAGAAAGTGGCTTACGGGTGTAAGGCGATCCCTCAGGTCCTCCAAGGTGCTCCATCTATTTGCCCGTTTCGCGACACTGAGAGTTCCAACGGCGGCCCAGTTCGACGTGGTGGAACCTGATCCAACTGCTACGACTCGAATCAGACGGTGTCGTTGGTTGGCGATTCTGATTCGTCGTCCAGGTTGCCGGCATCAGGAGAAATCGTACTTGCGTAGTGCAGAAGTGGCTCTAAGGTGGGCCATTCGCAAAACCGTGCCACTAGAGCGACCTGTTGATTAAGAGAACTGTGATACCTGTTTTGACGTGTCGGTATGGTGGTTGTAGCCCTTTGTTGGGGACTCCGCTATTCCTTCATCTCTTCAATTGTGAGTGGTTCTTCGTCGTCCCAACCATCGTCCTCGTAGTCCTCGTCGTCGGGCTTGAGGATTACGATGTCCTCTGGCCGCCACTCAAATCTTGAACGCTGTTCGAGGTTTGCGGAGTCGACATTATCGCCGCCCACCCGGATTATCGGTGCGGCTTCTGGTGGTACCTTCTCTCCCGGGACCAAGTGAATGACTTGACCGTCATCTTCGACTAACCAGATTTCGATCCTGGCCAGGCCAAGCGGGTTTGTTGACCTTCGAGCGAGTGTTTGAAATGTCTCTAACGCCGGGAAAGCGAGCACGACCCGAGCCTTGGCATTGTCTGATCTCATGAGCAGTCCGGTGAGCACAGCATTGCCAAAATAGGTCCGCGCTTGAGCGCCAACTCCGAAACTCTTCTTCTGACCTTCGTTAGGTCCTTTGAGATACGTTGCGGAAGGGTAGCCCTTCACCTCGACGAGCAACGACACGCCGTTGCGGTCGGCTTCGATGTCCACTCCGTGCTCACGGCTGTGGGTGTCGGCAACGCGACGAATTCTCCAACTGTCGTTTGCAAGATGTCGTACGAGCGCGGCTTGAATGTTTCCCTCCCAGAACCACTCGTGCCCGTCATCCGATAGTGGTGCGCGCGCCGTGACGCTATCGACAGCCGGCATCGTGGCTTCTGGTCGGACGGGCTCTTTTGTAACGACTCGCTGATCGTTCGACTCGAGACGGTAGAAGCCTCGACTGACCTGATAGAAACCGACGCCGCCAGTCACGATTTTCTTATCAATGCGTAAATGGTGGCTGACCATTGAACGAAGTGTCACGTCAGGATAGGTACTACCTAATCTTCGGGCTTCGTTGACCACCTCGACCAAAGCGAAGCGTTCGCGCCCCTGATCGTGCAGTGATCTTGCGGCGGCAATGAGGTCTTCTCTCGCACTCATCGTTAACCCACTCGCTCGAAGTGCCACGACTGCGGCGACGAAAGAGCAAGTGTCCCGCGAAGTCGCTACGCATCACAGCTATAGAAGATACTGACACCAAGTGGACGCGGCTGACAAGTGAATCTTTCCCTCTCGGTCGTGAACGATGCGATGTGAGATCCTTAAGGTGATTTTTGAGTAAGAAGATGAGTTTTCTGGTGTCGATGCCGCTTGGAGCCGCTTATGAAGAGTCAGGACTAGAGTCGGTCTCAACATCAAGAGCGATCGAGGGACATGGCCCAGCGACATCGCCGCAACCTGCTTCGGCAAGGTGCGAATGCCATGCGATGGAGGTCATATGAAAGAAGTTCGCTCGCTTAAGAGGTGTGGGCTATTCAAGCCCGGTCATGAGGCTCATTGGATCCAGGCGTTGCGGGGCTCGAATGATCGTGACAACCCACCAGTTCGGAGTTATCTAATTGAAGTGCGCGACGATGGGACAGTAGTGATTGAAGTAGAGCAGAAGGAACTACGCCTTTGGAATCACGATCCACATCGTTTGACTGAGGCGATTGACGCGGGGGACGGTGAGATTTCATACCAACCACGTTGGGGGCTTCTCTGGGTGCACGGTCAGGGGAGCAGCTACTTATTCTGCGTGGCCAAATCGCCGGAGAACCGCATCCCCTGTCCGATTGAGAATCCGATTGGTACCCCCTTCGAACTCCTTAAGAGCGCCGGTGGGTTCACTGTCGCCGTAGATGAATTAAAGAACCAACTCGAAAACTGAACGAGCCAGCGTGTATTCAGCGTGTGGTCAAGTTCGTGTTCCCCGGGTATTCCATGTAATTGGCGTCAGTGAGAGTGCTTTCGCCGTCCCAGCGGTAAGCAACGAGTGGCCCACCCTTGGCGGCGCTGAAGTCCACTGAAGCGGTCGTGTCAGTCCAGTCGAAAACCTTCTTGGGTGGCCATTGCCTCCAGTAGTGACCGAAGAAGACCGGTTTAGTGTCGCGGTATGCGTACGCAAGGTCCGACTCGGTGCAAGGCGCATCCTCGAACTGCGGATAGTTGACTCCTTGTTCATCGGTAGCGTCCGGCGGAATTTCGGCAAGGTCACTTAACGATCGACCATCACCATTCCACCAGCGAATCCTTGCGCGTTTGCGTGGATCGCCACCCTTGTCGAGGAAGGTCGGGAGGCCGTATTGTTCGAGGCTCAATTCGGGTCCTTTTAGTAGTACCTCGACGGCGTTGTAGAGATCGGTGCCTGTGGTCGCCGCCTCGACGAGGATGTCGTCAGTCAATTGACCTGCGACTAGTGATTGCTCGACTAGATGTTTGGATGATTCATGCCAGCAGGCATGCACAACCCGGATTCCCTCATCGAGGTCGAGCCAGAGAGGTAGTGACTTGAACCAATCAATCAGGACTGCTTGTTCTTTCGATGTGAACTCCTCCAGGAACCACTTGTGCTGTTTGTTGTTTTTGGCGCTGTGCTCTCTTAAGTAGTGGCCCGGATGCCGATAATCTTCAGTAGCGTAGGCAATGGCGTTGAACTCATGGTTGCCCATTATGACCTGGGCGGCTCCGGCTTCTTGCATGTTCCTAACTATGGAGAGAACCGTTGGCTGCTCTTTTCCTCGGTCAATCAAGTCACCTACGAAGATCGCTTGACGGTAGGCGTGGCGGTAGGCGCCACTGGACTTCGAATAGCCCAGGCGTTTGAGCAGTCCTTTCAATTTCTCACCTTGTCCGTGCACATCACCGATGATGTCGAAGCAATTCATGCCTTCATTGTGCCACGTGCTTGAAGCGCCGGGCTTAAGCAGACTTGTCATCTCTGTGTTAGACGGGTAGTGCTCCACAGACGATTGGAGCACGCGAAGTGGAGGATTGGTTATGTCAGTAGTTGGAGTTGATGGTTGCAAGAGCGGTTGGATTGCGGTGGTCATCCGCGACGGCAGCGTGTACGTTCACCACCTCTCGGGGATCGAGGTCCTGGCGGAGAAGATTCCTGACGTGGAAGCTATCGCCATTGACATTCCGATTGGCTTGCTCGAGGTGGGAAAGAGGACGGCGGACCTCGCAGCCATGAAGGAATTGCATAAGAGGGCCAACACCGTCTTTCTTGCGCCTGTTCGTCATGTACTGTCGGCCGACTCATACCTCGAGGCAAACGAATTGTCCAAACAGGTTGGTGGCTACGGCCTTAGCCGACAGGCATACGCCTTGTTCCCGAAGATTCGTCAGGTGGATGAGTGGCTCTCTTCGGCGCCATGTCCTGTTTGGGAGATCCATCCGGAACTTTCATTCGCCAAGTTGAACGAATCAGTCCCGCTGCCATCGAAGAGGTCGTGGACCGGAATGATGATGCGGCGCGAGATACTCAAGCGGGTCGGTATCGACCTTGACCACGTCGCGGGTTCCGTTGGAGAAGAAGCATCGGTAGACGACATGCTTGATGCGGGAATTGCGGCGCACACTGCATGGGAAATTCTTGCGCGGCGCGCCCAGCCAATTCCCGAGACTCCAGAATTCGACTCAAAGGGTCGTGAGATCGCGATCTGGGTTTGAAGCTTTGGATTTTCGGCGATAGAGGATCTTGGCTACTGCAAGCGTGGGGACTGAAGTGGGTCCATCTTCGACGATGTCATCGCGTTAGCGCGGAGGTAGAGCGTCGTCAAGTTTCTTGGCGAGTTGTCGAACCGTCTCCGCGCTCACCGGACCGGGTGCACTGATTTTGTCCGTCAGCTTCTTTGGCGGCGTTATCAATACGCCTTCGTGCCTACGTGGCCTATTAATTGTCAATCCGGGAAAGGACTTATAACTCCAGTCGCCCTCGACAAATACCAGCGCTGGGTGAATGGGTATCGTCCGGTCATCGATGATTTGCGCGACTGGGGATTACCGAGCCGTAGATCGCTTCAACCGCCCAAGTGCGGTCCTCGCCCCCTACATAGAGGTGCATAACGACGCTAGTAAATGACTCCGACTTATACTCGATCTTCCCCTTCCACTTTTTGGAGTCGATAATCCAAACGCCTGAGGGTGCGACCACAACGTGGTCGAAGTTGGATTTGGTTCCAGGTACCGCACGGTCGGTGAGGATGATTGCGCCGGGGTTCAACCTCCTATGGAGGGACAAATCCATTAGGTATTCACCGGCGGCTCCCTTCAACCAGTTCGTGTCATGTCGTTCTTGGGCTTCTCGCAGGGCCGCCGAACCGCCGACCGGGTCGCGACGCATCTCCTCAGACATGGAAGCAGGGTCTTCGTTAGTACGTGAGACTGGGGATCCGCAGTCAGCGCAACGCACCTTCTTCAGCTCGGCGTTATGCCAGCCCACTTCTTTTACTTCAATCGTCCAGCCGCACGCGTCGCATGCTCCACCGAATCGCAGAGGTTTTGATTGCCACGTCATATTGTTCGACGATAATGCGGTGAGGCGGGATCCATCCGATTCGGGTATTCAGGGTGGCAGAGCGATTGGAGGGTTCCATGTTTCAGCACTTTGAAATCGACATCGATTGGTTACGACAATTCATCGATGCGCGGCGTTGGCAAAGAGGAAAGGCCGACCCTTCGCACGAGTACACAATCAGGACGTGGGTACCTGAGGGAGAGCATGACTTCGATCGCGCAGTAGTGATTATTCGCGAGCATGGAGAACCAGCCAGGTACTTCTCACACGAGTACATTTACTTGAATGTCGACGAGATGAAGTACTGGACAATGGGTGATGAGGTCTCGGCGACGACGGTTCTGAACAGAGCAGATTTGCAGGCGTAGTCGAGGGCCAATTCTCGTCGAACGACCAATGTCTGAGATGTGCGCAATGATGGCAATGGCTGCGCTCGATTAAAACGGTTCAGGTTGAAAGGTGACAGTTTAAATGTTGGCGGTGCAAGCACAACTCCTTGCCTTTCTGAAGAAGTCTCAACAATTCGCTATCCCTATTTATCAGCGGACCTACAGCTGGACGGAGAGCGAGTGTCAGCAGCTATGGGATGACATAGTTCGTGCCGGTGCCGACGCCAACATCAACGCTCACTTTGTTGGCTCGGTTGTCTACATTGAAAAGGGCCCGTACCAGGTTTCGGAGCCGGAGCCGCTTCTCGTCATTGATGGTCAGCAGCGAATGACGACGGTGTGTCTCCTGCTGGAGGCGCTAGCCCGCCACGTCGGAGAGAACGAGCCAGTCGCGGGATTTTCGGCCACGAAGATAAGGGCTTACTACTTGCTCAATGAGCACGAGGAAGGTGAACAAGCCTTCAAGTTGATTCTCACGCAGACTGATAAAGAAACCTTGATCGCGCTTCTACGCCAAAAGGAGCCTCCGGAGGAGTGCTCGATTCGAATAAGTGAGAACTTTGAGAATTTTGAAAACTGGATTAGCAAACTCGATGACGTAACCGCATTGTGCCGCGGCCTGGAAAAGATTCTGATAGTCGATGTCGCGCTCGACCGCGAGCGGGACAACCCACAATTGATCTTCGAGAGTATGAACTCGACGGGACGCGAACTCAGTCAAGCGGACCTGATTCGAAACTTCATCCTGATGGGTCTTCCTCGAGTTCATCAAACCAATCTCTACAACGATCATTGGCGCCCAATGGAAGTTGAATTCGGTCAGGAGGCTTACAGTTCGCAGTTCGATGCCTTCGTTCGCCACTACCTCACATTCAGGTCGGGCGAGATACCGAGGCAAGATGCCGTTTACGAAGCATTTAAGGCGTACTCGCGCCGTCCCGAAATCGAAACCGCCGGTGTCGATGCCCTTGTTGCCGATCTGAGAAAGTATGCCAAGTACTACTGCTCGATGGCACTGGGCAAGGAGAAGCAGAAGTTGCTGGCCATCCCTTTTCAAGACCTTCGTGAACTCAAGGTTGATGTGGCCTATCCGTTCCTTCTCGAGCTCTATGGGTATTACGCGGAAGAGACTTTCATGTTAGATGACTTTGTCGAAGCCGTTCGACTCGTTGAGTCTTACGTCTTTAGACGTGCCGTGTGCGCTATTCCAACAAACTCGTTGAACAAGACGTTTGCTACGGTCACTCGAAGTCTTCGAATTGAGAATCTTCTTGAGAGCATTCGGGCGTACTTCCTACTACTTCCCTCCTACCGTCGTTTCCCATTGGACGATGAGTTTCAAAGGGAAATCACTGTTCGTGATCTTTACAACTTTCGAAGTCGCAGCTACTGGCTCCGACGTCTTGAGAACTTCCAACACAAGGAGCTTATTTCGTTGGATGACTACACGATTGAGCACATAATGCCGCAGAAGGAGGACTTGACGGAAGAATGGCGCGAAGCACTAGGGCCCGAGTGGAAGAGGATTCACGAATCCAGATTGCATACCCTCGGCAACTTGACTCTAACGAGGTACAACAGTGAGTATGGAAAGAAGTCGTTCGTCGAGAAGCGAGATATGAAGGGCGGATTTAGGCAGAGTCCGCTTCGCCTGAATGAAGGTCTTGGTCAGCTTGAGACTTGGGACGAAGCCACGATTGACGAACGCGCGATTCGACTGGCGTTGTTAGCGACTTCCGTCTGGATATCGCCCGTTCTAAGTGAGGAGACCCTTGATATATATCGGCCCAAGGATCAGAAGCTTGAAACGGCCTACTCGGTCAACAGTTATGCCCATCTTGCAGCAGGTGCAACTCAAAGGGAACTGTGGGAGATGCTTCGTAAAGAGGTGTTGTCTCTTGACCCGTGCGTGACAGAGGAATTTCTTAAGTTCTACATTGCCTACAAAGCCGAAACAAATTTCGTCGACGTAGTGCCGCAAGCGAGCCGCCTACGACTTTCGTTGAATATGCCTTTTCATGACCTGTACGACCCAAAGGGACTGGCAAAAGATGTGACCAATATTGGTCGGTGGGGGAATGGTGACGTTCATATCGGCGTCTCAAGCGTCGAAGATTTGTCGTACGCGATGGGTCTCATTCGCCAGTCATTCGAGCGCCAGATGGGAAATGGCCAGGACGATTCCTAGGTTGCCGGTCAAATCTCCCTAATTCGCTCGGTGCATTGCGGAGTGAATTCATCAGGCACTAGGAGTTCGTACGCCGAGAAGAAGTGATTTTGATGAGGAGCCACAGGCCCTTATCACGAGGCGCTGGAGTACGGGTTGCACCTCAAATCTCTCCGTCGACTGGCTACCCGACACGGACTTCGGTGCCGGGCATCGTTCACGAGGGTTAAAGATAGGATCACTGGCGTTACGAAACGTTACCTGCAGAAGTGCGGATGTTGAGTCAACTAATTCGGGGCAAACTCGCGCCCTTCAGTTTCTTGCTTACACTGAGTTACGTCTCTGCGTGAGCTTATGGGAGGTAGACAATGGTAAGGAAGAAGAGTGCTCGTTCACAGTTGTACCGAGCTGCTCGCGATTTGGGAAATCTCGAAGCGGCTGAGAAGGGACCGTCGTCGTTTGGAAAGCGTTACGCTCGGCGCAAGGTGTATGCCAAGACCAACGGCTTCACACGCAAGTTCTTACGCTCAATTGGTTTGAGCAAATGATCACGTCGTGACCGACGTTGCTCTGGTGGTCACCTAGCTATCCCTCAGATTTAATGCGCTGGCTGAAGGGTATGAGTGACAAGTGAAACGTCAGCAGTCCCGTTCGATCTCAAGACCAAGGCGCGAGGTTCAAGTTGCTCAGTAACAGTTTCCACACATCGACTTCGTGTTCCGTCGTTTCGGTCGGTTGATCTAACCAGAATTGTCTGATGGATCCCGTCGACATAACACCAGAGCATTGGTCGTACCTCGCCGGTCCCGTCGCGCTCGGACGATCAGTACTCATCGAATCAGGGTCGCCCGTACCGGGTCCATGGCTGCAATGCTCACGCCTGGCGCTCAACGAACAGTCCATCGCAGAGTCGCACACTCTTGAGATCGTTCGCCGCGCCTATCTCACACGCACTCGATACGTGCTTGAAGTACCTAGGGGGTTCACCAAACCTGATTCTGGTGTGAACACGGAGGACCTCTGGGACGTCCAGGTCAATTTCGATTTCGTCGCCGAAGCAACTTGGCGACTTGCAACGATGAATAGTGTCGATGCCCGCGGACCGCTCGAACCGAGACTTCCCCTTCTCGCACGAGCGGTTGCACTTGGAGCACAACTGAGCCACGATTCAACTGCTGATGTCATCCTGCCAGACGGGTCAGCGGCCTGGTGCGACGGCGGCCCTGTCTTCCTCTGGGAGAACAACGACCAGCGTCTTGAGAGCCAGTCAGCGATTTCACGTCTCGCCATTCGCCAAGGAGTTCTTTCTCCCATCTGCAACCAACCGGTGACCTCTGATCTCGCGTCAGACCAAATGGCCGCTGTGGCCGACCCCGCCATTCGCGCACGAATCATCGCCCCAGCAGGTTCAGGCAAGACCAGGGTTCTCTCAGAACGTGTGCGTCACCTTGTCAAGAGTGGCGTTCCCACTGGGTCTCTTATCTTGATGGCCTATAACAAGAAGGCCGAGGAGGAGATGCGCGCACGGACCAGTGACCTCGCGGGTCTCGAGATTCGCACCATTGACGCCCTCGTTCTGGCGATAGTCAACGGAACTCGGGGATTCTACGAGGCCAAGGATCTGCGACAGCTCATACAAGAACATGAAGTACGCAGCTTGATCTCTCAACTCGTCACATTCCCTCGAAAGACCAATGTGGATCCGGTCGCGCCCTGGATCAGCGCCCTCACACAGGCTCGACTAGGACTTGAGTCTCCCGAAGAAGTTGAGGAGTCCTACCTGGGTGACGTCGATGGGTTCGCGGAGTTCTTTCCAAAGTTCCGCGCGCATCTCAGAGAGCATCATCTGGCCGACTTCAATGAGTTCGTCGTACTGGCGGTCGAACGGCTCTTGCGCGAGCCGCAAGCTCGATTCTCCGCGGAACGCAAGGCTGAAGTACTCCTGGTCGATGAGTTCCAGGATCTCACCCCCGCCCACATGTTGCTCCTGCGACTTTTGGCCGGCCCGGCTCTCTCGGTGTTCGCGGTCGGAGATGACGACCAGACGATTTACGGCTTTAACGGAGCTTCTCCAGAGTGGCTCGTGAACTTCCATGAACACGTTCCCCACGCCGTTCACCACGCCCTCGAAGTGAACTACCGCTGTCCCGCGCCAGTGGTGAGGGCGGTGTCGAACCTCCTCTCGCATAACGCCCTTCGCGTTGAGAAGCAGGTGCGACCCGGTCCCTTCAATGTCACTGAACCGGAGTCTCTAGCCGTCATCAAGTTGGAGAACCAAACCGCAGTAGTGACCGACCGCGTCAGGTCGCTGCTCAACATCGGGGCGAAGCCTAGTGAGATTGCACTCCTCTCGCGGGTGAACGTTGGGCTCCTGCCACCACTAATTGCCCTCCTCCAGGCCGGAATCCCAGTCGACTTCCGCGATAGCGAGAACCTCTTGAGCGGGTCGGGTATTGATGCGATCCTCGCGTGGCTGCGACTCGCCACGAAGTCAGATTCATTCTCAGTTGGCGACCTAACACTTGCCGCGCGACGTCCCGGACGAGGGATTCACCCTGCGATTCTCAAATGGCTCGGTAAGCAACGCTCACTGGACAGGCTGCACGCGATGCATGCGGAGTTGCAGGAACCTGCAGCAAGCAAGGTTGGCGCATTCATTGACGATCTCGAGAGACTCGTCTCGGAGGCAAAGACCGGCACCACGTTGTCGGCCCTGACCCTCCTATGCGAGCAGATTGGACTCAATGGAGTGCTGGCAAGCCTTGATGCAAATCGCCCCGCTGGCGTCAAGGCCGCCAACTCCGACGGCGTGCGAAGTCTTTTGGCCCTGGCTCGACTTCACTCTGACGCCTCCACATTCGAGATGTGGTTGCGTAAGATGATGTCGTCAACTCAGGATAGAGACGGTGTCGTTCTATCCACTGTTCACAAGGTGAAGGGACTGGAATGGCCGCACGTCGTTGTCTACGACGCGAGCGAGGATGTCTTTCCGCATCGGCTCAGTAAGGATCTCGAGGAAGAACGCCGCATCTTCCACGTTGCCATTACCCGCTGTCAGGCCTCACTGCTGATCACCGCCGACCCGTCGTCACCTTCGGTCTTCCTCTCTGAAATGAATTCACCGGCGAGTGCGCCAGCAAAGCCGACTCCGCTTCCAGTGACCAGCAGACCGGCACCGTCGACTCGCGTGACGAGGTCGTCGCTCCGAAACTCCCTCCCACCTCGTCGGCCCCCGCGTCTACCCGAGTCAGTTGAAGCCACGGTCGGTCTGGCTTTTCGCTGGGGAGGCTACGACTGTGTTGCCGATGAAGTGAATGACGCGGGTGCAGTCGTTCTCATTGGAGCGAACCGACTCACCGTTGAGTTCGGAGAACGAGTTGTTATTCGGGGTAGCTATCGGACGCTCGTGTCTCTTGGGGGATCTGTCGTTCCAGAGCCTCCGAAAACCACACCGACTGTGTCGTACTCCGTCAATGCATCTCTCCGTGAAGCATTGAGGACGTGGCGACTCGAGCAGGCCTCAACAGAAAGAGTCCCGGCGTTCATCATCTTCTACGACAGCACACTTGACGAGCTTTGCGAGAAACTCCCGCGAACCCTTCCGGATCTCCGACAGGTGAAAGGGTTTGGACCGGTCAAGGTCGACAAGTACGGGGATTATGTTCTGGCGATCATTTCCGAGTGTCTCGACTAGTGGTCTGGACCTAATCCGATCGGCAGAATCCGGCCAAGACGGAGGGCCACGACCCTCGCTGCCAGGAGATGTCACAGGGCGATGCTTGGCTTGCGTGTATGGCTCAAGACATCCAGTACCCAGTTGCTGACCTCGAAGGTGACCTCGTTTGGGCCGCCGATCTCTCCTCCTCACTGGGTCGACCCAGCGGACTCGTGTGCGTTGGTTGCGGTGAACCGATGATCGCTCGACTGGGTACCAAGCGCCGACCCCACTTCGGACACCGTCCGGGCTCTACTTGTTCAGGTGGGGAAACCGCTCTTCACCGAACGGCAATCCGAACGATTGAGCATGGCATTCTGGAGGCAGCAAGCGAAGGACGTCCTTACCCCCTGGTTGTCCACTGTGACTGGTGCAGTGCCGAGAGACAGGGAGACCTTGCGCGCGAAAGAAACTTGACAATCGATGTCGATCGATCACTCGCGCCCGGACTTCGCCCCGACGTTGTGGCGAAAGGGACTGATGGCTCAGCGTTGTACTGCATCGAGGTCATTGTTACGCACGTGCCCGAACCAGTGGCGTTGGCTGCCTACGAAGAGCTCGACGTGCCTGTCTTCTCCGTCAGACCGACGTGGGAAGGTCTCGAGGCAATTCGCCTTGGATTCGACAAGTTGAAACCCTGGACCGAACTCGCACCCTCTCTCGCGGGCTCGATCGAGATGATCGCGGGCTGTCGATTCCCTCGCCACTTCACGGAGAAGGATGAACTCACGGCCACTTGCCCCGAGTGTCCGGCGGACGCCCGAATCGTCGTAGCCGGGGTATCGACCGGACTCTGCTGGAGCAAGACGTGCGATCGCCCCACTAGGGCACTCGACATCTATGCGCGTATCAATGGCGTCGCAACGCTTGTCGCGGCCGGAGCTTCCGATCTCAAAGGAGTCGAGACGATCGGTCCCGAGAACGGTGTGCGGCTCGAGAGGCGATACTCGTCCACCGCCGGGACCTCCTATCTCGCGAACATCTGCGAGTGCGGCAAGATCCTCGGCGACATGTTCGTGTACGGAGGTCTCGGTTCCGATGAGTATGTATCGTCAATGACCGACCCGGCGTCTCGCTACATAGTTTGCCGCAACGGACACTGGACAGTGATCAGACGACAAATTCTGCAGGCCGGTGCCAATGTCAGTCGCGGATGGCACACGTCCGGGCTCACCGGATCGGCCTCTGGACTCTTCGATGACCCGTACGCGGAATACAGGATCCCTGGGGGCAAACTGGAAGTACGCGACCCTGACGAGATCAGCATGATCTTCAGTCGCGTGATTGCCCAGAACAGGGGCTGATAGGCGTTACGATGGCAACCCCACGTCGACGATCAACGGCACGTGATCGGAGTACTTCGGCGCGATCCACTCGTCGAAACTACCGACCGTGACTGAGGTATGCGGGATCCAACTCTCAGGGAGAAAGCAGTAGTCAATGTGGTAGCGGGGTCCATCGGCCTTGCGATCGCGCCAGTAGATGGTGGGGTCGGATTCTTCACCGAACCGCACGCCCAGAACTTCGTGGTACGCGCTTACGAGACCTCGCTCTCTGAGCAGATCGACCTTCATGGCGAACGGCCGGGGACCGTTCGGTTTGTCCCAAATTGCGCTGTCGTTCAGGTCGCCTGCCACTACTACGGGTCCCCCATCGAAGAGGTGGGCGTACGCCTCGAGTGCGCCCGTCACCTGGTGATTCCGGTTCGGTCCCTTCGCTTGCGGGCTGGCGCGGTGGTTCAGCGCCCACACCGCGAGGAGGGTGAAGTTGACTGGTCCTCGGACGCGAAGCGGTAGTGCCCACTCAAGGTTCCGGTCTGGGGGGCATGCTGGTTCTAACTCGAATGGCGCGAACGCCATCACGCCGAGGCCCTTATACGAGATGCCACCTGTCCACTCGTAGGTTCTGGTCGTTGCTGACACCATCCTCTCGGGCAACCTCGAGGTTTCCCCGGCTTCAGGTAGAACGACGACGTCAGGAGCGATTCGCGCGAGCGCGTCTAACTTCTTGTGAAGTGCCATATTGCAGTTCCATACGACAATGCGCATCGCATCAACCTAGGCCAGCGGTATGACGCCTCGGAAGGAGGTACCCACGCGGCGGAGCCTTTGGAGTTGCGATCAACTTGATTGGTCAGGATTCGGAAAGTTACGGCGTTCAGACGAATGAGCCGTGGTTTCCTAAACCCTTAGAGCACCTGTAACTACTAGCAAAGTCCATACTTTCAAAAGCCTCTGAGATCCCAAGTTGTACCCACAATCCACTGCGAATCGTTACCACTCTTGTGCTGAGGTTGTGCTGGCTGCTAGAACGAAGGCGTAAAACAATTCAGGTTGAAGTGACCACGCGGCACGCTACGTAACAACAATGCTGTCCGATGTTCGATTAATAATTGGCACGAAATAGTGCAGCGGCATTGGTGACAAGTCGGAATCCGTGCTTGGAGTTCAGGTACATCGTAGAGTTCATTACTAAATCGTCAATCGAAAAGAAGTTCGAAATGACCACAGGTGATTCTCTCTGCGATCCGAAAGGCTCCATCTGGCGAAGATGGGATCCACACATTCATCTTCCCGGTACGCTATTTAACGACCAATTTGGGGAGCTAACTATTGCCGAAGCTCTCGACATTCTTGCCGCATGTGATCCAGTAGTAGAAGTCGCTTGTGTCACGGATTACTACTCCACTGCCATCTTCCGTCGTGCGATTGAAGCGTGGACAAACGGTGCTGGGTCGTCGATACGCTGTCTGATTCCGAATGTAGAACTTCGACTCGACATTGCGGCAAATCCGGGCAACGCAATCAACCTTCACCTCTTGTGTGCGCCCGAAGACGTCGACGATCTAGATCGGTTCATTGGTGGATTGGAGTTCACTCATGCCGACCAGACGTTCCGGGCAGATCACGATGGTCTAGTGGCAATGGGGCGGAAGTGGAGGAACGACCCCAACCTTGACGAGGCCACTGCTCTTCGTGAAGGAGCGCATCAGTTCAAGGTGTCATTCGAAGAACTTCGCAAGCAGTTCAAGACCGATTCCTGGGTGATCAAGCACTGCATCATCGGCGTTGCTGGTGGAAGCAACGATGGAACCTCGGGGCTTCAGGCTGTAGATGGTGGGTTTGCGGCAAGAAGGCGTGAAATCCAAAACCTGGCACACATGATTTTCAGTGCAACGCCCCAACAAGTGACGTACTGGTCCGGGCTGGGAGCTGACGGCGTCGAGAAGCTCACGGAAATCTACGGAGGGGTGAAACTTTGCATCCATGGGAGCGACGCTCACCACAAAGAGTCCATCGGGGTTCCCGCCGAGAACCGCATGATGTGGTTGAAGGGCAACCCGTCATTTGAGACACTCAAGATGGCCTGTCTCGCCCCCCTTACCAGAGCTCATATTGGACCGACGCCCCCGACTGCGGGATACAGCCATGGCCGAATTGCCAAGTTGACCGTCAGGAGCCCCACGCCATGGTTTGGCGAGGGGAGTCTCCCGATCAATCCTGGGCTCGTGGCGATAATTGGGGCCAGAGGTTCAGGGAAGACTGCGCTCGCCGACCTCGTTGCGGCCGGAGCCGGCTCGGATGAGCCGTTTGAGAATTCAGCATCATTCGTTCGACGGGCAGCCGAGCTGCTGACCTCATCGCAGGTTGCAGTGGATTGGTCGCAGGGGACGAAAAGCACTTGCGATCTATCACGGGGCGCTGATCAGTTTGGCGACACCATCCGCCCCGTGCGGTATCTGAGTCAACAGTTCGTGGACAAGCTCTGCTCATCAGATGGCGTGTCTGATGAGCTGTTGGCGGAGATCGAACGTGTGGTCTTCGAAGCATGGCCCGTTGGCCAGCGGCAGAACGCCACTTCATTCCAGGAGCTTCTGGACATAAGGCTTGGAGCTGCACGAACTCGGCAGAGCACCGAACTTGAGGCCATCGCTCAACTGAGCGATGCGGTTACCGAGCAGCGGGTTCTCAAGGACGGGCTCCAGGCTAAAACGGCAGAAAGAGTCGAACTTCAAAAGACCCTTCAAGGAATCCAGGAGCAGACCAAACAACTCACCAGCACAGCCGATCAAAAGAGCGCCGTCCGTTTAGGGGAGATAAACGCTGCACTGCAGCAACAGCAACGGCAACACCAGGTGCTTGATCGCCGAGTCACTGACCTTACGGGGCTACTTGGAGAAGTGCGGTCTGCAGCATCTTCGAAGTTCCCTTCCTTTACCACGGGTCTGAAGTCCAAGTACGGGGCCACTGCTCTGAGCGATAAGGATTGGGATTCCTTCCGAGTCGGATTCTCTGGTGACGTCGAAAACATCATCACGTCAGCTTCTAAGGCAGCAAACAAAGAGCGAGACCGCATTGCGGGAGTGCTAGCCGCGGGCGGCGTGCTGCCGATGGATGGGATCCCGCCGGAAAAGCTGATCGAGAAGACAATTGTTGAATTGACCGCAGAACAGATCCGTATTCAGAAACTTCTCAAGCTCGACACCGACAGAACCAGGCAGCTCGCACGACTTACCTCCAAAACGAATGAATTGGTAGGAAAGATCAACAAGCTCAATGACGACGTTCAGTTGGCAGAAGGAGCGGATGCAAAGAACATTGAGTTGACGCAACAGAGACTTGCCCGCTACCGTTCGTACTTTGACGCTCTGTTGGAGGAAGAACGAGAGTTACAGGCACTCTACGCACCCCTCAGTTCACTAATAAGTGGAGCTGCATCTTCGGTCGCCAAGTTGAAGTTCTCAGTTCGTCGAATCGTGAATATTGATCGATGGGCTGAACGTGGCGAGGACTTTCTTGATCTTCGCACACAGGGCACGTTCCACGGCAGTGGTGAGCTGGCACGCATTGCTAGGGAAAAACTGCTTCCCGCTTGGCAGACAGGCGACGGCGAGCAAGCTGCCGAGGCCATTAAGAGGTTCTCGGCAGATCACAGTAACGACTTTCGCGAGCAAAAGAAACAGTCGTACGACGGTGGTGGCGACAACCTTGGCTGGGACCGTGCTATCTCCGCCTGGCTCTATAGCGCTGGCCACATCACACTTACATACAGTTTAGAGTACGAAGGGCTCAGCATTGAAAGGTTGTCCCCGGGTTCACGTGGAATCGTGTTGCTCTTGTTGTACTTGGCTGTGGACCAGGAAGAGACGGATCCACTCATCATCGATCAGCCTGAGGAGAACCTGGACCCTGAATCGATCTATACGGAACTCGTTGGCCTGTTTCGTCAGGCAAGTAAGCGGAGACAAATAATCATCGTTACTCACAACGCAAACCTCGTCGTCAATACTGATGTTGACCAGGTCATTGTTGCGCATTGCGAATCCGTCGAAGAAGGTAAACTGCCGACGTTGTCATACCAATCAGGAGGACTGGAAGAGTTCGCGATACGGCAGTCGGTGTGTCTGGTTCTCGAGGGTGGCGAAGAGGCGTTCCGTCAGCGAGCGAGACGGCTAGGGATTGAACTCTAGGCCGCATCCGGCGGCGGTCGATTTGAGAAAGGCATTGGCGATATGGAGTGACCGTCGCGCCACTTGTCCGAAGGACCTATAAGAGTCAAATCTCCTCTAACTTCCATCTTGAAAGGGTGGGTGTTCTGTGGAGCCAGAAGGAGGAGACGGACTGATCAACGACATTTTTGGTGACCAGTTATTTATTTTTGTTGGTCGTGGGCACTCCACGGGCAGTAAGGACACGAAGCCCTCAAGCCAGGGTGAGTGAGTACTGTCAACGCTGTTCGGGTTTGGCCAGTCATTGACTAGTCCGTTGCAGCGACCGATAGAACTTACCCACACTAATTTGATCAATGGTGGGATATGCTCGGGAATGCGTCGTAATTCGGAGTTGCTTGACTTGCAGTCAAGGCCTGATACAATAGACATTGAAGTTAGGGACGCAGGAGCCCAATCTACGGCAAGGCGGCCTTCGGGCCGCCTTCGTCGCGTCCGAGATCAAGTTCGAAAATTTACACCCGCAATCGCCGAAGAAATTGTGAGCCTAATGGAATTCAAGTGACGGAGTCCTTTCGCCCTATACCAGCACTGGCAATAGTTGATTCGAGGAACTTGATTGGCCAGGCGGGTGTTCACTCTTTGCCGGAACCAGACCTAAGTTACGACGGCCTGTGCATGGCGATGAGTGATTACGGTTTTGAGGTCAAGGAGGTTGCCATCGGGCTTGGGCTCGCGCGCGGTGCGACGAGTAGAGCTCTCGCGGCAGTGCACGCAGAGAACATGGCGTTACGATCAAAGTTCGCCAAGAGAGGGGCAAAGATACTCGAGGGTGAATTACATTACGAGGATTCGGTTCTCAAAGAGAAGATGGTTGACTCGCTATGCGTGCTCGAACTAGCCAGATACGCGCACGAGGGGCTCCCAGAGCACGTCAAGGTCGTGTTGCTCCTTAGTCGCGACTTGGATTTACTGCCTGGCGCAACCTATGCCACGCAGCGCGGCGTGAAGACCTTCGTGGTCTCGAGCGATGCAGACTATCTTCGCCACAGCCAACGAATCTTGCTTACGGCAGCAAGCTATCGAACACTAACCGGAGTAACTTCTGCTCAGTCAGAGGCCGGCACTCTGGTCGCCCAGTTCCTAAGTGACCCAGGTCCCCACGAGTGGAAAATTGGCAGCCAGGTTGTGTTGATGGGCCAAAAGGGGTTTCTACTCGATCACGAGTCAGGCGTTCGGGGTTTTGTTCTGGCAACCACGACGACGACTTACATGTCGGAAGACTTAGTTACACTTGTCGCGGCCGACGTCATCTTTGATCGAGAGACGCCCCTTGTTTATTGCTCCGATGACTTTCAGATGGCAACCGACCGCCCTTGGCTGAAGAGGTCAACCATTGATCTACGACGTGATGCGTCGCGTGTTGAACTGGAGATTGGCGGCAGGGTGTTTAGCGTCAAGTGCCCTGTTGGCCTTGCCGAACCAGGTCAAGAAGTACTCGTACGTACTCAAGGTGGTCTGTACAACCAACAAGCACCCGCGCGCCTAGTTGCACCAATGCAGTCCCCGTCGAATGTTCAACTCGAGAGAGGGCGCTTGGCGCTTGGACGTCCCACTCCCGTTTTAGTGGAACACATTGATGTGAACAAGACGATTACTGCGCGTACCGCCAGTGGGCTAAAGACGAATCTGATGGTCTCAATCGGCGTTCATCCTCGCGTAGGTCACTGGTACGCCGCTGTTCCTTCTGAGTTGGACCGTGCTGCACCTCGAATGACCTTGGTTTCTTCAGAGTTGCTCTGATGTCCGCCCAAGAACCATACTGCGAATCACGATAATTCAAGAGTTATTCGATGATACTGAGTAGCCGTGCCCGACGCATTCATTACGGCAGCTCTGCAGCAAGTCACTATTGAGTCGTCCGCCCTTCCGTTAGTTTCATCGCTATCCACACGTGGGATTGGAGATGATCCTTGAATCGGGACGGTAAAGTGGGAGACGGAATCTTGTGGGTGGAGATTCGTGATAAACCACCAGCCAACCTGGAACTGTTTATCTCGGCTTTAGGGTCTCATCGAGTTTATCGGCGAGAAGATTGATTGTCTCAGCATTAAGTGCTCCGGGCTCGTTGATCATCTTGATAAGAGTTCTTGGTGTCGAAATGAATACACCCTCGTGTACGTACGGCTTGCCCATTAGAAAGCGGGGAAGTGAGGCGGTGCTCCAGTCGCCCTCAATGAAGACGAGTGCGGGATAAATTGGTATCGTCCGATCCTCGATCACCTGCGCGACTGGGATAACCAGACCGTAGAGGGATTCAACCTTTGACGTGCGGTCCTTGCCCCCCACGTATAGACGCGTGTTGATGCTCGCTAACGAATCAGCCTTGTACTCGATCTTCCCCGTCCACTTCTTCGAGTCAATGATCCATACGCCCGACGAGGCAATCACAATGTGGTCAATATTGGAGTTTGTACCCGGAACCTGTCGGTCGGTTAAGACTTTGGCGTCGCTGGTCAATCTGTGCTCGAGCGATACGCCCATCAGATATTCGCCGGTCGCTCCTTTTGCCCACCTCGGATCGCGTCGTTTCTGAGCTTCTCGAAGTGCCGAAGAACCTCCGACTGGATCTACGCGCGTCTGTCTAAATGACTCTGGCAACTCCGCTCCAATAGGAGTCTCCAGTGATCCGCAATCGATACAACGCACCTTTTGTATGTCAGGGTTGTGCCAACCAACTTCCCTCACGTCTATATGCTTGCCACAGGCGTCGCAAGTTCCACCGTACCGAAGGGCCTTCAATAGCCAAGTCATTGTGCCTAAGGATAATTCAAACGGCTGCTGTCGAGCTTGTTGCCGTCGTTAACCGAAGCGACGGCAGTCCTTTCAATTAGTTATCCCGCGCCAGTTCGCGCTAGTCAACTCGCTTGTCATCACTTGAGGTTGAATCTGAATGTCAACTTCTCTAGACTGAAATTCTATGGCAACCAAGGTGAATCCAGATGACCTTATTGGTGCTGCGGAAGTACAATTGATTCTTCGCCTGTCCCATCCGAGCAGCGTCACGACATATCTTAAGAGGTATGCCGACTTTCCAAGACCGGTAATCGACCGGAACGCAAGTCGCATTCGCCTTTGGAAGCGTCAGGACATTGAACGCTGGAAAAAATCTAGGGAGGGCGCACATGATCGTGGATGAAATCGTTGACGCGTCGCGGAGTGGTGGAACGAATACGAGTCACACGATAATTATCTCTTCGCTAATTCGACTCCTATTAGTGGTGCCCAAAAATGCGGCGGCGGACGAATACGCTCGGGCAATTCTGGAGGAGAATGTGCTTGGCAAAGCGACGGTTGGTTCGCGACAACGAACACTTCGGTATCTTCGCGAGCTCTACTCATTGCGCCCAGACTCGTTGCTCTTTCGAGCGTTGCGCGATCTTTGGACGGATGACCTAAAGGGGCAGCCCCTTCTTGGCGGACTATGTGCATTAGCTCGTGACTCAGTATTCAAAGCAAGCGCTCCCGCTATCTTGGAGTCTCATCCAGGCGACGAAATAGAAAGTATCGACCTCGCCAAAGCTGTGGAGAGGAAGTTTCCAAATTCATACTCCGAGGTGACGCTGGCGAAGATTGGCCGCAATACCTTCTCATCGTGGGAACAATCGGGTCATCTGGAGATCATCAGCAGGACTAAGAAGGTGCGTCGACGGCCAACATGTACAACGGCCGCCACCTCGTACGCATTGTTTCTCGGTTACCTTCAGGGCGTGCGCGGGGAGGCTCTTTTCGAGACTTGCTGGGCCAAGGTGCTTGATCAGCCTCGATCTCAGTTGATTGACTTAGCGAACGCCGGGTCACAGAAGAGGTTTATTGACTTTCGCTATAGCGGTGGTGTAATCGATGTTGGGTTCACCGAACTCCTTAGGCCTTTCGAGGGGCAATTCCTGTGAGCCGCATTGATGAACTGATTGAAAACTACGAACGTTTCGTCAATCTGCCGTGGCAATCGAACCTTGCACCAGCCCAAAGAATCTGGATGGCCGTCTATTCGCCTGAATTCGAGCGCAGGCTTCGGTTGCATCTTCCTGAGTTCGCTACCGCATCTCGGAAGGCGGGCTATGAATGGAGTCTGATCGATATTACGAAAGAGTTCGAGCAGTGGATGGGCGCCCATGAGTACCGGGAATCATATTTCGCCAATCCGAAACTAATGCAACCCGAGCTAGTCGGTTTCTTTGAGAGATTGGTTGCGGATGTTAGAGAGAGTATCCGTTCCATGACTAGTGATCGAACGATTATAGGGATCATTGGTGCCTCAAGCCTTTACGGTCTCGGAGACTACGTGAAGGTTTCTGCACTGGTTGAGGAAATCCAAGATGAGGTTCTAGGGCGACTCCTCGTCTTCTTCCCTGGCGAGGTGGAAGGAGACAGTTATCGTCTCATGAATGCTCGTGATGGCTACAACTATCACGCAGTACGGATTTCAGCCGAGAAAGGGCGATTGTCATGACGATGATGAACCGGGATGTCTTTTCTACTGATCCGACCAAGCGTGACATACCGAATCTTGGTGTCTCTAAGGTTAAGACACCTGAGGACGCCAGAGATTGGACCACACTCGAGTGGGAGCTCCAAAGCTTCGTTTGTGAAGGCGCATACGAGCAAGGACTTGATCGAATTTTGGATCAGTATTTGAGTCACTTGAGTCAGGCTGAACAGCCTGCTGTCTGGGTCAGTGGTTTCTACGGGAGTGGAAAGTCGCATTTAATGAGAGTGTTGCAGTATCTCTGGCAAGACGTTCACCTCCCTTCCGGCGCCTCGGCCCGGAGTCTCGTGCATATGACTCCAGACATTAGCCAACACCTCGTTGAACTATCTACGGCTGCTAAGAGATCCGGTGGGCTTTGGTCTGCAGCGGGGACGCTGGGTTCTGGCGCTTCAGGTTCAGTTCGCCTCGCGTTTCTTTCGGTAATTTTTGATGCCGCCGAGCTTCCTCGACAACTTGCACCGGCGAAACTGGCAGTCTGGTTGAAAGAGCAAGGCCTATACAATGCTGTCCGCTTGTCGGTTGAAGACCGAGGCAAGGTTTTTGATCAAGAACTTCGTAATCTCTATGTGTCTCCGGTCTTAGCTGAGGCGCTGATTACTGCCGGCACGACATTTGGCGATACACCAACGGCGATCAGTGCCACACTGCAGAACCAATTTCCCACTGTTGACGACATCAGCAATGATGAAATGTTGGACATTTTTGGTCAGGTTCTTGAGCTTCAGAGCAACAGCGCCAAAAAGATACCCCTAACACTTGTCGTGTTGGACGAAATGCAACAGTACATCAATGACGAAAATGCCAAGGCCCTAAACGTTCAAGAGCTTGTCGAGGGCTGTTCATCAAGATTCGGTAGCAGGGTTTTGGTCGTTGCATCTGGCCAGTCCGCACTTTCAGCAAATCCCACTCTGCAGAAACTGATTGATAGATTCTCGGTCACCGTTGCCTTATCAGACACGGATGTTGAGGCGGTAGTTCGTCAAGTTGTTCTCCGTAAGAAGCCCGACGCCATAGGTTCGATCCAGGAGACACTTGAGAAAGTGAGCGGAGAGATTGACCGCCAACTCGGAGGGACTCGGTTAGAAGCTAAATCAGCTGACAAGTTAACGTTGATAGCGGATTACCCCTTGCTTCCTACTCGCCGCCGGTTTCTGGAAAGAGTTCTTCGAGCGCTTGATAAAACCGGGAAGGCCGGCGTCCTCAGAACCCAACTCAAGATTGTCCATGAAGCCGCTCGAAGCGTGGCCGACAAGCCACTTGGTTTTGTTATTGGGGCAGATTTCGTCTTTCGATCCGAATCCGCGAGCATGTTGCAGAGCGGCGTCCTTCTCAAAGAGATTGATGAACTTATCAGGGGATTAGTTGACGGTTCGGAAGATGGGGAGTTGAAGTCGAGAGTCTGTACCTTGATCTTCCTTGTCTCCCAACTTCCCACCGAAGGCGCTGGCGATACGGGAGTTCGATCAACTCCAGCTGTAATTGCCGACCTCCTCGTCGAGGATCTTTTCCTAGATGGAAGCAGGCTGAGGAAAGAAGTTCCGCGAGTGCTCGAAGAGCTGGTGGATGAAGGGCGAGTCGTAAGGCTCGGTGACGAATTCAGACTCCAGACTGAAGAGGGTGCTGAATGGACTAAAGAGTTCAATCAAAAGCGGTCGGTTGTTCGCGATGACGCATCTCGAATGTCTCAACTTCGAAATGCTTGGCTGCACAAAGCAGTCGATGGGACGCTCTCAGGAATAAGACTTGATCAGGGTGAGAGCAAGACACCACGCAAGATAGAACGAGTCTGGGATGAAACTGAACCCGTCATTACTAATGGCGCCATACCTGTCTGGATACGTGACGAATGGTCGATCTCCGAGAGTAAAGCGAGGGAGAGTGCCTCGAAGGTGGGCAGTGAAAGTCCGATTGTTTTCGTTCTTCTCCCAAAGGTCGATGCTGAGACAATTCGCGATGTTCTCGCCGCATACACCGCTGCTCACGACACGATTAGTCAACGGCCGGAGCCACAAACTGACCAAGGCCGACAGGCGAAGCAGGGAATGCGGTCGCGCCTTTTGGAGGGTGAGCAGCGGCTTGAAGTTCTCTTCGGCGCCGTGATTGCCAACGCTCGGGTCCTACAAGGTGGCGGCAGTGAGATCCAATCGTCGTTTCTTCGCGAGGGCATTGAGGTGGCAAGTCGCAATGCTCTGGCACGATTGTTCCCCAAATTTGGTCCAGCCGATAACTCAAACTGGGGAAAGGTTGCAGTCAAGGCGAGGGATGGCGCGCCAGACGCGTTATCGGCAGTCGGATGGTCGGATCAGGTGCCGGCCAATCCTGTTTGTAAAGAGGTCCTGGCTCGAATTTCCGGAGCTGGTGTGTCTGGCGCTGATGTCCAGCGACAGCTAAGCGACACACCCTATGGCTGGCCCAAAGACGCGATCGATGGAGCATTGCTTGCGCTCCTTGCAAATGGAAATATCAGAGCGGCTCGCGATGGCAAGAGTCTTTCCAGCGCGAAGGAGCTCCCGGTTACGCAGATTGGTAAGACAACTTTCTTCAAAGAAGATGAGCCGCCTAGCGTAACTGAACGTTTAGCGGTAAAAGGATTGCTCGCCGAAGCCAAGGTTCTATATCAATCGGATCAGGAATCCGCAGCCATCAGCGGTCTTCTTCAACGCCTCTTGACGCTCGCGATGGGAGCTGGTGGCGCGCCTCCGTTGGCTGAGTCACCTGACACATCTGTCATCGATGACTTGCTAACTATGGTTGGTAATCAACAGTTCCGTGCAGTGGCGCAGATGTCGGAAGTGCTCCGTTCCAACATTCAGGAATGGAATGACATAGGTGAGCGCAGGGGCCATAGAGAAGTTGAGTGGGAGAAACTCAATCGTCTCTTAAGACATGGGGATGGTATTCAAGAGGCCTTGATTATTAAGGCTCAGCGCGACGCCGTCTTATCCGGGCGACTGTTACTTGCACTTCCAGACCCGATCGCTCCTCTCCTAGAAGATTTGTGCTTTTTGCTTCGGTCCGCAGTCCTTGCTGAAGTTGGCAACGTCAACGCAATGTATGAGTTCGAAATGGAGAAACTGGGAGAGTCGCAAGAATGGAAACGCCTCGAGACTGGCGACCGTGAACCGATCTTGAGCGAAACCGGACTGGTGAAGTGGAATCTGCCCGTAGTTGCAACAGACGATCAGCTTCTTGAATCTCTTGACTTCGTATCACTCGAAGCCTGGAACGAACGTCGACAGGCTCTTCCAGCAAAGACTGCCGCCGCTCGAATTGCTGCTGCAAAGAGACTTGAGCCAAGAAGCGTGTCCGTGAAGCCAGCTAACGCAACAATACGAACTGAATCTGAAGTCGACTCGTACCTGGAAGAGTTGAGGAGTCAGTTGATCGAGCACATAAATGCGGGCGAGACAGTCATCATATGAGTGCTTCTTTCGCATGACCGTCCTTTCTTCTAACCTTCGCAAGACCTTGGAGGACACGTGCGTTCGTGGCCGGCGTGCCGCCGATATTGCGTGTCGTGCTTCATTAGTGTCACTTGGTGTGACCGAGAAGACCGTTCCCGGCCATCTCGACGAGGATGACCGGATTCTTCGTCGGGGGCTCAGAGCGAAGAGTCGACAACTGGGCGACGAAGAAGATTCGGTTGAATTGTTAGTTGCGGAATGCGCCTTTGAGCAGTGGCACCGCCTTCTCTTTGCCAGGTTCTTGGCGGAAAACGGGCTGTTGATTCATCCGAAGTTTCGAGCACCGATGACGCTGACGGAATGTGAAGAACTGGCGAGCGAATTAGGTGAGCCCGACGGTTGGGCGGTGGCTGGCAGGTTCGCTGCTGAGATTCTGCCGGGAATCTTTCGTCTGAATGACCCCTGCGTGCAGCTGCGACTAGCCCCTGAAGGACGACTCGAGCTCGAACAGATCGTAAGTGGACTTCCATCTGAGGTGTTCCTCGCAGATGATGCGCTTGGCTGGGTCTATCAGTTCTGGCAGAAAGATAAGAAAGACGAGGTTAACGCTTCGGAGCGAAAGATCGGAGGAGCTGATCTCGGACCTGTGACCCAGTTGTTCACCGAGCACTATATGGTGCGGTTCTTGTTAGAGAACTCCCTGGGGGCCTGGTGGGCTTCACGGTACCCTGAAAGCCCCCTTGTCAAGGAATGGGAGTTTCTTCGTTTCAACGATGAAGGCGCACCCGCTGCTGGTTCATTCGATGGTTGGCCCGAGCGAGCCGCTGAGGTCACTGTGGTGGATCCATGCTGTGGATCGGGACACTTTCTAGTGGAGGCGTTTGGAATGCTGTGGCGAATGAGAGCGGAGGAGGAACAACGCAGCTCAGTAACCGCACAAGATGCTGTATTGCGTGACAACCTCTTCGGACTTGAACTAGACCCGCGCTGCGTGCAGATTGCCATGTTCGCTGTTGCCCTGAGTGCCTGGAAGGCCGGGGAAGGATGGCGTGAACTACCAGCTCCCAATATCTCCTGTTCGGGTATCCCAGTGAAGGCTCCCGTCGAGGAGTGGAAGGCCCTGGCTAGAGGTGACGCCACACTGGATAAGGCTTTAGTGCGTCTGCACACCTTGTTCCGCGATGCCGACACCCTGGGCAGCCTTATCGACCCTCGACGAACGGCTGAGTTAGCAAACCCAGCGGCCCCACAGGGGTCATTCGATGACGTTGAATGGGATGATGTTGCACCCCTCATTGCGATTGCTCTCACAAGAGAGACTGATGACCCCGCCACACAAGTCCTAGGTGCCAACGTAGCCGGCATCGCTCGAGCGGCCGATTACTTAAGTCGCCGCTACACCTTGGTGGCGACCAATGTGCCATATCTTTCAAAGAACTCTCAAGGCCCGATCCTTAGGAATTTCTGCGAAAGGAACTTTGCATTTGGATCTAATGACCTCGCTACAGTTTTTCTCCTTCGATTGATACTGCTCTCAGTATCTCAGGGTTCTGTCGCCCTAGTCCTTCCACAGCACTGGCTATATCTTTCGTCATACGAGAAACTGAGGCGAGAATCACTTCGTTCTTCGACTTGGGATTTTGTCGCTCGTCTCGGAGTGGGTGCATTTGAAGGAATTTCTGGTGAGGTCGTGAATGTGTGTCTTTTCTTGAGCCAAACGACACCACCAAAGTCTTCTCATTTCGTATCAGCTCTCGACCTAAATGGCGTGAGCGGCGCTTCTGCCAAGTCAAGATCGCTACGATCAGATCGTGTCTTGCGAGTCGAGCAACGTACCCTTCTTGCTAATCCTCATGCTCGAATGTCCAGTGAGAGCCAACGTGGGCGGCGCCTCCTGCGAGAGTTTGCGGTGGGACGCCAAGGCATAAAAACCGGTGACGATGGTAGGTATAGAAGGAGATTTTGGGAGGTTCCTCACGGTCAGCCAGGATGGGAATTTTTTCAGAGTACGGTCGCCGAAACTCTCACTTATGGGGGGCGTCAGGACATCGTCTTTTGGGAAGACGGCTGCGGCGCGATGGCCGGTAGTGATGGTTCACGAATAGTCGGACGTGAAGCGTGGGGACGCTCTGGCGTAATGGTTAGTCAGATGGGAAATCTTCCAGTGTCGCTCTACTCGGGCGATCTCTTCGACACCAACGCGTCGCCACTTATACCCATTAATTCGTCTGATCTCTCCGCCATCTGGCATTTTTGCTCATCTCCCGAATACGCAACACAGGTTCGAGCGATTGATTCGTCCATGAAAGTGACAAATAGAACCTTGGCTGACGTCCCATTCGATATCGACCATTGGCGAGGGTTTGCTAAAGAATCGGGCCCCCTCCCCGAACCATGGTCCGATGATCCAACCCAGTGGCTCTTCGAGGGAAGTCCCGGTGTGGCAGCGGAGCCGTTGCAGGTCGCTGTCGGCCGTCTTCTCGGGTATCACTGGCCGCAGCAACTAGAGGCCGATGACCTCGACTTCCTGGCCGACAATGACGGAATTGCCTGCTTGCCCTCTGTTCGGGGAGAACGACCGGCGGCAGACCTCCTGCAAGAATTACTCGCACGTGCGCTCGGAGGAACGTGGTCGCCGGCGCGCGCTGCCGAACTGCTCGCGATGTCAGGTTCGAATAAGACAGACCTCGAGTCATGGCTTCGAGACGACTTCTTCAAAGTGCACTGCCAAGTTTTCAAGAATCGTCCATTCGTATGGCAGATCTGGGATGGCCGCAGAGACGGATTCTCGGCGTTGCTCAACTACCACCGCTTGGATCGACGAACTATTGAGCGGCTTAACTACACCTACCTGGGTGACTGGATTGAACGACAGGCTGCCGGTGCTCGTGAAGATGTTGCCGGCGCCGCAGATCGTTTGGCAGCAGCACAGAATCTCCAACACCAGCTCCAACTAATCATCGAAGGTGAAGCACCTTTCGACATCTATGTGCGCTGGAAATCACTTGCAGAACAACCCATCGGTTGGGAACCAGACCTCAACGACGGGGTTCGGCTCAATATCCGTCCGTTCGTCGAAGCCGGAATACTGCGAACGAAGTTCAACGTGAAGTGGGACAAGGATCGTGGCAAGAACCTGGACGGGACCGAACGGTTCAATGACCTTCATTTCACGTTGGCGGAGAAGACAGAAGCGGAGAAAGGTCTGGCCCGATGACGGAATTGATGATTGATCGACTCGGCGAAATTATTGACAATGCTTTACTCTTCGACGGTAACTCTGGAGTTGCACCAGTGGCCCTGCTGTGGCCAGATGAAAATTGTCAATGGATGTCTCTGATACCACGTCTTCGACAATCAAGGCGAATAGTTTCTTTGGGTGACTTCGATCCTCAGCAGGGAGTCGGGCCGGCTTACTGGATTCGCTGTGTGGTCGCTTCAACAACCGAGATGGAAGAGTCGCCGCAAGGAATCCCAATCGTTTACTTACCCGGGATTTCACGAGACCGTGTCAGGAGCGATGAAAAGTTAGACGACTCTCTTATGCCGCTCGTAGGGCTTCAGCACCGAAGTAATTGGTTTACTCATCCCAACGGCCGCGATTGGACGGTTCGAGGTCTGCTGTCTAACCGTGATAATGGCTTCGGTTTAAACATCGCGAACGATGATGCGACATCTAGGGCGTTGCTCGCAAGCTTGACGCGATTGGGTGATGAGCCGCTATCACGACTCGAAACAAGATTCATTGATGCTGCCTTTCTGAATGGCCTGTTAAGCCCCGACCCAACTCGCTCACTTTTGACGTGGCTTGACAATCCCAGCGTGATGAAGAAGGGCCTTCTCCCAAAGGAGTGGGAAGCCTTTGTTGAACAATGTCAGCATGACTTCGGTTTTAATCCGAATCGAGATGGGGAGCTTGAGGGAGTGCTCCGTTTAGCTGATGCATCCACCTCGTGGTCTCAAGTGTGGAGGCGTTTCGCCGAGTCGCCGGCGGATTTCCCGGGCATTGTTGATCGACTTCGACAGGTTCAGCCCGCGGAGTTCGTGTATTCCAACCCAGGAGCTTGGCCGGGCGTCGCTGACGCCGCGGAGGAGCAACTTCGACGTCAGTTGAGTGCACTTATCGAACTATCGCCCGGCGATGCTCGCCTGAAGATTAGAGCGCTCGAGGCGGAAAACGAGGTGCGGCGTAGTTACGTGTGGGCAACTCTGGGTAGAACACCATTGGTCATGGCGCTTGAGCACCTTGCAGTTGTCGCAGAGCTAAGTGCTCGGAATATTCAGGCGACGTCAGTGAACGATTTAGAAGTATGGTATTCAAACGATGGTTGGCAAGTCGATGCTGACGCGTTACTTGCGGTAGCGGAGGTCGAGGAAACGCAGGATGTCAAAGCTGTGTCTCTGGCTCTAGACGCTGTCTATCGACCCTGGCTCGATGATGCGGCTCGGTCCATGCAGTCAGCCGTCGGACCATCAGCGAACGCCGGGACTTACTTCGCCGGTCCCACCGTGCGACCACTCTTGGGAGAGGTCTTGGTCTTTGTCGACGGACTTCGATTGGATGTCGCACACTTGTTAAAGGACCGATTAAGTGATGGTGGGCTCGAAGTCAGTATTGCGGTTGCTAAGGCGGCGCTCCCCACCGTTACTCAGACTTCGAAGCCGACATTGATTCCAATCGATCAAGGGTTCCTCTCCGCTGGCACCGACCTCGATGCCCGGCGAGCCCCGGATGGGCCGGTTGCCGGGGTACAAGTATTGCGATCACTAATGATAAGTCAGGGTGTGCAGGTGCTCAGCACCCTCGAAAGTGGAGAATCATCGGGAATCGGCTGGACTGAGGCGGGACAAATTGACCATTATGGACACAACCTTGGAGTGATGTTTGCACACGAAGTTCGGGGCGAAGTCCAACGGATTGCCTCAAGAGTTGAGTCGCTGATTCAAGCAGGTTGGTCGAAAGTTACGGTTGTAACAGATCACGGGTGGCTATTTCTTCCTAGTGGACTTCCCAAGAACGAGGATCTCCCAGCCTCTACGACTGAGACGAAGAAGGGTCGTTGTGCTCGGATCAAGACTGGAGCGATCGTCAATCTTCCAACTGTTCCCTGGCACTGGGACAAAGACGTCAGAATCGCCATCGCCCCTGGGGTCACGTGTTTTGAAGCAAATAGAGTTTACGAACACGGGGGTGTCAGCCCACAAGAATGTATCGTCCCTCAACTTGCAGTGAAGTTGGGGAGCAGGTCAGTTACCGTCGGTGCCGCCATCACGAGCTCGAAGTGGAGGGGCCTAACCCTTGTTGTTGAATTCGTTGGTTTGCCCGACGGTTCGACAGTCGATCTTCGAACCGTTGTTGGTGATGGGAGCTCATCAATTGCTGAAGTGGGACGAGTGACCGGTGGTCAAGGCAAAGTAATGCTCTTAGTGGTAAATGAGGACCTTGAGGGACAAACGGCGCAGCTAGTTGTCGTTGCCGCTGATCAGACGTTGCTACTGCAGCGCGAAGTCATAGTGGGACAAAACCGATGAGTGAATTTGTCGGGCTCGACGAACTCGATCAATTGGCTGCGAGCGCTTTCGAAGGATATCTCGTCAAAAAGGATCTTGCGCAGAAATTTCGAGGGCAGTACCCAGTTCCAACCTACGTCGGCGAGTTTCTTCTGGGTCGTTATTGCGCGACAACTGATCCCGAGGAGATCGCTGCCGGGCTCGAAATGGTTCAGCGTTCGATGCAAGAGCGCACGGTTCGCGCCGGTGAGCAAGAACTCTTTAAGCACAGGGCCCGCGAAGCGGGACGGGTCAAGATCATTGACTTATTGAAAGCTCGCCTCGATGCGAAGTCAGACTCATATCGGGCGGAGCTTCCAACACTTCAACTCGATGACATTCATATCTCTCCGGAACTCGTTGATTTGCACCAGCGGATGCTCACTGGTGGCTTCTACGCCGAAGTCACTCTGGAATACATTGCAGCTCTTGCGGGCGAGCAGGGAGGTCAGCCATTTCGAGTCGAAGCGATACGTCCAATCCAAATGTCCACTCGCGACGCATTAGGTGAATTTCAACGGGGTCGTGCCCACTTCACACTTCAGCAGTGGCGTGAATTGCTTCTGCGTAGCGTCGGCTTCGAGCCGAGCCGACTAGCTCAACGCCAGCAGGACATTCTGATTGCCCGTATGGTCCCCTTTGTAGTGAACAACTACAACGCAGTTGAAATCGGGCCTCGTGGGACTGGTAAATCACACCTCTTCCAGCAGATTTCTCCTTATTCCCATCTAGTCTCGGGTGGAAAAGCAACCGTTGCAAACATGTTCGTCAATATGAATTCAGGCCGGCGTGGACTTGTAGCGCAGTACGACGTTATTTGCTTTGATGAGGTTTCCGGCATCTCCTTTGACCAAAAGGAAGGTGTCAACATTCTGAAAGGCTATATGGAGTCCGGCGAGTTTAGTAGGGGTCGAGAATCGATCAGAGCTGACGGCGGCATTGTTCTCGTCGGCAACTTTGATGTTGACGTTGATCATCAGTTGCGCGTTGGCCATCTCCTTTCTCCGCTTCCCAAGGAGATGCGCGACGACACGGCATTCATGGATCGCATTCATGCCTACCTACCCGGATGGGATGTTCCCAAGCTTGATCCCTCCTATTTCACGGACCATTTTGGATTGGTTAGCGACTTTCTTGCTGAGGTCTGGTCGCAACTTCGAAGACTCTCAAGACTAGATGTACTACAAGGTCGGCTTGAGTGGGGTCGCGAACTGAGTGGCCGTGATCGAAAGGCGGCCAATAACACGGTCGATGGGTTGCTCCGATTGCTTTATCCGGATCCCGAACAGGCTGTGCCAGACGATACGTTGGCCTGGGCTGCGTCACTGGCATTGGAAATGCGTCGAAGGGTCAAAGAAGCTCAAGCTTTCATTGGCGCAGCCGAGTTTGGAGCGGTGAACCTATCCTTTCGGATTGCCAATGGCCCCGAGATTACGGTCTTCTGCAACGAGTCACTTAACTTTCGTTTACGGGAAGAGTCTGATTCCGTTCCCTCAATTGTCGGCCGGTCGGTGGATGGCGATGTGTTGCCTGCGCCAGATCCCAAGGACATTTCATCTAGAGCCCCTTCTCGCGACTACTCCGCTGGCGACAGGATTGGAGATCGCTTCCAAGTTGAGTCCATCCTTGGTAGCGGCGGATTTTCCAAGGTTTACCGAGTCATGGACGTTGTGGAAGGCGAAGTGCGAGCCTTAAAACTCTTTGACAATGCCGCCGGATACGAGGCTGTCAGACGCGAGATCGGTGCACTTCGAAAAGTTCATCATCCTAATGTGGTCCAAGTGCTTTGGGCCGACAAGACCGACAGCGGCGAGTGGTATTTGGTAATGGAGTTCATCGATGGCGAGCTTATCGCTGACTACACCTCAGGTCATAAGCATTTGCGGGATCGAGAGGCGCTTGACGTGGCGCTTGACGTTCTCTCAGCTCTTGAGGCGATCCATCCCGATGGTGAACGACTTGAGTTTCTCAATAAGAAGAATCAGGGAGGTGAACTAACTCAGGATGAGTTCGATGAGCTGGCTTCAATCCAATCAAACGCACTCGTCCATCGAGATGTTAAACCTCACAACATAATGCTCACTCGATCTGGCGCCAAACTCCTTGACTTCAACATCTCCTCGCGTGTGGGTGATCCTGTGCGCACGGTGTCTGGCACGCCTCCGTACCAGCCGCCTGATGCAAATCTGACGCAATGGGATGTTTCGACAGATCTCTTCGCTGTTGGTGTCACTCTTTACGAATTACTTTGCGATGGTGAGCATCCCTATCCGCAGGCACGACCAACTTCAGATGTGGAACCACGTGACCCACGAATCTTTAGGAAGGATCTGAATGCCAACCTTGCTGAGTTCTTAATTCGGGCTTGTGCTACAGATCGAAGTGTTCGATTTCACACTGCGCGAGAGATGGGATTGGCTCTTGAAGATATCCGAGCGGAGCTGTGACGTTCGCAAAAAGAGGACTCCTTGTGCTGGCTCACGCATCAAAATCTCTGTCATGCTGAAATTCTCTTCAACGATGGAGTTCGACTAGATGACCTCATTCTGAAATCGTTTGAACTCGCGCTCACAAAGACTGAGATCTCATTTGGTCAGTTATCGCTTCACTGGTATAGCTGTGAAAGAACTTGGCACTAGCAATGAAAGTGCTTTTCGGTCGACAGTTGGGAGTAATGACGAAATACCTTTTGAAGGTAGCGCAAGACCTATGAGCGCCGCGGATGTCGTAGCTCTCCAGTCTGGAAGCACAATCCAGAGTTCAGACCATTCAATTCTTCTTGACGGCGTCCGTTCAATCGAAAGAGATTCTGAAGCTAATGCCATCGATCGCTCGACGAGAGCATTGACGTGGCGCTCGTGAGTGTCCTTCATCTGGTAGCGGCTACACACACTGGCTTAGTGCGTCTTCGGAACGAAGATTCATATGGCTTTGCTGGCTTGTCAGATGCTGTGGCTAATGGTGAAGTGATTTCGAGGACTGTGCGGAAGGAAGGTTGTCTCGTGGTAGTCGCTGATGGCCTCGGTGGTCATCCTTATGGGCATGTTGCGAGCCGAATTGCAGTGAGATCGCTTCTCGATTCAGCGCCAGGAAGTTCCAGCGAGCTAATTCAAGGAGTTCATGCAGCCAACCGGCATGTCGTTGAAGGGATGTTTGAGGACAGCCGTTTAATGGGCATGGGGACAACGATTGCGGCGGTCCTATTTCTCCAAGAGGGAATTTCCGTCGTCAACGTTGGCGACAGCTCAGTATTCGAGTTCGCAGCAGGTCGCCTTGAGAAGCTGAGCACTGACGACATCCCAAATGATTCAGGTGGTTCGCTGGGAATGCCTACTGCCATCGTTACTCAAACTTTGGGAGGTGGAAGGACTCTAACGGCTGTCACACCCCATCTCTTCGAGGATCGACTAACGGGTAGGCGGCAATTCTTGGTGTGCTCAGATGGATTGACCAATTTCGTTCACCGCGAGGAGATCGTCACAATTCTCCGTGGGGCAAGTGGCGTCGACGCGGTTCATGCCCTAATTGACCGCACACTTGAGGCGGGAGCTCCCGACAACGTGACCATCGTTATAGCTGAGGTTGAGGACGAAACTATTGAACAGGTCGTAAAAGCGTAGAGTCCAGCTCCGTAATTGACGGCTGGGTCTTGATAATTAAGGATCTAACTCGAAATAAGGGATTGGCGGCTCGTACAGATCGACGCCCATCGGCTCATATGACTGAGTAAATGGCGTGTCCGCAACTTCGGTGAGTGCGATAGCCCGTTGGGCGGCACCGAGGACACGACTTCGCTGGGTTTCTTGTTCGTGGCTAACAGTTGCATCGTCGATGATGGTGTCAGGGTTGTCAATACCCCAACGGTCTAAGTAGGCCGCGCCAGCCGCAATTTCTAATGCCCATTGCTCGTAGAGTTCACCCGTCGGGGGAGGGCCACCGAAGTCCTGCACCCAGGCGGCGCCACGTTCAATAGCGATCGTTGCGAGTTCGCGGGCTCGTTGCTCAATGGCGTCGGCACGATCGTTCAGTGCGAGAGCGACATCGGGGTTGGTGATCCCGGAGGGCCGAAGGAGGATGCCAGCCACGAGTTCGCTCGTCGGTGGGCTGGGGTAGCCCACGCCGGCCACGTAACGATCGATGCGGTAGTGCAGGACGCTGGCGACATCGTCGGCGTCGTCGAACGAGCGACCCGTGACCAGCATCGGCAGTTCGGTGTCAATGTCGAAGCCCCGGTTTTCTGCGTCTCGCAACTGCGCGAGTAGCGCTGTGTACGCGGGGGAGGCCTTAGCCTGAGCCACCTCGGTGTCGCTGAGTCCCGACTCGCTGAGTACTGTCTCCCAGCGCCCGCCTTCGGCCAGAGTGACGATGGTGTCGTACTCGGCGACGAGTGTGGCAATGGACTGGGTCTGGGATTGACGGATCATGTCGGTAGCCGACACGTCGGCGCCCTCGTGGCGCAGCACGCCAGCGAGCACCTCTAAAGCGCTCGGAATCTCGTTCAGCCCGTCGTGGCCGGTAGAAGGATCGGGGTCGTAGTGGGTGTCCACGTAGAGGTGGTTGGACTCTGAGCCTCGAGTAAGCGACACGTACATCACTTCACGGGTAGTGGTGGGGCTCGCGAACGCGTGCGCGGTGTCAACGGTGCGCCCCTGAGCACGATGCGCCGTCGACGCGTAGGCGAGTTCGACGTTCTTGGCGACGTAGCTGGCTGGCAAGACGACCGAGCCGTGACCACTCGCCCGGGTGACGGTCATGGAGCCATCCACGTGCGTGGCCGCGACGGTCCACACGTCGCCGTTCTTGACCCAACTCGTGTCCGTTGTCAGGCGGCGGTCGTTCTCGCGGGTGACGACGAGGTCGTTCATTCCAGCCGTCATGGCCCCGGCGACGTCGATCCCTTCTTCGGCGACGAACCCGCCGGTGACCCGAGCGCTACGGGCGCGAGCGTTGAGCTCGTTGACAGTCGCCGTGTCGCTGGCGAGCATCAACGAGTGCAGGCCACGGTCGGTGTCGAATTTCCACGCGTCGTAGAGGGCGTCGAGCATGTCGTCACGGGTGCCGTCCTTGACCCGTCCGTGCGTCGCGTAGGTGCCAAGAGCAGCGTGGGTGCCGCGGCGGACTCCGAGGCTGGCCTCTTTCTCCCACGCAGCCTTGAAGCGGCGGACGTCCGCCAGCGTGGGAGCGTCCTCGCCGCGTTCGCGCACGAGGGTGCGAAACATTCCTCCGGCGTCCACACTGGAGAGTTGGGCCCCGTCGCCGACGAGGACCACCTTGGCCTTCGCGTCTAGAGCGGCTGACATGAGTTCATCAAGTGCGAACGTCGAGGCCAAACTGGCCTCGTCCACCACTACCAGTTGACCGGCGCGAAGGGTCCAGTGAGCCAGTGCCTCCTCGCGCCGGCGAATACCTTCAAGCAGTCGAGGGCTGGGACGACGTCGCGCTAGGGCGCCCAGGCGCGCCTTCTCTCGAAGCTCACCGAGCTCGCGAACCCGCTGGCCGTGCTGGCGGTGCTCGTAGAGCCACTTGGCGAGATTGTCGGTGTCAATGCCCATGTCTTCGCCCAGGACTTCGGCGGCGGCGGCCGACGGCGCGAGGCCAATGACCGAGCCGGCGCCGTGCTCAGCCTCCCAGGCGGCGCGCAGTCCCGCCATGGCCGTCGACTTGCCCGTGCCCGCGGGGCCCACAAGAAGATCGAGCGACCGACCAGAGGTCGTGATTTGCTCGACGCAGTGCGCCTGGTCGTTCGAGAGCCTGAAGGTTCTTCCGGGGAGTCGTCGCTCGGCAACGGCGGCCACGGTGGCGCTCGACACCACTGTCGCGTCGAGGCGCTGGGCAGCATCGAGCAGACGGGCTTCGGCGTTGAGCAGCGTCATCGACGTGTAGAGCCAGTGGCCGCTTCCTTCGAACTTAGAGCTGCCGTCACTGCGCAGCAAGAAGCGTGGCGTGTGGTGCAGGTTGGGCGTGGTAATCAACAGCGCCTGCGTAACGGCCAGGTCGGTCGCGCGAGTAGCCGTGAGAATGCGCTCGGCAGGCTCGCTAAAGCGGACACCCTGCAGCTGGCGAAAGACCTCCGCCTGGACGTTGGCCCGAGAGAACGTCGGGCGCTTGGTGCTCACGATGTCGAGTGCCGCGTTGGCGACATCGAGCAGGATCTCGTCCTCGAAATCGTCGCTGATAAACGAGGGTATGTCCCGACAACCCAGCTCGTGGACCCACGACATGGGCTCGTCGTCGAGGTAGGGCGTGGCCCGAGTAGCCCACTCTTCGGTCAGGTCCCCGAGGCCTAGACCCTTCTTCGCTCGTCGGGTGGAGAGGGTCGCGGTCTGGCGAAGTTTGAGCACTTCGACATTGGTCGGTGCGCGACCATGATCATCCTCGAACTGGGCAATCAGGCGGTCCTTCGCGTTGACGATTGCCACGGTGCGCTTCGAGAACTCGTCCATGAGGTGCTTCGAGACACCGGCCACCTCCCACTTCGGGGCGGCGCTGGAACGCCGGGCGTGGGCCTCCCAGTCCCAGCCGAGTTCGGCGGTCAGTAGATCAGAAAGCACGCCCTGGTGGATCTCGGAAAGCATCACCGTCGAGGCGAAGAGTTGCCGGCTATCAAGGGTGCGCCAGACGCCGTCGGTCACGGCCTGGGCGCGGTTAAGGACCACCACGTGGTCGTGTAGTTGGGGATCGCCGTCGCGCGAATCGAAGTGGGTGAAGCTCGCTGCCACGACTCCCACGATGTCTTCCTCGACGCAGCCTTGCTGGCCCGATCGTGTGTGAAACACCTCGCGCTCGGCGTAGGCGAGGACCTCGGCGATGGCCTTCTGGTGGCACCGGTAGACGACTTCGCGGGTCTCTTTGTCGGCCAGGGCCCAGGCGACCGACACGCTCTTGGAGGGGCTGAAGGTCAGGTCGAAACCTCCGACCGCCTTCGCGCTCGGAACCCTTCCGAGCACCTCGCCGGTAATGGGATCGGCGCAGTCCTGGAGCATCCGTTGGAGGTTCTCCGCCGTCACGGACTGCCCGACGGCAACGCCTCGGCCGTCGTCGAGACCGACCAGTCCGGAACCGAGAAAGACTCCAGGGGGAGTGCCGGTCTCTGAGTAGTAGCGAACGAGGTCCGACCTGTCGGTGCCTTCGGGACCGTCGCCAGCGGCGATTGATTTGAGCAAGTACTTGTAGCCTGCTCCGATGCTGAGACGTCGAATCGTCATCATGGGGTCGACGCATCCTTCTTTCGGTACGGCCCCTTGTTGGGGCCACCGTATCACTAGTGCCAGACGTGTGAGCACAAATCTTAGAAAACAACGAAGAGGCGATTAAAGGGAGGGGAGTAAGGGGCAAGAGGAAGTGGGGCAAGAAGAATGAAAGTGAATCGGTAGAGAAGCACGAGAAGAAGAGGTGGGAAAAGTGAAGATGGGAAGTGGCATTGAAGGAGACCTGAAAAGTACCTGAATGTCGCAAATTGCACGGTCGAGAAAATAAGTTACTCCTCGAAGTTTCGACGGGGAACAGAGCACTCTTCGATTCGCTCGAATGTCTGTTAGCGGTATCGTGCAGCATTCTCGCTGCACTGCACAAGCAATCCCATACGAACGGTGATGAATGCGTCGCTAGGGTTACAGCGCCGTCCGAAACAGACCATTGCGAACCTGTCGGTTCACTCGACTCTTCGAAGCGAATACGAAGAACCAATCGGCAGCAAGATGTTGTGAATACGTTGTTACAGGATTCTGCTAGCGATAGATGAGGAGGCACGACCATGTGGACGACGAGTGACATTCTGCGACTATGTGAGGTGTACATCGAGTCCCTCATGCCGCCTGGTCCAAATTGCGATCTCACATGACCGGTGCCCGTCAGCTGGTAGTTATCGACCTCGACGTCAAGGGGACTCAGCACATGATCTCGCGACTTGCAGTGACGGTGAATTAGTGAAGAGGATCTTGCTGGGCCATGTGTCGCTCGCGCTAGCGTGCGTCACTCTGGGTGCCGCGTTGATGTCCCAAGCTCCGGGTGCGGGCGCCGCGGCAACAACGGTGCCTTATCCGATGCTCGGCACGAACCTCACTACCGAGTACGTTGCTGCGGGAACGCAACCATCGATCACCGTGACTGCGAGTGATCCCACCGACACTCCCAATACGGGAGTATCGGAGTACCTATGGGGCCCCATGCAAGTCCCGACGTCGGGTGACTGTTCCACCCTCACGCTCGCTCAATTTGACACGGAGAGTCCGGGTGTCGGGGTATATACCTCGATGATCCCTAATTTGTTGGGGACCGTCGTTGGCACCAGCGGCCCCGTTACTATCGTTGGCCCCGCCGCGGCAACTGCGGGTTGTTATGGGTGGACTACTCCCATAACGGGGACCGCAGAATCAACGTCACCCACCTCCACGACGACCACGACCACAGTCCCCGTTCTCGTCAAGACGACCATCACTTGCGTACGCGGCAAGACCACCAAGAAGCTGACCGCGGTGAGCCCGAAGTGTTCCAGGGGCTACAAGAGAGCCTCGACAATTTCGTGCGTCAAGGGATCGGCGACCAAGAAGGTGACCGCGGTGAGCCCGAAGTGTCCTCGCGGTTACAAGGAAAAGAAGAGTGCTCCGAAGTCGCCCGTGACCACCACGACTATCCCAGCCGCCAACCCCGGTGTGGCCTTGTGCGGGGACTGTGGCTCGGCTGCATTGATTAACGCCGACCGCGCGAGCGTTGGTGTAGCCCCGCTCGACATTATCGAAGACAATCCCGTTGATGAATTGAGTGCTCTTCTTTTCGTAACGGCCGCGGACGATCCGGGAATGGCGGCGTGGAACATTGCGCCTACTGACACGCCGCAACAAGCCGCCGTGGCAGCTCTGGATGCTTGGTGGGCTGAAGGTCCGGGACCGTTCGGCACCGCTCACGGTCACTACGACGACATCGTGAACCCGAATTACACGTCCATTTCCGTCGCAGTTGCGTTCCAACCCGCGGGCACTCCGTTTGGTCCTTGTTGGGTAGTCGTCGCGTCGTTCTAAGTGACGTCAACGGGGCACTACTTGGTCTGTAACCCACCACGTTTCGTGTCGAGCGAATCAGAGTCCGTGTCAGTGGATCGACGACGGGGATTGGTCGGAAGCCACGGCGCGGGGGGAGTGCTCACTACTCGCACTCGGCGTAACGCTTCGTACGCCGCTCGAGTTCCTTCCAAAGCGACCTCGATGCGACCCACGCCGCTCACGAGCACTTCGCACTGCGCCCGAAGTTCGGCGATCTCACCGTGCGCGGCCTCGAGCTCGGCCTTCAACCGGTCCACCTCACTGTCGGCAACGTAGGAACGCCCTCCCCGGAACGGTTCATCCAGAATCTCAAGTCCGGCGTTGTTGAGAGCGGCCACGCTGACGAAGATGCGCTTGTTTTGATCTTCCCGGGGCTCGGGTACTAATACACCGGCCTCGATCAAGCGTCGAAGCGTCCCGTGCGACTTGTGGCACGCCCGAGCAGCTTCACTGAGGGTGAGCAGTTTCGTATCCATTGACTAATCATACCAGAGCGATGAATCACCGTAAAGGATGCTATTTCCTCCAATTAGATACTCTTCCAGCGGGTTCCTCGGAGAAATGTGGAGGAATTGGGAATTCTTTCTTGTAGATGAGTATACATATGCTACTCTACGCCACAGTAACTTCTAGTGTGAGGGACGTAATGGCGCATCAACCGAATATAGGTAACAGAATTAATGTACAATGGATATTCAAAAGTTTACTCGTTCCATTCGTCTGTGTAGTCCTGCTCGCCGCGGCCATCGGCATCGCCGCCGCCGCGAACTCGGCGGGACCTGGTGACGGTACTTACGGCGGTTACACCACTCACTACTGGGGTGCCTATGTTCTCGATACCACCGACGGCACGCTGTACGGCTACTGCGTCGATCCCGGTAAGGCGAGCCCCGACAACCCCGCGATCACGCACGACACCTACAGCGTTTCCATTGCCTCTAACGCCTCGGAAGCGACACTCGGCTGGCTCGCGACTCAGACGGGCAGTGGCGCACTCGGCCTGAGTGCGGATGACCTCGCTGGCGCAATCTCGATGGTCGCGTACAACACATACGGTGGCGGCAGCATCGACGACGGTCCCGTGTCCGCGGGATCGATCAGCACCGTCACTAACTTCATCGACAACTATCCCGGTACATGGACCATCGGCGCGACGCTCCAGGCCGCGCCCACGGGTGGTTACGTTGCGGGCACGACCTACACCGGCGAGGTGCACGTTGCGTCCGGCAACGGCAGCGGTGTCCCCGACGTTCAGATCCTCAGCCCCGCCGTCGGCGCGGCGGGAGAGTTCAGTTCGTTCGCCTGGACGAACGCCACTACCGGGGGAGGCGGCAATGCGTCCTTCACGTGGACCGACAACAACGTCGGCGACTCTTTTTCGGCCAGTTTCACCTCCCGGTACGGCCTGCCTACGGGTCTCGCCGACATCGGTCTGGCTCCGGCCGGCTCAGGTGGACAAACCATGCTGCTCGGGACCACTCGCAATAACGCTTCCGCAACTGTCAATGGTACGACTGCTTCAGGTACGACTGTGAGTCCGGTTGTCACGGTGTACCTGATCAAGGTGGCAACGGGCGACCCCACGGACGCCCCGATCGCCGGCGCGGTTTTCAACATCGCTAGCGCCAGCGGCACCGTCTTGTACACCGGCGTGACCACTCAGACAACTCCGGTTGAGATCGACGCATTGGTCGAGCCAGCAGGGATGACGGCCGACACCATTTATGAGATGATCGAGACGACGGCGCCCCCGGGCTATACGGTTCCGACGGACAACGTGACCTCGTTTACGACGCCCGCCAATGGTGGGACCATGACGGTCACGGTGGCCGACCCGGCCTCCGTGGTCACGCCGCCGCCTTCTAATACCGCGTCGGTGTACATGATTAAGACGTCGACTACCGATCCCACCGATACCCAAATCGCCGGCGCGGTGTTCAACCTGGCCGACGGCAGTGGCAACATTCTGGCCACGGGCATCACGAGCGCGACAACTCCCGTGGAGATCGATCAACTCGTGCCCGGCGGTATGACCGATGGCTCAACCTACGAACTCATCGAGACGGCGGCCCCCGTCGGTTACTACGTTCCGGCGAACAACGTGACGACGTTCACGATTCCCGCCGGCGCGACCACTGACGAGGTAATCGCCGCTGACCCTCCCGTCCCAAGCCCCACGGTCGTGACGCAGGTCACTTCGGACGGCGGACTGCCGGGCACGGTGTTGAGCGACCTCGTCACGGTCTCGGGCGACGACGGAGAGGCCGGTGTGATCCTCGCAACGTTGTACGGCCCGGTGGCGCCGTCCGCCACCGGAAGTTGCAACGATCTGACGCTCGCCCAGTGGGAAGCAGGAACGACACAGACATTCACAACCGACATAACGGGCGACGGCACCTACACCGTCACCGGCCCGACCGCCGCGTCGGCGGGTTGTTATGGCTGGAGCGACACGATCACCCTGACCCCTTCAAGCACCACGGGTTCATCCCCACCTACCTCACCCACTGAATCGACCGCCATTACCGTGCCGGTCTACTTCATCAAGGCGTCGTCGACTGACCCCACGGATACCCCGATCGCTGGCGCAGTCTTCTCCTTGGCCGACTCGAGTGGCCACATTCTGGCGACGGACATTACGAGCGCGACGACACCCGTGGAGATCGATCAACTCGTGTCGGGAGGAATGCCCGAGGGTGCGACCTACGAGCTCATCGAAACCCAGGCTCCTCCCGGCTACTACGTTCCAACCGGCGATGTGACGACGTTCACGGTGCCGATGGACGCGAGCGCCTACACGGTGCTCACTATGGCGCCCACGACGGCGATCGCGCCGAGCCCCAACAATGGCGTGCGCCCCACCGGCCAACTTTTCGCCATCAGCTGTCCGAGCGCCACGACGTGCATCGCCGTGGGCATTGACGACTCCGAGCAGTTGGCCACTTCCGTCGGGACGCTCTCCGGGGGCACCTGGACCTGGAGCGCCGAGTCACAGGCCGGCAACGGCTACGGAGAACTCACGGCCATTAGCTGCCCCAGTGCGACGTCGTGCGTGGCCGTAGGCTTTAACTACAACCGAGACAACATCATCGTGTCGGGCACTCTTTCGGGAGGCACCTGGGCATGGTCCGGCGAATCATTGGTCCCCGGGCAGAGTGGCCAGGGCGACCTCACCGGTGTTAGTTGTCCCAGCGCCACGACCTGCGTCGCCGTGGGTTACGAAAGTAGTAACAACACCTATCAGTCCGTCACTACCGTGGGCACCTTGGCGGGTGGCGCGTGGACCTGGACCACCGAGACAGTTGTTACGCCGGACGCCACTGGCTACGGTCGGCTCACCGGTGTCAGTTGCCCCACGGCAACGACCTGTATCGCCGTGGGATATGACGGCAGCCTCCAAAACGGCAGCAACCAGTCCGTCATGACCACCGGCACCTTGTCGGGCGGCGCGTGGACTTGGACCACCGAGTCTCCGATTACGGCCGATGCTTCCGGTGCGGGCTATCTCACCGGCGTTAGTTGCTCCACCGCGACAACGTGTGTCGCCGTGGGCTACGACGCGAGCAGCCAGTCCATCACCACTTCGGGGACCCTGTCCGGTGGTACTTGGATCTGGACGCCGGACTCCATCATCACGCCGGACTCCTTTGGCGACGGCGGCCTCTACGGCGTCAGTTGCCCGACTTCGACCACCTGCGTTGGCGCAGGTCAGGATCCCTACGATCCCATTGCGACCGTAGGCACCCTGTCGGGCGGCCTCTGGACATGGACCGCGGAGTCACCCGCTGTCGGTGATCCGACCACCGGCACCGGTTACGACCGGGGCGTGAGCTGCCCCACTGCTGCGTCGTGCGTCGCCGTTGGTTACGACGGTGCCTTCGGGGGCATCGCCAACCTCATTGAACTCCCACAGGGTCCGATCACTGCGCCCACAAGTGCGTATACGGTGACGGTCACCGACCCGCCGATGCCCACGCCGGCACTCTCGACGCAGGTTGGTGCGCCGGTCGTGAGCGTTGGCACGACCGCGCTGGCCGATACGGTCACGGTTTCGGGCGACGACGGAGAGGCCGGTGTTCTTTCGGCGACGCTGTACGGTCCGGTCGCGGTACCGAACTCAATGAGTTGCGTCGACGTGACCCTCGCGGAGTGGAAAGCGTCGGCGAGTCAGGCCTACGTCGTTGCTATCACCGGCAACGGCCCCGTGACAATCACCGGTGCGATTCCCAGCTCGACGGGATGTTACGCCTGGGCCGAAAATATCACGCTGACTCCTTCGAATGCGGAAGCATCGTCGCTGCCCACGGTGCCCACCGAGTCGTCGTTAGTGACGGTCCCGGTGTCGTTCGTGAAGGCCTCGACCACCGATCCCACTGACACTCCGGTCGCGGGGGCAGTCTTTAGCCTCGAAACGAGCAATGGTGTGGTGCTGGCGACGGGCCTCACGAGTGGCACCAGCGCGGTGGCCATCAATGTCCCCGGCCTGTACTTCCTCCAAGGCACTACGTACGAACTGGTGGAGGTCACGGCACCTCCTGGCTATTACGTCCCCACCAACAACGTGACCACGTTCACGATCCCGTCCGGCGCGACGACGTATATCGTCATCGTCACCGACCCACCGATGCCTACGCCAGCTCTCAGCTCGCAGGTGAGTGCGACTAACCAGGGGCCGGGCACGCGGCTCACTGATTCGGTCGTCGTGAGCGGTGACGACGGCGAATCTGGTTTCATTCAGGCCGTGCTGTATGGGCCCGTGGCACCGCCGGCCTCGATGAGGTGCAGTGACCTCACGCTCGCGCAGTGGGAAGCAGCCGCGACTCAGATCATCACTGTCGGAATCGACGGTGATGGTACCTACAGCGTCACCGGCCCGAGTGAAACCGCTACCGGGTGCTACGCCTGGGCGGACAGCCTGACCCTCGACCCGTCGGGTGCGGGCGCAACGTCGTCGCCCCTCGAGGCAAGCGAACAGACGTTGGTCGCGGTTCCGGTGACCTTCATAAAGACGTCAACCACGGATCCGACCGACGCGCCCGTTGCCGGCGCCGTCTTCTCATTGGCGAGCGCGAGCGGCAACATTCTGGCGACGGGTCTCGTGAGTGGATCCGGCCCCGTAGCGATCGATGTCACTGGTCTGTACTTCATGCAAGGCGCGACCTACGAACTGATTGAGACCCGGGCCCCACGTGGCTACTACATTCCGGTCAGCGGCGTGACCTCGTTCACGATCCCCGCGGGCGCGACGTTGTACAACGTCATCACGAATGATCCACCTATTCCGCTGATGCGACCGGCCTCGGTCGTCTCGCAGATTCGCGCGCGATACTTGACCCCCGGCGGCCACGTGGCCGACAGCATCGACGTCACCATCGACGACGGAGAGCCCGGAACGATCACCGGCACGCTATACGGTCCAGTGGCGCCGCCGACTTCGATGAAGTGCAGCGACCTCACGTTCGCCCAGTGGGAAGTCGGACCGACGCAGGTCTTTACTGCCGTGCTCGACGCCAATGGCACGGGCACGGTGATGGGGCCAGTGCCGACGCAGGCCGGATGCTACGGCTGGGCAGAAACGGTGACGCTGACGGCCTCGGGGGCGACCGCGAGCACGCCGCCGACGTCGGCGAACGAGCAAGCGTTCGCCAGCGTCAACGGCTCCGGCAATGGCGTAGGTGGTACGGGCTCGGGCCACTCAACGACCACTATCGACACTGGGGGTCCGGTGTTGGCCGGAATGAACAGGACATTGCTGGCGAGCGGGCTGGCACTCTTGGCGCTAGCCGTGTTGTTGGTCGACCTGGATCGCAAGCGTCGAAACGCCAGGGGCTAGAGCCATGAGCGTCGTTATGAGAGTGGCCGTGGCCTGTGCAGCGGCGGGCCTGGTCCTGGTCGGGGTGGCGGCGGCGAGCCGCCCCCTCGCGAGTGCCCCGCTGGTGAAGCACCCCTTCGCACTAAAGAGTGCGGCCACGCTGCACGTACAGTCCGCCGGCACGAGGGTGGTCGCCGACCACCTGGTGATTCCGTCGCTGCACGTCGACGCGCTCGTGCGCACCACGACGATCGTGGATCACGAACTCGTTATCCCGGGCGACGTGCACGACGTGGGCGAGTGGGGGCGCGAGGTTAACGCGGGCACCACCATCCTCGCGGGACACGTCAACTGGGTGGGCCAAGGCCTCGGTGCGCTGGGGGGCCTCGCCAATATTGCCCCCGGGGCCACGGTGTACTTGTCCAACCGGGCGGGTGTAGTGAGCGTGTGGAGCGTCGTAAGTCTGCGGGCGGTCTCGAAGATGGACCTGCCCGAGACGCTGTTCGCGAGTGGCGGAACCCGTCGACTGGTGCTGGTCACCTGCGGCGGCGCCTTCGACGCGACGACCCACCAGTACGCCGACAATGTTCTCGCTACCGCAGTGCCCGCGCAAGTGCGCGCAATGAAGATCGCAACCCGCACCAACGTGGCGGGGCAACTATCCGTGAGCGTGGCGCAGGACTTTCCTCCCCCTTGGCCTGCGCCGCGCTCTCGGAACCCTTCGCTCGAAGCGGTGGAGCGGTCGTGAAGACGGTGCTCGTTCTCGCGGCGCCCCTCGCGTTGTTCGTGGCGGCTCTGCTGGGCCTCGTCATTCTCTTCAGCACGGTGGGCGGGACGGCCCAGGCCGCCGCCTGCTCGTTGTCCACTCTCTCCACTTCCAAGTCAACGGCTACCAAAACGTCAGCCACCACGACCACAAGCACTACGACGCTTTCCTCGAACGCAAACTGTGGCGCGGCGGCGCCCGCCACGTTGCCGACCTCGCCGGTCGTCAACAACGGACTGCCCACGAACTACGTGATTCCCGCCGATGCGACGGCCGTCGAGACGGTGGCCATCACCTACGCCCTGGCCCAGCTCGGCAAGCCGTACCTCTGGGGCGGTACCGGCCCCGCGGCCTTTGACTGCTCGGGTCTCACCATGATGGCCTGGGCTCAGGCTGGGGTGACGCTGCTGCACTACACCGGCGATCAGATCAACGAAGGCACCGCCGTGAGCTCGTACGCAGAGATAGCACCCGGCGACCTGGTCCTCGTGCCCGGCAGCGACGGAACCGTCGCGAACCCCGGCCACGTGGGGATCTACATCGGCGACGGCATTGTCGAGTCGGCGGTCGACGTGCAGTACGGCGTCATTGTCCAGCCGTACTCGTTCTTCATCAGTGGCGGGCTCTCGGGGATTCGCCATGTGGGTTAAGCGGATCCGGACGCGCGCGAAATTCGCGCAGAAGAAAATCATCCAAACAGAGGAGCAACAGTGATTACTCAATTCGCATCAGCCCGGCTCGTGGCCAGCGGCGTGACGGTGACGCCGAACAGCACGGCGATACCCGGCATCAATACGTTGTCGACGCTCGTGGGTTCACTCATGGCCTTCGGTCTCGTACTGTCGCTGGCCGGGTTCGTGGGGTGCGCGATCGTTATGGCGATTGGCCACCACAGCGCCAATCCGCAGTGGTCAACGAGGGGAAAGATGGGGCTGCTCGTCTGCCTTGTCGCAGCCTTGCTCATCGGCAGCTCGGACTTGCTGATCAACACGTTCTACAACTTCGGCACGACGCTTAGCTAATGGGAAGGCTCTGGCGAACTGCGCGCGCGCAACTGTTGATCTCGGCCCTCGCGGTCGGGGTAATGGTGGCTGTGGTGGTGTCGCTGATCGCCCTCTCGGGTTCGTCGGCGCCACCGATCAGAGGGGCGAAAGTGCGACCCGGGCGAGCAATCGCACAAGGCACGGCGACCACGTACCGCCCGCTACGGATCACGCCACCCCAGACGGCGGTCGAACGGACGGTCAATCAAACGTTAAAGCAGAGCTCGAACCTTAATGGTCTCGCGGCCTTGGAGGCGTCGAAGTTTCCTTCGCCCGCCACGGGCGCGGCGTTCCCGCCCGTCGAGGCGGCGGACACGCAGTCTCCGACGATGTACGCCATGGCGTTCACGCAAGAACTCTTGGACCTTGATTTCGCGACGTCCTCGAGGAATGAACTGCTGGCGTGGGCGAGCTACAACAACGCGCCCAACACGACGATCGACATACCCGCTTCGTCAGAGCTGAAGGTGCTTCCCGACTCACTCACGACGAATCCGGCCCTCGTGCCTACGCGGTTCCAGTGGGCAACAAACGCGGTGGCGCGAACGGTGTGGCGCGTCAGCGGTCTCGTGATCTCAGTTAGTCCAACGTGGACCCAGGCCCTGAGCGCGGGTTGGAAGTCGGTAGACCCGCTCATGGTGATCTACGACGTGTCGGGAATGCTCACGGTTGCGACCCCTGGCCGCACGCCAGTAGTGGAGTCCATCGCCTTCGGACTCACTCTCGGGGGAGCGTCGCGGCACTCCGGTTACGGCGCCGTCGCGGTAGATGACTGGACGGTCAATTAAATGGCGTGCAACTCCCTCAATCCCATCTGCGACGTCGCCGAGGCGATTGGCAGCCTGGGCTCAACTGTTACGAGCTCAGTGTTCAACAGCGTCGCGTCGGCCTTTGGCAACACCGCCGACTCCGCCATCAACTGGCTCTGGCAACAGTTGTCCACGTCAACGTCGATCTCGCTCGGCGGCGCCAATTTTGAACTCGACCTGGGCATCGTCGTATCCATCGCGGCCGTTGTCTGTCTCGGGTTGTTCGTCATCCAAATGACGCTGTCGGCACTGAAGCACGATGCGGGCGGCATTGGTCGCGCCGTGCGCGGCCTAGTAATCGCCACCGTGGGTTGCGCGATCACCCTGGCGAGCCTCGAGGTTCTCCTGGGCGCCGTCGACGATCTCTGCGTGGGAGTGGTGAAGATCGCGACCGGCGGCACGATAGCGACCATGGGCACCAAGATCATTGGCGGCGCCGTATTCACGACGGCCATCGCGAGTCCGCCCACCATCTTGATCCTCTCGCTGGTGGCGATCTGCGCGGTGGCGATCGTGTGGTTCGCGCTCGTCATCAGAAAAATGCTCATCATCATCACCGCGATCTTCGCGCCGCTGGCCTTCGCGGGTGGCGTCGCCGACCTCTCGCGAGGTTGGGTACGCAAGTGGCTCGAAGCCATGCTCGCGCTGGTGTTCTCCAAGCTGATACTGATCCTCATCTTCATCATCGGCCTGGGCGTCCTAGGCGGCATGGGCTCACCGAGTGGGGCCACGCCACTGAGCGCGATCACCGAGGAGATCACCGGGCTGCTCATCCTCCTGGTCGCCGGGTTCTCACCGTGGATGGCGCTTCGAATCGTGCACTTTACGGGTGACCACGTCGCCACCATGGCGGGATCCGCATCACACGCCAGCGCGGGAGCGTCAACGGTGGTGGGCGCGCCCCAGAAGGTCGCGCAGATGAAGTATTCGGCGATGATGCTGTCGGGAGGCCGTTCGGGATCAGTGGCGCCTCCTCCCGGCTCGGGACTTGGTCCTCTCGCCGGTGGCAACGCGTCAGCCAGAGCGGGGGCGTCCGCCGGCGCCGCGGCCGGCGCGGCAACTGGCGGCGCAACACTCGCGGCGTCGGCGGGCGTGGAAGCGGGAAAGCGAGTCCACGCCGCCGCCACGAGAGGCGCCGAGCACGCTACGGCGACTGAGAAGCCGGCCGGAAGTGGCGCGAGGGCATCGGGTGGCGTCCCGCGTCGCAACGATGGCACCGGCCAGTCGCCGGGCCGGCAGTCGAGCACGCCCAGCGCCGCGACCGGTGACTCGTCGGCGTCGCGTCCGACGCCCAGTCCCACCCCACGAGGAGCTGACGCCGACGCGCCGCTGACTCCATTGGCCCAGCAACGCGCGCCGCACTCACCAACACCACCCGCATCGTCGGCACCGTCATCTTCGTCCGTGCCGCCACCACCGTTTCCCGTCAGTCCTCCCGAGTCGCGAAAGCAGTAGATCGTGACCACTACCACTTTCAGCCCGGCCACGGTGCGATTTTCCCGACGTTCCACGCGCGGGTTGATGCTCGGGTTTTCGGCTCCGCGCTGCATCGCAATAGGTCTGGGCGCGCTGACGGTGCTGTTGGGCCTGCTCGCCGGCGGCGGGCCGGGGCTTCTCTTCAGCGCGCCCCTATGGACGCTGCTCGTAGCACTTGCGTTCGTCACGCGCAAGGACCAGCCGCTCGTTGAGTGGATTCCATCGGTACTGCACTGGTCGTTTCGAGTGTCGATGAAACAGACGACCTACCGGGCCAGGGTGCTGGCGCCACGTCCGGCGGGCACGATGGCCCTACCGGGCGACGCGGCGGCGTTGCGGTTTTACAACGATCCCGACACGACGGCGTGCCTGATTCACGATCCCCACCGCCAGACATTGTCGGCGGTGCTCGCCATCTCGCATCCGGCGTACGTCCTGCTCGCTCCGATCGATCAGGTGAACCGGGTGTCGAACTGGGGGCGCGTTATCGCGTCCCTCGCCCAGACGGGTACGTGTTCGGTGTTGCAGATCTTGGAGTCAACGATTCCCGACCCCGGTACGAAGGTCGCGCAGTGGTACGCCGTGCACGCCACGCACCAAGACGACTGGGCCAACGCTGAGTATCAGGCGCTGCTCGCTCAGTCGTCCTTCGGATCGTCCACTCATCGCACAACCATCACCATCACCCTCGACATGAAGAGGGCCGCGGCGGCCATTCGTGGCGCGGGACGCGGGGTCAAGGGCGCCGCGCACGTGCTGCGCATCGACATGTCCGTGCTCGAGCACGGGCTGCGCGCGGCCGACCTGCGTCTCGACGGCTGGCTGGGCGAGGCGCAGGTCGCCGCGATGATCCGCCAGGCCTACGATCCAAAGACCGAGCTCGACGCGAACAGTCCGGGAGCGAAGCTCGCCTCGGCGGGACCGGTAGCGCTCTCGGAGCACTGGTCCTTCATGCACCACGACTCGGGTTATTCAACGGTCCTGTGGATCAGCGAGTGGCCCCGGATCGAGGTGGCGCCGCACTTCCTGCACGCGCTCATCTTCGCCCCCGATATTCGCAAGTCGCTGTGCCTGCTCGCCCGGCCCCTGGGCACGGCCGAAGCTCTGCGAGCACTGCGCAAGGAGAAGACCGAAGCGATCACCGACGCCGGGCACAAGGCCAAGGTCGGTCAAGTGCAGGACCTCTCCGACGTCCAGGAGTACAACGACTTGCTAAAGCGCGAGCAGGCCCTGATCGGCGGTCACGCCGACGTGCAGTTCAGCGGACTCATCACCGTCACCGCGAGCAGCGAAGAAGGACTTACGCAGGCCGTCGCGCTGATCGAACGCTCCGCCGGCCAGTCGGGGTGCGAGACACGGGTGCTCTACGGGCGCCAGTCGCAGGGTTTTGTTGTTGGGGCGTTGCCCCTCGGTCGCAGTGTTTTTTAAGAGAAAAGGGTGGTACGACATGTCACGACGTAAAGATAAGGCAGCACAGCAGACCGAGATCGAACGGCTGACGGCGGCGATTGCCACGCCGTTGTTGGCTCGCGTGCCCGGCTCGCATCACATCGTGGTCGCGTGCCCGAAGGGGGGCACTGGCAAGACCACGACGGCGGCGATGTTGGGCCTCAATCTCGCCGACGTGCGAGGAGAGATCGTGAGCGTCGTGGACGCGAATCCCCACATGAGTACGCTCCGTCGACGTCTGGTGTCGCCGGCCGTGCCCCCGACGCGTCCGTTCGTGGAACTGTGCGCCCGAGCCCTCGACGAGGACGTCCTGCCCGAGTGGTCCGCTCTGGCTCCCTACACCGACGTGGTCGCTCGGCTCCGGATTCTCAGCAATCAGACGGCCGATCCGGCGGAGGTGGAGAGTCTCACCTTCGCAGAGTTCGAGGCCGGCATTGCGCTGCTTCGCCGCGCGGCCCAGATCGTCATCTCCGACATGGGTACGTCGTCCACCGGACCTGTCGCCGTCGCGGCGATGGAGACGGCGAACACGATTGTCTTTGCAACCGAATTGGCGCAAGACTCCCTCGAGCTCGCGATTGAAATGGTGAGCGCTTTGGCCGGTCAACCGCTCAGTTACCGGCCCGATCCTGACGACTGGTCGGCGGTGTCGAACGGCCGGTTCGCGCCGTTGGTGCAGGGCGCGATCGTGGCCATCGCGCCAGGTCGCGGCGACCGTGATCCCGCAGATTTAACTGCGCTGATCGACTGGCTTCGCGCCGTGTGCGGAGGCGGGGTCTTCATTATCAACAAAGACGATCACCTGGCATTAGGTGATCTGATTGTTCCCAGCGCGCTGCAGTCGGAAACGACCATCGCGCACCTCGGCGTAGCCGCCGCCGTGGCCGCGCGGTTCCCACTGGCCCCGGCGTAGTTCGTGCTACCCGAGCTACCTCCGAGGCCAGAAGAGTGGAATCCCACTCCGCAGCCGGCCGAACGCGCGTGGACACGCCGGACGCTCTGGATGGCGGTCGGGGCGGTCCTCGCGGGGCTGGTGGCACTGTTCGTGATTGTGACGCTCATCCATCCCGAGATCACGCGCGGGGTGTTCGGGTCGCCGCCGACCACGACGACGGTGCCGGCGGCCACGACGACCGTCACCAGTACTACAACCACAACGACGCTGACGACTGATCGCCCGATAACGCCAGTGGCGCATCCGGTAACGACCACGCCCACCCCTCGTGCGGCCCATCAGATCAATTCGTCAATCGACGCGAGCTCGTCCAGCCCCGGCGAAGTGATGGTGAGCGTGACGGTCACCACGGACGCAGATCACGTCACCGGAACGATCTACGGCACCAGTACGTCGGGCGACACGACCGCCGCGTTCGCCGGACCGGTGGTGGACGGCACTGCGACGTTCAACGCCACGCTCGATCTCGAACTGCCCGCGTCGGTCTACGCGGTAGTGGTGTCGTCCTCAGGCACCGTCACCACGTCCACGGTTCCGCTCAGTTAGGAGTTGACGTGACCAAACGAAATAAGCAATCGGTCGCCAGCCCAACGAGGGCACCGATCCCGCCGATCCCGGCGTTGCTTCAGCCACGAACGGTGCGGCTATCCGATGGGCCGCAACCGCTCACTCTCCCCAAAGTCCCTGGTCGCGTTCGGGTACTTACACCCCACCCGACGGACGAAAAGCCCGTACAGGCGATCCTCGACGGAGGAAAGTCACTCGGTGGCGCTCTGTACGGCGAACCCGGCACCGCGAGACGCGCGAGACGGGCGCGGGCGCGCGCGGTGACAAAGATCACAGGTGCCGACCGCGTGGCGGCGCGCGAGGACGAGAAGCGAGCCCGACGCCAGCTGCGCGAGGAAGCCGCGGCGGCGGCGTACCTGCCCCGGAACGGCGAGGACGGTGGCGATGCGCTGCGCACGTATCGGGCGCTGAGAGTGGAACCGCACAATGCGACCAGTGAAGTCTTGGCCGGCGCGTACCCGTTCCTCGCCGAGAGCGGGCTGGGCAGCCAGGGTATTTTGATCGGTCAAGACGCGTGGAGCGGCGCCGGCTTCGTCTACGACCCGTGGGTGCTCTACCAGTTGGGGATTCTCACCAATCCGAACTGTTTGCTCGCCGGTGTGGTCGGCCGAGGCAAGAGCACCCTCGCCAAGTCAATTGCGACACGTTCAATTGCCTTCGGCAGGAAGTGTTACGTGCCGGGTGACCCCAAGGGCGAGTGGACGGCGGTAAGTCGGAGTGTGGGCGGCCAGGCCATTGAGCTCGGCGGCGGGACCATGGCCCGACTCAACCCGCTCGATGAGGGTCCGAGACCCGAGTACCTGACAAGTCAGGACGGGGTGCGCGAGCCAGTCACCGACACGGCGTGGTTCGAGCTGGTGCAACAACGACGCCGCGACCTGTTGCGCTCGATTACGGAAGCGGCCCTCGGTCGCGCTATGGCGCCTGTTGAGTCAACCGCGCTTTACGCGGCTCTCGATGAAGCGGTGCGCACGAACGCAGTGCCGGTCCTCCCGCACGTCGTGACGGCCATGTTCGACCCGCCCAGCGACGTGATCGGCTCTAGTCGCGCTCAGTTGGTTGATGACGGGCGTGAGGTCGCGCACGCAGTCAATCGGTTGGTCGGCGGTGACCTCGGCGGACTGTTCGACGGGCCTTCGACGGTGCGCTTTGACGCCGACCTGCCCATGGTGAGCCTCGACCTATCCCGCATTGCGGGCTCGGACGCGAAGATCGGCATGGTAATGGCGTGCGCGAGCTCGTGGATGGAGGCGGCCTTGCAAGACCCCTCGGGCGGACAGCGCTGGGTGATCTACGACGAGGCGTGGCGGGTGTTGAAGCAGCCGGCGCTGCTCGCACGAATGCAGTCGCAGTGGAAGCTCAGTCGAGCCCTCGGGATCGCGAACCTCATGGTGATCCACCGACTGAGCGACCTCGACGCCGTGGGCGACGCTAACTCCGAGTCGCGCAATCTCGCCCTGGGCTTGTTGGCGGACTGCTCAACCAAGATCATCTACGCCCAAGAGCGAGGCGAAGACGCCAAGACCGGCGCGGCGCTCGGGCTGTCCTCGACGGAGGTTGACCAGCTCTCCAGCCTGGCTCGTGGCGAAGGACTCTGGAGAATTGGCGAGCGTTCCTTTGTCGTGCGCCACATCTGCACGCCGGGCGAGCTGGCCTTGTTCGACACGAACCAAAGGATGGGACAAAACCCCCGTGAGTTCAGGAATTCTGAAGCCTTTGTCGACAGGGGCTCAGGAGTGGCCCAATGAGCACGCAACGCGACAGCACCGACCTGTACCTCGGACTGATTTTTGGTGCCATCATCCTCTTCCTATTCCTCGTTGCTGGCGGCCTGCTCTCGGCGTTCCTGTCCGGCCACGGGTTCCCTGTGCACTTCGCCAAAGGAGCGATCACGGCCATCGCGCACGCCGGTGATCCGTCGTTCGCGTGGAAGGTGCCGGTCGGTCCCGCGTGGCTGTATTGGACGATGACAACGATTGTCGTGATTGGCGGTGGCGTCGGCATCCTATTCGCAGTTCAGTTCGTGAAGCACGAGGGACGCCGGAGGGCCGAAGACCCGACGCAGCTGCTCGGCCTCGCCGACCGGCACGATGTCGTCGCTGCGGCCGGGGCGAAGCACCTGGTAGCCCGGGGCTCGGTCCTGCGGCCGTCGGTGGTAAAGCCGGTACCAAGCGATCTTGGACTGTATCTCGGGACGAGTCGCCGCGTCGATTGCTACGCCAGCGTCGAGGACTCGATGGTGATCCTCGGACCCCCGCGGAGCGGCAAGGGTTTCAACCTGGTGATCCCCTTCATCCTCGACGCGCCCGGTGCGGTGGTCACGACCAGTACCCGGCCGGACAATCTGGCGGCGACGATGACTGCACGCGCGAGGCGTGGTCCGGTGGGGGTCTTTGACCCCCAGGGCCTCGCGAGAGGAGTATCCGGCGGGCTGTGTTGGTCACCGATAAGAGGATGCGAGCATCCCCAAACGGCCATGATGCGCGCGAGTGCGCTCTGCGCCGGTGCGGCCGCAGGGGTCAGGGAGGCGAACTTCTGGCAGCAGCAGACCGAGGTCGTCGTGCGTTGTCTCCTGCAGGCCGGCGCGGTGGACGGCCGCACCGTGAGCGATCTCTACCGCTGGAGCCTGTCGCCCGACGAGGCCAAGGAGGCGGTTGAGATACTGAAGGCATCGATCGCCGCGACGCCACTGTGGGGCCACGCGTTGGGATCGGTCGTCGGGCTCGAGGAGCGCCAGCGCGCCAACATCTGGTCAGTGGTGGCGACGGTGTTCGCGCCGCTCGCGAGTCCCCAGGTCATCGAGCAGCTCACCCCGGCACCGGGCGCGGAGTTTCACCCCGCGACGTTCCTGCGCGAGAACGGGACGCTCTATCTCTTGGGAACGAGCTCGGGCGCGTCGGCGACCGCGAACTTCGTGTCGGCGCTGATCGAGGACGTGGTCGAGACCGCGCGCCAGTTGGCTGGCGGCTCGGCCGGGGCCCGGCTGGACCCGCCGTTGTCGCTGATCCTGGACGAGGCGGCGAACTACCCGCTCCCGTCGCTCGGTGCGCTGATGAGCGAGGGCGGCGGTACCGGCATCACGACGGTCGCGGTGCTGCAGTCCCTGGCGCAGGCCCGCGACCGCTGGGGCCACGAACAAGCCCAGGCCATCTGGGACTCGGCCATCGCGAAGGTCATCCTCGGTGGATCGAGTAACGCGAGCGACCTGCGCGACATTGCCCAGCTGATCGGCGAGCGCGACGCCCAGGAGGTCTCGACCACGCACCAGGCTGGCGGTGGGCGCAACGTCTCGCAGACCACGCGTCAACGCTCCATCCTGGACCCGAGCATGATCCGGTCAATCAAGGTGGGCCATGGCCTTTTGATGTTGCGCGCGGCCAAACCGATCATGTTGACGCTGAAGCCCTGGACGGCGCGCGCCGACGCCAAGGAACTGAAACTCGAACGCGAGAGCGTGGAGGAGTCGCTGCGCACTGGGGCACTACACGATTCGCCACTACTGGGCGGGGGCATCCATGCGTGAGCGCAGCGTCGGCGTCGAGCCGTTCACCGCGTTGACAACTCGTCTCTTTGGCGGTGAGCTGAGTCCTGGTGTCACCACGCACGAAAGAGAGACGTGATGGCTGCCGAGACCCATCAACACGACATCGTGCGCCGTTCCCTCGAGCAGCGTCAGCGAGTGGCGACGCGCGAGACCCCTAACGCCGATGAGGTCGAAGCCCCGCTCCACTGGCCCAGCCTCGCGGCCCTGAACGCGCAGCGCGAGTGGCCAAAGTTCTCTGAGTGGGTTGGCGAGTTGCGGGATCGCTACAAGGGCCTCGACAGCTACGTCGTGCCGGCGTGCTGGTACGAACACGAGTCGCTCGTCATGGCGCTGCAGGCGCTGCGGGACCACGAACGAGTGGCCTACGCGAAGTCCTCGCCCGCTTCATCGGGCACGGACTGGCACCGCGCGTACCGCGATATCACGGCGCTGCTGCGAGCGTTCACCGCCGACCTGCGCTGTGGTCACGGGCCCGAGAGCGCCGAAACAGGAGCTTTCGACAAGTTCGTGGCGGCGGACGTTGCGCGGCGACGTCGCCAGGCGACCGCCGCGGCGTTGGGTGAGTCAGAGCAGTGAGCCCACTACCGGGCTAGAGAGAAGGAGACGGGCATGGCCGTAGCAACGACATGGACGGTGCACCACCGGTGCGGACACGATCAAGACCACGACCTATCCAAGAAGCCGCCGTCAGAGCGTACGGGTCTAGCGCATTGGCTGGGCCAGCGGGACTGCTCCGCGTGCTGGCGTGCCGGTCGCGGCGAGAATCAGGCTAGGGAAGAGTGGCTCGCCGAGCAGCGTTCCAAAGAGACCACGGAGATTGACGTCTGGGAGCGCCGGACGCAAATGCCCGAACTCGTGGGAACAGAAAAGGCGGTGGCCTGGGCGGCGCGCGTGCGCTACACACTGATGGGCGAGGCCTACGACTGGCGCGTCGACCGGGAGTGGTCCGACGAAGAGTTCGCCCTTCGACTCGAATCGCCAGCGCGTCAGCGAGTCAGCGCGTCGTGGTGGATCGACCAGCGTGAGAGCGCCCCCGAGGATCTCGAAGAACTGTTGACCGACGGCGCGTCAACGGGTGACGCGAGGTTCACACCTGATGACGGCGAACCACCAATCTGGCAGGTGGCGACGTGAAAGCCCGGCGCCGTGGCAGATTCGTGCGCCACGGCGTAGAGAGCGCTGCGCCGGTGCCGGCCGGCGAGTTGGCAGGTACCGTTCTCCGCGAAGATTCGTTCTCACCGTGCGATGAACTGTCCGGAACTTATACAGGCGCAAACGGAGTAGCTGATGAGTGAGATTTTCGACCTGACCGTGGACGCCAAGGAGCGCGAGTACCGCGTGCTTGTTATCAACGGCACGCCGCAACTGATCGGCTATGGCGTGAACCTGTCGAACGCCGACCTCTCCGGTGCCGATCTCCAGGGACTGGATCTGTCGTTCGTGAATCTGCAGATGGCCGACCTCACGTTCGCCAACCTGTCGGGCTGCAATCTTTCCTTCGCCGACTTGACCGGTGCGCAGGCGATCGGCGCCGACCTGCGAGGTGCGACCCTGCGCGGAGCGGTCACGCTCGATGCGAGCCTGACCTTCGCTGATCTGCGAGGCGCGACCTACGACAAGCGGACGGTGCGCGGCGCCTTCATCTGCGACGAGCTGACGCCGGAGTACTTGGCGATGCTGGGCGTTCCGGCGTCGGCCGAACTGGCGGGTGCCGAGGATTCGCTGTCGCGCGCCGAACAGGCCGCCGAACTGGAGGATCAGATTGCCTTGCTCGAGGCGAAAGCCGCAGCCGCCGACGAGTGGAACAACAGGTTGGCGAAGCGCGAGGTCGACGTCAACGAGATGCCGGTCACGTTGGATCAGGACGGAGTGCTGGCGGACGCTCCCTCGGCGTACGTCGCGCCTCTGTCCAAGCAACCCAACGAATCAAGAGGAGGTCGTGTGCGCGACTATTCAGGACTGCTCGAAGGACTGAGCGCCGGCATCGCCGACCTCACGACCAGCGAGAAGTGGACGCAGTACCTCGACGTGCAGAGCAAGTTCTATCGCTACAGCCCCAACAACGTCATGTTGATCCTGCTGCAGAATCCCTACGCCACGCGGGTGGCGGGCTACAACGCCTGGAAGGCGCTGGACCACCAGGTCATGGCCAAGGAGTCGGCCTTGCGGATACTCGCGCCCATGACGTACAAGAGGGACGATGCGCCCGAGGGCGAAAACGCTCGCGAAATCCGCGGTTTCAAGTTGGTTCCAGTGTTTGACATCAGTCAGACTGAGGGCCCCGACCTGGCCGACGTCGTGAGCAAGCTCGAAGGGCTCGCGCCCGAGGGCGTCTTCGTCAAGTTGACGGCGTTTGCCGAAGGTATTGGCTTTCGCGTCGAGCGACCCGAGTCACTGGAGAGCGGGGCGAACGGTGACACGACCCACTCGGAGGGGCGAATCCGAGTGGTCAGTAGCAACTCAGAGGCCCAACAGGCCAAAACCTTGGCCCACGAGATCGGTCACGCACTCCTGCACGATCCAGGTGTGGAAGCGACCAAGGACCTGGAGCGGGGGCTCAAGGAGCTCGAGGCGGAGTCCGCGGCCTACGTCATTTGCACGGCACTCGGCATGGACACCAGCGACTACTCCTTCGGGTACGTTGCGGGCTGGGCCGGTGGTGCCCCTGAAGCTCTACAGGGCATCAAGGCATCAACGGGGCGCATCCAGAAGGCTGCCACGGCGGTGTTGAAGACCTTCGAGGTTGATGAGCCTGTAGTCGAAGCTACGAACGATGTCGGCATAGAAATGGCCGCTGAGCGCTCGGTTGACGTGGACGCAAGGCTCGGTGGCGAACGTCGGACGGAAGATCTGGTTGAACTTGAGCGCATCCAAGAGATTGCCGCAGCGTCGGACGGCCGTATCCAGGTGATCTCAGTCGATCTTCCGTTGCGCGACGCCCCGGCCACTAACTACCAGCCACTCTCAGCCGCGGAACTCGATGTGTTGGACTACTCCGCCGATATGTGGCGCGAACTCGGCGTTTGAAAGGAAGAATGAAGTGGCAAAGCGAATTTCACTGGTTGTTACATACGACACGGGCTCAAGGGAGTTCTTCGTTGATAGCGACACTACGGAGGTGCACTTTCCCGAAGGTCTGTGCTGGGACGACGAGACAGAGTATTGGGCGGACGAGCCCCTTCTTGTTGAAGACGTAGTGCAGCGACTGGCCGTTCAACTGAGTTCCACCGCACCACCGACTGCACCCGGTGCGAGGGAATCAGTGGCCATCTCAACGAAATTTATTGAACTAGCGCTGAACATCCTCGATCCCGATTTGAAGTGGGACGCGGAAGAGACGCTGGAGGTATGCGATGCAGCAGGTGAATTCCTCAGGGAATACCCGATCACCGAATGGGAAATTGAGGGTGCATTCGGGCTGGTCGTTCAGTTCGTTCACGATTGGGCAACGGGCGAATACTCCAATTCCGCTCTTACCCATGGACCAGCACCTGTCTTCACACCGAGCAGCGATCACGACCTCAATGTCCTTGACCTCGTCATTGATGAAGGTCCCACTTTCGTATGAGAGACGTTTCCGCTATCTACCGTAAGGAGTTGCAATGACAATCAACGAGCCAGTTGAGTTCATCGACCTCGTAGAAAAGTCCGAGCGGGCTCATGCCATAACTGCTGTGCCCGCGACGATCGGTCTTGCCGAGGCTGCCTTGATTCTTGGCATTGCCAAGAGCACCGCTTGGACGATGTACTCGCAGGGTACTTTTCCGTTGCCAGTGATCAGGATAGGGACACGCATTCGTGTCGTGAAGGTCCATATCCAACAGTTCTTGGAGACCGGAGAGCCCGTTACCTTTGAGTCGGCCACCGCTTCTCCTGTCGCATTCGAGCCAGCGGCCCGAGAGTCAAACGCTGGTTGAACCGCGGCCCATCTTCTTGACGGGCTTGATCGTTTTCGCGACCTTCTTCGCCTTGACGGCCGCCGCGGGTGTGTCTATGGGGGGCGATTCTCTCTCTGTCCGTATGTTGCCCATCACCGCAGCGGCGTCCTGGTCGCTCGCCTCGACGAAGTGCGTGTAGACCGACAACGTAGTTGACGGGTTCGCGTGCCCCAGTCGACCGGCGACTGTGCGCACCGGTATGCCCGCAGTCATCATTCGAGTCGCGGCGAAGTGGCGCAAATCGTGCAGACGCATGTTGTCAAAACCGAGAGCGTCTCGCACTGCTTGGAACTGCTTGGTGATGGTCCCTGGGGTCATCGCAATGAGGCAGTCTGGCTCACGGGAGAACACGTACGCATTGGCCACGATCTTCATGCCAACCTGTTTCGCCCGATTTGTGACAATGGCTTTCTGTGCCTCGAATACCGCGAGCGTGTCGGGGTCGAGCGAGATACGACGTTCTGCGTGGGTCTTAGTGCTCTTCTCTCTGATCCCGCCCGGCACTTCGGCAATCGAACGCTCGATGGTGAGGGTCATGCGCTTCGGATCAAGGTTGTTCCAACGAAGCGCGCACATCTCTCCTCGGCGCGCACCGGTCGACGCGGCGATGTGCAAGAAGTGGCCCAGTTCGGGGTTCTGTCGCCGTGTGTAATTGAGCAACTCATCAACCTGAGCTGCATTAGGCGGCGAGAGTTTGGGCTTGGTCATCCGAGGCGGGGTGACGTTAGCAGCGGGGTTGGTCGCTATCCAACCCAAGATGACGGCCTGACGGAACGCCCGTCGAATGATGGCGTTGATTTGGCGCACCGTTGTGGGCGACAGTCCGGTCTGATTGACGAGTCCTCGATAGAGCCGATCCAGATCGTCGGTGGTGATCTTATTGACCGGGCGATCTCCGATGGCCGGGAAGATCCTCACCTTCAGTTTGTTCCGATAACCACGAAGAGTCGTCGGGCTTAGATCGTCTTCGACGAGGTGAAGCCACTTGTTGGCGAGTTGCTCGAAGGTCGCCGACGTGCCGTCGTAACGACCGGATTGGGCCTCGGCAACCAGGGCATTGAGCCTCTGGCGAGCTTGGGTCTTGCTGCCGCGAACCGTCTTACTCAACTGGCGATTCCTGCCGGTGACTGGATCGCGGCCGGCCATGAACCTGACCTCCCAGACGCCAGGCTCCTTTTCTCGCAGGGTTCCGCTCACGGATCACATGCTATTCAACTTTCGAAAAAGTTAGGGATTTTTTAGGGATGTCATTGGGCTTAGAACCCTTAATCTCTCCACAACCCTTTGTTTTAGTGGTGGGCCGCCCGGGTCTCGATCCCGGCACCTTGGGATTAAAAGTCCCCTGCTCTTCCCGATGAGCTAGCGGCCCGAATCTTGGCAATTCGATATCGCGTACGGAGGTAGCGAGTTGTCCGCTAACCACTCCTGAACGATTCCTTACGGCTTTGATTCTTGGCTCAAGGGAGCCTACTAACTCTCTTAGCGTGAGAGTGAACGTCGCGAATCCTGCCTCGACGGTTCTGATGCCGCGCGAGGAGTAATTCGTACCTTCTGAACCGGCCCGGTAAGTTGGACATATGCCGGAATTCGCCAACGAAAGTGTCAGCGCCATTGAATCGTCGTTGAACGACGTGGACCGCGCGCTCGAACGACTACGCAACGGGACCTACCGAACGTGTCAGGTGTGCCAGGCACCGATCGAAGTGGGCACGCTCGTGGTCAGTCCGCTACTCGCCAACTGTCCGGCCCACCCCGAACTCGCGTAGCGAATCGAAAAATATCCCGGTGGCTGAAGCCACAGGATTTTTCGTCCTTGGACTTACTTCTTCGTCGCCCAGAAGAGTTCGGCGATGGCGTCGATCTCGCTCAAGAGACGGTCGGCAACCGAGACGTCGTTGGTCTTCTTCGCATCGCCGGCGCTCTTGGTGGCCATCCAGAAGAGGTCGTGCAGGTTCGGGTAGGCCTTCAAGTGTTCGACCTTGAAGTAGTCGGTCCACAACACCCAGAGGTGGTGCTTCACAAGGTCGGCGCGCTCCTCTTTGATGAACGTCGCGCGAATCTTGAAGTCCTCGTCGCTCGACGCGTTGTACTTCTCCATGCAGGCCTTCACTGACTGCGCTTCGATCTTGGCTTGCGCCGGGTCGTAGACACCACAGGGCAGGTCGCAGTGCGCGGACGCGACGAGCGGTTTCGTCGATGCGTCCAGTAGTGCATTAATACGTGTCAGAAGCGTCATGGCTTCACCTTTCGATTGTCGTTCGTTGTGATGTCGGCACAAACCCTATTTCCAATCGAAGGTTAGTCACGGCCCTCGTCTATCGTTCACTGAAATGGAACGGCTGCTGGAGTTCTTTCTTAGACGCGTGACCGTCGAGGGTTCGTCGATGGCGCCCACGTATCTGCCGGGCGAACGGCTTACGGCGTTGCGGCGATGGCGTCCGGTCCGAACCGGTGACGTGGTCGTGGTTCGTGACCCGCGCGACGCCAATCGATGGTTGCTGAAGCGCTGCGTCAGGCGCGTCGGTCGGCACCTGGACTTGCGAGGCGATAACGCCGCGGCCTCGACCGACTCCCGAGATTTTGGACTCGTCGATGCTCGCGACGTGGCCTACATCGTGCTCTCGGCGTCGGGCACCTAGGAAATTCCCCCGTTGAATCAGGGCTAACGCCGGTAGGATGCCCCCGTGGCTCGACTCGCGGTCCTCTCGTATCACACGTCGCCCCTGGCCCAGCCCGGAACGGGCGACGGCGGGGGCATGAACGTCTACGTCCGTGAACTCTCGAGCGCCCTAGCGCGCCTCGGGCACGACGTGGACGTCTATACTCGTCGCGACAACACCCAGGTACGCGACACGGTGCACGTGGAGCCCGGTTTTCGCGTCCACTACGTCACGGCCGGACCGGCCGTGACGCTCGATCGCGAGGGCCTGACGCATCACGTCGCGGAGTTCACCGACTCGGTCGCGACGCTCTTTCGCTGTCACGGGAGCCCCGACGCGATCCACGCGAACTACTGGCTGAGCGGTCTGGCCGGTCACCGGCTCAAGCACGAACTGAGTATTCCGCTCATCATGACCTTTCACACGCTCGAGCGCGTGAAGGCCGAACTTTACGAAGGCGAATCCGAGGACCGGGCGTTCCAGGAAGCGGCCATCTTCGCCTGCGCCGACGCCGTGCTCGCCAGTTGTGAGGTTGAGGCCGAACAGTTCGTGCGCTACTACAACGCCGATCCCGCGCGCGTGCACGTCGTGCCCCTCGGCGTCGAACACGCGTTTTTCGCTCCCGGGTATCGACCCCAGGCCCGACGCGCGCTGGGCATCAAAGGTGAGGACTCGATGTTGCTCTTCGTCGGTCGCCTGCAAGCGCTCAAGGGCGTCGACCTCGCCTTGGAGACGTTGATCGAGCTGCGCGCGCGTGGCCGCAACGCCATGTTGGCCATTGTCGGAGGACCATCGGGACCGGACGGGCGCGCGACGCTCACCCACCTCCATCGTCGGGTCGAGGAGGCGGGCGTGATTGAACACGTGAGTTTCGTCGCCCCCCAGTCTCACCAACTGCTTTCGACGTGGATGCGCGCCTCGGATGTCGTGCTCGTACCGAGCCGTTCCGAAAGCTTCGGACTCGTGGCGTTGGAGTCCTCGGCCTGTGGCACGCCGGTAGTGGCGAGTGACGTCGGTGGCCTCATGACGTTGATCGAACCTGGAGTCACGGGATTCTTGATCGGCGAGCGTGACCCCAAGGTCTGGGCCGACGCCGTCGAGGTCACGCTCGATGCACAGAACGCGACGACGATGTCCAACGCCGCGGTCCTGCTCGCTCGGCGCTACACCTGGCGTTCGGCCGCGAAGTCCCTCGCGGACCTGACCGAGGATTTGGCGCTCTCGGGGCTCGTGCGCTGCTGACGTGACTCGAGCCCCCTTAGGCGACGCGCGCTCTGCTCAACAACTGGATGAGACCGTGTCGACGTGGGCGAAGCAGTGGCACGCGAGCGCACTTTTGGGCGTTGAGCACCAACCGATATCTGATGACCGGGGACATTTCCACTGGCTCATTCGCCTGAAGGGTGAAGACAAAGACGTCATCACCCTGTGGCTCTCGCTGCGACAGCGAACCGTCCACGTTGAAACCGAAGTCACGCCGGCACCGGAGGAGAGCCGCGAGACGTTGTATCGCTATCTTCTGGTGAAGAACGCGGAGTTGCGCGAACTGCACCTCGCCATCGGGCCCGAAGACGGCATCTATCTCATGGCGCAGATTCCGATCCTGGAGCTGACCAGGGAGCGACTCGACGAAGTCGTCGGCGCAACGCTCACGTACGTCGAGGAGATTTATCCGACCGCGATGACGATAGGTCTCCCGTCGCTCTATCGCCGTCGGAGGAAGTCCTCGTGACAACCTTGTAGCGTTCAACCGTGGCGTACAAGTTGATCATTGTTGGTGGTGGGCGCATGGGCTCGGCCCTCGCCGAAGGGCTCGTGGACGCGAAGTGGTGTCCCCCGAGCGAACTGGCGGTCGTCGAGACCTCCGTGGAGCAGCGCGACGCACTCGCGACCCGTCTCCCGGGCGTCGCGATCATCGCGTCGCTCGAGATCGAGCACATCGACGAGGCGAGCGGCGTCGTGGTCTGCGTCAAGCCCGAGCACGCCGAAGCGGTCGCGAGATTGGCGGGTGCGATGGGCACTGCGCGATTGTTGTCCGTGGTCGCTGGCCTATCGACCGCGCGCATCGAAGCGCTGCTGCCGTCACCGATTGCGGTGATTCGTTCGATGCCCAACACTCCGGTACTCGTGCGAAAAGGCGTGAGCGCCATCGCCGGGGGCGCGCACGTGACCAAGGACGACCTGGACTGGGCCGAATCGATCCTCGGCGCCGTCGGCACCGTCGTTCGAGTGACCGAACGCAACATCGACGCCGTCACCGGACTGTCTGGGCCGATGCCGGCGTACCTGTACCTCGTGATTGAGGCATTGATCGAAGCCGGTGTGCACCAGGGCCTTTCGCGCGACGTCGCCTACCAGCTGGTCGTCGGGACCTTCGAAGGTTCGGCCGCCCTCCTGACGTCGACTGGCGAGACGCCCGAAGAGCTTCGCCATCAAGTGACGTCCCCGGGTGGCACGACCGCCGCGGGACTGCGCATGCTCGAACATCGCGCCGTTCGTTCGGCGTTCATCGACGCCGTGGCCGCGGCCGCGGATCGCAGTCGACAAATGGGTCGCTGAGGGTCCAAGTAGCGTTAGGGAATGGCGACCCCGCGGCTTCGACCGAGGAAACTCTCCGAACCGACCATCGCGCGTCTACCGGTGTACCAACGCATCGCCGAGAGTTGGTCGTCGCGCGGTCTCAATCGCATTGACTCCCAACAGATCGGCGAACTCGCGGGCGTCACCGCGACGACCGTGCGACGCGACCTCGCGGGGCTCGGATCCTTCGGCACTCGCGGTGCGGGCTACGACGTCCAGATCCTCAACGAGCGCATCGCCGAAGCGCTGGGTCACGACCGTCAGTACGACGTGGTCGTCGTCGGTATCGGCAACCTGGGACGCGCGTTGGTGAATTCGACGAATTTTCTCATTCGCGGCGCGCAACTCGCCGCGTTGTACGACAACGACCCCGACGTCGTGGGCACGAGCATCGTCGGCCACGTGGTGAAGCCGTTGGACGATCCCATCGTTCCGGCGACGGTCGCCGTGATTTGCGTACCGCCCGAGGCGGCTCAGGCAGTTGCCGATCGTTTAGTGAATGCCGGGATCCACGCGCTGCTGAACTTCGCTCCGCAGGTCCTCAACGTGCCAATCGGCACCGCGGTGCACTACGTGGACTTCTCGATCGAATTGCAGATTCTGATGTACCACCTCAACAACGGCACGGGACCGCTCGGCGGGGGACTACTGCACTCGCTCGGTATCGCGACGCCCACGCAGACGCCAATGCCGATGCGCGGCGCGCTATGAGAGTCGAGGTGACGCCGTGGCGCTGATCTCGGTCGGCATCGACCACGAGCACGCCTCACTCGATCTCCTCGAGCGCGCCAGCGTCCCGGAACACGAATGGAGCAAGGTACTTCGAACCTTGATGAGTCAGCGAAACATCCACGAAGCGGTGTTCGTCTCAACGTGTCTGCGCACCGAGGTCGTCGCAGTCATTGACCGATTTCACGGCGCGATCGAAGAGATTACTCACACCATTGCCGAGGCGACGGGGCTGGCGCCGGTCGAGTTCTCCGATCACCTCACGGTCAACTTCGATCGAGCTGTCGCGACGCACCTCTTCAGTGTCGCCTCCGGACTCAAGTCCGTCGTGCCCGGGGAGTTCGAAGTGCTCGGACAACTGCGCCGCGCACTCGAGTTAGCAATTGAAGAACAGACGGCCGGTCCGGAGATCACGGAACTCTTCCAACGCGCACTCGCGTCCGGTCGACGAGTTCGCGTTGAAACACCGATCGCGCGAGGCAGCACGAGTTTCGCGCAGGCCTCGGTCATGATGGCGACCGATGACCTCGGCGTTGACCTCGAGGGCGCCGTCGTCGTCATCATCGGCGCCGGTCAGTTGGCCGGTGGAATTGCCCGCGCGCTCTTGGCGCGCCCGGCACGCCTTCGCCACATAACGATCTGCAATCGAACGTCCGCGAGAAGCGAACGCCTGCGTGACGAGTTGGACGATGCACGCGTGGCGGTCGGCACGCTTGGGGACGTCGCCACGCTTATCACCACGGCGCGATTGGTCGTGGCCGCGGTCGAGGTCTCCTCGCCGATCGTCACTCGAGGAGACCTTGAACAATGTCAAGAGGACGTGCTCTTCGTTGACCTCGGACTGCCGCGAGCCGTGGCGAGCGACGTCACCGGTCTCGGTCACGTGCGTCGTATCGATATCGGCGATCTTCGCGAGCGGGTCGGTCAGGCGTTGGGCGACCGTCGCGACGCCATTGACGACGCGCAGCGAATCGTCGCCGAAGACGTCGAGAAGTTCCTGAGCGATCAGCGTGCCCGAGGCGCGTCGGCGATCGTGAGTGAATTGCGCGAATATTTTGATGACGTCGTGGCGGCCGAGATGTCGCGCCGCGACGGCGATCTGGAGGGCCTGACGCTGGAACAGCGCGAGAAGCTCGCGTCGATTCTGCGCTCGGTCGTGGCCAAGATTGCCCATCGTCCGACGGTGGTGTTGAAAGAAGCGGCCGGCACCGATCAAGGGACGCGATTGAGCGAGGCCACGCGCACGCTCTTTGATCTATGAGCGAGTTGCGCCTCGCGACCCGTCGCTCGCCGTTGGCACTCGTGCAGGCATCGTTGGTCCAACGTCGTCTGAGTGAGAGTGGCGTGGCGTCGGTGCTCGTGCCACTCGAAACACACGGAGACCGCCATGTGGACGTGTCGCTTGATCAGATTGGCGCACAGGGCGTATTCGCCGTCGAAGTTCAACGAGCCGTGCTCAACGGCGATGCGGACGTCGCGATACATAGTGCCAAGGACCTGCCGAGCACGACGCCGGAGGGTTTGTCGCTCGCGTGCGTGCCGGAACGACTCGACCCCGCTGACGTCCTCATCGGTCGCTCGCTCGCCGGTCTCGGGCCGGGCGCGACCGTCGCCACCGGTTCGCCCAGGCGGCGAGCGCTCTTGCTCGAGAGACGACCTGATCTGCGCGTCGTGGGCTTACGCGGAAATATGGCGACGCGATTCGCCGCGGCCGGCCGCGGTGACATTGACGCGGTCGTCGTCGCGGCGGCCGCGCTGGAACGTTTGGGGGAGGGCGATCTGGCGGCCGAACGACTCGACACCGAGTGGTTCGTCCCCCAGGTCGGCCAAGGTGCCCTGGCGCTCGAAGTTCGAGACAGTGACGACGTCACGGCCGAGCTGTTGGTACGTCTCAACCAGCGCGACGCAATGACCGCGCTGGTGGCGGAGCGCGCGTTCCTCGCCGAGCTCGGTGCCGGGTGTTCGGTGCCGTGCGGTGCGTACGCGCGCATTTCGGGCGACACGATTGCCCTGAGTGGCGTCATGGTGGGCGTCGATGGTTCGCGAAGCGTACGCGCCGTGTTCCACGGCGAGGACGCCGACTCGCTGGGCCGCTCGTTGGCGTGTCACCTACGCGATGAGATGGGCGGCGGCGCTCTCACTGGTTGGCAACGAACGACGTGAACATCGTGGTGACACGCGAGCACGGAAAGAACGACCCGTTGATGGCGTGGCTCCCCACGGGGGCGGCGGTCGATGAAGTGCCACTCACCACGACGTTGTACTTTGACCGCGACGACGTGTCCGCCGCTCTGGCGTCGTCAACGGCCTACGGAACATTTCGCTCACTGGTCGTGACGAGCGAACGCGGCGCCGACTACGTCGAGATCGCCCGTCACGCGTCAATGTCCGACGTTGAAGTGTTCGCTGTGGGAGCGACGACGTCGAGCGCGCTGAGCACGCGGGGGATACGGGTGCACGCCCAGGGCGACGGCTCGGCCATCGCGCTTGCGCCCTACGTCTCGCGGGGTCCGGTGCTCTTGCTGGGCGCGCAATCAATGCGCGAAGAACTGATCACGACCTTGCGCGAGAAGGGCCTCGAAGTGGAGACGGCCGCCTGCTACGAGACTGTCGCCTTGGCGTTGGATTCGAGCGACTCGGCGACGCTGCAAAATGCCGATGTCCTCTTCATCGGCGCGCCGTCGGCCTGGATGGTCGCGCGCGAGTACGTCAAGAGCGACGCCTGGGTCGTCGTCCCGGGCACGACGACCGGCGCGACAGTGCGCCTTGATCACCCTCACGTCATTGAAGGCTGGGGGCCGCAACTGCAGACGCGCCTCGCCGAACTCTCGCACTAACTGGCAACGCGTCATTCGCCCTGTCCTAGGCTGGGTCCGTGTTTCCCACCGAACGTCCCCGCCGGCTTCGGCGCACGCCGGCCCTTCGCCGCCTCGTCGCCGAAACGACTCTCGCCCCGGATGACTTCGTCGCGCCGCTCTTCGTGGCCGAAGGACTGAGCGAGGCGCGCGAAATCGCCTCACTCCCGGGTCAGTTCCAACACACCATCGAGTCGCTGCGCAAAGAGGTCGAGGAGTTGGTGCGCGTCGGCGTGGGTGGCGTCATCTTGTTCGGCGTGCCGTCGACGAAGGACGAGCTCGGCAGTGGCGCATGGGATCCACAGGGCGTTGCCCAAGTGGCGCTGCGAACCCTGCGCGACGACTTCGGCGACGAATTGGTCCTCATGGCGGACCTCTGTCTCGATGAGTACACCAGTCACGGCCACTGCGGCGTCCTTCGCAGTGACGGCACCGTTGACAATGACGCGACGCTCGAACTTTACGGACGCGTCGCGTTGGCTCAGGCCGACGCCGGGGCGTCGGTCGTCGCCCCGAGCGGCATGATGGACGGCCAAGTCGGCGCAATTCGCAGCACACTTGACGCGGCGGGGTTCGACGAAACGATCATCATGGCCTACGCGGCGAAGTACGCCAGCGGGCTCTACGGACCGTTTCGCGACGCGGTGGAAGTCGAGATCGTCGACGGCGGCGATCGCAAGGGGTACCAGCAGGACTACCGCAACCGCCGTGAGGCCCTTCGCGAAGCCCGGGCCGACGTTGCCCAGGGCGCGGACATCGTCATGGTCAAGCCGGCGATGACGTACCTCGACGTGTTGAGCGACCTGCGACATGAACTCGACGTGCCCCTGTGCGCGTATCACGTCAGTGGCGAGTACGCGATGGTGAAGGCCGCCGCCGCCAAAGGCTGGATCGACGGACCGGCCGTCGCGCTCGAACAGTTGACGGCAGTGCGCCGCGCCGGCGCGGACTTCGTCTTGACGTACTTCGCCCGCGAGATCGCCACGGAGCTCGCGCGTTGACCTCACTCAATGAGGCGTGGTTCCAACGGGCCCAACGTGTCCTGCCGGGCGGCGTCGACTCACCAGTTCGCTCGTTTCGCTCGGTCGGCGGTACTCCCTACACGGTGGCTCGAGGCAGTGGCGCCTACGTCGAAGACGTTGACGGTACGCGCTACCTCGATTTCGTCCAGTCCTACGGTGCGTCACTGCTCGGTCACGCGCACCCCGACGTCGTGCACGCCCTTCGCGAGGCGGCGGGTGAGGGGACGACTTTCGGCGCGCCGACGCCGGGTGAGGTCTTGCTCGCCGAAGCGATGGCCGCGCGAGTGGCCGGCCTCGAGCAGGTACGTCTGGTTTCGTCGGGTACCGAAGCGCTGATGAGCGCCGTGCGCCTGGCGCGCGGCTACACGGGTCGCGACAAGATCGTGAAGTTCGACGGCTGCTATCACGGACACTCCGACGCGCTGTTGGTGGCGGGCGGAAGCGGCGTCGCCCAACTGGGACTGCCCGGGTCCGCCGGAGTCACGAAGGGCGCCGTCGGCGACACGGTCGTCGCCCCCTACAACGAAGTACCGACGCTGGACTTTGACGTCGCGGCGGTGTTGGTCGAGCCGGTGGCTGCCAACATGAATCTCGTCGCTCCAACCAGCGGATTCTTAGAAGGACTTCGTGCCGAATGCACCCGCGTCGGGGCGGTACTGATCTTCGACGAAGTGATCACGGGTTTTCGACTCGCCTTCGCCGGCGCGCAAGAGTATTTCGGCGTGACGCCCGATCTGTGGTGCTTCGGCAAGGTCATCGGTGGCGGGCTACCCGTGGGCGCGTTTGGCGGTCCTCGCGCGATCATGTCCTCGCTCGCACCGCTCGGCCCGGTGTATCAAGCCGGGACTCTGTCGGGTAATCCACTGGCGACTGCGGCGGGCACGACCGTCTTGAATCTCGTGACACCCCGCGACTATCAGGATCTGACCGAACGGGTCGCCACGTTCGCCAAAAACCTTGAAGGGGCGATCGCGGCGGGTGGCCTGTACGGGCACTGTCCCACGCGGGGACCGTTGATGGGCCTCTTTCTCTCACGAGAACCGTTCGAGGCTCCGACGAACTTCGGCGAAGCCAAGGTGTTGTGTGAGAACGGGCTCTACCGTTCGTTTTTCCACGCGATGCTCGAACGCGGTGTCGCGCTCGCGCCCGGCGCCTACGAGATTCTCTTCGTCTCGCTCGCGCACAGCGCTGACGATCTCGCGAGCACCGTCGACAAAGCCGTCGAAGCGGCGCGGGTTGCCGCGAAATCATGAGTGCGCAACTGCGTAGCGAAGGGTGGTCGGTTCGACCGAGTTTCGTACCCCACGGCGCCGTGACGCCCGTCACGCTCCTCGCGGACGACAATGCGCTCACGCAATTGGCGGGCGATCCGATTGTCGCGTGGCAAACGCTGTGGAGCGAACTGTCCAACATCCAACTCGCGCGCTTCTCGCGCGGTATGGCGCTCTTCGCGACGGCCGCCGGCGTTCGCTACTGCTGGCGCAACCCCAGTCGAAATGATTTCGAGGCCCTGCGCGCGATGGTGATCGCACACGGTGGGGTCGTCGCGCGCCATCGCCGCCGCGCCGGCGTCTACAGCGTTGCGGTCATCGTATTGATTGCGGCCCTCGCCGGAGGAATCGGTTCGTGGCTCTTTCGAAACTCGTCAGGTTCCAGTGAACTCGCCGATGCGCGCCACGTAAACCTGACGTTGAAGGACCTGCCGATCGGCTGGTATCTCATGCCGGCGAGCGAGACATCGCCATTGGCCGATCTTTTTTCAGCGCCGGGGAAGGTCGAGACACTACCGACCAAGCCCGTGAAGAGAAAGAAACAGAACGCGGTGTTGACCGAGATCTTTGGCGACTTCGCGAAGTGCCTCGCCGTCGCGCCCCCGCGTGATCGCGTCTACGGCGCCGCGGGACAACTGCCGGATTACGAAGTGTCGTCCCAGATCTTCGCCTCAGCGTCGTACGGCGGAATCGAAGCGGTCTCGACGTCGCAGTACTACCACACGACCACGATGGTCCATAAGGACACCGCCGAGATGTCGCGCAAGAGCTTCGGCTCGTGCTTCGTGACGTCGAACGTCGCGCTGGTTCGCGCGATCAATAACGTGAAACTTCCCACCACGAACGTGGGCGTGAACTACCGACCGGCGACGTTCTTGCGCGGTTGGTCGCGCGGTGGTGAATCCGTTCTGTCACTTGCGAACCTGCCCGGGAGCCCCCATCTCGTGATGGTCGAGATGACGAGCGGTCACTACGAGGTGACACTCGGCGTGCTCGTCAACGATTGGCCGAAGGCCGAGACATTCGTGTCGGGCCTGACCAGCACGTTATTGTCACGCATCGTGTCGCCGTCGTCCAAGCCGGCCTAGATCTACGCACAGCGTATTCGTCACGGTGCGAGCAGTACCGACGCAGCGACGTCAGTGTTTTGATTTCTCGCTGTTCAACAACATCGCGTACGCGCGCTCGGGGATGACGTCGGAAAGTCGTAGGAGCGCGCGGTAACCGATCTCGGCCGGACCGTTCTTGTCGTTGCGCATCAGATTCGCCATGATGGCGAGCAGTTCGTTCATCAGGGGTTCGATTCGCATACCGACCGCGACGCACGCCGACAGAATCTTCGGCTCCGAGATGATCCGAACGAAGGCGCGCGCGACCTTGAAGTAGTCGCCGTATGCCGACTCGAGGCGCTCGTCGTAGAGGCCGAGGAGTGACGAGTCGTTGTGCACGAGCGCCTCGGCGACCACGGCGGCCGCGATTCGTCCGGTCTCGTAGCCGTAGGCAATGCCTTCGCCGTTGAAGGGGTTCACCGTGCCGGCGGCGTCACCAATCGTCAGTGTGTTGGGACCTCGTCGTGGACCGAGGGCGAGGCCCATGGGCAGGCGCCCGCCGGTCGCCGGACCACAGCACGACTCGTCATTCAGTCCCCACGCGTCGGCCGTCTGGGAGACGAAGTACTCCTGGAGCTTGGTCGTGTTGACGCCCTTCCACGCACCGCCGGTCGAGAGGAGCCCGACGCCGACGTTCACGCGGCCGTCGCCGAGCGGGAAGATCCATCCATAACCCGGAACGACGGCGCCCTCGGGGTCACGGATATCAAGGTGCGAGTCGATCCACGGTTCGTCGTGACGATCGCTCGTGTAATACCCGCGTAGCGCCATGCCCATGGGCCACGATTTGTTTCGCACCGTGCCGAGTTCGCGTCCGAGTCGCGAGTTCTGTCCGTCGCCGACCACGAGATAGCGCGCGCGAATCTCGCCCACGACGTCATCCTTGTCTTTGACCGCCACTCCGGCCGCACCTTTGAGCCCGTTGTTCAGGTCGGGCGTCGGCTCCAAGAGAGCGACCGCTTCGACGCCGTTGAGCAGCGTGGCGCCGAGGCTCTCGGCGCGTTGAGCGACCAGACCGTCAAGATTGAATCGGGTGATGGTGTAGCCGTAGCCAGGAAAGACAGGGTGATCGGGCCAGTTCATCTCGAGCGAGGCGCCGAAACCGAAGCCCCGCAGTCCATTGAACTTGTGGCCGTGGGTCGCGACGGAATCCTCGAGCCCCATCTCTCGCAGTTGATAGACCGATCGCGGCGTCAGGCCGTCGCCGCAGGTCTTCTCGCGCGGGAACTGTTTCTTCTCGATCAAACATACCGACCACCCCGCGCGGGCCAACCAGTACGCGCAGGCCGATCCGCTCGGGCCCGCGCCGACGATGACGACGTCAAAGACGGTCGGTTTCGATACGACATCGCGCAGGCTTGTCACCGGAACAGCCTAGGAGGTTCGCGTCGGTGCACATCGGCCGAAGGGATTTGAGCAGGTTCCGTTTTACGGCGCGTTATGTGACACCGGAATGGTGGACTGCACTATTCATTCTATGAATCTGAACGAGTGGGGAAATACTCTTGGCATCCAACTACGCATTCCGTACTGGTGGTCCAAGGCCGCCACGGTACTCGTTGGCGTGACCGGCATCAACGGCCGGCCAATGCTTATTGTCCAGTCGACTACGAACGTCGACTGTGGAGACCAAAGTAGGCAACAACGGGACCGGCAAGGGGAGCGGGCGCGCAGTATTTAAGACCCAGCTCCGCGAGTCGGACGAACCGGTGACGCTGGGGCCAGCAAGACCGTTCGGTCGGCCCGAAGTGAGCATGTCCAATGCTCCTCAATCAGGAACGGTTAATTCTGTCTGATAGAAATGATGTCCGTGGACCAGTACTTACCAATACTGGGACTCCTGATTCTCGGAGTGCTCTTCGGTGCGGGTTCGCTTGTGATGTCAGCCATGCTGGCGCCTCGAAAGCGACCCTCGGACGCGAAGTTGGCACCCTACGAGTGCGGGATTGTCCCCGAAGTCGAGCCACCACAGCGCTTCCCCGTTCGTTTCTATCTGGTCGCGATGATTTTCGTGATCTTTGACATCGAAGTCGTCTTCATGTACCCCTTCGCCGTCGTCTTTCGACAGCTCGGTCTCTTCGGACTCATTGAAGTGCTGGTCTTCTCCTTGACGGTGTTTGGTGCACTGCTCTTCTTGGTCTCGGAGGGCGCGCTCTCGTGGGGACCGGTGAAGCACCTCGTACCGGGGACGCCCGCGCGTACTAGTTCGTCGACGATCCTTCGCATCAACTCCGACTCCGATCAGGCGGCCTAAGTGGCCTTAGAAGATCTACAACACAACTTTCTGACGGGTCCGTTGGAGGACATCGTGCGCTGGGCGCGTCGCGCGTCGGTCTGGCCGGCCTCGTTCGGACTGGCCTGTTGTGCCATTGAAATGATGGCGACGGGCGGCGCCGACTTCGACATTGCGCGCTTCGGCATGGAGGTCTTTCGAAACTCGCCTCGACAGGCCGACCTGATGATCGTCGCTGGTCGCGTCAGCCAGAAGATGGCGCCAGTCCTTCGCCAGGTCTACGACCAGATGATGGAACCCAAGTGGGTCATCTCGATGGGCGTGTGCGCTTCGACCGGGGGACTGTTCAACAACTACGCCATCGTCCAGGGGGTCGACCAGATCGTGCCGGTCGACGTCTACGCACCGGGATGCCCACCCAGTCCCGAGACCTTGATGCACGCCATTTTGACGTTGCACGAACAGATTCGCACTGGCGAGATCTTGAAGCGCCGTCACGAAGGCCGTCCGGTTCACATCGACGGCGCTGCGGAACTCTGGACCCCCGAGGTCCCCGTCGCCGTGAGGGTAGGCACACCGAAGTGACCTCCCTGTCTTCCACGGCCCCCCCGGGCGTTATCACCAGTGAAGCACTGGCCGCGGACCTGTGCTGTTTTCCCACGCTCGAGCAGTACGTCGACCTGGTCGCATCATTTCGCGCCGACGGCTTCGAAATGTGCGTCGACCTCTGCGGTGTTGACTATCTCGAACACTTCGATCGGTGGCTGCCCGAGGGCGTCGACGCCACCCGCTTCGAGATCGTCGTTAATTTGCTCAGCCTGTCGAAGAAGGAGCGCGTTCGTATACGGGTCCAGGCCGGCGATGACGCGCCGAAGATCGATTCGTTGTTCGCGCTCTACCCCGGGACCGAAGCGATGGAGCGAGAGGTCTTCGATCTGTTCGGAATACTCTTCACGAACCACCCGGATTTGACGCGTATCTTGATGCCCGAAGACTGGGAAGGTCATCCGCTGCGCAAGGACTACGGCGCCGGGCGCGTCCCCGTGCAGTTCAAAGAGTCCCCGGGTCCGCGATGACCGATTCGAACGTCCGCGCGGCCGATCGGCTCGACCTGCTCACGGCCGAGACCTCCGAAGGTGCTCAAGAACTCCAGCGCCGCTCGTCGACGAACGCCGACGAACTCGGCCGCGAAGCCGGAGCCGTCCTTCGTCTCGACGGACTGACCCTCGATCCCACGTCGATCGACTTCGACCGGCGCGACGACGAAACCATGATCATCAACATGGGTCCGGCACACCCCTCGACCCACGGGGTCTTACGTCTGATGCTCGAACTCGACGGTGAGTTCGTGCTGCGCACGAAACCGATTATCGGCTATCTGCACACGGGTATGGAGAAGACCGGTGAGGAGTTGAGTTACATCCAGGGCGGGACCAACGTGACGCGCATGGACTATCTCAGCCCGGTGATCAACGAACTCTGCTATTCGATGGCCGTTGAGAAACTCCTGGACATTGAGATTCCCGATCGCGCGATATGGATTCGCATGTTGATGAGCGAACTGAATCGTATTTCTTCGCACCTCGTGTGGATGGCGACCAATGGCATGGACCTCGGGGCGTCGTCGATGATGATCTACGGACTTCGCGAACGAGAGTTGATCCTGGCCTTCTTCGAGAAGACGGCGGGGCTTCGACTCAATCTCAACTACGTGCGCCCCGGCGGCGTCGCGGCCGACTTGCCCGACGGCTGGCAAGACGACGTGCTCGTCATTTGCGACACCATTTACGCTCGAACGTTCGAGTACGACGAGCTCTTGACCGGCCAGCCGATATTTCGCAATCGCATGATCGGCGTCGCGCCCCTGGCCGCTGAGGAGGCCCTGGCTCTCGGCGTCACCGGACCGCTGCTTCGTTCGACCGGCGTCGCGTGGGACCTGCGTCGCGCGATGCCCTACCTCGCCTACGACCAGGTGGAATTCGACGTCATCGTCGGCACCTACGGCGATAACTTCGACCGTTACGCGATTCGACTCAACGAGATCCGCGAATCGATTCGCATCGTTCGCCAGTGCATCGAGAAGATGCCGAGCGGCGACTACCGCAGCCAGGACCCCAAGGTCACGCCGCCGCCGCGCGCGCGCATCGGTGAGTCCATGGAGGCGTTGATCCATCACTTCAAGCTCTTCACCGAAGGTTTCCAGGTTCCCGCTGGCGAGGTTTACTCGGCCGTTGAATCGCCGCGCGGTGAAATCGGTTGCTACATCGTCGCGGACGGCACCGCGAAGCCCTATCGCATGCACGTGCGCGCGCCCAGTTTCGTGAATCTGCAAGCCGTGTCGTTGTTGATGCGCGGAGGAATGATGTCCGACGCGATCACGGTTATCTCCACGATTGACCCGGTCTTGGGCGAGGTCGACCGATGAGTCACTTTCGTATTGACATTCGACAACGGGCCGAAGAAGTGCTCGCGCTCTACCCGAGACCTCGCTCTGCCATGTTGCCGCTGCTCCATCTCGCCCAAGAGCAAGACGGCTACGTCAGTGACGAGGGAATCGCCGAAGTGGCCGAATTGACGTTGACGACGCCGGCCGACGTACGCGGCACCGCGCTCTTTTACGACATGTTCCACCTCGAGCCGGTTGGCCGCTTCGTCGTGGCGGTGTGCACGAACATCGCCTGTCTGCTGGCCGGCGGCGATGAACTGCTCGAGCACGCCAGTACCTCGCTCGGTTGTCCGGTGGGCGCGACGTCCAGTGACGGACTGTTCACCCTGGAAGAGTCCGAATGTCTCGCCGACTGTGACTTCGCGCCGTGCGTCCAGGTGAACCATCGCTACGTGCGAACCACCACGCCCGGCGCCCTCGACGCGGTCTTTGCGCAGTTACGCGCCGGAAAACTGGATCACGACATTCCACCCCACGGCACGCTGATTCGTGTACGCCGCGCCGGGGGTCTGCACGCCCCGCGCGCTGACGTGAGCGCCGAGCGCTTAGCGGCCTCGGAGGCGCGCCAAGATCGCACGCCCAAGGAGCCCAAGTCGTGACGACTCTGACCGCTCCTCGAATCGTCCTCTCGCGCTTGGAGTACGCGGACTCGTTCACCCTCACGCGCTACCTCGCGACCGGTGGCTACGAAGCTCTGCGTAAGGCGCTCATGATGTTCCCCGAGGCCGTGGCCAGCGAAGTCGATCAAGCGTCCCTGTTGGGTCGTGGTGGCGCCGGCTTCCCGGCTGGTCGCAAATGGTCGATGTTGCGCAAGTCGCCCATCTCGTATCTCGTGGTGAACGGTGACGAATCTGAGCCGGCGACGTTCAAGGACCATTTATTGTTGGAGCGCGACCCGCACCAGTTGGTCGAAGGGGTCATCATCGCCGCCTACGCCCTGCAGGTCTCGTCGGTCTTCATCTACGTGCGAGGCGAGTTCGCGCTCGGGCTCGAGCGCCTGCAACAGGCCGTCAATGACGCCTACGAGTTCGGAGCGCTGGGCAGCAAGATCCTCGATTCGGACTTCTCGATTGACGTCGTGGTGCACCCGGGTGCCGGTGCCTATATTTGCGGCGAAGAGACCGCACTTATCGAATCCCTGGAAGGTAAGCGCGGATTTCCGCGCATCAAGCCCCCATTCTTCCCGGCCGTCGCCGGTCTCTACGGTGAGCCGACGGTCGTCAACAACGTCGAGACCATGTCGAACTTGCCGTGGATCATCACCAACGGCGGCGCGGCCTTCGCTGCCCTGGGCGGTGGCCGTTCGACCGGCACGCGGTTGTTCGCGCTCGCCGGTCGCGTCAACAATCCCGGCGTGTTCGAGATCGAGATGGTGAAGAACACATTCCGTGACCTCATCTATGACCCGCAACTCGGTGGCGGTGTGATCGACGGCAAGAAGATAAGGGCAATCATCCCCGGCGGCGTCTCGGCGCCCTGGTTCGGTCCCGAACTGCTCGACTTACCTCTGGGCCAAGACGAGGTCGCGGAAAAGGGTTCGATGCTCGGTTCGGGCTCGATCGTGGTCATGGATGAGACGACGTGTGTCGTGCGCGCGGCGTGGCGAATCACTAAATTCTTCGCCCGCGAATCGTGCGGGCAGTGCACGCCGTGTCGCGAAGGTTCTGGATGGATCGAGCGTGCGATGTACCGCGTCGAACACGGCGGCGGCCGCATGGAAGATGTCGACCTCCTGCTCGATCTCTGCGACAACATTGCGCCCGGGCTGACATGGCCACCGCAACAGACGACGATCTGTGTGTTGGGCCCGTCCATTCCGTCGTCGGTCCACTCGGCTATCCAGATGTTCCGCGACGACTTCGTCGAGCACGTGACGAACGGCGGATGTCCTCATGACTGACGCAACTCGCTCGACCGTGACCATTACGGTGAATGGTCGTTCGATCGAGGCCGCGCCCGGCGAACTGCTCATCGAAGTCGCCGAGCGCGCCGGTACCTACGTGCCACGCTTCTGTTACCACCCGCGCATGGAGCCGGTCGGGATCTGTCGCATGTGTCTCGTCGAAGTCGACTCACCGCGCGGCGCGACCCTTCAGCCGGCGTGCTACTTGAAGGTCAACGACGGCATGAACGTCGTCACCGACTCCGAAAAAGTCAAGAAGGCCCAGGACGGCGTCCTCGAATTCCTGCTCGCGAATCATCCGCTCGACTGCCCCGTCTGTGACAAGGGTGGCGAATGCCCCCTGCAGGACCAGGCGTTGTCGCACGGCTCTGGAGAGACTCGCTTCATCGAAGAGAAGCGCCATTGGGTGAAGCCGGTCGAGATCGGCGCGCTGATCCTCTTGGACCGCGAGCGCTGCATCCAATGTGCGCGCTGCACGAGGTTCGCCGCCGACGTGGCGGGCGACGCCCAGATCGCCTTCGCCGGTCGCGCCGAACGCATCGAAGTGGCGACCTCGCCGACCCAGCCCTTCGATTCGGTCTTCTCGGGTAACACGGTGCAGATCTGCCCCGTGGGTGCCTTGACCGCCAAGCCGTACCGTTTCAGCGCTCGACCGTGGGACCTAGAGCAGATTGAGAGTACCTGCACCACTTGTGCCGTGGGCTGTCGAGTCGCGGTGCAGTCATCGGGCAACCGTCTGACGCGCGTCTTGGGCGTCGACAGCGAGCCCGTGAATCACGGATGGCTCTGCGACAAGGGTCGATTTACGCTCGAGTCGATCGACGGGAACGAAGAGTTGACGGATCCACTCGACGCGGCGACTCGAATCACTGAACCGCTCGTGCGACGAGATGGCACCCTCGTCGCGGTGAGTTGGGGCGTCGCGCTCGGCAAAGCGGCCGAGCTGCTGCGACGAGCATCGGAAACCGCCAACGGTCTCGGCGCGATAGGTGGCGCGGCATTGACGAATGAAGGCGCCTTTGCGTGGGAGCGACTGCTGCGCGGCATCTTGCGCACCGATCACCTCGACGCGCAGTACGGCGACGGTCTCGACGCCGCCCTCCTCCAGACACTCCCGCACGCGACGATTGACGAGGCCGCGACGGCGCGTCTCGTCGTGACGCTGACCGGCGACCTCCGCGAGGAACTGCCGATCCTCTTCCTTCGTCTGCGCGAGCGCGCCGTGCGCTATCAACGCTCAATCGTTGAGTTGGCGTTCGGCACCAGCGCCCTGCGATCGCTCGCGCGGGTGTCGCTGCCCGTGCGACCTGGAGAGGCGCATTTGATCGCCCAAGCGCTCGGTGACGGGGTCCTTCCGCAAGGTGTCGTCGTCACACAAGGTGAACTCGACGACGCTCGTGAACTGATCGGTGAGGCGGGCGAGGGCGTCGTCTTCGTCGTGGGGCGACCGAACGTGGCCGAGTCATCCAAGGTCCTCGAGCGCGCGATTCGACTCCTGGCAATTCAGTTCCCGTCGGCCAAGTTCCTGCCGGCCCTTCGACGCTCCAACCTCATGGGCGCGCTCGACATGGGATTGGGCCCCGCGCTTCGTCCCGGGCGCGGTTTTGATGCCGAGAACGTCGGCCGTGACACCCTGGCCCAACTCGAGGCCATGCGCTCCGGTGAGCAGACCGCACTACTGATGTTGGGTGGTTGCCTGCTCGGCAACGTGCTCGACGTGGTCGGTGCGCGCGTCGCCCTGGACCGTGCCGACGTCGTCGCCGTCACCGGTCACGGCGGCGCGTCGCTCGCGTACGCCGACGTCGTGCTGCCGGCCGCGGTGCAACACGAGCGCTTCGGTACGGTGACGAATATCGAAGGGCGCGTGACGGCGGTCGCGCCGAAGATTGTGGCTCCCGGCTCGGCGTGGCCCGACCTCGCCATCGCGTCGGAATTGGCCGAAGAGCTGGGACAGAGTCTCGGACTCGCGTCGGTCGAACAGGCCGCTAAAACGATTGAGGAAACGACGGGCTATCCGGCGCTGTCAGTGCTCAATGACGCCACGAGTGACGGTGTGGTCGTGGGCGACGTCGCGGAGCGTACCGCCCGTCGTCCACTGGATCCGATGGCCTTCCCTGGAATTCGTTCGACCGAAGAGGAGGGTCTCGGCGCGAACGCGGGATCGACCGTGAAGATCGAAGTGGCCTCGGTGAGGTCGACAACGTCGGCGACCTTGAGCGATCTCGGCGCAAACGACAAGCTCGAGGTCCCGCTCGCCGACGCGTATTCATTGCGGGTTAATCTGAGCCGGCGTCTCTACGACAATGGCGTCGCCGTGCAGGGTTCGCCGTCACTCGACACACTCAAGGCTGTGAGTGTGCTGTACCTCAACCACTTCGACCTCGACCGACTCGGTGTCGTCACGGGCGACGTGGTCGGGGTGAGTGGGCCTCGCGGTTCGGTTCGCCTACCGGTCGCTCTCGACGACACTGTTCCTCGAGGCGTCACCGAGGTCGCGTTCGGGTCCCTCGACGCCGAAGGCAACGACGTCGTGCGACCGATCCTCGACGGGGGCGACGTCATCTCTCAAGTTCGTCTGGAGAGCGCATGAGTTGGCTCGCTGTGACCGATCCGCTGTTCAATCACGGCGTGGACTTCGCCGTCATCGTCATCGTCATCGTCAAGTGTCTCGCGGGCCTCGGGCTCTTGATGACCTCAGTCATCGTGATGATCTGGTTCGAGCGCAAGGTGATCTCCGACATGCAGAGCCGCATCGGACCCCAGCGCTGGGGTCCCTTCGGTCTCCTCCAGACGTTGGCTGACGGATTGAAACTGATCCTGAAGGAAGATCTGATTCCTTCCGAGGCCGATCGCACGATCTTCATGTTGGCGCCGTTCCTCGTGCTCGTACCGGCCATCATCACGTTCGGTCTGGTGCCGATCGGCGGTGAGATGACGATCGCCGGGCACAGAGTCTTACTCCAGGTCGCGAATCCGCCGATGGGAATCTTGTTGTTGCTCGCGATGTCGGGCATCTCGGTCTACGGAGTCATGCTCGCCGGATGGTCGTCCGGTTCGAAATACCCCTTGCTCTCGTCGGTTCGTGCGAGCGCTCAGATGATCAGTTACGAAGCGGCGCTCGGCATGACGATCGTGACCGTCGTGCTCGTCACCGGATCACTCTCGGTGCACAACATCGTCACCTCCCAGTCCCACGGCGTTTGGCACTGGAACCTCATCCGACTCGGCGTCGTGCCGTTCGTCGTGTTCGTCATCGCGATCACGGCGGAGTTGAATCGCCCGCCCTTCGACGTCGTCGAGGCCGAGAGCGAACTGGTCGGAGGATTCCACACCGAGTACTCCTCGTTCCGATTCGCGATCTTCTTCCTCGCCGAGTACATGAACACGATCACGATGTCGGCCATCATTGTGACGCTCTTCCTCGGGGGACCGGCCGGTTGGGCACCCGACGTGGCGCACCTGAAGTGGCTCTTTCCGATCGCTTGGTTCCTCGTCAAGACGATCGGCTTCGCGTTCTGTTACGTCTGGTTCCGCGCGTCGCTGCCGCGCTTTCGTTACGACCAGGTGATGGACCTGGGATGGAAGCGGTTGATCCCGCTCAGTCTCGGGTGGATGCTGATCGTGGCGGGCTTCCTGGTCGCGAAGGGTTGGGGCTTCATGATGGGGGCCGTCGTACTGGTCTCGTATTCGGTGCTGACACGGGCGTTCTCGCTGGGACAGACCCGCGAGGTCGGCCCCGACTCGGTACTGCCGATCGTCGGCGAGCGACCGTTGCCCGGCGACGTACTTCGCGAGATGACCGATGAGGAGAGCGACTAGTGGGCGCGCTCGACTTTTTCGCCGGCTTCAAGTTGACCTTTCAGCATCTGTCGCGTCCGACCGTGACCACGAGCTACCCGAAGTCCAAGCGACCGAAGCAGCCCCGTCAGCACGGACGCCACGTCTTGAACCGCTACGAGGACGGGATGGAGAAGTGCATCGGCTGTGAACTGTGCGCCGGTGTCTGTCCCGTCAACTGCATCTACGTGCGAGGTCTGGACAACCCGCCGGATCATCCGGTCAGTCCGGGTGAACGCTACGGCTACATCTACGAGATCAATTACTTGCGTTGCATCCACTGCGACCTTTGCGTCGAGGCCTGTCCGACCCAAGCGATCACCGAATCCAAGATGTTCGAGTTCTCCTTCACCAATCGCGCTGACGCGATCTACACCAAGGCCGAGCTGCTCGTCGACGATCAGGGCTTCCCGCAGCGCCTGCCCTGGGAAGACTGGCGCGAAGGTGAAGCGGCCATGACCGGCGGTTGGATGCGCGCGACCTCTCCTAACGGCGCCGCCGCGTACGAAGGCGTGGTGCAGTGGACCGCCGATCTCGGCGCGGGCGTGCGCGCGGCTGAAGCCGGTCAGTCGGGCGTTCGCGACGACGAGGCGACCGGCTCCAAGCAGATCCGTAACATCTTTCCGAAGCACTTGGAACCCGAGGACGTGCCGTTGCAGTTTCGTGGGCTCCCGGGAAAGTTGAACGAGATTCGCGCGAAGGTGCGCAGGCGCAAGCGCGAGGACAAGTCGTGATCGCCACCACCTACGCCTTCCAGTGGGTGCTCATATTCGCCACTTCGGCGCTGCTCATCCTCGTCGGGGCCGTCGGCGTGATCGCGGTGAAGAATCCGGTGCACGCCGCGCTGTGCTTGATCATGACGCTCTTGGGCGTCGCGGTGGCGTTCGTCGCGCAGTCGGCCGACTTCCTCGCCGCGGTGCAGATCATCGTCTACGCCGGGGCCATCGTCGTGCTGTTCTTGTTCGTCATCATGTTCCTCGGCGTCGATCGCCGAGAGCACATCCACTTCGAACCGCTCGTGGGCCAGCGCGCCTTCGCGGCGGGCGGCGTCGCGATCACGGTCGGCGGCCTCATCGTCTTGATGGCGCGTTCAGACTGGGTGAGTGGCGCGTCGTCGGTGACGACGAAGCTCTCCTCCGGCGCCGGCAACGTCCGTGAACTAGGCACCGCGGTCTTCACGACGTATCTCTTCGCCTTCGAAGCGACCGCGGCGCTGCTGATCATTGCCGTGGTCGGTGCGGTATTACTCGCGCGTCGCGAAGGCTCGACCGAGGGCGAGGAGAGCGCGTGAACGTCCCCGCCGCGTGGTACCTCATCTTGGCCGCCGTGCTCTTCGGGATCGGCGCTTTCGGACTCTTGACTCGGCGCTCGGCGCTCATCATGTTCATGTGCATTGAACTGATGCTGAACGCCGTCAACCTCACCTTCGTCACCTTCGCGCGCACGCTCAGCGACATCAGTGGTCAGGCCATTGTCTTTTTTGTGATGGTCGTCGCCGCGGCTGAAGTCACCGTCGGACTCGGCATCGTGGTCTCGGTATTTCGTCGTCGCTCGTCGACGTCGGTCGACGAGCTCTCTGAGATGAAGGGCTGAAATGTCAACCGCTGCGACACTGGTCCTTCTCTTGCCGCTGTGCGGATTTCTTTCGTTACTCCTACTCGGCCGTGACTTGAGCGAGAAGCAAGTGGGCGCTATCGGCACCGGGGTGGTCGCCTCGAGCTTCGTTCTGGCGGTCGTCACGTTCGTGCTGCTGACGCACCACTCATCGCGCGGAGTGACGGTCAACCTCTTCGCGTGGATCTCGGTCGGGACGTTGCACGTGCCGGCCGCGTTGCTCGTCGATCCGCTTTCGATCACGATGTGTCTTTTCGTCACAGGAATATCAGCGCTCATTCATTTGTACTCGATCGGTTACATGCACACTGAGAGAGACTTCCGAAAGTTCTTCATCTATCTGAATCTCTTCGTCTTCTCGATGTTGTTGCTGGTCCTCGCCAACAACTTGGTACTGACCTTCGTGGGCTGGGAGGGCGTCGGCCTCTGTTCCTACTGGCTGATCAGTTACTACTTTGATCGCGATTCAGCAGCCTCGGCTGGCCAGAAGGCGTTCATATACAACCGGCTCGGCGATACCGGCATGTTGATCGCGATGTTCTTGCTCTTCTCGCGGTTGCACACGTTGACCTACCTCGCGATCTTTGAGCGCGCCGGCACGCTCACCCCGACGGTGGCGACGCTGGTCGTCCTGGCACTGTTGTTCGCCGCGACGGGCAAGAGCGCGCAGATTCCTCTCTTCAATTGGCTGCCCGACGCCATGGAAGGCCCGACACCGGTCTCGGCGTTGATCCACGCCGCGACCATGGTGACCGCGGGTGTCTACCTGCTCGTGCGAATGTCGCCGGTCCTCGCCCTGTCGCATTCCGGACGCATAACCATCGCCGTCATCGGAGGAGTGACGGCCTTCGTGGCCGCCACCATCGCGACGTCTCAGAAGGACATCAAGAAGGTGCTCGCCTTCTCGACCATTTCGCAGATCGGTTACATGGTGCTCGCCGTCGGCGTCGGAGCCTACAGCGCCGCGATCTTTCTCATGATCAGTCATGCGTTCTTCAAGGCGCTACTCTTCCTCGGTTCAGGTTCGGTCATTCACGCACTCAATGGCGAACAGGACATGCGCAAAATGGGTGGTCTCCATAAGTATCTGCCGCTCACTTTCCCGACGTTCTTGATTGCCTGGTTGGCGATTTCGGGCATCCCACCGTTCGCGGGATTCTGGTCCAAGGGTGACGTCCTCACGAACGTCTTCGAGCACAATAAGGCGCTGTGGGCTCTCGGCATCTTGACCGCGATCCTGACCGCGTACTACATGACCCGTTTGTTCATTCTCACGTTCCTCGGCACCGAACGATTCCGTGAGGACACCGAGGGTCACGACCCGCACGAGTCGACGTGGTTGATGACGACGCCACTCATCATGCTCGCCGTCTTGACCGTGCTCGGCGGCGTCCTCGACCTACCGTGGTTGCACCACGATTCACTGGCCGGATTTCTCGCACCGACGTTCGGTTACGTCGCGGCTGGGGGCCACGCCGACACCGTCGCCCAGTACGGACTCGCGCTCGTCGACGTCGTCGCGGCGGCGTTCGGCCTGCTCGCGGCGTTCTCGATCTGGCGCAATATTACGGAGTCGTCACGCTACGAGTCATCGTTCCTCGAACACGTGTGGCACTGGGACGACTTCTATGACGCCACCATCGGTCGACCGCTGACCGACGCGGCGCGGTTCGGTGACGATGTCATCGAACCCAAAGTCATTGACGGCGCGGTCACCGGCCTCGTCGTGGGCGTTCGCCGAAGCGCCGAGGGACTACGCAAGGTGCAGTCCGGATTCTTGCGCCATTACGCGCTGGCAATTGTCCTCGGTCTGGCGGTCGTCATCGTCTTTCTCGTAGCGAGGGTCGGCTAGGCATGCACGCTTCGTTGTGGCTCACCCTCTTGCTCGTGATCCCGCTCGCCGCGGCGATTGGCGCGGCGTCCACGCGAAAGGTCGAAGGTCGCGCCTACGTTGTCGCCATTGGCGCCTCGGTGCTCGAACTCGTGCTTTCACTCGTGGTGGCATGCCTCTACAACGACCACGTCGTCGGAGCCCAGACATTTGATTTTGCGACTCGTCACGTGTTGGCCGCCCCGTTCGGCCTCGCGTACGACGTGGGGGTCGACGGTATCTCGTTGTTGATGGTGGTACTGACCGCGCTCACCGTGCTGTTGGCGCTACTCGGCGCGCGCGTCCGGCGTCAAGAGCCGGCGTTCGTGGCGTGGATGTTGCTCCTCTCGTGCTTCACGATGGGCAGTTTCCTCTCTCGCGATTTGTTGGAGTTCTTCATCTTCTTCGAACTCACGCTCATCCCGTCGTATTTCATAATCGCTCAGTGGGGTGGTAAAGAACGGTCGAAGGCGGCGCTCAAGTTCTTCATCTACACCTTCACCGGCTCGGCGTTCTTGTTCGTCGGCACCCTGTACCTCGCCTTCATGCACCAGCACGAGGTCCCGGGCTCGGCGCTGACCTTCGCCTTCGGTGCGCTCTCGACGACGGCGATGTCGCACGGCACCGCCGTGTGGCTCTTCATCGCCTTCGCGATCGCCTTCGCCGTGAAGTCGCCGATCTGGCCCTTTCACACCTGGTCGCCGATCACCTACGCCGAGGCGCCGACGGCCGGATCGATCGAGATCGCCGCGTTGCTCGCCAAGCTCGGCACCTACGGAATGCTTCGCTTCGCGGTGGGACTGTTCCCGTTGGCGTTGGTGGGCATGCGACCGGTGATACTGACCCTCGCGGTGATCGGCATTATCTACGGTTCAATGCTCGCCTGTACGACGCCAGACTTGAAACGCTTCGTGGCGTACTCGTCGATCGCCCAGATGGGCTTCATCACGCTGGGTGTCATGTCGGGTTCGACGATCGCCACCGTCGGCGCCGTGTTGTTGATGTTCAACCACGGCGTCATCACGATTGGCTTTTTCTTGATCATCGGGTTCATCGAGAAGCGCCGCGGATCGATATTGATCAAGGACTTCAAGGGTTTGCAGGGTCCGGCCCCGATCATGGCCGCGCTCTTCACCGTCGTGATGCTGGCCTCGATCGGTCTTCCCGGCCTCTCGGGATTCGTGAGCGAGTACTTGATCCTTATCGGCACCTTCGCGACGCATTCGTGGTGGGTCGTCGTGGCCACGTTCGGCGTGGTCGCCGCGGCGCTGTACTTGCTCTGGGCGTATCAGAGGGTCTTTCACGGCAAGGCCGAAGGCGCCAACGCTGAGATCGCCGACGCGACGCCGCACGAACAGTGGGTCCTGGTGCCCGTCGTCGTCTTGATCGTTGTGCTCGGCGTCTTTCCGAAGCCGGTGCTCGACCGCATCACGCCGTCAGTCCAGCAGCTCATTCACCACGTTGCGCCAAGCGGGGTGATCAAGTGAAGCTCGTGGTCCCGTCGATTCACTACCTGACGATCCTGCCGGTCCTGATCTTCTTCGGCGCCGCGCTCGCGCTCGTGCTCGCCTCCGCACTGGCGCGCGGCAAGGTGCCGCTCGTGGTCGCGACGAGTACCGTGATCGCGGCGGCGACGGCCAGCCTCGTGGTCAATTACTTCCAATGGCGTTGTGTCGCGCGCGCCGGCGCGTCGGTCACCATTGCGCACGCGATCGTGCTCGACGATTTCTCGGTCGTCGCCTCGGGGGTGATCGCCCTCAGCGTGATCATGACCGCACTGGTCGCGCACGACTGGGCGATTCGCGAGCGGATCTCGGGCGTCGAGTTTCACATTCTCGCGCTCGCGTCGAGTTCCGGTGCGCTCCTGATGACACAGGCGAACGACCTCATCGTCATCTTCCTCGGACTCGAGATCTTGTCGATCGGGCTCTACGTCCTCGCCGCCTTCGATCGGCACCGCCCGACGTCATCGGAGGCGGCGCTTAAGTACTTCTTGCTCGGCGGCTTCGCCTCGGCGATCTTCATCTACGGTGCGGCCCTGGTCTATGGTGCGACGGGTTCGACGAACCTGTCGACGATCTCGTACTTCTTGGGATCGAACGTGTTGTTGCACCCGGGTCTCCTCTACGCTGGTGGTGCGTTGTTGTTGGTCGGCTTCGCCTTCGAGATCGCCGCTGTGCCGTTCCACCTCTGGTCGCCCGACGTCTACGAAGGCTCCCCGACGCCGGTGACCGGCCTCATGGCCTCAATCGTCAAGGTCGGCGCTTTCGCGGCGCTCCTACGCGTGCTCATCTCGGCTCTCGGCACCCAGCTCGACACGTGGCGGCCGATCCTATGGATCCTCATTGTCTTGACGACGCTGGTCGGCGCGTCACTCGCGGTCGTGCAGCGCAACGTGAAGCGGATGCTGGCGTACTCGTCGATCAACCACGCCGGGTTCATCTTGCTCGGCGTCTGGGCCGGCACGATTCGCGGCAGCGCCGCGACGCTGTTCTACGTCATCACCTACGCGCCCGTCGTCGTCGCGTCCTTCGCGATCGTGACGTTGGTGGGCGGCGTCGGTGACGAACATCACTCGATCGAGCGTTACCAGGGGCTGGCGCGACGTCAACCGTGGCTCGGTGCTGCATTCGCGGTCCTGCTGCTCAGCCAACTCGGCGTGCCGCTCACGACCGGCTTCTACGCGAAGTTCGCGGTGCTTGCCGCGGTCGTCGACACCGGCGGGGGAGCGCTGGCGTTGATCGCGTTGATCAGTGCCGCGATCGCCGCCTTCTTCTACCTGCGTTGGGTCACGGCGCTGTACTCCGATGACGCTCCAGAAGCGGCCCGCGTCGCGGTGCCGCGTTCGACGGCGGCGGTCATCGCCTTCGGCGTGCTGGGCACGCTGGTCTTCGGTGTCTGGCCCGGACCGCTCGTGACACTGGCCCAGCACGCGACGGTCCTCTTCACGCCGTGAGGCGTATCGCGATCGCGACGAGCCTCAGCGACGACGTCTACCTCGATCCGGACGCCGAACTCTTGTTGGACGCCCTCCGCGACGTCGGTATCGAAGGATCGATGTGCGTCTGGAACGACGGTTCAATCATCTGGGACGATTTCGAAATCACGGTCATTCGCTCGACCTGGGACTACACGCGCGACCGCACGGGTTACCTCGCGTGGGCGCGCGGCATCGAACGGCTCCTCAACCCGTATCCGATCATCGAGTACTCGACCGACAAGCACTACCTGAGAGATCTGGAGCGGCGTTCGTACCGCATCGTGCCGTCGACGTTCTGTGACGTGGGCGAGGAACCAGCGTTCCCGGACGGCCCCTTCGTCGTAAAGCCGACCGTCGGTGCCGGATCGATTGACGCTGACAAGTACACCCGTGACGACCACGTGCGCGCGCGAGAGCACGTGCGACGACTCCACTCCAATGGACGCGACGTGATGGTCCAGCCGTACGTCGCGTCCATCGATGACGACGGCGAGCGTGCGCTGGTGTTCATCGACGGGAGTTTCTCCCACGCTATGACCAAACGCGCGATGCTCAACACGGCGGCCGATGATCGAGATGCGCTCTTTCGCCGCGAACAGATGTCGGTGGCGACGCCCGAGCCCGACGCCGTGGCTTTCGCCGGAGCGCTCCTGAGTGAGGAACCATTCCGAGGACTGCTGTACGCCCGCGTTGACCTCGTAAGAACCGCCGAAGGCTGGGCCATCATGGAACTCGAACTGGTTGAGCCGTCGCTCTTCCTCGCCTATGACAGCGACGCACCACGCCGAATGGCCCAAGCAATCGCGGCGCGACTTCACTCGTCGCGCTGAGCCGACTCCTTACCCCGACGACAACAGGTCCGCGAGGAGGTGCATGGAGTCGAAGAGCACCACATCGTCGCGATCGAGCTCCGCGGCGCTCGTGACGCCGCCGCTATAGGCGAAGACCGTCATGCCCGCCGCCACGCCGGCTTCGACGCCCGAGACACTGTCTTCGATCACCGCGCAGCGACCGGGCGCGGCGCCCATCGCCGCAGCCGCGAAGAGAAATACCGCCGGATCAGGTTTGCCGTGTGGAACGTCGTCGGCACTGAAGATACGTCCGGCGAATCGATCAGCGAGCCCCGTGAGGCCGAGTTTGAAGCTCAGCATCGCGTGACTGCTGCTCGAAGCGACACAGCTAGGTACGGTGACCGAGTCGAGCACGGCAAGGACCCCTTCGACTGGAACGAGTTCGCGCTCGCACACCTCGCGTACGCGAAGTTCGAACTCGACTTGCCAATTGACGGGACGGCCAATCTTCTCTTCAATGACGATTTGCATGTAGTGCGCGGAGCGTCCGACGAAACGTTCGATGACGTCCGCCTCGGTGAGTGGCCACCCTAGTTCGGTGAGAATCTGAGACTCGGTTCGAACCGCGAGACGTTCGCTGTCGATGAGGACTCCGTCACAGTCGAAGATGACGAGGTCGAAGCGCGACATCCATTGATTCTACGAAGGGCCATCGCGCCAGGAGTCAGATACCGAGCATCCGCGAACCGTGCGAACGCACAACTCTTGGACAAACACGTACGGGTCCGCGCGAACTCGAAGTAGACCGTTTTCATGGTGCAACGTCGACTCCAACGACTTTCACGCCGAGTGCAATTCATCGGGGTCGCCGCGGCGGTGGTGGGCCTCGTGCTAGTTGTTGCACCCGGCACGTCCGACGCGAACTCGCGGTCACCCGCGGTGACCACTGCATCAGTCAGACTCGCCGCACCGATGTTTCCTGGCACGAACTGTCCGGCCTTCCCATCTGACAACGTGTGGAACACGTCGATCACGACGCTGCCGGTGAACGCCGACGGTGCGACGTGGCTTGCGTCGATGTCGTCGGCGACAACGTTCTTACACCCGGACTACGGCCCGTCGGGCAACCCTCACGCGCCCTACGGCATCCCGTGGACGGTGGTTCGAAAGAGCACCGCGTTCACCCGCGTGACGTTTCAGTACGCCTCGGAGAGCAATCGACGCCCGTACCCGCTGACGGCATCGACACCCATTGAAGCGGGATCGGACCGCCACGCGTTGATGGTCGATCCGTACCGATCGGCATCTGCGGTGCCGTGCACGCTCTTCGAGACCTACGACACCTACTACCACGCGTCCGGTCGTTCGACGGCTGGTTCCGGCGCGACGTGGAACCTACGATCGAACTCGTTACGCCCGGCCGGCTTCACCTCCGCCGACGCCGCGGGTCTGCCGATCTTGCCCGGACTCGTCAACTACAACGAAGTGGCCTCGCGCGCGATGGATCACGCGATCCGCTTCACGGCTGACTGCTCGCAGGAGTCGTATCTCTGGCCCGCGCGCCACGAAGCCGGTCAGAATGATTCTTCGTGTCCCCCGATGGGCGCACGGTTCCGATTGAATGCGTCCTTCACGTTGCCGGCGTCACAGTGTTCGGTCTTCTGCCAAACGGTACTTACGACGATGAAGACCTACGGACTGATCCTGGCCGACAACGGCAGCAACTGGTACTTCCAGGGAGCGGCCGACGCCCGCTGGACCTACACCGAAGTCGACCAACTCAAGGCGATTCCGGCCAATCAGTTCGTGGCCGTCGACGAATCGTGTTTGATGGTCAGTCCGAATTCCGGCCAGGCCTTGCAGCCGACGAGTGCCGCCTATCAGACGAAGTGTGGATCACCGACGGGGTCGTCAGGAAACTAAATACGTGGCGTGTCCCTCGATCACGAGGGGACCGTCGAAGACGAGAACCTCGTTGACCAGACCGCCCGAATGATTCCGGTAGTGGATGACCACCGAGGTGACACCGAGGTAGAGGTCTTCGATTTCGAAGTGGAGTTCGGGAGTTCGACGGAGCCCTTCACCCCAGTACGCAGAAAGCTCCTTCTTGCCGCGAATGACGCCCTCGGATCCTTCGACGATACGAAGTGCCATCGGCGACATGAACACGACGTCGTCTCTGAAGTGACTCAGTATCGGGTCGAGGTCGTGGGCGTTCCAGGCGTCCAGCCAATCGGTTGCAAATTTTTGTGCGGTGGCAGCGTCCATCGGGTGAATCTAGACGATGTTCGTTGCTCGCCAAGGAATCGACCGGACGCAAGTATGGTGCCGAGTCGACGAACTGTCGTCACGGAATTGTGGTCCTCGTAGATGATCGACCCCTTGTGGCGTCACAGGGGGTGACCTACTCTGGGAATCGAATCATCGTCTGAGCCCGCGAGGAGATCGCCGTGACCACGCTTCAGGACCGCCCGAATACCGCATTGCTCATCATTGATGTCCAGAACGGCGTGGTGTCGGACGCCCATGACCGTGACGGCGTGATTGCGAATATCAACACTCTGGTCGACAAGGCGCGCGATGAGGACGTGCCCGTCATTTGGGTGCAACACTCCAGTGAGGAGCTGCCAATCGACAGCGAGCCTTGGCAGTACGTCGCGGAGTTGGCGCGAATCGAGTCTGAGCCGCTCGTTCCCAAGTTGTACGGCGACTCGTTCGAGGACACGAATCTCGAAGATTTGCTCGCCGAGCGCGGTGTCGGGCGAATCGTGATCACGGGTGCCCAGACCGACGCCTGTATTCGCTCGACGATGCACGGTGGCTTCACTCGCGGGTACGACGTGACCTTGGTCGCCGACGCTCACACCACGGAAGACCTCAGTGAGTATGGCGCGCCAACGCCCGACAAGGTCATTGCGCACACGAACCTCTATTGGGAGTTCCAAGAGGCGCCGGGCCGGCGCGGCGGAGTAGTACCCACGGCGGACGTCAAATTTCAAGCGGATGTCGATGAATGATTCCCCAACGCGAACTGTTCACCGAAAGGTAATTTGACCGTGTACGCCGGACTCGATGCGTGGCCCGAACCGCCAGTCGCCGGAGACGACGCGGCAACCCTGATGGGATCGCTCGAACGACAGCGCGCGACGTTCGCGTGGAAAGCGGGTGGACTCGATGCCGACGGTCTTCAATGGTCCGTGGGCGCGTCGAGCGTCACCCTGGGGGGGCTACTCAAGCACTTGGCCCTCGTCGAGGATCACTATTTCTCTGTACGACTTTTCGACAGAAAGCCGGTGGCGCCTTTCAATGCCATCGATTGGGAAGCCAATCCCAGTTGGGACTGGACGTGGGCGCCCGGTGACACCCCCGAAGCTCTGTACGCACTTTGGCAGAGCAACGTGGATCGGTCGAGGCGTTCGGTCGCACAAGCACTCGCCGATGGCGGATTGGATCAGCTGATGGCTCAAAAGTGGCCCGACGGACGAGCGCCAAGTTTGCGACGGACGTTCGTGGATCTCATCGAGGAGTACGCGCGCCACGTGGGCCACGCCGATCTCATTCGTGAGTCAATCGATGGCCTAGTGGGTGAGGATCCGCCGGGCATTCACGATGAGTAGACCGGAAAATCTTATTTCACGATGACGCCGCGAACTACGAAGGCGGTGCGAAGAACTCCAATGCGATGTTGTCGGGGTCACGGAAGGAGAGTGCGGACCCGTAACTCGCGTCGACGATGCCGCCGTGGGCGATGCCGAGCTCATTGAGTCGCTCCACCCACTGTGACAATTCGTCGCGGTTCGCGCACTGGAACGCCAAGTGATCGAGACCGATACGCCGTTCGTTGAACGATGAGTCATCGGCGAGGTCTGGAAATTGGTGAAGCCCAACCAGGGTCTGACCGCCGACCAGCCATACGGCGTGTCGAAACGGTCCCGTGTCTTCATCGAGCAACGGCGCGGCGTCGAACAGTTGCTGATACCAGGGCAGACTGTGATCCAAATCGTTCACCGTCAGCGCGACGTGGGCGATGGTCGGAAACTCGGGCATCGGTGTCCCTTCGATTGCAGTTGGAGCCTTACCTTATCCATCGAGTGACGAACGTGCTTGACCGCGGCGCGCGGGGCCGGCCTACTCATTTTCGACGTGTCTCGACTCGAGACAGCGACACACCGCTCTAGTGAAGTACTCGGTCGTCGACCTTCTTCGCCGCCGCCAAAATCTCCTCGGGAACGACGGTCCCTGGCCGATTCGAAGGGTCGCCCACTAGGAAACGGCCAAGGACTGGAAGTTCCGTCAGCGACTCCGCGCGCAGCACCGCAGCGGCGACGGGCACGAAGCTTTCCGCCGCGGGATACACGAGGTAGCGGGGAAGCCACGTGGGGTCGTACTTGGCGTTGAACGTCCACAGCGACTCGATCGGGAAGATTCCTGATAGCCGTTTGAGGGCCCACCGTTCGACGCGCGTCATCGTACCTTCGCCGCGCTCGCCGTCCAGGACTGATCGGAACGCCGCGAAGTTCAAACTCAGTCCGCGCGCTCCGGTGTCGCGCAGATGCTCGATGGTGGAACACAGCGCGAAGTCGATCAATCCGTTGGGGTGTTCTCCGGGATCACGGCGCATGAGATCGAGGGAATAGCCGTTGATCGCGGGCGACGGCACAAACTGACAGACCGCGGCCGGTTTGCCGTCGGGCCCGTGCACGATGGTGAGCAGCAATCCCTTGTCCTTGGGATTGAACAGCCGGCCCAACATCATGGAGAAGCCACGTTCGGCCTCGCCGCGTCGCAGCATCGAAATCAATTCGAGGATGTCGGTGACGCGACTCGCGTCGATGTTCGCGGGGTCGAGGAACTCGACCGTGTAGCCGTGGCGAGCGAGTCGCGTCGTCGCCTGTCGAAGACCCTTCATCTTGCCTCCGGCCAGGCTGAACGTGGGACAGTCCACGATCGCTTCGTCGCCGATGTAGAGGTGGTGGAGTCCGGCCGCGCCGTAGATCGGGAGCCACTCCCCACTGGCGCCGATGACGCCGATCGTCCAGCCGCGGCCTTCGGCGTACGCGCGAAAGGCACTGAACGCTTCGGAGCGCTCCGCCTCGGGCCCGATGGGATCGGGCGACACTAACGCGACCCCGCCGTAGACGGCGTAGGCAACGAGCGAGTCGCGAAAGAAGTAGAACTGCTTGTCGTCGCGCAGGGAGAAGTAATCCAGCGTCCCTCGCCCGTGCCGGCGCACGATCTCTCTCGCGCGCAGCTCGGCCAGACGCCGTTCGGCGCCGCGACCGGTCATCGACAAGCGTCGATCAACGACCGGTCGCGTCAAGAGATACAGCGCCGATACAAACAGCGTGACGCCGACGGCGAGGAGTGAGGGATCGACGAAGTCGCCGGCAGTGTCGGGCAGCGCAATGTTGTTCACTCCGACAAAGCGTTCGATGCACGCCATGACGATGACCCCGAAAGCGGGGAGGTGGTGTCGTCCGGAAGAGACTTCGATGCCAATCGTGGCGGCGATGACTGAGACCAGCGCGATGAGTCCGAGCCGTGGCATCGACGCACGCGCACTGGAACGGTCAGTCGACGCCTGGAAATAACGGCGTTGCAGGACCAACAGCGCCAGAATCGAACCGGCGATGAGCGACGCGACGAAGGTGCCGCCTCGCAGCACGTGGGCGAAGACGGTGATCGCCAGCACGACGCAGGCCACGAACCAGGCGCGGCGTTGTCCGCGCCGTATTCCCCGCGCCATCATGATCATCGCGATGCCGGCAACGGCGGTGAAGGCGGCCGCCGACTGCGCCACGCCGAGTGGGAAGATCGTTTGGACCTCGTGGAGACGACTGCGCAGCGGTGGCGTCGCGGTGACGATGACGTTGACGAGGCCGTCGAGAAAGAGGAGTCCGCTCGCCGTACGACGCACCGTTCGTTGACGTCGTTGTTCATTGAATCGCTCGAGCGTCACGGGGAACGGGTTGCCGGTGGGCCATGATCCGACCGTCGACGTTGCGCCCGAGGGCGCTGGTTGGACGTAGGTATGCGCGACGATCTGTTCGAGGAGCCGCCCGCGCCTGCGGCTCGTCTCGCCCGCGTACAGTCGAACCTGCACCGTGCTGGCCGCTTCGATCTCGACGATTCCGAGACGGTCCACCGACGTGAAGACCGGCGGAAGACCGAAGCGACCCCGCCGTTCGACGACCACCGTGCGCGACGGCCCGGGAGCGGCGCAGACGCCGCGGTCGAGGAACGCGAGCGCCGGTCGCGGTGCACCGCCCACGACGGCCCCGACACCTCCGCGTTCGGCGTTTCGGCGCGCGAACTCCAGCGCGTCGACGTCGTCCACCAGCGTGAGGGCGAGCGGCTCACTCAGTTCCGTGGGGGCCGCGCGACGGGCTTCGCGGTCGAACCGTCGCCGAACAATCAGTCCGGCACAGCAGACCACGACTGCCTCAACGACCGCCAGTATCAGGAGATTGAGTACGAGGTTGCCCCAGAAGCTCCCGGTATGGGGTGTGCGGACATGAATGTGGTGACGCGTGAAGTGATAAAAGATCGCGTTCAGCGACGTGAGCGCGTCAAACAAGAACAGCGCGATCGCCGGGAACCAGACCCAGCCGCCGAGCCGGCGATACAGCACGCGCGACGCGACGAATCGAGGGAGCGCGTGCGGGTCTTCGAGTCGATCTGCATCGGCGCGCTCATTGATGTCGGCGCGCGTCGTGTCGATGGTGCACGTGCCGGCCGCGACCGCCAGGTCGCGGACACCATTGGCCGTGGCGACCTGAAGGATCAAATCGCTCGCGAAGGTGACGCCGAGTTGCTCCAGCCGTTCGCGCGCATCGTGATTCTGATTCAGTTCGTGGTCTTCGCTTCCGGGAAGCACGATGAAACGGTGTCGAACATTTGTGGTGAAGGCGATGATTTGGTCGCGCAGCGTAGGAAGCGCCGCCAACGTCGCGTCAACGAACTTGACGAGGTCCGAGGTGGGCTCGGGATGAAAGAAGTTGCCCGCGACGACCACGACGGCCGCGTCGTCGATGTCGCCCAAAAGGATGATGAGTTCTTGCACGGGACGACAGTTCACGTCGGTGGTGGGTGAGAGTGAGAGGTCGCTCACCACGTAAACGTGATGGCCCAAAGGAATTGGCAGCGTTCGACGCTCGGTACAACCCACGGCGTCCAGTCTCGCAGAGAACGCTCGAGAAAACCCTTTAGCCTGTTTTCACGATGAGTTCGGACTACCGGCGAGAAAACTGGCATTGGCGAGAGGGTTCGTCGGGAACGGGTCCGGCGGTCATTTTCGACATCGACGGCGTGCTGGCTGACGCGGCTGGTCGCCAGCACTATCTCGATTGGGGCGATTGGAAACGATTCTTCGATGCGTGCGGCGACGACCCGATCATCGAAGAGATCGAGCGTTTGCTCGAACTCTTGGACTCGACACTGAAGGTCGTGCTGTTAACGGGCCGTCCCCGTCGGGTCCAGCCCCATACGGTCGGCTGGCTCGAGCGTTATGGCCTGCGCTGGGACCTTCTCATCATGCGTGAATATGGGGACTACTCCGGCGTGGACGAGTTCAAACGCGGCGCGCTGCGCGACCTCGTGAAGGAGGGATTCGACATCCGTCTGGCGCTCGACGACGACCCGAAGAACCACGCCATGTACGTCAGCGAAGGCGTGCCCTGCATCTACATCCACTCCGGTTACTACCTCTGATCGTCAGCGAGTGCTGAAGTGCAACATTTCGAGTGTGTCGCGACCGGCCCGCCGCCCAGAACCAATGCTCGCCGGGATGCCCACGCCGTCATAGGCGTTTCCACACAAGAACACGCCCAGCGCAGCGGCGGCGCCCCGAGCGTCGACCACCATGGTCTCGTGCCCGACGTAGTACTGCGGCAGACGCTCGGGCCAGCGCTGCACGAGCACGTCATTCGGCGTGGCGAACCTGCCCAAAAGGACGTTCAGTTCCGCGCTGACCCGCGCGATGAGTAGTTCGTCACTCATTTCGCTCCATCGAAGGTCGTCGATGCGACCAACGTGCGCTCGCAGTACGACGTCGTCCTCGCGTCGCAGGTGGGGCCACTTACGATCGAGAAACGTGACGGCCGTGACCATCAAAGATCCGTCGCCCGACCACGGCGTGCCGAGCGGTACGAGTATCCCGGTACCGTTCGCATTCAACGCGAGTTCACTACGCGCAATGCTGAACGTGATCATTGTGGCACCGGCGCTTCGCACGTTACTGAGTCGCGCCAGCGCCGGGTCGAACGCACCGAGAAGGCGAGCGGCGACGGATGCCGGTGTCGCCATCACCACCGAGTCGGCCGGCGTAGTGGTGGCGTGCGTGTCGACTTCCCAGGAATAGTTGCTCGAAGGGGTACGTCGAAGTGCGGTGACCGCGACTCCCGTTCGTATCACGACGCCGCGCTCGCGAAGCCGCCGAGCGACTTCAATCGGAAGGGATCCGACACCGTTGCGGAGGGAATAGAACGTCGGAGCGTTATTCGTCGTCGTCGCGGAGGGTCCTGGAGTGACGGGACCAGTGGCGCGCATCGCGCGCATCAGTGAGCCACCTTTACGCGCCGCCGCTAACAACGCGGGGAACACCGACTTGGCCGAGAGGTCATCAATGCGACCGGCCTGGATGCCCCCGAGCATTGGTTCGACGAATTGGTAACAGAGTTCTCGACCGAGCTTCGTTCGCACGATGTCCCCGATCGTCGCGTCGTCCCCGACCTTCATGCGAACGGGCGCGTGTTCGTCTCTCTGCGCGTCGAGGCGCGCCCGCCACGACAGACCTCGAACATTCTTCAACTGACCTGATGAAGTCGGTATTCCAAGCGCGAGTCCCGCGGGCAGGTCATCGAGAGCACCGCGCAACCAGATCGACGCGCCACTCGCGTCGATCGATTCGAGTTGATCGCTGCAGCCGAGTTCACGGACGAGGTCGACCGCTTCGGGTCGTCGTGCGAGAAAGCCGTCGGCGCCGAGATCGATCGTTCGATCGGCGAAGTGGGTCGTCGTCAGCGATCCACCAACGGCGGTCCCATCTTCGATGAGTTCGACTCTCGGTGTGCGGTCATTCGGTCCGTCGGCGCCGCCGGAGAGTTCCCACGCGGCACTCAGTCCGCTGATGCCGCCGCCCACGACGACGATTGACTCGCGACTCACGAGACGTGATCCCGGACGACATCGGCCAACACCGCCATGAACCCCGCGTCGTCGTTCAGTGACGCTGTTCGAACCAGTGTCAGCCCCACCTCTCGAGCCACGCCCTGGGCTTCGACGTCGATATCGAAGAGCACTTCGAGGTGGTCGCTCACGAATCCAATTGGACAGGACACGACGTCGGTCACGCCGAGGGCACGCTTGTCGCGCAGGACTTGCAAGATGTCCGGACCGATCCACGGATCGGGTGTGCGCCCGGCGGACTGCCACGCCACGTCCCAGCGTGCGACGCCTGCCAAGGCGGCCGCGCGCCGCGCGCTGTCGCGCAACTGTTCGGGGTACGTGTCGCCGGTCGCGAGGATCTTCTCGGGCAACGAGTGAGCCGAGAAGATCACTTCGGTCGTGTCGCGTCGTTCGCCCGGGATGTTCGACAAGGCGTCGTTGACACGAGCGGCGATGATCTCGAGGAATCCCGGGAACTCCCACCAGGCCCCGATCTCGATGAAGTTGACACGGTCACCGAGCGCCGTTCTGGCGCGTGCCATGTACTGGTCCGTTGACATCGACGACGAGTGCGGTGCGAGGACCAGGCCCACGACGACGTCGAAAGCCTCGGTGCGAAACGATTCGGCCGTCGTCTCGAGGAGCGGTAGTTCGTACTTAGAACCGAAGCGCACGTCAAAACCGCCGGGAACGCGCAGCTCGAGCGCCGCGGCGATGCCCGCCACTTGATCGGCGCTGCGTTGGGCCAGTGGTGACGTCCCACCTATGGCGTTGTAACGACGCTGAAGATCGGCGAGTTGTTCGGGCGTGGGTGCTCGCCCGTGACGAATTCTGGTGTAGTACGCCTCGACGTCACTCGGTGACCTCGGCGTGCCATAGGCCATCACGAGCACGCCCGTCGTCACCGCACGCCCGCCATTCCCTCGTCGTGCACCACGCGAACGACCGCTTCGAGCGTCGAAGGATCGGTGGAGGGCACGACGCCGTGGCCCAGGTTAAAGATGTGGCCCGGGTCGCGCCCGGCGCGCGCGAGCACTTCGCGCGCGCCCTGCACGGCGACGTCGATCCCGCCGAGACAACGCGCCGGATCGAGATTGCCCTGGACCGGGCGCCCGCCGACGCGATGGCGCCCCTCGTCTAAGTCCACGTGCCAATCGATCCCCATCACCGAACTGTTCGCCGAACCCATGAGGTCGAGTAGTTCGCCCGTGCCGACACCGAAAAGTATGGTCGGAACACCCAGATCGGCAACGCTCGCGAGCACCCGCTCGGTCGCGGGCAGCGCGAATCGGCGGTACTCGTCACGCGTGAGCGCCCCCGCCCAGGAGTCGAAGAGTTGCAGCGCGCGTGCGCCGTGGGTGACCTGGGCCCGAAGGAAGGTGACGGTGATGTCCGAAAGTCGCTCGAGGAGGAGGTCAAAGAGCAGCGGCTCGGTGTGCATCAAGGTCTTGATGAGCGCGAACTCTCTGGTGGGACCGCCTTCAACCAAGTAACTGGCGACCGTGAACGGCGCGCCCGCAAATCCGATGAGCGGCGTGTCGGTCGCTTCCAGTTGTTTCAGCACCAGATCGACCGTCTCGGTGACGTGGGCGATGTCGTCGTCGGTCAGATCGCGAAGCCGTTCCAAGTCCGCGGCGTTCGTGAAGGGCTTCGCAATCACTGGACCTCGACCAGGCACGACGTCAACGCCGAAGCCGATCGCGTGATACGGCACGATGATGTCACTGAAGAGGATGGCGGCGTCGACACCGTAGCGACGAACCGGCTGCATCGTGATCTCGCACGCGAGCACCGGATCGGCGATGGCGTCCAGGATCGATCCGTTGCCGCGCAGTTCTCGGTACTCGGGAAGCGACCTGCCGGCCTGACGCATGAACCAGACCGGGACGTGCGTGACGCTCTCACCGCGACAGGCCCGAAGGAAAACTGGCTCGCTCACTTCACTCCTTCTTATCCATTTCAATCTACGTGAACCGGCTCGCGGGTCAGTTGGAAATGGCGTTGCCTAGTTGCCCTAGACTTTAAAATTGTCAATTTTGCGATGTGAAAAGAGGACAAGATGGCCCACGAGCGTGAGATCAAAGAGGAACAACTCTTCCTCGACCTCGCTCTGACGGCCCTTGATCACATGCGCGATGAGGCCCGGTCGCTGCGCGACAGTGCGGCCGTGGCGAACATGCGTGGCGCGGGCGACCTCGTCGAGCGCGACGTCGTCATGGGCACGGCGCTGCATCGACTCGATCAACTCGCGATCGGCGACCAACCACTCTTCTTCGGTCGGATCGACTACGCGCCGGATGAATCGGGTCGCGTCGACGAATACCACGTGGGGCGTCTGGCCGTCTCGGACGAGGAGTTGAATCCACTGGTGATCGACTGGCGCGCGCCGGTCGCCGAGGCGTTCTACCGCGCGACCGGCGTCGAGCCGCTCAACCTGGCGCGACGACGCCACGTCGCCATGCACGGCCACGACGTGACGAGCGTCGAGGACGAATATTTCGCGGACGCCAACGGTGAGCTGGCGTTGCCCGAGGATGACGTGCGCGCGGCGACCGAAGAGGGTCTCATCGATGGCGGCCTCGCGCTCGGCGGTCCGGGGGCGCTGCTCGCGGCGTTGGGTCGTGCGCGCACGGGGCGCATGGGCGACATCGTCGCCACCATCCAGGGCGAGCAGGACCGCATCATTCGAAATCCGCTGGCCGGAGTCTTGTTAGTGCAGGGTGGTCCGGGCACCGGCAAGACCGCAGTGGCGCTGCACCGAGCGGCGTACCTTCTCTTCACACATCGCGCGACGCTCGAACGACAGGGCGTACTCGTCGTCGGGCCGAACCCCCTCTTCTTGAACTACATCGAGAACGTGTTGCCGTCGCTGGGTGAGTCCGGCGTGACGCTCTCAACGATCTCCGGTCTCGTCACCAACGTCGAGATTCGTGGACGAGACGCGGAACCGGTCGACGAGTTGAAGGGCGACCTTCGCATGGCGCGACTCCTCGCCCGCGCCCTGCGCACGCGCCAGCGTCCGCTGAAAGACGACGTCGAGATTCCCATCGGTCGCGCGATCGTCGTGTTGAAGGCGCGATACACCCAAGAGACGGTCGAACGCGCCCGACGTCGTCCCGGTAATCACAATCAACGACGATCGGCCGTCGGTCGCGAACTGGCGAATCGATTGGCGAACGAGTACTACGAACGCTTTGTGCGTGAGGGCATCGACGAGGTCAATGCCGTTGGCGAATTGGCTGATCTCATTCGCGCCACGCCGCAGTTCAAGTGGGCGCTCGAGCGCATTTGGCCGCGACTCTCCGGTCAAGAACTCCTCCACGACCTCTTTGGCGCACCGGCCTTGTTGCGCGCGGCCGGACAGGGTTTCGTGAGTGGCGAGGAGTTGGCGCTTTTAATCCGGCCCCGGTCGGATTCTCTTGACGAGGTACGTTGGACGAAGGCCGACGCCGCCTTGATCGATGAGGCTCGCGTGTTGCTCGGACCGCTGCGCCGTCCCCGTCCCGTCGTCAAACCGGGCGATAACGGCATCCTGGAGGGAATCGATCTCGATGCCTACGCCGGTGACGTGCGCGCGGCGGCCCTCAGAGAGGCCCAACGAAACGCTCCGGTCCTGAGCAACGAACTCGACGAAGCAGAATTCGTCACCTACGGACACATCGTGATCGACGAAGCCCAAGACCTGTCGCCCATGGAACTTCGGGTTCTCAAGCGTCGTGATTTGACCGGTTCCATGACCATTGTCGGCGACATGGGCCAGGCCACCACGGCGTCGTCCTCGGCGTCGTGGAACGCCGTGCTCGAGGTCCTGGAACCGCGTCGTGAGCCGACCCGTGTTGATCTGAGCGTCAGTTACCGCACGCCCGAAGAGGTCCTCGACTTCGCCGCGCCCACGTTGAGGGCCGCGGCGCCGGACCTTAGGCCACCGCGCCCGGTTCGTCGAGCCGGACATTCACCCAGCGTCGTCCAAGTGAGCCGTGAAGAGTTCGTGGCGACGCTCGGTGACGTCACTCGCCGAGAGGTCGACGCCGTCGCACCCGGACGCGTCGCCGTCATCGTGACCGGCGAGCGGGTCGACGAGATCGTGACGATCCTGCGTTCGAAAGGGCTCGACGCCATTGATCCTCGCGACCAGGATTCCAAGGGCCTGGGAGCCGACCTCATCGTGCTCTCGGCCGAAGGCGCGAACGGCCTGGAATTCGACGGAGTTGTCGTCGTCGAGCCGGGTCAGATTGCCAGTCGCGGCGCCCGGGGCGGCGCCTCGATCACGGCGCGAGGTCTGCGCACTTTGTACGTCGCGATGACTCGACCGACCCGACGGCTCGCCCTGGTGGCCGTGGAGTCACTCCCCGAGACATTGCGCTGAGCCAAATCGGCCACGCTGTCGCACCGGTGTGTCAATTTCCGCTAGAAATGTAGCCGTGAGTCAGGCGTTTTCCCCCAATAGCCTGGCGGAGCAAGGGAAGATCGTCCACGATCGTCCGCCGATGCTGGCCATTGGTGTGATGATTTGGCTCGGCAGCGAGCTGATGTTCTTCTCGGGACTCTTCGCCGCATTGTTTACCATTCGCGCCCACCTGGCGTCGTGGCCTCCCGTCGGCACGCACCTCGACGTCTTGCAGTCGGGCATCTTCACGATCGTGTTGATCGCCTCGTCCTTCACGATGCAGCGTGCCGTGTGGCTCATCGAAAATCGCCGTCGTTCCGAAGCGCGTACCTGGGTGATCGCCACGATGATCATGGGCACGCTGTTCGTATCCAACCAGGCCTACGAGTGGACGCATCTCGCGACGCGTTGGTATACCAACTCCTACGGCTCCGTCTTTTTCATCACCACCGGTCTCCACGGTCTGCACGTGATCTTGGGACTCGTCGCCATGGCGTTCCTGCTCTTTCGCATGCGCGGCACCGAAGGCGACCCCGGTGAGCTGTCCACGTTCCAGGGCGTGAGTTACTACTGGCACTTCGTCGACGTCGTATGGATCGGGCTGTACTCGGCCCTGTTCTTGCTGAAGTAGGAAATGGCGTGACGTCCCCCCTCTTCAAGCGCTGCGCCGCACTATCGATCGTCAGTCTCGTCGCCCTCGGCCCGGTGCTGCTCTTCGTCGGCGGCGCCCAGGCCTCGTACAAGTTAACGCCGTATCAGACGTCGCGTAAGGACGCTGGTGCGCCGAACTCGACGATGGTGAAGAAGAACAGCGACGGCGTCATCATCGCCTACGGCAACTCCTCGATCACGTACCGCGCACCGTCATCGGCGTTGGTCACATTGGGCGACGCACTCTTCCAACAGAACTGCGCGTCGTGTCACGGCACGCAGGCCAACGGCGTCCCGGCCAACGGTACCGCCGGCGCCTTCCCGGACCTCGTCGGGCTGGGACCGGCGACGATCAACTTCTGGGTCGACTCGGGTCGCATGCCGGCAGCGAATCCCCGGTCCATCGAGGCCAACCGCCGAGTCCCGCGACTGACGCACGATCAGGCCCTCGCGGTATCGGCGTGGGTGAACTCACTCTCGCCGGGCTTTCCCCTTATTCCGTATCCGCACTTGAAGAACGCGAACGTCGCCGACGGTGCCGCGCTCTTCGCGCTGAACTGCGCGTCGTGTCACACCATCGAAGGTGACGGAGACGCGCTCGCCATGAGCACGTTCTCGCCGTCACTGCGAAAGATTCCTTCGATCGAGGTCGCCGAGGCAATTCGCACGGGCCCCGGCAATATGCCGCGCTTCACCGGCAACCTCAGTGACGTGCAGGTCAATGACATCGTGAAGTTCGTGACGACGGAGATCCAACACCCGAACAACCCGGGCGGATTCGGTCTAGGCGGGCTCGGTCCGGTCGCCGAAGGTTTCGTCGGACTGGCCTTCGGTGTGGGCGTCCTCGCACTCGTCGGATTCTGGGTGGGCGAGCGCGATGACTGACGAACACCGCACGCCGGTCTCGTTGACGGGACTCCCCGCGAACGATCCCCACTTGCAGCCCGCGGCCCGAAATCCTGAGTTGGTCGAACGCGTCATCAGTGTCTGCTTCATCGTGGGCGCGCTCTGCCTCGCCGGATTCGGTGCGTGCTACTGGATTGACGCTCAAGCGTGGAAACTCGGCGCGACGCTCGGTGGCGGACTCCTGTTCTTGGGAATCGGCATCGTCGCCTGGGGGAAGTACCTCATGCCGCGCGGACCGTTCGTCGAAGAGCGTCACACGCTCGCGAACTCCGAAGCCGATCGCCAGGCGTTCGCCGCCGCCATCGTCGAACGCGGCGGTGGTGTCGTCCAACGTCGCAAACTCCTCGGTGGTCTCCTCGGCGGGGGAACGGGCATCTTCACCATCGTGGCGATGTTCCCTTTACTGCGCAGCCTCGGGCCGTTGCCCAAGACGACGCTCCAGCACACCGACTGGCGCTCCGGCTCCTTCGTCGTCGATCAGTCCGGTCGTCGCGTGCAAGTGGGCGACCTCGCGGTGGGATCGATCGAGACGGTCTTTCCCGAAGGCACAGAGAACTCGGACCGCGGTCAGGCCGTGGACCAGACGATACTGATTCGAGTCTCCAACGAGGCGTTCACCACGATGAAGGGTCGCGAGACCTGGGCGCCGCACGGTTACGTCGCCTACTCCAAGGTTTGTACGCACCTCGGTTGTCCGGTCGGGCTCTACGAGCAAGAACTGCAACTGCTCGTCTGCCCGTGTCACCAGTCGATGTTCAACGTCACCAACGGCGCCGTGCCGCAGTTCGGTCCGGCACCTCGACCGCTGCCACAGTTGCCGCTGTACGTGGACTCCTCGGGGTACCTGCGCAGCCAGGGCGACTACCACGAGGCCGTCGGCCCGGGATTCTGGGAGCGCTCGTGAGCGACGTCATCAACACCGAGCGCTCGAAGAAGCAGGCCCTCGGCCCGTACGGCCGCGTCGGCCAGTCACTGAATGAACTCGACGACCGCTTAGGCATCGCGCGCGGCGGACGCACGTTCATGGACAAGATCTTCCCGGACCACTGGTCGTTCATGCTCGGTGAGATCGCGCTCTATTCGTTCGTGATCTTGTTGGTGACCGGTGTCTTCTTGACGCTGTACTTCATCCCGAGTTCGGCCATCGTGACCTATCACGGCAGTTACGTGCCGCTCGATGGTCAAAAGATGACCCAGGCGTTCGCGTCGACGGTGAATCTCTCCTTCGGCGTTCGCGGTGGTCTCTTGATGCGACAGATGCACCACTGGGCCTGTGATATCTTCGTCGGCGCCATCGTCATCCACATGGCGCGCGTCTTCTTCACCGGCGCCTTTCGCAAGCCCCGCGAGCTGAACTGGATCGTCGGTTCGACGCTGTTGATCCTGGCGATCGTGAACGGTTTCCTCGGTTACTCACTGCCCGATGACCTGGTCTCGGGCACCGGCATCCGCATCGCGTACTCGATCATCCTGTCGATCCCGTTGGTCGGCTCGTACGTGGCGTTCTGGGTCTTCGGTGGGAACTTCCCGGGCACGTCGATCATTCCGCGCTTTTTCATCCTGCACTGCTTGATCGTGCCGCTCATCATTATCGGACTGGTGAGTGCGCACCTCTTTTTGCTCGTGCGACAAAAGCACACGCAGTTCCCGGGCAACGGACGCACGGAGAAGAACGTCGTCGGTTCACCGATGTTCCCGGTCTTCATGGCCAAGACGACCGGCTTCTTGTTCATCGTCGGCGGCATCACGGCGCTACTCGGCGCCTTCGCCCAGGTCAACCCGATCTGGCAGTTCGGACCGTACGACGCGGCGAGGATCTCCTACGCCGTCCAACCCGACTGGTACATGGGATTCCTCGACGGCGCGCTTCGAATATGGCCGTCGTGGTCGTTCCAAAGTTGGGGCTACTCGATTCCCTTCGAGGTGCTTATCCCCGCCGTCGTGCTGCCGGGACTGATCTTCAACCTGGTCTTCGTCTGGCCGATGTTGGAGCGTAAGTTCACGAAGGACAACGAGCTTCACAACCTGCTCGATCGTCCGAGCAACCGACCAAAGCGCACCGCCGCCGGCGTCACGATGCTCAGTTTCTTGGGCATGCTCTTCATCGCCAGTTCCACTGACGTGCTCGCGAAGTTCTTCAACCTGTCGCTGAACACCGTGCTCGTCTCGATGCGATATCTGACGGTCATCGTGCCGATCTTGGCGTTCCCGATCACGTATCGCATCTGCCACGAGATCCAAGCGCTGCACGGCGGCGGTCGACGAAAGACGCCGAACGTCGTGACGCGCTCATCCGAGGGCGAGTATTCCGCGACGCCCTCGCCGCGCTACGTGGACGACGTGCCGAGCCACCTCGAAGCGACGCCGGTGCCGACGTACATTCACGAAGAGCCCGAAGAGTCGGGCGACAGTGGTGTGCGCGTCGTCGATCGCTGATCGAGTCGCGAACCAGATTTTCACTTCATTTCAGCGCTCGTCTCGCTCGAGCGACAACGTGTACCAACGCGTTTCCCACTTTCGCCACAATCATTGACTCCGGAGGCGTTTGCGTAAGTCCTCGTCGCGAGCGGTATGCGTAACATGGCTACGTGGCGACTACGAGAGATCCCAATTGGCCCTCGGCCGCCACCCTGCTGAGTGAACGACCCGTCAAGGGCCGGCGCAACGTTGGTTTGCTCGGCATCTCGACCTACGCCACGTCAGTGACCGAACGCTCCTCGACGAGCACGCCGGCGGCCATTCGCAGCGCGCTCGAGCGCTATTCCACCTGGTCGTTCAGCGAGGCGGTCGATATCGCGGAGTCCGTGGGACTGGTGGATTTCGGTGACGTGGACTCTCCGGACAGTGAAGGCGGCGCCCAGCGCGTGGCGGTGGCGCTCTCGGGGTGGGACCCGAGCATCGCGCTGCGTCTCATCCTCGGCGGTGACAACGCGGCGACCTGGCTCGCGCTTCGCGCCCTGAGTGGCGGCGACTATTCGAATTTTGGTCTCGTGACCCTCGACGCGCACCTCGACATGCGTGACGGCGTGTCGAACGGTTCACCGGTGCGCCAACTCCTCGAAGACGGGCTCGACGCCCAACACGTCGTCCAGGTCGGACTGGCGGACTTCTCGAATTCGCCGGTCTACGCTCGACGCGCCCACGACGCGGGCGTCACGGTGATTTCACGCGACGTCTTGCACCACGAGCCGGTCGAGGAGGCGGCCCGTCGAGCCGTCGCGATCGCCGGCGCCGGGGGACGTCACGTCTACGTCGATATCGACATGGACGCCGCGGACCGGATGGCCGTGCCGGCCTGTCCGGCGGCGGCACCCGGTGGACTGAGCGCCGACGAGATGCGCCGTTTCGTACGAGCCGTATCCGTCCAGCACGGCGTGGTGGCGATCGATATCACCGAGATCGACGTAGAACGAGACAGCGCGGACCAGCGAACGGTTCGTCTCGCCGCGCTGCTGGTACTCGAGACGCTCGCGGGCGTTCGAAGGAGACTGCAATGGCCGTAGACATCGGTGTCGGGTCGCTGACGCGCGCGCAGTTGGTGTCGGTCGCGCGGGGATTCGAGACGATCACGTTGAGTGCGGCTGTCATGGCTCGCCTCGAGCGTCAACGCGCAGCGATCGACGCGCTCGTCGAGAGCGGAAGGCCGGTCTACGGACTCTCCACCGGTTTCGGTTCGCTCGCGACGACCTTCATCTCGCCCGAGGAGCGACGAGACCTTCAGCGCTCCTTGATCCGTTCGCACGCTGCGGGCGTCGGACCGGAGGTCGAAACCGAAGTCGTGCGCGCGATGATGGTGTCGCGACTCACCAATCTGTGTAGCGGCGTCTCGGGCGTTCGCCCCTCGACGGCCGCGGCCTACGCCGCTCTCATCAACGCGGGTATTACCCCGATCGTGCACGAGTTTGGTTCGCTCGGTTGTTCGGGCGACCTCGCGCCGCTGGCGCACGTGGCGCTCGCGTTGATGGGTGAGGGCGACGTGCGCGACCGCGGCGGTCAGCGCCTGGCGGCGGCCGAGGCCCTGCGCGCGAACGACCTCGCGCCAATCGTCCTCGCCGAAAAGGAAGGTCTGGCGCTCATCAACGGCACCGACGGGATGCTCGGACAGTTGATCCTCGCGCTCGACGACGGCATGGCGCTCATGCAACTCATCGACGTCGCGGCCGCGATGTCGATCCAGGCGTTGCGCGGGACCGACCAGGTCTTCCTCGCCGAGATCCACGCGCTGCGCCCCCACGCTGGTCAGCTGGTCAGCGCGGCCAACCTCTTGGCCCTGTTGGCCGACTCGGTCATCGTGAGTTCGCACCTGGATGACCCGACGCAGGTGCAAGACGCCTACTCGTTGCGCTGCGCGCCGCAGGTACACGGTGCCGCGCGCGACACCTTCGGGTTCGCCGCGCACGTGGCCGACGTCGAACTCGCGGCGGCGATCGACAATCCTTCGGTACTGGCGGACGGAACGCTGGCGTCCAACGGGAACTTCCACGGCGCGCCGGTCGGCTACGCGCTGGACTTCCTCGCGATCGCGATCGCCGACGTGGCCTCGATGTCGGAGCGACGCACCGATCGAATGCTCGACGTATCGCGAAGTTTCGGTCTCCCGCCGTTCCTCGCCGCACAGGCCGGGGTCGACTCCGGCCTGATGATCGCGCAGTACGCGCAGGCCGCGTTGGTCTCGGAGATGAAGCGACTGGCGACGCCGGCGAGCGTGGACTCGATTCCGTCCTCGGGCATGCAAGAGGACCACGTGTCAATGGGATGGCACGCCGCGCGAAAACTCCGCAAGTCGCTCGAGGCCTTCGCCGACGTGATCGCCATCGAGTTGCTCACGGCCGCGCGCGCGCTCGCGATTCGAGAACCTCTCACCGCGTCGCCGTCGACGGCCGCCGTGAGCCATCGCGTCAACGCCGTTTCCGGCGGTCCCGGACACGACCGTTGGCTCTCGCCGGAGATCGCGGCGGTGGGCGAACTCGTGCGCAGCGGCGAACTGTTGGACATCGCTCGTCACCACGTGGCACTGTCGTAGTAGTGAGAGGCGACTGACATGGACGACGCGCGACCGGTTCGAGCGGCCCGGGGCACGACGTTGTCGACCTTGGGCTGGCCCCAGGAGGGCGCGCTGCGCATGCTCCAGAACAACCTCGACCCCGAGGTCGCCGAGCGACCGGACGATCTCGTCGTCTACGGCGGCACCGGCCGCGCGGCACGCGACTGGCGAAGTTTTGACGCGCTCGTGCGCACGTTGCAGACCCTCAAGGGTGACGAGACGATGCTGGTGCAGTCGGGAAAGCCGGTCGGAGTCTTCTCGACCCACGAGTGGGCGCCACGGGTACTGATCGCGAACTCGAACCTCGTCGGCGATTGGGCCACGTGGCCGGAGTTCCGACGCCTCGAAGCCCTGGGTCTCACGATGTACGGCCAGATGACCGCCGGATCGTGGATCTACATCGGCACGCAGGGAATCCTTCAGGGCACCTACGAGACCTTCTCGGCCGTCGCTGATCGGCACTTCGGCGGCACGCTGCGCGGCACCCTGACCCTGACGGGCGGCTGCGGCGGTATGGGCGGCGCGCAACCCCTCGCCGTCACGATGAACGACGGCGTCTGCCTCTGCGTCGACGTCGACCCGTCACGGTTGCAACGACGAGTGGACCAGCGCTACCTCGACGAGTGGACCGCCGATCTCGACGAGGCGCTCGCGCGCGTCGAGGGCGCCAAGCGAGCGAAGACCGCACTCAGCGTCGGACTCGTGGGCAACGCCGCGACGATCTTCGCCGAGCTCCTGCGTCGCGGCGTCGACGTGGACATCGTGACCGACCAGACGTCGGCGCACGACCCGCTGAGTTACCTGCCCGAGGGGATCGACGTGGCCGACTGGCACGACTACGCCGAGAAGAAGCCCGAGGAGTTCACCGATCGCGCCCGTCACTCGATGGCGAATCAGGTCGAGGCGATGGTCGGGTTTCAGGACCGCGGGGCCGAGGTCTTCGACTACGGCAACTCGATTCGCGGCGAGGCGCAACTCGGCGGCTACGAGCGCGCCTTTTCCTTCCCCGGTTTCGTGCCGGAGTACCTCCGACCGCTCTTTTGCGAAGGCAAGGGCCCGTTTCGGTGGGCGGCGTTGTCGGGTGATCCCCACGACATCGCGCGAACCGATCAGGCGGTCCTCGATCTGTTCCCCGAGAATGACGCCCTGCGACGCTGGATCACGAAGGCCCAAGAGCGCGTGGCCTTCCAGGGGCTGCCGGCGCGAATCTGTTGGCTCGGCTACGGCGAGCGCGACAAGGCCGGGCTCGCGTTCAACGATCTCGTCGCCTCCGGCGAAGTGAAAGCGCCCATCGTCATCGGCCGTGATCACCTCGACAGTGGTTCGGTCGCGTCGCCGTATCGCGAGACCGAGTCGATGCTCGACGGTTCGGACGCCATCGCCGATTGGCCCCTCCTCAACGCCCTGCTCAACACGGCCTCGGGAGCGACGTGGGTCTCGATTCATCACGGCGGGGGAGTCGGGATCGGCCGCTCTATCCACGCCGGACAGGTCTGCGTCGCTGACGGGACCGAGCTCTCGGCACAGAAGTTGGCCAAGGTCTTGACCAACGATCCCGGCACGGGCGTGATCCGTCACGTCGACGCCGGATACGAGCTCGCCGAGCAGACGGCCGAAGAGCGAGGCGTTCGCATTCCGATGCGCGAGGGGTAATGACGACCCGGGTCATCAAGAACATCGGTGAGCTGACGACGAACGATCCGACTCTCGGTGCCGGCGCGACGGGACGGCTCCACAATGCCGCGATGGTGATCGACCACGACGTCGTTCTCTGGGTCGGACCGAACGCGCAGGCCCCGGCCGCGGACGAGATGATCGACGCACGCGACTGCGCGGTCATTCCGGGTTTCGTCGACTCCCATACACACCTGGTCTTCGCCGGCGAGCGCTCCGATGAGTTCGAGGCGCGCATGAGTGGCACGAGCTACGACGGAGGCGGCATCGTGAGCACCGTCAACGCCACGCGCGCTGCGTCGAGTGACGAACTGCGCCGCGCGACACAGACGCGACTACGTGAACTGCGCGCCGGCGGGGTGACGACCGTAGAGATCAAGTCTGGGTACGCACTGGACGTTGATGGCGAGTCACGGTTGATCGACATCGCGAATCAATTCAGTGATGAAGTGACGTTCCTCGGCGCCCACGTCGTGCCCCGGGAGTACGCGGCGGACCGTGGAGGCTACGTCAACTTGGTCCGTGGCCCGATGCTGGCAGCCTGTGCGCCGAAATCAAAGTGGGCCGACGTCTTTTGTGACCGCGGCGCCTTCGACGTCGATGAGTCGCGAGAGATATTGACCGCCGCAAGGTCCGCCGGCTTGGGACTTCGCGTGCACGGCAATCAGCTGGGTGAGACGGGCGGGGTCGCGCTCGCGGTCGAGATGAACGCCGCGAGCGTCGATCACTGTTCGTTCCTCAGTGACGACGACATCGAGCAACTCGCGGCGTCGGCGACGGTCGCGACGCTGCTCCCGGGGGCGGACTTCTCGACGCGCGCGAACTACTCGTCGGCGAGACGACTGAGTGATCGCGGTGCGCTCATCGCGCTGGCGACGGACTGCAATCCGGGCACGTCCTACGTGACGAGCATGGCGTTCGTGCTCGCGATCGCCGTGCGCGACATGCGCATGGAATTCGACGACGCGTTGTGGTCCGCGACGCGCGGCGGAGCTCTGGCACTACGTCGCGACGACGTGGGGCACCTCGGCGTCGGAGCGAAGGCCGACGTCGTGATTCTCGACGCGCCGCGCGCCGTGCACCTCGCGTACCGACCGGGGGCGTCAATTGTGCGCCGGGTGATCACTGCACAATGAGACGAAAGGCTTCAATCGCTGGTGGTGACGACTGCGTGAGCATTGGCGATGGCTGAATTGCCAGAAATACGACCGATTGAAGATCGAGATTGGGACCGTGTCTTCGCGATCTTTCGCGCAACCGTTGCCGAAGGTGCGACCTACGCCTATCCCGAGGATCTCACGTCCGAGGTTGCGCGTTCCCTGTGGATCGAAGGTCCTCCGGGCGAGACCATCGTCGCGCTTCGAGACGGCGACATCCTCGGCACCGCCAAGTTCGGTCCCAATCGACCGGCCCGCGGTTCGCAGGTATCGACGGCGAGCTTCATGGTCAGCGCCGACGCGCGCGGCTCCGGCGTCGGGCGAGCGACGTGCGAGCACGTCATCGCGAGGGCGCGGGCCCAGGGCTACGCCGCGATGCAGTTCAACGCGGTGGTTTCGACGAATTTCCCCGCCATCGAGCTGTATCGGAAATTGGATTTCGTCACCATCGGCACGGTCCCTGGAGCGTTCGATCACGCGACCCTGGGACGTGTCGGTCTGAACATCATGTATCTGGCACTTTGAGCCATTCGCCGTGGCGCGGTGCGATGGCGAGCACAGCCCAGAATCACCAACCCTTAAACTGAGTTGATGAGTACCCCCATTGTCCCCACGGACCTGTCGACGACGATCGGAACGCTGCGCGCGTCGAACTACCAGCCCAAATCGGTTCGCGAGGAGATCCGCGCCAATTTAGAGCAGCGCCTGGTTGACGGTCTGCCACTCACTTCGGACGTCCTCGGATACGACGACACCGTGTTGCCCCAACTCGAGACGGCCCTGTTGGCGGGACACGACATCATCTTGCTGGGTGAGCGAGGACAGGCGAAGACGCGCATGATTCGCTCACTCGTCCAACTCCTGGACGAGTGGTTGCCGATCGTCGAGGGATCAGAGATCCGTGACGACCCGTTCGCTCCGATCTCGGCCTACGCCATTGAACTGGTCACTCAGAAGGGTGACGAAACGCCGGTTGCGTGGATTCACCGTTCGCAACGATTCGCGGAGAAGTTGGCCTCGCCCGATACTTCGATGGCCGACCTCATCGGTGAGGTCGATCCGATCAAGGTCGCCGGCGGGCTGTTCCTCGATGATCCCAAGGCCCTCTCCTACGGACTCGTGCCCAAGTCCAATCGCGGCATATTCGCCATGAACGAGTTGCCGGACCTCGCTGAGCGGATCCAGGTCGGTCTGCTCAACGTGCTCGAAGAACGCGACGTGCAGATTCGGGGCCACCTGGTGCGACTGGAACTCGACGTCATGGTGGTGGCCACCGCCAACCCCGAGGACTACACCAATCGAGGACGGCTCATCACGCCGTTGAAGGACCGCTTCGGCTCACAGATCCGAACGCACTACCCGTACGAGTTGACGACCGAGATCGCCATCATGCACCAGGAGGCCAAACTGCCGATCGCGCCGGTACCGATCACCGTTCCCTGGTTCATCGACGACATCGTCGCGCGCGTCAGTCACGTCGCGCGCAAGAGCCACGTGATCAGCCAGAGCTCGGGAGTGTCAGTGCGTCTGTCGATCGCGAACTACGAGATCGTCGTGGCCAATGCACTACGGCGAACGCTGCGCACCAAAGACAGTGCCGTCGTGCCGCGCGTGAGTGACTTGAGCGCCATGGTGCAATCGACACAGGGCAAGATCGAGTTCGACACGATGGATGACAGCGACTCGGACCAGGTCATCGCCGCGCTGGTCTCGTTGGCCGTTCGCCAGTGCTTCGCCGAGCACGTGTTGCTCGAAGAGAGCCCCGCCATCGTCGAGGCCTTCAACACCGAGGCGTTGGTGCACACCGGTGACGATCTACCCGACCGCGATTACCTCGCGGTGCTGGTCGCGATGCCGTCACTCGACGCGCCGGCGCGACGTATCGCCGGAGCGACGGCGAGCGACGGCGAACTCGCCTCGGCGATCGAGTTCATCCTCGAGGGTCTCTATCTCACCAAACGACTGGCGAAGGACGCCTCGGGCGCGAGGGCGCTCTATCGCTCGAGGAACCGTTAGTGGCCGTTCGCTACGGCTACCGCCGCTTCGGCGATGACGACGACTTCAACGATCTCGACGTCGAAGAGATGCTGCGGATGTTGGCCGACGACTTCATGGAGAACGGCGACCTCGAAGAGGCGATGGACCGTCTGCTTCGAGAGGGTTACACGACGGCCGACGGCGAACGCATCGAGGGACTACGCGACCTACTCGAGCAGACGCGCGCCAAGCGCCGCGAACTCGAGCGACAGGCGGACCCCGACGGCGAGATGCTGCGCTATCGCGACTGGTTGAACGACATTGAAGCAACCGAGGACACCGAACTCGACGGACTGCTCGCCGAGGCCGAGTCATCGGACGACGAACGTCGTAAGGAGGTCACGCGCGACCTCGTCGATCAAAAGAAGATGCAACGCGACCTGATGAGCGACCGCATTGGCGAGCGTCTCGGTGACTATCAGAACTACGAGTTCGTTTCCAGTGAAGCGCGCGAGCAGTTCGAGCAGCTCATGGCCGAGTTGGAACGAGACGTGCTCAACACGTATTTTGAGAAGAGCAAAGAGATGATGGGTCGACCCGACCCGGAAGAACTGGCGCGCATGCGCGACATGATGGACGCGCTCTCCACGATGATCGAACAGGATCGACGCGGCGAAGACCTCGATCCGACATTTGAGAACTTCAAGGAGAAGTTCGGAGACTTCTTTCCCGGTGCCGAGAATCTCGAGGACGTCGTGCGCATGATGGCCGAACGCGCCGCGGCCGCCGAGGCGATGTTCAACTCGTTGTCATCGGATCAACAGAGTGAACTGCGCTCGATGTTCGCCGGGATGATGGAAAACATGGAGTTGAACTTCTCGCTCAATCGTTTGGTGTCGAACCTGCGCATGGCGACACCCGACATCGACTGGAACCGCGCCCACCGAATGCGCGGCGACGACGGTTCGCCGTTCGCTGACGCGGCGTCGGTGGCCGAGCAACTGGGTCAATTGAAAGGCCTGGAGGAGTTCCTCGGCCACGCCAACGCGGCCCAGGGCCTGCCCGAAGTCGACGTCGAGGCCGTTCGCCGCAACCTCGGTGACGACGCGGCGCGCCACGTCGTGCGTCTGCAAAAGGCACTGCAGGGACTGAAGGACCAGGGCTTCGTGGACCGTCAGGGCCGCCAACTCCACCTCACGCCCAAAGGGGTCCGCCAGATCGGCCAACAGGCCCTTCGCGACCTCTTCGCCCAGTTGCGCGATTCGCCGACACTCGGCATGCACCGGGTGTCGAGCATTTCGCGCGGGGGAGACCGCGAGGAGACCTCCAAGCCGTGGCAGCCCGGTGAGCCGTTCGCGCTGAACCTACCGAAGACGCTGCGCAATGCGGTTCTTCGCCAGGGGCCCGGGACTCCGGTCAAGCTGCACGCCGATGACTTCGAGGTCGAAGAGTTCGAGTCGACGCGGCGCTCGGCCACGGTCTTCGCGATCGACCTCTCGCTCTCGATGGCGATGCGAAGCAATCTCGTGCCCGCGAAGAAGATGGTCCTCGCGCTCACGTCACTGATTCGCTCGAAGTTCCCTCGCGACTTCGTCGCCGTGGTCGGCTTTGGTGAGATGGCCCAGGAACTCAAGATCGAGGACGTTCCCGCCCTCACCATCGACTACGCCTACGGCACCAACCTTCAACACGCCCTCGCTCTCAGTCGTCACCTCATGCGAAACGAACGCGGCGAGCGCCAGATCGTGGTCGTGACCGACGGTGAGCCGACCGCGCATCTGCTGGCCAACGGCGAGCCGTTCTTCGCCTGGCCCCCGGTGCGCGAAACCCTGGAAAAGACGATGGCCGAGGTCCTGCGCTGCACGAAGGCCGATATCACGATCAATACCTTCGCCTTGGACATAGAACGCAGCCAGTTTCCGTTCGTGGAACAGATCGCCAAGGTCAATGGTGGACGACTCTTCTATACCGACGTGGACGACCTTGGTTCGTACGCACTCGATGACTTTATGAAGCACCGCCGCGCCGGTTGAACGACTACTAGGTCCTGATCAGGTAATGGAATATTTCCATTTGCTTTTTGTCACGTTTACCGTCACAATGACATGGTTGTAATTACATCAGTGGTGGTAATCACTGGGGGAAGGAATTCACCGTGGAAATCGTGGAATTGATGAGCGGCATGGAAGATCGTGGATGGCAAGCGCGGGCGAACTGCATGGGAGTTGACCCTGATCTCTTCTTCCCCGAGCGCGGCGCGTCAACCCGCGAAGCCAAAGAGGTCTGCCGCGGCTGTGTGGCTCGCGAGGACTGCCTGGAGTACGCCCTCGACAACGGTGAGAAGTTCGGCATCTGGGGCGGCATGAGCGAACGAGAACGGCGTCGGCTGCGTCGCGCGCGCGCCATCGAACGTCGCGCGCAGGCCAGTTGATCTACAGACGACTTTCGATCGTCTGATTCTCACCCAGTCCGAGTTGAACCCAGCGGCTCGGTTCTTCGGCGTCGAGCACGGCTCGAGGAACCAGTCCCACGAGCTCGGCGCGGACGATCTCGCCCCCTTCGGGCAGTAGTGACGCCACTTCGTCGTACACGAGCGACGGAACGACGACCAACGGGTCGATCAGATTGCAGCTGACCTGCGTGAACTCGCCCGCGCGAAAGGCCAGTGAGCGAACTTCACCTCGTCGAACGGCCTTGGCGAGCGCACGGGTGTCGTCCCTCGAGACACCGGACAGCCAGATATTCCACGCGACGAGAATCGGACGAGCGCCGACCGCGACTGCGCCGAGCTTCGGTGATGGCGAGCTCGGTCCGAAGTCCGGCGAAAGACCGTCGAAGGCGCGCCGGCGCACCTCGGGAAGCGTTCGGGTGCCGCCGTCGACCGGTCCGTAGAGGAATGCCGGGACCGCGAAGGTTTCGCTGATCCATTGGGCTGTACGGTCGCGTAGTTCCACCGCTCGAGCTCGCTCCGCCGGCTCCAACGACACGAAGGGCACGACGTCAACGACGCCGAACCTCGGGTGGACGCCTTCGTGGAAGCGAAGGTCCGTCGCGCCAAATGACGCGGTGATGAGAGAGTGCACATCACGGCTCAACGGCTCGGGATCGTTAATGAGGGTGAGCACCGAACGATTGTGGAACTCATCGGCGTGCAGGTCGCGCAGCGAAGGACCGGCGCTCGCGCGAAGGGAGTTCAGCAGTTCGAGATTGCGGCCCTCGGAGATATTGATGACACACTCGAACACGCGAGTGGTGTACTACGAAGCGTCAGAGTTGAAGACGCGCCGACGACGACGCTCGCGAAGGATGCGACGACGTTCGCGCTCTGAGCAGCCGCCCCAGACGCCGTGGTCCACGTGACTCTCGAGTGCGTACTCGAGGCACTGACTCGCCACGGGACAGGTGGCACAGATTCGTTGCGCAATGATCACCCCGACTCCATCTCGCGGGAAGAATGTTCCCGCTGGGTATTCGCGGCACTTACCGTCTGCCATCCATTCGGTACTCATGCTCACCCCCTCGGTGCTCTCTCCATCTCACAGTAGCGACACTTTGTGTGACGAAACGATAACGAAAGGCCCAATTGTTCACAAGCCGATGGTTACCATACCCCTCACAGACCGTTGTAAGCCCTTTCAAAGACAACGGCTCGAAGAACTCCCCAGATTCACTCAATTAGACTGGACTGTCGCAACATTCGCAACGCCTAGAAGGAGCATCGTGAGCCAGGTCCCAACCCCGGAGATCACTGAAGTCGTCGACCCGGTCGGTCACGTCCAGGTCATCTACCTCGGACCCGTCGCGCCTCACTGGGAGTGCCGCATGGTCTTCGGCGACGAAGAGCAGATCCAGGCGTTCGTCGACCGCGTGGACGCGCGGTTGCGTTTCTTGCCACCCCATGATCCGCAGTTCCGTCGCAACCGTGAGCGGGTGAACCGCGACGCCGAACGAGAGAACCTGCTGGTCGAGTGGAACCTCGGGTACGAAGAAGAGAACTAAGCGAGCGGCGAGTTCGTCACTCGCTGGTACCACGCGTTGGGGTCCGCAAGTTCGACCGCCTTCGGCAGACCGTCAACACGCAGTAGCGCGTCGAAGACGCGCAGTGAGTGTTCCTTCGAAAGCGTGTCGACGAACGCCGCCGCCTGATCGTGATGTTCACCTTGCGTGGAGATTCCAAAGAGCGCCGCGGCAGCGTCCTCACCACGCGCGTCACTGCGACGGTGTCGTCGATAGGCCTCGACGAGTGCGGGGCGCGGCCCGAGAATCGCCTCGGTGATTTGGTGGGCGGCCGATTCGAAAAAGGCCAGGAGCACACTCGCCGCCGCATTGATCGCGCGCGTGGCGTCACTCTCTTCGGGCATCTCGATGCCGTCGAGCAACGATTCGGGATTCTCCATGAATCCCGCGATGTCGTCAGGATTGATCATCGTTTGCAGGCGCGAGAGCAGGTCGCCCTGGGCCTTCGTGGACTCGTGCACCGTGTCAATCAAGAGCGCGCGCAAGGCGTCGCCGGTTCCGGGCTGCGTCAGAACCAATGACGCGAGGAACTCCAGCGCGAGAGCGAAGACGTAGACCTCGTCGCGCTCGAGCGACCAGGCTTCGGCGAAGCTCGCGAGGTTGTTCACGACGATCTGGCGTTCGGCGTCAATGCGCGGCAGGGGCAGCGCGGCGAGTGACCACGCGCGCTCTGAGAAGTGACCGGCGACCGAGCCCATCTGGAATCCCGAGAACAGGGGACCGAGGGTCGCCGCCATCTGGGCCATCATCTGGTTCTCACCGAGGTCGAGACTTTCGCCGATGGCGGCGCCGCTCGAGACCATCGGCTCCATGAGCGGACGCCACTGCGTGAGGGCCGCAATCGTGAGAGCGGAGCGATTGACCGCGACCACCGACGCGTCGATCGAGACGCCGAGCAACGAGTCCACGTGTCGCGCGACGAGCGGCGCGAGCTCCTCGATTCGTTGGCGCTCGATCGGCTGAGGATTGGGGTCGCTGTCGTCGCCTCGAGCAATGTTCAAGGCCAGTTGCGTCGCGGTCGTGAACCAGGCGTCCGGACCTTGCTGGCCGAGCATGGAGAAGATGTCGCCGAACATGCCGCCGAAGGGATTGTCACTCATGGTGATAATTTAGAGCGCGCAGGCGAGCGTCATGTCGGCGTGGTGAACGGTGGTGTTGCGAACGAACGTGACGTGGGCCACGGTGAAGGCCGGTGTCAGGTACAGCGCGGTGTCCAGGGCGTCGAAGGTGTCAGTCGACTTGCCGTTCAACGCCGTGATGACGTCGCCCTTTTTCAGCTGCCACTGCGCTGGGCTCTTGGGAATGACCCGAGAAACCGTCACGCCGCCGCCTTGCGCGGTCAATCCGACGATGCCGAGGCTCGCGTGGCAACCACGACCGGTCGCGACGATGTAGGCGATGCGCGCGACGAACTGGGCCGAGTACCAGAGGTGGTTCGTGGAGAGAACCGCGACGACCTGGCCGCTCTGATTGACGGCAATGGCGTCGACGAAGCTATTGAGATTGGCGTCGGATTTCGTCGAGAGATAACTGATGACGCCGGTCGCGTCGCTCGTGGGATCTCCGAGAATCGTGTTCGCCCACGCGTACTGCGGCGGCTTCGTCGAACTCTTCAAGATGGGCGACACCGCGACGACCCATTTGCTCGCGGGCAACGGCGCGAAACTCAATGCGCGAATGTGGCGACCCAGGCGCACGATCGAAAAGCCCATCACTTGGTCACGCCCGACCCAGTGCACCGGAAAGTCGACGTCACCCGGGGTCGAGCCGGTGATGAGCGCGTCGGACGGTATTTGCGTGGTGGTGACGGCGAGATTGTGGGGCAGCACCATGGCGGCGGCGACGTCGACGTGGCCCGGCGTCGAGATCGAGAGGTCGACCGTCTCGGCCGCGGGTCTTCGAGAGTTCGACGGAAGTTGGTTGAGCGTTTGGGCCAGGTGGGGCGTTGCGGGGGGATTGCTTGATTGCGTGAGGTATAGACCGGCCGATCCGACGACCAGCGCGACCGCCATGAGGGCGGCCACGGCGCGAGCCGCGGGCGACTTAATCGGCCAGATTTGGTGGGTCCGGAGCTTCTCGAAACTGGGCAATTCACTCGGGTGCACCCATTCGCGCTCGCCACTCGGGGGCGGCGTTGCACGCGTGCGTCGACGACGCCACCACTCCGCTCGTCCCCGACTCTCCACTCATTGCAGGCTAGTTACCACCAGTAGGCGTAGTGGGTCGCCCTAACATCGTTAACCATGGCATTAGACGTCGCGCTCGACATCGGCACTTCGAACACGCGTCTCGCAACCACTGACCGGGGCATCGTATTTGACGAACCGACAATGGTCGCGATCGATACCAACTCCGGGCGCGTCATCGAGTTGGGCCACGGTGCGCTCGACATGGTCGCGCGCACCCCGCGCCACGTGGTCGTCTTTCGGCCGCTCGCCCAAGGGGCCACTGTCGACTTTGACGTGACCTCGCGCCTCATCGCCGGCCTGTTTGAGCGAGCCGGTGTCTCGAAGATGAGTCGGGCCCGCGTGGTCATGAGCGTGCCCTCGCTGGCGACGTCAATCGAGCGACGGGCCCTGCGTCAGGCGGCTATCCAGGCGGGCGCGCGCGAGGCGACGCTGATCGAAGCGCCCATCGCGGCGGCGATCGGAATGGGACTACCGGTTCAAGATCCGATCGGTTCGGCCGTGACGGTGCTCGGTGCCGGCGCGAGCGAGGCCGCGATCATCTCACTCGGCGGCATCGTCACGGGCAGTGCTCGACGCCTGGGCGGCAATGACCTCGACGCCGCGATTGCGACGTCGCTTCGGATTCAACTCGGCGTCGTCGTCGCGCCGGCGGTGATTGAGAGCTTGAAGTTCGCTCTCGCTTCCGCGCTCGGACGAACCAGGGGCCATTCAGAAGTCGTGCTGGCACGAACAGTCGACCGAGGCGACCTGGTCGAGATTGACGTCGACGCCGATCTCGTGAACGCCGCCGTCTTAGAGGTCGTCACGGTCACGGTGCGCATGATTCAAGAGTGTCTCGGGGACGCGCCGCCGGACCTCTCCCAAGACGTCAGTGCTCGAGGACTGATATTGGCGGGGGCTCACGCGCAGTTGAGTGATTTCGCCGAACTCATCGCCACGCACACCGGCGTCGCGGTCTCGGTCGCCGAGGAGCCGAGCACGGTCGTCATTCGTGGACTTCGACTCTGTCTCGAAGAGATGTCCACCCTGCACTCGCTCTATCGCAACGCCGATCGTTAATCGTCGTCACGACCGAGTTGGTTGACGGCCGCTCGAACCTGCCAGTCGCGGTCTTCGCTCGCGCGCGCGAGTGCTTCGTCGATGTCGGGTCCCTCGAAGTTCGACAGCGCGACGATAGCGCGTCGTCGCACCGGTGGTTTGTCATCGAGCGCGCCAAGGATCGCCGGACGTGCTCGGTCGTCACCGAGTGCGCCGAGGGCTGCGATCGCGGATTCGCGACACCGAGCGTCCTCGTGTTTCGTCGCAATGACGCAGAGCTTTTCGACCGACTCCATGATGAGATGCTCACCGAGCGCGAAGACGGCACCGTCAACGACGAGCGCGTCGTCATCGTCGAGACAGTGCATGAGCGCTTCGAAGACGTGCTCGTCGTCCACTTCCGCGTGAGCTATCTGATTCAACGCCTCACGTCGAACGTCGACGTCCACGTCGCTCAGGGCGCGCAACCAGTCGTCGGAGGTGACGAGGTTCTGGCGAGCCATTCCACGAAGCGCCAGGATCCGATGTCGAGGGATCGGGCCTTGCAGGTTGGTGGACAGGACGTTGGAATAGTCGTCACCGATTGCGAAGCCGGCCCGCAACAGTGATTCGTCAATGCTCTCCGCTAGCGTTGAATCATCACTTTGCATGAACCCATCTCACCACCTCACAAGCGGCGTCGCAGATCAACCGCGCTTTTGATTGTTCTCGTACTGATCCTCGCGGCGATTTTCACACTGGACAGGTGGCCCATCAACGAGTACGCCATAACCCCGGGCGACGCGACGCCGGTGGCGCCACTCGTGAAGATCAAGGGAGTGGCCAGCGAAACGCACCACGGCAAGATCATGTTCACCGACGTCTTTCTCTCGTCGTTGAATAGGTGGCAGTGGTTGATCATGCACTTCGAGCATCATGTTCAATTCGTCTCCTCGAACGAACTCTTCGACCCGGGCGTGCCGACCGACGAACTCCAAGCCCAGGGTTATTTGGAGATGAGTGACTCGAAGCAGGCCGCCCAAGTCGCCGCGTTTGACGCGCTCGGTTGGAAGACGCCCGCGACGCCGACCGGCGCGATCGTGAACTCGGTGGTCGCGCCGTCACCTGCGCGCTCCGCCGGCATTCAGGTCGCCGACGAGATCGTCGGCGTGAATGGCAAAGTTATTGCTTCGGCCTGTTCTCTCATCGTCGCGATGCACTCGATGCCGGCCGGCGTCACGGTCCATCTGTCCACCAAGCGCGCGCGGATTTCAGCGAAGGGCGCGATCTCGTACCGGAACGCTTCGACCGTGACCCTGAAGAGCGCGAAGCCCCCGAAGGGCATTGGATCCGCGGGCTGTGCGGGAGTGAGCGGCGCCGGAACGTCGTATCTCGGGGTTGCGATTGAAAACGGCACCTCGTACCGGTTGCCGGCGCAGGTGAGTATCAATACCGCGAACATCGGGGGACCGTCCGCGGGGCTCGCGATGACGCTCACGTTGATTGACAAAATGAGCCGCCGGTCCATCTCCGGGAACCAGCCGATTGCCGCAACCGGCACGATTGACGTCTTTGGCAACGTGGGCGACGTCGGCGGTGTCGCCGAGAAAACTGTTGCGGTGCAGCGCGCCGGCGCGAAATACTTCTTCGTTCCCCAGGTCGAAGTCGCCACGGCCAAAGCGGCCGCACAGCCGGGACTCAAAATCATCGGCGTGACGACCCTCGCCCAGGCGTTACGCGACCTTCGAGCACTCGGCGGAGCCGCCCCGCAAGCGATTACGCCGCCTCGTTAAGCCATTTTTCACAAAGCCGACGCCGTAGTCTGGATGGAATGGACGATCGGCGAATTCTCTCAAGCACGCGCCAATCGTCGGCTGAGATTGCCCGAATGAACTTCACCACCTTGAGAAAAGGTGGCTACGACCCGAGCGAGGTTCGAATCCAGTTGGAGTCGATCGCGCGCGAAATGGGCCACCTCGAGGCTCGAATTCGCGAGCTCCAGGACCAACTGAGCGAGGCCCAGCGCCGGGCCGCCAATCCGACATTCGACGAAGCCACGCTGGCCAGTGCCTTAGGAGCCCAGAGTGCGGCGATCCTGCGCTCGGCCCACGAAGAGGCTGGACGTGTGACCGCCGAGGCGCAAGAGCGAAACACCCAAGTCTTCACCGAGAGCCAACAGCGCAGTTCGGCCCATCTCATCGAGGCCCAGGAGCGCGCCGCGGCACTGATCGCCGAGGCCGAGAGCACGGCCGGCCAGATCGACCACGACGCCCGTCTGGGTGCGGAGCGACTGGTGGAGTCGGCCAAGGTGAACGGCGAAGCACTCGTCGAAGGAGCCCGCGAACAGGGTCGCGCGATCGTCGAACAGTCCTACGACGCCCGCAAGGCGGTTCTGAACGATCTCGCGGTCAAACGCAAGGCGCTGCAGATCCAGATCGAACAGTTGCGCGCCGCGCGTGACGTCCTCGCCACGTTCGTCACGTCAGTACAAGATCAAGTGGAAGGTGTGCTCTCGGGAATCAACAACTCTGACGATGTCGCTCGCAACGCGGCACTCGAAGCTCTGCGACTTCGACCGAACGTGCCTGAGCCCACGGAAGAGGAAGTTCTCGCGGGCACGCCGCTTCGCCAGGTCGCCGAACCGCAACTCCAAGAGGTCACCGAGACGTCGAGCGAGGCGAGACCACGCACGCGCCGGGCGCCGAAAGAAGAAGTCGTGGCCGTCGCCGACGTGACCGAAGTCTCGATGATCGACGACGACGGTTCGGGCACCGACGTCGTGAATGAGATCTTCGCGCGACTTCGAAAGGCGACGCTCGAGGAGCGTGGTGCGGCTCCGGTGGTGAAGAAGGCTGCGCCCGCGGCGCCCAAGGCAGTGACCGCGACCGGTGAACTGTTCGAACGTCGCGACGCGGCGCTCGCCGAGTCTCTCGCGGTGCTGACGCGAAAGGTGAAGCGCGCGCTTCAAGACGACCAGAACATCATGCTCGAACGACTGCGTGACGTGAAAGCCATGATTACAACGGAACTCGAAGACGAACACGAGCAGCGCTCGCGCTACGCCGACGCCGCGATCGACGCCCTCTCGGACGCTGCGACCGCCGGTGTCCAGTTCGCCAAGGACGAGGCCGGTGTCAGTGGCGGCCAGGTGGAGGGTGCGGCGTTGCAGGACTGCGCCGCCGACCTGGCCGTGACGATCGTGTTGGCGCTGCGAAAGAGAATCCTCACCGACGGCAGTGGCGACGGCCCCGACCGAGCGAACGCCGCCTACAAGGAGTGGCGCGGCGCGCGCGTCGAACGACTGTGCACTGACGCCGCGCGACGGGCCTTCGAGATTGGCGTGATCGCAGCCTCACTGGGCCGCCACGTCCGTTTCTTCGTGGCACCAAATGACGCGCCGTGCGACGCCTGCGCCATGGACGCGGCGTCGGGTGAGCGACCCGCGGGTCAGAACTTCCCGAGCGGCTCGGCCTTCCCGCCGCTGCACGCCGGCTGCGCCTGCGCCGTTATTCCTGTTTGAAAAACGACGTAGGCTCGTTGCGTGCGTAGTCCGACTGATATCCCGCCACGGGCGAGACGACTTGGTCGGTTCTCTCGAAGATTCTGGTTCGGCCTCGCCTTCGTCGTCATCCTCATCGGGTTCTTATCGCTGCGCAATCTCGCAGTCCTCTGGACCGACCAAATGTGGTTCTCCTCGGTCGGTCTCGGCAAGGTCTTCTCGACGCTCCTGATGGTGAAGGTCGGGCTCGGCCTGACCTTCGGCGCCATTTTCTTCTTCATAATGTGGGGCAATCTGCTCCTTACGGACCGTTTCGGGGCGCGCGACCTCTCCTTTGACCCCGAAGACGAGATCGTGCGCCGGTTCCAAAACGTCGTTCGACCGTACGCCAAGCGCATTTACGCCGCGATCGCACTGGTCATGGGTCTGATCGCCGGACTGAACGCCACCGGCCAGTGGAACAAGTACTTGCTCTTCGCCAACAGTCAGCCCTTCCACGTCAAGGACGCGCTCTTCCGTAAAGACCTGAGTTTCTACGTCTTCACGTTGCCCTTCGTGTCCTTCGTCGTGACCTGGCTCTTGGTGTCACTCATCGTCGCTTTGATCGTCACGACCGGATTTCACTACCTGAACGGCGGGATACGCGCGACGAAGGTGACGCCGAGGGTCTCGCCGCGAGTGAAGGCGCACCTCTCGGTCATCGGTGCCGGCATCGCGCTCATGAAAGCGGTCGGCTACGTCATCGCCAAGTGGGAGTTAGTCAATTCGAACAAAGGTTTCGTGCAGGGCGCCAGTTACACCGACGTGCACGCGCGCATGCCCGCTCTGACGATTCTCTTCTTCCTCTCGTTGGCGGCGGCGCTGATTCTGCTCGCGAACGTTCGCATGCGCGGGTGGTCATTGCCGGCCGTCGCCGTTGGACTGTGGCTCTTCGTGGCGATCGTGATCGGCGTGCTGTACCCGACGATCCTCCAAGCCCTCAAGGTCAGCCCCAACCAGGACTCGCTCGAAGCGCCGTATATCCAGCGCAACATCGAAGCGACGCGCGCCGCCTTCGGACTCGACAAAGTGCAGTACTCCAACTTCGCGGGCTCGCCCACTATCTCGAAGTCCACGATCACCGCCGATACGGCAACGCTCGACAACATCCGCCTCTGGGACCCGGCGTCGAACATCGCGCTCGCGACCGTGACTCGTCGCCAATCGATTCACGCGTACTACACGTTCTCGACGCTCGGCGTGGACCGCTATTTCATCAACGGCAAGCTCACGCCGGTCTTGATCGGCGCGCGTCAACTCAACACGGCGAACCTGCCGTCGCAGTCATGGGTCAACCAGCACCTGCAGTACACGCACGGAATTGGTGCCGCGGTCCTCGCCGCGAACGCCGTCGACTACACCACGGGCAACCCCAACTTCGTCGTCTCCAACGTCCCGCCGCAGTCCACGAACGGCATGCCGGTACTCACGCAGCCCGACATCTACTTCGGCATCAAAGACCCCGGTTGGGTCGTCGCCGATTCGAAGCAACCCGAACTTGACTACCAGGTGAACTCGGGTGAGAACGCCGGTCAACCGGTGGAGAACCACTACGCCAGCACCGGTGGCGTCGTGGTCGGCAGCATCTTCAGCCGTATGGCGTTGGCGCTACGCCTCGGCGACTTCAACTTCCTGATCTCGAATCAGATCAACTCCAAGAGCCGCGTCCTTTTCGTACGCGACGTCCAGCAAATGGCCCAGAAGGCTGCGCCGTTCCTCTCCTTCGACTCCAGCCCTTACGCGGTCATCGCCAACGGGGAAGTGCAGTACGTCCTCGACGGCTACACCACGACCGATCAGTACCCCTACTCAGAGAACGCGTCGAACCTCAATGTCAACCAGGGCGGACTGCCCGGCAGCTTCAACTACGTTCGCAATGCCGTCAAGGTCGTCGTCAACGCCTACACCGGCGCGATGACGTTTTACGCCAATGACCCGAACGACCCGATCTTGAAGGCCTACCGCGCGGCGTTCCCCACGATGTTCCACCCGATGAGCCAGATGCCCGAGGCGGTCCGCACGCACTTGCGCTACCCCACAAACTTGTTCTCGGTGCAGGCGGCCACCCTAGGCAAGTACCACATCTCGACGGCGAGCGCCTTCTTCGCGGCGTCGGACCGCTGGGAGATCTCACCCACGACGGGCTCGGGCTCGCCGGAGCAGTCGCTCGCCCTCACGACCGTGACGAACAATGCGGGCAACGTCGTGTCGACGGCACTCGCGCCGATGAGCCCAAACTACCAAGTCGGTTCGTTGCCCGCGGCGAACCACCAACAGCTCTTGGAGAACATCGCCTTCGTGCCCGCCGGTAACTCGTCCACCGTCCAGGGCCTCACGGCCTTCATGATCGCCACGAACGATCCCTCGGACTACGGGCAACTCCACGTGTACATCACGCCCCGCGGCCAATCGGTGACCGGACCAGTGCAGGCCGATTCAGAGATCCAACAGAACGCCGCCACGTCCAAAGCCATCACTTTGCTGAATACCAACGGTTCGAGCGTCCTGCTGGGCAACAACCTCATGGTGCCATTGGACCAGAGTGTGCTCTATATCCGCCCGCTCTACCTGACGAGTACGTCGAACCCGCTCCCGCAGTTGAAGTACGTGATCGCGGTCTTCAACCAGGACGTGGCGATCGAGCCGACACTTCAACAAGCTCTCTCCGCTGTCTTCGGTTCCAATTTCCCGTCCGGCAGCACTTCGCCTGGAAAGACTGGAAGCGGCGGCTCCACGAAGGCCGGTCAAGCCGCCGCGGTCTATCTCACCAAAGCGGCAGCGGACTACACGCAGGGCCAAAAGGATCTGACCAATGGCAATCTCGGCGCGTATCAGAGTGAGGTCAACGCCATGAACGCGCAGTTGCAGTTGGCCCAGGCCGCGCTCGCCAAGAAGTAGCGCAGTGACTCGGCCCTCTATGGCCGAAATCCAAAACTGAGAAGTCGATAGTAAATCAGTGCGGTGACGTCCAGTGGCGGTGGCCGGTCTCGCGCGTGGAGCGACGTATTACTTCGTTGTCAGGGCGGTCAACGGAAATGCCGCCAACTCGGCGTCGAAAGAACCCTCCGCAACGTCGGATAAACGACAACATCGTTTCTCGAAGAGAGATTGCATTCGTAAACAAAGTAGCTACACGTGATTCATGAGTGGAAGTGTTTGGCTGTCGCCGCGATGGCGAACATTTTGGCTGGTTATATCGGCGATATGATGGACTCTGCATCGCGGGGTGGAGCAGTCTGGTAGCTCGTCGGGCTCATAACCCGAAGGTCGCAAGTTCAAATCTTGCCCCCGCCACGAATGGTATGCAGGTCAGGGCCGGTCCGCAAGGGTCGGCCCTTCTGCTTCAAGTGAGGCGGTCGGGGAATCTTCAAGAATCCGGTCAGAATGGGATCGTGATTCCAGACTCGTGGCCGACACCGCCTGAAGGTTGGCCAGTCAGACTTTGCTCAATCCCATATCTGGCCTCCGCGGTTCCGGGGACTGGCACCCCACTGTCTTGGTTGGAAGGCTCCAACTGTCAACGTTTTGCTTACGGCGTTCTCGCCTTGTTTGGACGCAGTTGTCCCTCGCTTCGTTCGCCGGAACTTTGGGAAGACACAGTCGGGACCTTCGTCGTTGATTTACCGCAGCCGTTGGATCTTGTCTTCATTAATAAGGACCGGAATCCGTTTGGCGCCCACATCGGTCTATTGATGGCCGAGGACGAGGTTCTCCATCTCTGTCGTGAAGTAGGCCGACCGACCGTGTGGGCGCTGGACGAGTTTCTAAGGCGCCCTAATTACCGGGTGCTGATCGGTTCGAAGCGCGTCTTCAAAGATGCGTGACTACGGGAAACTCAGATCGATTCACTGAGCGCCCAGGATGTTTCTTACTGACTCTCGGATTCTGATAGCGGATATGCTATCATACGACCATGCGAACTACCGCAATTTCTCCGACAGTCGCGGGGAGCCTGCTGGCATTGGCACGTGTGCAATTGAACCTCACTCAGCGCGAAATGGCAGCGCGAGCAGGCGTCGCTCAATCAACGATTGCTCGAATCGAATTGGGGCGAATTGATCCTGGATTTGAATCGGTGCAACAAATTCTCGCCTCGGTGGGATTAGAACCAAGAATTCATCTCGAAAGTCTTGATGACCACGACCAGTTGTTAATTGAGAGACACTCAAGGCGGAGTGACATTGAACGGCAGCGAGTCGAAGATCGCCACAGAGCGAATGTTGCCGGATTCAGTAATGCGCGAGTAATCGAGGAAGCCAGTGAACCACGAGCTAGAAGCCGAAGTGATAATTGAAGCTTTCAATAGATTCGAAGTTGACTACGTGGTGATCGGGGCATTTGCGGCTATTGCGCAGGCAGTGCCAATTCCTCCCACCATGGATATTGATTTCTATGCGTCTCCCGATTATTTTAATTTGGACCGACTCGCCAATGCCCTTAACCATCTCGACGCGAAAATTCGAGTCAATGATCTGGAGGAGGGCCTTGCTTTTGATCGGTCTCCCCAGTTTCTGGGAAGGATGCAGATGTTGAATTTGACTTGCGAATTCGGTGAGTTTGATGTCCTCTTCAAGGCCGCAGGAATTCAAGATTTTCGGGGTCTAGAGGAGAGGTCGCTCACTGTAGTTGTGGGAAAAACCGAAACGCACGTTGCATCAGTCGAGGATATCGCGCGGTCGAAACGGGCCGCCGGTCGCGTAAAAGATTTGAAAGTCCTGCAGGTCTTCGAGAAGTTTTTGAGGGCTAGGGACAACGACCGTGGTCTTGGTCGTTAGGTAAGTGCGAGTAGTCGGGCCGCTTCGGTGACCAGCACCGTTTCATCATCTCTGAGACACTTCATCGGTTGGACTCGTGCAATCATTGCAGGATTTGGCGTTTGCACATGATTTGCACGCTTCGGTCAATGAAGGCGGCCCCATTGGCCCCTTGGCCATCTTCTTGTTCGAACGCGTTAACGATCATCTTTTCCAGTATTTCCTGGGAATATCAGCGCTAGGTGGACAGATATATTCGTCTGCGCTGGGGTAACCTTTCGTTCCCGAGTCGGGCTCATAACCCGAAGGTCGCAAGTTCAAATCTTGCCCCCGCCACCACTAAAAGAGGGACCCCGAAGCGGGGTCCCTCTTTTGTTTGTGAATTTTGATCTCTCGAGTTGGAAGGTCAGTAGCCTTTCGGCGTGAACCTGAACGTGCGTCGCTTTCTGCCAGGTGAGCGAGTTGAAATTCGTGAGATTCTGGATGAAAAGGTTTGGACGGTCCGTCCGGTCACGGTGATTGAAGACTCCGAAGATCAGTTCGTCTCATACCTTGCTCCCGGCACTCTCATTGACTATCCCGTCGATGTTGAGCACGGGGAGAGGTGCTTCAATATGTGGCTTTCCGGTGAGTGGGAACTCGCTAAGAAAGAGCTCGCAGCGCCTGGAATTCTGCGCATTGCTCCTCGAGGCGAACCGTTTGAAGTATTCGCCGCCGTACTACCTAATGAGGGTGTCGCCTCCTGGTACGTGAACTTCCAAGAACCTCTGCGCCGCCAGCCGCACGGTTTCGACACCATGGACGAAACCCTTGACCTCATTGTGTCGCGGGACCTTTCGAGTTGGCAGCGTCGGGATCAAGACGAGCTCGAGATGGCTGCCGCAATGGGGCTTTACCGCTCGGAGGATGTGGAGCGTCTGCTGGCAAGCTGTTCTTCAGTCGAAGAGCAATTGGCCAGCGGAAAAGTCCCATGGGTCCTGAGTTGGCTCGAATGGAGGCCACTTACGATTGGGGACCTGCTCCAGAATTAGTTGACTCAGTTTTTTCATCTCTTTGATTGCTCTCGACAAATCACCGTCGGCCCACGTTGGTACTGATGGGCTTTGAAATCTAACAAAATCTAATGATAACTAATAAAACTAACAAAACTAACAAAATCTAATAACGGCACGCTACAATGATGGTATGCGCGATCCCTTCAAACCCTCGTTCGGAGTAGACCCACCTTTACTCGTTGGCCGCCAGGACCTCATCGAGACCTTTGTCGACGGTATCGACGCGGGTCCAGGAGCAATGTCGCGGGCCACGCTTTTTACGGGACCAAGAGGTTCTGGGAAAACCGTTCTGCTCAATGCCGTCGAAGAGGAAGCAAAACAGAGAAGTTGGCTCGTTATTCAAGAGACCGCCATCCCGGGGTTAATCAACCGGCTGACGGGCGAACACCTTCCGGGGATGCTCGCTCAATACGATACGAAGGCGGTGCGCCGCCACCTGAGTGGCGTGACCTTTGGAAAAGCGGGGGTGAATTGGACGAGCGAGGACATCCATCGCATCGTTCCCGGGTTGCGGAACCAGCTTTTCCTTCTTGAAGACCTCTTATCCGAAAACGACTCAGGTGTCCTTATCTCTGTCGATGAGGTCGGCAACGAAGCGCGCGAGGAACTTCGAGAGCTGACGACCACGATTCAACACGCGTTTCGAGAAAAGCGCGAAGTCGCATTCGTTGCGGCCGGTTTGCCGGGAGCCGTGAGTGACCTCTTGCAAGACAAGGTGCTCACGTTCTTGCGACGTGCCGACCGCCATCCACTCGGCGCAGTCGACATGACCGACGTTCGAAGGGCGTTGCTCGAGCCTATTGAGGAGGCGGCCCGCTCTGTTGAGGAGGATGTTCTGCAAGTCATGGCGTTGGGTACTGCCGGTTATCCTTTTCTGATCCAACTGGTCGGGTCCTATGTTTGGCGCGAGCATCCAAACGAGAAAGCAATTTCGATGGAAGATGCTCTTCGTGGCGTGGACGCTGCTCACCGTCGAATGGGTGCCTTGGTGCACGAACCTTCGTTGGTTGGTACAACCGAGATTGCACGAACGTTCTTAGTGCAGATGGCCAAGGACGACGGTCCTAGTCGTATGGCTGATATCAAGGAGCGAATGGGAGTCGACGGCAATTACGCAAGCCAATATCGGCTGCGCCTTATTGCCCAGGAGCTAATCAGACCAGTCGGACATGGCAAGGTTGACTTCGCGCTCCCGTATTTGCGGGAGTATTTGAAAGAACACGCAACGAACGACATCTAAGAAGTAGCAATGCCGGGGTACGGAGGTCCAGTCGGATGTGACGAGTCTCATCGCTAGTCGCAGGATGGTCACCAACGTAATGAGACTCATCGGACGAGAAGAATCCGACGTCGCCAACTGCTGGGTGCTGTGTCTCGAGAACGACCGCGCAAGGGTGCGATTTAGCAGTCGAAGCCGTTGCACGCGATTTGCACCTTTCAGTTCCCAAACTGGTGAAAGGCGGCTCGTAGGGTCCTTCGGTCATGTTCGGGCGCGGACTCGTTGAGAATCCTCTGATTCCAGTGTTTCCGGGAAATATCAGTGCGGGTTTGACGGATGTATAGATTCGCGCTGGGGTGGCGAATCGTTCCCGAGTCGGGCTCATAACCCGAAGGCCGCAAGTTCAAATCTTGCCCCCGCCACGAAGAAAAGTGCAGATCGAAGCCGATGCGAAAGCACCGGTTTTTCTGCTTTGGAGGGCGCCGTCGTTACAGATCGGCCGCAGCGTAACCTCAATGCGGGCTGCTTGACCAGCCTGGAGATTGCGACACCGTCTGGAGACGGTCGTACATGTAGGCGCGCCGGCTAAGCACCAGATGAATTGAAATTGACAGGCTGTTAGGTACCTGACAAACTAGTAAGGTGCCTAACAACAACGTAGACCTCGAAGCCGCCGGTACATGGGCCAAGAAGTATTTTCTTGCGAGCCGGGCTCTAATGGAGGTTGTACTGCGTCCGTACGATCTGGGAACTACTCAGTGGCACGTCCTCTATCTGCTCGCAAATGACGAGCCGATAAACCAGCGAGACCTGACACGCACTCTGGAAGTTGAGCGAGCGACACTGAGCGCCATAATCAGTGCACTGGTGCGCAAAGGGCTCGTCGAACAACTATCCGACCCCGACGATCAGCGTCAGAAGGTGCTGCGGTTTACGACCGCTGGCAGGAACCTGTGGGCGACGCTTCCCGATCCGATTGGACTCATCGCCGCAGTCGCTTTTGATGGAGTCGATGCCGCAGAGATTGCGATAGTAAACCGAGTGCTTCGCGAGGCTACTCAACGACTCAATGACTACAAAAAAGAAAGAACGTCGATATGACAATTCTGGTAACCGGCGGAACGGGTCTCGTTGGATCGCGACTCTTGAAGCGATTCGTCGAAGCTGGTATCGATTGCCGTGGACTTGTGCGGCCCGGCAAGAAACTTGCGGTTGGAGTTACCGCACTCGAAGGAGACATACTGCGCCCCGAATCGTTGGCGGCGGCGGTTGAAGGCGTGACGGCAATCATTCATCTCGCCGCACTGTTTCGCACAGGTGATGAAGCTGAAATATGGAAAGTCAATCTTGATGGGACTCGTAACCTGATCGCTGCGGTCAAGGAATACGCTTCCGATGCTCGCTTTCTGTTGGCCAGCACCTCCAACGTCTACGATCCGGACATCTCGCATCCTGGGCGTGAGGATGACCACGTCACCCCAACACTTGCTTACCCCGCAAGCAAAATCGGAGCGGAGAACGAACTTCGCAAGAGCGCACTCAATTGGAGCATCCTGAGGCTCCCTTTTGTCTATGGCGACAAAGACGGGCATTTGGAGTCAGCACCAGGAATGCTCGCCGAAATGAAGTGTCACCCCGCACAGAAACTAAGCGTGCTTCACCACGCAGATATAGCCACGGCATTTGAACTCGCGCTGACAGGAGCGATGGATCGTCTCGTTGTAAATATCGCTGATGAGGCAGCACTGACCATTTACGAAATCGCACAGATCGTTGGCTCTAGGTACGAGTCATCTTCAGAACCGCTTACCAATCCATGGAAGGGTCATATGGACGTGTCGCTTGCTCGTAGGCTCGGCTTCCAGCCAATGGTGCCGACCGTCTACCAAGCGATTCGTGAGGGCAGGCTCTAACCTAGAAATATCCGTTCGCACGGTTCAGAATCATCTCGCTCGCGCCTACCGCAAGCTCGGCATCACCCGTCGTCGCGATCTTCCCGAAGCCCTCGCCTGGTCGGCAGCGGATCGGTCTGGCCTGGGTCACGACCGAAGCCTCACGCCTGCGTCAGGCTCGAACAGCAGTGAGTAGGCGTCGAGAGGTGACTGAGTAGGGCGATTACTCATGTGCCGGGGCTGCTCGTCCGAGCAGAATTCGCAGATTCGAGTGCGGCAAATTGCTGCTTGCAGTCACGTGTCTCGATCGAAAGCGAAGGAATCATGACCACCCACCCAGAGAGAAGCACCGACAAAGGCGTTATCGAGGACCGGCGGCAGCGAGTCCTTCCTCGGCTTGCTACCGCTGCGGTGCTGATGCCGCTTGCCCTGGCGACTATTGGCGTCGCTCCGATGCTCGCTGCGTCGATGGCGGAGGGGGCTTCGGGGGCCTCGTGCCCGGTGCAGACGAAGGTCAACGGTGTCTCTGCTATCGCCTATTGCGGATTAGCCACCGCCAAGCTGAAGATCGGAAACAAGTCGTATTCGTTCAAGAACGGCTACTGCCAGTCGATCAAGACGGCCGGCCTCACTATCGATCTGGAACTCGGAACCCTTGTAGGCACGGGTGAAAAAGGCAATGCAGGAAAGCCCTACTTCGTTCTTCAGCTCTATGCTGGAAAGCAGAGCCGGAGCGATTCTGTCTCGGCAATCTACGGGGGCAAGGTGATCACGGGAGAGGCCGTCGGCGTCGCCGCCAAGGGTTCGATCATCCAGAGCTCATCCTCCAAGGGGACCTTCACAAGCTCAACCCCCCTTCCGCCGAAGTTAAGCGGCTCATGGAGCTGTAACGGCGGCGGGTTTCCGAAGAATTAGCTCAATGTCTGACTGCGAACTTCGGCCAGCAGGAAGTTGGACGCAACGTGAGTTCGAGATCATTTCAACGGTGACTACTTTGTTGTGTGTACCGCAATGACTTGCCGCACGAAAAGCGCAAAATGTCTCCAACCCATCGAGTCAGAGATCGCCCGACCATGGAATTTGGCGGCGATCAATCTGTCGATGTTGTGCGTTGGTTTGTTTACAGCTGGGGCATACATTCCGAATTGATGGAGACGCTGCGGGTGAACCCGCCAAATAGAAATAGTGCCACGACCCACCCTGCGAGTCTTCAATCTCACGCACCTCAAATGTCTCTCGCCAAACGTAGTTGCATCGATTGCAGGAGAACTCGTATTGCTCCAGGTAGCGGTCGTCAATCATCACCAATCACGCTATCGCGAGCCGGTCGAACATAGAAGCGCGCATCGATCAAGTTCGGTGCGGAAGCGGTAGAAGTCGCAATGCGATCTGGAACACGAATGCCTTAGTTGAGCGTGTCTGTGATCTTTGCGTCACATACGGACCTACTTGAAAATGGGTTTTGTTGAGGCGCGTGCAAATCATTGATACGTTTCGAAAGCACAGTGTGCCCGGAGGTAACTTTCGCGGCGCGTCAATTGACCGGGAGCCCCCAGGGGACAAGGGATGATCGGTTTTCCGCCCATGCCTCGAGTAGGTGCGTTGAAAAACGTCTCTCCAACATTAAGAGCGCAGTTACTCCAAAGTAGAGATCCTGCGCAAGTTCTGGTTCGGCGCGGATCAATCCCGTGACCATGCGATCACGTGCAATCTGACCGTGACGCTTGTCCGCTATCACGTGGACGTCGTAAAAACGTCGCCCGGCCGATCCGATTCCAAAGCGCTCGAGTGCCCGACTGTATTGTCCCATCGGCCCAACCGACGTCATTTCGAAGACCGCGAGATGTCCTACGAGGGCTGCGCGCCAGCGCCGATGCAGGGCGAACATCGAGACCAGATTGACCGTCGACAACGTCACTCCAGGTAGGACTTCGACATAGGAGCCGTATGATGAGTCGAGACCAAGTGCACCCATGGTCTCGCCAAAGAGCGTGGAGTGCATCGCGGCAACCTCGCCTGATCCATACTCGTCATATTGGATCGCCACCATGGCAGCTTTTGCTTCGCCCGAAAGCCTCGGAATGCCAAACGTGTGGGGGTCCGCTTCTTTCAACCGATACGCGGATCTATGAACGCACAACTCACGGAATTGTTCCAGCGTTCCAGTCTCGAGGAGATAATTGGAAAGCGAAGGGTTTGGGGACGCCCGAATTGTCTCATCTAAAACTGTAGCCACTTCAAATGGAAAATGAAACTCGACCGGTGCTATTTCATCTCGGAGTCGATCTTCAAAGGCTTTCTCTAGTTCCGCGCGGTACCGAAGTAAGTCCGAATCCCATTCCCAGTTGTAATTGGTCGCTCCACGATAATGCACTTCGTAACAAAGGTAGAGCGCCAGTGCGAAGTCATCATCACTGAGTGCATCGACTCCGGTGACTGGGGGAGTGATACCGAGGCTTCCGGGTTCGCGCCGAAATGCGGAGATCACTGCGGAACTGAGTGGACCACGGGGCCAGGGTAGAAGTGGCCACTTCAAATCCATCGAAGTAGCCGCGCGCGCACTTACAGTGCCCTTCGTTCTGCGGTTATCGTCGACATGGGCCAAAGAAGGTGGCTCTTTTGTCCCTGTCGACGACATTGTGTCGGCGACCTCCGAAGAACGTTCGGCGCTTGTTTTTGACAGCATCATTGCTTTCTTGTCTCGCTTGTTTGACATTTCCCTCCATCTGGTAAAACCTTGCCGTCCAATTCGAGTTGGTCGTTGACAGGAGCATTTTCGACGTCCTTTTAGATATTTCACACCGCAATCTGAGCCGTGATGATCAAGTTGTTCATCTTTGACATGGACTGTCACCTTCTGGATCTTCAAGTTACGACCGCAGTCTCTCCTGAGCAGTTTCTGTCTCCGAACTCTGATTTTCTTGCTTGAGTCAACCTCCATTCGTCACGAAAATCCATATGACTACTGCTCGCCGCCGCCCATCACGTCGGTGTCGGATTGGCTCTCGCCACCCATCACGTCGGTGTCGGATTGGCTCTCGCCACCCATCACGTCGGTGTCGGATTGGCTCTCGCCACCCATCACGTCGGTGTCGGATTGGCTCACGCCACCCATCACGTCGGTGTCGGTTTGGCTCTCGCCGCCCATCACGTCGGTGTCGGATTGGCTCTCGCCGCCCATCACGTCTGGATGGTCACGACCCTCCGGTACCACATCACTTTTCTCCTTATCCATCTTTCTCCTTTCATTGTCGATTCGATCCGCAGATATGTTCATTCCCGCGCGGGGCGATGTCACTGCGAAAGGGCAAACGAAATGAAGCACCACTTTGGCGATTGACCTGCGACTTCATCGTGTTGCCATCTGGAAGCACGGAAAGTGGTTTTCAAGCGACGAGAGAACATGCGCCCCTCCGGCCGCCCGAAGCTCATCGACCGAGAATCGGCCGCTGGCGACTGCGACGGACACCGCACCGCATGCGTTGGCTGCGGCCACGTCACGAGGGGTGTCGCCTACGACGTAGACATGATTCAGACTGAGATTTTCGTGGAATTGTGATGCCTTCGCGATGGCGATCCGTGTGACCTCAGTTCGATTCGGTGAATCGGAACCGTACGCGCCGAAGACGAAATGTCGATTGAGGTTTGCGGGTATCAATTTGATCCGCGCCGCACCCTCCAACGCGCCCGAAACCAGTCCGAGCGTCACTCCCGCCGCCTGGAGTTGATGGAGAGTCTCTTTCGCACCCGCGAGTAGTCGATATCCCGCCGAAAGCTTGATGTCGTCAGCCAGATGCAATAGATAATGAGCGTAGAGTCGAGAAAGTTCGTCGTCGCTCGGTCCGCGATGAAGTATTCCGCGGAAGGTCGCTCGAGCCACTTGCGGGTCTGTTTCACCCGCTGAGGAGTGCTCGCCGATATCGGCACTGACGCCGTAAAGTTCTTCGAACGCGGCCGACCAACTTCTCGCGCCGGATCCCCCCGTGTGCACGAGTGTTTCGTCGATATCGAATAGCACGACGACTGGTGCGTCCGTCTGTAGAGGAATGGTCAAAGGGCGCCTCGCGCATTCTTCTCGTCGTGACCGCCGAAGCCCTTGCGCATGGCCGACAAGATCTTGTCTGCGAAGTCGTCGAGTCCACGAGAAGCGAACCGCGAGTAAAGTGCCGTCGTAAGTACGGGCGTCGGAACACCTTCGTCAATGGCAGCGATCGACGTCCAGCGGCCTTCACCGGAGTCCGAGACTCGTCCTGCGTACTCGGCCAGGTCGGGCGCATCGAAGAGCGCGGTCGCCGTCAGGTCTAAGAGCCATGACTCGATGACGCTGCCACGACGCCACACTTCAGCCACGGCGGTAGTGTCGAAATCGAACTGATAGAACTCCGGCTGCTCCATAGGTGCCGTCTCGGCGTCCACTTCACTGTGTTGCCGTCCCGCGTTGGCACAGCGCAAAACGTTGAAGCCTTCAGCCAGCGCTGCCATCATCCCGTACTCAATGCCGTTGTGGACCATCTTCACGAAATGACCAGCGCCGTTGGGACCGCAGTACAAGAACCCCTGCTCTTCGGAAGTCGTCGCACCGGTACGACCTGGCGTTCGAAGCGCGGATTCCGCACCCGGCGCGATGCTCAAGAAGATCGGTTCAAGCTTCGCGACAATTTCAGGCTCGCCGCCGATCATGAGGCAATAACCTCGTTCGATTCCCCACACCCCTCCACTCGTTCCACAATCGACGAGGTGCAAGCCCTGTCCGAACAACGTGGTGGCTCGGGTCATGTCATCTCGGTAGTAGGAGTTCCCGCCGTCGATGATCGTGTCGCCTCGGTCCAAGAGACTCGCGAGATCGTTAATCGTCTGGCCGGTGATGTCGCCAGAGGGCACCATTACCCAGACGACTCGAGGGACCTCCAATTTGCTGATGAGGTCCTCCAATGAATGGGCCCCGATGGCACCCTCCTTCTGGAGTCTCTTCACGGGCGCGGCGCTCAAGTCGAAGACGACGCACGAGTGGCCGTCGCGTATGAGACGACGTGAGATGTTGGCCCCCATTCGTCCAAGCCCCACGACGCCGAGTTTCATTGGCCTATTTGTAGCCATCTATTGGTCTCCTCTGGAGGATGGCGCAGAATTCATTGCTGATTTGAATGTGTTCGTCGCGGATATCGTTGTCATGCCGCGACCGTTCCGGCGGTGGTAAGCCATGGAATCTGCCATGGAGTGTGGCCCTTCAAGAGTTCGTCGGCCTGTGTTGGACCCCACGAACCGGGAGCGTATGCAATTACGGAGGGCGGCTGCTCAATCAGGGGTTGCAGGACTCGCCAAGTCTCTTCAACGGCGTCCTCTCGGGTGAATTGAGAGAGGTCGCCGGAGAACGCGTCGTGGAAGAGACGCTCGTAGGCGCCGGACGGTGTGCCAAGTTCGGCCACGAATGAGAGATCGAGGTGAACGTCTCTCGACCCTCGACCGTCGGAACCCTTTGACACCATGGTGAGCCGCACACCGGGATCAGGGTTCACCCGGATGATCAGCTGATTCGCGTCACCGTGATGCGGGATGTTCAAGAAACTCAGGCGAGGTGGTCGCTTGAAGATCACTCTCACCTCGGTTGCGTCAACGGGCAACTCCTTACCGGCTCGAATAAAAAACGGTACGCCCGACCATCTCCAGTTCTCAATTGCGAGTCGCAACGATACGAAGGTCTCAGTCTTAGACCCCTTCGTGACGCCCGAGACATTCTGGTATCCGTCGTATTGACCTCGAACGCAACGCGCGGGGTCGACAGCGGACATCGCTCGGAACACGTCAACTTTTCGGTCCCACAACGCCGCGGGACCAGGTCTCACTGGCGCCTCCATCGCGAGCACCGCGACGATCTGTAATAGGTGGTTCTGAACCACGTCGCGAAGTGCGCCGACGGGATCGTAAAACGCCCCACGATCATTCACGCCGAAATTCTCGGCCAAAGTGACATAGACGCCACTAACGTGATCGCGATTCCACAACGGTTCAAACAGTGAGTTGGCGAAGCGCAGGCAGGTAATATCGGACACGGGCTGTTTGCCTAAGAAATGGTCAACACGAAGGATCTGCTCTTCGCTGAGAATTTCATGCAGTTCGTCATTGAGGGCTTGCGCCGAGGCGAGATCGTGACCAAATGGTTTCTCGAACATAACTTTGGCGTCACGAACGAGGTCCGCCTTTCCGAGGGCGACGACGACCGGGGCGAAGAGCGCGGGGGGAATCTCCAAGTAGTACAACGGACGCGAGCAACCCTTCAATTGCTTGGCCAGCGTCTTGTACGTCGCGGCGTGCGTGAAGTCACCCTTCAGGTACTTGAGTCTTTGCGCAAGTCGATCGAAGACGTCGACCTTCACTTGCGTTCCGGAATCGTCCAACGCTGTTCTCAACGCCGAGCGTAAGTCATCATCGGACCAGTCCTCTACGGCGACGCCAAGGATCGGGAAGTTGAGAAGTCCGTCCGTTTCCAAGTTATATAAGGCCTGGAAGGTCATCTTCTTTGCGAGATCCCCCGTTATGCCAAAAATGACGAGAGCATCCGTTGCGTTTTCAGAATTCTTGCTCACATCCATTTCACCACCCGCTCATCTTCAAGGGTCGACCGGTTTGCAGAGTCTCGAAACCTTCGAACTACGGAATGCCGTCGACAGGGGTAGGGGGTAGACCCCTGTCGACGAACGGCCCACTTCGTCCGGAGCGCGGACGACCAACTTGCGCGGAGAAGGCACTCGTCACCTTCTTTGTATGCGTTTCGACTATTCGGCGCCCGGCTTCGATTTCTTTCCCATGTCGAGTTGAATCGAGTGTTGGCGTTGAGCGTTTTCGCACCTTCCGGTTCCATCAGATCGAGGGGGAGGGCGAAGTCTTTTGCGGTAGTGGACTCAAACACGTAATGCCCTCTTCTAATCAATTTCGGCGAATGTTGATCTAGCGAGAGGCAGGGTCTGGGCGTCTTCAATTTGAGCGTACGATGCTCCATGCGATATGTCAACGGTCCTGGATTCGACGCGTCGCAGCGGCTCCTAGCCATCCTGTAGGTCAGTTTTCTGTTTGTAATGCTCGATGGCAGTTCAGTCACTTTCACTCCAGTGGAGGAGTCGCAACGTCACGGACTCCAGGTGACGTGCTTAAAGCGTTGAACACCCCACGTACGCCGCCTTTCAATGACACCTTCTAGATCGTGAGCAAGAGCGGACAGGTTACCTATGACTGAGATGCGAACATTGGTCCGACGAGAAGTCCCACCCGACACGGACAGCCGTGCCATTAGGCGTGCATTCCAACTTCGCATTTACGTCGAGTGGTCACCGTGAAGCGATACATGTCAGTCGACCAAGAATTGACGTCTCTGGATCTGCTCGAAAGTTGGAATCTTCTTTTACACCGTCTGTTTGATCAAATTGACGAATGTCGAGAGCCATCGGTCGAGGATCGATACGACTACGGCACTCTCGCGAAGCAGGTCATTCGGCACCCATCGACGTTCATCAGTCCAGTTTGATGAATGTGGCCGCCGACGTCTCGACCAAGTTGTCTCTTCGCCATATCGGTAATCGAATGGCGAATGGCGATTGGCGGCACGGTGCGACGATGGTGGTGCGACGTTGTGGGAGACATGGCCCGAAATGTGCAGGTCATCAACTTGAATCACGGACAAGATCTTGATGGCCCATTGATGGTTCTCATTGATGCGATTGTCCCTGAACCTGACTGGGAGCTCCTCGAAGCGATACCGCTCCTTCGTGAGTCGTTGGATGATGACGACATCGCCACAATGTTCTACAGCGCTCGTTACGCAATTCAGCACGTGCCAACGAGGCTAAATGTCAAAGGACCGCGGTGGTACGAGAGCGCCAATCGTCTCAGGCATAGTCATGTTGTATGACCACCTCCAGGACTATTCAACTAGCAATCACGGCCAGCCCCGTTCCTAACCTGTCCATCTGAGTTAGCTGGCATGAATTCTCGCGACTGTCGAACGATGTATCGATTTAGCCGTTGGCGCGGTGATTGGGCTCTGGGAATGAGCCGTTTCGATGATTCGACAGTATCGGGATCGTCCTACTGGAACCTGTTGGTTGCGAACCGAGAATCACGTTCGATGTTGGCCATGTCGTCATGAAATCTTTGCGCCGTTCGCAAGCGTTTTGAATTAATTGACATATCGCATGCGGAGTTTTACTCTCTGAACGAAGACGCCTAGACCTCGCAAATCTTCGCGGTGGAATTCATAATTAGCGAGGACGATGATGGTGATGATGGCAAAGACGGAATCCGAGGCGTTAAACACCCTAATCTGGGCGCGCGTCGACAGGTTGCGCTGGTCGCAAATCCGCCACCGTGACCGAACGGCCTCTTTTTCTCGACTGGTTTCATCGCAGGCACGGGTATTGGTTGCGAGTACGCAGGGCGCGGCGTATCTCACGGTGAGCGAGATTGCTCGAGCTACGCGGCCTGCCATCGGAAACGCAAATCGTGATTAGCGAACCGACGTGAAACAAGGGGTCATTGCCAGAAACCGGTGGGTCGACAGAGCACAAGAGTCGGCCGTTGTTTGCTCGCGTCGAGGTCTGCCATGATTCAACATCCGGCGTTTTCGGTGGAGCCATGGTGCCTGCGGGAAAACGAATTGGACCTAGGCGTCTTAGCCCAGAGCGAGTCACTGTTTTCTCTTTCCAACGGACACATTGGTTGGCGCGGCAATCTCGACGAAGGAGATCCGTACGGTCTTTGCGGCTCCTACTTGAGCGGCGTGTACGAATATAAACCGGTGACTTACGCCGAGTTTGGTTTCGGGTACCCCGTCCAAGATCAGGTAATGATTAACGTCGCCGACGGAAAGACGATTCGACTCTTGGTGGACGATGAACCTTTCGACGTTCGCTACGGCGTACTACATCGCCACGAGCGGGTTTTGGATTTTCGCGCTGGGGTTCTTCAGCGCCGGGTCGAGTGGTCATCGCCGTCTGGTCACAGGGTGCACGTGACGTCCACTCGCCTGGTATCACTGGTTCAGCGTTCCGTCGCCGCCGTCAGGTACGAAGTCGAGGCGGTCGATCGTCCGGTTCGCCTCGTCATCCAGTCAGAGTTGGTGACGAACCAACCACCTTCGCCCGCGAGCAATGATCCGCGCGCTTCCACGACGATCGACAACCCGTGGCGGGCCGTGGGTCACTTCAGCGCCGGGACTCGCTGCGAGTTGGTGCACCGGACCATGCGAAGCGAGGTCACCGTGGCGGCCGCAATGGACCACGTCGTCGAGGGTCCGCATACGACGATCGTCGCCACTGAATGCGATGAGGACCTCGGCCGCGTAACGATGCAGGTCTCCCTTGAACCGGGCGAGCGTTTGTCGCTGGTGAAGTACGTCGCGTACGGTTGGTCTTCGCATCGAACGAATTTGTCATTGCGGGACCAAGTTGACGCCGCTTTGGTCGTCGCTTCACGCGCTGGTTGGTCGGGTCTACTGGTAGAACAGCGACGTTTCCTTACGGATTACTGGGATCGCGCGGACGTCGAGATCGATGGTGATGACGAGATCCAACAGGCCGTTCGCTTCTCGCTCTTCCACGTGCTGCAGTCCGGTGCTCGAAATGTACGTCGAGGCATCCCTGGAAAGGGTTTGACGGGTACGGGCTATGACGGGCACGCGTTCTGGGATAGCGAGACGTTCGTGTTACGCGTACTCACCTACACCCTGCCAGAAGCCGTCGCACACGCGTTGTCGTGGCGTCACGACACGCTCGCGAGTGCGAAAGTACGAGCTGTCGTCCTTGGTCTGGACGGTGCGGCCTTTCCGTGGCGCACGATCACGGGCGAAGCGTGCTCGGCGTACTGGCCCGCGGGAACCGCCGCCTTCCACGTCAACGCCGACATCGCTGACGCCGTCATTCGCTACCTCCACGCGAATGAGGACGAGGATTTTGAGCGAAGCGTGGGACTGGAGCTGTTGTGTGAAACGGCCAGATTGTGGTGCTCCCTTGGTCATTATGGCTTCAGTGGATTTCGAATTGACGGCGTGACGGGTCCGGACGAGTACAGCGCGATCGCTGATAACAACATCTATACGAACCTCATGGCGCAGAGGAATCTACGCGCGGCGTGCGCCGTCGCGCTGCGCCATCGTGAAGAGTCGCTCGCCTACGGAGTCGACGAGGCGGAGATCGTTGCGTGGTCTTGCGCGGCTGACGAAATGGTCATTGCCTTCGACTCGACCCTGGGGGTTCATCTGCAAGCAGAAGGTTTTACCGATCACCAAGTTTGGGACTTCGTTGACACCAAGAGTGAGCAGTATCCGCTCTTTCTGCACTTTCCATATTTTGATCTCTATCGCAAGCAGGTTGTCAAGCAGGCTGATCTGGTTCTGGCTATGGAGTTGTGCGGAGACGTCTTCACTCTCGAGCAAAAGAGAATCAACTTCGACTATTACGAAGGGGTCACGGTACGTGACTCGTCACTCTCGGCTTGTTGTCAAGCAGTAATCGCAGCTGAGGTTGGCCACCTGGCACTGGCGTATGACTACCTGAGCGAAGCGGCCCTGATGGATCTCGACAATCTTGAACATGACACCCGCGACGGCCTTCACATTGCGTCGTTGGCGGGCACATGGATTGCGTTGGTAGCCGGTTTGGGAGGTATGCGCGAACGTAACGACACGCTAAAGTTCGCCCCCCGGCTCCCCAAGGGGATCACTCGACTGGCGTTTGGTATGGAGTTTCGGGGCCGACGACTTCGCGTTGAGACGACGCCGTCGACAACGAGTTACACACTCAGGTACGGGGACGATTTAGAGTTCTTTCATTTCGACCGAGCGACGACTGTGTCAACAAACATTCCGACCGTCTTTGAGGCAGAGGACGATGGCGAAACGGGCCCACCGCACCCGGCTCCCAGCCAGCCCTGGGGACGAGTTCCCTCACCTCGCATCCCCAAAAGTCTTCTCGAGTAATAGGAGGAATCATGAAAACTGAGAATGCAACCAAGGACGCCAAGCACGAAGATCTTGGCGTCTATGACGCGTGGCTGTTTGACATGGACGGCGTGTTGACGAACACCGCATCCGTGCACGCAGCGGCATGGAAGCAGACCTTTGACGAGTTCTTGAAGGCCGAGTCCTCTCGTACAGGAACAACGTACGTGCCGTTCGACGCCGAGAGCGACTATGAGAGATACGTCGACGGCGAACCACGAGAGGACGGGGTGCGCAACTTCCTGGAGGCACGTTCCGTCAAGTTACCCGAAGGCGCCGATGACGATGCGCCCGACAAGCGCACCGTCAAGGGTGTTGGCAACCGGAAGAATGAACTATTTCTCACGGCAATGAAAAGAGACGGCGTGAAGGTCTTCGACGGTGCGGTCGCGCTCGTATGCGATCTTCGTGCACGTGGAACCAAAGTCGCAGTCGTGTCCGCGAGCGAGAACACTAAGACGGCCCTCGAAACGGCGGGCATCGCAGACCTGTTCGACGCGATCATTGACGGACATGTCGTAAAGGACCTCAATCTCGCGGGAAAGCCAGCACCGGACAGCTATCTACAAGGCGCGAAAGCTCTCGGTGCAGAGCCGGGCAATACCGTGGTTCTGGAGGACGCCCTTGCCGGCGTGGAGGCCGGACGGGCCGGCCACTTCGGGATGGTCATCGGCGTCGACCATCACGACACGACCGGAGCGCGCGACTACGCCAATGAACTTCACGATCACGGCGCGGACGTTGTTGTGACTAACCTCACGGAACTTGTGATCGAGGGATAGTCGCAGCCGAGTACATCGCGTTTTGGGGCTGACGAACAGTGACGTAAGAAGCAAAGCCAAATCTTCGCTTCGAGGTTGCGTCCGGCGGTCAGTCCACGAAGCGAAAGGTTCGAATTGCGCGGCTAGGTCGTCACGAGAATAAACTTCATCGTGATACGATGCTATCGTGGTACGAGTGAAACTGACAGATGACGCATACGCGCACCTGCTTGAGTTGCGGACGGGAATGAGGCACTTCGAGCATTGGAGCGAGCAACAGGCCAGGGCAGCCGGACTGACGACTGCCCAACATCAGCTTCTCCTGACGATTCGAGGTCACGATGATGTGAGAGGGCCCACTGTCGGTGAGATTGCAGCCTATTTATACTTGCGTCATCACTCCGCAGTCGGACTGATTGACCGGGCGGAAGCATCGAGACTGGTTCGGCGCACTCGAGATGACTACGATCACCGCGTTGTGCGACTGCACCTCAGTATCGATGGCGCGATGCGACTCGAGAGGCTTTCAGCCCTCCATGTCGAAGAGATCGAGCGCTTAAGCGCCTCGTTTCGGAATGCGTGGGATGGTTTGGCGCCGGTGGTGCAACGATCTCACGGTTTGGCAAACTCATCCGCAATTCCATCGTGAGAGTTTCGTCCCACGACTTTGACTTATGGCCCAATTGAGAGATGCAACACGCATTTCCCCAAAGGACCCGCTGCTTGCGCTCATGACGCACATCGAAAAGGTCAGACGGGTCCTCGGGGCGGAAAGGTCACCGACATGGTGATGATCAGTGATCGACCGGCCGAGGTCGAGGACCGCGTCCCTGGGCATTGGGACGGAGATCTCATCCTCGGCGCCGGCGGTCGAAGGGCCGTCGGCACAATGGTCGAGCGCACCACTCAACTGACGTTGTTATTACACTTGCCCGATGGACGGTCGGGCATCGACGTCGAGAAGGCCATGAGCGAGGCCGTGAAGAGTCTGCCAAAGGAACTCTCGCGCTCAATCACCTGGGATCAAGGCGTCGAGATGTGCCGACACCTTGACTTCACCATCAGGACCGGAATACCGATCCATTTCTGCAACCCTCATTCGCCCTGGCAGCGCGGTTCGAACGAGAACACCAACGGTCTGCTCCGTCAATACATGCCCAAGGGCACGGACCTGACCAAGCACTCAGCCAACGAACTGCGAAAAGCTCCAGCGGAGCCTCAATGGACGTCCGCGCGCGACCCGCGGTTGCATGACACCATTACAGAAGTTCACCGAACTCGCTTAGCTCACCAATTGAAACCGCCGTGTCTAGACGTGCAGCGGTCCCTCTCACGAGCGACGACGGCAATGCAAATCAGGCCTCCCGACCAAATCGACGCCGCGGCCACTACCGTTGGCACACCAACTGCATACAGCACGACTTCTCACTGTCGTTGCAGTACGTTTACTCTAGTATAATCTAGAAAATTAAATCGACGCGATGTGCTTCGAATCTCCGAATATGCAGTGACCCAGAGGGAGTACGAATTCATGACCATTTCGCAGCGACAGGTCCTCGAAGGGAATCCTCAGAACCATCAGACGATCGTCCAGAACACTGGGAACCCTGTGAGCGCACCAGCCAAAACCGTGAACTCGGGCTTCGCCCACAAAATCGCAGTAGTCGAACTCGGTATCGTCTTCTTTGGAGAGGTGATTCCCCCTGCAACAGCGGAAGAGTCCTTCAACCACCGTTCCGACGAAGCCCGCTCGGACCTGGGTAGCTCAATGAACGATATCGACACCGAACGTCAAGTACTCAGTCGGCCGTCGAGTCACCGGCCAACGCGACTTCGGTCTCGGCGAGACTCATTGAAGCCCTCCAGATCGGTGGGCATTTCAGGGCGCGCGTTGCCACTGCGGCGGTCGTTTTGCGAACTTTAGTTCTCTCTCTCGTCGCAAGAAGTACCGCCTTCCTCCACGGACTCGCTGGGCTAGTAACGAGCGAGCCGTTCGCGCTGCACTCGCGCGAGACAGACTCTGACGCAAGCTTGTTTCGTGGTCTCGATACGCATCATTCAGTGAAGTCATCTACCAAACTCTTGGAGAGAATATTAAATCGGAGACGCCTTTGGTGCCGCGTGCGACGTGTTGTTGCGCTCCCGATTGCCGCGCTGGCCCTCGCCGGTTGTACCGTGCCGACCTTCGGTGCCGCGCCCGGAGTCACCACGAGTTCGCGCTCCGCGTATCACCTGTGGCAAGGGTTCTCCATTGGCGCCGCCCTCATCGGGAGCCTCGTCGTGGTTCTCATTCTCTGGACGATGGTTTTTCATCGTCGCAAGGGCGACAACATCCCCGAGCAATCGCAGTACCACATACCTCTCGAGTTGACGTACGTCATTGTGCCGATTCTCATCGTGATCGGACTCTTCGCCTGGACGATGGTCGTGGAGAATCAAGAGGTCGCCAACCCCAAGACCAGCGTCACGATCAACGTCAACGCGTTTCAGTGGGGCTGGAAGTTCACCTACCCCGGCCAGGACGTGGTCGTGATTGGTCAGACCACTCAAAATCCAGAGATGGTCATGCCGGTGAACGAAAACGTCCACATCAATCTGACGTCAACGGACGTAATCCACAGTTTCTACGTGCACGATTTCAATTTCTCGCGACTGGCGCTGCCCGGGGTGTTGAATCAGTTCACCTTTCGCGCCGTCAACACCGGCACGTTCCAGTCCCAGTGCAGCGAGATCTGCGGGCTGTATCACTCTCTAATGTACTTTCGCGTGAAAGTGGTCACCCGGCCCCAGTATGAAGTCTGGCTGGAGAGTAAGGCCAACGCGGGCGTGGCGCAAGCGTCACGGATCACCAACAATCAGCAGACGTCGTCGGTCGTGCCGACGAAACTCACCAAGAGCAAAGGGGACAACTAGTGACCGACGTTCTCGACCCACCGATTCTCGCCCAACCCGGAGATCATGGTCACGCTCACGAAGGTCCGACGGGTATCTTGAAGTGGTTGACGACGACTGATCACAAGATCATCGGCCTGTCCTATACCGTGACCTCGGTCATCATGATGGTGATCGGTGGTGCGTTGGCCGAGATCATTCGCGCCCAACTCACTTCGTCCAACAACAGCTTGGTCTCGCTCGCCCAGTACAACGAACTCTTCACCATGCACGGCTCAGTGATGATTTACCTCTTCGCAGGGCCCTTCGCCTTCGGAGGACTGGCCAATATCCTCGTGCCCATTCAAATCGGTGCGCCGGACATGGCCTTTCCCCGACTGAATGCGCTGAGTTACTGGCTGTACCTGATGGGCTCGATCACCATGTTGATGGGTTTCTTCACCGCCGGGGGCGCGGCCAATTTTGGTTGGGTCGCCTACGCGCCGCTGTCGAACTCGATCAACACCCCCGGCGCCGGTGCGGACCTGTGGATCGCCGGGCTACTCCTTACCGGATTCTCGGCGATCTTCACCGGGGTGAATCTGACCGCGACGATTTTCTACTTGCGCGCGCCGGGCATGACGATGTTTCGAATGCCGATCTTCACGTGGAACATGTTGGTTACCGCGATCTTGATCCTGCTGGCATTCCCGGTACTGACCGCCGGACTGATCATGCTCTACTGCGATCGACACTTCGGTACCCATATCTTCTCGGTCCAAGGCGGTGGAGTGCCCGTGCTCTGGCAGCACATTTTCTGGTTCTGGGGCCATCCGGAGGTCTATATCTTGGCCCTGCCGTTCTTTGGCATGGTGACCGAGATCATCCCGGTCTTCTCGCGTAAGCCCGTCTTTGGTTACAAGGGCATGGTCTTCGCGACGATGACCATTGGCGCTCTCTCATTGGGTGTATGGGCGCACCATATGTTCACGACCGGTGTCGTCTTGCTGCCCTTCTTCTCGATCATGAGTTTCCTTATCGCGGTGCCGACGGGCATAAAGTTTTTCAACTGGATCGGCACGATGTGGCGAGGCGAGATCTGGTTCTCTACAGCGATGCTGATGGCGATTGGCTTCTTGTTCACGTTCCTCGTTGGCGGTATCACTGGCATCTACCTCGCCAGTCCCCCGATCGACTTTTTCACCCACGACACGTACTTCGTGGTCGCGCATTTCCACTCGATCGTGATGGCCCTGGTGCTCGGCGCGATGGGCGGTCTCTACTACTGGGGCCCGAAGATCACCGGTTATCTCTTGAACGAGACGATCGGCAAGATGCAGTTCTGGTTCTTGTTCATCGGCATTCAGGTCTTCACGTTCCCGATGTACCTGTTGGGCCTGCGCGGGATGCCTCGACGGGTTGCGGCGTACCCACTTCACCCGTCGTGGCAGACCCTGAATGAACTCTCGACCGTCGGCGCCGTGATGATCGGCGTCTCAACGGTCTTGTTCATGGTGAATATCGGCTACAGCTGGAAGAAGTACCCGGCCGGCGACAACCCGTGGGACGGCCACACACTCGAGTGGTTCACCACGTCACCGCCGCCGCACCACAACTTCTACCGACTACCTCGGATCCGCTCTGAACGTCCGACCTGGGACTATAACCACCCTGACCGTCCCGCCAAAGCACACGGTCATCACGACAATCAAGACGAAGTGCCTGTCGTATGAGGGTCGAAGCGCGAATCCTACTTAGCCTTGGCTCGTTTTTTGGATTCATGTCGGCTTTGTACTGGTTCTGGGGACACGAGAACGCGGGAGGTGTAATGATCTTCGCCGCGATGTTGCTCTGCTTCGTGCCGGGCAGTTACTACTTCTGGTGGAGCCGTCGCATGAAGGAGCGTCCCGAAGACGACCCCAACGCCACCCAGGCCCAAGGGGCCGGCGTGATCGGCGCCTTTCCGGGCACGTCGATCTGGCCTTTCACGCTCGCCATGGGTGCGTTCTTCGTCGTGCTCGCGTTGGTCTTTGGGATTTGGTTCTTGGTCCCCGGATTCGGTCTTGCGGCCTGGGCACTGTTCGGGGGGACGGCCGAAGGCCGTCGAGGCGGAACGCACTGACGCGTTGAATGCGTCCACGTCCCTTCGACGTCGCCTCAACCTTGGGGCCAAGCTCACCCCTCACCCGAAATGCAACGTCCGCGACGAGTAGTTCATCGTTACGCATTTCTGGCTCGCTAAGTTCCACGCTTCGCGACGACGACATCGCGGTGCCAACCCGGGTGGGTTCTGCGAGAAGCATTACGCTAGGTGTCTTCGAAGAGAAATCTCAACGAAGTCTGTCGTGCTCTAGCTCCCGCAGCAGATCCACATCACCAAGATTCCGCGATCGAGTGCCCGATGTCGTTGTGGGTATTCGTAGACCGTCGCCGAGATGGGTGCCCGCTCACGAGTGATCCTCGTGGGGGCTGACGTAACTTCCCACTGGTGAGCGCAAGCCGACCGCAAAGCGGTTCCATCCGTTGATGGCCACTATTGCGAGAGTGAGCGCGACGATCTCCTCGGGTGTGAACTGACTCGCTACTTGCTCGTAGACATCGTCGGGTGCTCCTGAACTCGACAGCATGGTGAGCGCCTCGCACCAGGCGAGTGCCGCGCGTTCACGTGACGAATAGATCGGCGCCTCGGACCACACGACCACGAGGTGGAGTCGTTGGTCGTCAATGCCGATACCCTTGGCATCCTTCGTGTGCATGTCCACGCAGTAGCCACAGCCGTTGAGCTGGGACGCTCGCAGTTTTACCAGTTCGAGCAACTCCGGATCAAGGGAACTTGAATGAACGGCCTGCTCGAGTCCCGCCATCGCGGTGAGTGCAGCGGGAAAGACATTTCTGTAATCGATGCGCATTGTCATACCTGCTTCGTTGGGACCGCCTTTTGCCGGCAGTCTTGAACTCTCGGATCGACCAGGACACGGGCAGCCAGTTTCCCGATCGATCTCAGTGAGCCGAGATTAAACTGTTTTTCTAGTCCATACTAGTGAAAGAATTCTCTCATGGAGCCTTCCTTTGACACTGACGGCAGGTCAGTTGACGCCTCGTCCCAGTCCAACCGTGAGGTCCGCCGCGTCACGAACCGGAAGCCTGCACGTTGGCAGGCCGCCCAAGTTCTTGACGTTATCGAAGAGGCTCCAGACGCCATCACCTTGCGGTTGCGACTCGAGGAGTCCACCGGCTTTCTTCCTGGTCAGTACTACAACGTGCGCCTCACAGTACCGGGCCGATCCGGCCCAGTGCAGCGCGCCTACTCCGTCGGCTCTTCACCCGTACCGGATCCCTCGATCATTGACCTCGGGGTGCGCGAAGTGGCGGGCGGTTTGGTCTCACCTCGGCTGGTTGGCGATCTCGCCGCAGGCGACCGGGTCGAGGTGCGCGGTCCGGTTGGGCGATTCACCTGGACGACGGAAGACGGCGGTCCGGTCCTGCTGATTGGAGCGGGCAGCGGCGTGGTCCCACTCATGAGCATGATTCGTTACGCGGTCGCCGAAGACCTGGATATTCCCATACGACTCGTGTGCTCGTCGAGCAGTTTCGACTACGCGTTCTACCATCGGGATTTGGTCAGTTTGGCTGAACGATTCTCGTGGTTGGAGGTTGTCCACACCTTCACTCGGGATCTGCTCGATCCGCGGGCGTCGCATCATCGTCGAATCGACCAGGCCATGGTCGCCGAGGCCGTCGTGCAACAGTTTCCCGCCCGTACTTACATCTGTGGGCCACCGACGATGGTCGAAGACGTGCAGGAATGGTTAACCGAGCTCGGCGTCGAACCGGCTACGGTCCTGGTCGAGAAGTACGACTGACCGTTGCACACGGCCGCCCTCATGTCACGAGGAGACGACGTTGCCGACTCCAAAACCGTCCGCCGCCCTTACGATCGGGGCAACTCGGTATCGTGGTCGAACACGGTGCCGCACTGTCGGCTGAAAATCGCGCCCGCTGAAGGGCGACGTTGGCTTCACGCCGACGTCAGAGCACTCGGATCCTTTACGCGCTCGGAGTGCGGCTGAGTCCGCGGTCGGAACTCGAACGCGCAGACAGACGCTCCCGCTACCTTGTGCGCCACCCGTGTGATGTCCGCTTCTGGAAGAATCTCCCGCATGAAATCGAGTTCGGAGGTGCACGCCAGACCAAAGCGCGAGGCGATTGCCCAGATGGCACAACTGTGCAACGTGAGTCGATACTCACCTTGAGGAATGCTCTCCACGTCGGCCATATACCCCCCGTCGCTGAGTAGTGCCGCAAGTGCATCCACCTTCTCCCCCAGAGACGTGCCCACTAACTTGTCTTGACAGTGCTCCACGCGTCGGCGCCGACTCAACTCGAAGGCGCGCGAGACGAGTCCGGGGTCCTCTTGTTCGAAAAGACCAATCAACTCGATCGAGAGATCCAGTGCCGAAAGGTCGGCGAACAGTGACTCGCCCAATGCGGTGCAGTGATAGAGGTCAACCGGTCGGCCGGAGCGCCCGTGTTCTCGACGCGAAACAACGTAATTTCCGGACTTCAGGACAGCCAAGTGCTGGCGAACGGCGCTCGCAGAAGTTCCCAAGGTCTCGGCCAACGCGTCGGCCGACGCCTCTCCGCTGTGCTTCACCGTGGAAAGGACGCGGCGTTGGGCCGTTGACATCCTGATCGATACGACAACCGCGCTCTCCATACGACCGAGACTACCTCGCTGGAATGATTTATGAAAGTTTTGAAAGTTTAAACTTATAGAAGTAGCATCAATGTCATCGTGACTCACTAGAAGTTGTTCGCCAGCGCGACCATCACTGGTGTCCAGGAGATGAGACTGAAAGGACGTGGTGATGATCGATCTCGTGAGCACCTCGCAAGGTTCGACGGTTGAGATCGCGCGGAGGTCCCTGGGTTCCGAACGTGAACTGACCTGGACCAACGCCGCGACACTCGCCGCGGCTGGCGGCGTGAACGCTCGATCGCTGCATTCGCCACTTCAACCCATCGAGGATCTCCGGGACTCACGTCATGACTGAGGTATCGAACGATGTCCTAGCGTTCGCCAACCAAGAGTACAAGTATGGATTCTCCACCGATCTCGACACCGACCTGGTTCCTAGGGGCTTGAGCGAGGACACTATTCGGCTGATCTCGTCCAAGAAGAGCGAGCCGCAATGGCTCCTTGAGTGGCGCCTCGAGGCGTACCGACATTGGATCACGCTCGAAGAGCCCCTGTGGCAGAACGTTCACTACGAACCCATTGACTACCAGGACATCATCTACTACGCGGCCCCCAAGACCAAGGCGGCACTGGCCAGTCTCGACGAGGTGGATCCGGAGATGCGAGCCATGTTCGACAAACTCGGGATTTCGCTCGCCGAGCAGGAGCGCCTGAGTGGCGTGGCGGTGGACGCGATCGTCGACTCGGTCTCGGTCGCCACGACGTTCAAGAAGAAGTTGGCCGAAGTGGGCGTCATCTTCTGCTCGTTCTCCGAAGCGGTCCAGAAGTACCCAGAACTGGTGCGCACCTACCTCGGCTCGGTGGTGCCCTACCGGGACAACTTTTTCGCGACGCTCAACTCAGCAGTCTTCACCGACGGCTCCTTCTGCTTCATACCGAAGGGCGTGCACTGCCCGATGGAACTCTCCACCTATTTCCGCATCAACGCCGCCGACACCGGCCAGTTCGAACGAACCCTCATCATCGCCGAAGATGGGGCGGACGTGAGCTACCTCGAGGGCTGCACCGCCCCGATGCGCGACAAGAACCAACTCCACGCCGCGGTCGTCGAGCTCGTGGCGCTGGAGGGCGCACGGATCAAGTACTCCACCGTACAGAACTGGTACCCGGGTGATGCGCAGGGTCGCGGTGGCATCTACAACTTCGTCACCAAGCGCGGCAAGTGTGCCGGAGCGAACTCCAAGATCTCCTGGACCCAGGTCGAGACCGGATCGGCCATCACGTGGAAGTATCCCGGCGTCATCCTCCAAGGCGACAACTCGATCGGCGAGTTCTACTCGGTGGCTCTCACCGCCAATCACCAACAGGCCGACACCGGAACCAAGATGATCCACATCGGCAAGAACACGCACAGCACCATCGTCTCGAAGGCGATTTCGGCCGGCCACGGCCAGAACACCTACCGAGGTTTGGTGAAGATGCTGCGTTCGGCCCAGGGGGCCCGCAACTACACTCGATGCGATTCGTTGCTCCTGGGAAGTAAGAGTGGGGCCCACACGTTTCCGTACATCGAGGTGAAGCATCCGAGCGCGCAGGTCGAACACGAGGCTTCGACGTCCAAGATCAGCGAGGATCAGCTCTTCTATTGCCGTCAGCGCGGGATCTCTGAAGAGGACTCGGTTTCCATGATCGTCAACGGGTTCTGTCGCGAAGTATTCAAAGAGTTGCCCATGGAGTTCGCCGTCGAAGCGCAACGACTCCTCAGTGTCAGCCTGGAAGGAAGTGTCGGATGATGCTGCACATCGAGAACCTGCACGCGCGCATCGGTGATAACGAGATCCTGCGAGGAGTGGACCTCGACGTCGCGGCGGGCGAAGTGCACGCCATCATGGGCCCCAACGGTTCAGGCAAGAGCACCCTCGCCAACGTGCTGGCCGGCCACGAAGCCTATGACACCGAAGGCGTCGTGCTCTTCGAAGGTGAGGATCTGTTCGCGCTGTCGCCCGAGGACCGCGCCGCGTCCGGCGTCTTCCTCGCCTTCCAGCACCCAGTAGAGATCCCCGGCGTGGGCAACCTGTACTTCTTGCGTACGGCGCTCAATTCGGTACTTCGCCGACGCGGGCTCGAGGAACTTAGCGTGATGCAGTTCCTGGCCCTGGCAGAGGATCGGATGAAGTCAGTCGAAATGGACCGAAGCTTCATGAATCGATCGGTGAACGAGGGATTCTCGGGAGGCGAGAAGAAGCGCAACGAGATTCTCCAGATGTCGATTCTCGAACCGAAGCTCGCCATCTTGGACGAGACCGACTCCGGGCTCGACATCGATGCGCTGCGGATCGTCGCCGGAGGGGTGAACGCACTACGCAGTCCCGATCGAGCCATGGTCGTCATCACCCACCATCAGCGACTCCTCGACTACATCGTCCCCGATCGAGTGCACGTCATGGCCGGCGGCCGGATAGTGCGATCGGGCGACAAGGATCTGGCGCTCGAACTCGAAGAGTACGGCTACGGCGAACTCGGCCATGCGAGCAGCGTCGATGCGTCGACGTCGGTGGGCGCGACGCCATGACCACCGAGGTACTCACTGACCGGGCGCCCGCGACATCGGTGTCGCCCGCGGTTCAACTGTGTACATCGCTGGGACTCCCGCCCAGTGGTGCCGGACCCACCTGGCTGGCGCCAGCACGCCACGAGTCGCTCAAGTGGCTGAAGGCGCGCGGACTGCCGACGCGTAAGGACGAGGATTGGAAGTACACGCGACTCGACGCACTCCTGGACATCCCCTTCGAACGAGCCGAGGCGAGTCACGGCCCTCGAGTCACGTCGGCCACGCGTGAGGCGTTGACCGTCGACCCGTCGAACGAGCAGGTGGTGTTCGTCAATGGTTTCTTCGCCCCTCACCTGTCGTCGTTGCGCGCTCGTGAAGGAGGCGTCACCGTGACGAGCCTGGCTTCGGCCCTCGACCGGGGGGCCGCCGGTCTCGAGTCGGCGTTCTCGAGGGCATTTGATCAGTACGACCACGCCTTCACCGCGCTGAACACCGCGTTCGCCGAGGACGGCGCGTATATCCATATTGCGCCCGACACGGTGGTGGACGAACCCATTGAGTTGATATTCCTCTCGGACGCCCAGGGTCCGCCACTCGTCTCCAGTCCGCGCTCGGTGATTGTGGCCGGCGCGCGAAGTCGGGCGAGTGTCATTGAGACCCACGCCGGAGTCACGGCCGGCGCGACCTGGACCAACGCCGTAGTTCACGTGCTCCTCGACGAAGGGGCTCGCGTCGATCACTTCAAGATCCAAGACGAGCCGGACACCGGGTTCCATCTGGCGCTGCTCGACGTCCATCAGGGTCCGGGCAGTCAATTCTCATCCGGTTCTGTCATGCTGGGTTCGAAGATCGCCCGCAACGAAATTCACGTACACCTCGAGGGCGAAGACTCACGGGTCAGCGTCGACGGTCTGTACTGGCCGCGCGGAGATCAGCACCACGACAACGTTGTTCTCATTGAGCACGTCGCACCTCGTTGTGTCAGCCACCAGCTCTACAAGGGGATCGTGGACGGCCGCGGCCACGGTGTGTTCAATGGTCGGATCATCGTCTGGCCGGGCGCTGACGGTGCGGACGCTCACCAGACCAACATGAACTTGCTGCTCTCGGAGTACGGCGAGATCGATACTCGGCCGCGACTCGAGATCTTCACCGACGACGTGAAGTGCACCCACGGCGCCGCGGTAGGTGCCCTCGATGAGGAAGTCCTGTTCTATCTGCGCTCGCGCGGAGTGCCCCGCGAGGCGGCGCGGGCGCTGCTCACTCAGGCGTTCGCGCGCGAGATGCTCGATCGCGTCGGGTCCGAGTCGCTTCGCACCCACGTCGAAGCGCTGCTCGCTGAACGACTCTCGGTCGACGGCTTCGCGCACGAGGGAACGTTCGAGTGAGCAGTGGGTGCCGAGAGGCAACCTGTGATCGCCGTGACCCTGACGGTGACGGTAAAGGGCGCCCAGGGACCGGCGCGGTGGCGTCAACGGTCGTGAGTAGCGCAGGTAGTAGGTCGTGAACACCGGGCGACGTACTCCCTTCGAGCTCGTACACGACTGCGAGGCCACACTGATTCCCAGCGGCCAGAAGATGTCACTGCGCGCTGGTGACCGGGTGCTGGTGGTACAGGCCCTCGGGGGCACCGTCACCGTCCAGACCGACAGTGGTTACTTGGCCCGGATCTCGGCCGAGGACGTGCGGACCCTGGGACTCACGGGCGAGACGCCCGACCGGGAGGTCGCGGCCTCGGGGCCCTTCGATCTGGAGCGTGTGATTGAACAACTGAAGACGGTCTTTGACCCCGAGATCCCCATCAACGTGGTCGACCTCGGATTGATCTATGAGTGCGCGGCCCAGTCCTTGGCCGACGGAAGCCACCGCGTGGAGATCAAGATGTCGATGACCGCACCGGGTTGCGGCATGGGTGACGTACTCAAGGACGACGCGCGCTCTCGCGTTCTATTGGTCCCGGGCGTCAGCGAGGTCGACGTGGAGTTGGTGTGGGACCCACCTTGGGACCTGAGCCGGCTGAGCGACGTCGCACGCCTCGAACTCGGGTTGTACTCATGACGCCGCGCCGAGTGCCGTGATACGAGCAATGGAGGATAACTCACTATGAAGGTCTGGATCGATCAGGACTTGTGCACCGGCGACGGACTCTGTGAAGAGATCTGTCCAGAGGTCTTCACGCTGTTGGATGACGGGCTGGCCTACGTCAAAGAAGGTACGGACGTGAAGTCCGACCCGGGTGGCTCAGCCGGTGTGGCCCAGGTGCCCGCGGGATTCGAGGACGCGGTGACCGAAGCCTCCGAAGAGTGCCCCGGGGAGTGCATCTTCATTGAAGAGTAGTGCGCCGATCGCTGAGCGAGTCCTCGTGGACCTGAGTCCTCGGTCCTCGAGTGGTGATTCCTGTTTCGAGAGGCATCCCGGAGTCTCCAACATCGGATGCGGTGGCTCACGCGTGGAGTTCGTAGTTGACGCGATCGTCCTGGATGCCGAGGGTGGCACAGGCTCGACGGACTGCCGCGACCATTTCGAAGGAACCGGCGATCAGCATCGACGGTGGGTTCGGATCCCACACTCTGAGTGTCTCGATCACCTCGCCGAGCATTGACGCATCGATGCGGCGATGGTAGTGAGCCGAGTGGTCTCGCGGATCTCGGGTGAAGGTATGGATCACCGACAGTCGACCCCGGTCGTGATCGAGTTCACTGAGCGCTTCACGAAAGAGCGCAGTGGTTCGATCTCGACTGGAACAGAGCAGGGCCATTGGTGTGGTTTCGTGGCGCGCCGAGGCGCAGCGCACGATGGACGCGAATGGTGCCACACCGCTGCCGGCCCCGATCATCACGAGTGGGCCGACGTCGACCCCGTCCCACGTGAGAGAGCCAAAGGGTCCGTGCAGGTGGAGTTGATCGCCAGCGCCCACTCGTCTCGCGAGCAAGGGTGACGCGCGACCACCGGGTACGTCGCGCACAGTGATCTCGATCCTCGGCGACGCCGGCCACGGTGAGGACGAGACCGAATATGCCTGTTCGACGGCGCCCGGCGCGACATCGACTCGTAACCGTACGAGGAAGTACTGCCCGGCGACGAAGTCCACCGCCTCCGGTAGCTCCAAGAGCAGCGTCGTGGCGTCGCGACATTCGGTGCGAACTCCGACCACTGTCGCCACCAGCCACAGTGCGCCCGGGTCCGGGGCGAGCCACCGCTGAGAGAGCTCCATGGAACTCATTGATTACGCGCTGGATCGCGTTTCGGTACTCACGCCGTCGGTACCGGCGCCCGGGGGCGTTGCACTATTGCCGAACTCGGTTCGCAGGTGACGCGCCGCCGTCACCAGGTGGTCGAGCGCCGGAAGGACCTGCTCGTAACGTCGGGTCTTGAGGCCACAATCGGGGTTCACCCACAACCGGTCGGGCCCGAGACCCTCGAGTGCCCGGCGAAGGAGCCCCTCGATCGCGGCGACCTCGGGGACCCATGGCGAGTGAACGTCGTAGACGCCCGGCCCCACGCCGCCCTGATACGAGGCGGCGTGCAACGCGTCGAGGGACGCCATGTCCGATCGCGCCGCCTCGAAGGACAGGACGTCCACGTCCATTTCGTCGAGCGCCTGAACAATGTCGCCCAGTTCCGCGTAACACATATGCGTGTGCACCTGGGTGGCGCTGTCCGCTGCGGAGGTGATCAGACGGAAGGCGCGCGTCGCCCACGTCAGATACTGCGGACGCTCATTGGAGCGCAGGGGCAGACCTTCGCGCAAGGCGGGCTCGTCAACCTGGATAATGGAGATTCCGGCCGCCTGGAGGTCCACCAGCTCGTCGCGGATGGCCAGCGCCAATTGGTCGGCGGTGTCGCGCTCGGGCTGGTCATCTCGTACGAACGACCAGCGCAGCATGGTGATCGGTCCGGTCAGCATGCCCTTGACCGGCTTGGACGTGCGCGATTGGGCGTACTGCGTCCATGTGAGGGTCATCGAAGCGCGGCGCGCCACGTCGCCGAAGAGAATCGGGGGTCGCACGCATCGCGATCCGTAGGACTGCACCCACCCCTCGTCGGCGAACGCGAACCCACTGAGTTGTTCAGCGAAGTAGCGAACCATGTCGTTGCGCTCGGGCTCCCCGTGCACGAGGACGTCGAGTCCGATTTCCTCCTGGAAGTTGAGCACGTGATCGATCTCCGCGCGCACTACGGCGTCGTAGCCAGCGTCATCGAGGTTCCCAGCGCGCCACGAGGCGCGCGCCCGACGAAGTTCCGAGGTTTGGGGAAACGATCCGATGGTGGTGGTCGGTAAGAGGGGGAGCGCCAATTCAGCGTGCTGGCCGGTCGCCCTTTCGGGGAAGGTCTCAGTCCGGCGCGGATCCAGGTCGGCAAATGACGCGACCCGCTGACGGATCACGCGGTCGGTGACGCGCGCCGAGTTGCGTCGCTCGGCCGAACGCAACCGATTGGCGTCGAGTTCGTCGCCGATGGCGTCGCGACCCTCGTTCGCCCCGCGAGCCAGTACCGCCAACTCGCCGAGCTTGTCGTGGGCGAAGGCGAGCCAGGGGCGGACTTCTTGGTCGATGTTCTGATCGGTGGCACGACCCAACGGCACGTGCAGCAGTGAGCACGACGTCGAGACCACGATCTCGGTGGCGAGTTCGGTGAGCTCATCGAGTAGGTCGAGACTGGCGCGCAGATCGTTGGACCAGATATTGCGCCCATCCACCAGCCCCGCGAAGAGAACCTTGTCCCCGAAGCCACCCGCGGACCGTAGCAGTTCAAGATTCTCGCGTCCTCGACAGAAGTCGAGGCCTACCGCTTCGACTGGCAGATTTCGTACCGTCCCCATGGTTGGTCCCAAGTGACCGAAGTATGTCGACAGAACGATCTTCGGTCGACTGGCGTGATCGCCCAAGCGCCGGTAGACCCGACGCAGTGCGTCGAGTTCTTCGGCGCTGCGCTCTTCGACCAGAGCGGGCTCGTCAAAACGTACCCACGCGGCGCCACCGCGCTCGAGTCGGGTCAAAACTTCAAGATACGCGTCGACTAAGGGATCGAGCAGCTCCAACACGTCAACTCCGTCGTGCCGGGAGGCACTGCGTAGTGTCAGGGTCAACGGGCCGAGGAGTACGGGAGTGGTGAGGATACCGAGTGTGGTGGCTTCGGCCAACTCGTTAATCACTTTGGTGGTGTCGGGGACGAACGCTGCGTCGGAACTGATTTCGGGCACTAGATGGTGATAGTTGGTGTCAAACCATTTGGTCATGTCGAGGGGGGCGACACTCTTCCCGTCGACTTCGCCCCCACGGGCCATCGAGAAGTAACGTGCCCGGTCAATTGTCTCACCAGCGCGGGCGAAACGCGGCGCGATAGCCCCGACCATGACCGCGGCGTCGAGCACGTGGTCGTACAAGGAGAAGTCGTTCGAGGGGACAAAGTCGACCTTGGCGTCGGTCATGGCCATCCAGTTACCTCTACGAATCGACGACGCGACCACGTCGAGTTGCGCGTCGCTCACCGTTCCGGCCCAGTAGCCTTCGAGCGCCCACTTGAGCGCCCGGTCGTGCCCGATATGGGGCATTCCGTGAACGGCGGTTCTCATCTGGTCTCCTTTAAAGCATTGAAATCAGAGCGGGCGCAACGCCCTGCGGCATTGCGCAGGGCGTTGCGAGCGGGTCCAGATAATGCTGACGAGTTACGAGTCATCGGCGGTCACGATGACGCGGCGCAGCACCGTTGCTCCAGAATGTTCAACGTCAGGCGTTGCGGTAAGGAGGACGAGTGAACGCACCTTGTTCGTCTCACGCAGTTCCGCCCGGTAGCGCTGGGAGAACTCCGTGAAGTACTTCGGGTCGTATCGGTACCAGCGCCGCAGTTCGGTGCTCGGCGTCGCGTCCTTAGCCCATTCATCATGATCCACTCGGTCCTTCGACTGGCCGCGTGGTCATAGTCGCTCGACGAGCACTCGGTATTCTTTGCCCTCGCGTCCCGAGTCGTCGTAGACAAGGACAACACGCACATCTCGATTCATCACGTACCTGCACTTGCGTTCCCTTTGGATTGATGGCTCGGGCCAAAAAGTCGTGACTGATCATTTACTCCTGGCGGGTAGAGCAGCGAAGGCGCAATCATCACCGAATCCGAAATCCCAATGCCTCGGCCGCTTCCTCATCGATGAGCGCCGGGCTCCACGGCGGGTCCCACACGATGCGCACGTCCACGGATGCCGAGTCTCCTACGCACTGCTGAATTGCGGCTCGGACCATCTCTGACAAGCTCTCCGATGCCGGGCAACCCGGAGTGGTGACGGTCATTTCGACGACGACGGTTCCGTCCGTCTCACGAATGTCGTAGATGAGACCTAGGGATACCACGTCTAGGTAGAGTTCGGGATCGTAGACGGACCGTAGCGCCTCCCATGCCGCATCAACAGCATTATCCACTGGTGTCGCGCCCCGGGTTAATCCGATGGCGACTGGTTCTTTGGTCTGGCCGTCACCGGTCATGACTGCCTCCGAAAGGTGACCCGCCAGTTGTCCGCACCGATCTCTTGCGCCTCGTACGAGAATCCCTGCGCGCCCAGGACGCCTTCGAGCGGAACCGGTTCGAACGGCGCCAGGACCACCAGTTCCTCGTGCTCGCCAAGGGCCGCGACCGCGGCCATGATGAGATCGAATGGCTCATCACCTGCGGCAATGAGCGGGCGTGCATCAACGGTTGCCATGCGGAACCTCCTCCTCCGATGACCTAAGTGACCGGTATGATTATTCTGTCCTCTACTAGAGTTATACTATGCATACTCGAAGGGGTCATCGCACGGCGAAGAGCGCCGATGTGCACGACAATTTGTTCGGTCACGACATCGGTGTCAGCACCATCCTGGCGCCTCGGACGCTGTCGGGTCCCTACGAAACCGAACCGGGTAGCCCGTTGTCCTCCGGTCACGGCCCGGTAGGCAACGGCGCTATCAAGGTGCGCCAAACGTCGAATGCGCAGTTCGCCGATCGTACGCTCGGCCCGAGCAGCGACCCGAATCCGTTCGAATCAGCGCTGAGCGCCTCGGCAACCTCGTTCGACGTCAATCTCATACAGAAGGGTCGTCGTGGCCCCTGAGAACGCGCCACCGCTGAGCGAGGGGGGGTGGCAAGGGCGTCCGCCCGGACTTCCGAGCGCCATTCCGCCACCGTCGGTGCCCTTGAGTTTTCTGGTTGCCGCCGCTCTAGGCCTGTTGGCGTGCGGTGTGGCGCTCACCTGGTCTCGCGGCTACAGCATGGTCGATCCCACCGACGACCATGTGGTGGGCGCGGCGCATCTGGCGATGCTGGCGACCCTATCCATGGGAGTGTTGGGTGCCCTGCACCAGTTCACTCCCGTGATCACTCAACGGCCGATGCGCTCGGTGCGACTCTCACGCGCAACATTCCTGAGTTGGCTTGCTGGAGCGTGGCTGCTGCCGGTGGGCTTTGGTACCCAACAAGAGATCTTCGTTGAGGCCGGAGGGTTCTTCGCCGGCCTGGCTGTCACGCTGGTGGTAGTGAATATCATCCCGCCGCTCTCGGTGCGTGGTAAGGGAGCACCAGTCATGGGACTGCGACTCGCTATCGGTGGTTTCGTACTGACGGCCTGCTACGGGATCGTGTACGTCGTCGACCGCAGCGGCAACTGGTTTGATGTCAACGGTCACGTGGTTCTGGCCCACGCGGTAATCGGTCTGTTCGGTTGGCTCGGTCTGAGTTACGTCAGCGTGTCCGAAAAGCTTTGGCCGATGTTCCTGTTGGCCCATGTTCCAGGCCGGCGGCGTTCGTCGTGGATCGCGGTGTGGGCCATTGCTGGCGGAGTGGTCCTGCTTTCGCTGGGCCTGCTCTTTAACATGGAATGGCTCGCGTGGCTCGGTGCGGCGGTTCTGGCTACCGGTCTTGGCGCACACCTGTACTCGCTGTGGATGCACGTTCGACATCGTCGCCGAAAGGCGGACCTGCACTTGCTCTTCGTGCTCACGTCAGCGTTCTGGCTGGTCGCCGGCGCCGGCCTCGCCCTCACCGCGGCGTTAACGATCGGGCATCACCACCACATCGGTGTCGCCTTGACCGCGTCCGCGGTCGCGGCAATCGCGGGCTGGCTGCTGGTGGCCCTGGTGGGCCACGCACACAAGGTCGTTCCCTTCATCCTGTGGTCGACCCTGCGCGGACGCGGCATCAAGCAGAAATCGGACGGCACTCAGCTTATGTTCGCCGATCTCTACGACCATCGCTGGGCCGCCATTGTCTACGGGCTCATCACGACGGGCGTGTGCGCGGTGTGCCTCGGATTTGCCGCGTCTATCTCCAGCGTGCTCGCGCTCGGCGGAGTTCTGCTGGTCGTTGCCGGACTGTGCGTGCTGGTGAATTTGTCAGCGCCAGCGCTGCGTCTTCTGTCAAGCGCCAGTTCCAATTGCGCCATTGATCAAGGTGCTTCGACAACTCCCTGAACTCGAAACTGCGCGCGGGCCCATTGCGGAAACGCTGTACGGGGTGGGTCCCAAAAAGGGATTGGTGGGCATCTCCGTCGCGTTGGGCAGGTAAGATTTTGGCGCGGCCCGCGGACCTGAACCCTCTGTCCGATCGCATGACGTCGCTCATTGGACACCAGCAACTCAACAGAGCAATCTTGAAGTTCCTGGCTACCGCCGTAGCCGAGATGACTCCTCTCAGATTGAGGTTGAAACGGATGGCCTGCCAATGCGTACTCGCCACAACTTCGGACCGAATTCCAGATAGTCCCAAGTAAATTCGTCGGCGTGCTGGGCTTCGAACTGGTAGCGAAGCGGTTGGGGGTCGTGGTCATTAATTATCACGAATCCGCCACCCGGGACAAGAAGATCGTAGGTGGAAAAGATCACTTCGTGGCGCTGTCCGTGGGGGAGGACCCGCACGTCGAGCTCTTGGACTGTTGAACCTTCGGATGCGCTCGGTTCATTGGCCATCGCGTCGCTCGATGACGGTCTCCCGATATTTACCCGCCAGACCTCGGGTCCGGACTCAATCGCGTCCCAGGTGAACTCGCCGGCGTGCTCGGCTTCGAACTGGTAACGCAGCGGCTTGGGGTCGTGGTCGTTGACGAGTACGTAACTCGTTCCGGGGGCGAGTGCGTGAAACTCGGCAAAGATTGTCTCGTGGCGTTGGGCCGGCGCTAGGAGGCGCACATCAAGTTCACGAAGCGCGTTCGCGTCAGCGCCATTCACTCGCGAGCGCAATGCGATCGGTTCACTGGCTATCGACCTCGCCAATCGGTGCAGGCCGGCCGTGGTCTTGACGGCGAGATCTGGCCTCGATGTCCGAAGAGCGGCCCACGCCGAGGCCACCAACTTGCACGCGCGGTCGGCGCGGCCCGCGTCGGCTAGCTCGTTCGCCGCTTGCAATAGCAGCGTCAACACCGCGGCCCCGGGGTCGGGATCGGCCGGTGCCGCGACCTCGCGGAGCGGGCCGTCCGCGGCAGCTTCAGTGAGACGGTGCATTTGCGCCAACAGCTCCACCAGGTCAACATCGTTGTCCTCGAGCAGCGCGGGGAGCAGCAGTTCGTTCTCCTTGTTGACGTGCGCGGTGAAGAATGTACCGATCTGCGTGGCTTGAATGAGGGCCGCATGGGCCGTTGGGGCGCTAGCCAGAGATTCGATTGCCGAGCCGAGCACCCGGTGCTCGGCGATCATCCCGTTCACCGTATCGGCGAGGTCCGCGCGAGTTCCAGCAGCACGGTAAATGGAGTCTTCCTCTGCCAGAGCGTGAGGGAGTACCTCCTCCGCAAGGTAGGTAATGAGTGCGCCAACCGCCGGTCCATCAGGCATACCACGGCCCACGGCCTCGGCGATGACGGCAATCCGGCTATCGACGTCTTCAACCAGCGTGCGGTGGTGTTGCAGCATCGCTTCGAAGGCGTCGACCTGGGTGATTGTCATGGCATTCAACTCCTCGCTCAGATCGCCGTGCGATCGGGCACACATCGCGGATCACGGAGACATATTTTTCTAGGTTAGACTAGATAAACAATATCACTCAACCTAAGGAGTAGCAAGTTGCTAGCAGTGAACGCGCCACTCGTAGTCGTTGAGTTCATCGCCGCCTCCATCTGGGTGGGTGGCATGGTCTGCATCGCTGTTGTCGCCAAGGTGGCCCGAGAAGTCCTGGACGAGGCCTCGCAGGTGGCGTTCTTTCGTTCCTTCGGCCGTCGCTACGGTGTCCTGGGTACCTCGTCGCTACTCGTGGCCATCGCCGTGGGTCTGGCGCTTTCGTGGCCGTCGCTGTCGTCGTCGAGAGCGATCGACGCCGCCCTCTCGCTCGCGGGGGTTTTGCTCGTGGCGACGATCTTTGGAATGCGTCAGGCCCGGGCGATGACGACACTTCGCCGGGTCATGATTGCCAACCCGGCCGATAGATCAATGGCGAACTCGTTGCACCATGGTCGGCGGTGGGCGACCGCCATCCGTGGGCTGATGGCTCTGATCACGCTGGCCATCATCATTCTGGCGGCGTGGATCATGACTCGTTGACTCACGGATTCACCCGAGGTGCCGTGCGTCACGCGGTGCGTAGGAGCCGCCCCTCGGCGAGCGGCGAACTCGGCGGCACGTGCGCTTCGTTGAAGCCGAGCCTCTCGGCATCGCTCGACCATGGTGCTCGAAGGCGTCGAAGGAGGGCATCACAGTTCGCCCGGGGTGAACCGATTGCCGGGGCTGGGATCGTGCCCCTGAGCACGTCAAAGAGTCCGGCACGAAGCCGATCGGCGTCAGCGCTCGTCAGCATCGAGAACCTCGTCATGGCTAGAGTTGCGGCGCTCTGGATGGTCGGCGCGCGACACTTGAAATCTGCCGGACGTCACCAATCGGTCCACTCGACTGTTGGCGTGCAGGCTAGGGGGATAGTTGACCGGCTCGTAGACCGCGACAGTGATATTGGGTCTTCGATTGGGCTTTGATCAACTTCGTGCTTACGCCTGTCTCGATTCGAGATCGCGCTCAAGAACGAGGCGACAACCCGCCCGGTGGGGCTCCTTGGCGGTGAGACGCTGCACCGTTACGCCGCCAAGGCCCTCGGCGAGACCTTCGGCGAGGCCGAGGTGGAGTTGGCAGACCGTGGCGGGATCGCTCGAAGCCACCTCTAGGAACGGACAGCGCCCCAGAACGAAGGTGACCTGACGGCCCCGTTCACTGCGAGTCGGGCGAAAGCCGTTCTCCGTTAACCCTCGCTCCATGACCTCGATCGAATCGACCTGCTCGGAATCTCGGCGTCCTCGTTCGAGACCGACTTGACGCCCGACCTCGTGTGGACTCAAGTCGTTCTTCAGGGCCCTACTGAGTAATCCGGCCAGCCACGCGTACGGCCCCGGCGTCGCCCACTTGCCAGCTGCCTCGGGGTGCAGGCGGTAGAGCAGGCGCGGGCGCCCCGCAACGTCCCGCTTCTCCACCTCTTCAATGACGAGGTTGGTTTCCTTCAATACAGCGAGATGCTGGCGCACCGCGTTGTGATTCAGTCCTACGTAGTCGGTCAGTTCTGCTACCCCGACTGGCTCGTCGGAGTCGACGATGTAGCGGAACAGGCGGTGGCGCGTCGGATCGCCGAGGGCCCGGGCCTCGAGTTGAATGTCGTTCTCGTCCACGAATCTCCTCGCAAGGCCGCTAGTGCGGTGATTAGATTTCTAGTTTATACCAGAAAAAACGATACCTGACTGCATGCTTCCTTGTGGCCACTGCGCCTTTCTACGCCGGTCCGGCGTCGTCATGGCGGGTCCGTGGGACACGTTCCGGTGCGGGGACGTTACGCCGTCGCGGAGCCGAAAGCGTCGTTCTCGGGGCGAGTCGGAGAGGTGGTCGCCCACCGTCCCAGCAGGTCGGCGGCGCCGTCGGTCAAACTCTGGACGATCTCTTCGGCGCTACGTGTGCTCGAGAGCAGACCCACGCCCTGGCCCGCGTCGATCTCCGCGAGATCAAAGTCACCCTCGTCGCGAGCGCGCGAAAGTGCTGTTCGCGCCCTAACGTCTTCGATCAAACTCTCTTCATCACCCGACCATCGTTCCGTGAATCGATTACGCAGTACCCGCTCGCCGAACTGCGTTGGCCAGGGGAAGCCCATGGCCGCGTCAATACTGCGGGTGTAGACGGTATCGGTCTCATTAGCGCGAATGATCCGAGAATGGGCCGCTGCTGGAGTGAGCGCTTCGGGACAAATGAGGAACGCGGTGCCGATCCACGCCCCGGATGCGCCCGCGGCCAAGACTGCGGCGAGGCCCCTCGCGGAGCCGATGCCCCCGGCCGCGAGGACCGGGATCTCCACTTCCTCAAGGACGGCTTGGAGCAGCGGAAGAGTGGCGACGCTGTTAAGTCCGTGACCACCACCTTCGCCACCACGGGCAATAACGACGTCGACTCCAGCGGTCTGCGCAGTTCGTGCTCCCTGGACGTCGTACACCTGCGTGGCGAGCAAGATGCCGGCATCGTGCACACGCTGCACCCAAGGGCTGACGTCCGCGAAACCAAGGGAGATGAGTATTGGCTGGGCATCGAGCGCTGCGTCAAGTAGTAACGGTTCTCGGTCGACCGCCCATCCGAGAAGGCCGATACCAAAGGGCCGGCGGGCTTGTCGAGGAATGGCCGATTCTCGCTCGATCAGTTCGACGGATCCCGCGGTGCCAGCACCGATCATTCCCAGCCCTCCGGCAGCGGAGATGGCCGCGGCTAGTTTCCCGCCAGCGACGCCGCCCATGGGGGCGTTGATGATGGGGGTGCGAAGGTTGAGCGAGGATGACCATGGCGTACTGAGCATTGCAGTGTCCTTGTCGTCGTTCGTCGCTTCTCTGTTCGAGGAGACCGCGCAACATTTGTAGTCAGATGTCTAGGGTACGACGAAGTCGACCGTCTTGACGGGATTCCAATTCTCAGATGACGTTACGGACTGGCGGTTCCGCCCGAATCACTTGGTCGCACCGGTACGCTGTCCCAATGGAGCGGAGAATTACCGGTTTCCACTGTGATGACGATGGTGACTGGGTCGCCGAGATTGATTGCCGTCACGGCCAGCACGTGCGTCACCGCCCGCCTTTCCAACTTCGAGCGTGGGTGTTGGAAGAGGAGGGACGGAGGGCCCGGCTGGGGACGACCCTCGACTGTCCGCTCTGCGACCGTTGTGAGCTGCCAGAGGATATGCAGGTTGTCGGGTCAAGTCCTGTGTGGGACGAGTGCAGTATGCCTTCAGCACTGCGACGTTCTCACCGCGTTGCGCGTGACACTTGGGCGAGACTGACGGTTCACGAGGGACGACTGCATTTCACAGCACAGGCGGAGCCGCCGGTCGACGTCGTTCTCGAGACCCACGCAACCCAGGCAATACCGCCAGAGCTCGCACACGACATTGAACCAGTTGGCGCCGCACGCTTCTCCATCGAATGGCTCGTGCCCCGAACCAATGGTGGATCGAACCCTAGGACTTGCGAGCGGGACCAAGGGAAGAAACCAGAAGAGGCAGATCCGTTAGGAACGGAGGATCAAGGTGGCGATTCCGCCTGCTGGGCCCATCTGCTCTGTCCGGAATGCGGTTGTGTGCTTGATCAAGGAGTGCATTTTGGAAACTGCCGTTTCGATTCCGATCAAGGAGCTCTTGGATTTGGGAGACTTCAGTAGAGGCGTCCCTCGGATCACGGCGGAGGTGGGACTCGCTGAGCGGATGTTGCAGCCCTCGATTCTGGCGCTGAGCTCGCGCTGCTGCGAGCGAGAGGGAAACCCTCGCGGTGAGGAACTTAGGTGAAGCTCACCCCCCATCCCCTTAAATCGGTGAGGTCAGTCACGGGCTTGAATATTCAAAATCGCGACCTGGTATGCAGCGTCATGTCTTAAGTCGAGAGTTCGTGGTGGCCAGCGCGGCGCTCTCTGCGCGCCGATGGACTCGACGTCGATCATTTCAGTCGTGACACCTTCTTTCGGGTCGATTGCATCGACGCCATAGCGACGAGACAAACTGGATGACTCAAACGTTGGGAATCGGTGCCGAACCCTTCAATCACACTCGACAAGTCCCTTCGACGTGGGCGAACGGTTGCTCATGCGATGGCCGTTCGGACTGACGCTCGAGCGCTATGGCGAAACTGTCCGCCAGCGTCTGGTAGCGCGCTCCGCGCGGACTTGACGCCCGCCACACCAGCGTCAGCTCACGCTTGGGCGGCTTTAGGAATTGGCGCAGGACGATCCCGTTGCCGACGCGTGCCTCGACCGCTCCGGCCGTCGCCGGCAACAACGTCACGCCGACGTCGGCCGCCACCATCTGCACGAGGGTGTGCAGACTCGTGGCTCGCAGGTCGGTGCTCTGGGACCGAACGTTCGAGCAGACCGCCAGGGCTTGGTCGCGCAGGCAGTGGCCTTCAGTAAGCAGCAGGACATTCAACTTGTCGAGAATCGAGAGCGGTAGCGGGCCACTGCCTTCGGCCAGGCTGCTGGTCGTACTGACCGCCAGCAGGAATTCGTCGTCGAGCACGTGCGCGGCGATCAGGTCGCTGCCCACGACTGGTAAGGCGCAGATGCCCAGGTCGATCTGGCCGGTCCGAAGGGCTACGAGCAACTCGTCGGTGCGCAGTTCGACGAACCGTAGTGACGCGCCGGGATGCAGGTCGCGTGCCGCTGTCACGAAGTCGCTCAGAATATACGGTGCCGCGGTGGGGATCGCCCCCACGACGAGCGATCCGGTAATCGCTGAGCCGTCGCACTCCGCTGCATCGACTAGTTCGTCGAGTCCACTGAGAATCAGTCGAGCCCGGGCCACAACGTCGATACCGGTCGAGGTTAGGTGTACCCCCTTGGACAGCCGTTCGACCAGCGTCGATCCGAGGCGTCGCTCGAGCTCCTGGATCTGGCTTGAGAGGGCGGGCTGGGACACGTGGCAACACTCGGCCGCTCGGCCGAAGTGCCCCTCATCGGCCAGGGTGACCAGGTAGGTCAACTGCTGGAAGGTTGGTCTACTCATAACTCAAAACTATCGCAATGTAATTTCCAATCAATTGGAATTCTCAATGAGGACTTCCTACGATTGATTGGGATCGCATCTAGATGAAGGAGTGTTATATGAACGACAAGGATCTCGTGCATGACGGCGCGGACCTAAGTGGCTCGACCATGTTGAACGGTTCGCGGGCCGAGAGTGACCGCAACAGCCTGAGTCTGTCGCCGAACGGCCCCTTGCTCCTGCACGACGTCCATCTGGTGGACACCCTGGCTCACTTCAATCGGGAGAACGTTCCAGAACGGCGCCCGCACGCCAAAGGGGCGGGGGCCTTCGGTGAGTTCGAGGTCACTGAAGACATTGCCAAGTACACGAGAGCGGCGGTCTTCCAGCCAGGGGTTCGTACCCGAATGCTGGCCCGGTTCTCGACGGTCGCGGGCGAGTTGGGATCGCCAGACACCTGGCGCGACGTGCGGGGCTTCGCGCTTCGGTGGTACACGACCGAAGGCAACTACGACCTGGTCGGGAACAACACGCCCGTCTTTTTCATGCGAGACCCGATGAAGTTCCCGCACTTCATCCGCTCCCAGAAGCGCCTGCCCGACTCTGGGTTGCGCGACAAGACCATGCAGTGGGACTTCTGGACGCACACGCCGGAATCCGCCCACCAGGTGACCTACCTGATGGGCGACCGCGGTCTGCCGCGCACCTGGCGGCACATGAACGGCTACGGGTCGCACACTTACATGTGGGTCAACGCCAAGGGCGAGCGTTCCTGGGTCAAGTACCACTTCCACACCAACCAAGGCGTCGAGTCCTTCACGGGTGCCGAGGCCGAGCGCCTCGCTGGCACGGACGCGGACTTCCACCGTCGCGACCTGTTCGACTCGATTGCCCGGGGCGAGCACCCTAGTTGGCGTATGTCGGTGCAGGTCATGCCTTACGAGGATGCCAAGACCTACCGCTACAACCCCTTCGACCTGACCAAGATCTGGCCGCACAGCGACTACCCCCTGATCCCGGTCGGCACGATGACGCTCAATGAGAACCCGGAGAACTTCTTCGCCCAGATCGAGCAGGCGGCCTTTGCACCGAGCAACGTAGTGTCCGGCATCGGGTTCTCGCCCGACAAGATGTTGCTGGGTCGCGTGTTCGCTTACGGCGACGCGCACCGTGCCCGTATCGGCACCAACTTTCACCAGTTGCCCGTGAACAAATCCATCGTCGAGACGACGAACTCCTACACCTTCGACGGACACATGGCCTATGAGCACAACGGAACCCAGGCGGTCTACGCGCCGAACAGCTTCGGCCGTGGCTACTCCGACTTCGAGGGTGTCGTCGCCGAAGGCTGGGAAGCCGACGGAGAAATGGTGCGCCAGGCCTACCAGTTACACGGACAGGACGACGATTGGACCCAGGCTGGGAGTCTCATTCGCGAAGTGTTCGACCATGACGCTCGAGACCGGTTCGTTGAGACGGTCGCCGGCGCGCTCGCCGGCGTACGAGACGATGTGCTCGAGCGCGCGTTCATCTATTGGAAGAACGTCGATGAGGAGACGGGCAAACGAATTGAAGAGAAGGTGCGCTCGTCCGTCGCTGTCCCTTCGGAAACCGCCGCCGACGTGGTGATCACGGAGGAAGGAACCAGTCCAAGGGCCACCGCCTGAGTCAAATGAACCAGTAGGTGCTTTCTATCGGCGTCATCGACGCCACTGGCCGTGCGCAGCTATCGCAATTTTTGTTGCTGTCACCGATGAAGTAGTGAGCGGAACTGCTGCCTCGGGCCCGCGGCACCAGTAGGTCCTTGGCGGTGTAAGTGAGTGAGATTCGTAGTTGGACTCGTCTCGTCGTCGCACTTTTGGGTGGTCAGACAAAACCGCGGGAGGTCATCGCCACGCTGCACGAGTCCGAAGGTGATTACGAGATTGGTCAGCGCGTGGGTAAGGGCTCTGTGCGTGTCGCGCATCCGCAACTTCGGCGAGCGTGACCCACGTTCGAGGACGAACAGGAATCCGATTTCGGCAGCGCACATTCATCCCATCAGGTCACTCCTTCTTGGCGCAAGGGAGCTCACGATAGATGGTTTTTCGAATTGCGGCGAGAGCGAAGAAGCTCTCGTTAGCGGCGAATCTTCGTGGTAAATTATTGATTGATCCATACGGGAGCTCGGATGTACCGGGCTGAGAGGGTGGCTGGCCAGCACTGGCCGTAGCACCACCGACCGTTTGAACTTGACCGGGTAATGCCGGCGTAAGGAGATAGTCATGCCAGCCACGTCAGATGCAGAGTCGTTCACCATCGTCGTGGGCGACAAGCACTCCGAGGTCCCGTTGACCCTTAACGAGCCAGTTCCTCAGGTGCTTGGACTGTTCGATCAGTTCGGGCTCTGGGGCAACCTCGGCGTGAGCCTGCTCGGTTTTACCGGAGCCATCTTCGTGCTGCAGCCCGGGGGCACCGGCACACCAGAGCTGTCGCTAGTCGCTGGACTCTCGGCAATCGTGCTCGGCACGATACTGGGCACCCTCGCGGTCGCGTTGAACGGCGTCGCCGGGGCTCGTACCGGGGCGCCGGCGATGGTGCTGCTGCGGGGCCTCTTTGGCACAGAACTTTCTTATCTGCCCACCATTCTCAACGTCGTGCAGTGCCTCGGTTGGGGCGTCTTCGAGCTCGTCACGATCGCGACGGCCGCCCACACGGTGGCACCAGCGTTGCCACGCTGGAGTTACATCGTCCTTGCGGGAGTGGTCACTGGTCTGCTCACGCTCCGCCCGCTCGGTGCAGTTCGCATCCTTCGTCGCTTTGCCACCCCGGCCGTGAGCGTCGTCATCGGCTATCTCTTTGTGGAACTCGTGCGCCATCGACTACCCGCATTCGATCACGGCACTTGGTCGGGGTACTGGGCCGCCACCGATACCGTTGTCGCGGCGGCCGTCTCGTTCGCTCCGCTGGCCGCGGACTACACCCGTCACTCACGCTCAGAACGAACGGCGTTCTGGGGAACCTTCTTTGGCTACAGCGTCACCCAAATTCTTTGCTACGTCATCGGGCTGATTACGCTCGTGACGGTCGCGCGCAATCCGTCGGATATCTACGGAGCGTTCATCGCCGTGCCGCTAGGGTCGATCTGCTTCGCACTTCTCGCGACGCGAGAACTCGATCAATCGTTCGCCAACGTGTACTCGACGGCCGTGTCAATCCAAAATTTTAGCCCGCAGTTAGATCGTCGCGTACTAGCGCTGAGCATCGCATCACTCGCCACGGTGCTCGCGCTTTGGACCAACGTTGCTGACTACGAGAACTTCCTCGTTCTCCTAGGTTCGGTCTTCGTTCCGATGTCCGCCGTCTTCATTGTCGACTTCTTTTTACTATCGCGCGGACACTGGAATCTGTCGCGTCGTGCGCCTCGACGCCTCACGATGTTGGTGCCGTGGGCTATGGGCTTCGTCACGTATCAGTTGATCAATCCCGGTTATATCTCGTGGTGGGTATCGCTATGGATGAACGTTGGGCGCCTCGTCGACTTCAGAGCGGCGAGTTGGATGTCCGCGTCACTCTGCTCGTTCTTCGTGGCGGCTGCCGTGACGCTCGCGGGCGGCGGCGTCGCGGCAATCTCGCGGCAGCGGCGCGCCAGCCGACAATCCATAGAACGTTGAAGCGTCGCTGGAACAGTGATGCTGGGGCGTCAGCGCTCCCAAACTATGGACTCGTGCACGGTATGGATACGTCACTCGTCGAAGCGGACTGGCCCGCCCTCACAGATGACGAAGTGCGGTTGGTCCTTTGTCACTTCGATCGACACGAACGAGTGGGTGCGCGAGGAGCACCACTTGTATCGTGGCGCAGCCCTCGTCCAATGTCGGCGGCGGCTCTGGTTCAAAATTCGAATGGCACCGTCTTCGTAAAGCGTCACCATAGAGCGGTTCGTACGCCGGAACGACTGCGCGTCGAGCACGAGTTCTCGAATTACTTACGGGCACGGGGTCAAGCCCTGCCCTTGGCCCTCCAATGTGCGAACGGTGACACGGTGGTGCAAGACGGTGACTTCATGTACGAGGTCCACGAGAGGACGACGGGCGTGGACCTCTACCGCGATGTGCCGTCATGGCATCCCTTCGCCGGTCTCGACCACGCCCGCGCGGCGGGTCGTGCGCTGGCGCGCTTCCATCGGGCCGCCAGAGGTTTCCCGTGGCCGGCGTCCGAACCGAGCGTCCTGATGAACTCGAGCGCAATCGTCGCCTCCGGTGACCCGCTCGGCGCGCTCGCCCGGCTCGTTGGCGCGCGTCCGGGTCTCGCCCGCGCCATTTTGCATCGCTCCCTTCTCGAGGACTTCGCCCGCTATCACCTACCCATCATCGAGAAAGCGGCGCCGCTGCTGGGAGCACTGGTACCGCAGTGGGGCCACGGGGACTGGCACGCCTCGAACCTCACCTGGAGTTCAACGAGTTCGAAGGCCGTCGTTGCCGGCGTGCTCGACCTCGGACTCGCGAACCGCACCTTTGCGATCCACGACCTGGCGGTGGCGCTCGAGCGCAGTACTGTCGACTGGCTCGATCTGGCGGGGACCGGAGGCGCTGTCGCGGACCTCGAAGCCGTCGACGCGCTGCTGGGCGGGTACCAGGAGGTGCATGCGCTCGACGAGGTTGAACTGGCTGCGCTCGTCGCGGTACTACCGGTAGTCCACCTTGAGTACGCGCTCTCTGAAGTTGAGTATTTCGCCGAGGTCGTACGATCGCGGGCCAACGCGGAACTCGCCTACGACGGCTACTTCATCGGTCATACTCGCTGGTATGAAGAGGCGGCCGGGTCATTGTTGATCGAGCATCTGCAACGACGAGTCCGTCGGTGTTGAGAACGCACGCACGGTGCCAAGAATCACTGCTCTCACGACGCTGTCCGTTCAGTGGATCTAATCGCGAAGGAGTGCTCCTCGACGATTGGCGGCACGTCGAATTGCCTTTAGGTAAGCAAATGCACTGCTGCGATCACACCGATAACCACGATGAGCGGCCGAAGGATTCGAGCGGGTAGGAGGCGTCCGTAACGACCGCCGATGTAGCCTCCGATAGTCGCGCCACCAGCAATCAGCCCCGCAGGTCCCCACGCGACGTGGGTAAACGAAATGAACATTAGTGCAGCAACTGCATTCGTGATCCCGGCAAGGATCTGCTTCGCGCCATTGAGGCGTTGCAGCTCGTCGTTGAGGAATATGCCCAGCAGAGAAATGAGGATGACCCCTTGTGCGGCTCCAAAGTAGCCACCATATATCCCAGTGAGAAACACGCCTGCCGCCAGTGGGAGCCCACCATGTGGGTGTCCAGCGCGGCGGTGTGCGAGCCATTTCGATAACCGGGGTTGGGCAATGACGAGGGCACACGCGACGAGAATCAGCACCGGGATAACGTGACCGAACACTGCGCCTGGGAGTTGCAAGAGCAGGATACTTCCGACAGCGCCACCCAGTAAGGCAAAGACTCCGAGGGTGCAAAGGCGACGAGTTTGGCCGCTCAATTCTCGACGATACGAAAAGATTCCGCTCCCAATTCCAGGAATGAGCCCCACGGTATTGCTGACGTTCGCGAGAAATGGCGGATAGCCAAACGCAATAAGGGTCGGGAACGTAATGAGGGTGCCGGAACCAACGATTGCGTTAATCACGCCCGCAGCAAATCCGGCGACGAGGATCGCGAGTGCTTCAATTAAGGACACGGGAACAGTCCAGCCGACGCACTTCGTTTGCCTGATTCGGACGGTTGTCCACGGAGTCCAATAGCAGTTCCCACTAACGGGGGGCGCAAAGACGCTCGGTTTTGGTAAGGCGAACTGCCACTCGTATCAATATTGCAAAGATGATACAGGTGAATCCACCATGGGCCGTTCTTCACAAGAATCGCATTACTAGGTCGCGGATGGCCAACTTGAGGTACGTTGGCTCGAACGAGGCGTTGCAATTTGTATAGAGCTATCTCTTTCTCGTCGTCGCAACGAACTCGAAGCGGTCGCGAGCCACTCCTATAGCTATTTCGGTGAACCCGGCGGCCTCGAGCCTTTTCTCCAAACCGGACGGATCGATCGGTACGTAGGTATCACCAACGTGCAGTTCCCAACGTGCGGGAGTCTCGATGTTATCGGCTCCAATCAGGACTCCACCGCTGCGTAATACCCGTCCTACCTCGGTGAGCAGTGCATCTTGGAGCGCTGCAGATGGAACGTGGTGGAGCATATTCAAAAGGGCCGCCGCGCTGAAGTGCCGCGATTGGAAAGGAAGGCGAGTCCCATCGGCATGGATTACCTCGACATTTGTACCACTAAGGCGATCTCTCAACTCAGTTGCCAGAGTCTCGTCGACCTCGACTGCAGTCAAGCGGAGAGTCTTGCTCCGGAGCACGTCGGTCGTAAGACCCGGCCCGGGACCCACCTCTAGAACATCGTCACCGAGTTCGCGGTTCCCAATTACCCATGGAAGCAGATCAGTTTCCACGAAGTGTGCCCATTCAGGGCCGGAACAAAGTTGAATATGGGCTTGGTTTACTTAAACATTTTAGCGTGAGTAAGTGGCCGTGATTGGCGTCGAGGACCCCTGCACCGCCTTCGAGGGATCGAAAACCTAACAGGTGTTCATTGGTGCCCATACCATTTGATGAGGTGATTACCAACTCACTTGTCTGGCCCACTAATAAAGGGTCGGTGCGAACTTGGTCCGAGTCCGCGTAGGGGACTGACGCAGAATTAGTTGATTGGATTTCAGTGGCGCTGGATCCGTCAACGGGCGATGTGGGTACACCGCTTCCGATCGATTCGCAAAGGATTCACTCGGTCGTCGCAGCGGGAGCGTTTGAATTTAGTCTCCTAGCTTTACGCGTCACTCTGATCCGCGCATAGCCGCTTGAAGCGCAGCAGTTGGTGATGGCACCCTTAAGTTGTAAATGTGGTTGAGAAAGATTGGATACCTGGACTTGAGGAGTTACAGAGATGACAGCATCGCCGCGATTCTCGTCTTCATATTGGTTCGTACATCCGGGACTGAGCTCGGGCCGCGAGCGCCGACCGCGCCGTCGAATGGCATGTGTGTCTGAAACATGTTCCCACGAGACGAAAGTCGTGACGAGATGACACGACGACCGACGTTCGCGATCGCGGGTGGTGGTTTGGCGGGTGCCACAGCGGCTGAAGCCCTGCGCGCCGAAGGTTTCGACGGACGGGTCATACTCATCGGCGACGAAACCGAGCGTCCTTACAACCGACCCCCGCTGTCCAAGGAGTACCTTCAAGGGAAATCCGAGAAGGAGAAGATCTACGTTCATCCCGAGCGATGGTATGACGACAACGGCGTCGAGCTTCGCCTCAACTGCGCGGCCACGCTCATCGACGTCACCGGCCACCAACTGACCGTACAGTCCGGAGAGCAGTTCGAATACGACAAATTGCTGCTGACGACTGGTTCGTCCCCTCGTCACCTCAAGGTGACCGGAGGTGACCTCGACGGAGTGTTGTACCTGCGAAGAGTGGCCGATTGCGAGGCGATCAAGGCGGCGTTCGTTACCGCGAAGCGAGTGGCGATCATCGGGGCGGGCTGGATTGGCCTCGAGACCGCCGCCGCGGCCCGCGCAGCAGGCGTCGAGGTGACAGTGCTAGAGACAGCGGAACTGCCGCTGGTGCGCGTACTCGGTCATGAGGTCGCCGAGATCTTCCTCGACCTGCACACTCGCCACGGGGTCACGATGGAGATGAGCGTCGAGGTATCTGAGATCACCGGCGTAGAGCATCGGGCGACTGGCGTGCGCCTCGGCGATGGCCGACAGATCGACGCTGATGTGGTCGTAGTTGGCGTTGGCATTGCTCCCAACACCGAGTTAGCCGAGGCGGCCGGCCTCACTGTCGACAGTGGGATCGTCGTCGACGAGAATCTGAAAAGTTCGGATCCCGACGTGTTCGCCGCAGGTGACGTGGCCAACGTCTGGTACCCGTCGCTCGGCCGCCACCTGCGGCTCGAGCACTGGTCGGCTGCTCTCAACCAAGGACCTGTGGCCGCAGCCAACATGATGGGCCGCGCTGTCGCCTATGACCGTGTACCGTACTTTTATTCCGACCAGTACGACCTAGGTATGGAGTATTCGGGCTACGTCGAGTCTGGTCACTACGACCAGATCGTCTTTCGCGGTGAGGTGTCCGAAGGAAAGTACATCGCCTTTTGGCTCGACCAAGGGCGAGTGCTCGCGGGCATGAATGTCAACGTTTGGGACGTCAGTGATACCATCGCCGAACTCGTTCGCTTCGGAACACCAATCGATGTAACTCGACTCCAAGATCCGAAAGTGCCTTTAGACGATCTCCTCCGCGGTGCTCTTGACGTCTAGTGGAACACGGTAATGGACGACGCTGAGCTCCAGCTGGCGGGTCTGTTAGCGACCCAGTTGCGCGTGGACTCGATCCGCTGTTCCACCGAAGCGGGGTCGGGTCACCCGACATCGTCACTGTCCGCCGCCGACTTAATGGCAGTCCTACTCGTGGGACATCTGCGCTACGACTGGGATCATCCCGATTTCGCCACCAACGACCACCTGATCTTCTCCAAAGGTCACGCCTCACCACTGCTGTACTCGATGTTCCGAGCAGTCGGGGTGATTGACGACGCTGAACTCGTCACCACCTATCGTCAGTTCGGGGCTCGCCTCGAGGGGCACCCGACACCCATACTGCCGTGGGTCGACGTGGCTACCGGTTCACTCGGCCAGGGTCTGCCCGACGCGGTTGGCGTGGGACTGGCTGGGCGATACTTGGACCGGCTGGACTACCACGCGTGGGTGCTTTGCGGCGATGGAGAAATGTCCGAAGGTTCCATGTGGGAGGCGTTCGACAAGGCGAGTTTTTACTCTCTTGGCAACGTGACCGCAATCGTTGACGTCAATCGGTTGGGCCAGAGAGGACCCACTGAACTCGAGTGGGACCTTGAGAGTTACGCGCGCCGAGTCGAGGCCTTTGGCGCTCGACCACTGATCATCGATGGTCACGATCTCGCGGCGATCGACGAAGCGCTACGCCAGGCCAGATTGGACCCGGATCAACCGTGCGTGATCTTGGCTCGGACCGTCAAGGCCAAAGGTGTACCAGAGTTGGAAAACAAGAACGGCTGGCACGGCAAGGCGCTCCCGCCCGAGATGGCCGAGCGCGCCATCGCCGCACTCGGCGGTGTGAGTAACGTCCACGTCGTCACGGCTCATCCACGACTCGACTCGCCCGCGATCACGCCGATGCCCAACACCGCAATCGACTGGCCCACCTTTGCATTGGGGGACATCGTGGCGACCCGCAGCGCCTTTGGCGCCGCCATCGCGGCCCTGGCCACGCGCCCCGACGTCGTCGTGCTCGACGGTGAGGTCGGAAACTCCACGCACGCCGATGAGTTTCAAAGGATCGCTCCGGATCGCTACTTCGAGATGTTCATCGCCGAGCAGCAACTGGTCGCTGCTGCGACGGGGCTCGCCGTGCGCGGCTATCGACCCTTCGCCTCGACCTTCGCCGTGTTCTTCTCTCGTGCGTTCGATTTCATCCGTATGGCCGGCATTTCGGGCGTCAATATCGCCTTGGTGGGTTCGCACGCTGGTGTGGAGATCGGTCAAGATGGACCATCTCAAATGGCGTTAGAAGATATTGCGGCACTGCGCGCTGTGCACGGGTCCGTCGTGTTGTACCCAGCGGATGCCACTGCGACAGTCGCGTTAGTTGGAGAGATGGCGAACACCGACGGTGTCGTCTACCTGCGTACCACCCGCGGTGCCTACCCGGTGATTTACCCCGTCGATGAAAGCTTCCCCGTTGGCGGGTGCAAAGTGCACCTGGCAAGTCCTGATGACCAGGTTGCGCTCGTCGGTGCGGGGGTGACGTTGCATGAATGCCTGGTCGCCGCGGCCGAACTCGCCGACGAGGGCATCTCGGCGCGGGTGCTCGACCTGTATTCGGTCAAACCACTCGATCGTGACGCATTGGTGGAAGCCTGCCGGGTTACCGACAGCCGGTTGGTCATCGCCGAAGACCACTACCCGGCGGGCGGTATCGGCGGCGCCGTCCTCGAGGCCCTCGCCGACGCCGGCGTGCCCTCCCTTCGGGTTGCGCACCTAGCCGTTGGCGGCCTGCCCGGCTCGGGAAATCCGGTCGAGCTGTTGGACGCGGCTGGCATCTCGGCTCGTCACATCGCCGCCGCCGCACGGCGCCTCGCCGGACAATGACTAGCGCAATGCGATCCCAGCGCCCACACATCGTCGTGGTCGGGGGTGGTTTTTCTCGGCTGGCTCGGACCAACAATCCGCCGCCGGCGCGGCAGTGTCGCCTGACCGCGGATGGAGTGTGACGAAAATGCGTTTTCCTAGACGCAATGGTGCGTTGATCAACGTTGGGGGGCTCGCCTCGCCAGACTGGGTGACGTTTGGCTTCGGCCCCCAAACATCTGACTGGGCGCAGGCGGGTTTCGACGCGTTTGAAGTGGCCCTGGCGCTTGGGGATGGATTCAATCTCATGTCCGCCGTTCACGAACGCTCAATGCTGCACCGGATGGCGGCCGATTGGAGGGACGCGGGTTTGCGCAGTGTCGAGGGACTGCACTGGCACCAAGCAGGGTTCAACGTAAAGGAAACGTTGCGATGGCGGGCAACAAACCACAGTGTTTCGTCGGCGATGGCGATACGAGCTGGCCATGTCAAGGACGAAGAAGGCACCCAATGAAATGAGGAAGAAGAACATTATGACTGAATCGGTCTTTCCAATTGCAACGCCGGAGATGGGACATCGCCGCCACGAACTCGCACCCGACATCGACGATGCGTTTAAAGCATTTAGTCGAGCAGTCTTCACTAGCGGGGCGCTGGCTGAGGTAACGAAGCAACTGATCGCTGTCGCTGTAGCGCACGTCACCCAGTGCCCCTACTGCATTGACGGTCACACGCGGATTGCTCGACGCAAGGGCGCAACGGACGAAGAGATCATGGAGGCGATTTGGGTCGCTGCCGAGATGCGCGCTGGTGGGGCGTTTGCCCACTCCGCGATCGCACTGCGCGCCCTTTCCGATATGTCCGAGAGCCCTACTTAGTAACTGCATGTGATGATGCGGTTTGAATGATGGAGGGACTGTTGTGCGTTAGGAGTTCGCCGTACGTACGACCTCTCAATCAAGCGACGACACTGATGGAGATGACGACGTAAGTCTCAGCACTTGGTGGGTCAGATGTAAGACGTCTGGCTTGTTCGCTCCCGAGAATGACGTGGAGCAACGTTGGTCTGGTTCAAGGCCGTGGTTCAGTCTTGTGGTTCCGGGTAGGTGACCCGACCGTGAGCGACGAGGGGCTCCGGCCCCCAGGCCCCAAGTCGGTGCTCAATCACCTTTTCGACGCTCATGATGTGGTGTACGGCCCAGTCGCGCGCGACGAGAGTGTCAGCGATGAGCGAGCGGTGACACCTCCACGGGAGCGCCTCGGAGCACATGAACGCAACGCGAGACGCTTGAGCCGTGGTGGCTAATTGGACTATCGCCGTTTGGTACGTGTCGCCCACGGTGTAATCGGCGTAGTTCCTAAAACTCGCGTTGTGCCAGCCTCCATTAATTGTCGCGTCGACATCGGTTTGTCGATTTCGTCTACCACCAAGATCACTCGCGTGTTGGTAGGTGATGGCGTCCTTCGCTAACCACGAACTCATCGTCTCGCGTCCGAACTGCGGGCATCGGCGTGACCCGGGGAACGAGCGCACGTCGACGAGCGAGTCAATGGCGTGATCGTGCAGCAACGCGAGAAACTCCTCGGTCGAACGGGTGGAGTGACCAATGGTCCAGATCCCTTCAGCACTCGACTCACCGCCCACAACAACTTTCAGGGTCTCAGTCGTATTCACGTGGAAATGCTCGCCCCTCGGCCCTCTTCGGAAGTGCGCCCTCCAATCCGACATGGTGCGAACCGCGTTACGCGACGCCTTGGCAAAGTACAAACCTTCCTCATACCGGGCTTCGCTAAAGCGAGGAGCCACCATCGATGTGCCCTTACGACACTACAAGTGGACCTCTGGGTGCCCACTAGGGCGCGGACTCTTCAGGGAGGAACGCTCCACGCCACATCAATGTTGGACCTAGCGCGTTCGCGAACCCTAGTAATCCGTCACGAGCAACGTCGCCCGACTTACCGTCCAGCGGCGTTCTCCAATAGGGTTCCCCCGTCGAGAAGTTGTCGCAGCACGTAGGGAAGGATTCCGCCGTGAATGAAGTGGGCGGCCTCGGCTGGAGTGTCAATTCTCACCGTGGTGTTGAACTCGCGAGACTCGTCATTCGCGATGATGCGCACCCTGACCTCGTGCGGTGGCGTGTCGACGCCTTTTAATCCCGTGATGAAGTACTCTTCCTCTCCGCTCAAACCCAGGCTCTCGACGGTGTCGCCCGACTTGAATTGCAGCGGCAGCACACCCATCCCTATCAAGTTGGAGCGGTGGATTCGCTCGAATGACGCTGCAAGAACTGCCTTGACCCCAAGGAGCATGGTTCCCTTGGCCGCCCAGTCCCGCGACGATCCCGAACCGTAATCGGTGCCGGCAATGACGATGAGCGGTGTGCCCCTGGTCATGTACTCGACAGCCGCGTCGTAGATGGTGAGTGTTTCTCCGTCGGGAAGACGTCGAGTAAAACCACCTTCGACTCCGGGAACAAGCCGATTGCGCAGGCGTACATTGGCGAAAGTGCCGCGGACCATCACTTCGTGATTGCCACGTCGTGATCCATATGAGTTGAAGTCGTCGTGCGAAACACCCTGTTCGCGGAGGTAGTGGCCTGCGGGCGAATCCTTTTGGATGACACCGGCGGGAGAGATGTGGTCGGTGGTGACGGAGTCACCCAAGAACGCGAGCACGCGCGCACCCTCAATATCTTGCAACGCTTGTGGCTCGCGAGACATCCCCTCGAAGTACGGCGGTTGACGCACGTAGGTCGAGGTACGATCCCACTGGAACATTTCAGAAGTTGACACCTCTATGTCGCGCCACCTGTCGTCACCGGTGAGCACGTCACGGTAGCTAGCGCTGAACATCGAAGTCTCGACGCAGCGATCGACGACTTCTTTGATCTCATCGGTGGTGGGCCAGATATCGCGAAGGTACACGGTGACTCCCGTTTGATCGTGGCCGAGCGGCTCGCGTAGTAGGTCAGCGTGCATGGTGCCGACGAGCGCGTACGCGATCACTAGTGGTGGCGACGCGAGGAAGTTCATCTTCACTTCGGGGTGGATTCGGCCTTCGAAGTTGCGGTTCCCGCTCAACACCGACGCCACGATTAAGTCGTTTTGATTTACCGCCGCGCTGACCGCCGGGATGAGTGGGCCCGAGTTGCCAATGCAGGTAGTACAGCCGTAACCGACCAGATTGAAGCCAAGTTTTTCAAGGTAGGTGGTTAGGTTGGCTCGATCGAAGTAGTCAGTGACGACCCGTGACCCTGGTGCCAGCGACGTCTTGACCCACGGCTTGGAGGTGAGACCGCGCTCGACTGCGTTTTTGGCCAGCAATCCTGCACCAACCATCACGGTCGGGTTGGAGGTATTCGTGCATGAAGTGATCGCGGCAATGACCACGTGTCCGTGGTCAATGTCGTGGGTGCTCCCATTTGGTAAACGTGTCGTCATCGGATTCGTCGGCCACGCCAGAGGCTCCAGAGACGTACTCGAGCGCGGCGGTTTATCGTGCGGCGCGCGCGGGCTAATTGAGATGGGATCGCTCGCGGGGAATGAATTGGCGTCCGCCTCATCCAGCCCACCCGGGACGGCCTCGGTGCGTGACGTGCCGACAAGAAGTGCGCGGAAGGTCTGCTGCGCATTCTTCAGCGCGATGCGATCTTGCGGTCGTTTCGGACCCGCGAGTGACGGTTCTACTATTGCGAGATCTAGTTCGACGACTTGGCTAAAGATCGGTTCGTTGTCGGGATCGTGCCACAGACCTTGGATTTTGGCGTACACCTCAACGAGTGCGACCTGGGACTCGCTTCTTCCGGTCAGGCGCAGATAGTGCAAGGTCTCGTCATCAATCGGAAAGATCGAACAAGTGGAGCCGTACTCGGGACTCATGTTGCCGAGTGTTGCTCGCGTCGCCAGTGGGACGTTCGCCACACCAGGACCGAAGAAGTCGACGAATTTGCCCACGACTCTCGTGCGACGCAATAATTCAGCGACCGTGAGCACGAGATCGGTCGCCGTGGTTCCCTCGGTGAGTTCGCCGCTCAGCTTCAGGCCCACCACTTGGGGGATGAGCATGCTCATTGGTTGTCCGAGCATGGCCGCTTCGGCCTCGATGCCACCTACCCCCCAGCCAAGAACACCAAGACCATTGACCATTGGTGTGTGCGAGTCCGTTCCAACCAAGGTGTCGGGGTAGGCGCAGGGACCGTACGGGCCATTCTTTGTGAACACTACGCGTGAGAGGTACTCGAGATTCACCTGGTGACAAATTCCCGTGTCCGGTGGCACGACAAGGAAGTCATCGAAGGACTGCTGAGCCCAGCGCAGCAGTCCGTAACGCTCTTGATTGCGCTGAAACTCTAATTCTGCATTGATCTTGAACGCGTCCGGTCGCGCGAACGCGTCCGCAATGACCGAGTGGTCGATCACCAATTCCGTGGGAATGAGCGGATTGATCTTTCGAGGGTCGCCGCCAAAGGAGGCCATTGCATCACGCATCGCCACCATGTCGACGACGCACGGTACCCCGGTGAAGTCTTGCATCAGCACTCGTGCCGGCGTGAACATAATTTCTGTGCTCTGGGTCGCGGACGCGTCCCAGTTTCGCAGTGCGCCGATCTGGTTCGCGGTTATCAGACGGCCATCTTCATTACGGAGGAGGTTCTCTAGCAGCACCTTCAGGCTGTAGGGCAATCGCGTGGCGTCGTCCAGCGCATCGAGTCGAAAGATCTCGAACGTCGAATCTCCGACGTTCAGTGTGTCTCGTGCACCGAAGCTATTTCGGATCACGGTCGTGCCTCCAGCAAAGTATTTTTCGGTACGTGCGGTGGGTGGCGTAATTCAGGCATCACTCTCAGTGTGCCACCGTTTAGCAGCCTGCGGGGAGACGTGGGCGATCTCCAATTGGTTCGTGCGTCCTAGCGTCACCGGTACGATTTATCGGTGAACGACTTTGACGGAATATGCCTTGCGAGCCGTGATTTCTTTGCTCGTGACGTCCTCGAGGTCGCTCCAGCTCTGCTCGGCTGTGTACTGCAACGCACCACAGCCGAGGAGACTGTTGCCATCCGTATCACCGAGGTCGAAGCGTACGCCGGCGAACGTGATCCCGGAGCGCACTCGTATCGGGGCAAGACGAACCGGAACAAAACCCTCTTTGGCCCACCTGGTCACCTCTACTGCTATTTCACGTACGGGTTGCATCACGCCATCAACGTCGTCGTCGGGCAGTTGGGTCAGCCGTACGGGTGTCTTATTCGAGCGGGCGACGTCATCGAAGGCGCAGAGCACGCGCGTATCCGACGCGAACGCAAACCACGGAAGGTTCCCCTCCTCGATCACGGATTGGCTCGGGGTCCGGGGTGCGTTGCTCAAACCTTCGGCGCGAATCTTACGAACGACGGTGACGACCTCTTCACGAGTCAGTGGCGGTTCTTCATTCCACGAGACGGCGTGGTCTTACCCCACGTCATCGGGCCGCGGGTTGGTGTCAACGGACCGGGTGGTGTCGCTGCCGATTTCCCGTGGAGATACTGGTTGGCTGATTCCCCATCCGTTTCGACGTACAAGCCGGGACACGCTTAACTCCGGCCCTCCAGGACGCACACGGTGTTCCAGACGAATGCGGTTCTCTTCCAATGAGTGCGATGACGACTCCGCGACAGACCTATGGTTGGCTTGCTTTAGTGATGATTCGCACTTACGGCAATCGTTGACCATTGACTCGCACCTTGAAGGAGGTATGTCATGACAAAGAAATCGAATGTGCAGGTTCGCAGGGTGTATGACGAGAAGAAGGACGACGATGGTCTTCGAGTGCTGGTAGATCGCCTTTGGCCCCGTGGAGTAACAAAGAAGAGGGCGGCTCTAGACGAATGGTGCAAGGACGTGGCGCCGTCAACGCGACTGCGCCAATGGTACGCCCACGATCCCGCTAAATTTGGTGAATTCGGACGTCGTTACGGCGTCGAACTTAAGCAAGTCAGGCGCGGTCGGGCGCTAGAACACCTACATGAAATGGCGGTAGAACGCCGTCTGACTTTGCTCACCGGTACCAAGGATCCGGAGATCAGCGAAGCTGCGGTGCTCGCGCGCATCCTTAATCGTTGAAGATGGCCCGGCCCAATCAGTTCTATGAAGAAGGTGAATCGCCCGAAGAGTCGTGCCCGAATTGACGTGTCCCTTCTTGAGTGTTGTGCGAAGAAGGGACCAGTAGATTCGACCATGACGTCGATCCACAATGAGAGGTCCATCGAGAGATATGTGATTTGTCACGAAGCCAGATAGTCAGTAAGTTCCGATCAGAAGTCCTTCGGCCCCATAGGTGTCAATCAGTGACACCAGTAGCAACGCACCCCCAGGGATCTTCATGGAGTCATCATGAGAAGGTTCTCGATTCAGCCGACACTCACGCTAAAGGGTCGCACGTTCAAGGGTCTTCGCGGCTTTTCTGGTAAACCTCTGCATCCACCCCTCACCGACCTTCCCATCGCCGCATACGTGCTGGCGGCCGTTTTCGACGTCATCTCAGCGCTCGCCGGCAAGGACCACACCTGGGCTCGTGAGTTGTGGCACGCCGGCACCTTCACATTCATCGGCGGTGTAGCCGTGTCAATCTTTGCGGCGCTCTCAGGGCTATGGGATGCGTGGAAGTCGTCCGAAGCCGGGACGCAGGTCCGTCGCACGATAAACACCCACGCCACGATCATGCTCACAGTCACGGTGTTGGCGCTGGCTGACGTCGCGTGGCGGTTGAGCGATTACCACACTGTGGCCGTGACGCCAATTGGGATCGTCGTCCTATCGGTGGTCATCGCTATGTTGGTGTCGCTCGGAGCGACGTTCGGAGGTAGCTTGGTCTTCGAGTACGGGTTTAATGTCGAAACGGGGGGTGATCACCCTGCCTGGCACAGGTCTGAAACCGACGTATTCCCCGGCGAACACGACAAGGATGTCTCGTCGTGACCGACCTACACCGGTTGTACGACGAGCAACGCCAGAGTCCATGGCTCGACAACCTAACTCGTACTTATCTTCGTGACGGCACCCTGGCTCGCTACGTCGACGACGGCATCCGCGGATTGACCACCAACCCGACCATATTCGCCAAGGCGATCGAGGGTTCGAACGAATACGATGAACAGTTTGCCGCCCTTCGCGGCAACGGCACCGCGATCCAGGACTGCTACTGGGAGTTGGTCATCGATGACGTCCGCGACGCACTCGCGGTACTGCGGCCGACCTTCGATGCGAGCGGTGGCACCGACGGGTTCGCGTCAATCGAGGTCGCTCCCGAACTCGCTCGCGACACCGATGGCACCATCGCAGCGTCCCGTCACCTTCACCAACGGATTGATCAACCCAATCTGTTGGTGAAGATCCCTGCGACACCGGAGGGCATTCCCGCTATTCAGGCCATGACGGCTGACGGTCGCAGCGTCAATATCACGTTAATCTTCTCACTCTTGCGCTACAGCCAGGTGATCGAGGCCTACCTGTCGGGCCTGGAGACCTTCGCGGCGACTGGCGGGAACCCAGCGATCGTGCACAGCGTGGCGTCGTTCTTCGTCAGCCGGGTCGACACAGAGGTTGATCGACGTCTCGAAGCCATCGGTACGACCGAAGCGCTCGCCCTGCGGGGCCGCGCCGCTGTCGCCCAGGCTCGACTCGCCTACCAACTATTTCGCGAGAAGTTTGCCAACGATCGATGGGCGGAACTGGAGGTGCTCGGCGCACACGTGCAGCGACCGCTATGGGCGTCGACGTCGACCAAGAACCCCGCGTATTCTGACACGCTCTACGTTGATAGTCTGATTGGCGCGGAGACGGTGAACACCATGCCTGAAGCAACGATTGCCTCGTTCGAGGACCACGGCACGGTTGCTCGCACCATTGATATCGGCGTGCACGACGCCGCTGACGTCATGGATCGTCTGGCCGAGATTTCCATCGACATGAACGACGTCGGCCACATCCTCGAAGATCAGGGTGTGGCCGGCTTTCACGAATCGTTCGCCGATCTCCTCGACATTCTCACCACCAAATCTCGTCAAATCCCGAGACACTAACGCTGCAATGGACCGGCTCAGCATTGTTCGGGCTCGTCGTCATAACCGCGTTCGAGGTCGCTGAGAAGAAGACTGACATTACCCGCCTAGGCACGCCCTCGATGCTGGCCACTTTCGTCAATGAAGACTACGAGCGAGACCGCGCTCGTGGATGGTGGCATACGGATTTCCCAGCTTTCGTGACGTCGCACGGGATTAAACTTGCGAGATCCAACGACCTCGTTGACAATTGGAAGGTATCTCAATGGCCAAGAAATTCTCAGTTGGAGACCACGTGCGTTGGAACTCTGAGGCGGGCCACGTGCAAGGTAAAATCATTAAGGTGCATACAAAAGATGTGGAGTACAAAGGTCACACTCACCGTTGTAGCGTCGATGACCCGCAGTATGAGAGTGTTTCCAGAACGTCCAGGGACGTCCATCAGCGTCCAGATTTGTTGGCCGGACGAAGTGCAATGTCCACCAACATCCGCTGAAATCCACTCACGTTTGACGTCGTGGCTAGACAATTGGCTAGACCCAAGCTCGTTCCAAGGTCAAGTCACTATTCAATTGCAAGAGGCCAATGGTGAGGGGTTTGAGCTGCGGCTCTAATTGATTCTCGCGATGGTGTTCTGCGCAACGCTCACAACTTGAACGAGCCCGAACTCCAATCCGCGTCACGAAGGACCCTTGCATTATGGCAGGCTGGACAATGTGCAATTGGAGATTGATCCCGAAGATGAAGACGAATTCACTCGAACTCGCGGTGAAATCCTTCACTCCTTCCAAGCCTGGTTAAGCGGTACAGGATCGGCGACCTCCGACACGATCGATGAGGTTATCGTCGAGGTCGGCATCTTCCTCGATTGGAAATGGGGCTACGCAGACGGGCGCCTAGCGTCGTGGGCTGTCGTCGACATCGTCGAGTTTTTGCTTGAGTGGTGTCCGCGTAAGTTGAGCGTGACGCCGGAGAGGTGCGACTTCATCCTGGAGGCGCTGCGTCAGTGGTTGCGTTATCTCGACGCAGTGAGTCTGCTCGCCGCCGACGCTGGACCAGTGGTCGGGCTCATGAACACCATTGAGGCGCTGCGCGGTGACTTTATCGCGGCTATGGGCGATCGGTCTAAATTCGGGCTCGCAAAGTCCGTATTCTCTCTGGCGGTTGATGACGATGTCGACGTGAGTGACCCCGAGCAGTTCCAGGAGTTCATCAATCGTTTCAACCAATTGTCTATGGATGACCGTCATCGTCTGCTCCCGGACGGCATCTTTGAGACTGAGCATTCGCAACTCGATCGAACGCTTCCTCCAGTGATTCTCCCGAGCGACGATGAAGTTGCACAGTCGGTGGCGACGGCCCCGATTCTTTTGAAGTTCCGAGATCTCGCGGCATTCGTTGGTACGGGACGAAAGCTCACTCAAAAAGGACACCTCACCCTTGTTGACGCGCACGTGCTGGTGGATCTCCTGGCGACCGGTGACTTGATCGACCAGCGGATTGGTGAGCGAACTTTTCGAACAACATCATCGGATGACCTGCCCGTCTTGCGCATGATTGTGGCATGGGCCAAGAAAGCGGGAATCGTGCGAGTGCTACACGGAAAGCTCGTAGCAACTAAGCGTGGCCTGGGCCTGCGTGACGATCTCGTGGGGCAGTACGACCACGTTGTCGACGCCTTGTTTGCCGTTGGGCCGGTAAGCGTGCAGTCTGACCCGCGACAGTGGCGGGCTTGGCCGGAAGTGTGGGCGTTCCTTGATAGTTTGAGTCTTGACTTACTGATTGCACCCTATGTCACCATGGAGGCGTATCCGATCCAGCCGCTCGTTGACTTCGCCGCCACCGAAGTGCTCGAGGAGTGGAGTTTCGGAGCCGATGACGACACGATTCGTCACTCGCTTGCCGCCGACGTCATCGACATGTTTGACGCGTTTGCTCTCTGCGGTCTGGTGGTTCGAGAAGATGTTGAATCTCATAAGCCGGGGCGAAGGGGTTTCGGAGGATCGGTCACAATGACTCCAATCGGCACGGTGACGACCAGACGACTGCTGAGCGAGGCCGGCTATGAAGTACCGGTCGCTGGTCAGTTCGCTGATTTGAGTGCGCTCGAGTTGTTCGAGCGACTTGACTCCGAGGAGTTTGAAGTTGCTCATGCCGAGACCGTCGCGTGGTGCAAAGCACGCGGGGTATGGGTCGCGATTGACGAAATCGTGGAGGCCATCACGGAGCTGAAAGATCCAGCGCTGCAGGGTGTTGCCTTGGCGGTCCTCGGCGAGATCGATGTCAAGCTTGCCGCACCTCGTATTGTCGAATTGCTAGCGCGACCGACTATTGCGGGCTTCGCCACGTGTTGGCTCGCCGATCATGGGATCATCACCGAAGAAGAGTTGTACAATCCCACGACGCCCTTTGTCTTCGTCGACGTCCTGACGCATCGAATGATCACTGGAGGTCCCGAAGGATTGTTGTCGACGATCGCTGTCGTAGGAGATGAACAACGCCAAAGCGAATTGTTGGAGGTGCTATGGCGAGCCCCTTCTCCCGTGACTGAACTGGTGCTCGTAGCTATCGACAAGGTCCATCCCTCGAAGATCGTCAGAAAGTCCGCTCGAAAGGCACTCTTTAAGTTGAGGGGCTCGTCTCATCGAGAGTGATAGCTGAGATTCGCTACTGAAACTTATTTATTCGTTCCATGGGTTACATTGTTTTGTCCCGTAGCGAACCGATCCTGGAAGGTTCGATCACTCGGATGAGGGAATTTGAAATTCCAATCCTTCCTACTCGGTCTCTGAAGTAGTTGATGTAAATCGAATCCGTTATTTTTTCGATCGATGTTAGAACTAGAGGTCCAAATCAAGAGGTGGCTCAAGGGGAGTGATATCAAACTGATCTGGCAAGGGGTCCACGGGTCGATGTGCCAGCGGAGCCGCCGAAAGTTCTCGTTCGATGAGGAGAAGCACGGTTGCGTGTAATGCTGGTAAATCATTGTCAATCGTGCCGGCCACTTCGGCGAAACTTACGTTGTCGTAGTCGTGTATCAATACGTTGCGCATTCCAGAAATCTCACGCCAAGGAATATTTGGGTTCGCTGACGTGAGCGCGGGTGACAGGTGGGCGACCGCTTCACCGATTTCCATGAGTCGCGCCCGGCACGCGTAGTAAGTCTCTTCGATGTCAAGAGTTCCACGAGATAGGTACAACTCGATGGCCGCTGCGGCTTCGGCGATGTCGGTAAGGCGGTCCTGGTCTCGGAACTTCACAGGACGCGAGACTCGGCAAGTATTGCGCTACGACATCGTTTCTTGAGTCCAGTTGGTGTACTCACGTCAACCGAGACGCCGAGTTCATTTTCCAAGTCATCGATCAGGCCAATACGAGTGAGCAAATTCAAAGGTGGAAGGAACTCCACCAGGAGATCAATGTCACTGTCCGGCGTGTCGTCTCCACGAGCAACGCTCCCGAACACCTGGACGTTCGCCGCGCGATGCTCGCGGGCAATGGCGAGCACGCGTTCACGATGTTCCACGAGGAGGCGCCCTAACGGCGACTTGGCCTCGAATGTCTGTTCCATGAAGACTAATTTACCATCGAGGATGAAGTCGAAGCGCGTGAGGAAGTACTGGAGCCAAGATCAATTCTAAAACAGTGGCTCCTGTAGGTCTCTTATCGTGGTATTGCAGAGATACGAGGCGAAAAGGAGGCCCATCAGGCTCCTTTGATGTCACGGGCGACACCGTGCAAACGTGACGCGATTCTGCCACCATGGGACCATGTTTAGACTCTCGACGCCAATGCCAGCGATTTATGGTTATGTTTTCTTTTCAGATCTTCACCGTCGCGACCGTTGGGATCCACGAGCGTGAACGTTTAGAACATCTGGTGGGGCCCCCGGGTCTCGATCCCGGCACCTTGAGATTAAGAGTGACAAGACCGACCACATCGCGATGCATAAGGGCGGCGCGCTGACGAAGATCTAGTCGTTTGCACTTCGGGCGGCAGCTACGTAGAGAATCGTGGCCGCCGTGACCTTCTGCGGCTCTTGTCTAACCTCATCACGGTGGCCCGGCGTGCTGAGTGGAGTCGACGCAGTTCGATTACTAAAGGTGCCCTGGCTGAGGACCTACGGCGAGAGAGACGCGAGCACTCCAGCCGATGACCTCTTGCTACTGCGCGAAACGCTCGAGCGCGATGCCTAATTGTCGACGATGATCATCTACCCGCACGTTGGTGACGGATTTGCTATAGATCCTCAAGGGCGACGCCACGCCTCCGTCGAAACTGAAGGGGCGTTCGAGCACGTACGGCTCTTCCTCGAAGGCCATCTGCGTTGAGTGATCGCTCCAACCATGGTCGGGTATGCGTCTTTTGTCTATAAGCGGCGATCTCGTGGCCATCACCGGGCCACTACTACGGCGTTGCATGAACGGCGATCGCGACGCGACGCTCATTTTTAGACTATGCCCGACGTGTTTTCGGCGAAATTGGAACTCTTCTGACCGTCGGGGGTAACTCGACACTCCCAACGAGGCTTGAGGTCCTCGACGGGTGGAGGGCCATCGATCCTCCCGTAAGAATTCAAAGCAATCTGAAGCATCAAACTGTTTATGTTCCGAAGCAAAACGCGGGGCCGAAATGCACGCAGGTATCACGTCGATGGTGAGAATTCCCGTCGGAGTCGTTTCTCGCCAGTTCGATGACTGAGGAATGGTACTTCTCTGCTGCGCCTTCAAATACCTCTTGTGGTTTCATGACGTAACTGTCGGCAGATGACAACGCTGTCACGTGACTCGAACAACTGAGCGATGGTTTGCGATATCGCGCTGACTCTACTTTCGAGTAAGTCCGTCATCTGCGCTTTCCTCCCCTGGTGACCAGTCACCCATGCGAGCCAACGAATTCATTCTCGCCCGATTCAGAAGTTCCGCGCGCGCCTCCGCAAACCTAGATGGATCGCTAGCCCAGCGCTTCAAAGCTGAATTCTGGAGAGCTCGTCCGAACGAGAAGCTGACCGGCCAGGGGTAACTTCCAAACTGGGAGAATTCGTTGAAGTTGCGAGTTGCTTCAAGCTCCGACATGCCACCCGAAAGGAAAACGACTCCACCGATAGTTGGAGGGAGTGTCTCAGACAGCACTCGGGCGGTGGCCGTGCCAACCGATTCCTGAATCTCAACTTTGCTGGTCGATCCGCGAGTAGCCATACCGGTCTTAACGACGGTCAGATCTAGCCGCACCTTTGCTTGCTCAAGCCTCCGAACGACCTCAGTGAGGACGTGAATCATGACACGCATGGAATCGGCGAGCGAATGATCTCCGTCGAGAAGCACCTCCGATTCAACAATCGGGACGAGACCAGCGCCTTGACAGCACGACGCGTATTGTGCCAGTCCAATTGCATTGGCATCGATAGCAAAATCACTCGGGAGTCCGGGACCAATCCGGAATACTGATCTCCACTTCGCAAATCGAAGTCCCATCTGGACATATTCGGTTAGCCGTTCGGGTAGTCCGTCGAATCCGCACGTGACGTCTTCAGTATCTGAACTTCTTATTGGAAGCAATCCAGCGTCGACTTTGATTCCAGGTATTATTCCAACCTTTTCTAGTAGGCGAATGAAGGAAGTTCCGTTCGTGCTCGTCTGACGAGCAGTTTCATCAAACAGAATCACACCGGATATGAACTCTTGTAATCCTCCTGTGACAAGGAGCATTTCACGATATCGCCGTCGCGTTTCCTCTGAATTAGGCATATCCACCGACTCGAATCGCTTAGCGATCGTTGGCAAACTTTCGTCGGCCGCCAGAATTCCTTTCGGGCGGATCATTAATCCGCGCACACACTCAAACATCACCGACTCAAGCTGTTTAGTATCAATTCTCAGCATTGTCGAACTCCATTTCGTGGTCGATGCGCGTCGTCATGCCTCGGTTGATCGTATTGTGCAATGTCCGAAATGCTGCGAGAACTCCCCGACAGTCAGGATGCGTAGGTTCCATTTTGACACGTCGCGATTAACCTTTCTTCTAGTTCACGCTAACGAAATGCCTGTCCCGTGGCTTGCCCAAAATGGCCCCACTGGCACGTCCGCGGCCAAACGAATTGCAACGGCGCAGTCCGCCCGCGACGTTTCGAGTCGCAGGCAGATGCGTTGGCAAGATGCTCGATTGATTGAGATCATCGAAGAGATGTCTGATGCCGTGACGTTACGACTGCGACTCGAAGAATCTGCCAACTTTCTCCCGGGTCAGTATTACAACGTTCGCCTTTCGGTACTTGGTCGGGCTGGTCCGCTTCGGTCATCGATATCGGTGTGCGCGAGGTGCCCGGCGGTTGAATATCACCGCATCTTGTTCGAGGTCTCAGCGTTGGTGATCGGTTCCAAGTGCGGGGCCCAGCCGGGCGTTTTACGTGGACGAGCGATGACGGCGGGCCGGTTCGTTTAGTGGGGGCTGATAGCGGTGTCGTCCCACTGATGAGAATGATTCGCTACGCCGTGGCGGAGTAGAACTCCGTTACAGAGATACGTGAACCACGTAAAGTTCACCGAGAGGAGAATGACCACGGTCAAAGCGCCAATGATCCACTCGACTTGATTGATGCCTTGCTGGTTTTGAATTCATCCTGGGCACACGGTGATTCAGATGACGCGATGCGCCCCGGCAGCAGGGAGCGCCCCGAAGATCCGGGGTGGCGTGAAGCCCTGGGACGCAAATGCGGCTGTCACGGAACGCTCAACCGTGCGCTGATCCTCGGTGCGGATCAGCGCAATCACGCAGCCACCAAAGCCCCCGCCGATCATGCGGGCACCGAAAGCGCCCGCATGTGTCGCGATATCGACGGCGAGGTCCAACTCTGCACAGGAGACTTCGAAGTCATCTTTCAGGGATTGGTGTGCAGCGGAGAGAATTGGTCCAACTTCAATGAAGCGCTTTGATCTCAAGAGCGCCGCGACGCTCAAGACGCGCTGGTTTTCAGTGATGACGTGGCGAGCTCGACGGCGCACGACGTCATCGGAAATCTTGTCGAGATCAGCGAGCGTCGCATCTCTGAGTGCTTTGACCCCGATGGCTTTCGCCGCGAGCTCACAGGCTGATCGCCGATCGCCATAGGCGGAGATCGCAAGTTGGTGGCGCACTTGCGTGTCGATAACAAGGAGTTCAAGTCCGGCCGCCGAGAGGTCAAAGTCAACCTGTTCGATCTCGCCGCTGCGCGTGTCAAATTCGATTGCGTGACCTGCGGTGCAACAGAGAGACGCCGTTTGATCCATGATCCCGCAAGGGACACCGACATACGCATTCTCTGCTCGTTGGCACAAGAGAGCCAGGTCTTGCAGGGATATTGTCGATGCGAAGAGATCGCGGAGCGCAAGACCGAGGGCACACTCCAGTGCGGCCGATGAGGAAAGGCCTGCTCCGATCGGCACGTTGCTCTCGATGAAGACGTCCACACCACCTATGGCATGGCCAGCCTCCGCCATCGCCCATACGACGCCGAATGCGTAGCTCGACCACGATGGCGTGTTCCCGGGTGTGAGGTTGCAAATTCGAGCTGACGCTATGGGTGTCGTGGTGGCGGGGGCACCCGAGGACGAAACTCGAATGACATCGTCGCGGCGACGACCGACTGCTGCGGTCGTTACGGCTTCGATCGCCATTGGTAAAACGAAGCCGTCGTTGTAGTCGGTGAACTCCCCGATAATGTTCAGACGCCCAGGAGCGGCCCAGATGCCTTCTGGGTCGCGTCCAAAGGCTTCGAAGAAGCCCCTGGTCATGCTCCTCGTTCTTGAACGAAACGCCACGCGTCTTCGACCATCGTGGTGACGTCTGGATGCTCTGGGATCCAGCCGAGGTGGGTTCTCGCTCGCTCGTTCGAAGCTACGAGTACGGCGGGATCGCCGGCGCGCCGGGGACCAATCTCGGTCGGCAGTGGGTGTCCGGTGACGTTGCGCACGGCCTCTGCGACCTCTTGAACGGAGAAGCCCGAGCCGTTGCCGAGGTTCACGATGTCGTACTGTCCAACCTCTAGAGCCGCCATCGCAAGTACGTGAGCATTCGCGATATCGAGGACATGGATGTAGTCGCGTACGCAGGTGCCGTCCGGAGTGGGAAAGTCATCACCAAAGATCGTGAGCGACGCTCGTTTGCCCGAGGCCACCTCGAGGGCGATCGGGATGAGGTGTGTTTCCGGCCGGTGTCGTTCTCCGTAGGAGCCGTAGGCACCCGCGACGTTGAAGTAACGGAGGCTGATTGCGGCAAATTCGCCAGCGTGTGTTCTTCGCGCAAGGTCATTGTCAATGGCGAGCTTGGTGCTTCCATACGGATTCACCGGTGTTGTTTTGGCCTCCTCGGTGATGATCGCGACGTCTGGTTCTCCATAGACTGCAGCGGTAGAGGAGACGATGATCTTGTTAACTCCAAGGGTCTGCATGGCATTGCAGAGGCGAGCCGTCCCACGGACGTTGTTCTCCTCGTATCTGGCAGGGTGCTCGACGGACTCTCCGACGAGTGAAAATGCCGCAAGATGGACTACTGCCTCAAAGCCTGCACCGTCGATGACGCGTGCGGCGTCGTGGATTCGACCCTGTACGAAGCGCGCTCCTACCGGCACCGCGTCGCGATGGCCCTTTGACAGATCGTCAAGCACCGTGACGTGGTGCCCCTCTTCAAGAAGGCGAGCGGCGACGACTGAGCCGATGTAGCCGGCGCCTCCCGTGACGAGTAGTCGCATCAGGCTGATCGCAGTCGCTCGGCGGCGGACTCTGGAACAACATCAGAGATGAAGGCGTCCATCCCAGACTCTGATCCGGCGAGAAACTTGAGTTTGTCGGCTGTCCTGCGGATCGAGAAGATCTCGAGGTGCAGTGCGAACTCCTCTTCAGTGCCCGATGGTGCCTGGTGCCATCCAGAGATGTAGGGCATCGGGATACCAAACAGCGCATCAAAGCGTCGAAAAAGATCAAGGTAGAGCGAGCAGAACTCAGTCTTTGCCGCGTCATTGAGTGCGGTGAGGTTCGGGACCCGTATCGTTGGATAGAGATGGACTTCGAACGGCCACTTGGCCGCGTGCGGGACGAAAGCCGTCCAGTGCTCGCCGGCGATGACCACTCTGGTGCCCACGTCTTGTTCGTTTGCGAGAACCTCATCGAAGAGATTTTTTCCGGTTGCTAGCGCGTGACGCCGGACTGCGGCAAGTACGCGGGTGGTGCGCGGTGTGACGTAGGGATAGCCGTATATCTGACCGTGGGGGTGCTGTTCGGTGACGCCGATCTCTGGACCGCGGTTTTCAAAGCAGTAGATCTGGGCAACGCCTTCGTGCCCGGTGAGTGCAGCGGTGCGGTCGACCCAAGCATCGAGGATGAGTCGAACTCGATCTGGGGAGAGCGCGCCAAACGAGCTGTTGTGGTCCGAGGTGAAGCAGATCACCTCGCAGCGACCTACCGCAGGGAGGGTTGCGTCGTTTCCAATACCGGCCCTTGGAGCTGTGGCACCAGCGCCCGAAAACGACGGGAACCGGTTCTCAAAGACGACAACGTCGTAGTCGGCTTCGGGAATCTCTGAGAGGTTGTGTTCACTTGAAGGACAGAAGGGGCAAGCATCGTGCGTTGGCAGGTAGATCCTGTCCTGGCGATGTGACGCGATCGTGACCCACGTCTCGGTGAGCAGGTCGTAACGGAGCTCAGATTGGTGGTGCACGCTCGGGAGGTCTCGTGTGTCATGCGCGGTCCGGAGCGATCTGGCGTCTTCGTCGAAGTAGATGAGGTCGCGGCCGTCAGCGAGAGTTGTGGTGGTCTTTCTCACTGGACTCCAGCCCCCTGTGATTGTCGATTCAGACCTCAGAGTTTGATCTGCCTTCATTCTACGGCTGTCGTTACGACCAAGAAGGAGTCGTTCCTCTTCGACGTGTGAGGTCATGAGGTAGCAGCAGTGCAGAAGCGTGGAAGGATCACCAGAGTACGGACAAGCACGCTATGAAGAGCAAAGAGGTGGGAGTATCGCGATGCGATCAGATTCGAATCCACCTAACCCTTCCAATCTCTCCGATGATGATCGCTGCTCGTGTGGCGCGATCCATCACGTCGCTGTCGGTACCGTTGTCATCGACCATACGGCGATTGACCAGCTCGTTGCCTACGGACAGCGCCACAGATGGTCGAAGCCCTGTGTCGTGATGGATGCCAATACAGAAGAAGTGCTCGGCTCTAGCGTCATCACGGCGCTCAGCCATGCCGGGATGCGACCCGAGCGGTTCTCTTTTCCAGAGCGCCACGGACTGCTCGCCGATGAGACGAGTGTGAGTCGTTTGGAGACGATGCTCAAAGCGTCCTCGGCAGATGCGGTGGTCGCAGTGGGCTCGGGAATGATTACGGACATCACGCGCTTTGTCACGAATCTCCTCGGGCGTGACTTCGTCAGTGTTCCGACCGCGGCCTCGATGGATGGTTACGCCTCAAGTGTCGCGGCGATGGAGTTTGGCGGCATGAAGACCACATCGTCTGCTATCGCTCCGAGTGCGATCTTCGCTGACCCGTACGTCATTGCCATGGCGCCTCGGGACATGACCCGTGCAGGCATCGGAGACCTTCTGGGCAAGGCGTCAGCGCAGGTGGACTGGCGTCTCTCACACGGTCTCTGGGGTGAAGAAATCTGTGACGTGGTCGAACGACGAGTTGCTGAGCCACTGGTAGACGTCGCGACGCACGTACGCGAGATCCTTGAGCAGTCACCCGAGGGAGTGACCCAGCTCCTTCGCGGTCTTGTCGAGTCCGGCAACGCCATGGCGATGGTGGGAACTTCGCGACCGGCGAGCGGATGTGAACACCACGCATCGCATTTTTGGGATCTTCTGGCCTCAATGGGTCGCCGCCAACACGCCCCCCACGGACTTCAGGTCGGATACGCGACGCATTTTGCGCTTCGTCTTCAAGAGTGGGCACTCGGCGGGGGTGCCATAGCTCCCTCGCTCCCGTCGCCCATAGGGCCAGAGGGAGACGAGGCACGTTCATGGTTTGTAGGTCATGACACCGAGGTTGAGGCAGTCATGAACGAAAAGCAAGCGTTTGTGGCTGCACATAGCGATGCGTGGCCGACGAGTTCATCACGGTGGGAGTTGGTTCGCGCAGGTACCGCGAAGGCGAGGAGCATTGCTCCGCTTGTCGCAGGCGCGCTGCTCACCGCAGAGATTCCGACAACTCCGGGCTTTTTGGACCTTGATGTCGCAACGCTCTCGGCGACGTTCCGATTCGCGAACCGCATTCGGGCTCGCTACACCGTGATTGATTTCTTAGAGGGACAGGGACTGCTCAACGAGGCCGTTGCGTCGGTCATGGCCGAGATCTCTGCCTCGTAATGTTGGCACCACCGAGGGGGCTGGTCGCTCAGTCGCCTTGTCCGTAGTAGGCGCCAGGGCCGTGCTTTCTGGTGAAGTGCCGATCGATTATCACCGAAGCCAGTGGTTGAATGTCGGGGCGAAGCGCCACGCTCAAAAACGCCATGTGGGCAATTGCTTCGAGTGTGACCGCGCGTTCAAGCGCTTGGTTGGCATCCTTGCCCCAGGTGAATGGGCCATGGCCGGGGACGAGTGCAGCGGGAAGGTCTTCGATACCGTGTTCATCGATGACTTCCTTTAGTGCAACGCCGGTACTGAGTTCATAGGCGTTCGCCACCTCTTCGGCAGTGAGGTGGCGCGACAGTGGCACCGGACCTGGGAAGAAGTCCGCGTGCGTAGTTCCGAGGATGGGAATCTCCCGTTCGGCCTGAGCCCAAGAAGTCGCCCACGTGGAGTGGGTGTGAATCACGCCGCCGATCTCGGAGAACGAGCGATAGAGCTCAAGGTGCGTCGGCGTGTCAGTTGAGGGCCTGCGGTCACCTTCTACGATCTCACCGTTGAGGGTAAGGACGACGATGTCATCGATCCCCATGGTGTCGTAGGCCACACCACTCGCTTTGATCGCGATGAGACCTGCCTCCCGGTCGATCCCGCTCGCGTTGCCCCACGTCAAGGTGACCAGATTGTGTCGGACTAAGGCGAGGTTTGCCGCAAGAACTTCCTCTCGAAGACCTTCGCGGTACCGAACGAGAGAGGGCATCGGCTAGATCTCGACGAATTCGATATCGAGCAGTTCGGCGAGGATGCGCCAGCGCTCGACGTGGTCGCCACGATTGAGACAGAAGTGATGTGTTCCGCCGTTTCGCAGCCACGCCGTGAGGTAGTGGCGCATGCCAGAGTCGGGACGGAAGTGGAAGTACGGCATCTGTACGAGGGGCAGCTCTGGAGTGTCGAGGATCTCTCCGCGGGCGACAGCGAGACGGTAGTGCTCGCCCTCGAGTGCGATCAACGTCGCTGTCGTGGCAGTACCGGGCTCCGCGGAGAACACCGTCGTCGGAGGATTATCGAGGCCACCTATGCCGAGCGGTCGATCGATCAGTCGGATGGGGCGGTCGGAACGGGCGATGCGCCAGTTGCCTTCACCCATATGACTGATGAGTACCGAGTCGAGTTCGTAGTCCATTGCGTACATCTCGCTGAAGTGTGCGTCGCCAATCAGGGTGTGGCTCGCGCAGATGAGGGCCGCGGCGTTGGTGTCGCCCTCGGCGCCGTAGCCGTAGCCATCGGCCATCATGTTCGAGGCGGCAAGTAGCGGAAGTTGTTTGAATCGCCCATCTTTTCCGACGGGCTCAAAGTGTACGGCGAGGCCGTGATAGTGGCCCTCGGCGATGATCGCTCTGAGAGCGATCTCGAAGCGGATCGCGTACTCGTGATCCTCGGGTTTTAAGTTCGGATCCAGCTCGAACTGCACGGCGTGCTGTGAGCGCATCACTTCGACGGCCGCGGGTTCGACGAGCTGCATGCGCCCAAAGACATCGCCCAGGTTCTCGTTGATGATCGTCGGTCCAATCTTTCTCAGCAGCGCCGCGGCGTCATACAACACGTCTTCCATGCCGTTCATCGGATATCCAAAGAGGGCGATCTTGGTGTGCTTGAGCTTGGTTACGGTCTGCGCGGCACGCGCCCATGACTCGAATGCCGCCAGAAACTCCGGCGAGCGCCACTCTTCAGTGATGACGGAGTAGGGGAGTCCGGCGCGCAGCATGGCGTTGGACTGGTCCTGAGCTCCGTGGATACCTTGGTTGTAGGTGAGGTCGTCCATCGTCCATTGCGCGGTGACGACCGGTTCGGGCTGAATATTGGCCAGCAGCAACGGGAGTGGATTTTGTTGAAGAGCACGGAGAGTACGCATCGCCGGTCCGTAGGTCAGCATCACGATCATTATGCCGTCGAGGTCCCGGGTGTTGAGGTCTCGAACGATCTCTTCGATGTCATCGCGGTTGCGTGCAGGTCGGGTGAAGATGACGTCTGCGGCGGGAGAGAGCCGTTCACAGAGGGCTCTTGAAAACTCTGCTTGATGTTCGGTGATGCGAGGAATCATGTCGTCGTAGAGCTCTTGCATAATGCCGAGCATGCCGATGCGGGGTCGCTGCCTCTCCACGATTGCGTCTCCCTTCAATGACCGCGCCTGCGGCTGCGGTGGTTCCCTCATCAACCTAGTTCTGCCTCAGACGACGGCGGCTTCAAGAACTGAGCGCAACGACCTCGACGAACTTCTCCTTCGGTGTCATATTGCCGAGCGTCTTCCGCGACCGGGCGTTGAGGTTGCGAGGGAAGCGCGCGTGATCGGCGGCGCTCAGTCCGAGTGCTTGTAGTTCGGCCTCACTGAGCCACTGTGATCGCACCGCTTCAGCCGTAGGGGGCTCTTTCCACTTTTTCGTGATCCACGTGGCCGAAGAGAAGCACGTGTCGCAGTTGCCGTCGTGAATCACCAGCGCGTGATTGGTGCTGTACACGTTCTCAACCTATCGGCGACTCTGCCTCAGTGATCGAGGCGATTCGTCGAATGCGCTTCAGGTTGTGAAGCCACTCGACGTGTTCTGTCCCCAACGTGTCATGAAGACCGCGATAGACCGAGTAGATCTCGTCGTAGATGGGCTGATTCGCTGCTATTGGTTCGTAGCGACGTGCCATGGCCGGTCGGAGCGCGGTGACTGCCTGGAAGATGTCGTCGAAGCCACCGCGATCTGCTCCAGCGGCAAGAGCTCCAAAGAGCGCCGAGCCACGAGCGGGAATCTGGCTGGAGTCCGGAATCGTCACCGAGAGTCCGGTGATGTCCGCTAAGAGCTGCATCATGAGCGCGCTCCTCTCCGCGATGCCACCACAGGCCACGATCTCAGTTAGGGAGATGCCATGCTGAAGGAAGTTCTCAATGATTCGGCGTGTGCCAAAGGCAACTGATTCAAGGAGTGATCGATAGATTTCGGCTCTCGTGGTCGCGAGGGAGAGGCCAGCTATGACTCCAGAGAGGTCGGCATCACCGAGAATCGTTCGATTTCCGTTCCACCAGTCCAGTGCGACAAGACCACTTGAACCCGGTTCAAGTGCTCCAGCCTCCGCATCAAGAGCTCCATGCCAACTCTCGCGAGGTGACGAACCCGACGCCTCAAGTTTGAGGAGATCATCACCAAACCACGCGAACATGTCGCCGACAGCTGCTTGGCCAGCCTCGTAGGCGAAGTATCCCGGGATGAAGCCGTCTTCGACCACGCCCGTGATTCCGGGCAGTCGGATCTCGTGGTCGTTGAGCACGAGATCACAGATCGAGGTCCCGATAACCATCACGAAGGTGCCAGGGCGCTGGACTCCGACGGCTGGGAGTGCCACAAAGGCGTCGACGTTGCCGATCGCGACGGTGACGTCGATGGTGAGCTCGAGCCGTTCTGCCATCGATGGAGCGAGTGTGCCAGCGGATGTTCCGGGTGCAAAGAACCTCGAACCCAGCTTCTCATAGGGATCGGGGAACCCCGGAAACGCCGCTTCGAAGTACTCCTGCGGGGGAAGACCCTCACTCGCCGACCAGCATGCCTTGTAGCCAGCTGTGGAGCTGGCGCGAGAGAGCGAGCCAGTGAGCTGCCATACGATCCAGTCGGTCGCTTCGACGTAGGCGTCCATCGCGTCATAGAGAGGCCGGTCATAGAGCCAGGTCTCGATGAGTTTTGGGAAGTACCACTCCGATGAGAGTCGCCCGCCGTAGCGAGCGAGGAAACTTTCGCCTCGCTCATTGGCCACCGTGTTGAGGTGGTCCGCAATGGGCTGGGCGCTGTGGTGCTTCCAGAGTTTGACCCACGCGAAGGGATGATCTCTCCAGGCCTCGAGCTCACATAGGGGAGTTCCGTCTCGTGTGACTGGCAACACCGTGCAGGCAGTGAAGTCAACGCCGATGCCGACGACCTCATGCCCCGCGACATTGCCTGCGGAAAGCGCAGCCGGGATTCCCTTGTACAGGACTTCGAGGTAGTCACTTGGCGCTTGGAGGGCGGTGTCTGGAGCAAGCGCGATGTTGCTGAGTGGTAGTCGTTCGTCAATGACCCCGTGCGCGTATCGAACCTCTTGAACGGCGATCTCTTCACCTGTGGCGAGGTCCAACAAGAGCACGCGCCCGGACTCAGTTCCAAAGTCCACGCCGATACTGATTCGCCGTGCAGCCTTGACGTCCGTGGTACTCAACGTCCGTGGTCCGTTTTGCTAGGCATTGCAAAAAGTCGGGGCGAGGTCATCTCTCTGTTGTGCTCTGGAATATCGGCGGTGAGGTCGGCAACCTCGTTGTAACGAGCTCGCACAGCATCCAAGGGTGCCGCCTCAAAGGTCTCATAGGCTGCCGCTTTCCAAACAGGGGCGGCGGCCGTGTCGCTCAGTGCCCACGCGGCCTGTCGTGCTGCGCCGAGGGCCACGTGCTGCGCTGCTTCTGGGGCAACGACGGGTTGTCCAAAGATTCCTGGTGCAATCCGACGGACCGCTTCTGAGCGACTGGCTCCGCCAATCAAGATGACGCGCTCAACGGGGACGTGGTTCGCGAGTAGGGCATCGATACCGGCCGCGAGTCCACAGAGCATGCCTTCGAAGGCAGCGCGGGCGAGATTACCGGGCGTCCACGATGAAAGCCGGAGGCCATGTACCGCCCCCGTGGCGAATGGTCGATTGGGCGTGCGTTCACCTTCTAAGTAGGGAACGACAACGAGGCCCTGTGCCCCTGCGGGGGTCGCGAGTGCGAGGTCGGAGAGCCCTTCGAGGTCAATGCCGAGGAGCGCTGCGGTGGAGTCCAAGATTCGAGCGGCGTTCATGGTGCAGACGAGGGGCAAGAAGCGACCGGTTGCATCAGCAAAGCCGGCGATGGTGCCCGAGGCGTCCGCGGTGGGTGTGTCGCAGACGGCAAAGACCGTGCCGGAGGTTCCGATCGAGATGATGACGTCGCCTGGTCCAGCGCCAACGCCTAGTGCAGCCGCCGCGTTATCTCCTGCCCCACACCCCAAGAGCTGCCCGGTTGGAGTATCACCGGCGCTGGCCGATGGCTGAAGAAGTCCCGGGAGTCGCGGCGTGTGCCCAAAGGCTTGTGTTAAGAGGTCGAGCCGGTAGGTCCCGCTGACGGGGGAGAAGTATCCGGTGCCGCTGGCCTCGCTTCGGTCCGTTGCCAATGCTCCGTCACCGAGCGTCCGATCCGGTCGTGCGCCCCCCAGCTGCCAGGTGATCCAGTCGTGGGGTAGGCAGACCGTTTCGGTACGCGCAGCGTTCTCCGGCTCGTGTTCTAAAAGCCACCGCAGTTTGGTGACCGTAAAGGAGGCCACGGGAACACTTCCTACGGCGTCTGCCCACGCACGGGCACCCTCCGTCGGGCCCCCAAGTTCGTTCACTAGTTCCGCAGCAGCGCTGCCTGATCGTGTGTCGTTCCAGAGCAGTGCTGGACGGACGACCCGGTCATCTTCGTCGAGGCAGACCATGCCGTGCTGCTGTGCGCCGACGGAGAGGGCGGCGACGTCACTCAGCCCGCCAGCTTCTTTTATCGCTGCGCCGAGCGCCGTCATCCAGGCACCCGGGTCGACTTCAGTGCCTACAGGGTGTGGCGCGGAACCTGAGCGGAGCACAACTCCACTCTCTGCGTCACAGATGACGATCTTGCTGGACTGGGTGGAGGAGTCAACTCCGGCGACGAGGGTCACCACTTCGCCAGTCCAACGAACACCGTTGAGCACACATTCACTTGCCGCTACTACTTCTAGCGAGCGCCGAGGATGTGCTCGATCGCAAGTTGGTCGAGATGCGCCATGCCGTATCCCTTGGTAGCCGCCGGCTCGACGTCGTAGTTCTCGTAGGCGCTGACGTCACTGCGCAGTTGTGCAGCGGACTCGCCCGCTGCAAGAGTTGGCACCGAGAGTTCATCGACCTGGCTGGCCTTAAGTGCTGCTTGCACTTCAGGGTCGCTTCGGAAGGCCTTGGCCCGTTCCTTCAACAAGAGGTAGGTCTGCATGTTCGACGAGGCGGCAGCCCATACGCCGTCCATGTCTTCGGTCCTCAGTGGTTTGAAGTCGAAGTGCCGTGGTCCCTCATACGACATACCTCCGTCTGACCCGCCATTTTCAAGCAGATCGACAAGGAAGAACGCGTTGAGAATGTCACCGTGGCCAAAGACAAGGTCTTGGTCGTACTTCGCGCCGCGCTGACCATTGAGGTCGATATGAAAGAGCTTCTTTTGCCAGAGGGCCTGGGAAATGCTGTGCATGAAGTTCATCCCAGCCATCTGTTCGTGGCCGACCTCGGGGTTCACGCCCACCATCTCGTGATGCTCAAGGGTGGAGATGAATGCAAGCGCACTGCCTACCGTCGGCAAAATGATGTCGCCGCGGGGCTCGTTGGGCTTGGGCTCGAGTGCAAATCGAATGGGATAGCCCTGGTCGATGCAGTATTGAGCGAGGAGATCGAGACCTTCGCGGTAACGATCAAGTGCTGCCCGGACGTCCTTTCCGGCATCGCTCTCGGAGCCTTCGCGTCCACCCCAAAAAACGTATGTCGGTGCACCGAGCTCTGCGGCAAGGTCGAGGTTCCTCATGACCTTACGAAGAGCGTAGCGGCGCACTCCCCGGTCGTTTGCGGTAAATGCACCTTCTTTAAATATGGGATGGGTAAAGAGGTTTGTTGTCATCATGGCGACCACGACGCCGGCGTCATCAGCCGCCTTACGGAATCGTTTGATGAGTCGCTCACGCTCACTCTCATCGCTTCCAAAAGGAATGAGGTCATCATCGTGGAAGGTGACACCCCACGCGCCAAGCTCACCGAGGTGGGAGACGGACACAACCGGATCAAGAGGAGGTCGTGTGGCGTCACCGAAGGTGTCGCGTGCCTGCCACCCAATTGTCCATAATCCAAAGGAGAACTTGTCTTGCTTGGTTGGCTGAATCATCTGTCCGCCCTCTCAGCTCATGTGGTGTTCTTTCATCAACCTTAGGACGCCTCGCCCCAAGTCCCTTTGTCGGACGCAGTGGTAGCGAATCAGTTGTGAAATGGCGCGAGGAGTGACTCGTCAGCCTCGCTCAGCCGCTCTGAGGCAGAAGCCGCCTGATGCCAGTAGGGGTAGATGAGTGGCAGCGCACTGACGGTATCGAGCGTGGCTCGCGCTGCCTCGCTGAGCTTCAATTCGACCGAGCCGATGTTGTCGAGAAGCTGTTCTTCATTTCGCGCACCAATGATGACGGATGAAACTGCCGGCTTCCCAAGGAGGTAGGCGAGTGCGACTTGCGCGGGCGAGACCCCACGGCCCTCGGCGACTCCAATGAGGGCCTCAATGATGTTGTACATCCGCTCTTTGTTGTAGACCGGTGGTTCGCCCCACTCTGTGGCCATCCGTGAGCCCGCTGGCGGTTCGACGCCGCGACGAATCTTTCCCGAGAGGAGGCCGCCCGCGAGTGGACTCCACACGAGGATGCCCATCTTCTCTTCTATTGAGAGCGGAACGAGTTCGTACTCCACGTCGCGATCTAGCAGGGAGTAGTAGATCTGCTGGGTGACGTAGCGCTGTAGTCCCCGTCGCTCGGAAATGCCGAGCGCCTTCATGACGTGCCAGGCAGAGTGATTAGAGACGCCGATGTAACGGACCTTGCCCTGATGGACAAGGGTGTCGAGTGCATCAAGGGTCTCTTCCATCGGAGTGATACCGTCGCGTTGGTGTACCTGGTAGAGGTCGATGTAGTCCGTCTTTAGACGGCGCAGACTTGCCTCACAGGCCCTTATGAGATATCCGCGTGAGAGACCACCGTCGTTTTGTCCGGTACCCATGGCAAAGCGCGCCTTTGTGGCGAGGACGATCTCGTCGCGGCGACCAGTGAGGACTTCGCCAAGAATCTCCTCTGAGCGACCAGCGGAGTAGATGTCTGCGGTGTCGATGAAGTTGATGCCGTTCTCAATGGCGACGTCGACGATTCGCCGAGCCTCCTCCACTTCCGTTGCTCCGACGTAGGCAAATTTTCCTTGACCACCGAATGTCATTGTTCCAAGGGCGAGCTCCGAGACACGGAGTCCTGTGTAGCCAAGCTGACGGTACTTCATTCTGCAACTCCTTTCAGTTCCTGAGGCGAGTCGTCCGGACGAGCCGCGCTGTGTGAGTGGGACGACGGACGATTCACTCCTTGAGCAGCCGCTGGCCCTCGGCGAGTTCGCGGTGGTACTCAGAGACCATGAGCTTGGTGAGCTCCTCGACCGAGGTGTCCTTCACCTGCTGGTCGAAGGCGATGTGGCCCTGTTGGATGACGTTGAGCCGGTCGCAGAGTTCGAAGAGGTGCGTGTAGTTGTGGTCGATCACGATCATCGAAACACCGTGGTTGCGCGAGAGATCCTTCACGAGATCGACGATGAGGGCAGACTCCCGGGCGCCCATCGCCGCCAGCGGCTCATCGAGCAGGAGGATCTTGGCGTTCTGACGGGTGGCCCGGGCCACCGCGATGGCCTGGCGCTGGCCGCCCGAGAGCGACTCGGCCTCGGCGTTGATGTCGGGGATTTCGACCTTGATGTCCTCGAGGTAGCTCTTGGCGAGCCGGCGCATCCTACCTGCGGAGAGCCAGCCCAACTTGCCGAACACGGTGAGCTCTCGGTTGAGGAAGAGGTTTTGCGCGACCGTCAGCTGTGGGACTAGGGCGAGGTCTTGGTAGACGGTCTCGATGCCAAAACGGCGCGCGTCGGCAACCGACCGGAAGGACACCTCCTTGCCATCGATGTAGATCTGGCCGGTGTCGGGAGCCTGGAAGCCGCACAGGATCTTCACGAGCGTGCTCTTGCCTGCCCCGTTGTCGCCAACCAGGCCGAGCACCTCGCCTCTACGTAGATGCAAGTCGACTCCACGCAGCACCACCACGGCGCCAAAGCGCTTCGTCAACCCAACAGTCTCGAGCACCATGTCGGACGCGGCCAGCGTGGCGTCAGGAGTCGAGTCGGCCCCCACCAGCGGCGACTCCGCCTCCGTCATCGACGTATTCTCCTGGCCAAATCGCCGAGCTGGGTGTTGGCGATCATGGCCACGAGGATCATGACCCCTTCTGCCAGATAGAACCAGTTGGCATTGACACCGATCAGGTTGAAGCCGTCTTCGAGCACGCCGAGGAAGATGGCACCGAGGGCTGCTCCAAAGATCGTCCCGCGACCGCCGGTCAGCGCAGTGCCGCCGACCACGGCCGCGACGATACCCGGGAGCACCGTGTCCAGGCCCGAACTTCCAGGGTTGACAGTGCCGATGCGAATCGCATCGAGGATTCCGATGAGCCCGGAGGCACAGGAGATGATAATGAAGCACCACACCTTCACCCTTCGCACCCGGATGCCCGATTCCGCCGCAGCGAGCAGGTTGCCACCGGTGGCGGTGATGTGGAGGCCGAAGCGCGTTCGCTTCAAGAGCGCCCAGATGGTGAGCATTATGGCGGCGGCCCAGAGGGTCGTCGACCAGGCGCCGACGCCGAAGATAATGCTGAAGAGGCCCGTTTGGCCCGGCATGTCTACCTGAATATCATTCGACCCGATCAGCACGATGCCGAACAGCGCGTAGTTGACCGCCAAGGTGACGATCAGCGAGGAGACATTGAGCCACACCGTTATCAACCCGTTGATCATGCCGATAACCGCGCAGCACGCCATCGAAGCCACGATCGCCCAGCCAATCGGCATCCCGTTGTGCCAGAAGAAGTACATGAACCAGGGTGAGGACAGATAGACCGCCCCGGCGGAGAGGTCGATCTCGCCGAGCGAGAGGATCAGCACCTCTCCGAAGCCGATCACGGCGAAGGAGGCGAGGTACTGACAAATCGTAATGATGTTCGCTGTCGTGTAGAAGGCCGAGTTGGCAATCCCGAAGTAGATGATCACGGACAGCGTCACTAAGACGACAGTGAGTTCGCGCTGCTGTGTGGCCCACTGGACGAGCAAATAGACGCGAGACCCCGACTCTTTCGGAGTCGGGGTCTCGCGTCTATTGCTATCTGAATCGGTGGCGCGAGCCACGATTTTGGTCACCGCCCCTTAGATCAATACGCGATCTTAGACGGCGGCGTGTAAGCGGTCTGCGCCGCTCCGCTGCCTTCGTAGCGCGTCGAGTGTGCCAGGTACGGGTCCACGTTGGCTTTGGTAACGATGCCGAGACCCGTGTCGGTGTCGCACGGCTTCATCAGTCCGGCAGAAATCGCGTACAAGTACAACTGAATCGTCGGGATGAATCCCTGCAGGTATGCCTGCTGGTCGATGGTGAAGGTGAGGTGGCCGCTCTTGACACCCTGCAGCACCGGGACCTCCACGTCCCAGCCCGAGCCCCCGACCTTGCCCTTCAAGTTGTACTTCTTGATCGTGTCCGCCACGGCCACCGCATCTCCGTCGTCAACGGAGTAGAGGAACTTGACGTCCTTGTGGCCGGTGTACCAGGCCTCGACGGCGGTGATCTCAGCGGGCTGGGCGGCGGTACCGTCCACCACCGCGGTTTCCAGACCGGCTTTTTTGAAGACCGGCAGGGCGCCGTTGATCCGGGGCTGGATGTTGCCCGAACCCGGCGTCGCGATCACCATGCCGACTAGGGAACCCTTTGGCACCGCCTTGGCGATGATCTCGGCCGCCGCCGCACCGGCGGTGAGGTTGTTCTGACCGACGTAAGCCAGTCGGTTGTTGCCGGGCTCGTCGGCGTTGTAGGAAATCACCGGGATACCCTTGGAGAGAGCGTTGTCCGTTGGCGTGTTGAAGGCCACCGGGTCGATCAAAGCCGTAGCGATGCCGTTCACCCCGGCGGCGATTGCCTGGTCGAACGCCGTCACCATCTGGGACACGATCGAGTCCGTCGAGCCCGTCCACAGCGGCGTCGGTATGCCGAGAAGGGTCGCTGCGTCGGCGATCCCGTACTTGGTCGGGGTGAAGAATGTGTTGGTCGTGACGTGGTTGACGAACGTGAACTTGTACGAGGGGTGTTTTGCCAACAAGGGGTGGGACTCGTCGTGGGCCGTCTGAGCCGCCGCTCCACGCTCGGTCAACACCTCCATCATTCCGCCGAGCAACGGAACCATTGTGGCCGCCACGCCCGCGTTGCGCAGAAATCGACGCCTGGACACCTCATACTGCTTTGGATCTACCTCGTGTGGTTCGAACTTGCTCATTAGTTTCCCCTTTCCAGCCTCAGCTGAAACACCTGCACGTATTTCGAACATACCACCACATTTGCAATGTCAAAGGAAGAAGATATTTGGGTCTTTCGACACTAATTCGTGTGATCAATTGTTTGTGATTGTAAAACAGATTTAAGTGCCGCGAACGAGACCATCACGACAACGGCATCGGCGATCGGGCATTCGCAGTGACCACTCTGGAAACAAAGTCCAAAATCTTTGGACTGGGCAGGTGAGCGCGATATCCGCAGCGGGCAAGATCAGCGTGAGAGTGGGCTGGGCTCTAGCTCAATGTGGATTCAGAGTCGAACTGCTCTGCCTTAAAAGTCCCCCGAAAGAGTAACGGTCGACCCATCGGAAGTGCTTTTGACACTCCAGGTGTCTCCGGTAACCGGGTGTGGCGTTCCGGACAAAGTCCATAGAGCAGTCACCTCGTCGTTTGAACTTCCGGCCGGCACCGACGGACCTTTCAAGGTCCACGTGTAGGTGACGATGCCTTTTGAAGTCTTATGGCTCTCCTTCAAATTTATGGGAAAGTTAGCAGTCATATTTGATTCTTTGAGTCCACTCGATTGAATCACTTGAATCGTAATCGTAAGAGCGGTGATTGGATCGACGTTAGATATCGACAAGGATTCATTGCCCGAGAAGCTATTTGGTTCGTTGGTACTGGCGACAACCGTGACTCCGTTGGAAGGCAAGGTGGTCGTCGTGGCAGTCGGCATGGAAGTGGTGGTGGACGCCGGCGAGGTTGTTGACGTGGTCGAGGTTGTTGTGGGTGACGTGGTCGTTGTTGGAGAAACAGTGGTCGTCGTTGTCCCCGTATTGAAAGTAGTGGTCGTCGTCAGATTTGGTGTGTTGGCTCCGTCTGCCCCATCACACGCATTCGGTGTGCCAAAAACGACCGGAGTCGCTCCGACAGGCGCTGCCACGAGAACATTGCCCGATCCATCAATACTGATACTAAAATAGGTGCTCGTCGGAAATGACTGTAGGTAAGGACTTGTCGAATGTGTCAGGAGACTCGGGGTCACCGTAGGCGATCCACCCGTCTGCACGTTGTACGCCTGCACTGCGGTTTCAACCGATGTCGCATTGGCCTTACATGCCGCAACGGCACTTTGAGCTGCGATTCCTCCGACAGCAAAGACTACGACGGACGCGAGTACACCGAGTACCACAATCACGATCAGTAGTTCAAGGAGTGTGAAGCCTTGAGCCGTCTGGAATAAGTGACGGTAGAGTCTGAACTCCTCTGGAGAGTTAATCCGGAGTTGTCTTAATCTTGGCATTGATCGATTGTATTTCCACTGTTCGATAATCCCGGTCATTTCGGAATGGTTCCTCAGGATGCGAAAGTGATGGCGAACGTCCTGGCCCTGTTTGCAATACGCTTCTGGAAGCCGTTTGCGAGGGCACGTAGCTTTTCGATTTCGACCAATCGAATGAGACAACCGTGGTACAACATCAGTGCCGCCCAGTTTTTCAAGTTGCGAGCGACTGATTTTTATTGGAATGGATAGCAAGCTGAAAACTAAATCTGTAACCCGACTTAAGAGTGAGCACTGGTGATGCTCGAATTTGGGAAAGAAATTCAAGCCCATTATTGGACCATCGGCGGCGAGATTCTTGGGGGATGAAGATCCATATCGTCCATAAGTAGGTAAGGAGAATCCCAAGGGCAACTCGTAATGGCGCGCTACGACAAGTCAAAGACCGAGCACGAACGCCAATTCCGGCTCCTCCACGAGCGTAACTACTCTCCGATCACCGCCTACGTTCGACGCCGAGTGCGTCGAGCCGACTGCAGTGACGCGGACATTGTGGCCGAGGTCTTTGTCGTGGCGTGGCGCCGATTCCTTGAGGTGCCAGAGCAGACGAAAGAACTTCCGTGGCTACGGCGTTGCGCGAAATCTGGTGGCCAATCACTTCCGGAGCGTCCAGCGCTCGTCTGCCCTCACCGATCGACTCATGCTCGAAGAGAGTGTGGCCGTCGACTCCTCGACCGGGTCCAGTGAACTGGAGATTCGAGTACGACGCGCAGTCGACCAACTGTCCGATCTCGATCGAGAGATATTCCGACTCCTTCACTGGGAAGAGCTCTCGCACGAAGAGGTCGGCCTGAGCGTCGGCATCACCGCGAAGGCCGTCGAACGAAGGGTGGCACGGGCTCGAAAGAAGGTTCGTGACTATCTCGCCTCGCTCGACAAATTCGTCACGCCTGCTCTGCCCTTACAACGAAACTGCAACACCACCATTCACCCCAACGAAAGGACCATTGCATCATGAATATTGACAAGATCATCGCCGGCCCCGACCCCGTCACCAACTACTCAACGCCAGGTGCCAACGACTCCGATGCCGAGGCCACCTACGCCAAAGTGATGGCCCGCGTGGATGGTCGAAGGGTCCCGAACCCACGAGTACGGCGTCGCGTCTTTGCGGGGGCAGGAGTCTTTGCCACGGCCGCGGCCGCCGTGACGATGGTGGCCGTTTCATTTGGTTCGGTGGGTCCCGCCACTCCCGTCGCCGGTGCAGCGGTTCTTAACCACCTCGCTTCCCACATCAAGGCGAATGCGACGATGCCACTGCCAGGCGACGCGACGCTCGTGCTGCGAACGCAGTCGTACCCTGACGGTACGTCAAATTCGGAGGCCGACTTGTACGCCGACAATGGCGAGTACTTCTCCACCCCAACTGAGGGTGGACTTCCTGCCGCCATCGCCGACAATGCAAATGTTGGCAACGGTTTCTCGGCTCGAGAGATCAAAGCTGCCCTCGACGCCGTGAACGGCAACTTGGCCACGGCGGTCCAAGAGATGGCAACTGCGCCCTACAACAATGGGGTCAAGCCGGCGAACACTGGTGCTGATCTCAGCGTGCTCAAACAAAAGATCGATGCCCAAACGAACCTCACCTCCGCCCAGAAGGCCGCTCTCCTTCAAAAGATCATCGGCGAGGCGAACTCTCCAAGCGGTCAACAAGCCTCGACCGACAACTACGTATGAATGGACTCGATGGACGCTCTGATCGAGGGAGCCGGCAATCCCGACGTCCGAATTGGTGTGCTGCGGATACTCTCCACACTTTCAGAAGTTGCGGTCACGAACACGACTACGAACGGTCAGCCGACCATCACTCTGACTGCGAGCGCACCGGCGCTTCCTTCGAACTATCAAGAAGCGATTACGATCAATGCGAGCACGGGCGTACCGGTGTCATTTGCTGGCGGAACACCAGGTCAGACGCCGAGCGTCACCATCACCTATCAGGTCTCTCGAGAGACGTTGGCAAACATCGCCGCCGGAAACCTTTGATCTTGGAAGCGGCGGTGTGACACCGAACTCGACGGTTCCCTAACTTTGCAATCAGAGTGCCCGGCCATTGCGCCGGGCACTCTGATTGAATCGGGCACACATTGGGCTTCAAATTTCCCCAAGTCGCTCGTAGGGACCAGATCCGGGCGGGTTAAGTCTCAGGTCGTCGCCAAGGACGCTTCGCACGATATCGAAAGAGTGCGTGCCGAGGATCTGGAAGGTAGGCGGACCACGCACGTGTACCTTTGGATTCGATCCGCACTCGATCTAATCCGACGAATATCCGCCGCGCTGAACCTAGATGGAAGTATTGAGTACATGCACGCGATTGAGTTTGTCTTCGCCATCGGCTGGGCGGCGTTTTGGATCTATTGGCTCACTATGGCATTCACCGCGAAAAGAAGCCACGTCCCTTGGTCCCGCGAGTTACGGATTCGGGCAGTGATCTTCGTTGCGGTGATCATCTTGTTTCGCTCTGGAGCCTTTCGACGCAGTGAGCAGAATTCGGACCCCTGGCGCGCCGGCGCCGGGCTCGCGCTCTTCGCGACGGGGTTGTGGTTCGCGATTTGGGCTCGCGTCCATATTGGGCGTAACTGGGGCACGCCAATGTCGCGTAAGGACGAACCGGAGCTCGTCACCAGTGGTCCATATCGGCTGGTTCGTCATCCCATCTATTCGGGCATCTTGTTGGCGGGTGTCGGTACCGCGATCGCGCTCAACTGGCTGTGGGTAGTTCCTGTGTTGTTGACCGGGGGGTACTTCGTCTACAGCGCGAGCGTCGAAGAACGCTATTTGACCGAGCAATTCCCTGACGCCTACCCGGTGTATCGACGCTCAACAAAGATGCTCGTGCCGTTCATCTTCTGAGCGGATGACGTCGACCCTGACCATCGGCGGCGCCATTACTCACTACAGCAGACACAAGCGGATTCTGACCGACGAGATCAGGGCTTACACTTGCCCTATCCTCCGACAGCGAAGGCGAGAGCGTGACCTACGTCGTTCAAAGTGATTCGCTCAGCAAACGCTACGGCGACGTCCTCGCGGTCGACGACCTCACGTTCGCGATCGAGGCCGGAACGATTACAGGTTTCCTCGGGCCCACCGGTGCCGGCAAATCGACGACACTCAGAATGTTGCTCGGTCTGGCGATGCCCACGAGTGGTCAATCGACCGTCTTTGGCAGTCCGAGACTGGTGCTGGCGACGAGCCCGGGGAACCGTTAAATTAGCAACGTTTAGGTACCAAGTCCCGGGGGAGCGAGCATGACCGATACCGTGAAGGATGTCGCGTCGTTGATGTCCGACGGACCACCGCGAGAGCGGGCGAAGATCCAAGTGGTGCCATTGAAGGGACTGCCAATAGCGGCCGCGGCCGTGGTGTTCGTGACTCTGGCAATCGCCGGGAACTGGCAGTGGGCGCTGGTGTTTTGTCACGTCGCCGGGGGCGGTTTGTGGACGGGTATTGATCTCTTTGTCGGCCTCGTGCTCGGTCCGATACTCGGCCGCCTATCGATTCCGGCGCGCGCAGAATTCTCCGCGAGGTTCATGCCCAAGATGGTCATCATTATGCCGACCGTGGTCATGATGACCCTGGCGACAGGGTTTCAGATCGCGAGGAAAATGGGGAACCTCTACGCGCATAGCCCGAACCACCCGTGGCTCATCGCGTCGTTCTGCGTCGTCGGCGTTATGGCCGTTATCGCCCTGGGCATCCTTGAACCCGCGAACATCGCCGTCTTATTCGAGATGAACAAACTGGTGCCGAACGGCGAACTCATCGGACGGCTCATGAAGCGATTCATATACACCGCCGGCATCACGGGCCTGATGCAGATCGCGACATTGATCATCATGACTCGTGTGGCAACCCAGTGAGTCTCGAACAGTCGCCGCCGGTGCCTTCGAGCTCAGAACGTTCATTTCCTCCCATTGGTTGGTTGAGCACCGGCGCCCTCGCGATGGTGATCATCGGTGGAATTCTCATGGCGTCGTACGCACCACGCAAGGCGCCCCTCGGCGTGGCTGCCGCCCTGCTCGTCGCGGGAGCGTTGTTGCTACTGTGCGCGGGAGTGCTGCTCGTGAGTTTGAAGGACTTTTCGCGCACGACTTTCCTCAAAGTCTTCAAGTGGGCGATCTTCGCTGACCTAGTGACGGCGGCCATGATCGAGTTCGCGTTCGTGCGAGATCACACGAACGGCGCGTCACTTTTCATCGTGACCTGCATGCTGGCGGTATTCACTCTCAGCGTTCCAACGACGATCGCCTTCACGGTTGCTCGCTACGCCGAGGATTGAATTCGACCAATCGGCTTCACGAGTTCCGTTATTCCTGTTTCGGGGTGCGGCTTTGAACGAGGTTCATTCCACTGATCCTCCTTCGGATCTTTACCTCCACCGGTCAATAGGCGCCGAACTGTTCGTAGTTTCTGGTATCTCGGCGGCCGTTTTTGTGAGGGGATACGCCTAAGCGATTGGGATGGGCAATGGCCTAAGACTCTCAAGAGGACGTGACCAGTTTTCCTCCCACAGTCATCAGTGTGAACGAGTGCGATCCCCTACGCGATGAATGGATTGCCTTCTATCGGTTGCTGTTGGCTGCCGGAGTCGCTGCGAGAGCTCGTGTCGTGCTCGGAACAAGTCACGGAGTGGAGATATTTCCGCCGCTCTGTCCGGACATAAGCCACAGTACGGCTGCGGACATTGCGGAGTTCGCGAACTCATAACGGGCGCTTGTTCGAGGTGGTACGAGGGGTTTCGAAGCCCATCGGAAGTTGACGCGACCGATATTGTGACTGGATGGAAATGGAGTTCGTTGGTGAAGTGTGGGAGTGGCGCGGACCCTCCCCGTTCGTCTTCGTGACGGTGCCTGACGAAGAGAGCGCAGACCTGGAAGCGATGTCATCGCTCGTCACCTACGGCTGGGGAATGATTCCCGTAGAAGCTACGATCGGCGTCACGCGATGGACGACATCACTATTTCCCAAGGACGGACGATACGTCGTGCCGCTCAAGAGCGCCATTCGTAAGGCCGAAGGCATAGTTCTTGGTGACATTGTGAATGTTCGATTGGGCGTCGCACTCTGAAGTGTTGGACCATTGGCACGACACCACGTTGGAGGTTTAGTTTGTCACGCTGTCGCTGCGGTGAGGCAGTACCCAATTCGGTCGAGGGAAATGACAGGTGTAGCCGTTGGGGTAGTGCTCGAGGTAGTCCTGATGTTCCGGCTCGGCTTCCCAGAAAGGGCCCGCCGGGCTGAGTTCGGTAACGACCTTGCCCGGCCAGAGTCCCGAGTCATCGACGTCGGCGATTACGTCGTCGGCAATCTGATGCTGCTCATCGTTCGCGTAGAAGATCGCCGAACGATAACTCGTGCCGACGTCGTTGCCTTGACGATCCAACGTGGTCGGGTCGTGAATCTGGAAGAAGAACGCGAGGATGTCGCGGTATGAGATCATCACGGGGTCGAAGATGATCTCGATCGCCTCGGCGTGACCTTTGTGGTTTCGATACGTCGCGTTCTCGACACTGCCGCCGGTGTAGCCCACGCGCGTCGAGACGACGCCCGGACGCTTGCGGATGAGATCCTGCATTCCCCAGAAGCAGCCCCCGGCGAGTACCGCGGTGTCGGTTTCAATGGTCACTGTGACTCCTCCTCTTTCGGTATCGCGTTGTCGAAGAGATGCTTGTAGTCGCCGTAGCCCGAGGTATCGAGCTCGTTGTAGGAGATGAAACGTAACGCCGCCGAATTGATGCAGTAACGAAGACCGCCCTCGTCCTTGGGGCCGTCATCAAACACGTGGCCGAGGTGACTGTCACCGTTCGAGGAACGCACTTCGATTCTCGTCATTCCAAAAGTGCGATCCTTGTGCTCGACGACATTCTCGGCGTTGACCGGAGCTGTGAAGCTGGGCCATCCGCAGGCGCTGTCGAACTTCTTGGTCGAGGTGAAGAGCGGCTCGCCGGACACGATGTCGACGTAGAGCCCCGCTTCGTGGTGATCCCAGAACTCATTTCGGAAGGCCGGTTCGGTGGCGCTCTCTTGCGTCACGGAATATTGGTGAGGCGTCAATCGTGCGATCGCCTCCTGGTCCTTCACGTATTTCTCGCTCATCGCCACTCCTTCACTCGCGACACGCTGCGGTCTCTCGCGCTGTGCCTTCCTAACGGTATCGGGGAGAACGGTTTTTGTTACAAAGCCCCTCCCGATTGGCCTATTCGCCGAGTCGGGCTGATGTGGGGTCCTGACAGTTAGACCCTCGCGCCAACGACCTGCAGAGACGACCGCGGGGTGGGCAAAGGATCTCGGACTGGCCAGCAGGTTCGCGTGTGGCATCGCCATCAGTGCCGGGCTCACCGGAGGATTAGCGATTTGTATCAGAGTGAATCCGCCCACCCAAATGACGACGTCAGAAACACCTGCACGGTACGACGCAATAAAGGAGACTTCAAGGATGAACAACAATACTGATGCGCCAGGCGACGCGAAGTCCTCGGGCGACGATTCAGGCGAACCCACCGCACCAGTCAAATCGCCTCGCAACACTGAAGTTGACCGGACCACATTGTCGAATGACACGCCGCACGTCATCTACGACCCAATGCCGACAACACGTGTCGACATCGCCCGTCATCAAAGAGCCCTCCGCCGCTCGTACCACCTCAGGACGGCGCCTCCATGGGTGAAAAAGATCAGTTGGTTCCTCTTCCCACTTTACGGAGTCATGCGAATGCACGACCCGAACTACGAAGAGCACTTTGAGCAATGGAAATCGCAGCAACGCCAGAACCACGACGCGGGAGATCCGCGGTAAGCGCGCAATCGGTGGAAGGCTTGTGGAATCGTGGTAAGCCCTCCGTCCAGATGAGATATCGGTCCTGCTGGTTACGCATGCAAAAAGAGGCACCTTCGTTGACAACTTCGATGGTGCCTCTCTTCAGAGTTTTGGGACCCCGCCATCAGGCGGCTCGGCGAATAGGCCGATTGGGAGGGGCTTTGCGTGATGATGACAGCGCCTTCGCAGTCGAATCGCCGCGATGGCGTCCAATGGGCTATTCGACCATCGCCAGCGAGATCATCTCTCCGGCGGTCTCTTCGGCGTTCGAGGCGACGTTCTGCGTCGGTCGAATGGCGAAAAAGGCGACGAGGAGTGCCACGATGATGATGCCGGCACCCGTCAGGAGAGCGTCGGAACGCCCGTGGGCGATGGCGATGCTCGTGAGGGCCGCGACACCGATGGCGCCGCCGGTCTGTTGCATGGTCTGGAGCATTCCCGACGCGGCGCCAGCGTCCGCGCGCGGGACACCTTGGAGAATCGTGACGCTCAGGGGCAAGAAGCACGATCCGGCGCCGATGCCGAAGAGCGCGAGCGGTCCAAACAGGCTCTCGAAATAGCTTTCGGACGGCGTCGCCCTCGAGATCCAGAGCGTCGCCACGCCCAGAGTGAACAGGCCGAAGAGGAGAATCGGTCGAGCACCAATCCGACTCACCAGCCGCGGTGTGATGCGTGAACTCGTGAAGATCAGGGCCGTCATCGGTAGGAAGGCAAAGCCCGCTTCAATGGCGCTGAAGTGCAGGTCGCTCTCGAGGAACTGGCTGATGAAGAAGAAGACGCCGTACATGACCATCGGCACCAGCATCATCGTGAAATACGCCGGGCCACGAAGGCGATCGGTCAACAGTCGCATTGGCAACAGTGGCTGTGATCGTCGCTTTTCCACGTGCACGAATGACACGAGCAGCACCACGCTGAGGGCAAAGGAGCTGAGGGTGACTGAACGGTTGCCGTGTTCAGCGATCCGGATGAAGGCGTAAATCAGGCTCCCAAGGCCGCCAGTGACTAACGCCGCACCGGCGACGTCGAGGCGTCCGCCGTTGCGCGGTGGTTCCGCTACGAAGCGCGGGGCCAAGAGGATGATGGCAATGCCAATCGGCACGTTGATGAACAAGACCCAGCGCCACGACACCCACGACGTCAAAGCGCCACCCAGGATGAGACCGAGGGAGCCGCCTCCGGCCGACACCGCAGTGAAGATGCCCAACGCCTTGTTGCGCGCGGGTCCTTCTTCGAAAGTGGCACTGATCAGACTCAAGGTGCTGGGCGCCGCCATTGCGGCGCCGACTCCCTGGAGCGCACGAGTGAGGAGCAACATTGTCGACGTTGTCGCCATTCCACCGAGTAACGAAGCCGCGGTGAAGATGGTGAGTCCGATGACGAGCATGCGACGGCGACCAAAAACGTCACCCGCTCGACCGCCGAGGAGCAACAGTCCTCCGAAGGCCAAGCTATAGGCGTCAATGACCCATGAGAGACCGGCCGAACTGAAGTGCAGCGAGTGTTTAATTGGTACGAGGGCGATGTTGACGACGGTGGCATCAAGTACGAACATCAATTGACAGGTCACGATGATGGCTAATGCGATAGTTGAGGCTCGTTTTTGGGCGTGAGAGGTCTGAGGCACATTGGCTCCTTTTTTGAAATAGAGGCTTAAAACTCCGGAATTTTGGTGACTGAACAACCACGTTGCCCGAAGGCGTTGCTTTTGGTCTCCGGAGGACCTAACATGAGGGTGCCTCCACATACTATACGGAGGTTACCTCCGGTTGCAAGTATTTTATGGCAAACTTTGAGACAGTCCTCTTAGAGGGAGCGGTGATGAGTGAAACGGTGGTGAGGAAGGGTCCTCGCCGGGCAGACGCTCAGCGCAATTATGACGTGATTTTGGCCGCCACTCGTGTCGCGGTCGCGCAACACGGTGGCGACATCGTACTGGAGGACATTGCCCGTAAGGCCGGTGTCGGTATTGGGACGCTCTACCGCCATTTCTCCACACGACAAGCACTGCTTGAAGCCGCGTTCCTCGATGAGGCTCTTGAACTTCGCCAGTGCGCCGAAGAGATGAAATCCGCTCCGGCGACGTTCGACGCATTGATCGATTGGCTGCGCCTGCAAATGGACTTTGGCGCACACGGACGAAGCATGGGCGCCGCGGTCATGAACGCGAAGCACACTGAAGGCACCGAGATTCAAATCGCGTGCGTCGATATGCGAGAGGCGGGCGCCGTTCTTTTGCGACGTGCCCAAGAGGCCGGCGAAGTACGACCGGAAGTGGAGATCGTCGATCTAATTCGATTGACGCACGGCATCGTCATCGCCAACGAACAGGCACCCGATCAGTCGCGCGTCAATCCGATGTTCGACGTCATTATCGCCGGAATTCGAATCTGAACCTGAGCTAGCCCTCGCGCTGCGTCGGTGTGAGTTCGACAAACGAAATCGTGCGATCAGTCATTTTGCGATAGTCGCCCCATCCGCCGTAGTGGTTCACGAGCTCGTTCCAAAGTACCGGTTCATCCGTTGAGGGAACTGCTCGCGCTCGCGCCGCAAATTTGTTCGCGCCTACCTGGACGGTCACGTCAGGATTCTGGCGCACGTTAAGTAGCCACTCGGGATGGCCCGGTCGTCCTCCATTGGAAGCGACGACGTAATAAAGTCGGTCCTTCTCGTAGTGGAGAAGCGTGACTGATCGCGAGAGCCCACTCTTTCGACCGCACGTCTCCAAAATCAACATCGGTCCCACCGGGCTCTTATGACCGATCAATCCCCGAGTGAGTCGATAGAGACGCACGTGCCATCGATAGATCGTTCGTCCGACGGAGCGGTCGATGGCTACGGTGAGTTTCAACGTCGTTCCTTCTCTCTGAGAACCTCTTGTGAATTCTTTCACGGTTCGTCTTCAACGAGGTAACGACAAGCTAGGGAAAGTGTTAATGCTGATTGTCCCAAGAGGAGGGTCGTTTAAGTTGTTCGTGAAGGACACGACGTGGTGTCCAAAAGGAGCGACGCTATGGAGATCATCAGGAACGACGACGGAAGTCTCTTGGTACCGATTCCCGAAGGACGCCATCACGACGTTGATGACGACGCGACTGCTACTCCGGCAGGTGACGGCGTCGACGTTGTCGAAGCGCCGACGACGCGACTGTTGCATCCCGGTGAGGGAGGCTACAACGAAGCTCTCGCCGAGTGGGACCTACAACAGAACCCCGACCGCGCTCCCGCTGTTTCGACCGCGAGTGGGCGAGAAGAGGCGATGAACGTGGTGCACGCCGTGGCCGAGTCCCCGGATCACGACGTCGCCGGCGCGCTCAAAGACGTGAGCGACCCCGACGCGAGCGGCGAGGCATTGCGCCACGTGCTCATCGGTGGGACCCACTCGGTTGAGGCTTTCTCCGAAGAGGTGGCTGAGGCCGAAGGAGGAGAGCCGCTTCCGGCGCACAAAATGACCAAAGTAATCGGCGAGGTCCTCGCCGAACTCGACAAGTAGCCGGCGCGCACTCCGGTGCGACGACACGGTTCGCGCGGGGTCCGGAGCAGCGCCTACATTCGAAGTGTTGACAGAAGAAAAGGACTGGTGTGACGTGGACGTTCAAGAGTTGTTAGGCAAAGTCGCTCAACATCTGTCGGTGAGTCGCGCTTTTGGCACGGCCTACGAAAAGGACGGATCACTGGTCATCCCAGTGGCACTCGTCGCGGGCGGTGGAGGCGGTGGTGAAGGCGCTTCGGGTTCAGCGACAGACGACTCCATTGATGCGATCGCGAGTGAGGATGGCGAATCAAAAACGGATAACGCGACGTCCGGTTCCGGCGGCGGCTTTGGCGGCGTGGTGATGCCCGTCGGCGTCTACGTCGTGAAAGACGAACGAGTCCGATGGGTGCCGGCCGTGAACGCGAACTTAGTGATTGTCGTTGCGTTCTTGACGCTGCGAATGCTTGCGCGGGCCCGTCATAGGGCCCACCGCCGCGCCTCTTGACCGTATTTTTGAAAACGGCGGTCGTTCATAAAGGCTCTCGTCGCGCTCTTATGATTTGGTAATGACGCGGACCGTCGGAACCCTGACGTCACGAATCAGTCGTGGCTAAGCGCCAGTGGTTTGCGCGACGCCGTTACGGCTTTGGCGTTCGGCCCACGACGTGGCAGGGCTGGCTGATCACCGTGATCGCCGTCGCCGGAGCGGTCGGCGCCCTCGCCGGCGTGAAGAAGACCGCCGGCGACATTCTTTTCGCGGGCGTCGTTGGTCTCTTTCTCGCTCTCGCGTGCAGCCTTGGGGGCACCAAGAAGCTGGTTGATGCCACTGAGCGCGGCGTCGAGTCCGATGACGGGCACGCGCTCGAGAACGAGGTCGCGAAGCTCGACGTGCCGTCCGCGATTTACGGCTCACAATCTCCTCGCCAAATCGCTGAAGCGATCGTGTCGCACACCGGCAAGTTTGCTGGCGCGGCGCAAGATGTTGTGACGAGTGATTCGGTCATCGTGGTCAGCCACCTCACGAAGCAATTCGGTCAACGCGTTGCATTCGAGGACGTCTCCTTCAGAGTCCGTCGGGGCGAGGTCTTCGGATTCCTCGGACCAAACGGTGCCGGCAAGACCTCAACAGTTCGTACTCTCGGTACACTGGTCACGCCAACATCCGGAACGGCCGAGGTCGCCGGCATCGCCCTCGCGGGCGAGCACGACATTGAGATCCGTCAACGCATCGCGGTGATGACAGAAGTTCCGGGTCTCTATTTGCGATTGAGTGTCACCGAGAATCTCGTATTCTTCGCTGGACTCTACGGCTACCGCGATGCCCAACCGCGAATCGATCGAGCTCTGGAGGCCGTAAATCTCACGTCCCGGGCGAGCGACCTTTGCGGCAGTTTGTCCAAGGGTCTTCGTCAGCGCGTGGGATTGGCTCGCGCGCTGCTCAACGATCCAGAGATCGTCTTCTTAGACGAGCCGACGGCCGGACTCGATCCCGTGGCTTCACTCGAAGTGCACAATCTGATCATCGCCCTTCGCGACAGGGGCGTCACCGTGTTCCTCACGACGCACCGCCTGGACGAGGCGGAGAAGTTGTGTGACCGCGTGGCCATCTTGAATACCACGTTGCGCACCGTCGGTCGAATTGACGAGCTTCGACAAAGGATGTTCCAGAAGTCCATACTCGTTTCAACCGCGGCTCCATTGGCGAACCCCGAAGGACTGTTCTCCTCGATTGAAAGCGTCACCAGTTGGTCGACCGATGACACCGGCGACTACGTTCTCACCGTGAGCGACGTCCGCGTTGCCGCACCCGCGATTACTCGGGCGCTCGTCGCGGTGGGGGCCGACGTCCTTTCGCTCGCCGAGGGTCATCATTCGCTCGAAGAGGTCTATTTGGAACTGGTGGGTGCCGCAGGCAAGGGTGGTACACAATGAATGAAAGTTCGATCCGAATTCGTGCCGTGATGCGCAAGGAGTTCCAGGAGTACCGTCGCAATCGGTTCATTATCTACACGATGGGCACGTTGCCGTTGATCTTCACGGCCCTCCCCGTCATCACTCTCTTTAGTATTTCGAACACGGCATCGCCATCGATCGTGCGAACACAAGTTGCCATCACGCTCCTCTTATTGCTGGTGATACCGGTCGTCCTTCCCGCGACGATCGCTGCATATTCCGTGATCGGCGAGCGCGATCAGGGCACGCTCGAGCCGCTGCTGACGACTCCGATCAGCCGCGAAGAGTTCCTCCTCGGCAAGTCATTGGCGGCCACGATCCCTACGGTCGGTGTCGCGTACGTGTTCTTCATCGTGCTGGTGGTGGCGATCCGACTTGGCGCGTCCAGCGTCGTCGCGCATGCGGTATGGCAGCCGTCGTGGTTCTTGGCGGAGCTACTCTTCGCACCCTTGCTAGCGGCCTGGTCGGTGTGGGTCGGCACGGCGATCTCGGCTCGCTCCTCGGACGTGCGAGTCGCTCAGCAGCTCGGCACCCTCGCGAGCCTTCCCGCCCTTGTGTTGCCACTGTTGATGTCCCTCCAGGTCTTCAAACCGACCGCGACCGTGGCCGTCGTGATTGCCGTTGCCCTGGCCGTCATCGACGTCGGGGCCTGGCGGATAGTTTCGAAGATGTTCGATCGCGAGCGGCTGATTACCGGAGCATCCGCAGTGACGATGCGCTCCGAAGCCGGCACGTAGCCTTCGCCCAGGCGTCGAAGCCGCGGCCGATCTATCCAAAAGCACGTTCCGATCAATCTTGTTATATTTGTCGAACTCCGCTGAGTCGGGGGTACGGGTCCGGACGATGTGCCCGTCGGAGATGGATTAGATGCAAGGGCGATTTACAAGCGAAGTATCGAAATCTACGGGGGCGATACGTAGATTTGTTCAGGGCGCGCGAACGGCCTTGTGCGCCTTGAGCGTGAGCGCGTTGATCGTCGTGGCGATGCCCGCCCTCTCGTCGAATGCCAGCGTTAGTCCACGTGATACTGCGCCGTCCACCTCTGTAACGCTGAAGTGCCACGCTTGCGTTGGGCAAATCACCAATCATGATGACCGCGATCCGCCTCCAATCTTCCCTTGTGGGTGGTGGATTTGGTGGTGCGTGTGTCCACCTTCGCCTCCGCCGACCACCACAACAACCACGACCACCACGACCACAACAACCACAACGACCACAACGACCACAACGACCACAACGACAGTTCCACCAACAACGACGACCATGGCGCCGCCTCGGCCTCCCCCTCCTCCTCCACCGACCACCACGACATCAACAACGACAACGACCACAACGACGACGACAACAGTTCCACCAACCACGACGACCTCACTCGCGCCGGTGCGCATTAAAGCGAATCCTCCACCGGCGCCTGCTCCACCTCGATTGGTCACGATCGAGCCCTTCGCTGAAGGTTCGTATGCATTGTCACCGAAGTTGATATCAGAGATTCAACGGATGGCGAAGGCAATTCAAAAGAATCACTACAAGACCGTCACGCTCACGGGCTATACCGACAATGTCTTCACGGCGGCCTTCAACGTCACCCTGAATCAAAATCGTGCTCAGGCCGTCTTCACGCGCTTGTTGCTGGACCTTCAGACACTAAAAATCACCGGTGTGGGGGTGACGATCGGCCCCGGATACAGCGTCGTGCTCGTTGCCACGAACACAACGGCGAAGGGTCGAGCGCAGAACCGTCGCGTCGTGGCGACGCTCAAAGCGAACTGACCTCGATCGAAATGAAGATACCCGTCGCCTCAGTGGGTCGACGTTGGATTCGACGTGCGTTGTGGGCGCCGGCGTTCATCCTTCTCGTCGGTCCCCTGCCCGCCGTACTTTCGAGCACTGGGGCTGACGCATCGACCAGTGCGCCCACGGGCACGGTCTACGTCACGAATTTGAATCTCAACGCAGTCACCGCAATCAACTCGGCAAACAATCGCACGACCGTCGTTCACGGAGCGCCATCGACCCTGAACGGTCCCCTCGGAATCGCAATCGCTCCTGACGGCGATACGGCCTACGTCACCAATTCGAACTCGAACACTGTCACCCCGATCGGACTGAAATCCACATCGTTCTCTCTCGAGAAGCCGATTCGAGTGGGAAGTGGCCCCGCCGCCATCGCCATCACGCCGAACGGCGCCACTGCGTACGTGAGTAACTTCAACTCCAACACTGTGACTCCAATTGACCTCGCGACGTCAACGCCCGAGCGCCCGATTTCGGTGGGCGCCGGTCCTTGGAGCATTGCCGTGAGTCCCAACGGCAAGTGGGTCTGTGTCTCGAACTCTGAGGGACAGTCGGTCAGCGTGATCAATACGACTTCGCGCGCCGTGACACTGTTACAACTTTCGAGCGCACCCCAAGCAATAGCGGTTGCCCCAAGTGGCGCCGTCGCCTACGTGGCGAACGGCAAACAGGTGACCCCAATTGACTTGGCTTCGGGTACGCCGGTCCTCGAAGCTGGGATCGCCGTACCGAACGGCCCGCTCGGCGTCGCGGTCGCACCGGACGGATCCATGGCCTATACGGCCAATACTGACGACACCGTCACGCCGATCAACCTCGCGACAACGCCCGCAACGCCGGCCGCCGCCTTTTCGGTCGGCAGCATCACGCAGCCCGACGGGATCGCAATTTCACCCGATGGACAAACGGCGTACGTGGCGAACGCGACGAACACCGTCACGCCCATCGACATCGGCGCGACCACGCCGCGGTCCGAAGCACCCGTCCAGGTCGGTTCGGCCAGTTTCGGTATTGCCGTGGCGCCAGGTCAAGCTCCATCGGCGCACCTGTCCGTCGTCACTGCTCCGGCGGGCCAGACCACCACATTTAACGCCTCCGGATCAACCTCACGCAGTACACCCATTTCGCGCTACGAATGGAGTTTCGGTGACGGCACCACGGCTTCGACGACGGCTGCACGGACGTCGCACGTGTACGCCAAGCCCGGTTCGTACGCCGCGTCAGTGACCGCGGTGGGCGAGGACGGCACGTCGATTTCTACGACGTTCACCGGTCAAACCGTGAGCAACAACGGCAGCGGTTCGGCCAAGGCGCAACTTTCGCTGAACGTGGTGTCAGCGCTTCGCTCAACGCCATCGTCGGGGCCGCCGGGAATCGCCATCACGCTTCGAGACCCGACGTTCAGCACGGGGTGCAAAACGGTGAACGTGTTTTTTGACGATCAACTCATCGATTCTGTGACGAGCGGCTCGTCGGGATTCTCGGTGCGTCACCTCGTCATCCCGGGCGGCGCCGCGTTGGGCACGCACCACCTTGAACTTTCGTGCACGACGACTCGACCGTGGCTATTGTCCACGACGTTTGACGTCACGGTGACGAAGAATCACCTTTCTGAGTTCAGCGTGGCCATGCCGAACCCGACCCAGGTCGGCAACCACATCGTCGCCTCGGGCGGAATCAGCATTGGCTTTTTGCTCGTGAGCCGGCTCATCGCTGCGGGATTCCCTAGCGAATGGCTCGACTCGACCTACGCCGAGAATCGAGAACGAATTCAGGCACGCGCTCGACGGCGTTTCCCGCGACTTTTCATCGACCGCGAGAAGGAGAAATCGACCAGACGTCGTTTGACGGTGGGCACCGTGGCCTTTTTCGGCTTCATCGGTTTTGCCGGCCTCATCAACTCGTTCCTGGACAAAGGTTTCGGATTCAATCGCACGACGCTCTGGCTGTATCTCGGCGAGTGCATTGGAGTCGGGATCGTGACGCTGACCTCGCAGTTGCCAATTCTCTTCGGCGGACTTCGCGAACATCGAAAGATCCACATGCACGTACTGGTCGGCGGCATGATCATCGCCATGATCTGTGTGAGCGCCTCGCGAGCCATCGGGCTCTCTCCGGGCTACTGCTATGGATTGATCGCGGTTTTCGTTCTTCGACCGCACACGGATGAAAAAGATTGGGGGCGACTGCACGCGATCGCCTCGGTGTGCGTCCTCATCGTGAGCACCGTGGCGTTCTTTCTCACGGTGCCCGTCTTCCACTTGGCGACCCAGAGTTCACCGTCACCGTCCTGGTTGATCTTGGACCCGGCGCTCAACGTCACGTTTCTCGGAGGCTTCGCGAGTCTCGCCTTCGGGATGCTGCCGCTCCCATTCTTGCCCGGACGACACATTCGCCACTGGAACCCATGGGCGTGGATGGTGATCACCACCATCGGACTGATTGGCTTCGTCGCGGTGCTACTGACGCCCGGAAGCGGCAGTCCGAGCGAACTTCGTCACGTGGCACTCGTGCCATTGTTCGTCGTCTTTGCCATATTCGCGGCTGGCTCGCTCGCCTTTATGGCCTACTTCCATCTGCGTCCCGCGCCGCCGGCTCCTCCGAATCCAATGGTTACCGGCGCCTCAGCTGATTGACGCCATTGCAGGCAAACTTGGAAGGGCCCGCCAAGCGAACTAGGACAGATCCGGCAAGACGTTGTTGGCCCAGGTGAAGGACATGGGCGGCAGGGATCCCTTAGGAATTTCGATGAGATCAACGTACGACGCTTTGCCGTTCACCATGGCGAAGCCCGTTCCCACTTCACAGTTGGTGCAACCGAGACCAACGCCGGGGTTGTAGCCAGGGTCCGAGCCGAGCAGTTCGTCACGGTGGGCCCAGCAACCGGCGGCGCCGGCTGATGTGCACGCAATGTTCGACGTCTTGGCGGCGCTGCCGGCCCACGCGTCGTCGTACATCCAGATGTAGTCAGCCGCGAGAACGGTGTAACCGCCCGACCACGCGCCGCCGAAGCCGGGGGAGCCTTGGGCGTCATTGGCCATCGAGAAACCCGGGGCCACGGAAGGGTCGCTGTTGGTCGCGGCCGCGTGCTGTGCATCGGCGCTGAGCGCGGCGCTGATTCCGAGATACGGGGGCAAACCCCGCGCGGTTCGTTCGAGGTCCGCGACGACGAAGAGCTGCTCCGGCGCGCTGAGATTGAACCAGTCACTGGGCAGCACCATTGGTCGCACGCCCTCAGCCGCTCGCGCGTCGTTGATCGCTTGCAGGATGTAGTTGGTGCACGCGACGCCGTTCGTATAGCCGGGCCACGAAAGTGCAGTCGCCGTTCCGACGACGCACGGATTGGCGCAGCTCCAGACTCCGTTGCCGAAAGTGCACGCACCGGCGACGAGAAAATTGGGACTCGGGCCGATATTGGCCGACGGGTTCGAGATCGTAAGCGCCGGCGCCTTCGTCACCGGCGGGCTGGTTACGGTGGTGGTGGTCGTGGGGGCGACCGTCGTGGGGGGTACGACGGTCGTCGGAGGTGGCGTCGTGGTCGTCGGGCTGGAAGAGCCGTTCGAGTTAGAGCGCGGTTTGTGGGTCGATGCAGAGGGCACTACGTGCGAGTGACGTGCGGCGGCGTTCTTGGTCACGTGCGCAACGCGCCGCGCGATCGTGGTGGTCGTCGTGGCCACGGAGGTCGTGGTCGTGGCGGCAATCGTGGTCGTCGTCCCGGCAGCGAAGCTCGCGCTCGGCTGGACGACGTTGGCCAAGGCGGGCAGCGCTGTCGTGCTGAGGACGATGCCCAGGACGAGCGAACCCATAGAGCTAATGAGAACTGAACGGCGCGGGCCCTGACGAGAAGTCGAAATTCGACCTCTGGGGTCTCCGGAGAGTTTTTGCCCCTGCGTGATATTGGTCATGGATCAATTGTCGAAAATCAAATCCAAGGTGCTCTCTACCACTCCTCAACATCTGCTCAATTCAGTTGAGAAGGCACGATTGCGCCAAACATTCGTACCGAAGCGCGCCAGTCCTTGAAGGGAATGAGCACATTCAAGACCGCCGTAACTTCCCCAGGCGACGTGTTCGAACCGAGCATCAGATCGCGAGCGTCACGGAGTCCGCGAACTGCGGTGTCACCTTTCGCGTGGTCGATGACCGAAACGGCGCACGAGTGGGCACGAGGGAGGATCAGTGTCGCCGTAGTCACCAGTTAGTGTCAACGGCGTACATCGTGCGCAATGCTTCTCAACCACGCTCGAGTCACGAGAACGTTCATTTGTGGAGTGCTATCAGGGATTTCGAGCACTCGACCATGTCCGTAGACAGCACGTCCATTTTCATTGTGGACGTGGACCATCACGCAAGGGCATGCTGGTGGTCCACCTCAGAGAATTCTGAGAAGTGCCCTCGCGTGATGCGAGGCAAGACGAGTGTGCCATCCGATTTCGCGATTTCGTCTGACTTGATTGGGAATTGCGCAGAGTTTGTCGTCGCGTTGACCGAGCGCGTCATTTGCGCACTTTTCTCGTGTGCGATGAACGTGATGGCGAGAAGTTATTCCAGAACGAGGCGGCCACGGAATCGCGTCGTTCGAAGGTGTTGCGCGAATGAGTTCGCAAAAACGTTCTTCCGAACTACGACTTGATGAGTGCGGTGAAAACGACGATGTTGGAAAGGTAGTGGCCCGTGGCCGCATCGAATATTCCGCCACAGGTCACGAGCTGGAGGGCCGGGTAGTCACGTGTTCCGTATACGAGATTGTCCGGAAAGTTCGTCTTCTTGTACGTGCGCACACCAATGACCGCGAACACCAACTTGCGACCGTCAGCCAGAGTGACGTCCACATGATTGCCTAACTTCAATTTGTCCAGGTAAAAAAAGACCGCGGGTCCGTGGAAGTTGTCGACGTGGCCCAAAATGACCGCCGAGCCTTTTTGACCCGGAGATCGGTCGCCGTTGTACCAACCCGGCACCGAGAAGTTCGTTGGAACGTTGACGGTTCCGTTCTTGTTGAGTGTCAGCACTGACAGCGGTACCGAAACGCCAATGATCGGTATTGAGAGGTGGACAGGGCGCGACCGAGGAATCGACTTGGCGACGTAGGTCGGCGGGGGAGTCTTCGCGTGAGCGGTGAGTCGAGACGAAAGGCTCACGGCGTGAATCGGCGTCAAGCTGGCTGCGAGGCTCGACGCTGGCTCGATAGTCGTGGTTGTCGTCGTGGTTGTCGGTACCGATTCAGCCGGAGTCACCTCCATTGTGGACGTCGTCGGAGAAGCAATGACGACGCCAGAAGGTGGCAGCGAGACGACGCCCAAAGATGAAGCGAGGGTCGGACCTTTGGGCTGGCTACGGGGAACAAAAATGATTCCCAAGATCCCGGCCAGGACTAAAGCGAGAGAAACGGCCCACCAGAGAATCTGTGTGGGCCGTTTCTCTTTTCGCGACTTCACGTCGCCAATCTAGTTTGGCTCAGTTAAAAAACGCCATCGGGTTAGGCCTTACGACGTCGACGGGCAATGAGTGCCAACCCAGCGAGGCCGGCGACGAGCGCCATTCCACTTGCAGTCAATAGAACACCATTGTCGGTGGACTTTGCCGCACCACCCGCACCTGTAGAGGGAGCACCCGATGGAACGGTCGCTGGTGCGATGTTCGGCGTAGTCGGAGGCGACGAGTTGATAAAGGTCGGCGGTACTGACGGCGCGATCGTGGTGGTCGTCGGGGCCACGGTAGTCGTAGTCGTAGTCGTAGTCGTAGTCGCCGGGCTCGACGGAGGCGTTGTTGAAATCGTCGTCGGCGCCGTCGTGGTTGTCGTCGGCGCAACCGTGGTCGTAGTCGTAGTCGTGGTCGTGGTCGTGGTCGTGGTCGTGGTCGTTGGCACCGTGGTCGTCGTCGTGGTCGTTGGTGCCGTCGTGGAGGTCGTGGAGGTCGTGGAAGTCGAGGAGGTCGTGGAAGTCGAGGAGGTCGTGGAAGTCGAGGAGGTCGTGGAAGTCGAGGAGGTCGTGGAAGTCGAGGAGGTCGTCGTCGGCGCCACGGAAGCACCGGCGAAAACACTGGTCGAGAACATCGAGGCAAGGATCAACAGAGTCCCCACCCCGAACGTCCGCAGGCTCTTTGCGCCCCTAAGTGCGCTGCCGATTGAAATTAATTTCTGAAATCGCGTTGGCTGAGTACTTGGTGAATCATTGTCCGCAGGTCCTAAAGGACTCCGATTCATTAGTTTTCTCCTCTAGCCCTGCGAAAAAGAGTATGGCAAACGACGAAAGATTTGTCAATTGGTTGATATTGAGTTGGGTTCGCGTTGCGTCGCGCCGGGGTAACACTGGGGTTCGACTCAATAAACTCCTTATTTTTCAAAGGCTTTAACGGAAAAACGGCTTCCAGAGTTGCGTTCAGACCAAATTTGAAGAAATTTGTGACCAGAATAGATTTGATTCAATTCGACCATTGGCCAAAACAGCTCATCACCCTGCATTCATTGGAATCGGTATGCATGCAATTACTTGAAATGTGGCCTTGCAATCTCTTGGCGAACCGAACAAACCATTCCCGCCGCGGTGGTCCCGCGTCGAAACGGATCGGACCGGGGATCCAGAGAAAAGGTCTCCATGGATTCGAGTGTTGGCAACGTGCGATCGAGCGCTTCATCAAATTTTTTTGCCCACCTAGTATCGTCAGCACCGAAGAAGTCGTACCGACGCCTACTTTTCTTGGGCCCAAAAAGAAGCGACGTGCAATGTCCGATCATTCTGAATCCTCCCGAGAGTTCGCCGCGGAAATCGATTTCGCGAGAGAACTCACGAGGGCACTAGAGGACGAACAGTTTTTCTTGGTGTACCAACCGGAGATTGACTTGCACACCAATGCATTCGTTGGCGTCGAGGCCCTTATTCGCTGGCGCCATCCGCAGCGCGGGGTGATGAATCCCGACACGTTCCTGCCGGAACTCGAATCCAGTGGATTGATAATGGAGGTAGGTCGCTGGGCTCTGGCCACGGCCTGCTCCCAAGGTGCTGAATGGCACGACAAAGGCTTCCGTTTTACGGTGTCAGTCAATATCTCGGCGATGCAATTTGCCTGGGACGGATTCGTGAACGAAGTTGAAGAGGTCTTGTTGTCCAGTCGCTTCCCGGCGGGGCTGCTGGTTCTGGAGTTCGCGCAGCGCATCTTGGACGGTGAGTTGGCCGAGCGTCTCGTCGATCTCGCAGAGTTAGGCGTGCGCTTAGCGGTCGATGATTTCGAACCTGGTCAGTCACTTTTGAGTGACCTCGAGGGACTTCCCATCACTGTCTTAAAGCTCGATCGACGCTTCGTGGCGACTCTTTCTGATTCGCCGGCGGGAACCGAACTCGTGCACTCACTGGTCGACTTGGCCAAGAACAAGAATGTGCAGATCGTCGCGTCAGGAATCGAGGACGCCGCCCAACGTCAGCGCCTTCAACTCGAAGACGTGGGAGTCGGTCAGGGCTTCTTGTTTTCCAAGCCTCATGAGGCGGCGGAGATCGACCGGTACTTACAGGACTTTTCAATCTTCTCAGGGAAACCTCTTTGATTCGTCGCGCCCCTCGCACCGTTCGCTGGTATCGCCTTTCCACTGATGTCCACGGCAGTGAAATAGGAGAACTTTCGGCAGGGGAAACTCCTCGCCGAGAGCGAACGGAGACTCGGAGATGAGCCCACGTAGGTCGTCGACGACCAACGGCGGCGGAGCAAATAGCCCCGATCACCACGACGACTCGTCAGTCTCTCGCGACGCGGTGCGTCATTCGCAACGCATCGCGATTCAACTTCACCAATTGATCGCCGCGTCAATTACCGTCACGGGTCTTCGAAACGGGCAGGACATCTTGAAGAGTCTCGCCTCGAGCGCGCGTGGCGTGTTCGAGGCTGACGAGTCCGTCGTGTTACTCGACGCCGGTTTCGCGGCGCCACTGCGAAGCGTCGCGCGTCGCGGCAAGAAAACGATTTGCGAAGTACCTACGGAGCTGCATTCTCAGGATTTCCCCTCGACCTGGGAATTCGGAAGCGAGACTCGATTCGACAACGATTGGCTCGTGGCACCAATCCTGGAGCGACGCGATCGGGCCCGAGGTGTCATTGGGGTCCGCCGAGGAACGCCCTTCGAAGATGAAGACAAGGAGGTGCTCGTACTCCTCGCCCAAATGGCGTCGAGTGCACTGGGTGCGCTCGAGCTGAGTCGAAGTGTGCAGTCCAGCGAGGCCCGGCTGCGCGTCTTAATTGAGACCGCCCCGGTGGGCATCGTCGAGTCTGACGCCGACGGAAACGTGCGTTGGTGGAATCGAGCAGCCAGCAACGTCTTCGCCTGGCCGGAGTACGGCGAAGGACTCGAAGGCGATGAATCGAGATTTCCAGAAGCGACGTTGCCCGAGCTGCGCGAACTCTGGTCCGAGGTGTTGCGCGGTGGTTCGGTTGACGGTCGTGACTTCGTCGACGTCGAGATAGCGGGCAAGCTTCGCGTCTTGAGTGCGTCGGCGGCTCTGTTGGCGCCGACGGGAACCGAGACACCGGGGTTACTCACGTTGATCGACGACGTGACGAATCACCGGGAGTTAAAGGCCGAGTTACGTCACGCCTACACGATGGAGATTCGAGGTCAGGTCGCGAGTCGGATCGCGCACGATTTCAATAATCTCCTCACGTTGATCTCGGGCTATGCGGAGATCCTTACCGGCGATCTCGTCGACAACGAACGCGCCGTGCAGATGGTGAAGGAGATCCAGTCGACCGCGTCACGGGCCTCGATGTTGACCACGCAACTGCAAGCCATCGGGCGAACGCGCGCCCCGGAGCTCGTGGTTTTCAATCCGGTCACGATCCTTCAGTCCAATGCCGAAGTACTCGAACGGATTCTGGGGAGCAACATCGAAGTTCGCTTCGACCTCGACGGACACTCCGGAAACGTGCGCGTCGATGCCGATCAGTTCGAACAGATGATTCTCAATCTCGCGATCAACGCGCGCGACGCCATGCCGCTCGGCGGATCATTGTCCATATCGGTCACGCCACTCTTCTTGGATGACGCCGCCGCCGCGACGGTCGGACTCGTTGAGGGCGACTACGTGAAGGTGACGTATGTCGACACCGGCGTTGGGATGGACGAGGAGACGCGCGAGCGTTGTTTTGAACCGCTCTTTACCACCAAAGGGCCGTTCAAGGGCACCGGGATGGGGCTGGCGGGGGCGAGAAGGCTCGTCGAAGAAAGCCGCGGCACCATTGTTTGCCTTTCCGAACCCGGTCACGGCACCACCTTTGAGATTGTTTTTCCCACTGTGACCGATGAGGTTGACGAACACGCGCACATTGTCGTACCGGAGCGGCCGCGTGGCTCGGCCACGATTCTGATCGTCGACGACGATGAGGAATTGCGCAAATTCATGAGTCGCGTCCTCGAGAGAAACGGCTATCGCGTCGCAGAAGCCGATTCGGGCGAAGACGCGTTGCGAGTGGTCGAGGAAACCGAAGGAACATTCGATCTTCTCGTAAGTGATTTCGTGATGGGCGAGATGTCGGGTCGCGAACTCGCGATGTCGTTGCAGTCGAAGAACCCGGATTTGCTCGTACTTCTCGTATCGGGGACGGCGAATCGAAGCGTCATCGAGGATTTGAATCACGGCGCCAGTGATTTCTTGACGAAACCCTTCAAACCGAGTGAACTCGTCGATCGAGTGCACGATTTACTGGCGTTGCGCTCCTAAGAGAGAACTTACGTCGCGATCGGTTCCGGCTCGAAGCGGTACCCGACGCCACGAACCGTCGTAATCCACCGGGGGTGATCGGGGTCGACCTCGAGTTTCGCTCGAAGCCGACGAATGTGTTCGGTCACCGTTGCCTCGTTCTGCCACTCACTGGAGGACTCCCACACGTGTTCGAGCAACTGTTCGCGAGAGAAGACTTGACGCGGCGAGCGCGCGAGGAAGGCGAGGAGGGCGAACTCCTTCGAAGTGAGTTCGAGAAGAGCTCCGCGCAAGTGCACTTCGTGCGTGTTCTCGTTAATAAGGAGGTCAGCAAAGTGCAGCGTGGGCGCGTCAATGTGTAACTGCGCCAAATTCGCCCCGGAACGACGTAGCACCGATTCAATTCGGGCCGAAACTTCTCCCAGAGAAAATGGCTTCACGATGTAGTCATCAGCGCCGAGCTTCAATCCGGCGATTCTCTCTGATTCGAGTCCTCGGCCCGTCAGAAAGATGACAGGCACATCACTGATGAGTCGCAGTTCGCGCAAGACGTCGCGGCCATCTTCCATTCCCAAGACAATGTCCAACAGAACCAAATCCGGTTCCATCGATGATGTGGCGCGAACGGCGGCGCCACCGTCGGCGGCGACCAGGACTTCGTGACCTTCTCCGGTCAAGAACGTGTCGAGGAGTTTGGTCATCTCAGAATCGTCATCTACGACCAGAATCTTGGTCAATTCTCTCCATCCGTGCTCGAGGCAACATTTGTGACAAAACCATGACAATGAGAACTTCGTACTTCAGTACTTCGCTGGTAAAGGCAAACTTCCAAATGACCAGTCGTCGACATGTTGACCATTCTATGGACGCGGCGTGTGATTGCAGGTGTACTGAAAGGAAATCTGCGCGGGACCGGAGCCGTCCCACGCGGCGCCGTGGTGCGCCACATCGAGTTTTTCGACTTTCGACTGAGCAAAGTTGGATCGTCCCGGTCCACCAAAATCGATAGGCGATTCACTATAGTTTCAAGGGAAATGGCGGCAAATTGATGGCTGTCGGCCTTCGAACGCGCAACGGAAAAGGTGGTCAGTGGGTAACTCAATCGGTCGTCGATATAGGTACGGCTCGAGTTTCGTAGACCAAGAAACAGGAGTGCGTTTCGAAGGTCACCATCCATTGGAACGACCCGATCTCTGGAAGGTCTATCTCAACGAGGCCGAGGGGATCTTTCGTAGTCGAGGCTTTGAGGGTACATTGCGACGCGTCGACCTCGAAGAGGGCCACGGTGTCCCGCTGTTCATTCTGGGCTTCGACACGGACGGCAATGCCGTCGCCGGTGTGCGTTTTCACGGTCCCCTGGACCGAAGTCACCAGGCCGCGATTATCGAAGAGATGGCCTCCTCGCCAGAGATTGGAATCATTCGCGATTTCATTGAACAAGAGATTCGCCTCGGCGCAGTGGAAATCAAGGGCGCGTGGTCCAAGGGTGCTGCGGTCGTGGGCGCTCAACTCCGCACCGCGATGTCGCGTTCGATCACGCACGGGATGAACTGGCTGGGCGCGGAGGTCGCTGTCGCCGCGGTATCGGATATGTTGTTGCCGACTGGTGGCCCCACGGGGGCGTTGCAGATCGGAACTCAGTGGGTGCCCTTCCCCGACGAGCGCTACCGCACGGTGGCGGTCGCGTGGCATCGCGGGCGCACGTACGAACTCTCGACACCCGAAAATCAGCAGGCCTATCGTCGCGAGGCCGAGCAACTCCTTCGCGGTCCGTCTCGTTCGGAAGGACCAGTCGAGCCGGCGTCGGCTCGGAACCGAGCCAGTCGCCCGCTCATCTTGGACGTCGGCGAACGAGGACAACGCGAAGTTCTGCGCATCCTTCGCGAGGACTCGGCGCTACAGATCATCGACCGATTCGCCGAGCAGCGCGAACAACTGGCCGAGATCATTCCTCCATTGCCCAAGCCACTCCTGAACGAAGGTTCGCGCTGGGTCTACTATCCGTGGCGTCGCGCCGTGGTACGACTGCTCGCGCCGAAATCATTCTCGACGCTTCGACTCGATCGCAACCGAAACAAACTGACCCGTGCCGAGCAAGCTCGACAGCGCACGCTGCGCATCGGCGTCGTCGGACTCAGCGCCGGTCACACGATCGCTCACGTGATTGCGATGGAAGGATTGGCGGGCGAGATTCGACTCGCGGACTTCGACACGCTGGAACTTTCGAACCTCAATCGGATTCCTGCGAGCGTGCTCGATCTGGGTGTCAACAAGGCGATCGTTGCCGCGCGTCGAATCGCCGAAATTGATCCCTACTTACGAGTCATCGTCGAACCAACGGGCATTCGACCCGAGAATCTCGGTGAATTTCTGGACGGGCTTGACCTCGTCATCGAAGAGTGTGACTCGCTCGACATGAAGTTCCTCGTGCGCGAAGCAGCGCGCGAACGTCAGATCCCCGTGATCATGGAGACGAGCGACCGCGGTGTGCTCGACGTCGAACGCTTCGACCTCGAACCCGATCGTCCAATCTTCCATGGTCTTTTGGGCGATATGGACTCGTCTAAGTTGGCCAATCTCACGACCGCGCAGAAGGGTCCGTACGTCATTCGACTGATTGGAGCCCGCGAAGCGTCCTCGCGAGGCGCGGCCTCGCTCTTAGAGGTCGGCCAAACGATCACCGGTTGGCCTCAACTGGGCAGCGAGATCACACTCGGTGCGGCAACGGTCGCCGCGGCCGTTCGGCGTATCGGTCTGGGCGGCGAACTGCCGTCGGGACGGGTGCGCTTTGACGTCGAGGAGATTCTTGAGGGTCTCGGTCCGGTGGAGGTCAATCTCGAAGCCGAAGCCGATCTCTTCACGCCGCCGCCCGAGGACCCGCCACTCGTGAGCGACGACCCGATCGAGATGATCGTTGACGCCGCACGACGGGCGCCATCGGGCGGCAACGTGCAGCCCTGGCGCTTTGAAGCCGAAGGTGAAGAGATTCGATTCTTCATGATCCCCGAACGAACATCCACGATGGACGTGGCCCATCGTGCGACGTACGTGGGTATCGGCGCGGCGCTCTTCAACGCTCGGGTCCAGGCGGCGTCGCTCAAGAAACTCGGACCGGTGAAACTCTTTCCTGAAGGTCGACCGTCGCACCACGTCGCTTCGATGCAACTGGGAACCTCCGACGATGTGGCGATTACGCCGCTGAGTGAGTATCTCCACAGCCGGTCGTCCAATCGTCGCATCGGCACACCAGCGCCCATAGAACCCGAAACGGTCTCGACCTTGATTCGGGGCGTCGAACGCGAAGGGGCGCAACTTCACTTCGCCACCGAACGCGAACGCATCACGACCGGAGCGCAGTTGCTTGCGGCGTCGGATCGCCTGCGATTCTTGTTGCCGACCGTCCACGAAGAGATGTTGTCCGAGCTTCGCTGGCCCGGTCGCGACGCGTTGGAAGAGGGTCTCGACGTTCGCACGCTCGAACTCGATCCCGGCAGTTACGCCGCGCTCGACATCCTGGCGCGGCCCGACGTCATGGGTCACCTCTCGGACTGGCGAGCCGGGTCGGCCCTCGGCATGCGAATGCAGGCGTCGGTGATGACCAGCTCAGCTTTGGCGATGATCACGGTTCCACGCGCCGACCCGATGTGGTACTTGCGCGGCGGGGCGGCAATGGAGAGGTTCTGGTTGACCGCCGAGATGCACGGACTCGCCGTGCAGCCGGCCTCACCGGTATTTCTCTACGCCGTTGACGAATCCGACATGCGCGTCCTGGCCGGCGAACGATACTTGGACGAGATGCACACCCTTTCGGAGCGATTCAGCCAATTCTGGGGACTCAGTGACGGCGAAACGGCCATCATGGTTTTTCGGGTCTTCCAGGCGCCCCCGCCGTCAGTGCACAGTATTCGCCTGCCCCTGAATCAAGTTTTGAGCCGCGACATCGAATCAATCTCACCCATCGAGCCGTATTCCGTCGAAAAACGATGAAAAGTGGTGAGAATATTGGGGTTTACTTCTTAGACGGCCTGTGTAATAATCATTCACTGGTAACAAATCATCAGTACGGGGGTGGGACCGCGAGGTTCAACTCCTGATGCAAGCCTTTATCTGTCGGCGAAGGTAGATTCCCCATGAGAAGTCTCAATCACTCGTATCTGGACCGCGCGGGAGAAGAGACGCGCCTGGTTGTCGAAACTCTCCTCCAGGTTGTTCCCGGTACACAAATCGTCGCGGTGGTGACGAATCTCTCGAAGCCGATTCCGGGCTTCGAACTCGAACCACTCGTTGGCACCGACGCCGAGCGTGCGTTCGACAGCATCAGCGAACGAGTTCGACTGCAATTGACGGGCGAGATTCCCTTTGGATCGTTCTCCTGTGTCGTCCTTGGCGTCGAATGGGGTGTGCTCGTCGATTCGATCGTCGTCCAAGATGGCGACGTCGTCGGTGCCCTGGTCGTCGCGCGCCACGGTCGCACGTGGTCGGGCCGCGAGCGATCCCTCACCAAGGCCTTTGGCTCGTTGCTGAGCCACGTGGCGACGCTCGCGACTCGCGAGGGCCTCTTGCTGCATCAGGGCCGCCTCGATGAATTAGTCGCTCAAGTAGCAGAAAAACTCATGCCGGCGTCGGCCACGAATCGCCAAGAGGTCCTCGACTGGGTATGTCGAGTCCTTGCCGAATTCCTCAATGCGGACGTCGCGTTCATTCGACGTAATGACCTCGTTCGAGGGCTCAGCATTCTCGAAGCGGAGTGGCCGCCGCGTGACGATGTCCCCGACCCTGACCCCCTCGGTGAGATCTCCTTCGACGCGGACCCTCTTTTCATGGCCATGCGTGATCTGCGTGCTCCGTACCTGACGGCAACCGAGGACGTAACCGACGACTACCGCGACCGGATAATGGAAGGAACTGGCCTGGCCCCGGCCGCCGGTGCCGCGGTGCCGCTGTTGCTCGGCGATTCAACCTGGGGCATCTTGGGCTTCCTTCACTTCAATCTGCATAACTGGAGCACGCCGGAGATCAATGCCCTCCAGGCGGTCGCTTCGATGCTCGTGCAACTCCAGGGCCGAATCGACGCTGAAGAGCGCACGCGTTTCAACGCCAATCACGATGAATTGACCGGCCTGCCCAACCGCCGCGCGCTCATCCAAGAACTGAAGTCTCGACTCAATGCGAAGCGTCAGACCGCCGTGATGGTGATCGACCTCGACCGGTTCAAGATCATGAACGACTACCTGGGCCACGGTAGCGGTGACCGCCTCCTGGTCACGATCGCCGATCGCATCCGCACCAGTATTCGCACCAATGACTTCGCCGCGCGTTTGGGTGGCGACGAGTTCGTCTTCATCGTCGACAAGGCCAAGAGCGAAATGGAAATTCTCGCCACGGCCTATCGAATCCTTGACGTCATTGCCCAACCGGTTGCCATCGCCGGCCAAGAGGTCATCCACACTGCGAGTATCGGCATCGCCATGGCCGAACCCGGCGAACAGAGTGAACTCGACCTGCTCGGCTGGGCCGACGTCGCGATGTACGCCGCCAAGGCCCGTGGTCGCAACCAGGCCGTGGTGTTTGACCGTGAACTGCGTGAAGAGGTCAACGACCGTTCACGTACCGAGTTGATGCTGCGCGAAGCAATTGATATGGGTGGTCTTCGTCTTCACTTCCAGCCTGAAGTCGACCTTCGCACCGGCAAAGTGCTCGCTGCGGAGGCGCTCGTTCGTTGGGAACACCCCACGCGCGGTCTCTTGGCGGCCTCAGAGTTCATCACGGTCGCCGAAGAGACCGGATTGGTCACCGAGTTGGGCCGCTGGGTCTTCGCTGAGGCCTGTCGCCAGTTAGCGATCTGGCAGAACGAATACCCGGACCTGCCGTTCATTGTGCGCATCAACATGTCGCCCGCCGACTTCAAGATGGGTGACCTGGTCGAGTTCGTCGAGCGCTGTCTGCGCGAGAACAACGTTCCCGGCAACCGTCTCTGTATTGAGATCACCGAGTACGCCGTCTTGGACGAGCCGGAACGAATCGCCAAGATCCTGAAGAAGTTCCAGGCGCTCGGCGTTGAGATCGCCCTGGATGACTTCGGGACCGGATTCGCCTCGATGACCGGCCTGAAGAACCTTCCGGTGAATCTCTTGAAGCTCGACATGAGCTTCGTGCGCGGCATCACGACGGACAACTACGACCGCGCCATCGTCGAGTCGATCATCCGCCTGGGAGCGGCCCTCAACCTGGGTGTCATCGCCGAAGGCATCGAATCCGACACGATCATTAAAAAACTCCTCGAACTGGGGTGTTATCGCGGTCAGGGGTACCTCATCTCACGACCCGTCCCCGCCGCGGAGCTCTCCGAGATGCTCCGCGAAGGAGCCGTCGCCGCTTCGATTCTGAGGTCCGTTGATCAGACCCCGATCGAACTGGCAGACTTGCAACTGTGAGCTCGAAGAACGGATCAATGGCCGACTCCATGGACGACGAGAGCAACGACGATTCCGAGGCGACGGCGACGCTGACGTCGATTCACCAGGCCGACGCGCTCCCGGTTTTCGGCGGCGAAGGCTACGAACCCTGGCTGTTCCAAACGATGCTGAACGAACTGTCGGAACGCGAACTCGGCGTTGGTTTCATCTATTCGATACTCGAGTTGTTCGCGACCCGCCACGGACTGACCGATGTGGCAGTCGTACTCGTCAACGAGTCGTTCGGCACGCAGATGTTCCGACTTGGTGGCGCATCGGTCACGCCCGACATGGCGGCCCATCTCAATTCATCGCCGGGCGTCTACTGCGAACCGGACACCGTGCCCACCGCGGAATGTGACGCCGTGCGCACCGCGTGCCAACTGGCGATGTCGCTGCACCTGGCTCGCTTCAGCGCCGCCCACGATCCGCTCACCAACATTGCGAATCGCCGCAGCTTCGACGAGGCCCTCGAAGTGGCCGCGGCGCGCAGCGCTCGCTACGGCTGGGCCTTCACGCTCGTACTGGTGGACCTGAATAACTTCAAGGCCGTCAACGACAAATCCGGTCACGAGTTCGGCAACCACCTACTGCGACAGTTCGGTTTCGCTCTACGCCAAGCGGTTCGCCAGGGGGACACCGCGGCGCGCGTCGGTGGCGACGAGTTCGCGGTGATCTTGAGCAACGCCGAGGGGCACGAGTCCTCCGGCTTCACCGAACGCTTACGGGGTCACCTCGTGACGCTCGGCAATCCCGTAGAGTTCACTATCGGCACCGCGACCTCACCGCGCGACTCGACCGATCCCGGCGAGCTCTTGCGATTGGCCGATGGTCGCCTCTATGAGAAGAAGGGCATTCGAATCTCATGATGTCTCGAACTGAAGAAGACTTCGAACTCGAATTGCGTTCGCTGCCCGGGGTCCTCAACGTCGGGATCACGAAGCACTCCAACGGCGACGTCAATATCGTCACGCTCGTCGCGAACTCGAAGGATCCACTCGCGACGCGCACGGCGGCGAACCAGATCGCCAGCCTCTACTTTCCGGAGGCCGCGGTCGTCGTCGAAGACGCCAATCGCGCGCTGATCGATAGCCAGCGCGCCGAGGGCTCTCGCGTCGCACTGATCCGCGCCGACTATGACACCAGCGATGGATTCTGTGAGGTCCAACTGTCGGTCGACGGACGGACCGGGATCGGACGAGCCGGGAGCGGACCGTTGATCGGCGGCGCCGAAGCGACGCTCGCGGCCCTACGCGACCTCGGCTACGACGTTCCCTATTCGCTCATGACCGTGACGAACGTCACCAACGGTCGCGATTGGCCCGTCATCGTGACCCTCCGTTCGTTGGCGAACGACGCCGATCGTTTCGGTATCGCTCGTTCCGAAGACGATCTCGTGTCCGCGGTGAAGGCGACCCTCGACTCGTTGAACCGCTTCCTCACGACCCTGGAAGGTCGCGCCTAGCCCTTCGGGTGTTCGACGCAACTACCGCTGCGACGTGACCGCGTCGAACGTACGACCTCGCAGTTCGGCGAGTCCGGCGGTGCGCAGCGAACCATGGAGCGCCGTGGCGATGCCCACTCCGGCGACCGCACCGTCTCGCGGCAACACCGCGAGCGCATTGTCCGCACCTCGAGCGATGACGATTCCCTGGACGCGCGCTTTGCGTGCCGCATCATCGACGGCGGCAACGTCGACGGCGACGTCGAGTTCAACGACCGGATTCTCGTACTTGCGCTGCTTGAGGGAACGAAGGTCGCGAACCATCTGGATGGAGTCGCGACCCACGTGGACGGTGGAGCCCGCGATGTCGTCCCAGGTGACGGGGATTGGGTGAATCGTGAGACCCAACTGGTCAGCGAGGTAGAACATTTCCGCGTCGTAGATGAAGCGGTCATAGAAGCCGAGGAGCCCCAGGATCCTCGCCGGTCCCAATTGGAATCCCTTGCATCCGCATTGGGTGTCGCGCAGCTTCGTGTCCGTGTAATGGCGCACGAGGTGATTGAAGACGCGACCGGCGAGCGTGCGCACGAACGTGTCGTAGCCATCGTTGGCGTCCTGATCTCGCGAGCCGGGCACGAGCGCACTGTCGTGCAGCGCGATCACGAAATCGGGGAGGTGGACCGGCCGGATCGAGAGGTCGGCGTCGGTCGCGATGACGAACGGCGCGCTCGCGACCGAGATGCCGAGGCGCACGGCCGCCCCCTTTCCCCGATTTCGAGGTTGTTGGACGAACTGCACGTGGGGGAGATCGCCGTACACGGCGTGCGCGACGTGCATCGTGTCGTCGCTCGAACCATCGTCGACGACGATCACTTCGATCTGCTCGGGGTTCATCTCCTTGAGGACCGGCCGCAGTCGCTCGAAGCCCGCCGCGAGACGCAGCGATTCGTTGTAGGCCGGAATGACTAGGGAGGTCGTGAGTGTCACGTTGCTCTATCTCGACGCGTTCGTCGTTCGGAGTGGTTTGGTTCGCGCGAAACACACCGTAGTACGACCTCGAACGCGGACCTGATTCTCTGCGAGGGTCGTCAACGGTGAAGACGACGAAGCATTGTCGAATCGCAGTCCCACGCACCGCGTACGCTTTCTACACGACATCGCCGATTGTCATACGTGGCACGAAATATCGGAGGCGACGACGCTCGACGCGGGAATCCATTGGAACCGAGTACGGCACCAGAGGTAGTTTTCTTACATGGGAGTCTTGGTTTTGGGAATGCACCGCTCGGGTACCTCCGCGTTGGCCGGCGCCCTTGAGGTGATGGGTTTCGAGGTCGGTCCGGAGAGCGACGTCATGCCCGCGGACGTCGGGAACCCCGAGGGCTACTTCGAACTGCTCAGCATCGTACGTGCCAATGACGACCTCCTCGCTCATTTCGGTGGACGCTGGGATAGCCCGCCGGACCTCGCGCCCGACTGGGTCGAGGACGCAGTGGCGATCGAATTCGTCGACGCGGTGCGTGGGTTGTTAGGCGAACTCTTCGGCAGTGAGCGTTATCTTCTCAAGGATCCGCGAATCTCGATCCTGCTACCTCTGTGGCGACGGATAACGAACGACCAAGGCTGCGCCATTGTCATCGTGCGCGACCCGCTGGAAGTGGCGTCGTCGCTCACGAAGCGCAATGATCTGCCGACGCTCACGGGTCTGGCATTGTGGGCTGCGTACAACCGCGCGATGCTTCGAGACCTCCAGGGTGCGCGCGTGCACGTGTGCAACTACGCCGATCTCATTGAATGTCCCGTCGAGGTTCTCACCGATATCGTTGCGAGCCTTCGGGAGTGGGGCGAAGTGTGCGAGGACCTGGACCTCTCGAAGGTATTCGCGTCAATCAAGCCGGAGCTTCGTCGAAACATGATCGTCGACGTGGACCTGGTGTCCGAGGCGGTACCCGTGGAGATAAACGAATTGATGAAACTGACGTTGGACCAGCGCGGCCGACATGATGTGTTCGACATGGGCACCGAGCTGGCGCCGGGTTGGTGGGAAGGACCGCTGCTCGAAGAGCGTCGCGTTCTTCTTCAGTGGGCGCTCGGCTCCATTGCCGAAAAGGAGGCGCAGAAGGCGAATCTCCTCATCGTGAACGCGAATCTCCTCACCGAGAATGGGATCCTTTGGCAGCAAAGCGAAGCGGCGAATCGCGAGGCAGCCCAACTTCGTGAACGCATCGCGCGGCTGCGACGACTCGTCCCGGGACCGCTGCGACGCATCGCGGCGAAGATTTCACGCTGATCGAGATTCAGACGCGTATGCCAAGAGCAACGACCTCACGATGAGTGACGCGTCCGCATCAACGTTCGTGATTTGGTTCACGGGGATCTCCGGGGCCGGTAAGTCAACGATCGCCCTGGTCGTCGAGGAACGACTCCGCAACCAAGGTCTGCTCGTGCACAACCTCGACGGCGACGCGCTTCGGCATGGTCTGAACCGTGATCTTGGATTCGGTGACGTCGATCGTGCGGAAAATATCCGTCGAGTCGGTGAATTGGCTCGTCTCTTCAACAACGTCGGCATGATTGTCCTCGTGGCCGCGATTTCGCCATTTCGTGAGGGACGTGACGCCGCGCGCGAACTCGCGGGACCCGGAAGGTTCGTCGAAGTCCACGTGGACACACCGTTGGAAGTCGCTGAGGAGCGTGACGTGAAGGGTCTCTATAAAAAAGCTCGCAGCGGACAGTTGCTCAACTTCACCGGCATCGACTCACCGTATGAGGCTCCGTTGCATCCCGAAGTCCGCATTGACTCCTCGTTCGTAACGGCCGAGGACGGCGCCGATGAAGTGTTGCGAGTGTTGCGCTCGATGAGACTGGTCTCGGCCTAGTCCTCAGTCGGGGTTCGGAGCACTGGACGGCGACGTTTCATCGGGACCTGGTGTAAAGAAGGGCTGTGAATGAACTGGGGGGACCACCGCTTCGGCGACACCCGACGCCATGCAACGGATCAAATCCATCTGGCACACGTCGCGCTGTTTCATAGCGGTGTGAAGTCCTTCAGCGGCTTTGGCCACGAGCGACGCGTGCGCTGGTTCCTCACGTGCGGCGTTGTCGACGACCGTGCGCTGCCGTTCAACTGACTCCAAATGTACCCGCGCCGCCTCCCAGTACCGTACGGCTGTCTCGGCCAGCTCGAGCGCCTCTCGCTGAGCATCGCATTGGCCCGGTTTGCGCTTGCGACGAGTCCAGGTCACGAGGACGAAACCAATGCCGCCGAGCAGGAGGACCCCGCCACCGAACGCGATCAGTACCGCCCCGCTGCTGCTCGACGTCGAGGTCGCGCCGACAACTTGTCGACCGGAAGCGCCAGCCGGGGACGTCAGCGCGTTGTCGAGTCCCATCGCGGAACCGAGAACTGCCATCGTCGACAGTGCGCGGCGAGTCCGCCCACCACGGGAATGCTTTGTCGCGCCCATCGATGCCCCTTCGCGAACGAGTTCGCTACCCAATGGCAAGAACGATACATCGTGTGCCGAGTTCGTACCTGATGGGCGGGCCATTAGCCGGGTGGCCAACGGCACCGGCGTCAGCGCTCGTCGGGCCGTACTCCTGCACCGTATTGTGTATCCCTGTGCCGAACATAACTAATCTCAATAAGCGTTACGAAGTGCAATCGGTGGCTCGGGCCGCGTCGTTGCTCGATCTCGTCGGCATTGCCGGTAACGGGGGAATGGGCGTCACTGAGATTGCCGGGCATCTGAAAGTGGCGAAAAGTACTGCTCTTTCGCTGGCGCGCACGCTGAGCGCGGCTGGCCTGTTGCGAGCGGTCCATCCCGGTCCGCGCTACGTGCTCGGCCTCAACCTCCTTCGACTCGGCGACCTCGTCGGACAACAGACTTCCTTCGATTCGGCGACCAACGGACTTCGATCGCCGGGCCTAGCGTGCCCACACTGTGCGAACGTTCGAGTCAGACCGGTTTGACCGCTCGCTTCGCCATTAATGAAGACGGTTATCCAGTCTTCCTCGAACGAATCGACGCCGAGGGGTCTATCCGCTTTCATGCCCCACGCGACCGCTGCGGGCAAAGCGATCATCGCTGAGATGAACGAACAAACGGTGAACGTCGGGAATCTCAAATCATCGTTCGTGATTACCCATCGCGACTCGATCGAGCACACTGAGCCCGCGATTTGCGCCCTACGCGGTGACGTCGCCCACGACGAACCGCTGGGCAAGGTCGTCCTCGCGCTGACGTAACGCGCGAAATCGTCAAGAGTCGAATTGCAGCCCGAGGCGACGGAGATAGCCGAGTCCCATGACAGCGGCCTCACATCCAATCTCGGCGAGCGCCTCGACGTCATCGTCATCTCGGATTCCGCCAGCGGCGACAACGGCGAGGTCACTGGCGCACACCTTCTGATAGAGCGCGAGGTCGGGTCCGCGCATGGTGCCGTCTCGTTCAATGGCGGTGACGTGCAGACGCACGACACCGGCGTCGCGACAGCGCGCCAGCGCGTCGTCGACGTCCAGTCCGCTCGACGCGGTCCAAGCCCGAACGGCGATGCGACCGTCGGCGACGTCCAGCGCCACGAGTAGTTGCTCGCCGAAGGTACGTGCGAACAGTGTGAGCGCGTCGTCGCTTTCCCACGCCGCCGTGCCAACGATGACCCGCGACGCTCCGGCGTCGAGAGCCGCCCGCGCTGCCCCAATCGAACGGATACCGCCCGAAACCTGTAGGGGGATACTGTCGGCGACGGCGGCGCAACGCAGTACGACCTCGCTGCGCAATGCCCCGTCGCGGGCGCCTTGAAGATCGACAATATGAATCAGGGGCGGTGTGGTCGCCACGATTCGCGTCATGAACTCTTCAATCGGTTGGCGAAAAATGACGCGGGCGAAGTCCCCCTGCTGGAGGCGGACGGCGTCGTCGCCGAGGAGGTCGAGTGCGGGGATCACTTGCATAGCAGCGTGTTAGCATGTTAGCATAGTGAAATGACCAGTGGCAAAGTAACCTCCGCCGAAGCCAATCCCGAGACCGCCGCACGTTTCGATGAGCTCGTTGAAGCGATTACGGTTCTACGCGACAAGGCCGTCACGGCCGCATTCTTGCGTGACCTCTGTACGACGACCGAGATTGACGCCATGGGCCAACGACTTCAGGTCGCTCGTTTGGTGGACGAGGGTGTCTCGTATCAAGAGATTTCACGTCGCACCGGTGCGTCGACGGCAACGGTGACGCGTGTCGCCCAGTGGCTGCACTACGGCGAGGGCGGCTACGCCGCTGTTCTCAAAAGGAGCCGACGGTGAACCGCCGCCTATCGTTAGCATTGCCGTCCAAGGGTCGACTTCGCGAACCGTCGTGGTCACTGTTGGAAGCGAGTGGCGTCTCGCCACAAGAGCCCGGTGAACGAGTCCTGCAGTCGCACTGTCGCAATGCCGACATCGATCTACTCTTCGTGCGCGCCGAGGACGTGCCCGAGTACGTCCAAGACGGCATCGTGGACTGCGGCATCACCGGACTGGACTTGATCTCAGAGCGTGAGTGTGACGTCGAAGTGCTCCTACGACTCGGCTATGGGGCGTGTTCGTTGCAGGCCGCCGTCTCTATGGAAGATGGTGCGCGGCGCATCGAGGACCTGGGCGGTCGCAGGATTGCCACGTCGCACCCGCGGATCGCGGCGCGCGCCCTGGCGGCCCTCGGGGTCGAGGCCGAACTCGTGCAGGTCACGGGGTCAGTGGAGATTTCGCCGCGGCTCGGACTCGCCGACGCGATCATCGACCTCGTGTCGACGGGTAGCACGCTTCGCACCAACGGTCTGCGTTCGATCGGCACCTTGTTCGAATCTGAGGCGGTGCTGGTTGGCAAATTCGCTTCGACGGATCACGAAGCACGCCGGACACTCACGATGGTGCTCGGTTCGGTCATCAACGCTCGGGCGAACCGTTATCTCTTGTGCAACGTCGCCAAGGTCCGTCTTGAAGAAGTGACGTCGCTTTTGCCGACGTCCGGTTCGCCGACGATCATGGACCTAGCGACGCCCGGCATCGTGGCGGTGCACGCCTTGGTACCAGCGGCCGAGATCTGGTCGTTGCTGCCGAAACTGGAGGCCGCGGGAGCGAGTTCGATTCTCACACTCCCCGTTGAGCGGATGGTGCCGTGAGCAAGCCCGTCGTCACCGATAAACCCGTCACGATTGAAGAGATCGTCGACGACGTTCGCGCTCGAGGTGACGCCGCGCTCGTCGAATGGTCGAAGAAGTTTGACGGCACGACGGCCTCGAGTCCTCAGCGCGCCGTCGCCTACGGCGACATTCCGACGTCGGCCGTACTCGCTGCGGCTGAGAATGTTCGCACATGGCACGCCGCGCAACGACCGGCGGACCTCCTCCTTGAGGTGTCGCCCGGCGTCACCCTCGAACGTCGTTGGACGCCGATCCGTTCGATCGGTATCTACGTTCCCACCGGCCTGGTATCGTCGCTCATCATGTCCGGTGTGCCGGCCCAAGTCGCCGGCGTCGAGCGCATCGTGGTCTGCACGCCGCCCAATGGATCGGCCGCGGTCGCCGCCACCGCCGCGCTCCTCGGCATCGACGAGGTGTGGGCAATCGGCGGCGCGCAGGCGATCGCCGCTATGGCCTACGGCACCGAGTCGATTGTCCCCGTCGACAAGATCTTCGGTCCGGGCGGGGGTGCGGTCAACGCCGCCAAGCTGCTCGTCAGCCGAGACGTCGCCATCGACCTGCCGGCCGGACCCAGCGAAGTCGTCGTCGTCGCGGACGTGGGATTCGATCCGGTCATCGTCCAGCAAGAACTCGACGCCCAGATGGAGCACGGCCCCGACTCGCGTGCGCACGTGGTGTGGGTGGGCGATGACCTCGAGGCCGCGCTGAATGAAGTCGAGGAGTACGCCGCCGAGCACGTCGCACTCTTGGGTGAGCGTGCCGAGTCCTTGGCCAATCGAATTCGAAACGCCGGCGCGGTGTTCGTCGGTCCGTACTCACCGGTCCCGGCGGGCGATTACGCCACCGGTGGCAATCACGTCTTGCCGACGGGCGGATGGGCCAAATCGACCGGCGGTCTTGGTCTCGAGGCCTTCATGAAGACGGTGACCGTCCAGCGCGTGACGAAAGAGGGTCTGGAGCGCCTGGCGCCCACGATTGAGGCCCTGGCTGATCTCGAAGACATGCCCGCGCACAAGATCACGGCGCGCCGATGACCCGGCCCGTCGCTCTCGACCGTTACCAATGGCCGCCGTCGAACGAGGTGATCGCCGAGAAGATGGGACTCGACCCGCGTGACATCATCCGCTTCGACGGTAACGTCGCCGCCACGCCGCCGCCGAGTGCGCGCCCGGGGGCGCTGGCTCGCGCCCTCGCGGACGTCAACGAATACGACCGAGGGCGTTACCACTCATTGCGTTCGGCGATTGCCGAACGACACGGCGTCGGCATCGATCAGGTTGCGCTCGGGGCCGGCAGCGACGAGTTCATCGTCTTGGTGGCGCGGCTCTTCGCCGAAGGCGGCACGGTCGCGACCGTGCCCGCGTTCTCGTATTCGATGTACCCCTTCGCCGCCGCGATGGCCGGCGCCACGATCGTGGACGATCCGTCCCAAGCGGATCTGGTCTTCGTCTGTCGACCGAACAATCCCACGGGTGAGTTGCCGGACATCCCCGACGTGCCAGGTCAGCTCGTGATCGACGAGGCGTACGCCGATTACGCCGGCGTTGACGCCATGGAGCGCGTCGATGCCGGCGCGATCGTGCTGCGAACGTTCTCGAAGGCCTACGGACTGGCCGGAGCGCGCGTCGGTTACGCCATCGCGAGCGCAGAGACGATCGATATCATCTCGTCGCGGCAGGCGCCGCTGTCGGTCTCCTCACTATCGGCCGCACTGGCGTTGGCGGCGATCGCGACGCCGCTCGACGTCTCGGGGCAGGTGAGCGAGCGTGAGCGACTCTCCGATGAGATGAGCGCACTGGGACTGACGCCGACGAAGTCGTACACGAATTTCCTTTTCATCCCCATGGACAATCCTCAAGAACTCGTGGAACAGCTGATGGCCTACGGGGTCGTTGTTCGGGCCTACGAAGGGGGACTGCGCATCAGCGTGAAAGACGAACTCGATGACGACGTCCTGCTCGACGCGCTGCGCGCAGTCTTGGAAGGTACGACAATTCCCAGTCCCTCGTTGCGTCGTCGTCGTGCGACGGCCGAGACGCTCCTGAACATTCGTCTGCGCGTACCCGGTGATGGTCGTGTGTACGTGAACACCGGACTTGGTTTCTACGACCACATGCTCCAACAGTTGGCGTTCCACGGAGGTATGGACTTGCGCCTCGAGGGCGTAGGGGACCTCGAAACCGGGGAACACCACATGGTCGAGGACATGATGATCACCTTCGGCGAAGCGCTGGACGAGGCGCTCGGTGATCGACGGGGGCTGACGCGCTACGGCGAGGCTCGCGTGCCGATGGACGAAGCCCTCGCGCACGCTGTCGTCGACCTCTCGGGTCGAGCCACGGCCAACATCTCGATCTCGCCTGATCCGGGTATGGCCGCGCACGCGTTTCAGTCGCTCGCTCAGAACGCCCGGATCACGCTCCACGTGACCGCGACCGGCGAGGACGATCACCACGTCGCCGAGGCCGCATTCAAGGCCGTCGGTCGGGCGCTCGCGCAGGCCCTCACGCGCGACGGCGGGCTCGTGCGCTCGACCAAGGGATCACTGTGAGCGACGTCGTCGTCGTCGACTACGGCGCCGGCAACACGCGATCGGTTCGCGCGGCACTGACGCACTTGGGTGTCACGAGTGTCGTGAGCAGCGACCCGACAATGATTGCCGACGGTCAGATGGTGATTCTGCCGGGCGTCGGATCGGCGCGCAGTGCCATGGATCATCTCGAGTCGACGGGCGCGGATCAAGCGTTGCGCGATCGCTTTGAATCTGGATCTCCGATACTCGGCATCTGTCTTGGAATGCAGTTGGCGATGGATTACAGTGACGAAGACGGTGGCGTCGACGGCATCGGACTGTTGCGCGGTTCAGTGCACTTGATCACCGAGGGCCGAGTCCCGCGTCTGGGATGGGCGAGGGTCGAACCGTGGGGTGACGCCTATTACTTTGCCCACTCCTACTCCGCGACGTGCTCCGACAGTGTGGCGACGTCGGAAGGCGTCACCGTTGCGGTCGAACGCGGAGCGTTTCTCGGCGTCCAATTCCACCCCGAAAAGAGCGGGTCCGCCGGTTTGGCGTTTCTCGAGCGATGCCTCTCGCCCGTTTGATCCCCTGTCTCGACGTGGCCCATGGTCGCGTGGTGAAGGGCGTCAACTTCGTAGGACTGCGTGACGTGGGTGACCCCGTCGAACTCGCAAAGTTCTATAGCGACGGGGGCGCCGACGAACTGGTCTTTCTTGACATCACGGCGACTCCCGAGGACAGCGCGACGATGACCTCAGTGGTTGCCGAGGTCGCCGACGTGTTGGAGATTCCCTTCACCGTCGGCGGCGGCGTTCGCTCGGTGGAGGACGCCATTCGAATTATTGAGTCCGGCGCTGATCGCGTCTCGCTGAATTCAGCCGCCCTCGCTAATCCGAATTTGATCGGCGCGATTGCCCGGCGCTACGGCAGTCAAGCCGTGGTCGTCGCGATCGACGCGGGCGATGGTGTCGTACACACCCACGGGGGACGCGTCGTGACGACGACCAAAACAATTCCCTGGGCCGTCGAAGCGGCCTCGCGCGGCGCCGGCGAGATCCTGTTGACGTCGATCTCGCACGACGGGAAGCGCGAAGGTTTCGACCTGGCGTTGACCGCGGCCGTGCGCGGCGCCGTGTCGGTTCCCGTCATTGCGTCCGGCGGCGCCGGCTCGGCCGCTCACGTGGCCGAGGCACTGCGTATTGCCGACGCGGCGTTGATCGCGTCGATCGTGCACGAGAATCCGGCCGGTCTCCCCGGTCTTCGTCGCGAGATCCAAGAATTAGGAATACAACTTCGACCGATGAAGGAATTGATATGAGTGAAGAACTTCGTGCGGCGATCGTGCAAGACGACGCGACCGGGCGCGTGCTGATGTTGGGTTGGATGGATGAGGAGGCGCTCGATCTGACTCGTTCGAGCGGACTCGTCCACTTCTTTTCGCGATCTCGCCAGAAGCTATGGCAAAAGGGCGAGACCTCGGGCAACACGATGCGCGTGATCGAGATATCGCGTGACTGTGACGACGACGCCGTTCTCGTACGGGTTTCGGCCGACGGTCCGGCCTGTCACGACGGGGCCACCTCGTGTTTCACTCCGTGGTTGTGGCGAAAGATCCTTCGACGTGAACAGGAGGCGCCTGAGGGTTCGTACGTGGTGGAGCTACTCAATGAGGGAATGGGACGCGTCGCGCGAAAGGTTGGCGAAGAGGCCGTCGAATTGGTCGTCGCCGCGCTGAGCGAAGACGACCAACGGGTGGTGGAAGAGGCCGCGGATGTGTGGTTTCACACGCTCGTGTTACTGCGAAGCAGGGGACTCGACCCCGCGTTAGTCGAAGACGAGCTTCGTCGACGCGAGTAAGGCCGTTGGCGACGAAATGCGGTGCTGTCGGTGTCGGCCGCTAGCGTTTGAAACGAAAAAGACATTCGATTCGCCGGGTTACGTTTCAATCCGGCCCAGAAGGATAATGACGTGTTCATAGCCACATCGGTCTCTTCGGGAACTGTCGTCCTCGTGAGCGCAGTATTTCTGGCGTCGTGCGTGGAGATGGTCGAGGCCTTGACCATCGTCCTCGCGGTGGGCCACACTCGCGGATGGCGATCAGCCTTCGAGGGAACTGGTGTGGCACTTCTGGTCCTGAGTGCGCTCGTGGCGGCCTTTGGACCGGCGCTGGTGCATGTTCCGCTCAGCATCCTGCGACTCGTCGTCGGGGGAGTGCTTCTGATATTCGGAATGCAGTGGCTGAGGAAGTCCATTCTTCGCGCCACGGGTCTCAAGGCCAAGCACGACGAAGACGCCATTTATGAAGAGACGGTAGCCACGTTGCGAGCCACGGGAGCCACGCCTGGTCGCGACCGCATCGCCTTCGTGATGGCGTTCAAAGGCGTCTTCCTCGAAGGACTCGAGGTCATCATTCTGGTGATCACACTCGGCACGTCGTCCCATCGAATTGGCCTCGCGGCTGCGGTGGCCGCCGTCGCGGTGGTGCTCGTCGCACTCTGCGGTGTCGTCGTCGCCAAACAACTCTCGAGCGTCCCCGAGAATGCGCTGAAGATGTCGGTTGGCATACTTTTGGTGACCTACGGGACGTTTTGGTCCGGCGAAGGACTACGTGTGCGTTGGCCGGGAGGCGACTCGATGCTCCTGGGATTGGCCGGGGTCTATGCGATCGTCACCTGGCTGTTCGTCCTCGCACTGCGCCGCGAAGTGGGCACGCGAAATGCTGTGACCAGCGCATGAGTGAGCGTCCGTCGGCCATCGCGCGTCTCGTAAAGGGCTTCGGTCAGTTCTGGTGGGACTTCTTGGTGGGCGACACGCCGGAACTGTTCATTGCCGCTCTCGTGATTATTGGTGTCACGGCACTGCTGAGTGAAACTGGTCACTTCAATGGCGCCGCAATAGTCGTACTGCCCGTGCTCGCCGTTCTCGCGCTCGCGACGTCGCTACTTCGAGCGGTTCGGTTCTCGCGTCGAAAGTGAGTTAGGCGGCCGGAAGTTCGTACGCGGTCATCGAGAGCGATCCCATTTCGTAGCCGTCGACCAAAGTGCGCGTCGGCGTGTTCGCCGCAGCTGAGAGTCCCGCGACGTACGCGAGGGGCAGAAAGTGGTCTGGTGTCGGGACGGCGAGACGGTAGTCATCGTGTGCATTCGCGCGGCCTAGTTCGGCGGCGTCACTCGTCATGATCTCGCGCATGTCATCATCGAATCGATGCGCCCAGTCGGTACCGACGCCGGGGGAGTTAAAGTCCACGAGCCGCAGGTTGTGCACGACGTTCCCACTGCCGACGATGAGGACTCCTTCACTGCGGAGTTCGTGCAGCTGAGCACCGAGATTGAAGTGGTAGTCGAAGGACAGTTCGGCGTTGATCGAGAGTTGCAGGACCGGAACGTCTGCCGCGGGGAACATGTGCACGAGGACCGACCACGTGCCGTGGTCGATGCCCCAACTGTCCTCATCGAGTCCGACGTACGTGGGTTTGACCACATCAACGATTCGCTCCGCGATTGACGGTTCGCCAGGCGCGGGATATTCAACGGAAAAGAGTTCCTGTGGGAAGCCGTAAAAGTCGTGAATGGTGCGCGGCATTTGCATCGCCGTGACGGCGGTGATGTTGACGTACCAGTGCGCCGAGATGACCAGGATTGCACTCGGCTTCTCGATCGAGGCTCCGAACCTCGCCCAGCTCTCGGTGTAGCGATTGTGTTCGATCGCGTTCATGGGGTTACCGTGACCGATGAAGGCTGCGGGCATCAGTGGTGACATCGGACTCATTTCGACGCTCGACAGCGTAGCGGTCGGCAATTCATGAATCGTCGTCGTACCCTTTGATCGTGCGACGGATGCGAATACTTCTCGGCGTGGTGATGCTCACGGGTGCGCTCGTGGCGAGCGCTGGGGCAAGTCAGAGGCGAACGACGACTACCAATCTCGCGTGTGCCGCTCAAATTGTCTCGACGTGGACGACGACGCAGTCGGCCAACGAGACCATCGCGATCCCGGTCGAGGCGACGAATATCGGAGCGCTCGCGCCCGCGGCACGGGCTGGTTACGGCGGAGTCGTTCTCTTCGGTACGACGGCGCCTGCGTCGATGCCCCAAGTGCTCGCCACGTTGCAGCGCGAACGACCCGGACATTACGCCTGGATGGTGATGACCGACGAAGAAGGCGGCGGCGTCGAACGACTCACCAACTCGGTCGGTTCGTTCCCTTGGGCGAAGACGATGGGTAAGAACCTCAACGCTGCTCGGGTCACGGCGATCGCGCGGCGGGTCGGCACCGCGCTTTCGGCGGCGGGCGTGAACACGGACCTCGCGCCGGTCCTTGACGTCGACGGGCGTGCTCAGTATCCCGGCGCGGCGAATCCGGACGGCTATCGCTCATTTAGTGGCGTGGCGTCGATCGCGGCGACCGACGCCACGGCGTTCATGAAGGGACTCCAACAGGCGGGTGTGTTGTCAGTCGTGAAGCACTTTCCCGGGTTGGGATATTCAACGCGCAACACCGACTACGGTCCGGCCGCGACTTTGTCGTGGACGAAGTTGCAGACAACCGGACTCGTTCCATTCCGTCAGGCGATCGCGAACGGCGCGAGCGCCGTCATGATGTCCAATGCTCGCATTCCCGGACTGTCGTCTTTGCCGGCCGGACTTTCGCCGGTGGTCGTCCAGTACCTTCGCACGACGCTCGGCTTTAAGGGTCTCATCGTCACTGACTCGCTGTCGGCTGGTGCCATTAGTGCGCTGCACCTGGCCGAGCCGGCGGCGTCGGTGATGGCGCTGTCGGCAGGGGACGACCTGATCCTGATCGGTTCGCCCACGTCAATCGCTGCGTCACTCGCCCTCGCCGCCAAGATCTCGACGGCAATCGTGAATGCGCTCGCGCAAGGCACGCTCGCCAAGTCGACGTTGATCGCTGCCGCTGCTCAAGACCTCGCCGCGCGCAATCAACTCAGTTGCTCTGCGACGACCACGACCACCCCCACGACCACGACGACGACCTCGACCTCGACCTCGACCACGACCTCGACCTCGACCTCGACCTCGACCACGACCACGACGACGACGACCACGACGACGACCACCACGACGACCACGACGACGACGACGACGACCACGATTGCGTGACCATTAGAGGTAGTGCGGTGGCACCTCGTTAGTCTCTCGACGAATTAGACGAATCTCTTCCTTCAGTCGCGTAATCTCTTCGCGCAAGGACGAGATGATCTCTTCCAATTCGTCGCGCGAGAGCTCCGTCGGTGTCATCTCGTAACACTCGCACATGTGAAGCGCCTCCAACAAACCATTTTGTTGCGAAAGGACGGCATGTGAACAAGGCGTGACGTCGACGACGCGTTGAATTCAATCAGGGGAACAGTCCGCGCAGCTCGGTTGCTTCGGCGATGCGCTCAACGCCGACGGCGATCGCGGTCTCGCGCAGCGTGACCTCGAGTTGGAGGTGTCGAGTCCAGATGTAATTGAAGGCTTCGCGCAACGTCTTTTCCAGGCGGTCGTGAAAGAGTTCCGGTTCCCAGAGGTAGCCCTGAAGATCCTGGGCCCACTCGAAGTAGGACGCGACGACGCCACCGGCATTGGCGAGGACGTCGGGCACGACCGCGATGCCTCGACTCGCGAGAACTGCGGCGCCTTCCCCGGTGGTCGGACCGTTGGCCGCTTCGACGACGATCGACGCCGACATCGTCTTGGCGATGTCCTGGTCGATGACGCCGCCGAGGGCGGCGGGGATCGCGATGTCGCTCGGCAAGGTGAACAGCAGATCGGCGGGGACCAGTTCACTGTCGGGATAACCGACGATCGTGCCGGCCTCTTTGAAGTGATTCGCCATGACGGTGGGGTTAATGCCCGTGGGCACGTGGATTGCTCCGCGGATATCGGCGACGCCGACTACCTTCATGCCGCGATCGCTCAAGAGTTTCACCAACGGTGCGCCCACCTTGCCGTAGCCCTGGATGACGACGCGCTGTTCACTGGCCAAACGCCCCATTCGCTGGAGGATGGCGCTCGTGCAGATCGTCACGCCGAGCGATGTCGCGCCGGCGTGACCGAAGGTGCCCCCGATGGCGAGCGGTTTACCCGTCACGGCGCCGGGGATGTTGTGTCCGGCCAGCATGGACACGGTGTCCATGATCCAACTCATGACCTGGGTGTCCGTGTTGATATCGGGTGCCGGGATGTCGCGGTCCGGTCCGATCATCGGGGCGATGGCGAAGGCGTAGCGCCGGGTCAGTCGCTCGAGTTCGGCGCGACTGAGCGCCGTCGGATCGACGCGAATACCACCTTTGGCTCCGCCGTAGGGGATATTGACGACGGCGCACTTAATGGACATGTCGGCACTGAGTGCCGCGATCTCGTCGACGTTGACACTGGGGTGGAAGCGAATGCCGCCCTTGCCTGGTCCGCGCGCGGTGCTGTGTTGGATACGCCAACCGTGAAACATCTCGACCTCACCGGAGTCCATGCGAATAGGGACCGCTACTTCGAGAATCCGCTCCGGGGTCACGATTCGCTTTATCAAACCCTCGTTCAGACCGAGCAGGCGCCCGGCGGTCTCGATGAGCGACGTGACATGCAGCCACGGATTGAATTCGTGAGGGATCGCCTCAGACGGACGCGTGACCACGTTGTCACCAGCCTTTAATTTGTGTGAAAGCGAGATTGCTTACGGCTACCAGCGTACACAAGACTGGTAAGAAAACGGACTCGCTCACCAATCCCGAGCGGCGTTACCACCACCCTTTCCACGACCTATGTCAACGGTGACTGCTCACTTGCTGGCTGCGTGGTTCTGCTCTGGTAACGGTCCCCGCCGTTGCACCTAGGTGCTCCGGTCTCACGGTCCCTCGAGTCAGCGTTTAGCGTCTCGGGTTGGTGCCCCGCGACGGTTGAAACTTCTTTCGCGAGAAGGCGGATGCCTTCATCACGGATGTTGCGTGCGGCGTTCACGTCCCGGTCGAGAATGTTGCGGCAGTTACTGCATTCGAAACTGCGATCACTGAGAGCGAGCTTGGCTTTCGTCTCGCCACAGTGAGAGCACATTTTCGATGAGGGGTAGAACCGGTTTACCACGATGACGTGATGTCCGCGGTCCTCCGCCTTGTACTTGAGTTGACGCCGTAGTTCGCCCCATCCGGAGTCGAGAATCGAACGCCTTAACTCCTTGGTGGAGTTCTTTTTCGACTTCTTCACCATGCCAAACACGTCGAGGTCTTCAATCACGACCGTCTCGAAGCTTCCGGCCAACATCGTCGAGAGCCGGTGAAGGTAAAGCTCTCTCGATCGCGTGACTCGGCCATAAAGGCGTTGGCGACGTCTCTTGATCTTCGCGCGGTTCTTTGACCCTTTCAAACAGCGCGACAGTTGTCGATCGAGCTTGGCGAGTCGTTCGAGATCCGCGTCCAGGTGTCGTGGGTTCATCACGTGGCCATTTGCGTCACTGAGTCCAGCAATGGGCACCGTCAGAGTGGCGAGGTGATTGACACCAAGGTCGACGCCCACTAGTGGACCTTGGTGTCGAATTGCGACCGGCGCAGGTACCACCATTTGTCTGACCGAGAAAGAGGCCTGCCAACGTCCACCCTTAAATGAGATCGTCACTGACTGAACAGTCCAATCGCCGGACGCCACTTTCTTCTTGAGTCCACGAAGATTCTCGGTAGTGTGAAGCCACTGCAGTTGCTCGCGGCGCCGAGTTATTCGAGGGTCCGTGGCGGAACGAGGCAGAATGAGGTGAACATGCCTGGAGTTCGGAAAACCAAGGCCCGGACCGCGTGATACTAATTAGAGTGAAGGACTGCTTTGAGTGGCGATTTTTGAAGTTCGGAAATCCGACCGGTTCGCCCTTGCGCTTGCCCTTTTTCGACTCATCGTAGTTTTTCAACGCTATAGAGGCGTTCGTGACGCCGCTGCAAAAGGCATGCCAAGTTACGTTGCGGTGCCACGGGGCGACTTCATACTTCACTGAGTTCCACAATGGCGTCATCGACCACGCGGACCAAGAGAGTTTGGTGAGGTCGGCCTCTTTGATCCCCGACTGACGCTCTTCGTCCCGCCGTTCTTGATTCTCCTTAGCAATCGCCACGGTCCAGTTGTAAGCGAAGCGCGACGCTCCGCAGTAACTACGCAGTAACTGTTCTTGCGCGGGAGTTGGGTCCAGGGGCACCAACAGTGCTCGCATGCGATGGGGCTGGTCCATTCACTGAACGGTACGCACAGGGTGTTACGTGCCAGACGTTGAGACGTGGGCAATTTCGCTACTGTGACGTCCATGACACCGAGCCCTCGTGCAGCGCTTCAGATTTCCACGATTCTGGCCTACGCCGGTGGCTTCAAAGAGGCGGCGCGAAGTGTGGCGGAGATGGAGAAGGCCGGCCTCGACCTCGTGTGGGTCGCTGAGGTCTACGGATTCGACAGCCCTTCCCTGATGGGGTACCTCGCGGCGTTGACCGAGCGCGTCCAGATCGGCTCGGGAATCATGAACATTTACTCGCGCACGCCGTCACTCATCGCCATGACCGCCGCGGGCATCGACGCGCTCTCCGACGGTCGCTTCCACCTGGGACTCGGCGCCTCGGGCCCCCAGGTCATCGAAGGTTTCTACGGCGTGCCGTACGCGAATCCGCTCGGACGCACTCGAGAGATCGTGGATATCTGTCGCAACATCTGGAAGCGTGAGGCGCCGCTGGTTCACCGGGGAAAGAACTTCACCCTCCCGTTGCCGAGCGGTCAGGGCACCGGCCTCGGCAAGGCGCTCAAGATCTTGACGCACCCGGTGCGTAGTGAGATTCCAATCTGGGTCGCGTCGTTGGGCGAGAAGAACGTCGAGATGACCGCGGAAATCGCCGACGGGTGGCTCCCGGTCTTCTTCATTCCCGAGCGGGCCCACGAGGTCTGGGGATCGTCACTCGCGGCCGGGCGCGCCCAGCGCGACCCGTCGCTTGGCGAACTGATGATTTCGGCCGGCGGCCTGCTCGCCATTGGCGAAGGAAAGGACGTCACGGCGCTACGAGAGTTCTCGCGACCGATGACCGCTCTCTACGTCGGCGGGATGGGCGCCAAGGGCAAGAACTTCTACAACGAGCTCATGGTGCGCTACGGCTTCGAAAAGGAAGCGGCGAACATTCAAGACCTCTACCTCGACGGCAAGAAGAAGGAGGCCGAGGCGGCGATCCCCGACGAGTTCTTGGAACTGACCACGCTGTGCGGACCCGCCAGTTACGTGGCCGATCGTGTCGCGGCCTTTCGCGAGGCCGGCGTCACGCACCTGCAGGTCCATCCGATACCGCGGGGCGATCAAAGTTCGGCGTCGCTGATCGCCGATGTGAAAGCGATGGCCTAGGTAGTTCGCGTCGCGTCGCGTCCGCCCGACGCGAGCCACGCGTCGTACATGATGGAGTAGGCACCGCCTAACGCGAGGAGTTCATTGGGCGTACCCATTTCGACGATGCCACCGTTGTCAATCACGACGATGCGGTCGGCGCGTTGCGCGGTCGTGAGGCGGTGCGCAATCAGGATTGCCGAACGACCTTCGAGGAGTCGATCGAGGGCCTGTTCGACCACTATTTCGCTCTGCAAGTCGAGTGAGGACGTCGCTTCGTCCAAGATCAATACCCGAGGTCGGGCAAGGAAGGCCCTCGCTAATGCGAGTTGTTGTCGTTCACCGGCGGAGAGCGTCTGGCCCCGTTCGTGCACCGGCGTGTCGAGTCCCTGGGGGAGACGATCGACGAGTTCACGAAGTCCGACGACGTCAACGGCGGTGTTGATCTCTTCGTCGGTGGCGTGGGGTTGGCCGAAACTCAGGTTGGTGCGGATCGAGCCGGCGAAGAGGAATGCCTCTTGTGGCACGACGCCGAGTTGCGAGCGCAAAGAGTGCAGGGTAACGGTCTTGACGTCGATACCGTCGAGCAGCACCCGACCGGCGGTGGCGTCGTAAAAGCGGTTGGCGAGCTTCGCCATGGTCGACTTGCCGGCGCCGGTCGGACCGACAAAGGCAACGGATTCACCGGCAGCGATCTCCAGATTGACGTCGTGCAAGACGAGTTCGTCGCTCAAGTAGCCAAAGTCCACGTGCTCAAACGTGATCCGACCTTCAATCGTGGGCAGGTCGACGGCGCCTGGCACTTCATCGACGGTCGGCGAAATGTCGAGCAGTTCGCGCAAACGAATAATCGACGAGCGGCCCTGTTGCAGCGTGGTGTACTGCTGGACGAGAAGTTGAATCGGTGCGAAGAATCGGTTGAGGTAGAGGAAGAACACAATGAGCTGAGGAACGCCCAACTGGTGGTGAAGGACCATGTGGCCGCCGATGCCGAGCAGCATTGCCTGTCCCAGGATGCCGATCATGAGCGTGGACGGACCGTAGACGGCGTTGACCCGTCCGGTGTACGCGTTGGCGTCACGGTAGGCGCCCACGACGTGACGGTGGTTTCGAATATTGCGACGTTGACGATTGTTCGCGGTCACGACGCGAATGCCGTAGAGCGACTCGGAGAGATCGGCCAAGACATTCGCAATTCGGTCGCGCGCGAGGAGGTAGCCCTTCTCCGACGCATGGTGGTACCAGATCGAAAAGACGACGAGGATCGGTACCACGAGCAGCACGGTCCACGCGGCGAGCGTGACGTTGGTGAGAAACAGGATGACCGTAATGACGATCATCGTGAGGCCCTGTAATGCGAACTGGCTAATGCCGTCTTGGATCAACTGTTGGAGATTCTCGATGTCGCTCGTCATGCGGCTCATCAAGACACCAGCCTTCTCCTCGGTGAAGAAGTCCAGGCTCAGTCGTTGAAACTGTGTGAAGACGCGGATTCGTAGGTCGTGCATCACTCGCGAGGAGAGCTTGCCAGTGACATCGACCTGCTGGCGTTGGAAGTAGACGCTGATCAACGCGAGTGCGAGATACAAAATCGCGCACACCACGATCACGCTCAGGCTCTTGTGTCGCTCCATCCCGTGACTGATGGCGTACTCCGTGAGGAGCGGCCCGGCCTGCAACGTGAGGCTGATCACGATCACGAGGGCCGATCCGGCAATGACCCACTTGGGGTAGACGCGCAACAACTTAGGAAGCGTCAGGCGTTCTCGTTCCATTTCACTCGGCCGCTGCGTGAAGTGAACATCAGACTTTGCGTGCACCGGTTCGCTCGCGAGGAGCTTCGTCGCTTCGTCCATTAACTCTTCGGGAATACCTCCGAAGGGGAGTCCCGCCTGTCCGCTCGACGACGACGCGCTCGGACCGAACATGGCGCCGCCGCCGCCACCCCAACCCATTACGACTCCTCTCCCGATGTGGTCTGGGCCAGGATCTCTGAGTACAGCGGTTCGCTCTCGAGCAACTCCTCGTGCGTACCGCTCGCGATGATGCGACCTTCGTCGAGCACCAGCACCCGACTCGCGAGGGCGATCGTCGAGATACGGTGCGCAATGACGATCGTGGTTCGTTGCTTCAAGAGTCCCCGCAGGGCTTCGTAGATGCCCGACTCCACGTGCACGTCGATGGCGCTCGTGGCGTCGTCGAGAATGAGGATTGGCGGATTGAGCAGCAGCGTCCTGGCAATGGCGATGCGCTGGCGTTGTCCGCCCGAGAGGGTGTAGCCGCGCTCACCGACGATCGTTTCGTACCCTTCGGGTAAGCGCACGATGAACTCGTCCGCGTTCGCGGCGCGCGCCGCGGCCTCGATCTCCTCGAGCGACGCGTCAGGTCGACCGTAGGCAATGTTGTCGCGGATGGATATTGAGAAAAGGAAGGGCTCGTCGAGCACGACGCCGACATTGGCCCGCAGGGACGTGAGCGTCAGGTCGCGCAGGTCGTGTTCATCAATGGTGATGTCGCCATTGGTCACGTCGTAGAAGCGAGTAACCAAGCGCGCGACGGTCGATTTGCCCGACCCGGTACGTCCAACGATCGCAACGGTTTCGCCGGGCGAAATGTGTGCGTCAAAGTCGCGAAGAATCTCGGCGCCGTTGTCGTAGGTGAAGGTGACGTGGTTGAAGTCGATCGAACCGCGCACATCGACGAGGTCGTAGGCACCAGGTCGATCCACGATCTCGGGACTCTCGTCGAGGATCTCGAAGATCCTTCCCGCGCTGGCCCTCGCGCGCTGGCCCATCATCACCAATTGTCCGAGCATCATGAACGGTGCCTGGAGCATCAAGAGATACAAGCTAAAAGCAAGGATCTCGGAGTAACGAAGGTCGCCGTGCACGACCATCCATCCGCCGCAGAGCAGTACCAGAGCGAGTCCCAATTGGGGCAGGTTCTGGACCCAGGGGGACCAGACTGCTCGAATGTTGGCGTCCTTGATGTACGCCCACGCCACGCCCTCCGCGGCATCGGCGAGGCGGTTGATCTCGGCCTCTTCCTGCGCGAAGGACTTCACCACGCGAACGCCGTTGACGTTCTCATCAACGATGGTCGCGACCTCCGCCAGACGGGACTGCGTGATCCAGGAGATAGGGAACATGACGCGACGCATCTTGATGCCGACGACGTAAAGAATTGGCATCACAATCATGGAGATGAGCGCGAGTGCCCAGTTGATGCTGAGCATGAAGGCGAAGGCGACGACACCAATTAAGCACTGCACAATGATGAGTGGAGCGAAAATGGAATACATCTGGACACTTCGGATGTCACTGTTGGCGCGACTGATGAGTTGTCCGGACTGCACACGGTCGTAAAAACTGAACGAGAGCCAGGTCAAGTGCTGATAGATCAACGAACGAAGGTCCGCTTCCACGTTGTAGGCGGTGTTGTAAAGAAACTGGCGAGAGATAATGCCGGTCGCTCCGGCGAGTAGTCCGACAATCACAATGGCGATCACGTCGCTGTGCAGCGATGTGACGTGCTTCACGAACGTGTGGTCGATGTCGTTGCTCAACATGTTGGGCACGAGCACCTGGAAAATGAGACTCACAAACGAAAGCACGATTGCCGTTACAAACGTCAGACGGTGGGATTGAATCACCGGAAGGACACGGCGCCACCAGGTGAGACTCGGATCGCGTGAAATTTCGTTGCGGGGGCCCGGATATCTCGAGGTAATCCCGCCGAGGGGGTTGGCCGATTCTTGCTCTCGGACGCGTTCGGCACGCGAAGAGACGAAAGAAGCCATCGATCAATAATACCGGTGGTCAGTTACGCCAAATCGCGAGTCGACGACGGGCGAACGACGAGCACGGCTATCGACCCCGACGTAGTGTGACCTCGTGTCATCACTCCAGGTCATCAACCATCCCATCGTGGCTGACAAGGTTCGACGTCTTCGCGACGTCGCGACGTCCAACGCGGACTTCTTGCGTCTGGCCGGCGAGATCTCTCGATTCGTCGCCTACGAGGCCTTTCGCGACACGCCGGTCACGGTCACCACCGTCGACACGCCCGTTCTCAAGGGCGCACCGGCGGTGCGCATCGACACGGAGTACTTGATCGTGCCGATCCTTCGCGCCGGACTCGGCATGAGCCCGGCGGTTCAAGAGGTCCTTCCGCACCACCGAGTGTGCTTGGTCGGACTTCGCCGCAACGAAGAGACTTTGAAGCCCGACATCTACCTCGACGGGTTGCCCGAGTCGCTCACCGGCGTGCACGTGGTGCTCTGCGACCCGATGTTGGCGACGGGGGGATCGCTGGTCTGTGTACTGGACATGCTGCGTGAACGCGGCGTCGGCGACGTGACCGTGCTCTGTCTCATCGCGGCCCAACCGGGCGTCGACTACGTCTTCTCGAAGCATCCGGACGTCGTGATCGTCGCAGCCGCGCTCGACGCTGAACTCAACAGCGTTGGCTACATCACGCCCGGCCTCGGTGACGCCGGCGATCGCCTCTTCGGACCTCCGGCGCGTTAATTAGAGCCCGATGTCCTCGTTCCAGAGGTCGGGGTGTTCGAGGATGAACGTACCGAGCAAATCGGTGCAGGCCGGGTCGTCGAGCACGACGATTTCGACGCCGAGTTCGGCGAGCCAGTCGTGACCGCCGTGAAAGGTCGTTGCTTCACCGATGACGACGGCGCCGATGTTGAACTGTCGCACCAATCCCGAGCAGTACCAGCACGGTGAGAGCGTCGTGACCATCACGGTGTCCGGATAGTCACGCCGACGGCCGCCCTTTCGAAAGGCGTCGGTCTCGGCGTGCACTGACGCGTCGCGCTCTTGGACCCGGCGATTGTGCCCGGAACTGATCAACGTGCCGTCGCGTAGGTACAACGCCGCGCCGATGGGAATGCCGCCCTCACTGAGACCGAGCACCGCTTCGTCGTAGGCGGTCACGAGCATTCGTTGGGCGAGCTCGCGGTCGAGCGGTGGAATGGTTGAACTCATCGGCTAAGTATGCTCGCTCATCGTGGGCGAACGCACGTACTCCGTTGATATCGGCACGCAACGCGTCGACCTTCCGCTCGTCTCTTTGAACGACCAGTTGGCCCTGGCGCTGCTCATCACTGTCGACATGGGCGTCGAGTTCATGTCACGAGCGGGCGCTGAACTCGCCGAGATCATCCGCCCCTACGACGTCGACATCGTGGCGACGGTCGCGACGATGGGTATCCCGGTTGCGGTCGAGGTCACGCGTCACCTCGGGCTCGATCAATACGTCATCTTGCACAAGACACCGAAGATCCACCTCGCAGACGCGGTGAGTGAAACCGTGCGGTCGATCACCACCGACGCCGAGCAGCGGCTCCTCTTCGACCGTGCCCGGATCAAGGACGTCGATGGAAAGCGGGTGGCCATCGTGGACGACGTGGTCTCGACGGGTGCGTCGACCGGCACCGCGCTCCGACTCCTGCGCGGCGTCGGCGCCGAGATCGTCGTGATCGGCACACTCGTGACCGAGGCGTCCGTATGGCGAACCTCGCTCGGCGAGGACGCGCAGATGGTGCGCGCGCTCGGTTCGATCCCGGTCTTTCGTCCAGATGGGTCAGGCGGTCTCGTCGAAGACTGGGTCGGATAGTTTCGCCAACGACAATGCCCCCGAGCCGCGGCTCGGGGGCATTGTCAGGTACTTACGATGTCGGTTCAAGTTCTTGCTGCTTTGCGACCTGTCGGGCCACATTGCCGGTGATTTTTTCGAGAATGAAGTACACGAGGGCGGCGACGATGATGCCGGTGGGCACCGAGAAGTCAGCACCGCCGAACCATCCTCGTAGACCGCACGCAGCCGCCTTTGTTCCAGTGCAGAAGAAGGCACCGTAGTGATTCGATATCGGCGTCATCCAGTGGAGAGGGAAGTTCACCGGAGGCGGCGCCTTCGAGAACGCGATCGTCGAACAGACCATGCCGACGACGAAGGCGAAGATTGAGTTCCAGTTCACACCGGTCTTGCCGACGAAGTAGATCCCGCTCTTGTCGTCGCGCTGGAGTTCTGAGGCGCTGTAGCGGTACTTGCGCATGATCCAGTCCATCAAATAGATGCCGAGCCACGGGGCGATCCATACGATGATGACGCCGACGAACTCCTTCATGTAGAGCGAGAACGTCGATTGGAACATCGCCCAGATCGTCAGGCCGCACGCGATGAAGCTGTCCAATACGACAGCCTGGTAGCGCTTGAGTTTGAGTCCCATGGCCTGGAGCGAAACGCCCGAGGAGTAGAGGTCGAGCGAGTTGATACCGAAGAGCTGCACGATGGCGAAAATCAAGAACAGCGCGACGACCCAACTCGGAATCGTGTGCTGAATGCGCAGCGCCTCGAAGGGGTTCGATCCGTTCCAGTCCGCCGATTGTGCACTCGAGGAGATAAACGTAAACGTCGCCGCGCCAAGGACCATCATGAAGATCTCGGGAATTGCCGTACCGAGGAACATCCAGCCGACGATCGAACCCTTGCTCGCGTCGCGCGCCACGTAGCGGGTGTAGTCGTTGCCGCACTCCGTCCAGCCGAGACCCGAGAGCGCGAAGGTGAAGGCCAGTCCTGCGGTGAAGAGTTCCCAACCACCACCGAATCCCTTGAAGCTCGCGGACCCGTGTTTGAAGTCGTAGAACGCCAACAGCACGAAGATCGCGCCAAAGGGAATGATCAACGCGCGTAGGACCTTGACCATCGTCGCGTGACCGAGGTAGGGCATGACGGCCTGGATCGCTGCGGCGAGAATGATGTAGGCGACCTTGAGGCCGCTGGAGGTGTGGATGCCGGCCATCTGGGAGAGCACCAAACCGGCGCCCACGATGAGGATCAGGCCCTCGGTCTCGAACCCCAACTGGGTAATCCAGTTGAAGAAACTGAGGAGTCGCGAACCGCGAGTACCAAAGGGCGCGCGAGAGATCATGAAGGCCGTGGTGCCGGTCTCGGGACCCTGCAACGACGCCAGGCCCAGTAAGAAATACGAGACGTTGCCAATGATGATGACCGCGAGCGCCGTATAGAAACTGAAGCCGAAGCCCATCAAGAGCGCGCCGTAGATGAAGTACTCGACGTTTATCGACGTACCGGCCCACAGGGCGGCGATATTGCGCGGCGTCGCCCATCGCTCGTTGTCGGGGACGAAATCAATGCCTCGTCGTTCAACCTTGAAGGCTTCGTCGCCCGACGATCCATCATGAATATCAATGCCTGTCGCCACTCGTGTGGTCCTCCCTAATGGATGGTGCGCCTGATACGACTCCGTGAGGTGCTAGTCGTACGCGCCCAGTATGCCCGAATTCGATTGACGGATGAGGATTTCGTGGCGACTTCGTGACGAAATTCGAGATTTATTTCCTTCTTACGCCTTCCCAATGGCGTCCACACAATCCTTGGCAAAGATGTTTCTGTCTTGAAATCCCCCCATCCGAGACAGAAAGAGAACCTCCCATGAAGCGACCTTCCCGCCAGCGAGTCCTAGGAAAAGTGGGACTATCTTCGGCGATCGCGGTCACGGTGCTCGTCAGTGATATTGGCGTCGCGAGCGCCTCGACGCACTCGTTGAAGGCCGTACATCCAGTGGCCCTTCGCGACTCGAAAGACGCCAGCACGACTACGCCCCCGCCGATGCCGCCCCGTGGACCGGGTGGCATCGGCGGTGACGTCAACGCTCTCACGAGTTCTTCGATCACCATCGTGAACTTCGACGGGACCACGACTACCTACGCGTTCAACTCCTCGACGGTGATCACGAGATTTCGTCAGAGCACTACGGCGGCGAATCTGGCCCTGGGCGAGAACGTTCGTATTGTTCCGAGTTCTATCGATGCGAGCGTCGCGGGCTCGATCGATATCGTGCCCGCGATAATCGCTGGTCGAGTCGGCGCGATAAACGGTGACTCGATCACGGTGTCCGGGCCGAAGGGGACCACCGGCACGATTCAGGTGAATTCCGCAACCACATACGCCAGGGCCGGAACGAGTGCTTCGTTCGGCGACGTGAGCGTCGGGTCATTCGTCTTTGGGGAAGGGACCTACGGTTCCTCGCCGACAACTATTGAGGCCACGACCGTTGGGATCGGAACACCCGGTCCGGGAAACGGTCCGGGTCCCAACATCGGCGCCGGGCCCGGACCCGTGGGACCTGGTCCCATTCCCGGAGTTGGTTCGAACGCGAGAGGAGTTCGCGCGAAATGAAGACCTACTAACGAGGTCCTCACAAAGTCTCAGGGCCCGAATGGTCCCTCCCTTCCATTCGGGCCCTGATATGAAATTCGAATGATTCTGTCAGGGAGACGGCTGCCCCTTCCGTCAGGACCCTGCTCCCTTTATGTTCCTTGAATGCAACTGGGCTCGCCAAAAGTTGACCATAATCACTTGAAAATAGGGCGCGCGCGAAGTCTCCGCTCGAAATCGCAGTTCTTTGCCAATTAAAGTCTCTCCAAGAGATTTCACAGGTATCTCACAAACCACCCCTTGATGATGAAGATGTCTGGATTGAATCCGACTGGAGTTGGAGGGCAGGTTTCACAATGATTCGCACCGCGATGGTGGAAATTATCAATCGGCGGACCGGTTGTGGACCCCTGGTCGTTGACGACCACGTGGTGACAATTACTCGTTACGTTCTGCCTGAGAAGCGTGATCCAACGACGTGTGATCGTGGGAAACGCACCGTCCGAACGCAGTGCGCGACGACTCATAACGCGACACGGATACATGACTCGTGCCCCTCAGTCGTCGCCGCAACACTCAACTCGATTCTCAGCGCCGAACGGATCCGCTGCTCGGCCTCGTGTGTCTCTGGTACGCGGCGATCCGAGGCAGTACCTTGTATTCGCCTCGAAGTGTGAATATGACATCTCAATTCACAGTGGTGCTCGTCACGCGAGCGCTCTTCCATTTCGGTGGCTGCAATCACGACAGTCACGTATGAGTTTCCCAGGGTTCGAGCGGCGTCGCCCTGCCTATCGGACCCTGGGAATTTAGTGTTCAGGAGATTTTGGCACTGAACTTCTTTTGTTTCGGGTTCTTGCTAAGTTGCGACCAGAGGAGCGCCAGCACAAGGCCAGCGCTCCCGGGGGAAAGCAGGACAAAGATGTCATCCACGTTCGATCGTCGATCGTTCCTTACTCACTCAGCTGCCACAATCGGTGGCGTCGCGCTGGTCGGATCGGTCGTTGACGATCTCCTCGCGACGTCGGCGAGTGCTGCCGCAATTGGCGTGAACACCGGAAAGCCGAGGCGTGGTGGGACGCTGACCGTCGGGACACTTTCCGACGTTCCGAACTACCACGTTTTTAACGGCTCACAAGGTAAGTTGGACGCCTCAGGATTCTGCGTCGCCAACGCGCTCTACGACCCGTTGTTCGTGATGTCGGCGAACGGCAAGGTCGCGCTGCCGATGCTGGCGCTCTCGGCAACCCCGAACGCGACCTACACGGTATGGACGATTGCGCTTCGCCAAGGCGTCAACTTCACCAACGGCGACGCATTTGACGCCGACATCTGCGTGGCGAACTGGGTGGCCGCCAACGCCGACCCCACGGTCGGATTGGCGATCAAGCCGATCATCGCATCGGTGACGAAAGTCGACAGTTACACCGTGGCGTACAACATGGTGATCCCGTTCTCGGCCTTCCCGGTTTCCTTGGCCGAGCAGCAGATTGCCTACATGGCGCACCCGAGCTCATTCGTGTCGACCTACACGGGCAACCCGATCGGCACCGGTCCCTTCAAAGTGAAGTCGTGGCAGGTCAACACGGAATCCCAATTTGTCAAGAACGCGAACTACTGGAGGTCCGACGCGCACTCTCGTCAGTTGCCGTATTTGAGCGGCATTAACTTCAAGACCATCGTCGACCCCGAGGCCCGCAATCAGGCGCTCCAGACCGGCAACGTGGACATGATCCTTCAGCAGACCGGCCCGCAGATTACGGCACTCAAGCACATGAAGGGCGTGAAGTACGTCACCGACCTCACTGCGCCGCGCGACCCCTCGCTGAATTGTCTGATCCTAAACACCACCGGAACGATGAACCAGTACTTTGCGTGGGCCGGTGAATTCGCCCCCACGGTTCCCGGATCATTGGCGTACATTTTAAAGGGTCAGGCTCCGCCGTTGGCAGTCCAGGAAGCTGACTGGGTCGGTACCCTGGGCGCTGTCAATGCATCCGGCAACTGGGATCCGACGTTGAAGCCCGTTCTGAACGACCCGAGTATTCGTCAGGCGTTGGCGATGGCGATCAATCGCAGCACGTATTTCCGAGTCATCGACAACAACGTGGGTGAATTGGCGGACGGAATCTTCCGAAAGAAGTCACCGTTCTATAAGAACCCGGGTTACCCGGCCTACAACACCGCGAAAGCCAAGGCGCTCGTCAATGCGTATAAGGCAAAGAACAGCGTGTCTGAGGTCTCATTCGTCATGGACATTGTCGCCGGCAGTTCGAGCGGGCTTAAGGCTTTCGCATTTTTCCAGCAAGAATTTGGGAAGATTGGCGTCACGATTACTCAGCGAGCCAGCGTCCAAAGTGCGCTGATTAACAATGTGATTCTTGGAGAATACGACTGTTCCCAGTGGAACCAGTTCGGCGGTGTGGACCAGTCACTCAACTACGTGTGGTTCGACTCGCAGTCGGCGACGGCATCGCCGGCCGCGGGCGGATTGGGCATGTCGGGACTTCCGGCCGGAACGCAGATCGCCGGTGCGGTGAACTTCGCTCATCAGGCCGACCCTGCCGTCGAAGCCGCGCTGCTGACCGCACTCGCATCGCGCCCCGGATCGGCGGCCCAGAAGACGGCGTGGCAGACGGTGAACCGTCGTTTTGCACTCGGCGTTCCCTATCTGATGCTCGACGCCTTGGTGAACGCGTGGGCCGCTCGGTCCAACGTGCAGAACTGGGTCTCAGGAACGGCCGGTGACGGTACGACTCGTTGCCTCAGCCCGGACGGCGGATCGGCGCGCTGGGACCAGATCTGGAAGAGTTAGTTCTTCGAACTACGAAGTAACGAAGTGAAGAGGGGCGGCGAGAGCCGCCCCTCTTCACGTTCATGTCGTCTCAGTAATGTTCCCCGTCACGTTGCGCCACCACCACAGCGTCGTCAGAGTGAGCAGCGCTGAAATAACGGCGAGCAGCGTGAAGGGGAGCGCCGAGTTGATGGTGAAGAGAAAACCCGAGACGCCGGCCGCGACCGCGAGGGCGGCTGTATTCGACGTCGCGTAGAGGCCCTGGCGTCGACTGAGTTCACGATGGAGCGCGCCCTGGCTCATCAACGACGAGATTGACGGTGCTGATAATGCTGCGCCAATCGATTCGAGCGACCCCATGAATAAAATGAGGTCGTTGTTGTGGATGTGCGGGTAGATGGCGAGGAAGATCGCTCCGTTGAGTAATCCGCCGAGCGCGATGTAGCGGCGATTCGCGTGATCGGCCAACCACCCTCCGAATCCGCTCAACGCCACGAAGGGGAGACAGAAGATCGTCCAACTAAGTCGGATCTGCAAGGTCGAGGCGTGATGCGCGTGCATCAACAGGCTCCAGCAGGCTTCGTAGACACCGATGACGAGGCCACCGGCGCTGGCGGCGATCAGGGCGCCGGTGAGTTGCGGGCTCCACTGCATTCTCGGCAGCGGCGTCGGATCGAAGGCTCGATCGCCGAGGTTCGTTCGGTACGCGACGACCGCGGCGACGAAACTGATCATGCCGGCCGCGAAGAAGGCCCAGCCGAGACTGTTCACCGAGACCACGACGCCCGCGATCGGTCCGAGGGCGAGACCGAGCAACTGAGCAGCGATGATGCGCGAAATCGCACGACCTCGTTCGCTCTCAGAAAAGAGCGCCGCGACGGCGGACATCGACGCCACTTCAATGGCGCCGGCCGACGCGCCCTGGACGGCTCGTGCGAGGGCGAACCACGGTGCCGAGACTGGCAACAGGTAGGCGGTACTGGCAATGCCGTACGCGACGAGGCTGTAAATGAGTATTGGACGTCGACCGAATCGGTCGGCTAGGCGGCCGAGGAAGAACTGGGAGATAACGCCGGCCACGAAGAACGACGCCATGATGAACCCGATGACCGTCGGCACGCCGCCACGGTGTTCGAGGAAGAGCGGCAACAGCGGAAGCCCTAGCGTGGCCCCCATCCACTGGATGGCGACGATCACCGTGAGGCGTCGCAGAGTCTGCTGGGGAGTGCTCGTGGCCACCGTACAACGCTACACACGGGGCAGTCAAAGAACCCGCCGAATGAAGACCACCAAATCGGAGTGACTCTTCGACTAGAGCGAACCGCATTCGATCAATATCAAGACCCCGAGTCCGAAGTACAGCCACGGCAGAAATGACGGCGCGTGCTTCGTGCCCCACGCGACGACGCGGGGATGGCCCGTGATCCCGCGCGCGGTGACGATGAAGAGCAGTTCCATGCCCGCGAAGACCGCGACCGTCACGAAGGCATGGAAGAACCCATCGGCGCGAAGGAGCGGGATCCATACCGCGAGGTTGTCGCCGCCCAGGGCCAGCGTCATCGCGTAGGTGGTCAGCGCGCCCCGGCGGTACACGTCCCCCGGCTCTTTCGTACGATTTCGCCACGCGTGCCACGCCAGGGCCCAGGGCGCCAGACACAGAAGGCCGACCCACGGCAATGGAATCGGCGTGAGCAGTGATCCAATACCACCGGCGAGCACGAGCAGCGTGGCGACGCCAAGTGCTTGCGCGTAACTCACACGGCGAACCCGCTTTTCGTCGGTGACGATTAACTGCGCCGAGAACGCGAAGAAATTGTCGAACATCGTTCCGGCGAACGCGAGGATGGCCACGACAATGACACTGAGAATCGTGTGCACGCGTTGACCTTACCTGACGGTAGAAAGCCCAGAAATCGAGCACAGTAGGCTGTCAACGATGATTCGCCAGGTCTTACCCCCGAGCGTCGAGCAAATTGACACGGCGCGTCGCGTCATCGCCCAACACCTCGTTCCCACTCCAACGATCTCGCTTTCACTGCGTGGCAGACCGGTCTTCGTGAAGATGGAGAGTCTGCAGCCAACGGGATCGTTCAAGGTGCGTGGTGCGTTAGCGGCCGTCGATGCCTCTCGTCGCGACGACCCCAACGGCGCCGTCATTACGGCGTCGGCGGGCAATCACGGTCTGGGCATCGCCTACGCGTCTTCCGTGTTGGGCGTTCCCGCAACCGTCGTCGTTCCGGAAAATGCGTCGGCCGCGAAGGTGAAGAAGCTCGGAAATTACATGATCGAATTGATCCAATTCGGATCGTCCTTCGATGAGGCGCAGGCTCACGCAATGGCGTTAGCCGACGAGCGCTCAATTCGCTTCATCTCGCCGTTCAATAACTCCGACGTCATCGCCGGCCAGTCGACCGTGTTCGATGAGATTCTTCTCCAGGCGCCGGAACTCGAACACCTCGTCATCTCGGTGGGCGGCGGCGGACTTTTGTCCGGTGCGCTCATTTCGCGAGATGCGCACGACCGATCGGATATTCGCGTGACCGGCGTCCAGCCGAAGGAAAGCGCCGCGCTCTATCACGTGCTGCGTGGTGCAACCATGGCCGAAGTGGTCCATCATCCGACGATTGCCGATGGACTGGCGGGCGGTGGCGACGACGGATCTGTTACCAACGACCTGATCGCGTCGCACGACATTCCTCTGGTCCTGGTGCCAGAGATTGATATTCGACGAGCGGTGCGCGAAGCGGCTGAGAACAATGGCATCGTGATCGAAGGTTCGGCCTCGGCGTCCTACGCCGCGATCACCAACGATCTCGTGGACGACACGACGTCGCGTATCGGTTTCATCGCGAGTGGTCGCAACATATCCCTTGAACTTCTGTTGGAAATCCTGCAAGAACCGTTGGCTTGACGCTGAGAGGCGAAAATCTCGATAGGTAAGGTGTTCCAATGGCCGCGTTCAAGAAATCGTACGGGATCGCGCTCGCACTTTTAGCCTTCTCCCTTACGTTGATGGGTATCGTGTTCGCCGCGACCGATCCGAATCCCTCAGGGATCATGAAGGACGGACTGGTGTTGAACGGAATCCCGCCGCGATCCGCAAGCCTTCTGGTGACGATCTCGAACGGCCAGTCCTACACCGTCTCGGCGACGATCAACGTCAACTTCGACACGTCGCGCGCCGAGGCCATCGTGCACTTCCCGCTGCTCTTCACTCAGACGTCAGTTGATTTGCGACTCGTCGGCAACCACGTCTACGCCGAGGCCGCCGACATCTCGTCAGGGAAATGGCTCGAGATCGACGAGAAACCGCCGTCGTTCTTCGGCATCGCGTTGGAGTTGACGCAACCGGGGGCGGACCTGAACTTGATCAAGAGCTTCCACCACGAGTCGGTGACGAAGAGCGGCTACTCCTCGACCTATAAATTCTCGAGCAACGACGTCGCGCTCACGAACGTGCTCGGCACGCCGAAGACGACCGTCCTCGGATCACTCGACGTCACCGTGACCACGGGTAGCAGCGGCGAGGTCACCGGCGTGACGATGACGTCACGATCGAAGCACGACATGAGCAAGATCATCGTGCAGGTCCTCTCGTATAACAAGCGCACGGTGATCGCCGCTCCCGCGCCCGGCGACGTCAACCCCCTCAAAGTCTCTTCGCTCCGTGAACTGTTCTCGACGACGTCGATCGCCACGCTGTTGTTACCCGAAAACCTTTCTTCATTGGTCCAAGGGACCGCGCAGGTAAGTTGAACCCTGTGAGCACCGTCATCCCCGAGCCTCGCTGGCCCGCGTCGCTCGCCCTCGTGGCATGCGTCGCGCTCTACGTCGTGTTGCCCAATCGACTCGTAGTCGGCCCCCACTGGCTCCTGCCGGTTCTCGTGGCGCTGCCGCTCGCTCCCCTGTCGGCCCGAAGGCACCGACACCCCGACGAGAGCCCCTGGATTCGCCACGCCACGATCGGACTCATCGCGTTGGTCACCCTCGCCAACGTCATTTCGATGGCGCTGCTCGTGCACCATCTTTTGGTGAGCCAAGTCTCGCAGGGCCGCAAATTGATCTATTCGGCCGTCGCCGTGTGGTTGACGAACGTGATTGTGTACGGCCTCTGGTTCTGGGAGGTCGACCGCGGCGGTCCTCACCGTCGAGCCTCGGGCGAAAAACTCGTGATCGATCTTCAGTTCCCGCAGATGGAGAATCCGAACCTCGCGCCCGAGCACTGGCGACCCCATTTCACCGACTACCTGTACTCGTCATTCGCCAACGGCACGAGCTTCGCGCCCGCCGACGCGATGCCGCTGAGCTTTCGCATGAAGGTGCTGTTCACGACCGAGTCGATCGTGTCGTTGGTCACCATCGCCATCGTTGCGGCACGCGCGGTCAATATTCTGCGTTAATCGATTCAGTCGAAGAGGCATTCGAGCCATCGACTCGCTCGGCTCACCCGGGCGTGCTTCGCTTCGACGCGATCGGCCCAGCCGGCGAGACCGAGTCCCGCGTTGATGCCGATCCAACGAAGGGGCTCGAACTCCCAGCGCCGACCCGTGTGCTGCACGAAGGGCAAGCGAGTGAAGTCCGTTTCGGCGTCCGGCCGCGTGATCAGATCGGCGAGTGCCGTCGCCGCGACGTGGCTCAGCACCACACCGTCACCGGTGTAGCCGCCGGCCGACGCCATTCCCGAGTCGAAGTCGACGCGCACGAACGGTGCGTGGTCCCGGGGCATCGCGAGCGGGCCGCCCCAGGCGTGAGTGATCGAACCCTCCATCGTCGGGAAGAGCTCTCGCAACGTCACTCCGAGCTTCTCGAAGACCTTTTGATTCGTGTCGAATCTTGGCTCGACCGACGAACCGAAGTGATACGGCGCGCCGCGACCACCAAAGGCGATTCGATCGTCACTCGTGCGCTGACCGTAGATGATCATGTGACGGTCGTCGGCGAACGTTTGGTAGTTCGCGAAACCGACCTCGTCCCAGAAATCCTGGGTCTGCGGTTGGGTCGCGACCATCAACGAGTAGAGCGGCGCGACGGTGCGACGCTCGTGCGGCAGGTTCGGCGTGAAGCCTTCGGTCGCTCGCACGACGACCTCGGCGTGCACGTTGGCGCCGACGGTGACGACTTCCGCGCGACGGCCGTTGCGCCCGGGGATGATGCGAGTGACAGCCGTGCGCTCGAAGATCTTCGCGCCGAGCTGTGCCACGACGTCACTGAGGCCGCGAACGAGTCGCGCGGGGTCGATTCGCGCACAGTGCGGTGAGTACGTGGCACCGAGCGCACCGGCCACGCGTCCGTACCCGACGAGGTCCGCCTCTTCGATCCAACTCAGATCCTCGGTACCAATGCCAACTTCACGAGCCGAGGCGATCTCGTCGTGGAGTCGCGTGACCTGCAATTCACTGCGCGCGAACGTCATAGTGCCGCCGTGAACGAAGCACGCGTCGATGCCGTCGTGTCGTGCCGATGAACCCAATTCGGCGACGGCGCCTTGCAACACGTGGCGCTGGTGGTCAAAGGACTCGCGGCCGTAACGCCGTATGACGCCGGTGTTGCTGACGGGAAAGAGACCCGAGGCCCAACCGCCGTTGCGCCCCGACGCACCGAAGCCGCAGACCTCCTTCTCGAGCACCGCGATGCTCAACGCGGGATCTCGTCGAAGGAGTTCACGCGCGGTCCACAGACCGGTGAAGCCGCCGCCGACGATCGCGACGTCGACGTCGAGGTGGTGATCCAGCGACGCTCGAGGCGTGACGGCGTGATCCAGTGACGACCACCACAGCGACTGCGATGGCGCCACGATCAGATGAACTTGACGGCTCCGGTGAAGACCTCGCGCATCGTGCCGACCATGAAGTCGATATCGGCTGGCGTGGAGATCAATGGCGGCGCGAGTTGGACCACGGGGTCACCGCGGTCGTCCGAACGACAAATCAGTCCGCGGCGGAACATCTCGGGTGAAACGTAACCACGCAGAAGCCGTTCGGCATCCTCGCCAGCCCACGTCTCTCGGGTCTCTTGGTTCTTCACCAGCTCCACGCCCCAGAAGTAACCAGTGCCGCGAACGTCGCCCACGATGGGGATGTCCTTCAAGCCCAAAAGGCTCTCTCGGAAGTAGTCCTGGTTGGCCAGTACGTTTTCGAGGACGTTCTCGTTCTCCATGATCTCGATGCTCTTCAAGGCCACGGCGCACGAGACCGGGTGACCGGACCAGGTGAATCCGTGAACGAACGAGGCGTCCCCGTGCTGGAAAGGCTCGGCCAAACGGTCCGAGACGATCATCGCGCCGAGCGGGGCGTAACCGGCGGTGATGCCCTTGGCGCACGTGATGATGTCAGGCACGTAGTCGAACTTCTGACCACCGAACCAGGTACCGAGTCGGCCGAAGGCGCAGATGACGTCATCCGAAACGAGGATCACGCCGTAGCGGTCACAGATCTCGCGCACTGACTGCCAATAGTTTGGCGGGGGAGTGAAGCAACCACCGGCGTTCTGCACCGGCTCCAAGAAGACCGCCGCGACGGTCTCGGGACCTTCACGCAGAATCGCCTCTTCGATTTGGTGGGCCTGCCAGAGACCGAACGCTTCGAAGTCGTCGCCGTACTGCTCGGCGCGATAGAAATTGACCGCGGGGACTTTGACGGCGCCCGGTACGAGAGGCTCGAACGGTTGGCGGTATCCCTCGAGCGACGTGATGGTCAGCGCACCCAACGTCGTGCCGTGGTAGGCGACGTCGCGGCTGATGACTTTGTAGCGGTCGGTGTCGCCGCGCATCTTGTGGTACTGACGCGCGAGCTTCCAGGCGCTTTCATTCGCTTCGGCGCCTCCAGAAGTGAAGAACACGCGGTTGAGGTCGCCGGGGGCGAGGCTCGCGATCTTCTCCGCGAGTTCGATGGCCTTGGGGTGGGCGTAGGTCCACAGGGGGAAGAAGGCCATCGTGGTCATCTGCTCGGCCGCCGCCGCGGCGATGTCGGCGCGCCCGTGACCGAGCATGTTGGTGAAGAGTCCCGAGAGACCGTCGAAGTACTCGGTGCCGTTGGCGTCATAGACGCGAGTGCCTTCGCCGCGGACCATGATTGGCACTTCGGAGTGCTCGTCGTAAGCACCCATTCGCGACATCTGGAGCCAGAGATGGCGCCGCGCCCGCTCGGAGTAGTTATGACTCGCGTGTTTCTCGTCCGCGAAATTGATTCCGTCGCTAATGGTGTTCAGCGTCACTTGGTCCCCCATACGTATGTCTGCTTTGAAAGCTTCAAATACAGAAATGTTTCAACCTCGGTTACACCAGGAATGCTCCGAATGGAGTCATTCAAGAGGTGGACGAGGGCGTCGTCGTCGACGGCGATGACTTCAGCGATGATGTCGAAGCTGCCGGCGGTCATAACGACGTAGTTCGCTTCGTCGATCGAAGCGATTTTGTCGGCGACCAGTCGGACGTCACCGTGCACTCGAATGCCGATGAGGGCCTCGCGGCCGTAGCCAAGTTGCAACGGATCGGTGATCGCCACGATCTGCATCACGCCGGTGTCCTTGAGACGCTGCACGCGCCGTCGCACGCCGGCCTCGGAGAGTCCGACTTCGTTCGCGATGGCGCCGTAGGCGCGACGACCGTCGCGCTGGAGGTGGCTGATGATCTGTCGATCGATTGAGTCGAGAGCATTCGGCGCGGACGAGACCAGTTCCGAAGTCGAGCGCACTGCGCGCTTCTTGGTTTGACGAAGTGGTTTGGTCGCTGGCATTGGTCACTCCCGGCGCAGTAGCCCGAAGGCAACCTTGCTGCGGATAGAGACAGTATAGGGGTCTCGAGTGACGGAAAGCGTCGTTATTTTCACTTCAGGGGACGTATATCTGCGGTTTGGGTTGCGGTGCCCAGTCAAACTCTGGCAGAGTGGCTCAGGGCTGCGCCACTGGGCGGCCCGGGACTGGGAGGGAATCATGCGTCGATTAGACAACTTTGTTGGGGGTGAGTCCGTCGCTCCGAAGAGCAAAAAGTACGTCGAACTCATCAATCCCGCGACCGGTGAAGCGTTCGCCGAGATGCCCGTTTCGAACGCCGCCGACGTCGACAGCGCGCTGCAAATAGCGAACGTCGCCTTCCAGAGCTGGAAGCGCACGACGCCGTCACAGCGCAGTCGCGCCCTCCAGCAGATCGCCGACATACTCGAAGCCCACGCCGAAGAACTCGTCGCCGTCGAAGCCGAGAACTGCGGAAAGATCATCGCGCTCACGATGAGCGAAGAGATTCCCCCGATGATCGATCAGATTCGTTTCTTCGCCGGCGCGGCGCGGCTCTTGGAGGGCCGCGGCGCGGCTGAATACATGGAGGGCATGACCAGTTACGTCCGACGTGAACCGATCGGTGTGTGCGGCGCGGTGACACCTTGGAATTACCCAATGATGATGGCGGTGTGGAAGTGGGCGCCGGCGATCGCCGCCGGAAACACGATGGTTCTCAAGCCCGGCGATTCGACGCCGGCTTCGACCGTGTTAATGGCCCAATTGATGGCCGAAGTACTTCCGCCGGGGGTCTTCAACGTCGTGTGCGGAGACCGCGACACCGGACGCGCGCTCGTGGAACACGCGATTCCGGCCATGGTGTCGGTGACGGGCTCGGTGCGCGCCGGCATGGAAGTCGCTTCGAGCGCGTCCCAGACCTTGAAGAAGGTCCACCTCGAGTTGGGCGGCAAGGCGCCGGTCATCGTCTTCGACGACGTCGATATCGCCTCAGCCGTTGAGAACATCGCGGTCGCCGGTTACTTCAACGCCGGTCAGGACTGTACCGCGGCTACTCGCGTGCTCGCCGGACCAAAGGTCTACGGCGATTTCGTGGACGCGCTCGCCGAACAGGCGAGGAATACCGTCATCGGACAACCCGATAACGACGACGCACTCTTTGGACCGGTCAACAACGTCAATCAGTTCCAGCGCGTCACCGGTTTCCTCGGTCGCGCGCCCGCACACGCGTCCGTGGCCGCCGGCGGGCACCAGGTCGGTGACGCCGGCTACTTCATCGAGCCGACGGTGGTCGCCGATTTACACCAAGACGACGAGATGATCCAGAGTGAGATTTTTGGGCCGGTGATCACCGTGCAGAAGTTCAGCGACGAGGCCGAAGCGCTCGCGTGGGCCAACGGCGTCGACTACGGACTGGCGTCCTCAGTGTGGACCAGCGACCACGGACGGGCCATGCGCTTCACGAGGGACCTCGACTTCGGGTGCGTATGGGTGAATACACACATCCCACTCGTCGCCGAGATGCCGCACGGTGGTTTCAAGAGGTCCGGCTACGGCAAGGACCTCTCGATGTACGGCTTCGAGGACTACACGCGCGTCAAGCACGTGATGCACAACATCGAGTCGTGAGGTTGGATTGAAGATGTCGTCACGTCGCTTGGCATGCACAGCGAGTCACGCCGACGAACGAGGCCACTCCTTGACCGGAAGCGGTCGGGGCGTGCCGATAGGGTTCAAGGCAGTTCCGGGGAAGGATTGATCGTTGACGACGACCGATGACGCAGTGGCAACGACCGAGGGCTTGAAGAACTCACCGCCCGCGGTCCGTCTTGAGAATGTCACCAAGGAGTTCAAGGGAATCGTGGCCGTTGATGACCTCACGCTCGAACTCGCGGCCGGAGAGTTCTTCGCCCTCCTCGGACCGTCGGGTTGCGGCAAGACCACGACGCTGCGAATGGTCGGCGGTTTCGAGCAGCCCTCGAGCGGCAAGATCTTCCTCGGCGGCGAGGACATCACGTTTACGCCGCCGTATCGCCGCGACGTCAACACGGTGTTCCAGTCCTACGCACTTTTTCCGCACCTCAGCGTCTTTGACAACGTCGCCTTTGGGCTCCGCCGCAAGGGCAAGGACAAGAACGAGATCAAGCGCCTGGTCGAAGAGCACCTGGAGATTCTCGGCCTCGGCGGCTTCGGTCCTCGACCGGCGACGCAACTCTCGGGCGGCCAACAACAGCGTGTCGCGTTGGCTCGCGCGTTGGTGAATCAGCCGAGAGTGCTCCTGCTCGACGAACCCATGGGCGCCCTCGACGCCAAGATCCGAAAGACCATGCAGCTCGAGCTCAAGCGAATCCAGCGCGAGGTGGGTATCACCTTTCTCTACGTGACCCACGACCAGGACGAAGCGATGGCGCTGGGCGATCGAATCGCGGTCATGCACGGTGGCAAGTACGAAGACCTGGGCTCGCCGCAGCGCGTCTATGACGAGCCCGCGACGCAGTTCGTGGCGGAGTTCCTAGGCGCCTGCAATCTCCTCGCGGTCACCTCGGACGGCGGCGATCTTCGATTGCCCGACGGGGCCGCGGTCGGATGTCGGCCGGGCTCTATGGCCAACAAGTTGGACCAGATCGCTCAGGTCGGCGTGCGACCCGAGAAAATGCTGTTGCGACGAGCGGGCGTCGCGCTGGCGATATCCGAAGCGGCGACCAACACGGTGAGTGCGACGGTCACGACGACGATCTACCTCGGAGCGACCTCGGAGTATGAACTCGTCACGTCCTGGGGAGGGCCACTGCATATCCTCGCCCAGAACATCAGCGACGAGGACCGCTTCGTGCCGGGTGACCACGTCACCGTCTCGTGGGAGAAGGAACACGGATTCGCGCTGCCGGCATCACCGCACGCCGCACCCGACGCGCCCGCGAGCGCCGAACAAAGTGACGCGTGAGCGCCGACGCGCTCTCGGGTGACGGCGGACTGGACTTTGACCCAGCCCTATGGCGCGGTCTCACCCAACGCCGAATATCTCGACGCGACGCGCTCGGCGTCGCCGGTAAAGGCGTCGGATTGCTCAGCATGGCGGCGATTCTCGCCAGTTGCGGCATCGCTGGATCGGCCGAGCGCCACGGCGCGACCGTCGATTGGGCGTCGTTTTGGAAAGAGCAGAAGACGACCAAGCAACTCAACTTCGCTAACTGGCCGCTCTACATCGATTCCGAACACGGCAAGACGGTCTCGTTAGAGCTCTTCACCAAGGCCACGGGTATCAAGGTCAACTACGAGCCGGTGATCCAAGGTGACGGCTCCTTCTACGCGACCGTCGAACCGGAGTTGGCCGCGCAAGAGGTGACCGGCTATGACCTCATGGTCATCACCAACGGGTGGTACTTTTCTCAGCTCGTCGAAAACGGATTCCTGAATGAGCTTGACCTCTCGAAACTCCCGAACTTCTTTAAGTACGCCAGTCCTCTCGTGAAGAACCCGAGTTACGACCCCGGCAACAAGCACTCGGTGACGTGGCAGACCGGCTTCACGGGCATCGCCTACAACACCAAGATGATTAAGCGCGAGATCACGAGCTTCAACGACCTCGCCGACCCGGCCTTCCGCGGTCACGTCGGGATGATGAATGACAATGTTGAACTCGGCAGCGCGGCGCTGTTGCGAATGGGCGTGAACCCGGTCACTTCGACCATGGCCGACTGGAAGGAGTCGACCAAGTGGCTCGAGAAGCAGCGACCGCTCGTGGCCGGTTACTACGACCAGAGTTACATCTCGCACTTGGAAAACGGCGACACCTGGATCAGCCAGGCCTACTCCGGCGACATCTTCCAGGCGAATCTCTCGGGCTACCCGCACCTCAAGTACGTGACGCCGAAAGAAGGTCAGATCGTCTGGCACGACAATATGGTCATTCCTCGTCAGGCCCAGAACGCACTGAGCGCCCTGGCGTGGATGAACTTCTATTACACGCCGAAGATCGCCGCAATCGTGGAGGACTGGGTGAGTTACGTGTGCCCGGTGCCGGCGGCCCAGGACTACATCCTCAACGTCATCAAGGATCCGACCGTCGCGAACAGCCCGTTGGTCTTCCCGTCAGCACGGGCCGCCAAGCTGTCACACAGTTACTACATCTATCGCGACTACAACGACTACCAAGCGTGGAACGACACGTACAACCCCATTATTGAATCGTGAGCACTGACCTGATCGAGTCGGCGCCACCGACGTATCGCCCCCCGAGCTGGTTGCGTCGCCACAGCCCGCCGTACTGGTTGAGCCTGGTGGGTGGGGGATGGATGTTGCTCTTCTTCCTCATCCCCCTCGCCTCGGGACTGATCGTCTCGCTGGAGACCGGCAACCCGGTGAGCGGTTACACGTTGACGTGGAACTGGCACATCTATTCCCAACTGTTCGTGCACTCGGACATTCCGTATACGACTTTCTTCATTCGTTCGCTCTACTACGGCGTCGCGACCACGATCTTGAGCATTCTCATTGCGTATCCCATGGCGTACTTCATTGCCTTTCGCGTCAGCGTGCGTTGGAAGAGTCCGCTCATCCTGCTCGTGCTGCTTTCGTTCTTTGTGTCCTTCGTCATTCGAACCGACATGTGGTCCTTCGTCCTGGCCCAGCAGGGCTTCGTCATCACGACGCTGCACAAGTTGCATTTGGTCTCATCGAACTTCCACATTTTGGGCACGTCGAACGCCGTGATCGGGGGAGACATTTATAACAACCTTCCCTTCATGGTGCTACCGATCTACGTCGCGCTCGAACGCATTGATCGGCGCATCTTGGAAGCGGCGCGCGACCTTTACTCCAACGGCCGCCAAGTCTTCGTGCGCGTCGTCCTGCCGCTCTCGCGCGCCGGAATCTTCGCCGGCGTATTGCTGGTCTTCATCACGACCGTCGGTGACCCGGTGAACTCGTCGCTGCTCGGCGGCGTCGGCACCTACACGATTGGCCAGGCCATCCAGGACTCGTACTTGACGAACCAGCAGTTCAACGTCGCGGCCGCCCTGTCGACGGTGCTGATGGTCATTCTCGGCGTCATCATGTTCGGCTACGCCAAGATCTTCGGCACCGAGAACTTAGAGAGCCTGGTCTGACGTGACATCGACCTCTCGCCCTCGTCGTCAACGTCGAAGTCCGTGGCTCGCGATCTTCTTCTGGGTCGTCATGGCGATCACCTTCGTGCCGATTGTCGTCATGATGCTCTACAGCTTCAACAACGCGCCGACCAGTCGCATCACGTTCGCGTGGAACGGTTTCACCACGTACTGGTACCGCAACCTCACCCAAGTCAACGGCCTCACGCACGCGTTCTTGATCTCGCTGGAAGTGGCGATACTCTCGTCGCTCATTTCGGTCATCGTGGGAACGCCGGTCGCGCTCGCGCTCGGCCGCTTCCGTTTCTGGGGGAAGGGTCCGATCAACGCCATTGTGTTCGCCGACATCGCCGCTCCGGCCATCGTCGTCGGTGCCGCGTCGCTGTCGTTCTTCCTCTCCATCAACCTGAACACTGGACTGATCACGATTCTGATCGCGCACGTCGCGTTCAATATCGCCTACGTCGTCGTCGTGGTGCGCGCGCGCCTGTCGGGGATGGATAGCGACATCGAAGACGCGGCGCGCGATCTTGGCGCCAATGCCTGGACGACGTTCACCAAAGTGACACTGCCGCTCATTTGGCCCGGGCTGCTCGCGGCGTTCTTGCTCGCCTTCGCCATGTCGGTGGACGATTACGTCATCACCAGTTTCATTGCCGGCTCGACGGTGACTTTCCCACTCTTCGTCTACGGCGCGGCCAAAGTCGGTCTGCCGCCGCAGGTCCTGTGCTTTGGCACGTTGATCTTCCTCGTCGGTCTGATTGTCGCACTCGCCAACGGTGCGCTCAACCGACACCACCTCACGCGCGCCGCCACCGAGGACTCGCTCGCGGCCCAGCCCCAGCCCGTTGCCTCGCGCTAAACGCCACCGTTCGTGACCCCGTGATTCGGCATCGCACCGACCGTAAGTTCCGCGCCACTCGCTGGCGCACGCTCTTGACCAGTGACTACCGTGGATGGTGCCCTCTAAACCAGAAAGGGTGATCAACGATGATCATCGGCGTACCAAAAGAGATTAAGACCGACGAGTATCGCGTGGCGCTGACGCCCGCGGGTGCGCGAGAACTGACCGGCGCCGGTCACCGGGTGCTCATCGAACGAGGCGCCGGCGTCGGCTCGTCGATCGTCGACGCCGACTACGCGGCCAACGGAGCGACCATCGTCGAGTCGGCCGATGACGTCTGGTCCGAGAGCGACTTGCTGATGAAGGTGAAGGAACCGGTCGCGCCCGAATACCATCGCCTCGGCGCACACAAGAATCAAGTGCTCTTCACGTACCTGCACCTCGCGGCCTCGCGCGACTGCACCGTTGCGCTCGTCGCGGCGAACAACGTCGCGATCGCCTATGAGACGGTGCGGTTGCGTGACAACTCACTGCCGCTGCTCACGCCCATGAGTGAAGTGGCCGGTCGGATGGCGCCCCTAATGGCCGCACATCATCTGATGCGTCCCGGCGGGGGGCACGGCACACTGATCAGCGGCGTGCCCGGCGTCGCGCCGGCCAACGTCGTGGTCATCGGCGCGGGCGTCTCGGGACTCGCGGCCGCGACGATGGCCGCCGGCCTGCACGCCAACGTGAAAATCCTTGATCGCAACCTCGAGCGACTACGCCAAGTCGACATTCATTTCGACGGACGGGTGCAGACCATTGCGTCCTCGACCCTCGCGCTCGAAGATGCCTGCCTCGACGCCGACATCGTGATCGGCGCCGTGTTGGTCGTCGGTGCCAAGGCGCCCAAGCTCGTGAGCAACGACCTCGTTGCGCGGATGCGACACGGTTCGGTACTGGTCGATATCTCGGTTGACCAGGGCGGCTGCTTCGAAGCGACCCATCCGACGACGCACTCGGATCCGGTCTTCGAGGTCAACGGTTCAATTTTCTACTGCGTCGCCAACATGCCCGGTGCGTTTCCGTACACGTCGACCTACGCGCTCGCCAATGCCACGTTGCCCTACGCGATGGAACTCGCTCGTCACGGGTGGCGCGAGGCCGTGCTGGCCGATGACGCGCTCGCCGAGGGCGTCAACGTGGTCGAAGGTGCCGTCACGTACGGACCGGTGGCCGAATCTCTCGACATGCCCTTTAGTCCACTACGCTCGCTCCTGTAATCGGCGCCGGCTCGCTGGGTGTGGTCGCCGGGTCCAAGACTCTTGTAATCACTACTTCACGGGGGATGTAATGTCGGACGCTTCGGTTAGCCACGTCGTTCACGCCGACACACCCGATCCGCGGCGCTGGTTCGCGCTCGTCGTCATTGGCATCGCGCAGTTGATGGTGATTCTCGACGCCTCGATCGTGAACATCGCGCTCCCGCACGCGTCGCTGCCCAAGGCGCTCGGCGGACTGGCGATCGCCCAGAAGAACTACCAATGGGCGATCACCGCCTACACCTTGACCTTCGGCGGGTTCTTACTGCTCGGCGGACGAATCGGCGACTACGTGGGTCGCAAGAAGGCGTTCCTCATTGGGTTGCTGGGCTTCGCGGGAGCATCGTTGCTTGGGGGGTTCGCACAGAATCAACAGTGGCTCTTCGGCGCACGCGCGCTCCAGGGACTCTTCGGCGCACTACTCGCGCCCGCGGCGCTGTCGCTCATCTCGGTCACGTTCACCGACTCCAAAGAGCGCGCCAAGGCCTTCGGCGTCTACGGCGCCCTCGCCGGCGTCGGCGGCGCGATCGGCCTCATCGCGGGGGGTCTCTTGACGCAGTACTTCTCGTGGCGTTGGTGCCTCTTCGTCAACACGCCCATGGCGATCATCGCGTTCTCACTCGCCGTGCCGAACGTTCGCGAGTCCAAGGTCCAAGGCCATCCGCACTACGACGTCCCGGGCGCGCTCACGGCGACGGCGGGCATGTTGAGCGTCGTCTTCGGCGTCTCCCAGGCCTCCACCGACGGTTGGGGCTCGACGAGTGCGTGGCCGTATCTGATCCTCGGCGCAGTGTTGCTCGTGGTCTTCTTCGTCATTGAACGTCGCATCAAGGAACCGCTGCTGCCGCTTCGCCTGATCACCGATCGAGTGCGGGCGGGCGCATTCCTCGCGCAACTATTTGTTGGGCTCGGTCTCTTCGGCATGTTCTTGTTCATGACGTTCTACTTCCAGAACATCGAGCAGTACTCGGCCGTGAAGACCGGACTGTTGTTCATGCCGTTCTCCGTCGGTATCATCGTCGCGGCCGGCATGACGAGTCAGTTACTCCCGAAGATCGGACCGCGTCCTCTGGCGACGGTGGGCAACCTGATGGCGGCCCTCGGGATGCTCTATCTCTCGTTCATCAAGGTCGACAGCTCGTACGTCTCCAGCGTGATGCCCGCGATGATCGTCACCAGCCTCGGACTCGGCATCGCGTTCGTCTCGATCGCCTCGACCGCGCTCTTCAACGTGCGGCCCGAGGACACCGGCGCCGCGTCCGCGGTACTCACGACGTCCCAACAGATCGGAGGTTCCTTCGGCACCGCGATCGCGAACACCATCGTCGTTTCCAGTGGAACCGCGTTCATGGTGGCGGCCCTGAAGGCGCATCCGTCGATATCGTCCAAAGCCAAACTGCTGTTGATCGCGACGTCGCACGTCCACGGCTACGACGAGTCATTCCGCTTCGGTTCATTGATGCTCTTCATCGCCGCATTGGCATTCTTCGGACTCGTCAACATCGACAAGAATCACCTCGCTCAGCACGACGAAGCGGTGACCGAGAGTTATCCGGCTTCGACGTAGGGGCAGTGGCGACAACCACTCTCACAACACGTGCCGCGCGCTAAGTGCGTCGCCGCGGTCAAGACCATGAGACCCGAGGACGGGTCGCGGTACGTCGACTCTCCGGCGATGGTTGCGACTTCGTGGGCCGCGATAATCGCGGCGTAGTCCGAACGCGACGGGTCACAGCGACTCGGGTGCGGTCGAGGGACCGAAATACTCACGTAACCAAACTAAGGGACTGACATAACTGACGCACCCGGCAGTTCGCGGCGAATTGGCCAGAAAATCCAGTAAGAGTTGGGATAACGTGAACCCGTGAGTGCCGAAGAGGGAGCCGACATCGGCATCGTGAATAAGGGCCAGGAACCGGCGTCTCGAAGGAAAGGCTCGATTCGATCACATGAGCAGTTGATTGGAATGGTCATCCTCTCGGCGGCGTTCATCATCGGATCGTTCTCGGTAGCATCGGGGATCCGAAACCGAAATCAACCCCAGACCAACCAGATCACGATTACCGGTTCTGCTGAACAGGCAGTCACGTCCAACACATTCCAATGGATGGCAAGTGTGGCCAGCACGCAGCCGACAACCTCGGCGGCACTGGCGCAATTGAACGGGTGGACCGCCCAGATTCGCAACGCGCTTATCGCCGCCGGATCTCTCAACGACGAAATCTCATTTGGCACGGCAAGTGTGCAACCCAATACTCAGGCCACCGGTCAGGTGACTAGTTTCACAATGAGCGAAACGGTCACCGTGCAGTCCTCTCGCCTGACCGCGATGCAGCGTGTTCTGGGCGTGAGTAATCTCCTGCTCACCAACAACGTTCCGTTCATCGCCCAACAACCGCAGTACACCTTCAATGGATTGAAGAAATTGCGACCCGCCCTCACGGCAGAGGCGGCCGCCAACGCTCGACAGCGCGCCCAAGCCGCGTTGGGCAAGCAGGTCAAGTTGGGGAAGCCGATCTCGATCACGGTGGGACAGGTGTCCGTGGATGCGCCCGGGTCCGTCAATTACGGCAGCGGAAACTTCAACACCAGCTCGATTCCCAAGATCGTCTCGGTGGTGGTTTACGCCACCTACTCAACTTAGTAAGTGGTCCCCACCCTCGCATGATGAACCGATGAGGGGGCGGCGGTTCTGCGAGCAGATTGTGAAACTCGTGTTCACCCGCCGAGTCGCTCGTCGAGTAGGCATCATTTATCGGCAGCGCCGAGTGTGTCTGGTATGCCAGTCCCCAAACTAACGTCGTTTATTCTTCGACTCGCAGGACGACCTTGCCGAACTTGCCCGGTTGGGCGAAGAACTCGTACGCCAACGCCACGTCCTCCAACGCAAAACTTTGCGCGACGGGCACGTGCACCTCGCCGGTGCGCCATCGAGGGATGAGCGTTTGGCTGACTCGATCGGCGACCTCACCCTTTTCCTTACGCGAGCGCGAGCGCAGCGTCGAGCCGGTCAAAGTCGAACGGGTGCCCATGAACGATCGCAGATCGAGGTCGACGCGGCTGCCGCCACCGGATATTCCGATGACCACGACGCGCGCGAAGGGATTGAGGAGTCCTTGGGCGACGCCCAAGTGTGCCGCACCGACGAGTTCGAGGATGACGTCCACTCGCCCCACGGCGCCCACCGCATCGAGTGTGACGGTTTCGTCGGCGCCGCACTCGCGAAGCCGTTCGTGGTGCTCGTTGGTTCGAGTGACGGCGATGACGTGCGCGCCGAGCGCGTGCGCGATCTGCACCGCGGCGATGCCGACACCCCCCGTCGCACCGGAGATGAGCACGCGTTCTCCGGCACCGAGGTGACCCTGGGTCACGAGCGCGTCGTGGGCGGTCGTGAATGCCTCGGGGAATCCGCCCGCCTGATCCCAACTCACGTGATCCGGTACGAACAGCAGATGTTCACCCGGCACGAGGCAGTGGGTCGCCTGTGCACCGCCGCCGACGATCGCGCAGACCCTTCGCCCGAGGAGTGGTTCGTGCACGCGACCGCCAACAGCGCTGACGACGCCGGCCAGTTCCATTCCGGGTACGTCCGCGGGCCAGCCCTCGGGCGCGGGGTAGTTGCCGTCGCGTTGCATGAGATCGGCGGCGTTGATCCCGGCACCGCGGACCGCCACCACGACGTCGTAGGGTCCGGGATTGGGCGTCTCTCGCTCTTCGACATAGAGGTTCCCATCACGAATGACGACGCAGCGCACCCGTGCAGCCTACGGCGCGCCGCGCTTCACGTCCGGCCGTTAGTGTCGCGGAATGACCATTTATGACATCCCCGTTCACACCCTCGACGGCGAAGCGAGCTCGTTGGCGCCCTACGCCGGCAAGACCATCCTCGTCGTCAACGTCGCTTCCAAGTGCGGTCTGACGCCGCAATACGAAGGACTCGAGCAGTTGCAAAAGACCTACGAAGCGCGCGGTTTCAGCGTGGTCGGTTTTCCGAGCAACCAGTTCGCGGGACAAGAGCCCGGGACGGCCGAGGAGATCCAGACGTTCTGTTCGACGACGTACGGCGTGACCTTCCCGCTCTTCGAGAAGATCGACGTCAACGGCGAGGATCAGAGTCCGATTTACGCCGAGTTGAATCAAACGGCCGACGCCGAGGGCTACTCCGGTGACATTCGTTGGAATTTTGAGAAGTTCCTGATTTCTCCGGACGCCTCGGTGCAACGCTTCTCGTCGACGGTGACACCGGAGGACCCAATCCTCGTGGGCGCGATCGAAGCGGCGTTGAGTTAGGCGAGTCCTATCGTGCGATGCAGTCGCACGTAGGTGGGCTCGAATCCATAGTCCAGCCAGTAGTTCCTCGCTCGGCGATTCGTGACGCGCCAATTCGTTTCGACGAACTCGAAGTCGGCGTCACGTGCGTCACGCAGCGCCACGTCGATCATGGCCCGGCCGACACCCAGGTGCCGGTGCGCGGCGTCAACGGTCACCGCGCTTAAGTGCAACGTGTGGTCGAACGAGCCGCGACGATGCGGTAACGGGAACGTGATGCATTGGGCGATGGCGACACCCTCGAACTCAACGATGTAGTGGTGCACTTCAGGATCTTCCAGAGTCTCAATGAGATCGTCACGCTTCGACGTGTGGTCGAGCCCAATGGAGAAGCTCGGCCCGACGCGCTGGACCGCGTCGAGTTCGTCGTCGAGGGCCACCGCGATCTCGATGTCGGCAAAGCTGCCGCGCCGAAGGGCGTAGCCCTCCGGAAGTGGGCGATCGACACGATCTTCGAGCCGCATGACCCCTCGCATGTGCATGCGCGCGAAACCCATCTCGTACCAGGGTTGGGTGGAGGCGACGTCATCAAGGGTCCAGACGTAGTGTTCGAGCGCGCCGCGTTCAATCCACGACGCGCCGGCTGCGCTATACAGTTCGCTCAAAACGTCGGTGTTTTCGAACGAGGCGCCGTCCGGTCCGATCCACACGCCGTTTCCGTAGGGCTCGCTTTCGAGCAGTGCCCCGTAGAGATGGCCCACGATCTCTGCGTCGCGTTCGGCGACCCACGTCTGATCGGTGGTCAGGCGCAAAGAATCGGAAAGCAGTTGCGTGGAGATCAACGGGTTCACCAGAGGTTGGATTCGAGCGTCGAGCGCCAAACGTTCGCAGATACGAGTGACGACCGCTTCGACGTCACTCGGTTCCAGTGGGCGAATAGTCGTCACGATGCAACCCTATGTGTCGCGTGTGCCAGAGTTGCCGGGTGAGTATCGCCGCGACGCTGTTCGACATGGACGGCCTCTTGATCGACTCCGAGGTCTTGTGGCACCAGGCCGAAGTCGAGATATTCGGCTCCCTCGGTGTGCCGCTCTACGAAAGCTCGAGTCGTTCGACCAAAGGAGTCTTCGTCAATGAAGTCGTTGACTACTGGTACGCGCGCTATCCGTGGACCGGGCCGAGCAACGACGAGGTTGTCGGCATGCTCCTCGAGCGCGTTGGTTCCCTCGTGGAGTCCGTCGGTCGACTACTGCCCGGAGCACTCCGAGCGGTCGCCCTCGCCAGCGAACGTGGTCCGGTCGCCCTCGCCAGTTCCACGCCGTTGGCGCTGATAAATCGCTGCCTCGATCACTTCGGTTTGTCGAATCGATTCGCGTCGGTCCATTCGGCGGAATTTGAACCGTACGGAAAGCCTCACCCCGGTGTCTTTCTCACTGCCGCTGCCTCACTCGGCTTCGAGCCGTCGTGCTGTCTCGTCTTCGAGGACTCCACCGCGGGCGTCATTGCTGCGCGAGCGGCGAGCATGAGCGTGGTCGCCGTGCCAACGCCCGAGGATCGCGTCGAAGTCGAGTTCTTACTGGCCGATCTGGTGTTGGATTCGCTGGACGAACTGTCGCCGCAGTGGCTCGACGAGCGTTTCGCTTAGAGGTCCTTCTTAAACCAGTGGGCCTGGGGATGGCAGAAGACGCCGTCCGGGTAGTGGTCGATCTCGGTCCAACCATTTGACCGATACAGCGCAAGTGCTTCTGGCTGGGCTGGGCCCGTTTCAAGAAACAGCGTCAGGTATCGGAGTTCTCGCGCACGCGATTCGATCTCTTTCATAAGGACAAGACCGATGCCTTCTCGACGGCGATCCGGTCGCACCCAGAGGCGTTTGACTTCTGCGAAATGGAGATCGGGTTCCGCGATTGAGCGAAGTCCGACGCCGCCCACGAGGTGACGATCGTGTCGCGCGACGAGAAAGATCCCTTGCGGTGGTCGCATCTCTTCAACACTCAGGTGCTTGTTGTCGCCATCGCCGCCGTAGCGCTGTTGAAGTTCGTCACTCGCCGCGTGCACGACGGCGAGCGCGCCGCTCGAGTCAACCGACTCGGCGATGATGCTGATGGGAATCACGTGGACATCGTAGGGGTCGGTTCAAAGCGCGTTGGCGGTTCAGTACGATGAGGTAACTCTTTGAAGGAGATGTGTGTTTCGCCCCGTCAGCGCCGAACTGGATTTTGTGGCTCTCGAAGAAGCCGAACTGGCTCGATGGCGCACCAACGACGTCTTTGCGAGGTCCATGAAACACCGTGAGGGCGCCGAGCCCTGGGTCTTCTACGAAGGACCGCCCACGGCCAACGGCAAGCCCGGCCTCCATCACGTGTGGGCGCGCGTCTACAAGGACCTCTTCTGCCGATATCAAACAATGCAAGGTCGCTACGTGGCTCGCCGCGCCGGTTGGGACACGCACGGACTTCCCGTCGAAGTGCAAGTGGAGAAGCAACTCGGCATCTCGGGCAAGAAGGCGATCGTCGAGGAGGTCGGCGTCGAAGAGTTCACGCGGCTGTGCCGTGAATCGGTCCTCACGTTCGTCGGTGAATTCGAGCGCCTGACCGAGCGCATCGGGTACTGGACCGACATGGAACACGCGTATTACACGTTCCATCCGGCCTACGTGGAATCGGTGTGGTGGCACCTCCAACAGCTCTTCGAACACGGTCTCTTGTACGAGGACCTGAAAGTCATTCCGTACTGCCCCAGGTGCGGCACCGCCCTGTCGAGTCACGAGTTAGGTCAGCCCGAGGTCTACACCGACGAAGTCGACGAGAGCGCGTACGTTCGATTCTTGATCACCGACGCTGACGAGCACGAACTCGCCGGCGCGACGCACCTCGCGGTGTGGACGACGACACCCTGGACGCTCCTCTCGAACGTGGCGGTCGCGGTCAATCCCGAGATCACCTACACGGTCGTGAACGGCACCATCGTTGCCGCCGAATTGGTCGAATCGGTCTTCGGCGCCGGCGTCACGCCGGGCGCGACGTTCCCCGGCAGCGATTTGGCTGGCGTGCACTACGAACGTCCCTTCACCGACGCCGCATTGCCCGAGGACGTCGACGCCTGTTACGTCGTGCTCGCGGACTACGTGACGATCGAAGAAGGTACCGGGCTCGTCCATCAGGCGCCGGCCTTCGGCGAGATCGACCGTCAGGTCGCGCGCGATCACGGTCTGCCGACAATAAATCCCGTCGGACCGGACGGCAAGTTCACGGCCGAGATCTCGTGGCTCGAGGGACAAGACGTCCGCGAAGCGAATCACGTGATCAATGATGAACTCGATCGACGCGGCACATTGATTCGCCGACTCGACTACAACCACTCGTTGCCCCACTGCTGGCGCTGCGGGACAGTCCTCATCTACTGGGGCAAACCCAGCTGGTACGTCGCGACGAGCAAATTCCGCGAGAAGATGCTCGCCGAGAACGCGACCATCGACTGGCACCCCGAGCACATTCGTGACGGCCGCTTCGGCAATTGGCTGGACAACAACGTTGACTGGGCGCTCTCACGTGACCGCTTCTGGGGCACGCCGCTCCCCATCTGGCGCTGCCCCGATGATCACTTCACGTGCGTCGGCTCACTCGCGGAGCTCTCGGCCCTGGCCGGACGCGACCTCGGCGACCTCGACCCGCACCGTCCCGGGATCGATGAGGTCCTCGTGCCGTGTCGAACGTGCGCCAAAGAGGCCCGTCGGGTAGAGCCGGTCATCGACGCCTGGTTTGACGCCGGGTCGATGCCGGCGGCCCAGGTCGGCTATCCGCACGTCGAGGGCAGTGCGGAGGCGATGCAGTTCCCCGCCCAGCTCATCGTCGAAGCGATTGACCAGACGCGTGGCTGGTTCTACACGTTGCTCGCGGTGAACACCTTGGTCTTTGGCGCCACGCCGTACGAGCACGTGTTGTGCCTCGGTCACATCGTTGACGAGAACGGCAAGAAGATGAGCAAGTCGGTCGGCAACGTCATCGACCCGTGGGAAGTCCTGAACACCCGCGGGGCCGATCCGCTGCGCTGGTGGATGTTCTCCCAGGGTTCGCCGTGGACTTCAACCCGTACCAGCCTCGGTGCCATCGACGCCTCACTTCGTGAGACGCTCGCCACGCTGTGGAACACGTTCAGCTTCTTTACCCTCTACGCCTCGATCAACAACTTCGATCCGACCGACCCGGAGATTCCCACCCCGGAGAATCGCGCCGCCATCGACCAGTGGATCCTTTCTCGTCTCGAGTGCGTGACGGTCGCGGTCACGACCGCCCTCGACGGCTACGAGCCTCTCGGCGCCACCGACGCGCTCACCGAACTGATCGACGACGTTTCGAACTGGTACGTGCGACGAACTCGACGACGTTTTTGGCGCACCGACCCCAACGCGCCGCGCTCGGACTCCCTCGCCGCGCAGGCAACGCTGTTGGACGTCCTCCAACGCGTGACGTTCCTCCTCGCGCCGTTCTGTCCGTTCATCGCTGAGCGTCTCTACTCCGAACTGTTCGACGTCGACACGACGGACTCGGTCCATCTGGCCGACTGGCCTACCGGAGAGCCGGAGCGGCGAAACGTCGTGCTCGAAGAGTCGATGGCCGTTGCCCGACGCCTCACGTCGCTCGGTCGCGCCGCGCGCGCCGAAGCGGGCGTGAAAGTTCGCCAGCCGCTCGCGCGAGCGCTGGTCTTCCTACCGACACTTTCTGCGACGCCGCCGCCCGGAGTGGTGGAAGACGAACTCAACGTCGATCACTTGGAGTACGCGACCGATCTGGCCAACGTGTTGTCATTTGAGCTTGTGCCGAATTTCCGAACCGTCGGGCCTCGGCTCGGCGAAGCGGTGAAGGAGTTGAAGCCGGCGCTCGCGGCGCTGAACTCGGTCGCCGCGGCCGAGACACTCGAAACGGGCGGGTGGATCAGCGTGACGCTCTCCTCGGGAACGTTTGAACTGGGCACTGACGATATCGAGCTGCGGGTGAAGGGTCAAGACGGCTACGCCGTGTCGCGCGACGGGGGCGAGGTCATCGCCCTGGACTTGACGTTGAACGACGATCTACGTCACCGAGGCTTTCTCCGCGACGTCATCCGACAGGTGCAGGACCTGCGCAAGAACTCCGGACTGGACGTCGCCGATCGCATCGTGCTGCACGTGTCGGGCATCGACGATCTCGCCGACGGCTTCGCGATGTTGGCGAGTGAAGTGTTGGCCGTCGAAGTGATCACGGGGACGGGCTGGGGCGAGGGAACCGTTCTAGAACTCGACGACGAGCGCGACGCGAGGGCCTGGGTCGCCAAGGACTAGCGAGAGGCGTTGAGTTTCGTCAGCAACGAGGCGAGCGTCGAGCGTTCGCTCTCGGTGAGTTGCTTGGCAAGGCTCTCGTCTAGATACCCGAGGTGGACGTTCAAGGCCTCATTCAACTTCTCGTTACCGGCGTCAGTGATAGCGACGTGAATGGCGCGGCGGTCGCTCGGACAACTCTGGCGCGCCACGAGGCCGGCCTCTTCGATTCGGTCGACGAGCCGGGTGGTGCCGCCGCTCGAGTGCACGATCTTCTCCGCGATCTCATTCATCTTTAGTCGACCCTCGGGCGAGCGGCGCAACTGCAAGAGCACGTCGAACCAGGCGAGGGGGAGTTCGCACTGGGCTTCCAATTCCAAGCCCAAACTGCGTGAGAGCCGGGCGTTGGTCTCGAGCAACAGACCGAAGAGCTGGACCTTCTCGTCCCCGGAGGGACAGGTGTTGGTCTCGGAACTCATGGAAGGATAATAGCACATAGTTTGTTTAGCAATTACTGCTTGACAAGTAGTTGCATAAGCAAGTATACTGGCGGAAGCACAGATAAGTGTCTAGAAATCAGGAGATTCGAAATGACTAGTTCCCCCACCACAGAGGTTGCCACCAGCAGCCTGCCCACCACCGGTACCTACAACATCGACGCCGTCCACTCGACCGTCGGCTTTGTGGCCCGCCACCTCGTGGCCTCCAAGGTCCGTGGTCGCTTCACCGACTTCACCGGTGTGATCACCATTGGCGACACGCTCGAGAGCTCGAGCGTCGAGGCGACCGTCCAGGCCGCCAGCATCACGACCGACAACGAGATGCGCGACGCGCACCTCAAGAGCCCGGACTTCCTCGAGTTCGAGACCTACCCGACCCTGACGCTCAAGTCCACCAAGGTCAGCGCCAAGGGAAATGACTTCAAGGTTGTGGCCGACCTCACCATCAAGGGCATCACCAAGTCGGTCACGTTCGACCTCGAGTACCTCGGGACCGGTCCTTCGATGACCCCCGGCGTCTCCGTCACCGGTTTTGAGGCCAGCGCGGAGTTCGATCGACGTGACTTCGGGATCACCTTCGGTAGCTCACTGGAGAACGGCGCCCTCGTCGTCGGCAACAAGATTGTGATCGAGCTCGCCGTCGAGGCGCACCAAGCGATCTAAAAGAACACCTAAGTTGAAATGCCGGGGACGACGTCCCCGGCATTTTGCTCGTTACGATGGGTTATGGCTGAAAACCAGAAGGGCAAGGGCGTCAAGTCCACCATCGGAGTGCTCGGCGCCTTGGCTTCGATTATCTCAGTCTGGTGGTTCGCCCTTCGGCCCCGGCGCAAACATCGCGACGAGTAACCCGGTGACGCGATTCGTTCGCGACGACACACACCATTACCGTTAAGAAATGGCTTCTGCGTCGTTCGCGCCACTTCGTCACCGAAGTTTCGCCCTCTCTCTTAGCTCATCGTTCGTCTCCTCGACCGGGACCTGGATGCAGACGGTGGCACTCGGCGTCTACTTGACCGAGACCACGCACGACGCGCTGTGGCTCGGACTCTTGACGGTGTGCGCGTGGACTCCGGCGTTAATCGGCGCGCCGTTGGGCGGGGTCATCGCCGACCGCGTGGTTCGTCAGCGCTGGATTCAGGCCAACAATCTCGTGATGGCCCTCACCGCGAGCGCCCTGGCAACGGCCGCATTGACTCATCACCTCTCGCCGGAGTTGGCGTGCTATCTCGCCATTGTCGAGGGGCTCTGCAGTTCGGCGTCGTGGGCGGCGTGGCAGTCATTGTTACCGGACCTCGTCGATCGCGACGAGGTCTTCGCCGCGGTGTCGTTGTCGTCGGCGCAGTTCAACCTCGGTCGCATCATCGGTCCCTTGTTGGCCGGCGTCACGCTGGCGTTCGCGTCGCCCGGAATCTGTTTCGCGATCAACGCCGCATCATTCGTCTTCGTCGTCGTGATGTTCTCCTTCGTGCGTTGCGCACCTCGGGCGAAACTCACGACGTCGATCCGAATCTGGTTTGAAACCAAGCACGGCGTGAAACGCGCGTGGTCCGTGAAGGGCTGTCGCTATCCGATCATCGCAATCGGAACCGTCGCGTTGATCGCGAGTCCCTTCATTGCGTTGGTCCCGGCCATGGCGATTCAGACGTTGCACTCCGGTCGCACCGGCGTGGCGTGGCTGGTGGCCGCCCAGGGAGTGGGAGCGGTCATCGGTGCGCTGACCTTGCCCGCGGTCGCTCGACGCACATCGCGAATCACGGTACTTCGCGCTTCACTCGCGACCGTGGCTTTGGCGCTCGCCCTCTACGGGTTTAGCGAGACGCTGGCGTTCGCGGTCGCGTCCCTGGTGTTGCTCGGCGGCGCCTACGTGGGCACGCTGACCGGACTCAACACCGCGGTGCAGTTGCACGCGCCCACCAGTGAGCGCTCGCGGATCCTTTCGCTGTACACGCTTTCGCTCTCGATCTTCTATCCGCTGGGCGCCCTCGCGCAGGCGGCGTTCGCTCGTTCCTGGGGCGTGCGCACGGTCACGGTGAGCGACGCGATCCTGTTGGCGCTGGTGCTGGGAATCGTCACGCTCTGGCGGCCCGAGTTCTGGCGTGAGATCGCCGCGACTCCGAATGAGCCGGTGGTTTTGCTGGCAGACTAGAGAGATGTCATTCACCGCTATTAATCCCGCCACCGAAGAGTTTGTCGCCGAATTTGACGGCCACAGCGACGCCGAGGTCGAGCACGCCCTCGCGCACGCGGCCAGCGCGTTCGAGGCGTGGCGCATAACACCCGTCGCGGAGCGAGCCCATCTGATGATCCGCGCGGCCGAAATGCTCGAGAGTGAGATACCGGTCGTCGCCGAACTCTTGACGAGTGAGATGGGCAAGACCTTCACCGCGGCCAAGGGTGAAGTCGCCAAATGTGCCTTCACCATGCGGTACTACGCCGAGCACGCCGAGGCGATGTTGCGCGACGAGAGTGTCTCGACGAGCGGATCACGCAGCGGAATTCGTTACGACCCGATTGGCGCTGTCCTCGCGGTAATGCCGTGGAACTACCCGCTCTGGCAGTTCATCCGCGTCGCCGCGCCCACCGTCATGGCCGGCAACGTCATGGTCCTCAAGCACGCCTCGAACGTGCCGGGATGCGCGAAGTTCATCGAGGACCTCTTCACGCGCTCGGGGTTCCCGAAAGGTATCGTGACGACGCTCTTCGTGAGTCACGATCAGGTTCCGCGCATCATCGCCGACCATCGCGTCGCCGCGGTGACGCTCACGGGCTCGGACCGCGCCGGGCGTTCGGTCGCCGAGATCGCCGGGCAGCACTTGAAGAAGTCCGTCCTCGAGTTAGGCGGCTCCGATCCGTTCATCGTCGCGAGTTCGGCCGACATGGACGCGACCGTGCCGATGGCGGTGACGGCGAGACTCCAGAACAACGGACAGTCCTGCATCGCGTCCAAGCGTTTCATCGTGGTTCGCGAGCGCGCCGATGAGTTCATCGAGAAGTTCGTCGAGGCGATGGCCGCCGTTCCGACGGGTGACCCGATGGACCCCGCAACGGTCCTCGGTCCGGTCGTGAGTCGCAGCCAGCTCGATGAGTTGACGGCCCAGGTGGCCGACTCGATCGCCAAGGGCGCGGTCGCTCGAACGGGCGGCGCCCCATTGCCACGACGCGGCTACTACTTCCCGGCGACGGTCTTGACCGACGTACCAACCGATTCGCGCGCCGGCAGCGAGGAGCTCTTCGGTCCGGTCGCCGTCGTCGAAGTCGTCGAGGACCTCGACGCGGCCATCGCCTTCGCCAACGACACGCCATGGGGACTGGGCGGGGCAATCCACGCGACGGACCAGAAGGAGATCGACACCGCCATCGCCGGGCTCGACGTCGGCATGGTGTTCGCCAACTCGGTCGTCGCCTCGATGCCCGAGCTGCCCTTCGGCGGCACGAAAGAGTCGGGCTTCGGTCGAGAATTGGGCGAGTTTGGTGTTCGCGAGTTCACGAACGTCAAGTCCTACTACGTGGCGTGAGCCTGTACTACTTCGATCACGCGGCATCGGCGCCGCGCCGCGACGAGGTCGCCGACGCCATGGCGCCGTGGCAACGCGGCGTCGTCGGTAATCCTTCGGGTAGCCACAAGGCCGCTCGGGACGCTCGGCGTGCGGTCGAGGAGGCGCGCGACGAGGTCGCGTCCTTCGTGGGGGCCAAGCCGGGCGGCGTCATCTTCACCGGAGGCGGTACCGAATCCTGTGACCTCGCCATCGCCGGGGTCACGAGTCACCACCGTCGAACGCACGAGACCTCCGAAATACTCATCAGCCGCATCGAACACCATGCGGTGAGCGACGCGGCCGAAAAGATGGCGCGCGACTACGACGACGTGCGCGTGGGTTTCATCGACGTCGACGCCGACGGCGTCGTGGACCTCGATTCGCTCATGTCCCTGCTGAGTGACGACACTGCGATCGTGAGCGTCATGGCGGCCAACAACGAAACCGGTGTTCGTCAACCGCTCGACGGAGTCAGCGCGTTGTCGAAGTCGATGATTCCCGGCGGGGTACTCACCCACACCGACGCCATCGCGGCCGCGTCGTGGGTACCACTCGCGGCGATGACCGCGACGACGGACATGATCTCGATTTGCGCGCACAAGATCGGCGGACCGGTCAACTCGGGCGCGCTGATACTTCGAAGTGACATCACGCTCGACGCGGTGATTCCTGGCGGGGGCCAGGAGCGGGGCCGTCGCGGCGGCACCGTCGACGTCGCCGCCGCCGTGGGTCTGGCCGCCGCGGTGCGGATCACGATGAAAGAGTTGGCCGACGTGAACGACCGGGTGCTCGATCTCCAAGAGAAGCTCGTCGCGGCGGTGAGCCTGATCCCCGGTTGCCGGGTGACGGGACTTGGGGCACTGCGCGTGCCCGGAACCGTGCACGTCACGTTCGAAGACCTCGCGAGCGACGAACTGCTGTTCTTGTTGGACCAAGAGGGCGTGTGCGCCTCGGCTGCCGCGAGTTGTTCGAGCGGCGCGGCGAGCCCCAGTCACGTGTTGGCCGCGATGGGCGTGTCGCGCGAGCGCGCCCGTGGGTCACTGCGCCTCTCGATGGGCGCCGAGACGACGGATGAAGAGGTCGACGCCGTCATCGCGATTCTTTCGGGCGTCGTCTACCGCTTGCGCAGCGAGGCATAGGAGTCTCGGTGACTGGCAGACTAGGACGGTGAAAGTCCTAGTCGCCATGAGTGGTGGGGTCGATTCGTCGGTCGCCGCCGGTCTCTTGATCGAGCAGGGTCGCGACGTCGTCGGCGCCACACTGAAGCTTTGGGGCGGCGTCTCGGACTCGGGTTGTTGCTCGGTCGCGGACGTGGACGACGCGCGCCGGGTTGCTCAGATGCTCGGCATCGATCACCACGTTTTCAATTACACCGAGGAGTTCGAGCGTCACGTCGTCGCGCCGTTCGTCGAGGCGTACGCCGCCGGGCGCTCACCCAACCCATGCATCGAGTGCAATCGTCACATCAAGTTCGATCTCTTGTTCGATCGGGCCCGTCGCCTCGGCTTCGACGCCGTGGCGACCGGGCACCACGCCCAGGTGGTGGCCCGCGACGGGGCTCACTATCTCATTCGCGGTGCCGACGATCAGAAGGATCAGAGTTACGTGCTCGGGTACCTCGGCGAGGACCAGCTCGCCACATTGCTGCTGCCGATCGGTGCCATGAACAAAAGCGACGTCCGCGGCCACGCGGAGCGACTGGGTCTTCGGACCTGGGACAAGCCCGACAGCCAGGACGTCTGTTTCATAGAGGCCTCGAAAGGTCGTGAGGACTTCTTGCGCCAGCGCATCGACTTGACGCCGGCGGTGATCGTGGACCGCGTAAGCGGCGAGGAGATCGGCGCGACCCAAGGCGCGGAATTGATGACGGTCGGCCAGCGCCGTGGTGTACTGCCCGCGCGAGACGGCGAGCGCCGTTTCGTCTCCAAGGTCGATCTTCGTGCCGGACGTGTGGAAGTCGGTCGTCTTGAGGACATCCTCGTCAATGAGATCGCACTCGACGCGTCGTCGTTGACTTTCTCGCACGACGTGCTCGTCGACGGTTCGGCGGTGCTCGCCCAGTGGAGCGCGCACGGCGCCGCGCAGAGCGCGACGCTTCGGCACCGGGGACACTTGCGCCTCGAGCTGGACGTGCCGGCGCGACCGGTCGCGCCTGGCCAGTCGGTGGTGTTCTATCGCGTGAGTGATCCCACGATCGTTGAAGGTGCCGCGATCGTCGCAGTGTCGTGACGCCGGCTGAGCGCGCTGCGCGACTGCGCGTCGAGATCGCCGTGCATAACGAGGCGTATCACGTGCACGACGCGCCGACGATCCCCGACGCCGACTACGACGCGTTGGTTCGTGAGTTGCGCTCGATTGAGGCCGAACATCCCGAACTGAACGTCGAGGACTCCGTGTCGCACAAGGTCGGAGCACCGGCCTCGACGCTCTTCACACCGGTGACGCACGCCGAGCCGATGTTAAGCCTCGACAACGTCTTCGACGTCGCTGAGTTGCGGGTCTGGAGCGAACGCGCCGCCAAGACCTTGGGCGTAGCATCCGAGGACGTCGTCTTCGTCGTCGAACCGAAGATCGACGGTTTGGCTCTGTCGATCGAATACGTCGACGGCAAACTCGCACGGGCCGCGACGCGCGGGGACGGCCGCATCGGCGAGGACGTGACCGAGAACGTTCGACGGATCGCCAATGTGCCCCAGACGCTCTCCGGAAACGTGCGTTCACGCGTCGAAGTGCGCGGTGAAGTCTTTCTCGCGAAGTCGGACTTCGAGGAGATGAATCGCCGCCAGCGCGAGACGGGCCAAAAGGAGTTCGCCAACCCGCGCAACGCCGCCGCTGGCAGCCTGCGCCAAAAGGACCCCTCGGTGACCGCGAGTCGTCCCTTGTCGTTCCTCTCGTATCAGTTGGTCGAGCTCGGCGGATCGTCACTGTTTACTCGCTACGTCGAGACGCTCGAACAGCTTGTCGACTGGGGATTCCTCACCGCGTCAGAGACGACGACTGAAATTGGCGCGACGAAGATGATCGCTCGAAGCGACTGGTTCGAAGAGCATCGACACGAGTTGCGCTACCAGATCGACGGCATCGTGGTGAAGGTCGACGACCTGGCACAACGGCTGCGATTGGGATTCACGAGTCGTGCGCCGAGATGGGCCATCGCGAGAAAGCTTCCGCCCGAGGAGCGCACGACGAGGTTGCTCAACATCGAGGTCTCGGTCGGTCGTACGGGTCGAGTGACGCCTTTCGCCGTGCTTGAGCCGGTCGTGGTTGCCGGGTCGACCGTCGCGATGGCCACGCTGCACAATCAAGACCAAGTGAAAGCGAAGGACGTTCGTCCCGGAGATCTCGTGATCGTTCGCAAGGCCGGCGACGTGATTCCAGAAGTCGTCAGTGCGGTGAGCGAACCGGGTCGTCGTCGTAAGCCCCCGTGGAAGTTCCCGACCACCTGTCCGGATTGCGGGAGCGTGCTCGAGCGCGTTGGTGAAGAGAGTGACACCTACTGTGTGAATCCGGCCTGTCCCGCACAACAGTTGCAACAGATCGTGCACTTCGCCTCGAGGGGCGCCCTTGATATCGAGGGTCTTGGGGAGCAGCGCGTCGCGCAACTCTTGAGCGTCGGACTGATCAGTGACGTCGCCGATCTGTTCTCGCTGCAAGCGGCGGACCTCGCCGTGCTCGAAGGCTTGGGGGATCTGTCGGCGACGTCGCTGGTTCGAGAGATCCAAAGTGCCAAGTCAATGCCGTTGAGTCGACTCCTCGTCGCCCTGGGCATCCGCCACGTCGGCCCCGTCGCCGCGCGCGAGTTGGCGAGCGCCTTTCAGCGCTATCAGGCGCTCGAGACGGCCTCGCTCGAAGAGCTCGCCGGCGTCGCCGGAGTCGGCCCCGTCATCGCGGCGTCGGTGGTGGCGTATCTTTCGGAGGATGAGAATCGAGATCGCGCCCGTCGATTCGAAGCCGACGGCCTCTCGATGGTCGAGCCACAGGTGGCCCGCTCGATCCCTCAAACATTGGCGGCACGCGTCGTCGTCGTGACCGGTTCCGTCGAGGGTTACACGCGCGACGGCGCCGAGGAGGCGATCGTCGCGCGAGGTGGGACGTCACCCGGATCGGTCTCGAAGAAGACGTACTGCGTGGTCGTAGGCGAGGCACCCGGCGCGTCGAAGGTCTCGAAGGCTCGTGATCTCGCGATTCCCATGGTTCCGGCAGCCGAGTTCGAAATCCTTCTCGAGAGCGGCTCGTGGCGCACCCTGCTCAGCTGAGTCCAAATCGGTAGGGTTACTAGGGACTATGCCGCCACCCACCTTCGCCAACGGACACCTTCTGGTCAACCGCTACCGGATCCAGGAGCTCCTGGGCATCGGCGACACGGCCGAGGTCTACTTGGCCGACGACCAGTCGCTTCAGCGCTCGGTCGTCGTGAAGGTGTTGTTGCCGCGACTGACCGGTCACGAGGACGTCCGTCGCGTCTTCCGTGAGCGGATCATCAAGGCCGCCACCTTGAGCCACTCGCACCTCGCGCGCGTCTTTGACGGCGGTCAGGAGTCCGGTTCGATCTTCATGATCTGTGAGTACCTCAGTGGGGGATCGCTCGAGGAGGTGCTCTCGAGCGGACGCACCCTGAGCGTTGATGACGGTGCTCGACTCGGCCGCGACGTCGGGAGTGCCTTGGCGTACGTCCATGAGAACGGCATGATGCACGGGGCGCTCTCCCCGTCGAAGTTATTACTCGACGAAGAAGGTCGCATCCGCGTGAGCGACATCGCGTTGGCCGGAATTGGCAACGAGTACCGCGAACGTGTGACGCTCGACGACGTGCGCTTCCTCAGTCCCGAGCAAGCGATTGGCGACGCGGCTAATCCTGGCAGTGACGTCTACGCCTTGGCCCTCATCCTTTATGAGGCGGTGACCGGCATAACGCCCTTCGACGGCGTGTCGCCGGAGGCCGTGTTGCGCGCGCGCATCAATGCGACGCTGCCCATGCGCCCAGAACTCGGCACGCTTGACATGATCCTCGCCCAAGCGGCGGTCTCGGACCCGTTGCAACGTCTGGACGCCGGACAGTTCGCGAGTCGACTTGGCGCAGTCGTGAGTGACTTCGCCCCGCTGGTGATACCTCCCGTCGGGGGAGAGGTGCCGCTGCTCAGCCAGTACCGGCCGTCGGCGCCGCGTAACTCGGTGGGCTTCCAACCCCCGTCGCCCGACCAGATCACCGGCGCGACAGCGGCGGTCTCGTCGATCGGTCGCACCGGTGCGCCACGTCACGCCCGTCCGGCCGATGAGTGGGTCACGACGAACTCGCCCGTCGGTCGCAGTCGCGGCGTCCGAGGAGATTTCGACGACCGGGACTACGGTCGGCTCCCGCCCCCTCGTCGACTGGTGTTTCTCGTGGCCGCGTTGGTCCTGCTCGTCGTGGCGATCGGCGGCGGAATCGCCTGGAAGATCGGTCTGTTCAGTCAGGACAATTCGGTGCCGAACTTCGTCGGCGTGAATCTGAGCGAGTACCAGAACGCCAGCTTCACCAGCAACGCGGCAATCGTGAGTCTTCGTTCGACGGTCAAAACCGACGGCTTCGCCGTCGACATCAAGCACGCGTTCTCGACGAGCGCCCGGGGTGGCACAATCATCTCGCAGTCACCGGCGTACAACACCGAAGCCTCGAGCGGCCAAGTGATCACGGTGACCGTCTCGGACGGCGTCCAGACGGTGCGCCTCCCCGCCTCGCTCATCGGCGAAACCTGCGCCGTGGCCGGTCCGAAGCTCGTACACCTGCACCTCGCGGTGCGCTGCCCGGCGAATCGGTTGATCTCGAGCGCGACCATTCCGGTCGACCGGGTGGCGCGAATCGTCAACACCGCTGGTAAATCGATCACGACCGCGCCCGAACATTCGACGGTGATTCTGGAACGAAGTTCCGGTCCCGTGGCGGCGACCACCACAACCACCGTGGCGACGACGGCTACGACGACCACGACGGTCGCGGTCCAGACCCTGGTCGCGGTGCCCAACGTCGTCGGCATGAGTGAGGCGCAAACGCTCGCCGCGATGACCGCGGCCGATCTCTATTACTCGACGACCGGACCCGGCGCCTCGCCGACGAAGCCCACCTGGACGAAGGTCGTGTCAGAGAATCCGGCCGCCGGCACGATGGTGAAGAAGCTTTCCCATGTTGTTTTGACCGTCACCAAATGAGCGCCGGGTGTGACCTGTGCGAAGCGGCGATCATCACCACTCGGTATTTCGAGGACAACGACTGTTGGATCGCCGATTGCGAGATCTGCCTCGTGCCAATGGTCGTGTGGACCACGCATGACGACGTACCGCCCGAAGATGTAAGAGTCCGTCTGCGCACCGCGTTGAGCGCCGTCGCTGACAAAGAATTCGGCGACGGGAACTGGTCCTACGACGACCACATGCGAAACATCCCCGATCACTATCACGCGCACGCCCGGCCGCCGTACTTCTGGCGGGGCCAGACCCGCTAGACCCCGCCCGCCTCATTACAATCGGGTCACCACATTCTTTAAAGGGGTCACCATGGGTGCGCTGGACGGTCGCGTTGCAATCATCACCGGAGCTGGTCGCGGCATCGGGCGAGAGCACGCGCTGCTCTTCGCTCACGAAGGCGCGAAGGTCGTGGTCAACGACCTCGGGGGCGCTCTCGACGGCTCGAGTCACGCCGCGTCGCCCGCCGAAGAGGTTGTCGCCGAGATCAAGGCCATGGGTGGCGAGGCCGTCGCGAATCACGACAACGTCGCGGAGTGGGAGGGTGGTCAGCGTCTCGTCCAGTGTGCCCTGGAGACTTACGGCGCCCTGCACGTGCTGGTGAACAACGCCGGCATCCTGCGCGACCGGGTGCTGGTGAACCTCAGCGAAGAGGACTGGGATTCGGTGATCAACGTCCACCTGAAGGGCCACTTCGTGCCGACGCGTCACGCCGCCAACTACTGGCGCGAGGAGGCCAAGGCCGGCAATCCCGTGAAGGCCGCCATCATCAATACCTCCTCGACCTCGGGCCTGCTCGGCAACATCGGTCAATCGAATTACGGCGCCGCGAAGGCCGGCATCGCTGCGTTCACGGTCATCATCGCCGAAGAGCTCGGTCGCTACGGCGTGCGCGCCAACGCGATTGCCCCCGCCGCACGAACGCGAATGACCGAGTCGACGCCCGGGCTCTCGGATCACGTCGTCGCGCCCACGGACGCCTCGGTCTTTGACACCTGGGACCCCGCCAACGTCTCACCGTTGGTCGCGAGTCTGGCGATGGAGGACTGCGACATCACCGGGCAGGTCTTCTTCGTCCAGGGCGGTACCGTGCGAAAGTTTCAGAACTGGACGATGACCGCGACGCTTGAAAAGAACGATCGCTGGTCGGTGGCCGAACTGGCCGAGCAACTGCCCACGCTCTTGCAGTGAGCGAAGAGCGCCGCGGGGCGCACGTCGACCGTGAGGACGCCGACGGTCTGTTGAACGCGCGCAGCGACCCGGGATCGGGTGCCTTCGGTACGCTCGGCACCGAAGCCGGCAGCGACCTCAACTGGCTCTCCTTGTTGCGCCACCGCGCGCAGGCGCGCGCCGAGGGCTCGTCGCGCTACCAGTGGTGGGTGCTGTGGTCCCTGTTGGCCGGACTGTTCGCGCTGAATTTTACCTTCACCGTATTTATCGTCGCGTTGCCCACGGTGGCGGCCCAGTTCCACACCAGCGTCACCGTGCTGACGTGGACGATGGTCGGACCGCTCCTCGCCTACGGACTGGCCGCACCGATTCTTGGAAAGACCGGCGACATCTACGGGCACCGACGTCTCTACCTCTTTGGGCTTTTGGGGGCGATGGTCTCGGCGCTCTTGACCGCGCTCGCGCACAACGTGGACATGTTGTTGTTCGCGCGAACGCTCGACGGTGTGCAGGGCGCCGCGACGGGCACCGCATCGGGTGCCTTGATCAACTCGGTCTTCGGACGCGAGGAGCGTGTGAAGGCCATGGGCTGGTGGAGTCTCGTGGGCGCTGGCGGACCGGTCATTGGCGTGTCACTGGGCGCGCCGATCATCGCGGCCTTCGGCTGGCGCGCACTCTTCTGGTTCCAATTGATCCTCATCGTCGTCGCCTTTTGCGTCGTGTCGATCGTGTTGCCGAAGCGCCGAGGTCTCGACCAGGAAGAGGCGGAGAAGAAGGCGCGGGCGCGACGCGAATTCAAGGAGATGGACTGGATTGGCAGTTGGTCGCTTTCGATTGCCGTGATGGCGGTCATGCTCGGACTCTCCATCGGTCCGAGCGTCGGGTGGACCAGTGTGTGGTGCGTCGGCACGTTCGTTCTCTCGGTGTTGATGACGAGCGCGTTCGTCCATCGAATTCGAACGGCGGAGCATCCCCTCATTCCGGCCGAGTATTTCCATCGAAGAAACTTCGTCATGCCGATGGTCCTTCGCGGTGCGGCGAACTTCGCCTATTTCGGAGCGTTCTTCCTCTTTCCTCTCCTCATGGAACAGGGGTACGGCTACTCGATCCCGCACGTCGGCGCGCTGGCGATCGCTCGACCGATCACGTTCTCCCTCTGTTCGCCCATCGCTGGCTACGTGGCCATTCGCATCGGTGAACGCGTGAGCGCGATCGCGGGCGCGACGTTCCTCACGGCGTCGCTCGCACTCTTCGCACTGTTGCAACCCAGTTCGGGCGCGTGGATCGTCGCGGTCGCGCTGGCCCTGTCGGGACTCGGGATGGGCGTCGCGTTGCCTTCGTCGAGTTCGGTGATGGCCAATGAAGTGAAGTCGAATGAGTTCGGCGTCATGTCGGCCGCCCAGATGCTCGCGATGCAAGTTGGCGAAGTGGCCGGTATCCAGGTTCTCGAAACCGTGCAGCAGGCGTTGGTGCGTCGTCGTGGACTCATTCACGCCAAGCCCGGTCCGGCGTTACTGGATACCTTCCATTTGCCGTTCCTCATCGGCGCGTGTGTCGGGGCACTCGGACTGTTCGCCTCGCTCTTCATGCGCTCGATTCCGCGCGAGCGCACGAAGAAGGCGCCCGTATCTGACCGGTAGGCTTTGGACCTATGACGGATCAGATTATGCCCGGCTGTGAACCCTTTTCCTCCCCCGGAAGTTCGATGGGAGTCCTCGTTTTGCACGGATTCACCGGCAATCCGTACTCCATGCGCCCCTTGGCCGAACGCTGCGCGAAGGCGGGCTACAGCGTGGAATTACCTCGACTTCCCGGCCACGGCACGTCCCTGGAGGACCTGGTGCCTCGGCGCTGGAGCGACTTCGTCAAGGTCGCGCTGGGCGCCTATGACGACTTGGCCGAACGCTGCGACAAGGTCGCCGTCGTCGGTCTCTCGGTCGGTGGTGGACTCGCGGCGTTGATCGCCGAACAGCGGCCTTCGATTGCGGGGTGCGTCTTCATTAATCCGATGCTGAAGGGTCCCGGAGCCGAAATGGAACAGGGACTGAAGGACTTGATCGAATCGGGTCTTGAGGTGCTCGCGACCGACGGAAATTCGGACATCAAGAGAGGGGGCACGACCGAAGCGAAGTATGAGGGCTGGCCGCTTCGCGCGTTACAGAGCGTCATCGAGGGTGTCGAGGCCGTCGACGCCAATCTGTCATCGATCACCGCGCCGAGCCTTCTGCTCTCCAGTCGCGAGGACCACACGGTCGCTCCCGAGAACGGTGACGAGATCGTCGAGAAGTCCTCGGGTCCCGTCGAACGAATCTGGCTGGAAGAGTCGTATCACGTGGCGACGCTGGATAATGACCAAGAACTTCTTGAGCGTTCGACCACCGAGTTCCTCGCCAAGGTCTTGGTGTAATGCCGAGACTTCGTCGTGAGGACGTGGCGCACGTCGCTAAGTTGGCGCGCTTGACGATGAGCGAAGCGGAACTCGATAAGTTCACCGAGCAGCTTGGCCAGGTCCTCGATCACGCCAGTGACATGAACGCGCTCGATCTCGAAGGTGTGATCCCCACCGCGCATCCGTTCGGTCTGATCAACGTCGTGCGCGACGACGAACGCCGGCCCAGTCTCGATCACGACGTCGTGATCGCCATGGCACCCGACGCCGAGGACGGGCGTTTCGCCGTGCCGCGCATCTTGGGCGAAGCGCCGTGAAGAGCGTTCGCCAAACGGCGCTCGACGTTCAAAATGGTGACGCGAGCGCGCTCTCGGTCCTCGAAGAGTCGCTCGCGAATATCCGGGCTCGTAACGACGAGCTCAACGTGTTTCTCTACGTGGACGAAGAGGGAGCGCGGACCGCGGCGAACGCCATCGACGAACGCGTCGCACGAGGTGAGAACGTGGGAACCCTCGCCGGAGTGCCCGTCGCCCTGAAGGACAACCTGTGTCAGACAAACGTCCCCACGACCTGTTCGTCCAAGATCCTCGAGGGTTGGCGAGCGCCCTACAGCGCCACGGTCGTCGATCGACTTTTGCTCGCGGGCGCCATCCCCGTTGGCAAGACCAACCTCGACGAGTTCGCCATGGGTTCCTCGACTGAGAACTCGGCCTTCGGTCCCACGAAGAACCCCCTCGACACGACCCGAGTTCCCGGTGGATCCTCCGGCGGCTCGGCCGCCGCGGTGGCGGCCGACATGACGCCGTTCGCTCTCGGCAGCGACACCGGCGGCTCGATTCGTCAACCGGCCGCGCTCTGTGGACTGATCGGTGTCAAGCCGACCTACGGGCTCGTCTCTCGTTACGGTCTCATCGCCTTCGCCAGCTCGTTGGACCAGATCGGTCCGCTCACCAAGACCGTCACCGACGCCGCGATGGCGCTCGAGGTGATCGCGGGACACGACCCACTCGACTCGACATCGCTCCCCGAGCCGTCACCTTCACTGGTCGCGCACGTCGACGACGGCGTCGCGGGCAAGCGCGTCGGCGTGGTTCGCGATCTGATTGACGGCGCGGACGACGAAGTCGTGGCCGCCGTCGAGCGCGCGGTCGGCGTACTCAAAGAGGCCGGCGCCACGATCGTCGAGCTCTCGGTGCCCGAGTTCCGTTTGGGACTGAGCGCGTACTACTTGATCGCTCCGGCCGAGGCCTCGAGCAACCTCGCGCGCTTCGACGGTGTTCGTTACGGGCTACGCGTGAACGCCGACGACGTCACCGCGATGATGGAAGCGACGCGCACCGCCGGCTTTGGCGAAGAAGTGAAGCGCCGCATCATGCTCGGCACGTACGCGCTCTCGGCCGGCTATTACGACGCCTACTACGGACAGGCGTTGAAGGTCCGCACGCTGACGATCGACGCGTTTCGCCGCGCCTACCAAGAGGTCGACTTGCTGCTCGGTGCGACGACGCCGTCAGTCGCCTTCGAATTCGGCTCGAAGACCGCCGACCCGATGGCGATGTATCTGTCGGACGTCTTCACCATTCCGAGCAACCTCTCCGGTGAGCCGGCGATCTCGATTCCCTTCGGCACCGGCGAGGCGGGACTCCCGATCGGGGTGCAACTGCTCGGTCCGGGCCGCAGTGAAGCGCAGTTGTTCGCGGGCGCGCGCGTTCTCGAGATCGCGGACGGACGACCATGACCTTGCCCGACGACTGGGAGATGGTGGTGGGACTCGAGGTCCATACGGAACTCAAGACCACTACCAAGATGTTTTGTGGTTGTGCCAACGCCTTCGGCGCCGCGCCGAACACCAACGTGTGCCCGGTCTGTTTGGGACTTCCCGGCTCGTTGCCCGTACTGAACGTGCGCGCAGTCGAATTGGCGATGGCGATTGGGTCCGCGCTCAACAGTACGATCTCGCCGTCGACGTTTCACCGCAAGAACTACTTCTATCCCGACATGCCCAAGGACTTCCAGATCAGTCAGTACGACTTGCCGATCAACGCCGGCGGTTACCTCGACTTGCCAGACGGTTCACGGGTGTCAATCGAGCGGGCCCACCTCGAAGAGGACACCGGTAAATCGACGCACCTCGGTGGCAGCGGTCGCATCCACGGGGCCGACCGCTCACTCGTCGACTACAACCGATCGGGAGTACCCTTGGTCGAGATCGTCTCAGGACCGGACATTCGAAGTTCACTCCAGGCCCGAACCTACGCCGCCGAACTTCGCGGCATCTTGATCGCCACCGGCGCCTCGGACGGACGAATGGAAGAGGGCTCGATGCGCATCGACGCCAACGTCTCGGTGCGCCGTTCGCGAGAGCCGCTCGGCACCCGTTGCGAGATTAAGAACCTGAACTCGCTGCGCAGTCTCGTGCGCGCGATTGACTTCGAAGCCGCGCGACAAGTTGCGTTGCTCGAAGAGGGCGGCACCGTCCGTCAAGAGACTCGGCACTGGGACGAGAACCTCGGCGCGACCTCGACGATGCGCGTCAAAGAAGAGGCCGACGACTACCGCTACTTCCGAGAGCCCGATCTCGTGGATCTTGTCCCGGATCAGGCGTGGCAGGACCGGGTTCGCGATGGTCTCAAACCGATGCCCGCCGAGCGTCGCGCCGTTCTCACGCAACGTCTCGGCGACCCCGCGCCGGCACTCCTTGACGCTCTCGAGGTGGTGATCGACCTCGGTCTCGACCTCTACGTGATCGCCGCACTCGACGCCGGGCTCGAGGCGGATCTCGCCCTCGCGCGCGCCGCCAACGAGATCGCCAGCGACCTCGTGCACGCGGACAACTTGAGCGTCGAGTCCTACGTCGCGACGCTGCGTATGGAACAGAGTGGCGACCTGTCCGCGACCCAGGCCAAGTCGGTACTCGTGGAGATTCTCGCGAACGGGGGAGAACCGGTGTCGATCGCGCAGAGCAAGGGATTCGAGCGACTCGCGTCCGGTGCATTGGGTGGGATCGTGGCCACATTGATTGAAGAGAATCCGGACGAGTGGTCGCGCTACCGCGACGGTGACGAGAAATTGGCGCAGTTCTTCATTGGCCAGGTGATGAAACTCACCAAGGGCCAAGCGAACGGCAAAGAAGTGATCGCCGCGCTCCAAGCACGTCGCTAAGGGACCTTCGCTGACGCCAGCGCGGTTGCTTGACGCAGTAGGTTCTTGCCATGCGTCGCATCCCCCTCGTCCTTGCAACAGTGCTGACCGTGAGTGCAATCGCGACGAGCGTGAGTGGTGCCGATACGACAACGACGACGTCAACGTCCACGTCGCCGATCACGACGACGACCGTGGTGCATCATCGTCGCGTCGCGGCGTTGACGGGCCTCCCGGACCCGACCGCCGTCACCAAGCGCCGTTCGGCGCTCACCATCAAGATGGACAATACCCCCCAGGCTCATCCGCAGTACGGCATCAACGAAGCTGACGTGGTCTACGAAGAGATCGTCGAGGGCGGCATCACGCGACTGGCCGCCATCTTCAATTCGAACTTGCCGACCAAGGTCGGACCGGTGCGATCGGTTCGCCGCACGGATCGCGAGATCGTCTTTCCGATCGGCGGGATTTTCGCGTTCTCCGGTGGCGCCCAGTACGCCATCACCAGTATCGAGACGGCGCCGGTCAAGTTGATTGATCAATCAAGCGCCGGAGCGGCGATGTTCCGCGACCTCACGCGCCCGCCACCGCACAACCTGTTCGCCAACGCAGTCCTGCTCATGAAGGAGGGTGGCAAAGTCCATACGCCACCGGCGATCTTCAGCTACTCGCCACGAAGCGCGCCCCCGGTGGGCGCGCCAGTCGGTGCGTTCACGGTGAACTTCCTCTCGGGCTTCGCGACGTCGTATCAGTGGGACGCGAAAACTCACGACTGGCTGCGCTCGATCTTCGGCGCGCCCGACGTCACGGCGACCGGCGTGCGGGTGGCCCCGACCAACGTGATCGTGATGAGCGTGAAGTACTACGGCGGCGTCGGCGTCGAAGGCTCCTACGCCCAGATGGTCGGCTCGGGCCCGGTCGAGATCTTCTCCGACGGACGACTTCAGAAGGGGACGTGGTTTCGACGCAATATCCGATTGCCGACGGCCTATCGCTCGGCGTCGGGCAAGGTCATTGCGCTGCGCCCCGGTCAGACGTGGGTCGAACTGCTCGCGACCGGCGAGACGGTCAGCGTGTACGCGCATCCGTAGGTGAATCTCGTCCGCTGTTCGACCCTTGTAACGCCACTGGCGTCGAAGTGAAAATCGCACGAATTGGGTAATAATCTTGTGCTGTCGCGTCGGATGTGCTTAGATAAAGACGTGACGACTCGTAACGACATTCTCGTGGTGGTAGTAGGCGCGCGGCGCCGGTAGTCACGCTCACACGTACTCCGGAGGCCTCCCAAAAATGGGAGGCCTTTTTGCTTATCTAAGAACAAAGGAACATTGTGCAACTCACAGGAGCCCAGGCACTGATCAGGAGCCTCGAACAAGAGGGCGTCGACACGATATTCGGGCTGCCCGGGGGCGCCATTCTCCCGGTGTACGACCCGCTCCTCGACTCATCAATTCGCCACATCCTCGTTCGCCACGAGCAGGGCGCCGGTCACATGGCCGAGGGTTACGCCTTGGCCACCGGGCGACCGGGCGTCGCCATGGTCACGAGTGGCCCCGGTGCGACGAACATCGTCACGCCGATCGGCAACGCCCACATGGACTCGACACCGCTCGTCGTGATCACCGGCCAGGTCGCGACCGCCTCCATCGGTACCGACGCCTTTCAGGAGTGCGACATCACCGGCATCACCATGGGGATCACCAAGCACAACTTTCTCGTTCAATCGGCTCAGGAGATCCCGCGCGCCGTCGCGGCGGCGTTCCACCTGGCAACGACTGGTCGACCGGGACCGGTCTTGATCGACGTACCCAAGGACGTGACCCAGTCGATGATGGACTGGTGGTACCCGGCGAGCATCGAGGAGTACGACTTGCCGGGTTATCGTCCCGAGGTCGCACTCGACCAAGAGGCCGTTGCGCGCGCGGTGGCGCTGATTGGCGAATCGGAGCGACCGGTGCTCTACGTCGGCGGCGGCACGTTGAAATCACGCGCCGCGGGTGAATTGCTGGCCTTCGCCGAGCGCACCGGCATGCCGGTCGTCACGACGTTGATGGCCCGCGGGGCGTTCCCGGACTCGCACGATCAGCACCTCGGGATGCCCGGCATGCACGGCATGTACACCGCGGTCACCGCGATTCAAAAGAGTGACCTGCTGATCTCACTCGGCGCGCGATTTGATGACCGGGTGACGGGCAAGATCCCGACCTTCGCCGCGGGCGCGAAGGTGATCCACGTGGACATCGACAAGGCCGAGTTCAACAAGGTTCGTCACGCCGACGTCGCGATTCTGGGCAACGTGGCCGCGGTGCTGACGGCATTCGACGCCGCCCAGGCCACACCGCGCAATCTCGACGTGTGGTGGAAGACCATCAATGACTGGCGCGACCAGTACCCGCTGGTCTACGACGAACCAGCGACCGACGGACCGCTCCGGCCGCAACACGTCATCGAGGCAATCGCCGCCAAGGCCGCCCCGGGCACCATCGTCGCGTCCGGCGTCGGTCAACACCAGATGTGGGCATCCCAGCACTGGAAATTCGAAGAGCCCGGCACGTGGATCAACTCCGGGGGCGCCGGGACGATGGGATTTGGCGTGCCCGCCGCGATCGGCGCGAAGGTCGGTCGACCGGATCGCACGGTGTGGTGCATCGACGGCGATGGCTGTTTCCAAATGACGGCCCAGGAGTTGACGACGGCACGCTCGGAAGGAATACCGATCAAGGTGGCGATCCTCAACAACGCCTACTTGGGAATGGTTCGACAGTGGCAAGAGATGTTCTACGAAGAGCGCTACTCCGAGGTGTACCTCAGCGCCGACCTTCCCGACTACGTGAAGTGGGCCGAGGCGATGGGCTGCGTCGGACTTCGTGCGCGCACGCTCAAAGAGATGTACGAGGTCATCGACGAGGCCAATACCATCAACGACGTGCCGGTCGTCATTGACTTTCGCACCGACGCCGATGAGAAGGTCTTCCCGATGGTGGCTGCGGGCGCGAGTAACGATGACATCCTCGTGCACCCGCTCCAGCGCGGTGAACGTCGATGAGCCCCGAACCGTACTTAGGAGAGGTCTCGCGCACCCCGGTGCGTCACCACATCCTCTCCGTGCTCGTTGAGAATAAGGCCGGTGTCTTGGCTCGAATCGCTGGGTTGTTCGCTCGTCGAGGATTCAACATCTATTCGTTAGCGGTCGCCCCGGCCGAGAGTCACGCCAGATTCTCTCGCGTCACGATCGTTGTCGACGCCGAATCTGCGCCCCTCGAACAGATCGTCGGACAGCTGGACAAATTGGTCAACGTCGTGGCGATTCACGACCTCGCGCCCCGCGACGCCGTGGAACGTGAACTGCTGCTCGCGACGCTGCCCTTGGGTGACGCGCATCGTTCGGCCATGCTCGACACGATCACGAAGGCCGGCGCGTCGATTGTCGACGTCGGACCGACGTCGGTGACCGTGATGCTCGCGGGGACGCCGGGCGCGTGCGACGAACTCGAACGGGCCCTCGAAGACTTCGCCGAGGTCGAGCTCCATCGAACCGGTCGCGTCGCACTCCCTAGACTTGACTGAGCGAAGACTGCCAACTAACCGAATGAAGGACTCCCCATGACCACGATGTACTACGAAGCCGACGCCAAGCCCGAGCTCTTGATGTCGAAAAAGATTGCCATTCTCGGCTACGGATCCCAGGGCCACGCGCACGCGTTGAATCTGCATGACAGTGGCTACGACGTTCGCGTGGGACTGCGAACCGACTCCTCATCAATCACCAAGGCGGAAGACTCGGGACTTCGCGTGCTGTCCATTGGCGACGCCTGCGCCGAGGCCGACGTCATCATGGTGCTCGTGCCCGATACTGAACAGAAGCGCACCTACGACGCCGAGATCGCGCCCCATCTCACGGCCGGTAAATGCCTGCTCTTCGCCCACGGATTCAATATCCGCTTCGACCTGATCAAGCCGCCGGTCGACGTCGACGTGGCGATGGTCGCGCCAAAGGGACCGGGCCATCTCGTGCGTCGCACGTATTTGGAAGGTGGCGGCGTGCCGTCGCTCGTGGCCGTCGAACAAGACGCCACCGGCCACGCCCACGACATCGCGCTTGCCTACGCGCACGGTATCGGCGCCACGCGCGCCGGCGTGCTCGAAACGACGTTCACCGAAGAGACCGAGACCGACCTCTTCGGGGAGCAGGCCGTACTCTGCGGCGGCGTGTCGGCGCTGGTTCGCGCCGGCTACGAAACGCTCGTGGAGGCCGGCTATCAACCGGAGAGTGCCTACTTCGAGTGCCTGCATGAACTGAAGCTGATCGTCGACTTGATGTACGAAGAGGGCATCACCGGCATGCGCTTCAGTGTTTCGGACACCGCGGAGTACGGCGACCTGACGCGGGGACCGCGGATTATCAATGAATCGGTGAAGAAAGAGATGAAGCAGATCCTCACCGAGATTCAAGACGGAACCTTCGCCGCCGAGTGGATCTTGGAGAACGAGATCGGACGTCCTCGCTACCGCGAACTCCGTGACGCTGGAAAGAAGCACCCGATTGAGGACATCGGCAAGAAGCTGCGGGCCATGATGCCATTCGTCTCTGCCGGTAAGCAGAAGGTCTCCGAGGTTTCCGGAGGCGACACCGACTGAAACTGCGCCATGAACCAGATCATTCGAGTACGTGGAGTTCGAATTGCCGAGGACGTCAGAAGATGACTTCGCACGAGCGCTTGAGAAAGCTCGGGCGAGAGGGCCAATCACCCTAACGACGTAGAAAACCAGGCGTTCGCTGACGACGTGACAGTGCGTGGCCACCACGAGGAGTGCCTTCCGCGAAGTCGGCAATTGATCGCACCGTTTTCAAGGTTCTTTGTGAGCGGCAATCACGAGTTTCGAGAAACGTGCTGTAAGCCCGTCTCCTTGCGGGGATGCGCACATGACGCCCACCCATGCAGTTGCGTTTGGCGCCAGATAAAGCACGGAGGCGAATTGCAAATCGTTGTCATCGACTGAGTACTTGATGTGCACTGCATCACCCTTGCGCGCGAGCGACAAATTGAGCGTGCTGAAGTCATCGGGCAAATCGGCCACCACCCAGTTCGAGTGGTCTGCGGTTACCACGGTGCTGAACCGTAACTTCCCGTCGAACATCTCAACGCCCGTCTTGATCCAATGGCTGTCGTCAACTCGTATCGCCGCACCGGCTTGGTCGTATTGCACGGCGTAGTCGGCAACGAAACTCACGGTTAAGTCGAAGTCGGTCGCGATCTCCTCGCCATAGATATGCGCATTGTCTCGAACGTAGCCGTAGTCGGTGATGCGCCAAAAATCGGTTTGCCCGTCGGCGGTGACGGAGATTTGTCCGTCCACTTCGCTCCACTTTGAAGGCTCATTGAACCAATTCATGTATTCCCGTTTGTTCCGATGCAGTCTCGAGTCTCAAGCTGCCGTGGGCGGATTGTAATCACGAATCCTGGATGAGCGAGTCAATGGTCGTAATGAGAGTTGGCTGAAATATAAAGTCAGTTCAGCCAACCCGGCGGGCGGGCATAGAGACCGCACGCGATAACCAGAGTGAAGCCATGAATGTACACCGGCTCGGTCGCATCCATTGGCGACTGACCTCCTAGGCCGGCAGTTGTGAGGTTGCTGCGATGATCTGATCGAGCACTGATTGATCGGGCAGCACCATCGGGTCGAGAGACGGCAGCTCGCGAATCCGATTGAAGGCTTGTTCGATGTATTGGCCTTCGATTACCGGACTATGGCATGACGCGATCGTCGCGATGTCGAGACTCTGAGTGCGATCGACGAACGTGTTGTACTTCGTTTCGTCAACCATCGAGAGCCAGGGACTCACTGCACCTAACGCGAAGAGGGCGAGGCCATGCGCCCAGAATTCCTGATCGAGGTCGGCAATTCCGGCGTGCGGGTCGGGCAATGGTGTCGCGAACGTGTCGACTGCCCAGAACACCCGAGTCGTCGGATCGAACAGGCCTCGGGTGGTGGGTGAGTCGTACACGGGCGGTCGCAGCGCGTGCAGCGTCCGATCTCCGACGTCGAACGACTCTCCGTCCATCACCCAACGGCATCGGTGATGCGGGAAATCGAAGCAGTTCGAGTGGCGTTCGACCATCGCCCAGTTGCAGACAAGTTGCGCGTTCGGACACGCCGAAAGTGCCTCGTCGAGATTTCCAGTGTGATCCACGTCATCGTGAGATATGAAGATCCACCGGACGTCCTTCGGTTCGACGAGGGAGAACACGTCCTCCAACCACTGCTTGCGATTTGCGGGAGTGCCGGTATCGATGATCACCGGCTCCTTGCCGAGGATGACCATCGAATTCAGGTAGATGAACAGCGGTTGTCCCAGCGCTTCTTGTACCTGATGAATCACGAAGGTGTCCTTCGCGATCCGCGTCGGCGGTACAAGCAGCGTGGGCGCAACTGGTGCGTAGGTCATGGTGGCCCCCCGAGCAAACGTCCGTAACTTCAACTCCGGCGCGTGAGGCCAACGGGTCGAACAAGTTTCTAGCATACGAAAAGGAACCTGCTTGACTCCTTTGGACCGTACGCGACGCGGTGCTGTCCGCCGAACTCTGAGATGTGTCGGGGCACGACGCATCGGTTCTAACTAGCCACGGCCCGATTGGTGCAAGGCGCCAGCGCTCGGTGGGACAGACCGGGCCCCCATTACCATGAGGACGACGGGCCTTTTGTTCAAGGGTGGCCGTCCGAAGCCGATCATGCAACGGTACGAGCGCCAGTTCGAATTTGGGACTTTCGAGAGTAGGAGAAAAAGAGCCATGGACAGAAGCGAACAGGGACTGGAAGATGAGATCTTCACAGAGATCAGCGAGGAAGAGGAGAACGAGACCTTCTTGGATGCGGCACTGCTCGACGAGGACGAGGAAGAGGACGAGTTCGTCCAAGGATCGGTTGAAGCGGAAGACTTGGCGACGGGGTTCAACGCCACAATCGCGACGAGGGAGATCGACGTCGATGAGGACATCGACGGAGACGAAGTGATTGAAGCCGGCGTGGAGCTGCTGACCGAACTCGAAGTCACCGGCGTGGCGGACGACCTAGTGCGTGGCGACGAGATCCAACTCGAATTGGAGGACGCGCTGACGACTGGCCGGACGGTCACCGAGGCGCCCGAGGGCGAATAGGAATTCCGCTCCATTATTGATATTGGACAGACGAGTGGGCGTCGTCCGGGATGCTCGAACCTAGCTGTGACTGATCGGTCTCGATTGCGTGGGTGTGTTTTCACTCTCGGTGCCCGATATCCTCTACTATTACGTTCACTGATCTATTGGTCGTCGTAATAGGAGAAGACCGTGGCTTCGAAAGACGTTGAGAACTCACAAGATGTGCTGCGTCGCGCCGGTGACGCGTCTGTCCTGATCCTGGCCAGCCTCGCTGACGGTCCGAAACACGGCTACGCGCTGATCCAGGACATTAAGGGCTTCTCCGGCGTGCAGCTGGGACCCGGAACGCTCTACGGGGCGCTTGACCGTCTCGAGCGGCTCGGCCTGATTGCGGAATTGCCCTCCGAGGATCGACGCCACCCCTACCGCGTCACCGCAGCTGGTGTCACCGCGTTGCGCTCACACCTCGATGCCCTGGAGCGCGTGAGCATGACCGGCCGGCTTCGCCTTCGACTTGGGGTCGTCTAGTGCGACGGTCTCACGAGAGTCGAATCATTGCTGGCGTGCTTCGTTGCTACCCCGCGCGATGGCGCTCACGACATGGCGACGAAGCGTCAGTGCTCGCTTCGGCTCTTTTGGACAATGGAACCCCATGGTGGTCCATCGCCGGGAGCTTTTTCGGTGGTGCGGCAAAGGAACGAGCCTCTCGAACGTCGAGTTTGCGGGTCGGTTCGGCATTGGCCGCAATCACCGTCGGCATCGCTGCGGTTCCACTGGCACTGTTCGCGTCGCTCACTCCGGCGAGCGCGTCGAGCACCACGATCACCATCGTAATTTCGAAGCCCGGTGACGCGGTTCGGCAACTCGAATCTGCTTTCGCTACCCACCACTTCAAGATCACAGTCGCCGAAAGTCCAGTTGCAACGGACCTCGTCGGGTCGATCCTTTCGCTCAGCACCGTGGGTGCTTCAAGTGACAACGCGGGTGCGGTCAGCGAGCTCTATGGACAGTGCAACGGTGGCGGCTCTGGCTGTGTCGACGGACTCGTGCTCCCAGTGCACTATTCGGGAAGCGTACGAGTGACGGTCGGATCGGCAACGACGTCGAAGGACGTTCGCCGCCCCAACCTCGCAAAGCCGAGTGTTCAATGACATCACTCCACCGTGCCTTGGCACGCAACGCTCACTAGAGCACGGACGAGCAGAACGAACCGCGTGTGATGACCCCGGAAGACATTGAGATACGAGACGTTCAGCCACCCAACAAGCGTCGCCAACGTACGCGGCGTCATCTTTTCGAGTGGATCGTCGTCCTCGTTGTCGCCCTCCTCGCATCTTTCGCAATTCGCTCCTATGTCTTCCAGGTGTTCCAGGTCCCGACTGGATCAATGTTGCCGACACTTCAAATAAACGACCGCATCGTCGTCGACAAGTTTCCTGGGATTGCGCATTCGATTCACCGAGGGGACATCATCGTGTTTCACAAAGTTCGTGCTGACACGGATAGTTCAACGCCCATTCTCGTGAAGCGAGTGATTGGTCTTCCGGGAGAGACGATCTCATCGAAGGGAGACACCGTCTACATCAACGGGCACGCCATCGCTGAGCGGTGGCTAACAGCAATGAAGGCAGCCGGCTGCTGGGAGCCAGCGTTCAACATTCCAACAACGCATATTCCGGCCAATCACTATTTCGTCATGGGTGATTGTCGAGGTGACTCTTACGACAGCCGATACTGGGGAACGGTGCCTCAGACGAACGTCATCGGCCGCGTCTTTGTAGTGATCTGGCGTCACAATCACCCCTGGTTTCATTGGTTTTAACCGTCGATCGCTCAGGCTTTCAGAAACGCCAGAACGACTGGGAACCGAGTTTCGAGCAGGCGGAGCAACCGGTCGATTCGAAACTCGTTTACCCGGATCATTTGGAGGTCAAAGTGAACGGCCACCGCCTCGTAACGTACTTCATGGCGAAGTAAGTCTCAGGACACCGGCGATTGTTGGAGTCCGAGGGCCGACGGCAACAATCTGATGGAGGCTCGTGTAATGGAACGTGAATTCGCCAAACCATTAATTGGTCTTCACTGCGCCTCTCGCTCGAAGCGATCCACCAACACCTTCAATGCGGCGATCTCCTCACGAAGCGCGGCTTTACCATCTCGAGTTATTGCTACCCATGTACGAGGGCGACGGCCTTCCAATCCCTTCTCAACCTTCACGAAACCGGCCTCTTCCAAGACCCTGATGTGCTGGGAAAGGTTGCCAGCGGTTAGCCCCATTGTCTCTTGTAGAAACCGAAACTCAACTCTGCGTGCTTCATTGGCAATGGTCAGCACGCCGAGGCGAACCCGTTGATGCACTGTCTCGTCTAAGCGGACGGTCGTGCTTGTGTCTTCAGTCGCCGGGTCAATGTGCTCACTTACCATCGCTGATCCTCCGACGAGCAATGTAGAACACAGTTCCCGTGCGCCGAAAGAGGTAGAACGCCGCGCCACCGACGAGTAGATATACCCCCGGCAAGATCAGGTTCGGCAGATCTTGATTATTTCCATTCCACGTCGCACCAATACCGATCCGAATGAACAGATTGCTCACGTTATAGAGACACGACAACAATGCGAGACCAAAAAATCCCGCGACGAAAAGTAAAAACGGCCAACTTCGCTCAATTATGGCCAGCGCCACCAGTCCCAGAGCTATTACCAAGAGCGCCTGCATTCCTCGTATCCAAAAGTCCCCCGGGATGTGGAGCGTCTGCCATCCCCGACTCGCCACTGCGAGCGCCAGGACCGCAACGCCAACGGTCGCAAAAGGCCAGATCCGCCCCGCGACTCCCGACGATCGTGAACGCAGCCAGTAGAAGGCAACAACTGCGCAGATTCCAACGAAGATGCTGATCACCCAGTAGGTCGTCGCCCACGGGCTCACGTTGAGAATGGTTCCCGCCGGTGAGCCAAGCCCGCTACCGAACACTCCCCTTGAGGTCGTCAGACCCGGACAGACCAAGGCATGGATAGTTGAACGACATCTCGACACGTTCGCCGGTGAATAGGGAGAGTCATAAGACATTGTCGCCCCCAAGACGACGAGACCAAAGACGACAAGGGCGAACCAGCTGCCGTCGCGGGCAGTTCGGGTTCGACTGCGCAACTGATTGGCGTACTCCAGGACATCTACAACTTGCTCGTTCGTGTCTGTCATGCAAACTACTTTGCTACACAAAGGTACTCATGTCAAGCATCTACTCCGGATCCTGAGTCTCTTTGACACTATTTCGTCCGGCTCGATTTCATTTGTGCAAATGCCGCATGGCGCATGGGTTCACGTCGGAGGGCCGACCTACACAACCGAGTGACGAATCTGTGACTGGAGTCAAGGAGTCTCCAACGGCAATCGATCAATCCTCAAGGTTGATCGACTCGTTCACTATCTTCTCAGCCTGAGATAGGAACTGACCCTGCCTGGCGACCCAACCAAACCGACGAGGTTCGGCATTGCTCATCTCATGAGGCCACCCTGGGCGAGTCGCCCAAACGATGGTGATCCACTGGGTAAAAGTGACTTGAAAAGTCGACTTTCCTGACTCCACATCGAGGAGCCACTGGGGAGTCGCACCCACGCGATCCGCAAGCTCGTCTACTGATAGCCCTTCGGCTTCTCGACGGACCGTCAGTTGACGACCTTCTTCAATGGCGGCTTCGACTTGCTGAGTGTTCGCTCGAACAGCCTCGACTCGATCATGTTCTTCAATTGTTCTCTTTGCACCTTCGGGTCGACCACGTGGATCATTGGAATCAAAGATTGGCATCTCTGCACAGTCTTCTGGTGGAAGCCCTTCTCCTGCCCAGGAGTACTCATTGAAGTCGAGGCGAATAAGAATCGTCTTGGCTCCACGTGATCGCCACCACTCAACGGCATCGCTAGCGTCCGTGAAGGTTGGACCGAACACGAAAGGTGAATCGTCGCGAAACTGGCACGAGCCACTCCAAAAACCGTCACGACCGTCGTCGTCGCCAATGTCATCAAGCGAGATGAAGACGGTGCCTTCCTCGATGCTTCCCATAGGCGCCAGAATATCGACAGCGTTCATCGCTTGATTGCAGCCGTTCTTTGAACGTCGATGGGCCGACCTACACAATTTCCGACTGGCGTTGGAGCGCTGGACTTGCAATTCGTTAGATCGTCGGTGAAGGAAGGATTCCGTGGGCGGATTAATCGCGATGGCGAGCCCTCACACAACGCTTGACCGAGAAGCATGAGTTTTAATCACCGTTAAGAGGATCTGCTTGCGTTTCAAAGCTCCGGATCCTTTGCGGCCAAGCAAGACAACGTCGGTCTACGGTGATCGCCTAAACACGTGGCCCGGCGCAATTCCATTACGTCTGCGGCACTGCTCGGCCCTCAACGGGGGTGACGGTGACACTGCGAGCCGTCTGGCAGAAATCAATCGGCCTGAGGACGAACTCGAACGAATACAAGGCAGACGATCGCGCGGGCAGACGGAAGTCGATCAACGTTGCGATACACGTCGCTGGCTTGCTTGGTGGTGAGACATTGTCGTTGGCATAACTGATACCGAAGGACGCAACTCCACCGGGACGCAGCACAACGCGCCGGACCTTTGGTTGGGCATAGAGCACGTTTGGCTGGTGCGAGATCGAGACCTTCACGGGTGCGCCGCTCGTTGTGGAGAAGATCACTTCGTACGGGTAGCCCCGCAACGCACACGATGTGGTGCCGATGTTGACGATGAGGAAGGTATAGCCAAGGGGGATGTAGGTGTAGCCCCCACCTCCGCGTTGTTCCGTGGCGACCTGTAATTGAGCTTGCATGCACTCTTTGACGGTCGAACTGGACGCGGACGCTCTATTGGCCGTAGTGACCGACCAGGTAACAATCGCAAAAGCCCCTGCGACCACAATCAAGACAATAGCTGCAGAGCCATACCGACTTTTTGTCGTCACAATTGCAACTCTAGGCACTCATCTGGTAAGCGACCATATGGAAATCGCATCTAGCTGGCGTGGCATCAGTGGGCCGACTTGCACTTTCTCCGAGTGGAGAATCCGCAGTTGGTAGGCAAAATCGAACTGCGACGTAACGTGGCGATATGAAATTTCCACGACTGCGCCTTGTCTTGCTTGACTGTCCCAACCCCGTCGAGCTCGCAGGGTTTTACTCGGCCCTAACTGGCATTGCGGTAGAGACTTGGCCGGGTTACGCCCCGGAAGATATACCAGACATCGACTGGGTGCATGATCCCCTTCCGGCTTTGAGTTTTCAGAGAGTCGAGAACTATGTGGCGCCCACCTGACCCGATGGGACCATGCCGAAACAGATGCATCTCGACTTTGAAGTTGATGATCTCGACGAGGGAGAACGGCACGTCCTTAGCATCGGTGCTCGAAAAGCCGGTTACCAACCCGGGGAGACTTTCAGAGTGTTCCTCGACCCTGTCGGTCACCCGTTCTGTCTGATTATGAAGAGTGACTAGGCGCGTCACTTCCGCCGAGAGGTCAAACGCAGTCACCTAATGCTTTCACTCAATTGCTGTTCTGGGGCAATTTGCAGAGGGTTCATTTCAAATTGAACTGTTAGTGGCGTTGGCCCGACGTGAACCCGCACTCAACACTCTGCCAGTTCAGTTACAAATTCCCGACGACGTAGTTGATGCAAGCGCACAGTGACGCGACATCCTCCGAGTCAATGCTTGGGAACATTGCAATTCGTAGTTGGTTGCGGCCGAGTTTGCGATACGGATCCGTATCGACGATTCCGTTGGCTCGAAAGATCTTCGCGATGTTCGAGGCGTCGATGTCATCATTGAAGTCAATCGTTCCCACGACGTTGCTACGAAATGCCGGATTCTCGACGAAGGGCCGAACGAAGGGTGACGCTTCGGCCCAGGTGTAGAGGATCTCCGCTGACGTCTTCGAACGACCCGCGGAGAAGTTCAGTCCGCCGTTGTCATTCATCCATCTGATTTGTGAGGCGAGCATGTGGATGGTGGCAAGGGCGGGCGTGTTGTAGGTCTGATTCAGTCGTGAATTGTCGAGCGCGATCTTGAGGTCGAGCGATGCCGGGGTCCAGCGTCCCGACGCGGCGAGCGACTCGATGCGTTCGATGGCGGCCGGTGAACACACGGCGAGCCAAAGACCACCGTCGGAGGAAAAAGACTTCTGGGGCGCGAAGTAGTAACAGTCGAACTGTGAGGCGTCGACCATTAGTCCGCCCGCTCCCGACGTCGCGTCGACAATAACGAGACCCTTCGCGTCTCTGGGGCGTTCGATGTTCATCATCACGCCCGTTGACGTCTCATTGTGTGTCAAGGCGTACGTGTCGACGCTGTCGTCCGTGACGGCAACCGGATGAGAACCCACGTCACTTTTGATGACTTGAGGGTCCTTGAGATGAGGTGCTTCGGTCACGCATGTCGCAAATTTTGACGAGAACTCGCCGAAGCTGAGGTGCTGTGACTGATCCTTGATCAGATGGAACGTGGCGGCGTCCCAGAATCCTGTGGTGCCGCCGTTACCAAGAAGAACTTCATAACCGTCGGGCAACGAGAAGAGATCACGCAGACCGTCGCGAACTTCGGCGACCTTGTTTCGCACCGTCGATTGTCGGTGGGACGTGCCCATGTAGGACGTGCCGTCGGCGATCAGAGCGCACAACTGTTCGGCACGAACTTTCGACGGACCGGAACCAAATCGTCCGTCACGGGGGAGTAACTCGGTGGGGATCTTTAATGTGTCGGGGGAACTCATAGACTTATTCTTACGGATATTGAACGGAGCCCCCGATGAGTTCGAGAGTGAGTCACCTTCTGGGCGGCTTGGCCCCCAGCGCGACGCTGGCCGTAGACGCCAAAGCCAAGGTCCTAAAAGCCGCTGGGGAGCCCGTCATTGGCTACGGCGCGGGTGAACCGGACTTCGCGACTCCTGTCCACATCGTTGAAGCGGCCGCGAAGGCTTGCTATGACCCGGTCAACTATAAGTACACGCCGACGGCCGGACTGCCGGAGCTGCGCGAGGCGATCGTCGCCAAATCCATGCGCGATTCGGGTCTTCGCACGACGCCCAGCCAGGTGCTCGTCACCAACGGGGGCAAGCACGCGATCATCACCGCCATGATGACCAAACTGAACCCCGGTGATGAGGTGCTGATTCCCGCGCCCTACTGGACGACGTACCCCGAAGCGGTCTACCTCGCCGGTGGCAAACCGGTACCGGTCATGACCTCGGAGGCGAACGGTTTTCGCGTGACGGTTGACGAACTCGAACGTGCGCGAAAGCCCAAAACGACGATGTTGGTCTTCACGTCGCCGTCGAACCCCTCAGGCGCCGTCGTTCGTCCCGATGACGTCGCGGCGATCGGTCGTTGGGCCGCTGAGCACGACGTCTGGGTTCTCTGTGACGAGATTTACGAACACCTGGTTTACGGCGACGCCGAATCGGTCTCGATGCCGGTCGTGGCGCCCGAGTTGGGTGACCGCTGGATCGTCGTGAACGGCGTCGCGAAGACCTACGCGATGACGGGTTGGCGGGTTGGTTGGATGATCAGTGCGCCCGACGTGATGGACGCCGCCGTCAACTATCAGAGTCAGACCACGTCGAACATCTCAAATATCTCCCAACGCGCGGCAATCGCCGCCTTGAACGGCGACCTGAGCGCGGTCTACGAGATGCGCACGGCCTTTGATCGGCGCCGCCGGGTCATGACGTCGATGCTGAACGCGATCGACGGCGTCAGTTGCGCGGAGCCCGAGGGCGCCTTCTACTGCTACCCGAACGTGTCGGGACTATTGGGTCGCTCGCTCGGTGGGCGAGTGGCGCACTCGTCGGCGGAACTGGCGGAGACTCTCCTCGAGACGATCAAGATCGCGGTCGTTCCGGGTGAGGCCTTTGGCACGCCCGGCTACTTCCGACTCAGTTCTGCGTTGGGTGACGCCGACCTCGTTGAGGGTCTCGAGCGCTTCGCGAATTTCGTCGCCAAGGGCTGACGTCCACGGGATTTCCCTTAGTCTGAGAGGACTCAACGAAAGGTGACCTTGTGGCTCGTGTATTGGTAACTGAAGAGATTGCCGACTCTGGCCTTCAAGAACTGCGCGACGCTGGCCACGACGTGGACATCCGATTGGGACTTTCGCCGGCTGAATTGATTGGGGCCCTGGCCGGTGCCCACGCACTCATCATTCGCTCGGCGACCAAGGTTGACGCCCCGACGCTCGAAGCGGCGAAGGACCTCATCGTCGTCGGACGCGCCGGAATCGGCCTGGACAACGTCGACGTCGCCAAGGCCACGGAGTTGGGAGTAATGGTCGTCAACGCGCCGGTCTCGAATATTCTCTCCGCGGCCGAACAGACGATGGCGCTGCTGCTGGCGCAGGCCCGCAACATTCCTCAAGCTCATTCGGCGTTGAAGGCGGGCAAGTGGGAGCGCAGTAAGTGGGAAGGCGTTGAACTGTACGGCAAGACCCTCGGAGTCGTGGGTCTCGGCAAGATCGGCGCGCTCGTCGCCCAACGCGCGTCGGCCTTCGGTATGCGACTCATTGCATACGACCCGTTCATCACCGAAGAACGAGCGCGGCACATGGGCGTCGAGTTGGTCGATCTCGACACCCTGCTCGAAGAGAGCGATTTCATTACGATTCACCTGCCGAAGACGAAAGAGACGACGAACCTCCTGGACGCCGCGGCGTTGGCGAAGACCAAGCCGGGCGTTCGCATCATCAACGTCGCTCGCGGGGGCATCGTCAACGAGGCCGATCTGGCCGACGCCATCCGTAACGGACACGTGCAGGGTGCGGCGCTGGACGTATTCGAAAAGGAACCCACGACGGAGTCGCCGCTGTTCGAACTGCCCTCGGTCGTCGTCGTGCCCCACCTCGGGGCTTCGACCTTCGAAGCACAAGACAAGGCCGGGATCACGATCGCCGAGCAGGTGCAGTTGGCGCTCGCCGGAGACTTCGTTCCCTACGCCGTCAACGTTGCCGCCGGCGAAGTGTCCAACGCCGTTCGTCCCTTCATGGGGTTAGCCGAAGTCCTCGGTCGCTTCATCGGCGGTCTGCTGGACGGCAAGCCCGCTGACCTCGAAGTCAGTTACTTAGGTGATCTCGCCGGCTCGGGGACCAAGATCCTCACGCTCTGTGCGCTCAAGGGTCTCTTGACGGCGACCGGCCACGACGGCGTCTCCTTTGTCAACGCGCCGCAACTGGCCGTGGATCACAACCTCACCTACAGCGAGATTTCGTCCGTCGAATCGCCGGAGTACGTGAATCAGATCTCGGTACGTTCCGGGGACCACGCGGTCTCGGGAACATTGGTCACGATTGGCACGCGACTCGAAACGCGGATCGTCGGTGTCGACGGTCACAGCGTCGAGATACCCCCGGCGGCGTCGATGCTCGTGGTGCACAACGACGACCGCCCGGGCATGATTGGCATGGTCGGCGTGGCGCTTGGTGAGGCGGGCGTCTCGATCAGTTCGATGGCCGTGGGTCCCGATCAGCGCACCCAGACCGCCTTGATGGTGCTCTCGACCCAGATTCCGACACCGAGCGACGTCATCGATCGACTTCGCGACACCGACGGCATCCAAGACATTCACTTGATCACGCTTCGCTGAAGCGTCTCACTCAATCGCTGCAGTTGAGGCAGTAACCGACGCCCGGGACCGTGCTAATGAGTTCGGCCGACTCGTCGTTCAACTTCTGGCGCAACCGGTGGACGTAGGCGTGCACGTACTGGGCCTCGGCGCCGTAGCCGGTACCCCACACGGCGCCGAGAATCATCTGGTGCGTGCAGGTCTTGCCGGCGTGGCGCGCGAGAAACGCCAGGACCTCGAACTCCTTGGTCGTGAGGGCGACGTTGGCGCCGTCGAGTGCGACGTCGTGGTGGACCAAGTCAATCGTGAGGTCACCGCACGTCAAGGACATCTCTGTCGAATCGGCGCGGTCGACATCGCGGCCACGAGTGACGACTCGGATCCTCGCTTCGAGTTCGGGCATGCTGAAGGGTTTCGTGACGTAGTCATTCGCCCCGGCATCGAGTGCGGCGACCTTTCGATTCTCGGCGCCGGTCGCCGAGAGGATGATGATCGGTACGTCGCTCCATCCTCGAATAGTCCGACAGACCGCGATGCCGTCCATGTCCGGCAGGCCCATGTCCAGCACGATAACATCAGGCGACGTCAGAGCAGTTTGGGAGATTCCGTGCTCGCCGGTCGCGGCGGTGGTGACGTCGTGACCGACGGCCTGAAGACCGAGGCGCAACGCTCGATTCAGTGACGGGTCGTCGTCGATCACCAGGATCTTTGCCATGGTCGTTACCGTAGCGGCGCTGACTCGTCGGCCAACGGGAGCGAGAAGACGAATCGCGCGCCGTGATTTGGCGCGTCCTCGTACCAGATCTCTTCGTCGTGGGCCTCCACGAAGGTCTTGGCGATCGTGAGTCCGAGACCGGCCCGGCCGCCCTTGTCAAGCTGAGTGAATCGCTCGAAGACGGTCTTTCGATTCTCTGGCGCGATACCCGGGCCTTGATCGGTGACGGAGAGGACCAGTTGTTTCTCTTCTCGTCGCGCCTCGACGGTAATAACGCCGTCGGTGGGTGAGTGTCGATTGGCGTTGTCGAGCAGATTGATCAAGACCTGACCAATCAAGAGTGGATCCACGTTGACCGCGGGCAGAGCCGTCGGCACGATCGAGTCGACCCGGTGCGTACCCAACGTCGGATCCATCGCGTTGACTGCTTCGCGCACCAACTCCTGGACCGACGTGGGCGTCGGGTGCACCGTGAAAACGCCCGCTTCGATTCGCGTAATGTCCAACAGATTTGACACCAATCGAGTGAGACGATCTGACTCGACCTCGATGAGGTTATAAAGCTCGGCCAACTGGTCCCTGGAGAGTGAGGCGGAACGATTGGAAAGTGTTGAAGACGCGACCTTGATCGTCGCGAGTGGCGTTCGCAGGTCATGGGACACGGCGCCCATTAGGCCTTGACGGAATCGGTCGACCTCTTCCAGGAGTTGCGAGCGAAGGGCCTGTTCGCGCAGTTGGGCGCGCTCCAACGCCAACGACGCGTCGTTCGCAAAGGTAGTCAGCACCGCGCGATCGCTTTTCGATGTTGGAAGTCCGCGCAGCGCGAGGATGCCCACGGCCCGTCCGGAGGCGGACAGGGCAATCGTGCGCAGCCCGCCGGACGATTCGGTGTCCGTACCGATACTGATCGGTTGGCCCGAGTGAGGACCGAGTTGGGCGAGTTCCTCGTCGGTCAGGGGATCGCCTGCCGACGCCACGACTTTCAAGACGCCGTCGTCGAGGACCAGCAGCGACACGCCCGGTATTGCGAAGACCGTGTGGACCGCGGAGACGATGGTTTTGAGCAGGTCGTCGACCGGGCGGTCACCGACCAGGTGCTCGGAGAGTTCTGAGAGGTGGTGCGCGGCTTCGCCGCCGCGCCGCGCTTCGATCCTTGAGGAGTCCAAGCTCGCCACGACGCTTGCAACAAGCAACATCACGATTACGTAGACCCCGAGCGCCGCCCAGTTCTGCGGCGTACCGACGTCAAGCGTCTTGTACGGCGGAATGTAGCCGTAGTCGTAGACCAGGAATCCGGCGATCACGCTGGAAACGCCGGCCTTGATGCCCCCGATGGCCGATCCAACGACAACTGGGATGACTAATACCAACGCCGCGGTCGACACGCTGATGTGCGAACGAAGGGGCAGCATTGCGAGGCCGAGCACGAGGACGCTCGCCACTCCGACGATCGACCCGACGAGATCTTTTCTCACCGTCTCAGTATTGTCCAGACCGATTCGCGTCGTTGTCGACGATTTGAAGAGATTATTAAGACACGTACGAAGTTTTGAAGACTCTGTTAAGGACCCCGGCATCACACTGGAGTCATGGCAGATCTATACACAGCACTTGGCTTCATCGCATTCACCGCGGCGATGCTCGGACTCATTTGGGCATTGGACCGAGTATGAGTTTCTCCCAAATAATCCTCTTTTGCGTCGTCGTCGTGATGTTCGTTTACGTCGGTTACGCCATGTTCAAGCCGGAAAAATTCTAAATGGGCTTCTTTCTCACTCTTTTGTTGCTCACGGTCACGCTGGGGATCACCTGGCGTTACCTCGGCTCGTACATGGCGGGCGTCTTCGACGGTCGTGTGCACTTTCTCGGCTTCATCGAACGTCCGATCTACCGAATGCTCGGCACGAGGCCGGAACAAGAACAGAGCTGGAAGCGATACGCCGGCGCGCTGGTCGTATTCTCCGCGGTCTCCCTGGTCTTCACGTACGTAATCCTTCGCATCCAGGGATCCTTACCCTTGAATCCGCAGCACCAGAGAAACGTCGGTTCGGCACTGAGCTTCAACACGTCGGTGTCGTTCGCGACCAATACCAACTGGCAGAATTACGGCGGCGAAACGACGATGTCGTACTTCTCCCAGATCGGCGCCCTGACCGTCCAGCAATTCGTCTCCCCGGCGGTCGGGATGGCCGCCGCCATTGCCTTGGTGCGCGGTTTTGCTCGGCGCAATTCGGCGACGATTGGCAACTTCTGGGTCGACATCACCCGCTGCTTGTTCTACATCCTCTTGCCCATCGCCTTCATCGCGGGCATCATCTACGTCGGCGACGGCGCGGTACAGACGCTCGCGGGGACTATCACCTTCCACGACGCACTGAACGGAGTCGTCCAGACGATCCCGCGGGGTCCGATCGGCTTCATGGAGGCCATTAAGCAGCTCGGTACGAATGGCGGCGGTTTCCTCGACCAGAACGCGGCGACCACGTTCGAGAATCCGACGGGCCTCACGAACTTTCTCTCGATCTTCTTGGTCTTGTCGATTCCCTTCGCGCTCACCTACACGTTCGGCAAGATGGTCGGCAGCGTGCGTCACGGTGCCGCGCTTTTGGCGGTGATGGTGATTTTCTTCGGCGTCTGGGTGGGCTTCACCTCCAATGCCGAGCACCAGAACAACCCGGCGGTTGCGGCGGCTCACGTGTACTCACCGGTCGGCAATATGGAAGGCAAGGAGGTGCGCTTCGGCGACACCTCCACCGCGCTCTTCGGTGTGGCGTCCACATTGACCTCGACCGGATCGGCCGACGCTTCCTACGACTCCTTCACGCCGGTCGGAGGACTCGGGCTCTTGAGCGGCATGATGCTGGGCGAAGTGACGCCTGGCGGCGACGGCACCGGCCTTTACACCCTGCTCGTCTTCGCCATCATCGCGGTGTTCATCGGCGGACTAATGATCGGACGAACACCGGAGTACCTCGGCAAGAAGATCCAAGCCAGAGAGATCAAACTCGCGGGGTTGGCGGCCCTTGTAATGCCAATAACCGTATTGGTCGTCACTGCCATCGCCGTCTCGCTCGCCGTTGGCCGTGCCGGACCTGAGAACCTCGGTCCTCACGGATTCAGCGAGATCCTCTACGCACTGACCTCCCAAGGCAACAACAACGGTTCGGCCTTCGGCGGACTCACTGGCAACACTCCGTTCTACAACATCATCGGTGCGATCGACATGTTGCTCGGCCGATTCGCGATCATGATTCCGGTTCTCGCCATTGGCGGTTCGCTCGCGACGAAGAATACCGTACCGGAGTCGCTCGGGACCTTCCGAACCGATAACGGAATGTTCGTGGGCCTCGTCATCGGAGTCATCCTGATCATCGGTGGACTGACATTCTTCCCCGCCATCTCGCTTGGACCAATCGTCGAGCAGCTAAGTCACATGAGGTTCTTCTAATGAGCACTGTTATAACTGAACCGACTCACGAGTCTCCACGTGGCGGCGTCGCCAAGTCTCGAGGTCTCTTCGACCGTGAGATTCTGGGACAGGCGTTTCGCGATTCGTTCCGCAAGATGGACCCTCGCGTCCAGATTAAGAACCCGGTGATGTTCATCGTGCTCGTCGGCTCAATCATCACCTTCATCGAAGCGATCGCTCACCCCGGAACCTTCACGTGGTCGATCACGATTTGGCTCGTCTTGACTGTTCTGTTCGCCAATTTTGCTGAAGCCATGGCCGAGGGACGGGGGAAGGCTCAAGCCGACACGTTGCGCAAGATGCGCTCGGAGACTGAGGCCCGCAGGCTCCGTCCTGACGGGACCGAAGAGCTCGTCGCGGCCGCGTTGCTCGCCAAGAGCGATCTGGTGGTGTGCGAAGCCAATGACGTGATCCCGTCAGACGGAGAGATCGTCGAAGGGATCGCCTCGGTCGACGAGTCCGCGATCACCGGCGAGTCGGCCCCGGTCATTCGAGAATCGGGCGGTGACCGTTCCGCGGTCACGGGTGGTACGAAGGTGCTCTCGGATCGCATCGTCGTTCGCATCACGGCCGAGCGAGGCCACACTTTCATTGACCGGATGATCACCCTAGTCGAAGGAGCTAACCGACAGAAGACACCGAACGAGATCGCGCTGACAATCTTGTTGGCGGTCCTCACGATCGTCTTTATTCCGGTCGTCGTCACGCTGGTGCCATTCGGCAACTTCGCGGGGGCCTCGGTCTCGGTGGTCATCCTCGTGTCGTTGCTGGTCTGTTTGATTCCTACGACCATTGGCGCGTTGCTCTCGGCGATTGGTATCGCCGGCATGGACCGTCTCGTCCAACGCAACGTCTTGGCGATGAGCGGCCGGGCCGTCGAGGCCGCCGGCGACGTGCAGGTCCTCTTGCTTGACAAGACCGGGACCATCACCTTGGGTAACCGCATGGCCGCGAACTTCTTCCCGGCGGGCGGTCACAGCGATCAAGACCTCGCCGACGTGGCCCAGTTGGCGTCGCTCGCGGACGAAACACCCGAAGGACGCTCCGTCGTCGTGCTCGCCAAAGAGCAGTTCGGCATTCGAGAGCGTCAACTGGGCACCGACCACGCCTTCGTTCCTTTCACCGCCACGACTCGGATGTCCGGACTCGATATGGGGATTCGCCAGATTCGAAAGGGCGCGGCGGATTCGGTTAAGCGCTGGGTCGTCGAATCGGGCGGCACGCCGCCAGCCGATCTCGACGCGATTGTCGAACGTACTTCGCGTGCGGGCTCGACGCCGCTGGTCGTCGCTGACGGCACGGACATCCTGGGCGTCATCGAGTTGAAGGACGTCGTGAAGCAAGGGATTCGCGAGAAGTTCGCGGAGATGCGCCAAATGGGAATTCGCACCGTGATGATCACCGGCGACAACCCCCTGACCGCGGCCGCCATCGCGCAAGAGGCCGGCGTCGACGACTTCCTCGCGGAGGCGACGCCCGAAGCGAAGATGGCGTTGATCAAGAAAGAGCAGGAGGGCGGAAGGCTCGTCGCTATGACGGGCGACGGCACGAACGACGCGCCGGCGCTCGCGCAAGCTGACGTCGGTGTCGCCATGAATACCGGGACCACGGCGGCCAAGGAGGCGGGCAATATGGTTGACCTCGACTCCAACCCGACCAAATTGATCGACATCGTCGAAATCGGCAAGCAGTTACTCATTACGCGAGGGTCCCTGACGACGTTCTCGATCGCCAATGACGTGGCCAAGTACTTCGCCATCATTCCGGCCCTCTTCGCCGGCACCTACGTCTTCCGGCACAACCGACCGCTTGAAGCACTCAATATCATGCACCTGCACAGCGCCCAAAGCGCCGTGCTGTCGGCGGTCATCTTCAACGCGTTGGTCATCATCGCGCTGATCCCACTGGCCCTCCGCGGCGTCAAATTCCGCGCCACTGGTTCGGCGTCGATCCTGCGTCGCAACGTATGGATCTTTGGCGTCGGCGGAGTGATCGTGCCATTCATCTTCATCAAACTCATCGACCTGATTCTGGTCGCCCTCCACGCGTACTAATAAGGAGATCACTGATGCTCGTACACCTTCGCCGTTCACTGGTTATGGCAGTGATCTGCCTCGCATTTTTCGGCTTCGTCTACGCCTTCGTCGGCACGGGAGTGGCCCAGGTGCTCTTCCCATTCCACGCCAATGGCTCGATAACGAAGAACGGATCGCTCTTGATCGGTCAGAACTGGTCAGGCCCCACGTGGTTCCACGGTCGTCCGGACGACACCGGTCCCTACGCCGCCAGTGCGACACAGGCGGGCGGTGACAACCCTCTGGTCGCGAACGGTCACGATGGCGAATCGGCCGCCACCAACCTCGGACCGCACTCTCACACGCTCAAGGAAAACACGATTGCGTTGGTGAAGTACTGGCACAAACTCGGAGTGAAGCCCACCATCGACCTGGTGACCACGTCGGGTAGCGGCTACGACCCGGATATCTCAGCTCTAGATGCCGCGGTGCAGATCCCGATGTTGACCAAGGCGACGGGAATCTCACCGGAACAACTGCGCACGCTCATCAAGCAGCAAACGCACTCCGCGGAGTGGGGATTCTTGGGCTCGAGTTATATCGACGTCCTGCAGTTGAACGAAGGCCTCGCGAAACTGGAGAAGTGATCGGCGTGCGGTGCAGGCGTCTCGCTCTCGTGGTCCGTGCCCGAACCGAGTGTCGCGCGGCCGACGAAGACGAAGTGAATGAGACGAGGGGATAGCGATGGGGAGTCGGTTCCTTAAGTATCGCAACCGGGTAGCCGTGAGCGCAGGAGCCCTGGCCCCACTCGTCGTCGGCGCTGTGCTGGTGCCCTTTCGCGGTACCTTCACCAATTCCGCGGCGGCGCTCGTGATGGTGAGCATCATTGTCCTGGTCGCCGTCGTCGGTAATCGGATCGCGGGCATCGTGGCCAGCGCGTCATCGGCCATCTGGTTCGACTTTTTTCTCGCTCCGCCCTACGACCGGCTCACCATCAGTCATCGACCGGACCTCGAAACAACGATCGCGCTAGTCGTGGTCGGAGTACTGGTGACCGAACTCGCGGCCCGCAGCCGCCAGCACTGGCAGGCGGCCAACAGTTCCACGGCGTACATCGCAATGATCCACGAAGTGGCGGCGCTCGGTGCCGACTCGGCGCCAGTCACCGAGATCATTGGCCACGCCACTGACTCGCTGATTCAACTGCTCACGTTGCGCGCGTGTCGATTCGACCGAGCGCTCTCGGACCCGCCATTGGCGCAGATTCAATCCAATGGCGACATCGCGCTCGTGGGAATGCGATGGCCGGCCCGAGAGTTCGGTATACCTGGTCCCGAGGCCGAAATAGTGGCGGCGTGGCGCGGTCGAGTCGTCGGATGCTTCGTCGTGACGCCCACACCTGGCGCGACCGTCACGTTGGAACAACGAATCGTGGCCGTTGCCGTCGTGGACGTTGCCGCGGCGTATCTCGCTGGCGAAGCGCATGCAATGTAAGGCCAAGTCGATCAATTGCCCGAACGAACTTTCTACTACGAAGAATCGCCATGGAGTGTCTCGGAACACCTGGCGCTCGCGACGAATCGCTGAATTCGAATGTCAATAAGAGATACTGGTTCAATGCAGCGAGGCGTCCTACGGGTCTATCTGGGATCGGCGCCCGGTGTCGGCAAAACCTATCGAATGCTGGACGAAGGTTGGCGTCGTAGAGAACGCGGCACTGACGTGGTGATCGCCTACGTGGAGACGCACAGTCGCACGCTCACCGAGGCCCAACTCCGAGATCTCGAAGTCATACCGCGCGCGACGCACGAATATCGTGGCGCGTTATTGGAAGAGATGGACCTAGAAGCCGTATTGGCGCGCCGCCCGGCCGTGGCTCTGGTCGATGAACTGGCGCACACCAACGTTGTCGGCAGCACCCATGAGAAGCGATGGCAAGACGTCGACACGCTGCTCGACGCGGGCATCGACGTGATCACCACCGTGAACATCCAACACTTGGAGTCGGTGAACGACGTGGTGGAGAAGATTACGGGCATTCACCAGCAAGAGACCATTCCGGACGCGATCGTTCGCCGCGCCGAACAGATCGAGATAGTCGACTTGACGCCTGAAGCTTTGCGCCGCCGAATGGCCCACGGCAACATCTACGCCGCCGACAAGATTGACGCTTCGCTCTCGAACTACTTTCGTGTCGGCAACCTGAGCGCCCTTCGCGAGTTGGCGCTGTTGTGGCTGGCCGACCGGGTTGAAGACTCACTGCAGCGCTATCTCGACGACCACACGATTGACAAGACCTGGGAGACCCGCGAACGACTCATTGTCGGCATCACTGGTACGGCCACGGACGCGGATTTGCTGCGTCGGGCCGCACGCATCGCGTCAAGGACCGGCGCCGAGCTCTTCGCCGTGCACGTTGTGAAGTCCGACGAGATCCGTCACGTGCCCACGGACACGTCCGAAGCGCGCGAGCTCGTCGAGGAGTTCGAAGGTAAATTCCAAGAGGTCGTGGACGACGACACCGCGACGGCCCTCGTGGCTTTCGCTCGCAGCGAGCGCGGCACTCAGATCGTCTTGGGCGCAAGTCGGCCACGTCCCTTCTGGCGACCGGCGACCGGCGTCGTGGAGAAGGTGTTGCGCCACGCACGAGATCTTGACGTCCACATCATCGCGGTGGGTGGAGAACGTCCACCCCACGTCCATCGTCGACGCCAGACCGAGCGCGTGGCCTGGACGCGCAAGATCCCGGCATTGGCAATCACGATCGCCCTGATGCCCTTGCTCACGATCGTGATGAGCCAGACTCGCTCGAACCTCTCGCTCTCCACCGTTTTCCTCGTATACCTCATTGCGATTCTCGTCCTCACCACGTGGGCCGGCGCGCTCGTGGGAGTGTTAGGCGCCATTATCGCTTCGGCACTCGAGAACTACTACTTCGTAAAACCGCTCCATACGTTGGAGGTTGCTCGTCCCGACGACGTGGTGGCGCTCGTCGCGTTTTTGCTCTTCGCGGTGTCGGCGAGCGTGATCGTCAATCGATTTACCCAACATTCTCACGAGGCGGACCGCGCACGCGCGGAAGCTCAGATCCTCGCCGGCGCCGCCGCGAGCGTCGCCGCATCCCACGAAGATCTCCAGCCGCTGCTCGAATCGCTGCGAGCCGTCTTCGCGGCCACGAGCGTTGCGGTCGTGGCGCAACGAGATGGTGAATGGGTGAGCGATCTCGTGAGCGGCGAGGCGACGAGCGATTTCGACAGTGACCCGCACTTCGATATTGACGACGATCATCGTCTCTACGTGAGTGGCGCGACGCTGAATGATCAAGACAATCAACTAATCGGTGCATTTGCCCGCCGAGTCGCTGCCGGTCTGCGCAGCCAGATGCTCGTGCGTGACGCGAATCAGCTCGAAGAGATCGCCGAGGCGGAATCACTTCGACTGGCGTTGTTCCGGACCGCTTCGAAGGAGTTACTCGGTCCTCTCGAAAAGGTGCAGGCCAACATCTCACTACTCACCGGTAGTCACGAGCGACGTTCACTCGACGAACGCAACGCAGTTCTGGGCGGCGTCGAGGTCCAGGTACGTCAACTCACTCGCCTGGTCGTCAACCTCATCGACGCCGGCCGCCTCGAAGCAGGCGAGGTAGCGGTCCATGCCGAGCCCGTGCAACTCGATGTCGTGATGAGGAACGCGATCACCAATGTGGATACTCGGGGTCACACGGTCGAGTCCGACGTACCGAATGATTTGCCGGAATTGATCAGCGATCCGGTCTTGGTGCAACGCGTCATCGCCAACATCGTCAGCAACGCTTGTCGATTCGGACCTCTCGACAAGCCCGTCACCATCAAGGCGAGTGTCGTCGGGGACTTCGTCGAAGTGCTCGTCGTCGACCGTGGCCCGGGCATGCCCGTGGCGCTGCGAGATGCGGTCGTCGCACCCATTCATCGACTGAGCGGCAATCAACTCAACGCGGGACTCAGTCTCACCGTCGCCTCCGGCTTCACGCAGCTCTTGGGCGGGCGCATTCTCTTTGAGGACACTCCGGGAGGCGGACTTACGGTCGCGGTAGAACTTCCGGTGAAAGTACCCTCGTAAGTCTCTTCATCGTCGCGGTGGCGAGGCGCACGGTAACCAGATTCGAGGGCGTGTCGTAGGTTGGACATTAACCTCTCAGCGTGAACGACGTCGCTACGCGGACGAGACACTGGCCACCCACCTCGCAAGCGCGACTCTCCGCTCGCGCGGCCGGGTGCCTGGCCACACCCCTGATCGTGGGGCTGATGAGCGGCCAGCGCGCGTACGGCACGTTGGTGGCAATTGGGGCCCTGTGGGCGGTGAGTCAAGACGGCTTGGATCGCTGGCGCAACCGCGCCCCTCGAATGCTCGGGGTGGCGTTCGCCGGCGGCCCCGGGCTGGTCCTCGGCGCGCTGTTCGTCGATCACGTGCACGCCGCGTGGTCCCTCGTGGTGCTCTACGGGGTCGTCGCGTTCATCGCCGGAGTTATCGAGGCGTCGCTGTGGGCCACGCAAGGCATGTACCTGTTGTTGGGCGCCGTCCTCGGTGGGGGCCTCAGTTTCGCCGGGCGGATCTGGCAGTCGGCGCTGTGTCTCATGGTGGGCGGACTCTTCGTGTACGCCGTCGCCAGTCTCACCGACCGACGAAGTCGACGCGTCGATCAGCGCCAGTGCCTCGAGAACGCACTCCAGGCCCTCGCCCAAGTGCTCGAAGCCATCGGCAGCGAAGAGCTCAATCACGCGCGCAGTCGCGCCGTCGTGATCCTGGACGCGGCCCAAGACGTGGTGGGCGCCAAGAGGTTGCCCAATGATGATGAGGGCATGGCGATTCACCAAGTATTTCTCGTGGTGCTCCAGATTGGAGGACTCATCTCCTACTTGACGAGCAAGGTTGAATCCGTCGACGCCGTGGTGTCTGGAGCCCTGCGCGAAGTCGCCGTGACGGTTCGAGAGCGCACGTGTGTCGACGCGGTCGCACAACTCGACAGTTTTGCGACGACCTTCGCCACGACGCTCGCCTCTCCGTCGCGTCGGCTCATCGCGGAATCGTTTCGCTGCCCCGAGCGCTCGACACTCGTGAGCGAAATTCCCTTTCGTTCAACCATCCACCGGTTGCCAATGATCGATCGACTGCGATTCGCTGTGTTATTCGCCGGTGCGGTCGTCGTCGCTACGATCATCGCGCACGTGTTGGACGGCCCAAGGGGTTACTGGCTGCCGATGACCGTGGCGTTCGTCTTTCGTCCGGACTTGGGACCGGTCATGCGACGGGCGATCGCGCGCGTCGTAGGAACCCTCGCGGGCGTCGGCGTCGCCGCTCTCGTGGCGATCGCAGGAAATCAGCAGATCTCGCTCATCATCCTGTGCTGCGCGATGGCCGCGGCCGTTCCGTGGGCCGCGCAACGAAGCCACGCGCTCACCGTCATGGTCTTCACGCCGATCATCTTCGTCTTCGTGGGCGTCCTCGGTCCGGACCAAAACCTGTTCGGACCTCGGATCGTTGACACCGCGATCGGTGCCGCGATCGTGCTCGCGATCGACTACGTGATGTGGCTGCACGCTCCGTCGCTACGGCCCCGCCAGCAGCTGGATCAGGTCGGCGAGGCCGTGGCGGACTATCAGCGCACGACGTCGACGAGTGATCCCGTCACGCGGCATTCGCTCCGTCGAAACGCCCTGCGTGCCGTCACCGGGGCGCGCAGCGCGATCAAGCTCGCCGGTATCGAACCGCATCTGTTCCACGAGTCGGGCGCCGCGTACCTCGCGCAGTTGAATGCGCTCATCGACGAGATTGACGATCACACGGTCGAACTCTTTGAGAGCTCGTCGCGACCTGAAGGCTGAGAGTGGGGCGAGCCTGTCGATCAGGCCGCGAGTAACGCGCGCACGTGGGCCTTCGTCGAATCGATCACCGGGAAGGACTCCTCTTCGCTCATGAGCATCCCGAATTCGGTGCAACAGAGTCCGACGATGTTCGCGCCGCGCTCGAGACACGACGACGCGACTTCGCGCAGGTAGGCGCGTGAGCCTTTTGTGACGACGCCACGAGTTAACTCCGAGAAGATGATGAACTGCAGCCGTTCGGTCTGTTCTTCGGTCGGTTTGATCGACGAGACGCCCAATTCGCGCAAACGATCCGAATAGAACCCGCCCTCGACGAGGTACTTTGTTCCGAGCAACCCCATGGTGTGGTGACCGCGACCGAGCGACTCCTTGGCAACGGCGTCGCGCACGTCAACCACTGGTATGGCGACGGCGTCTTGCACTCGAGCGAAGTTGACGTGCATCGTGTTGGCGCCGATGCCGAGCACCGTTGCGCCCGCGCGCTCGAGACGTTGTGCCGAGGTGGCCAGGATCTCTCCGGTGGCTTCCCAGTTACCCTCTCGCTGCAGTGGCACGATCGCTCCGAAATCGACCGAGTCGATCAGGAGCTGCGGCTGCAACCACGCGGTGGCACCGACGAACAGTTCGTTGAAAAGGCGATAGTACGAGGCCGTGGACTCCCAGGAGAGACCGCCGATGATCCCAATACGCGTTTCACTCATCGACGACGTCTAGAAGTAGCTGATGAGATCGACGCGTTCCATTATCTCGGGCGTGAGCAGTGGCATCACGTCGAGGGCCGTCATGTTCTCTCGAACCTGCGCGGCGTTCGAGGCGCCCGTGATGACCGTCGACACGTGGGGGTTCATCGCGCACCACGCGAGAGAGAACTGGGTGAGTGAGACGCCCAGTTCATCGGCGATGACCTTGAGGTCGGTGACCTTCTTGTTGCGCCCTTCGTCGGTGAGCATGCCCTTCAGCCACTCATAGCCGGGTAGCGACGCGCGCGAGCCTTCGGGCACGCCGTTCAAGTATTTGCCGGTCAAGAGGCCCGAGGCGAGTGGTGACCACGTCGTGGTGCCGAGTCCGATGTCGTCGTAGAGACGTAGGAATTCCTTATCCACCTTGTCGCGGTGAAGGATGTTGTACTCGGGCTGTTCCATCACCGGCTTGTGCAGGTGGTGGCGATCGGCGATGTCGTAGGCCGCGCGGATCTCATCGGCATTCCACTCCGACGTACCCCAGTAGAGGGCCTTGCCCTGGTTGATCATGTCGCTCATCGCCCAGACCGTCTCTTCGATCGGCGTCGCGGCGTCGGCACGGTGACAAAAGACGAGGTCGACGAAGTCCAGGCCGAAGCGTTCCAGTGATCCGTCGATGGCCTGGGACAGGTATTTGCGGTTCAGGGTGTTGCGCATGTTGGGATCTTGGTGCAGTCCCCAAAAGAGCTTGGTCGAGACGACGTACTCGTGACGCTTCCAGCCCAGTTCGCGAAACGCCTCGCCCATGACGCGCTCGGATTCCCCCGCGGCGTATGCCTCGGCGTTGTCGAAGAAGTTGACGCCGGCTTCTTTGGCCGCGTGCAGACACTCGGCGGCCTGCTTGCCGGTTTCGATCTGGTCGGCGTTGGCGAACGTGACCCAACTGCCGAAGGACAGCAGGCTTACTTTGAGACCGGAACGGCCGAGACGGCGGTATTGCATGTCAGTCATGGTTTCTCCTTGGCATGAGGTAATGCAGGGGACTACTACGAATCGGGATTTTGCGGTACGTCGGGCCATTCGTCAAAGGAGACGGGACCCGGGTCCCTGGGCCGCTTCACCAGCATGACGACGCCGGCGATGCTCGCCGCGACGATCAGAACGAACATGAGTTTGAGAACTGTTTTGAGTGCGCCCATGACCATTGAGGTTAGCGGTGAGTTTCTCTGGACATTTCCGTCCACTGAGGTAGAATGGGGAAGTGAGTACCGGCCAGAACGACCTGCTGCTTCGTTAGGGGTGAGCATCCGCTCGCCCCGACCCCCGCTTTGGCGGGGGTTTTTTGTTTCTCGTTCGACCGCGATGGAGAGGAAACCAGGTGAAGCACAACCAGCAACCCAGCCCTATGGCCTACGCCAAGTACGTCGCGACGGTGCCGGTTGACCTGCCGGACCGCACCTGGCCCGATCGTCGACTGACCAAGGCGCCTCGGTGGTGCAGCGTCGATCTTCGCGACGGCAATCAGGCTCTCATCGATCCGATGGACCTGGAACGCAAGAACGCGATGTTCATCCAACTCCTCGAAATGGGATTCAAGGAGATCGAGGTCGGATTTCCTTCCGCCTCCCAGCCCGATTTCGACTTCGTGCGACACATCATCGACCACGATCTGATACCCGAGGACGTCACGATCCAGGTCCTCACGCAGTGCCGCGAGGACCTCATCCGACGTACCTACGAATCGGTGATCGGGGCGCATCGCGCCATCATCCACTTCTACAACTCGATTTCGACGTTGCAGCGGCGTGTCGTCTTCGGTCTGGATAAGGCCGGTATCCAAAAGATCGCCACGGACGCGGCGGCATTCTGTCGGACGCTCGAGTCGATGTCACCGACCACCGAGTTCTTCTACGAGTACTCGCCTGAGAGTTTCACCGGTACCGAGCTCGACTACGCGCTCGAGGTCTGCAACGCGGTGATCGAGGTCATCGATCCCACGCCGCAGCGCCCGTTGATCCTGAACCTCCCGGCGACCGTCGAAATGTACACGCCCAATCTCTACGCCGACGCCATCGAGTGGTTCCTTCGTCACGTCGATCGCCGCAAAAGTGTGGTGCTCTCGCTGCATCCCCATAACGACCGCGGCACCGGCGTCGCGGCGGCCGAACTCGGTGTCCTCGCCGGCGCTGACCGAGTCGAGGGCACGCTCTTTGGCAACGGCGAGCGCACGGGCAATGTGGACGTCGTGAACCTGGCGCTCAATCTCTTCTCCCAGGGCGTCGACCCTGAACTCGACATCCGTGACATCGACAAGGCCCGTCACGTCGCTGAGTACGCGAATCGTCTACCGGTCCACATGCGTCACCCGTACGTCGGCGAGCTCGTCTATACCGCCTTCTCCGGTTCACACCAGGACGCCATCAAGAAGGGAATGCTCGCGATCGGCGACACCTACGACGTTTGGGCGGTGCCGTACCTGCCCATCGACCCCAAGCACACGGGACGTACCTACGAGGCAATCATCCGCGTGAATTCCCAGTCCGGCAAGGGCGGCGTCGCCTACTTGTTGAGCGCCGAGCACGGCCTGGAGCTGCCGCGCGCGATGCAGGTGGAATTCTCCAAGCAGGTCCAGGAGTTGACCGAGGCGACCGGCACCGAGATCTCGTCGGCCGAGATTTGGGACGTCTTCACGACGACGTACCAGCCCGAAAACCCCACGATCCAACTGCTCTCGAGCGAAGTCTCGGCCGACCAGGCCAGTACCCGTATCTTCGCCCAGTTGGTCGTGAACGGTCATCACGTCACCGTGAAGGGCGAGGGCAACGGTCCGATCGACGCGCTGATGGACGGTCTGCGCACCGAGATGGACGTGAAGTTCAGCGTGCGCGACTACTCCGAGCACGCCCTGACGTCGGGTTCGGCCGCGTCGGCCGTCGCGTACGTCGAAGCCGAAGGCGACGACGGCACCACGTGGTGGGGTGTCGGAATGAGTTCGTCGATCCTTGACGCATCACTCGAAGCCGTCATTTCTGCAGCAAATCGCCGTCGATAGAAAACGTGGCCTCTAAACTCGAGTGATGAATTGGCATTCCATCACGATTTCGATGGGGTGGCTGGCCGTGGTGTGCGGCGTCGTCGGGACCTCGTATCAACTGCGTCGAGTGCGCGCGTTGGGCATCGAGGGGGTCTCGCTCGCGACCTGGGTTCTCTTTGTGTATATGGGCTGTTTCTGGATTACCTACGGCTTTGCGGCCCACTCGGCGCAGGTCGTGCTCGGCAGTGCGTTGCTCTTACCTATCCAACTTTCAATCCTTTTTCGACTGGCGCCTTGGCGCCGGTGGGCCGTACCCGCGAGGGCGCTGGGCTACTTCGTGGTGTGTTGTGTGATGCCGACTCTGCTGTGGGGCTGGGCCGGCGGTGTCTTCGGCACGGGCGTGGCGATGACGATCAACCGCGCGCCGCAACTGATTGAGTTGGTGCGTCACGAGGACGCCACTGGTGTGTCGGCGACCTCGTGGTTCGTCGGCGCCCTCGGTTGCTCGCTCTGGATTCTTTATTACACCGGCGTGCACCTCTGGGCCGCCCTCACGGCGACGGCCTTCGCGGGACTCGCCAACCTCGCCATTGCGCTCCTCGCCACCTGGCGACACACGCAGTCGCATCAGACCATGATCGCGCGCGAGGTTTTCGCTCCGTCGACGTAGTTTCGTCGCCGAGCGTCGTCATTCACGATTCTCCGTAGGATTCGCTCATGTCGGAGAAGGGCTCCGATCCGAGGTCACCGGTGCACATGTCCACGAAACTATTAGACGACGCACTCGCGATTGCGGGTGGGTGGTCGCAGAGACTTGATCTGCGCGAGCTCATCGAGAGGCAGTTACGTGCCTCGAACGCGCTCGACATCGACCTTGACCTCATCGCCATCGGCAAGGCAGCGCGCGAGATGACATTGGCCGCGCACGAAATCCTCGGCGAACGCGTGCGACGTCGTCTCGTCATCGTGGACGAGGGCCCGGTCTTTTCGATGGACTCTGACGTCGAGTTCGTCATTGGGGAACATCCGCTGCCCGGTCTGGGCAGTCTGATGGCCGGTGAACGACTGGTCGATTTCTTGGAGAGTCCAACGAACGCCGAGTCCACGATCTTCCTGATTTCCGGCGGCGCGTCCAGCCTCTGCGCTTCGCCCCAATCGCCCGTGGACTTAGATGACCTCCACGAACTCTTCGCGGCGGTCGTCGAGTCCGGCGCCGACATCACGACCTTGAATCAACTGCGCGCGGCGAGTTCGAGCATTGCGGGTGGCGCGATCCTTCGCAGCATTCGAACGCCGCGCTCTCTGTCGTTGATAATGGTCGACAACGTTGTTTCCGGCGAGCGCTGGGTGGCATCGGGACTCACGTTCGACTACGCGCCCGCGAGCGCTGAAGTGCGACGCCTGCTCCGAGTGATTGGGAGAGGCGACACGCGACTCGCGGCCCGCATTCTCGAGGCGAGCGATCATCGTGGCGATCTCATGATCGAGCCGGTGATGACGACCCATGAGAATCGCGTGATCGCCGAGCCGTCTCGGGTGCTCGCGGCGGTCGGCGACGAAGCCGTGCGACGTGCGTACCGGGTAGTCGAACTGGGCGCCTCGCTGCACGGCGACGTGCAAGAGATTGTCGATCTGATGATGGCTCGTGTGACCGCAGAATCCCTGGTTGACGGTCCTTTCTGTGTTGTCGGTGTGGGGGAAGCGACCGTGCAAGTTCGTGGATCGGGCGTCGGTGGTCGATGCCAGGAGTTCGCGTGGCGCATGGCCGGCGCGTTCGGCGGTTACGAACGTGACGTCGTTGCCGTCGCTCGCGCTACGGATGGGCGAGACTTCGTCAGGGGCATTGCTGGTGGTTGGTCTGAGAACGAGACGGTGCGTCACGCAAGTGATCGCGGCATCGATTGGTCGAGTGTGGTGAAAGAGAGTGACAGTTATTCCGCGCTGAAGGAGTTGGGTCAACTCATTACCGGTGGTCGGACCGGTTGGAACCTGTGCGATGTGTATCTCGCCGTCGTGGGCGAAGCGTGAATTAGGTTCGCAGCACCACGTTCATGGGTTCTTCGCCTCGACGCATTCGATCGATCTGTTGGTGAACGAGTCGCGTGATTCGCGGCAGGGCGGCGGAACTCATTCCCGCAACGTGCGGTGAGATAAGTACGTTCGTCAGAGCAAAGAGCGGGTGTCCATCGGGCAGCGGCTCCGGGTCGGTCACGTCGAGGGCGAGACGGATTCGTCCGCTGCGCGCTTCAGCGAGCAACGCGTCGGCGTCGGCGACGCCACCACGCGAGATGTTCACGAACAGGCTGGAGTCGGGCATCAGTGAGAGAAACTCGGCGTCAACGAGGTGATGCGTGCTCTCATCGAGCAGCACCGCGACGATCACTATGTCGGACATCGGCAAGAGCTCGTGCAATGAGTCCCGGCCGTACACGCGGCCGCGCTCGTCAGTGCGCTCGTGACGAGCGAGACGTAGGACCGTCGTTTCGAAGGGCAGGAGCCGCGACTCGATGGCGCGACCGACCCCGCCGTAACCGACGAGGAGCACCGTGCGATCGGCGAGGCTCGGGTGCCACGAGGGCGCCCACGTGCCGGCCTCGGCCGCGCGCACGAAGTCCGGAATGAAACGCTGCGACGCCAGAATCAATGCCATCGCCATTTCGGCCGTCGACGTCTCGTGCACCGAGGCGGCATTGGCGAACACGATGTTCTTCGGAAGGAATTCGGCGACGCCGTCGTAACCGAGGGAGAGGCATTGCACGAATCCGACGTCGAGACCCTCGAGATTCGCGAGACACTCCCACGACTGCAGGTACGGCGGAATCACGATGTCGATGTGCTGTCGTGGTGCCGGCCCGGACATGTCCCAGTCCACGAGTTCAACGTCACTGGGAATATCGCCCAGGAAGCCGCGTGCCAAGGCGTCGGGAACGCTGATGATGAGCGGAGTACTCACGGGGTTCACTGGAAGAGGCCGGCGTAGGCGTTGAGGGCCGGTTGACCACCCAAATGGGCGAACAGCACGTTGGCATCGGGCGGAATCTCGCGGTCCTGGACCATATGTATCAAACCGGCGAGGGACTTGCCCTCGTAAACCGGGTCGGTGATCATTGCTTCCAGCGAGGCGCCGAGTCGCATCGCCTCGAGCGTGCGCTCGTCGGGGATGCCGTAGGTACCCGCGTGAAAACGGTCGTCGAGGATGATCTCCTCGTCGGGGATCTCTCGTTCGACGCCGATGAGTTTCGCGGTCGCGCGCGCGATGCGCGCGATCTGCTCCCACGTCTCTTTTGGTTTAGCCGACCCGTCGATGCCGATCACGGTAGGCGCATCGTTGCGCTGCGCGAAACCGGCGACCATTCCGGCCTGCGTGCCACCAGTCACCGAGCAGGCGACGACGTAGTCGAAGGTCACGCCGAGTTCGCCCTCTTGTTGCTCGAGCTCTTGCGCCCAGCCGGCGAAGCCGAGGCCGCCGAGGGGGTGGTCCGACGCACCCGCCGGGATGGCGTAGGGCTTCCCGCCGCGGTCTTCGATCTCGAGGATCGCATTTTCCCAGCTCTCTTTGAATCCGATGCCAAAGCCCGCGCGCACGAGACGAACGTCAGCCCCCATCAAGCGGCTGAGCAGGATATTGCCCACGCGGTCGTAGGTCACGTCGGGCCACTCCACCCAACTCTCTTGGATGAGGACGCATTTCATCCCGGTCTTGGCCGCCGCCGCGGCCACCTGACGGGTGTGGTTCGATTGCACGCCGCCGATGGATACGAGCGTGTCACAGCCGCTCGCCAGAGCGTCGGCGACGAGATATTCGAGCTTTCGGGTCTTGTTGCCCCCGAAGGCGAGTGCCGAGTTGACGTCATCACGCTTGGCCCACACGGTCGCGCCTTCGAGGTACTCGGTCAGTCGATCGAGCCGGTGAATCGGCGACGGGCCGAACATGAGCGGGTAACGGGGAAACGATTCCAACGACATGGCACCTCCTTGGTTGATTCGCACTTTTGAAGTTACCGCAACGCCGCTCCTCACTCCTCGGTCGCAGTCGGGTTCGTGTACGTGCTCGCAGCGAGCTCCGTAGTGTCGAAGTTACGGATATCGAATACAGCGACCAAGCGCGCGAATACGTGGCGGCGAATGGTGGAACCCTGTTCTTGCGCGTGCGACACAATCGATGCTGCTCCGGTGGGTTGACCTATCTCGACGCCGCCACGAGGGCGCACCATGACTTCGAACAGTACGAAAAGTTGAACGAGGAGAATCCCGAAGTTCGTCTCCTTCACTTCGGTTCGGTCCTACCGACGAAAGTGAACGTGGAAGTGCGTGGACGACGCCGGCCCGATCTGGTCACGTATTGGGACGGTTTCGCCTACCGACTCTGACGGACATACGTCGACTCATCTCGCTGAGAAACCTCTGCGATATCTGTGCCTGAGGATGTCCACATTTTCACACTTCACGCACTACCGTTGAAAAAACGTTGGACTGCGTCGCACCCAGCGCAGAGCTTTGCCACGGTTCTTCCGAACGAAGACTGTCAGGAGGTCGGGAAATGGTTGACGATACCGAAGAAGATATCCGCCCGAGCCATTTTCGCTACGTGCGCCGCAACGACACTGTGTCCTCGACCGCGACAGTCGCACCCGTGCAACCTCGCGTCGGCGAGGCACCGGAGTTCTCGTCGCGAGTCCAGGATTTCTCTCCCTACGCGTGGACGACGTTCGCCGTCCTCGGCGTCGTGGTCGTCATGTATCTGATCTCACTGCTCGTGCGCAGTCCCAATTCGCACTGGACGTGGCTCGACGGATGGGTCGTGTGCGCCATCGAAGTGGTCGCGTCACTTATCTGCATCGTTCGCGGCCTCGATAAGAATACGGGGCGAGCCGCCCCTTTGGCTCTGGGAGTGGGACTCTTGTCGTGGTCGCTGGGCGACGTCTTCTTGACTATCGAGTCGCTCGGCGCCAAGACGCCCTCGGTGCCGTCGCTCGCGGACGTCTTCTATATCGGGTTCTATCCCTTGGCCTACGTTGCCACAGTGCAGTTACTGCGCACCGCGTTGGGCCGGCTTTCGCGGCCCAACTGGCTCGACGGCGTCGTGGCGGGACTTGGTGCGGCCGCCATTTGCGCGGCCTTCGCGTTCCACGGCATCGTGCACGCCGCTGGTGGCAGTGTGGCAACGGCGGCCACCAACCTGGCGTACCCAATCGGGGACCTCTTGTTGCTTTCGTTGGTCATTGGCGGCACGGTCCTGCTCGCCGGCCGTTCAACATTGCCGTGGTTCTTGCTCGCGGCGGGAATCTCACTCAATGTCATTGGCGACACCGCGAATCTCTTTTCGTCGTCGACGATCTTCGCGTCGAAACTCGGCAGCGATTTCAACGCCGTTGCCTGGCCGGCCTCGATTCTGCTCATGTCAATGTCCGTGTGGCTGAAACCGCGAACACTCGATCCGCTACGAGCTCAACGCGTTGCCGGTGTCGCGCTCCCGAGCGCGGCCGCGATTGGTGGTCTGGGGATTCTTTTGATCGGCTATGTGCACACGGTGACGTGGGTGGCGTTGTGGCTGGCGACCGCGACGCTCTTGGCCGCGGGACTTCGATTGACCCTCTCGGCGCGGGATCTACGCATCTTGACCGAAGAGCGCCACCGACAGGCCCAAACCGATGAACTGACTGGCCTCGGCAACCGTCGCTATCTCTTCCACGTCCTGGAGACCTTCTTCGCGGACTACGCCAATCCATGGACGACGTCGCGCAATTTGGCCTTCCTCTTCATCGACCTCAATCGATTCAAGGAGATCAATGACTCCTTCGGACACCCGGCGGGCGACGAATTACTGCGACAACTCGGTCCGCGGTTGAACCGCGTGGTGCCCGCGAGCGGTTCGGTGTTTCGCCTCGGGGGTGACGAACTCGCGGTGGTGTTGGTTGACGCCGACGAAGCCGCCGCCGAAGCCGCCGCCGAGGAGATCCTGAAAGCGATTTGCGAGCCGTTCATCCTGCAAAAGATGAAGGCTAGCGTGGGCGCCAGTATCGGCATTGCCCTCGCGCCGTCCGACGCCGCCGAAGCGATCGGATTGACGTGGTGTGCCGATACCGCGATGTACCGCGCCAAATTGGGCAAAATCCCTTACGTCTTCTACGACCAGGAGATCGACGGTGGGGAGGAGAAGCTCAATCTGGCCGAAGAGTTACGCATTGCGGTCGACCAAGGAAACTTCGTTCTCCACTATCAACCGCAGTTGAATCTGCACACGGGCGAAATCTTCGCCGTCGAGGCGCTCATTCGCTGGCCCCACGTCACCCTCGGACTGGTTCCACCATTGAAATTCTTGCCATTGGCTGAAGACGCCGGTCTGATGCAAGAACTGACGCACTGGGTGCTCTCCGAGGCGTTGACCCAATGCGCGGCGTGGCGCGATTCCGGTCGCAAATTGATGATGTCGGTCAACATCACGACGACGAACCTCTTAGAAGAGGGGTTCACTGAACTTGTCGCGCAGCTCCTCGGTCAACACAACTTGCCCGGCAGCGCACTCATCATCGAGATCACGGAGACCAGCATCATCACCGACTTCGCTCGCTCCAAGGCGGTGATCGAGTCGTTGAAGCAAATCGGCGTCGTCGTGTCGATCGACGACTTTGGTGCGGGCTTCACGTCGTTGGCGTACCTCAGCTCTCTGGCGGTAGGCGAGTTGAAGCTCGACCGCGAGTTCATCACCGGACTCAGCGGCGACGGCAAGGAGCGCGATCTCGAGTTGGTGCGTGCCACGATCCAATTGGGCCACGATATGGAACTACGCGTGGTGGCCGAGGGGATTGAGGACGTCGCCACTTTGGATCTCTTGAGCGAACTCGGCTGTGACGTCGCCCAGGGCTACTTCATTAGTCGACCTATGCCCGCGAACAAACTGTCCTTTCAACAAGAAAGCTTGCCCGCTCCCGCTGGCGTCACGAACTAAGCGAGTGCGTCGCCATGCATTTCAGCGCCGTCTGTGCGCTGGATGGGCAAAGGGCGTCATCGAGCCGAGTGACGAAGAAGAATGAGCAACGTGAAACTTCTCGCGCCCGTGACTCGACGATTCTTCGAGCGACCTCCCGATGCCGTCGCCCACGACTTGGTCGGATCGTGGCTCGTCCTCCACGACGCAGAACAAGAGCGTCGCGCTCTCATCGTCGAGACCGAGGCCTATGGCGGGAGCGACGACCCGGCGTCGCACGCCTTTCGTGGACCAACCAAGCGCAGTGCCATCATGTTCGGACCGGCGGGGTTCCTCTACGTGTATTTGATCTACGGCATGCATTTGTGCATGAACGTCGTGACCGAGCCCGAAGGAACGGCGACCGCGGTACTGCTACGCGCCGCTGAGCTCATCGTGCCCACGCTCGACGGCGACGAAGAATCGGTGGCACTTCGCGGTCCCGGCAACCTGACCAGAGGCCTCGGTGTTAACGGAACTGACAACGGGCTCGATTGCTGCGGCGGCGAAGGACGACATCTCACGTTCCATCGGACTCGCCGAGACGCGAACGATTTTCCGACGCGACAGTCAACACGCGTCGGGCTCACTCGAGAGGTCGATCGACCATCGAGATATTTTCTCGATGGTCACGGCGCCGTGTCGAAACGGCCCACGACGCCTTCGACGATGAAACGTTCAGGACGAATTCGAAAGTCCCCGAGCTAGCGCAGGGGGCGAACTTCGGCGTAGCGGAAACACGTGGGACTGTGATCGTTGACGAGGCCGGCCGCCTGCATGAGCGAATAGCAGGTGGTGGGGCCGACGAAGCGAAAACCTCGCTTCTTCAGCTCCTTGCTCATGAGCGTCGCCTCAGGAGTCGAGGCCGGAACATTAGGGTCACGAGTCCAATTGCGCTGGAGCGGTGTGTTGTCGACGAAGGACCACAAGAGTTCATTGAGACTCGAGCCGCTCTTTTGAAGACTGAGAACCGCGCCAGCGTTGTTAATGGTTGATTCGATCTTGCCGCGGTGGCGAATGATGTCGACGTTCTCCAGCAGCCGCTCGACGTCGGCGTCGGTAAAGGCCACGACGGACTTCGGGTTGAACTTCTTGAAGGCCCTCACGTAGCCGCGACGGCGCTTCAGTATCGTCAGCCAACTGAGCCCGGCCTGCGCTCCTTCGAGGGTGAGCAGTTCGAAGAGTTTCGCGTCGTCGTGCAGTGGCACGCCCCACTCTTCGTCGTGGTAGGTACGCATCTCTTCACCTTCGGCCCACGAACATCGCATGGGAGAACCGTACCAAGTGGCAAGAGGTATTGGACCTCGCTCGCGAACATCGTCCACGCGTTAACTGACGCGACGCGACCATTTCTTGTCACGGGTATAGAGAGTCGGAAACTGCTGTCGTCGGACGCGGTAGAGCTCGGCGACGTCCCCATTGGGCGTGAACGTGCGGCCACGAGGACGAAGTCCCGCGACGTCATCGAGGCGATGTCGTCCGAGGTTGATCGCCGCCAACAGTGCGGCACCGCGAAGTTGCGCGACCATCGGATCGGGAACCTGTTCGACGGCGCGGTTGACGGAATCCGCGTAAATCTGGCACCATTCGCTGGACTGCGCACCACCGCCGAGAAGTCGCAGTGGCGTCAGTTCTCGCCCGGCGAACTTTTCGACGTAGCCCAGCAACCACGCGCTGTTCGCGGCCACGCCCTCGAGCACCGCGCGAATGAGATCGGCCGTCGACGTGGTGAGCGCGAGGTTCGTGAAGCCGCCGCGCAGGTGCATGTTGCCAATGGGCGATCGCTCTCCGGCGAGCCACGGCGTGAAGAGCACGCCGTTCGCGCCCGGTGACGACTTCGACGCGAGCGCCGTCATCTCGTCATAGCGCATCGGTGTCCCCGTGCCCGCGAGGAGAGAGCGTAGCCACTCGAGGGACTTGGCACCCGTCTCTTGATTGTCGATGATCAGATACGAATCGTTCGTGAGTCCCGGAATCGCCGCGATCGAGTGGATGGCGTCAGTCTTCTTCTTGGGCACCGGGCAACTAATCCACGAAGTAGTGGAAAGTGCGACGTGGGTGTCGTAAAGGCCGGTGCCGCCTGATCCGATCGCCGCGGCGTGAAGGTCCGGTATGCCCGTAATCACGATGGTGTCAGTCGCGAGTCCGAGACTTTCGGCGACGTCACGCGTGACCGTACCCACGACGCTGCCAATTGGTTGTAATGGCGGGAGAAGTCGTCGGTCGAGGCCGACAATTTTGAGGAGCTGCTCGTCGTAGTCGTATCGCGTGAGCGCGCGATTGTCCGTTAGCCAGCTCGCCAGTCGCGACGCGTGTGTCGCTGACGCCACGCCGGTGAATCGCATCGTGAGATAGTCAACCGGCTCCATCATCCAGCGCGTCGTGCTCATGATGTCGGGTTCGCGGTTGATCAGATACAGGATCTGCCCGATCGGGTCGGCGCCCGAGGGCGACGGCCCGCCACCTGACTTTCGCACGAAGGGCAGGATCTTTCGCGGGCTGTAGCCCTCGACGAGTCCACCGATGGCCCGGCGCGAGAATTCGCGTCCGCGCGTGTCGAGCCACATCGAACAAGGACCAGTCGGAACGCCGTTCGCGTCGACCGGCACCGTCGACGCGTATTGACCGGTGACGGCGACGGCCTTCACGCGATTCTTCGTGACGTCCGCTCTGCCCATAAGACGTCGTGTCGTGTCGCAAATGAGTGTCCACCACAGATGGGGATCCTGCGTCGCGCCGCCGTCACTCGTGTACGTCGTCTGAACCGCGTAGAGTTCGTGGTCAAGAACTTCGCCGTCGAGGCTGACGAGTCCGATTTTCGGTCCGCCCGTTCCCAGGTCGATACTGAGACACAGTTCGTCGCTCATGCAGGAGGAATTGAGGCCTGTTGATCCATCATGTCGGCCATGACGGCCCGGATGAATTCGTCGGCCTCGGCGCTCATGCCGCCGGCGACGCCGCCGTAGATGGCGCCGGACTTGGCCGGTTCGTCGCGGTGGGCTTGGGCGTAGGCGACGGCGTCGGCGAGGTCACTGGTCCATCGCTCCACCACGCCCGGCTGGGTCTGGGGACGAGTGACCGCCATATGAATGGCGTTGGGGTACTGCTGGCCGTTCATTCGCCATCCCCGCGTGCGCAAGAAATCGTTGACGAGATAGATGTCGAATTCGCCCGACGTGAACGAGAATAGAAAGCTTGGCGTACCCATGATTCGTAGCGACGGGTGACTACGAATCGCGTCCTGCATCGCCGCTGACGTCTCGAAGATCGCCTTCGCGTAGCGCAGGTAGCCCGCTCGACCGAGGCTGATCATCGCGGCCCACGTGGCGGCCAAGAGTCCGCCGGAACGTGAGCCGTCCATCCCCGGCGAGCAGTACTTCCCGCCGGACCAGTCGGTCAAGTAGAAGTACTGCGAGTTACGAAGCGACTGGTCGGCGAAGGCGAGCACACTCGTGCCCTTCAACGCATACCCGTACTTATGGGTGTCCGCCGAAATAGTCGTGACGCCGGGCACGGTGAAATCGAACGCCGGAATGTCGAAGCCCAGCTCGCGACCAAACGGCAGGAGGAACCCGCCAAGGCACCCGTCGACGTGGAGTCCGATCCCGTGCTCGAGTGCCAGCGCACCGAGTTCGGTGATGGGATCGACCGTGCCGTAGCCGTAGTTCGGCGCCGAACCAACGAGCGCCACGGTACTGCCGTCGATGTTCGCGCGCACCCACTGGAGGTCGACCTGGAGCGTCACCGGGTCGACCGGCGCGATCTTCATGTCCACGCCCAAGAGATGACCGGCCTTGGCGAAGGCCGGGTGCGCGGTCTCGGGTTTGATCATGTTCGCGCGCGCCACGCTCGGATTCGCTTCGCGGTAGGCGAGTACGGCGTGGGCGATTGACCCTGAGCCGCCCGAGGTCACGAGACCGCCCGGATTCATTACCTCTAATGATCGCGCGCCGAGCATGTCGAGCGTCATGGCGATGATCTCGGCCTCGAATTTGGTGGCGCTCGGACACATGTCGCGCTGGAGCGTGTTCACGTACGAGAAGTTCGAGAACGCCGCATTCAAGAAGTCGTAATGGTCGTGATCGCCGCAGTACATCGTGCCCGAGCACTGTCCGTCTTCCCACACGACGTTCTCGCGTAGGGCCATGTCGTTCATCATGGCGAGGATTTCCTCGCGCGGAGTTCCCTCATCGGGCATCGTGCGATGAACTTCGTACTCGTCGAGGTAAGGGAATCGACTCACGGCGTCTCCTGTCGGTAGGTTCAAAAAAGGGTAGACCGAAACGCGGTGATGGAGGATATGCGCACCTAGCGCACGTGGCCCGCGTCGTCGAAGATCGCTTTGAGGCTCGGCGCCTCTTCGGTCGATTCGAAGGCGGCGATGGCCCCTTCGCGCAGCAGGGTGAGACTGATGTCGTCCCAGCCGTTGAGCAGGCGCTCGCGGGTCATCGGATCGATCTCGAAGGGGCGTTGGAATCCGGCCTCGGGAACCTCTACGCGTTGTTGATCGACGTCGACCACGACGAGTCGCGTCGGATCAGCATTGATGAGCGCCATCAACTCCTCGACGTCGGCGACCGTGAGCACCACGATGACGAGACCTTGTTTCGAGGAGTTGTTGACGAAGATGTCGCCGAAGGACGGCGCGATAATCGCCTCGAATCCGTAGTCCATCAGCGCCCAGACCGCGTGCTCGCGTGACGAACCGATGCCGAAGCGCGGGCCGGCAATCAAGACGCTCGCGCCGACGAAGTCTGGACGATTGAGAATAAAACCGGGGTCGTCACGCCACTCACTGAAAAGTCCCCGGCCGAATCCGGTGCGCTCAACTCGCTTCAACCAGTCCGAGGGAATGATCTGGTCCGTGTCGACGTCGGATCGCTCGAGCGGGACGGCACGTCCTTCGACGACGCGAACGGGTTTCACGACAACTCGTCCGGTGACGCGAATCGACCCATGACCGCGCTCGCCGCCGCGACCGCCGGAGAGACGAGGTGCGTGCGACCCCCGCGGCCCTGGCGACCTTCGAAGTTTCGATTCGACGTCGACGCACAACGCATTCCGGCGCCGAGTTGGTCCGGATTCATTCCCAGACACATCGAACAGCCCGGTTCGCGCCACTCGAAGCCGGCGTCGAGAAAGATCTGGTCGAGCCCCTCGGCCTCGGCCTGTCGTTTGACGCGGTGCGAGCCCGGTACGACCAGTGCGCGAACGCCGTCAGCGACCTGGCGGCCGCGGGCGAGCGAGGAGGCCGCGCGCAGGTCCTCGATCCGTGAATTCGTGCACGAACCGATGAACACGACGTCGATCGGTATCGAGCGAACGGGCGTGCCCGGGGTGAGCCCCATGTACGCGAGTGAACGTTCCGTCGTCGCTTTCTCGTCGGGATCGTCCATTTCGTCGGGTGACGGAATGACGCCATCGAGGGAGACGACCTGCGCCGGGTTCGTGCCCCACGTGATCGAAGGAACAATGTCCTCGGCGCGCAGCACGATTTCGCTCTCGAACGCGGCGTCCTCGTCACTGACGAACGTCCGCCAGCGTTCGGCCGCGGTGTCGAATTCGTCGCCCTTCGGGACGCTCGGTCGCGAGCGCAAATACTCAATCGTCGTCTCGTCCACGGCCACGAGTCCGGCACGGGCGCCCGCTTCGATGCTCATGTTGCAGACCGTCATCCGACCTTCCATCGAGAGGTCGCGAATCGCGTCACCCCGATACTCGATGACGTGGCCCGCGCCGCCACCGGTGCCGAGCGTCGAAACGATGGCGAGCGCGATGTCCTTGGCCGAGACGCCCGGTCGCACGCTACCCTCGAGCGTGACGGCCATCGACTTGGCCTTTTGTTGGGGGAGCGTTTGGGTCGCGAGCACGTGCTCGACTTCGCTGGTGCCGATGCCGAAGGCCAGCGCGCCGAAGGCGCCGTGGGTCGACGTGTGCGAATCACCGCAGACGATCGTCATGCCCGGCTGGGTCACGCCGAGTTCCGGGCCGATCACGTGGACGATCCCCTGATTCTCGTGTCCCCGTGGGAAGACGGTGATGCCGAACTCCTCACAGTTCTCCTCGAGCGCCTCGAGCTGGCGTCGCGACACCGGATCGCTCACCGGCGTCGAGATCGGATCGGTCGGCACGTTGTGGTCGGCCGTGGCCAAGGTGCGTTCGGGTCGACGCACGCCTCGACCGTTCAGTCGAAGGCTCTCAAAGGCCTGGGGACTCGTTACTTCGTGGACGAGGTGCAAGTCGATATAGAGCAACGTCTGCTCACCGGGCGACTCGATGACGTGGTCGTCCCAGATCTTCTCGAAGAGAGTCCGGCCGGTAGGCACTTAACGAATTCCCACGATCTTGAGGCGCAGGACGCCTGACGGCGCCTCGTATTCGACCTCATCGCCCACCGCGTGACCGAGTAGGGAGCTGCCCAGCGGGGACGTGGGAGATGCCACGAGCACTCCGTCGGGCTTTTCTTCGATCGATCCGATGAAGAACTCCTGGCGGTCACTGTCGTCGTCACCCTCGTAGACGATCTGGACGATGGTCGCGTGTTCGACCGTGTGGGAGTGCTTGTCGCGCTCGACGATTTCGTGATTGCGGATCACGTTGTCGATCTGGCGGATGCGTGATTCCATCTTGCCCTGGGCGTCCTTGGCGGCGTGGTAGTCCCCGTTCTCCGACAGGTCCCCGAGGAGTCGAGCGGACTCGATGACCCGGGCGATCTCGGTGCGACCCACGGTCGTGAGTTCGTCGTACTCGGCCTGAAGCTTGTCGAGTGTCTCTTGGGTGATGCGGTGGATTTCGCCGGCCATGGCCTTCTCTTCTAGTGGAGCGATGCCAATTGTACTGTCCGGACCTGCGGCGACCCTCGCGCCGGTTTGCTACGGATACGGGCGGGCGAGCAAAATGGACCAAAGAAAAGGAGACGGCCCGTGAGCAACGAACGCACCCACCGCGTGGCGGTGATCGGTGGCGACGGCATCGGGCCCGAGGTCACGGCCGCCGCGCTCGACGTCGTACGCGCCGCTGGCGTCACCCTCACCACGACGTCCTATGAACTGGGCGCCACTCGGTACCTGAACGACGGCTTCGTCCTCGATGACGCCACGTTGGAAGAACTCCGGGGCTACGACGCCATCATGCTGGGCGCGGTCGGACCGGCAATTGGCGACACCCGGATTCCCGGGGGAGTACTCGAGCGCGGGTTGCTGCTTCGAATGCGCTTCGGGCTCGACCTCTACATCAACTACCGACCGTTTCGCGGGGTGGCCGGTTCGCTCGCGTCAGGTTGTGAGTTCGCCATCGTGCGCGAGAACACTGAGGGGCCCTACGCCGGTGAGGGCGGGATCCTTCGACGCGGAACACCGCACGAAGTCGCGACCCAGGGATCGGTCAACACGCGTTTTGGTGTCGAGCGTTGCGTGCGCTACGCCTTCGAGCGGGCTGCGATACTCGACTCACCGCGATTGACGCTCGTGCACAAGACCAACGTGCTCACCTTCGCGGGCGATCTCTGGTCGCGCGTCGTGAGCGAGGTCGGCGTAGAGTTCCCCGGCGTCGCGGTCGACTACAACCACGTCGATGCCGCGTGCATCTATCTCGTCGAGAGCCCGCAGCGCTACGGCGTCATCGTGACCGACAATCTGTTCGGCGACATCCTCTCGGACTTAGCCGGTGCGGTCACCGGCGGTATCGGATTCGCCGCGAGCGCGAATTTGAACCCCGCGCGCACCGGCGCCTCGCTGTTCGAGCCCGTCCACGGCGCGGCGCACGACATCGTGGGCACCGGGAAGGCCAATCCCTTGGCCGCGGTGTCCTCGGCCGTTCTCATGCTCGAGCACCTCGATGAAACGGCGGCCGCACAACGCATCGCTCAAGCGGTGGCAGACTTTGATGGTGACGTTGCCGTGCTGGGTACCGACGGTGTCACAAAAAATCTCATCGGAAGGTTGTAAATGGCTTTAACCCCCACGAAGAAGATCTGGATGGACGGAACGCTGGTCGACTGGGAGAACGCGACCACGCACGTACTCAGTCACACGCTCCACTACGGCATGGGCGCCTTCGAAGGAATTCGCGCCTACAAGACGCCCCAGGGCGTCGCGATCTTTCGACTTCGCGAGCACATGGAACGACTGCTTCGCAGCTGCAAGATCTTGATGATCGATGTCCCCTATACGCTCGATCAACTGTGCGACGCCACGGTCGAAACCGTACGCGTGAACGAGATGAACGACGGTTGCTACATTCGACCGCTCGTCTACCTCGGCTACGGAGAGATGGGCGTGAACCCGATGGGTGCCCCGACCAACGTCGTCATCGGTGTCTGGCCCTGGGGCGCGTACCTCGGTGCCGACAGCCTCGAAAAGGGCGTTCGGATGAAGATCTCGTCCTGGGCCCGCCATCACCCGAACTCAATGCCGACGGCGTCGAAGACCGTCGGCAGCTACGTGAATTCGTGCCTGGCCAAACTCGAAGCGGTGAAGGCCGGCTACGACGAGGCGATCATGCTCGGCACCGACGGCCTCGTCAGTGAATGCACTGGCGAGAACCTGTTCATCGTGCGCGACGGACTGATCATCAGCCCGCCACCGTCCGAAGCCGGAGCACTGCGCGGGATCACCCAGTCGAGCATCGTGAAGATCGCGAACGACCTCGGTCACCCCGTGAGCTTCGAGGCGATGCGACGCGACGATCTCTACCTCGCCGACGAGGCCTTTCTCACCGGTACCGCCGCCGAAGTCGTGCCGATCGACTCGGTCGATGACCGCGTCGTGGGCGCCGGAAAACCCGGGCCGATCACGATGGAGATCCAGTCGACGTACTTCCAGGCGGTGCGCGGGGCGCGACCGGCCTACGAGAGTTGGCTGACCAAGGTCTAAAGCACCTCGCGGTAGTGTCGTGACGTGACCCAACCAACGTTTTCCCCAGTTTCTGCGACCGGACAGGTTCGCCCCACGATGGAGACGGGCACGTCAGAGTTCTCTCGAACCCCGAAGGCCGGGCTCTTGCGCAAGGTGCCCGCCGCCGGTCAGGTCGGTCGTGGCACTCAGGCGCCGGGTGAGGGATTCGCGTTGACGATCGCGGAACGTGAGTGCGCGAAGCTGAAGTTTGATCACGAGCACGACCGCCGCGACGTGATCCTCGGTGTGGGTCTCGTTGCCGCCAAGCGGGCCAGTCTCATCGGTCGCGGCCCGCAGCTGGGTGACGTCAAGGTCGCCATGAACCTCTTCGGACTGCGCGACGCGCCGTCGATCGACTCCCAGTTGAGCGAACCCTTTCGTGGTCTGGCGCACAGTTACGTCCTTCAACGTCGCCTGGTCGACGCCGTCGATGGTGACGAGCTTGTCACGATGAGTACCCCAACTTCTCTTTAGTTCTCAGCTCACAAAGGAGTGACATGAGTTTCGTCCTCACCGAAGAACAAAGGGCTTTTCGTGACGTGATGCGAAGTTTCGTCGACGAACAGGTCGCGCCCTACGCCGCCGAGCACGACCGCGATCAGACCTATCCCCAAGAGAGTTTCGACGCCTGCGTGAAGATGGACCTGCCCGCGATGCAGATCCCCGCCGCCTACGGCGGTGTCGGGGCGGACATGGTGACCCAGGCGATCATGGTCGAGCAGTTGGCCCGGGGCTGTGCCTCGACGTCGGTCACGATCTTGATCTCCAAACTGGCGATGCTGCCGATCATGAACTTCGCCTCCGAAGAGATCAAGCAGGGCTACTTACCGCGCATTGCGTCGGGTGAGTTCCAGGGGAGCTATTGCCTCTCGGAAGCCGACGCCGGATCCGACGTGGCCTCCATGCGCTGTCGCGCCGTGCGCGATGGCGACGACTACGTCTTGAACGGCTCGAAGTATTGGATCACCAACGCGGGAGTCTCAGATACCTACACCGTGTTCGCGACGACCGATCCGTCTGCGCGCACCCACGGCATTACGTGTTTCCTCGTCGAAAAGGGTCCCGGCGTCGAGTTTCCCAAGCACGAAGACAAGATGGGACTTCGAGCCTCGCCGACGGGCGAGGTCGTCTTCAACGACGTCCGGGTCCCGGCGTCACATCGGATCGGCAACGAGGGTGAAGGGTTCCTCATGGCGATGCATACGTTGGACCGCTCTCGTCCGACGATTGGCGCCCAAGCAGTCGGCATCGCCCAAGCGGCGATTGACTTCGCCGCCCACTACATGAAGGGCCGCAAGGCCTTTGGTCGACCGATTGCTGACCTGCAGGGACTGCGATTCATGTTGGCCGATATGGCGATTCGGACCGAAGCAGCGCGCGCGTTGGTCTACCAGGCCTGCGCCACCATCGACGCCGGCGATCCCGACGGCAACCTCTCGTACCTGGGAGCGGCCGCGAAGTCCTTCGCTTCCGATACCGCGATGAGCGTCACCACTGACGCCGTGCAACTCCTCGGTGGCTACGGCTTCACGAAGGAGTTCCCGGTCGAGCGTTTTATGCGCGATGCGAAGATCACGCAAATCTATGAAGGCACGAACCAGATCCAGCGCGTCGTCATCGCCAAGCACCTACTGAAGTAGTACCTCCTGGGAGTATTCCGATCGGCAACTGCCGAGGATTTACATATCGTCCCCACTTTGTCCGTATATCGCGAGCGTTGGGCGATTTGTGAATCGAGCCGGGCCAGACAATTTTCCGACGAGATATCAGCGCAGGGGAATCCCTTTAATTTTGAATTCCTTCTTCAAGTCAGGTATCGGCGCTTTTAACAGCCAACGGCGTAGTTGATGGCTGAGCAGACTTTGCGCATGACGTCATCGTCAACGCGGCCAAGTGGGCCAGTGAGGGAGCTTTGAAGAACTGTGTGAAGGCTGTCGCAATTGATGACCGATGGATGGTCGATCCCTGCTTCGTCGCACTCGAAATCGACTTCGGCCGCGAGGCCTCTTACCGACGAGGAGATCTCGGCGACGGTTGCGAGAGTTCGCACGTCAATCACCTCTGAACGCGTCAGCAATAAAACTGGACGGTGATTCTTACCTACCTCGGCTAACCATATTTCGCCACGCCTCACGATTGAACCCACACTTCAGCTTCGGTCCAGAAGGAATCAACATTCTCGGGGTTTTTCACGTATGCCTCCCGGTCTGATCGTTCTAACGCGGAACGGACAGCGTCGGTGACCCCTTGGCGTGCCGCGGCTGAGATGTTCACACCGAGCTTGCGAGCGCGCTCGGCGAGATCCTCGTCCATGGTGAATGTTGTCCTTACAGATACCATACCTTTATGCTATCTGATTGTGATAGTAATGAGCGCTGTCATAATTCGGCTCAAGCGTGACGTTTCGATTTGACGGGACGGCCTTAATACACTTGACGGTATAACGGTTCACGTAGTAACATACTAGAAATGAAAGCAAATCTAGGCGGACTCGGACATTACGCCGGTCCGGCGACGCTGATTCTGTCAAGCCTCGCTGACGGGCCCAAGCACGGTTACGCGCTGATGCAGGACATCGATGCCTTTTCGGGTGTGCAGCTTCAACCGGGCACGCTCTACGGGGCTATCCAACGACTCGAACAACAGGGCCTCATAGAGTCATTGGCCGAAGAAGGTCGTCGAAGGCCCTACCGGATGACCGCTCACGGAGCTGTTGTCCTGCAGGATCACCTCAAGGCTCAAACGCAAGTCTCGGAAGTCGGCCTGCACCGACTATCAATTGGCTGGACGGTCGCGTGAATTCCACCGATGAGGGGTCGAACATTGGGAAACACTTCGGAATCGACGAAGACGGGACTGTTCTAAATCCGCGAATTATGGCTCGCGTGGCTCGGTTGCTTCACTGGTATCCACGAGAATGGCGCGAGCGCTACGGCGAAGAGTTCGAAGCCGTGCTCTCCAGTTCCTTGAGTGACGGCAAGGGAGGTTTCCGACTGTCATTCAACGTGGCCCGCGAGGGAACAGTGGCCAGGTTGGAAAGCATGGGCTTGGTTGGAAACTCCGCTCCGCCGCTGGAACGTGCTCGCGCCTCAGTTATGACGATCTACCTTTCAATGCTCGGTTTTTTAACCAGCGCCGCCGTACTTGCGTTCTACGACAAGGGTTGGCAGAGGGCTCCGGCTCTCGAATCAATGAATAAGGCCGGTCAAATCTTTGGGCATTCCAAGGCAGTTCATGTTTTTGACCGGTTGGTAACGTCCGTCACCTACCGAAGATTGGAGCTGGCAGCTGATCGTTCCCACAACGGAAACTCAGCGGCGTGGAGGGTGTTCGAGAAACATCAAACGCGAGCGTTCAATACACTTCACAATTCACCCGCGGGACAGGCGTTCCAACATGCGGAGCACAATCTGCATTTTGTTTCGGGTGCACCCGTAGTTCTCAACGATGTCGGCCATGGTGCCACGATCGTTGCAATCACTCTGTTGGTGGGCGCACTCACCTTCGTAGTCGCGTCCGCAACCCGACTTCGGTGGCGAGTCGACCGAAAGCAACTTCTGGTTCCGCTTAGTCTCTTGAGCGTATCCGCAACTGTCTTCGTCATCGGCATTATCGCGTACCAAGCGTTTCAGAACATTCCACTCGGTCAGCCAGGTAGCGAGTGGATGACGGTGAAGTGGATGCTTGCTGGGAACTTCCGCTTTTGGCCGGTAGTTATTTTCCCATCGTGCGTTATGGCGTCGGTCGTGTTGGCCGCCGTCGGAGGTGTGATACTACTGCGTCGAGTTGACTTCCCACCCCGAATGTTTCGTCTGCAAGGTGCCCTCGCCGTCGTATCTGCCGGAATTCTTTGCGTAGTATTGATTTCCACACTTTCGTGGGTGACGGTATTGAGCGAGCAGGCTCCTGACTTTTTGACGTCAAGGGACGGAGGTGTCTTCGGCACTTCGTTCCTGCCCGTGTTTCTCGTTGCGATGGTTGTCATGATCGGAACTTCCTGGCTAGTCGTCACATGGTCTGCTCGGTGTTTGCGTAGCATTCGTACCGATTGAGGACGGCAGGTATTCCATCACTCTGACGCTCGGTACGTGCTTGCGTGAGGGTTCACGTCGGGCCTCCGACACGCGTCATTTGTATATCTTTGCGAATGGGACGGGCCCTCACCCCAACAACACGGTGTTTGTCAGCGCTACGCCGGAGGAAAACCAATGTCGTAGTCCAGAACGCTTCGCCCCACGCCCGAGTCGAAGCACACGTCGCGGAGTCGGCGAACGACGAAGTGGGTCGTGGCGATGGGCTTGGCGTAGCCACCCACAAGGAAACCGGTGGATGTCATCGGGTCACAGCCCGTGAACGGCGACCCGACGGGCTTGACGACCACGAAGAGGGCTTCGAGCTTCTGATGATGGGCAACGACCGGACGTCCGGTGTTATCGGCACCGGTCGGTATTGATAAATCGTGCAAGGTAATGGCGGCGGCGTTAGCCGCATCGCCCACCGCTCGGACCTCGGGTGCACCCATAAGGAGGTGACAGGTGGCGCCCCGGTTGTAGAAGTACACCGGGACCTCCTCGTACGCGGATGCTTGATGAAGGCCCGTCGAGGTCTTGACGGTGTAGGTCGCGTTGGTCGCGGTGGCACCGGCCGTCACCGCGATGTTGGAGGCGAGACAGGCCGGGTGTGAGGGTGTAGCAGCTTGGGCAACGACAATTGGTGACACCGTGCCCACTGCGATTGCCAGAGGCGACAGAACGACCACCGCAAGCGTGGCCCTGCTTCAGCGAACACGCTTCTTCTGACAGCTCATTGTCCCTCCTGCCCCAGTATGACCCAACGGTGAGTTTGATTCTTGGGACGGGGTCGTCCGGCGGAGACTCCTTGTTAGATGAGCCTCCAATGCAAGGTGGCATTAACGTGCCGTCGGGCCCTCGGTCGAAATCTCGCGTACCAATGTTCTCCATTTAATTGCTCACAATTACTAGAGCGAAACTTGTGCGCCCGTGTGCGCCAAAAGCAACTTCTGATTCGGGGAGTAATTGCGAGCAATTTCAAGACGCGTCTCCCCGCTTTCGCTGGGCGGTACGTGAGTGATTAATGTTTGAGTGCCTAACAACTCTCCAGCCATGTAACCCGCTTCGCGCGCATCAAGGTGAAACTCTGATCCACCGTCATCGCGCCGCTCTAGGGTGCACTCCACTATGGCCAGATCTGGGCGGATGAAACTCAATGGAATTGACCACGTTGGTCCGGTGTCGGCGCAGTAAGTAACACGACAACCACTGATTGAAACGCACACGGCGAGTGTTGGCATCGGGTGAGTCGTCAATGAGAATTCTGCTTCTATGTTGGGCAGTTCTAGTCGATTATTTTCACTGGCGAATATCAAGGCGCGCTCGTGATGCAGATTCTGAACCTGCCCGATGGATGCCACTGTCTCTTCGGAGGTGATAATTCTGGGCCGATCACGCCATACCGCTGCCGAATCCATAAATAGCTCGACATCCGCTGCGTGGTCACCGTGCGCGTGGCTCACAAAAATGGCGTCGAGTTGAGTGTCGGGGGAGAGCTTCAAATATGAATCGAAGGATCCAAAACCGCAGTCGAGCAAGAGCGCCGCTGAGTCAGACTCAATTAGATAGCTCGAGCAAGGAAGTTGCAGGACTTCGTCGTACTTTGATCCAGCGCATCCGATCACTGTCATCCTGGCCGCAGAACCCAATTTAGTGGCCATAGGTCAAATTACTCGGAGCGCGCTTCGTTCAGTAACTGCGATTTAAGCAGTCCTTAATTCAGGGTTGCACTCCAGTCGCGTCGGGCCAGCGGCCTAACAAACTTGGAGAAGTCTTGCTTCACCGATGTCGAATACTTCGCAGAATCAGATTCCTATGCGCTATGACGCCGGAAGTGTTCTTACCATCGCAATGAAGAGACCAGCGATACCAACATAGAAAGTGCCAACCGCGACACAAAAGAATCCGATGTAGCCGCCGATAAGAACTCCCACGAAGATGAGGACCACTCCGGGCATGGCGCTGATGATGGCCTGTATCGAAATGCCGCCTGGCCGAGGACTTTTCGGTGCCCGATTGCCCAGAATTCGTCTTATGTACAGCGCGAGTGCGCCAACCAGGAAAGGATTCATGAGAACGCCCGCACCCAATGACGCTCGGCCGAACGCGAACAGCGTGGCCGCGACCACCGCCGTGACAATGGAGAACCAGAGCATGTATCGTTTTATTGCTCGCGCCACTGTCCTTCCAACGAGTGCATCGCTCATGACGGGCATTTTAGGACGGTCACTTACCACATATTGAAGTCAATCGGATTCGTGAATCCAACTCGATCGTCACGCCTCAGATAGTGGCTTCATTATGCGCCAGTGGAAGGTTGCAGACTTGTCACGTCGGGCCTCCGATACGGTCGAACTTCGTCCCGGACTCCGATCACCTGGCGTCAGCGTTAAGAAATGAGTTTTGCTGCTGAGTCGGTCTTCGATGTTGCAAACATGGCTGTGAACAGACTGAAGGTGTTGGACGAAGGTCTTCCCGAATTGTCGACACCGCTCACTTCAAGTTCAGTTGTACTTCTCGCTTACTGGAAGAGTTCGCACTCGGGGGCGGTTCTCTTTCTTCGTCATTCGAAAAACGAAAATGGGACCATGGTGCCCGCGGTCACTCGGGGCGTCTTTCGTCGTGAGGGAGAGAATTGGGAGCCTCTGAATCACTGGTCAGGAGCGGGATGGTCCGATGATCCGGTCACAAATCCAGATTTGGTTGCCGAGCACGGTGGCCGCGCAATTTCCGAAAGTGGTGGTTCATTCACCGTTCAGCCGAACTCAGCGGCGACGGCCCTCAGGGCATCATCGCCATTTCAGTCCAGTCTCACTGGCAAGTCTTCATGATGTATACTTACATCATGTTGAGAACGCAGATTTCACTTACGGCTGAGGAACGCCGATTCCTCGGCGCCGAAGCCGCGCGAACTGGCAGGTCCATTTCCGCTCTCATTCGTGATGCCGTAGAGAGGTCCTACGGTTCGTCGCGTTCAAGCGTCGACGATCTCGATCTCATGCGTCAATCGTTCGGCTCGTGGACGAGTCGGGAAGATGACGGGACGACCATGGTTGAACGACTGCGTTCGGGCTCACGTCTCACTCATCGCGGGTAATGACAGTTCTGGTCGACACGTCGGTAATTATTGACTACCTGCGACGTGATCGGAAAGCCGGGGAAGTTCTCGAGGACCAGCGTGCACTGGCGCCATTGCACGCGAGCGAGATTACCCGTCTGGAAGTGCTCGCGGGAATGAGGCCGCATGAAGAAGGCGGAACGCGATCTCTTTTGTCAATCTTCATCTGGCATCCAGTCGACACATTGATTGCCGAACGCGCAGGTGAATTGGGCCGAAGATGGTTGGCGAGCCACGGCGTAATTGACAGCGCCGACCTAACAATCGCGGCGACCGCGATGGTCACCGGATGCGAACTTCTCACTTGCAACGTCAAGCATTTTCCGATGTTTGCGGGACTGAAGAAGCCCTATTGAGATCAGTCACCAATGAGTCAACTCTCTCGTTGCTTCGAGTCGATGCATTCAATGCGCGTTCAGCGACGGACACCACCATTCTCGACCTTCCCCAGGTCTCGCAGGAATCGAAGTGAGTTTTCCGCAATTTTCAAAGTGGCGACAGTCGACAACGCATTCATTACATTCGAAACGAGTTTGACCGCGATAGCGTGGACTATGCCTTCTCGTCATCGGACCCAAATTGTCCGTCCGTCGCTCTTTCAATCTAGGACGTTCAACGTCACCACTTCGGCCCGGGTCTCATCAGTTGCGAGTGCGCCAATCCGTCCCCGGCGCGTCCAGGGAGACCGTTAATTATGACTCCGACGACGGGCAACGCTGCCGAGATGTCGCGACGAGGTCTGTTGAGGATCAGCGAGTCAACGATCCTTGGAGTCGTCGACGGGCTGGACCTTCGGGGCCACGCCAAGATCAGTGCGGTCGTGGGCATACCGCTTCGAAATCTCCAGCAACGCCGCGACGTCACAGCCTTTGCGGTGACCGCCCCGATCGCCGCCGTGGCCGCTTTGCTCGAGGTACTGGCGATGGCGCCATTGGAGAAGGTGATCGCTGTACTCGGCGAGCACGCGGACACTCCAAACTTCGAACAGCTCAGCGACGCAATCGACACCGTCAGTCGTGACGGGGCATCGATTGACGACGTCGTCGCGGTACTCACCTTCGCCATCGCCGAAGAGTTCCCCGCGGCGCCGCACTGTCGGCGACTCCTCGAAGGACGCGCCGACCTCACGTTGCCGGAACTACCCGACGTGGTGGTCGCGTCATCACTGGTTGCGCCGAAAGAAACCGACCCCGAAGTCAAGGAGCAGCGACGTCGCCGTCGTGAAGAAGAGAAGAATCGCAAACGGGGACCGACGTCCCAGCGACCCCCTCGTCCGACCAAGACCAAACCGACTCCGAAAGTGCGCTCGACGTCGAATGCGCCTCGGAGCGTCTCGGACGAGCCCGGCGAACGTCGCCGTCCAATGATGTTTACGCCGGCGGAACTCGATCGTTTCGATCCGGAGCATGCGGTGGTGGGCACGGTCGTCATCGTCGAAGTGCCGTTCGACGCGACCGATCCCATCGCTCCCGAACAGAAGTCCAAGGAACGGCCCGCCCTCGTGGTGGCCGCGAGCGCTGAAGGTCTGCTCGTGCGACCCATCTATTCCAGTGGTGCGCCCACGCGCACTCTCTTGCAATCGTGGCGTCGGCTCGGTCTCGATCACGTCAGTTACGTCGATGACGCCCGCGTCGCTCTAAGCATCGCTCCTAGCGAGACACTGGAGCGCGTGGGTCGCCTAACGGATCTCGAGTGGAACGCCCAACTCTGATCTGGTGCACGAGGAGCACGGCGCCCGAGAGCGCCAGGACAATGCCCGCAATCTGAACGCCGAGGGAACCGCTGTGGGAATTTTGGCCGAGGAGTAGGCGCTCGTCGGTCGAACGCACGACGCCCCAGACGATCATCGCGATTCCCGTGATGACACCGACGCGCCGACGCGGGTGCAGATGTTCGATCGCGAGCAGCGCCAACCACAGGATCATGTCCTCGGCCCCTTGGATGAGTGGCACGGGAACACGTTTGCCGACTTGACTCGCGTAGTGGATGCCAAACCACTGGTGCGTGAGGTGGCCGCCTCCGTTCACCATGAACTGTGGACCGAGGACGCGACCAAGAGCCCACCCCGCGATCAGCGCCGGCACGAGCGCGTCAGTGAATCTGGCGAGCGAACTTGCGGGCCACCATCGGCGCTGCATGTAGAGGCCGACGGGCAGGGCGAGCGCGATGCCCCCAAAGCTCGCGAGTCCGCCTTGCCACACGGCGATCCAGCGAGCGGGGTGATGCGAGTAGTAGCCCCAATTGGTCGCGATGTTGGCGAGACGCGCCCCGAGTAAACCAGCCACGATGAGGGACAACGCGAATTTGCCGAAGGGCGCGACGTCGAATGCAGCCTGGGAGAGTCGCCGGCGCGCGTAGAGATAGCAGCCGTAGGCCGCAATCGCGAGACCAAAGCCGTAGGTATGAAAGACGAGGGGGCCGAGGTGGAACGAAGTGGGAACGCCCGACACCGCTAGGCCCGCGGGCGACCAAGACCAAAGAATCCGTAGCCGAGACGAACCGGGACGATGTGCACCTGCGTGCCGGTCATCTCGGCTTCAATCATCTTGTCGCCACCGACGTACATTGCCACGTGCTCGTCGCCGTCGTACCCGTAGAAGAGGAGGTCGCCGGGCTCGATGTCGACGAGCGGTACGCGCTGGGTGTCTTCGTACTGCGCCCCGGAGTAATGCGGGAAGTCGATTCCCGCGGCTTCGTAGGCGAGCATGATGAGTCCCGAGCAGTCAACGCCGGAATGACTCGCGCCACCCCAGGCGTACCAGGTGCCGATGTAGCCCATCGCCGCGTTGATCGCGATGTTCGCGCGCGAGTCCGGTGGGGGATTGGTGACGCCGTCGGCGAGGGACTGTGAGTTGAACGACGACACGACCTTGGCCGACGCGGCGGCCTGAGCCTGGGCGATGAAGGTGGCGATGTTGCCCTTCACCTGGGCCAGCGCGTGATTGAGCGACGCCTGGTACTCGTTCGCTGAATGGAACGACTTCGCCGCGGCTCGAGTGAGGCTGGCCGCCCGGCCCACTTCACCGGCCAGAATGCTGCGCTCCTGGGTCAATTCAATCTTGTAGTTCTTCAGATTCGAGAGGGTCGCGGCGACGTTGCCCTGGGCTAACTCGTTGTACACGTTGGTCGCGCCGATCTTCGAGGCGCTGTTGGAGAAGAGTGGATTGTTGCTCGCCGCCGCCCCGTTGGTCACGTAGGCGAAGACGGCTTCGGCGCGCAGTTGCGCATCGCCCTTGGCGACGTTCTTCTTGATCACCTTGACGTCAGCCTTGGTGTTCGTGATCTCGTTCGCGATCTTGTCCAGCTTGATCTTGGCCAGGTCGTACTTCTGTCCGAGGAAGTCCACGTGCGCGCTGATCCGATTGATCTGCTTGAGGAGTTGGTTCGCCCTCGCGCGGTCCGTGCTCAAGGTCGAGGCTGAGGCGAGATGCGAAGAGGAGGTCACAGTGCCTAGACACACTGTGACCACAGCCAAAATGGAAAAAATCCATCGGAAGCGCCTGAGTTCCCTTGCTGGCCGTAGCGTCGGAGGCGCCATGCGCACGACGTCAGTCACGCGATAAGGCTACCGGTTGCGGCCATTCCCGTGCAGGCGCGATTTTGTAAGAAGTTCTCTACGACCTGATCAACGCCGGTGAATCGCCGCGACATTCGCGGTAATTCTGACGTTTGATCGGACAGTTTGCGCCCCGAGAATAGGCTCGGCGCATGTCGAATCGTTCACGCGCGTTACCGCGTCGCTCATGTCTCTCGACGCCGGGCTCGTCCGAGCGCTTCCTCGCCAAGGCGCCGACGGCGACGACCGACTTCTCATTCCTCGACCTCGAGGACTCGGTCGCCCCGAACGAGAAGGTCGCCGCACGCGCCAAGGTCGCCCAGGCGATCCGCACCCTCGACTGGGACGATCGAGTGCTGTGCGTGCGGGTGAACGCGTGGGATACGCCCTGGACCTACGGCGACGTGATTGACGTCGTCTCGAACGCGGGGCCGCGTCTGGACGAAGTCATGCTCCCCAAGGTCCAACGGGCCTCGGATGTTGTCGCGCTCGATCTGCTTCTCACCCAGGTGGAGCGAAACGCGGGACTGGAGCCGGGCCACATCGGCATCGAGGCCCAGATCGAAACGGCTCAGGGTTTGATCAACGTGGAAGAGATCTGCGCGTCGTCACTCCGGTTGGAGTCAATCGTGTTCGGTCCGGCGGACTTCGCCGCCTCGATCGGCATGCCCGTGACGACGATCGACGAGACGATTCATCACGCCCCGTCGAATCCATTCAGCTACGTCTTCGCCAAGATCTTGATGGCCGGACGGGCCAACGACCTCCACGTGATCGACGGACCGTTCCTCAAGGTTCGTGACCTCGAGGCGTTGCGCTATGCGGCACAGATCTCGGCCTCCTACGGATTCGACGGCAAGTGGGCGCTCACGCCCGATCAGGCGATCGTGCTCAACGAGGTCTACTCACCGAGCCAAGAACTGTTCGACAAGTCCTTCGACATACTCGACGCCTACCGCGTCGCCACGGAGAAGGACCACACCGGCGCCGTGATGTTCGGCGACGAAATGATCGACGAGGCCTCGGCCAAAATCGCGAACTCGTTCGTCGCTCGCGGAGCGCGATCAGGGATGAAGCGCACCGCGCAATAAAAGATTGTTAATAGGATACGTTCCTATTAAAGTGAGGTCATGGCCACCGCCTTCGCGCCCGGCTCGACCCGACGCAGTCGAGTTCGCGCCTCGTTCTCGCCCAGTGAATGGCGTCGCCTCTACGGCATGTTTGGCTTCATCGCGTTCCTTCATGTCGTCGGCTGGACGTTGCTCATCCTCGCGTCGACGCACCACTACGGCGTGGGTACCAAAGGCGTGCTCGGCGTCGGCACCGGGGTCCTCGCGTACTCACTCGGTATGCGCCACGCCTTCGACGCCGATCACATCGCCGCGATCGACAACACCACGAGAAAGTTCATGGCCGAGGGGAAGCGTCCGATGTCCGTCGGTTTCTTCTTCTCACTCGGCCACTCGACGATCGTTGTCTGCCTGACGGTTTTATTGGGACTCGGGGCCCGGGCGCTGGGTTCTCAGGTGCGCAACAACCATTCACCACTGCACCACTACGGCACGCTCGTCGGCACCGTGGTGTCGGGCAGCTTTCTCTACCTGATCGCGACCTTGAACCTAATCATTCTCTGGGGCATCGTCAAACTGTTCATTCAGATGCGCCAGGGCCGCTTTGATGACTCGGAACTGGAGAAGCACCTCAACTCACGCGGGTTCATGATGCGATTCTTTGGACCACTCGCTCGCTCGATTGATGAACCATGGAAGATGTACCCGCTGGGCGTGCTCTTCGGTCTCGGTTTCGACACCGCCACCGAGGTCGCGTTCCTCGTGCTCACGGGCACGGTCGTCGCGGGCGGACTGCCGTTCTGGGCGGTGCTGAGTCTGCCGATTCTCTTCGCGGCGGGCATGAGTCTGCTCGACACGATCGACGGCTCGTTCATGAACTTCGCCTACGGCTGGGCCTTCTCCAAGCCGGTGCGCAAGGTCTATTACAACATTGCGATCACCGGGCTGAGCGTGTTCGTCGCGTTCTACATCGGAACGCTCGAACTTTTGCAGGTCCTGCAGAGCCAGCTGAAACTACACGGTGGCATTTGGAATTACGCGGCCGGATTCTCCATCAACGGGGCCGGCTTCGTCATCGTCGGCATCTTCGTCGCGACGTGGACGTTCGCGCTGCTCTATTGGAAGTACGGCCGTGTCGAAGAGCGCTGGGAGCTCGCTGCACTCAGGGCCCAACAGGCTCGCGGCGAGAAGCTCGACCTGCACTCGGCCGGCATCACGCTCGGTCAGGTCCATAAGCCCTTCACCATCGACGGCGAGTAGCGCTACTGCACGCCTTCGAGCAGTCGACGGGCGATCACTTTCAGGCAGAGCGTCTCGTCGGCGCCCTCGAAGATCGACAATACTCGCGCGTCAACGAAGTAGCGACTGACCGGAAACTCCTCGGCGTAGCCCATCCCACCATGAATTTGCATGGCCTCACGGGTCACCCACTCCGCGGCCCGACAGACGTAGGCCTTGGCCATTGACGCCTCCAGCGCGCCGTCGCCGCGTCCCATCTGTCGCGCGACCTCGAGGGCGAACTGGCGTGAACACTGGATGATCGCGGCCATCGTGCCCAACTTCACTCGGGTCAGTTCGTAGTCCAGAATTGGCTCACCGAACACGACACGATTGCGCGCGTAGTCGAGTGCCGCCTCGTAGGCGGCCTGCATCACGCCAATGGCCCGTGCGGCGGTCTGGATTCGGCCGTTCTCGAAACCGGACATCTGGAAGTAGAAGCCACGTCCGAGCCCTTCCTCGCCACCGACGAGGTCGCGCTCGGGCACGAACCAGTGGTCGAAGCTGAGTTCGTAGGAGTGCATGCCGCGATAGCCGATCGTGTCGATCGGACGTCCTTCGAGACGGCCTTGGCCGTGACTCGGACCCACGTGCGCACCTTGGGTCAGCACGAAGCCTTCGCTCTCGGCCTGGGGCTTTTCGACCAGGAAGAGGGACAGTCCGCGGTGCGTGGCGCTGCGGTCGACGTCGGTTCGCGCGAGCAGCATCAGGACGTCGGCGCGCGCCGCGAACGTGCACCACGTCTTCGTGCCATTGATGAGCCACCCGCCGTCGGTTTTCGTCGCGTTCGTCGTGACGCCGGCGACGTCGCTGCCGAAGTCCGGTTCGGTCACCGCCACCGCGGCGAGGATTTCACCCGACGCGAGTCGGGGCAGCCAACGTTCTTTTTGCTCTTGCGTGCCGCCGTTGACCAGGGCGCGCGTCAGGATCTCCGGACGCGTGATCAACGAGCCCCCGACGCCGAGCGCGCCCCACGAGAGTTCTTCGGTCGCCACGACCATCCCGAGGTACTCCGACTCGCCGCCGGATGCGAACCCGCCGAACTCTTCGGGCACCGAGAGGCCGAATCCGCCCAGTTCGGCCAGACCCGAGATCACGGAATCGGGAATGTCGGCGTTGGCTCGGTGCACGTGTTCGGCGTGTGGGCGCACCTGCTCGAGGGCGAATCGGTGAAAGGTGTCGGCCACCATCTCGAAGTCCTCGCCCAGGTGACGCGCTCCGGGGCTTTCGGCGAGGCCCGCGACGAACTGCGGATCGCGGTAGGTGCGCACGTACGCGGCGAAGGGCCGGTACCAATCGTCCTCGACCGCCCAGAGATCTTCTCGCCCGAGAATCCGCGTCGCGAAGTCACTCAGGGCGATCGCGAGGAACGCGGCGACCAGATTCGACTCGACCTCGCCCTGGGCGGCGTAGGCGAGCGACGCGCGCGCCGTGGCGAGAGCACTCGCGGCGTGCGCGACGTCGTAGGCGAGGCTCTGGTGGGCGTCGACGCCACCGCCGTGCTTCAGCGAGATCAGTGCGCCGTCAATCACTGACTGCGCGCGCTCCACGAGTTCTGCGGCGTTGATGAGATCGAGCGGGGGAGCGGTCACTCCAAAAATTTACCGGGTGCGAGCAAGCGGTCCCTGCGACCTAGGCTCGTAAGCGTGAATGTGACCATGCTCCTCGCCGACTCGGCCCAGGTGGCCGACGGAAAGCTCTACATCCTAGGAGGCGGTTGGTCGGTCACTGGACCGGATCCGACGCCCTCGGCCGTCGCCATCAAGGTCATGGTCGATTGGCACGAATTCAATTCCAGCCATCACTGGGAACTGTTTCTCGAAGACGCCGACGGCCAGCCGGTGCGCTTCGATACGCCCGAGGGCCCCCAGCCAATTGAAGTGCGCGGTGATTTCTCGGCCGTCGCGCCCGAGGGCGTGCCGGTCGGCACGCCGGTTGACGTGCCGATCGCGGTCAACTTCGGGCCGATTCCCCTCCAGGAGGGCTCTCGATTTACCTGGCGCATGGTGATCGACGGTGACTCGTTGCCCGGCGCCACCGTCGCCTTCACGACGCGCCCGTCACTACCAATCGTCGTCGAAGAGTAAGTCGAAGTGATCGTGGTGTGCGAGAGAACGGACCCGTGAGTTCATTTGAACGTCCCTTCGGGCGCTACTTCGAAGAGTTCGAGGTCGGTGACGTCTACAAACACTGGCCCGGCAAGACGATCACCGAGGCCGACGACCATCTCTTTTGCATGATCACGATGAACCATCATCCGTTGCACACCAACGCCTGGTTCGCCGAACACGAGACCGTGCACCACCGCAACGTCGTCGTCGGCAACCTCGTCTATTCCCTGGTCCTGGGAATGAGCGTCCCCGACGTCTCGGGCTCGGCGATCGCGAATCTCGAAGTCGAGACATTGGTCCATCGAAACCCGACGTTTCACGGCGACACGATCTACGCCGAGACGCGCGTGCTCGAGAAGATCCCTTCGACGTCGAAGAACGACCGTGGCATCGTCATCGTCGAGACGAAGGGCTTCAATCAAGACGGCCTCGAGGTCTGCTACTTCCGACGCAAGGTGATGGTCTGGAAGCGAGAGTTCGCTCCGGAGCGGCAACGTCCGTACAGTGGCGACGTCTGGTCGTAACGACCACGCGGCGTTTCGACGAGTGCTGCGTCGAAACGCGACGCTGCTCGCTCGCGAACTGCCCTGGATAGCGCACGCCGATCCTTGGGCGGTGCTGGTGAGCGAGGTCATGCTCCAACAGACGCAAACGTCGCGGGTCATTGTTCCGTGGACGAAGTTCGTCGACGCCTTCCCGACGCCGACCTCGTGCGCCCGCGCGCCACTGTCCGAGGTACTGCGTCTCTGGAGTGGGCTTGGCTACCACCGTCGGGCCAAGGCCCTGCACGACGCGGCGATAATGATTCGCGACGAGTTCGACGGTGCGGTGCCCCGTGCCGTGGTGGACCTGCGACGACTTCCCGGGGTCGGTGAGTACACGGCCAACGCCGTCGCTTCGTTCGCCTTCGGTCAAAGCGTCGCCGTCGTCGACACCAACGTCGGTCGCGTTCTCGCGCGCGCCGTGGCGAATCGGACCCTGAGCGTCGGCGACGCGCGAAGCACCGCGGACGAGCTCCTGCCACGGATCAATGCGGCGTCGTTCAACCAGGCCATGTTGGACCTCGGGGCGCAGTACTGCACGTCGACGCCGCGCTGTCAGTCGTGTCCCGTCGCTCGCGTCTGTCTATGGAACGTAGAGGGCGGCCCGGACCCGGCGCCGCGAAGCGCGGGCGTGTCGCGGCCACAGACGAGATTCCAGGGATCGGATCGGCAAGCTCGGGGGCGCGTATTAGCGGCACTTCGGGAGCGGCCTTGCTCGATGCAACACCTCGTGTCGTGTGTCGACGACAGTGACCCACAACGTGGCGCGACGCTGGTCGCCGGATTGATTGCCGACGGTCTCATCGAAATACACGGTCAACACGTGCGCCTCTGCGGCGACTAGCAAGGTGCACAACGTGCTCGGGCTCACTCCACCCTCGATAATCTCGACTTCGTGAGTTCTATCGACGTCGCACGATTCAAAGAGGTCCTCGGACATTTCATCACGGGAGTCGCCGTCGTGAGCGCCGCCACGCCCGAGGGTCCGGTTGGATTTACCTGTCAGACCTTCGGCGCTCTCTCGCTCGAACCGTCACTCATTTCGTTCTCGGCGGTGTCGGCCAGCAATTCGTGGCCGCGGGCTCGTGACGTTGGTGTGGTGGGTGTCAACATTCTCTCCTCCGAGCAAGAGGCAATCGCCCGGGTCTTCGGCAAGCCGGGCAACGACAAGTTCGCCGGCGTCGGCTGGTCGCCCGGTCCGAATGGAGCGCCCTTGATCGAGGGGGCGCTGGCTCATCTGGAAGGTCGAATCGAGTTCGTCACGATACAGGGTGACCACGACATCGTCGTAGTGGTGGCGGAGTACGTCGTCAGTCACCACGGTGCACCGCTCGCCTTCTACCGCGGCGGCTTTGGAGAATTTCACTGAGCCGAGAGTTCAGTACGCTTCGTTGCGTGATGGCATTCGTCAGTCCCGTCGGTGTTCGAACGAGGCGCTGATGGCCCTGGCCCTCAAAATCGTCGTCATCGTGGTCGTCATTGGGGTCGTCGGGGTCGCCGCCCTGCGGATTCGCAAACTCCGGCGAGACGAGATTCGAGAACTCTCACGTCCGGTCGAGCGCCGCCTCATGTCACCGCCGCCGTCACCGTACGCGCCGTCGAAGGGATTTCGACTGCTCGACGGGACGCTGGACGCGACCCGCCGCCCCGAGCCCCTGAGGCCCCGGCTCGAAACCGATCGCGAGTACGTGTTCAGCGAAACGCAAATGACGGGTGACGGAGAAATAATCCCGGCGCATCTTCGTCACAACGAGCAGTGGGCCCTGTCGAAGTCCGCGCGACGCCCGGCGTCGTACACGGGAATGCGCGTCGGCGTCATTGCGTTGATCGTCGTGGTGATCTTCGGTGGCATCGGTCTCTACCTCCAGCATCGTCCGTCGAAGAATGTCCCCACTGCGACCACGACCACGACCACGAGGTCACATTCGACGACGACGAGCGCGCTGGCGCTGCCGTCGTCGTTCGTCGCGACGTCCACAAGTGGTGAGACCTCGACCTATCGAGTGCCGCTCAAGCGATACGAAGTCGTCGTGCACGGCGCGCTCGGAGCGACCTGGGCCGTCTACAAAATGGGTCCGCAGAGCACCTTGGAATGGCAGGGCACGGTCAAGCAGGGCCTCGACGAGTCGCTGCAAATGATCGGCGATTCCCAGATCACGATTGGCGCACCCAAGAGCGCGAGCGTCACGGTCGAAGGAAAAACAGTGGTCTTCCCGTCACCGTTGCCGACGACATTGGTGCTGTCCTTTGTCTCGTCATAGCGCGGCAATTTCCTTCAACGTCCACGCGAGGACCTGCGCCTCGTCGCGCCACGCGTCGTAGCGGCCCGACGGACCACCGTGGCCCGCGCCCATCTCGGTCTTCAAGTAAGCAACGTTCTCAGGATTCGCATCCCGGATCTTCAGCACCCACTTGGTCGGCTCCCAAAAGCCGACGCGCGGGTCATTGAGTCCCCCGGAGGCGAAGAGATGCGGGTACACGCGCGGCGCCCCGTCAGCATTCGTCGCGACGACGTTGTCGTAGGGGGAGTAACTCTTCATCGTGCGATAGGCCGTCGGGCTCGCGTCGGGATTGCCCCACTCTTCCCACTCACCAACGGTGAGCGGGAGCGACGCGTCGAGCATCGTGGTGAGGGCATCGACGAAGGGCACGTCGGCCACCACACAGCGAAAGAGCTCGGGAGCCAGGTTCATAACGGCCCCCATGAGAAGGCCGCCGGCCGAACCACCGCGAATCGCCAGTTGCGCGCTCGTCGTCCAACCACGCTGAACGAGTTCTCGCGCCACCGCGACGAAGTCGCTGAAGGTCGTGGGTTTCTGGGCGAGTTTCCCCGATTCGTACCAAGAGCGGCCCATCTCGCCCCCACCTCTGACGTGGGCGATCGCGAAGATGACACCGCGTTCGAGCAACGAAAGGCGCAGCGATGAGAACGCCGGATCGATCGAGATCTCGTAACTGCCGTAGCCGTAGAGCACGAAGGGGGAGGGCGCCACTGCGCGGAGGTCGCCGTCGGTGCCCACTTCCACGAGGTCGGCGCGCGCCACGACCGAGACTGGTACGCGTATTCCGTCACTCGCCGTCACCCACAGTCGTCCCGTCGTGAACTGCTCGGCGTCGTAACCGCCGAGGACGATCTGCTGCTTGCGAACAATCATCTCCCCGGTCGCGATGACGATGTCGCCGACCAAGCGGGGCGTGACGAGTGAGGTGACCGACACGCGCAACTGCGCCGTCTCGAAGTTGGGATTCGCCGAGAGCGACACGGTGCTCGGACTGGCCGGGCCCTCAACCAGGTGTGAGCGTTCGAGGAGGTCATCGCCGAAGGGATTCGCGCCGCTCAAGATTGACACGAGTAGAACGGCCGCGCCGCCGTCGTGGCGTTCGCTGATGGCGAGGAATGATTTAAACGCGTCGACGCCGTCGAGTCGAGATCCCGGTCGCTCGGGGATCACCTCGCGCCATTCGCCGCCGTCGACTTCGCGCACCAACAGCCGGAAGTCCCTGGCCCCTTCGTTGGTGACCTTCAGCCACCACGCGACGCCTTGATCGTCGACGAAGTGTTCGACGCCGTACTCGATGCCGTGGCGACGGACCTCGAGCAGTGTCAAGTCGCCGGTTGGATCGTGGGCGTCGAGATAGTGCACCTCGGTCGTCATCGAGGAACCGAGGTGCACGTAGATGACGGCGTCGTCGCGACTGCGCCCGACGGCCAGATTGAACTGCGCGTCGTCCTCTTGAAAGATCAGAACGTCCGTAGCGGTGTCGGTCCCGAGTTCGTGGCGCCAGAGCTGGAACGGTCGCATGGCGTCATCGACGCGCGTGTAAAAGAAGTGTCGACTGTCCATCGCCCACGCGAAGCCGTAGTGGACGTCGTCGAGTTCATCGTCGACCGAAGACTGTCCGGCGAGCGGACGCACCGTGACGTGGTGGAGTTCGTCGCCGTCGAAGTCCGTCCCCACGCAGACCCAGTCGTCGTCGGGGCTTACGGAGAGAACGCCGACCGAGAAGTAGTCGCTGTCACCGGCTTCTGCGTTTTCGTCGAGAATCACCTGCTCGCCGGCGAGGGTCGTCAGCGCGTCGATCTCGGGCGGCGTGAGATCATCGCCGACGGCCGCCACGCGACAGCTGAGCGGATAGTTGAGTCCCTCACGCGTTCGCTCGAAATACCACCACGCCCCTTTGCGAACCGGCACGGAGATGTCGGTCTCTTCGATGCGACTCTTGATCTCTTCGAACAGTTCGTCCTCGAGCGGCTTGAGTTCGGCGAAGTTCTGGCTGAGGAATTCGTTCTCGGCGCGCAGGTGCGCGAGCACGGTCTCGTCATCGCGGTCCATCAACCAGTAGTAAGGGTCGTCTCGGACGTCGCCGTGGCGCGTAATCGAAAAGGGGCGCTGCGGGACGGTGGGGGGAGTAGGCACCGCTCTACTTTGCCTTAATTTGTTGACATGTCCCGATTCTGAGTTAGTACTATGGACGTAGGGATTATCCCAAGGGAGCGCCATGTCAGTCGACAATCTGGATTTCAGCAGGTACCAACTGGGCTGGTCCGACGATCAGATTCCGGTCTTCAAGCCGAAGAAAGGCATCAACGAAGCGATAGTTCGTGAGATGTCGGGCATCAAGAACGAAGAAAAGTGGATGCTCGACTTCCGACTCAACGCACTCAAGAAATTCGAGAAAAAGCCGATGGTGCCGTGGTTCGCCGAGCGCATGCCGGACCTCGATTTCAACGACATTTACTACTACATCAAGCCCACCGAGAATCAAGTCGATCGGTGGGAGGACCTTCCCGACGACATCAAGAACACCTACGAACGCTTGGGCATCCCCGAGGCCGAGCGCAAGTACCTAGCGGGCGTCACCGCGCAGTACGAGTCCGAAGTGGTCTTCCACCGCAACCGCGAGGACCTCGAGCGACTCGGCGTCCTGTTTTGTGACATGGACACCGCCGTGCGCGAATATCCCGAACTGGTTCGCAAGTATTTCGGCACGTTGATTCCTCCGAACGACAACAAATTCGCCGCGCTGAATTCCGCGGTGTGGAGCGGCGGCTCGTTCGTCTACGTGCCGCCCGGCGTCACCGTCGACCAGCCGCTGCAGGCGTACTTTCGCATCAACACCGAGAACATGGGTCAGTTCGAGCGCACGCTCATCATCGCCGACGAGGGTTCACAAGTCCACTACGTGGAGGGCTGTTCGGCGCCGGTCTACTCGACCGACTCATTGCACTCCGCCGTCGTCGAGCTCGTCGCGTTGCCCGGTGCGCGCATCACCTACACGACGATCCAGAACTGGTCGAACAACGTCTACAACCTCGTGACCAAGCGCGCTCGCGCCGAAGCCGAGGCGCACGTCGAGTGGATCGACGGGAACATCGGTTCGCGACTCACGATGAAGTACCCGTCGGTCTACCTGATGGGCCCCAAGGCCTCGGGCGAAGTCCTCTCCGTCGCGTACGCGGGACCGGGTCAGGTCCAAGACGCCGGCGCCAAGATGATCCACTGCGCACCGGAGACCACCTCGACGATCATCTCGAAGTCGATTTCGAAAGACGGGGGACAGACGACCTACCGCGGACTCGTGAAGGTCGAAGAGGGTGCGACCGGAGCCAAGAGTTTCGTTCGCTGCGACGCGTTGATCTTGGACGAGCAGTCAGTCTCGGAGACCAAGCCCTACATGGAAGTCGGCGAGCAAGACGCGTCGATCGGTCACGAGGCCACGGTGTCGAAGATCGGCGACGACCAGTTGTTCTATCTCATGAGTCGCGGCCTCACGGAGAGCCAGGCCATGGGCATGATCGTGAACGGTTTCATCGAACCAGTGACGCGCACGCTGCCGATGGAGTACGCCGTCGAGTGGTCGCGGTTGATCGAGCTGCAAATGGAAGGCTCGATCGGCTAACGGGGCGCTCGCCACATCGTGTAATACGGAGGTGCGCCTTCGACCGGGGCCAAGGTCTCGATGAGTTCATAGCCGAAGCGTTGGTAGTAGGCGACGTTATCCCGACGTGGCGTCTCGAGGTGGCTGCCGACCCCTTCGACGTCGACCTGGGCGAGGGCGTGTTCGAGCAGCATCGTGCCGACACCGCTCCTCTGCGCCGGCGGATCGGTGCACAGCACCATCAGGTACCACTGCGGGTCCTTGCGATGCGCACGCACCTGCGCCGCCATGTACCGATTGCCCGTAATGATTGACCGGGGCCGTCGATAGAAGGCCCGCAGCAATGACGGCACTTGACCCAGCTGCACTTTGAGGGGCAATGGGTAGCCGCCGGTCGTCAACCACGCCGCGACGCCCAGCGCGTCGCCGGCGTCGTTGCGCACGGTGACGATCCGACCGTGTTCGCCCATGTTGGTGTAGACGGCGCGGAAAAAGAACGGGAGTCGTGATCGTCGCATCGCGTCGTCGGGGAGCAGATACGAGATGAACGGATCGTCGAAGAAGGCGCGACTGGACAACTCGACGACGGCGGAAAAATCCGTCCCGACCAGCGGTCTTTCATCGATGCGGCGTTGTGGCATTCGCAATTCTTACCAAATTTGCCGTCTCGACGTGGAAGAATAGGGGAATGGGAATGCGCGAAGAGTGCAAGCACTTTCAGAGCCGGACCTACAAGTCCGGGGAGGTCGCGCGCTTCTGCGTGCTCGGCAACGCCCCCGATCAGCCCTGGTCCTGTCCGGAGAACTGTGTCACCTACGAACGTCGACTGGCTGACGTCGGCTGGTCCCACGGCTCGCTCGTCGACCGCCCGGTCGAGAAGGCGCCGGAAACGAGTGCCAGCGTGGATGAGCGTCGAGAGATCCTCAACATGGCCAGTGAGATTGTCAACAACGTCGCGCCCGAAATGTACGAAGAGCGGCGTAAGGACCTCGACGAAATGGAGCGCAAGCAGCGCGGCTGGAAGTTCTGGAAGCGTTAATCACCGTTGAAGACCGGTGGCCGTTTCTCCATGTAGGCCATCATTGCCTCGCGCAGGTCGTTGCTCTGTAAGTACATCGTGGACCAACGAGCGACGAATTCGAGACCCTCGTCGACGCTGCGTCCTTCGTTCGCCGCGAGCACCGCCTTCGTGCCCTGCACGGCGAGCGGTGAGTTCTGAGCAATCTCGAGCGCGAGGGCCCGCGCACCGGCCAACAGCTCATCACTATTTGCGTACACCGCGCTCACGAGGCCGATGGCGAGCGCGCGCGCCGCGTCGATGTTCTTGCCGGTGAATGCCAACTCAGCCAAATGTCCGGCGTTGATGATCTTGGGAAGTCGTTGCAACGAACCCAAGTCCGCGACGATGGCGACTTTTGTCTCGCGTACCGAGAACGTGGTGTCATTCGCGCATAGTCGCACGTCGCAGGCGCTGACCAGATCCACGCCGCCGCCGATGCAGTAACCGTGAATCGCGGCGATCACCGGCACCGCGAGATTGGCGATTGAGGTCACCGACGCCTGCATCGAGCGCACGGCCTGATAGGCCTGCGCGTTCGACGCGGCCCTGGACGACGATGACGCACCGGACACCAAACCGCCGCCAAACTCCTTCAAATCAAGCCCGACACTGAAGTGCGGTCCCTTCGCCGCGATGATCAGTACTCGCACGTCGCGCTCATTCGCGAGCGCCGCCGCGGCGAGGGGAAGGTCGCGCCACAAAGCACTGCCCATGGCGTTGCGGGCCTCTTCGCGGTCCAGCCACAACGTGGCGACGTGACCGTCGACTTCGAGGGTCAATACATCGGACGAAAACTCCACGCGTGCTCCTTGAACGAATCGATCTCAGCCTAGGACTGGATACGAAGGAGAACGAGGTGAGCCCAGTACACTGCCTTCGTCCCGATATCTATGAAAATCTTCGCTGATTCAGCCTCCGCGTTCATTGCCGAGCGACCCGACGCGGCCCCTCGCCAACTGGCCTGGGCGGCCTTCGAAGAGGCGGGTCTGCCAACCACCAGCGACGAAGTCTGGCGCTACGCCCCCCTAAAGGACTTCGACCTCGACCGATTCAGGGTCGTTTCAGAGCCCACAACGCGCACCGACTCAGCCTTCGCCGCCCAGCTTTGTGAGCGCGCGGGACTGGTGGTACGCGTGGTCGACGGCTTTTGCGTGAATACCGGCAACGGTCTCGAGGGCGTGAGCGTCGAGGTCGTCGAATCCACGGAGTCCCTCGCCGGGACATCGTTCGCCGACCGGTACCGCAACGACACGTTCGCCATCTTGAACGCGGCGCTTGCTCCGGCGACGACCGTGATTCGAGTGGGCGCCGGAGTGAACGTCCAAGAACCAATCGTCGTGCTGAACGTCTCGAACTCGACGGCGTCATTCTCGCGCACTCAGATCGAGCTCGGACGCGGCGCGAGTGCGACAATCGTCGAATACTTCGAAGGCGGCGCCGACGCCCTCGTGGTGCCGCTCAGTGAGTACCTCCTCGACGACAATGCGTCCCTGCAACTGATCACCTACCAGCGCCTCGACCAGAGCGCCTGGCATGTCGCTCGAACCACGGGCTTCGTGAACCGCGACGCGCGTCTGCGCCAAGCCGTCGTCGGCATCGGCGCTCACTACAACCGCTCGCGCAATGACGCCGAGATGCGCGGGGCCGGTTCGGAGAATGAGCTGCGAACGACGTTCCTCGGTTCGGGTGATCAGGTGCACGATTTCCGAACGCACCAGATGCATACGGGTGTGCGTTCACGTTCGACGCTCCTTTCCAAAGGAGCGGTCGCCGATCAGTCCCGGTCGGTCTACACCGGACTCATCGAGATCGAGAAAGGTGCCAAGCGCACCGACGCTCGTCAGACCAACCACAACCTGCTGCTCTCACCTGCGGCTCACGCCGACAGCGTGCCCAACCTGGACATTCGCGAGAATGACGTCATGTGCGCGCACGCGTCGAGCGTTGGCCCGCTTGATGAACTGCAACGTTGGTACCTCGAATCTCGTGGGGTCAGCCGTGAAGACGCCGAACGCCTGATGATCCAGGGCTTCTTTTACGAGATGCTCGCCAACCTGCCGCCGCAGTTGGCCGAACTGGTCGAGCGTGACGTGACCTCGGTCCTCGCGACGGTGAACGTGGTGACGCCGTGACCACCGTCGACATCGGACAATTGAGCGACTTTGAAAGTGGAGTGCCGCATCAGATCCGCGTGGAGGGCCGAGTTTTGGTTCTCGTGCGGATCGAAGATGACGTCTACGTCCTCGACGACCGTTGCAGCCACGAGGATTTCAGCCTGGCCGAAGGCGAAGTGGACTGCGAAACGGCCGAGATCGAGTGCGCTCGTCACGGTGCGATGTTTCGGCTGAAAGACGGTGAGCCAGTCTCGCTCCCCGCGACACGACCGGTGGCGCACTACGACGTGCGCAACTTTGATGGCCATCTCGAAGTGGTACTCCCGTGACCTCAACTTTGACGATTGAAGGACTGCGCGTTGAAGTCGCCAGCAAAGAAGTCCTGAAGGGTTTTGACCTCTCCATGAAGACCGGCGAGGTTCACGTGATCATGGGACCAAACGGTTCTGGCAAGTCGACGCTGGCGCACGCACTCACGGGACATCCCGGATACAAGGTGTTGGGAGGTTCGGTGCGCATCGACGACGTCGAGCTCTTGAGCATGTCGCCGACCGATCGAGCACGGCACGGGCTACTCCTGGCGATGCAACAGCCGTTAGAGGTTGCCGGCGTGCGCCCCATCGACCTGCTGGTCGCGGCCGGTGTCGATCCGACGAATCTGCGCGAACGGATGCGCGACGAAGCCGATCGCGTCGAACTTCGACCCGAGATCCTCGACCGATTCGTCAACGTCGACCTTTCGGGCGGCGAGCGAAAGCGTGCGGAGATGGTGCAGTTCGGGATGCTGCGTCCGAAGTTCGCGGTGCTCGACGAAATTGACTCCGGCCTCGACGTCGACGCATTGGGTGCGGTGGCTCGACGACTGTCATCCGCGAGCAACGAGTGGGAGTGCGGCATCTTGGCGATCACGCACTTCAAGCGACTGTTACAAGAACTCACGCCGACGATGATTCATGTGCTGAGCGAAGGTCGCGTCGTCGCGACCGGCGGCCCCGAACTCTCGGAGATCCTCGAGCGCGACGGCTACGAGCCGTTTCGTGCCGCGTCCGCTTGACCACGGCACTGAGCGACCGAAGGTTAAACTCGACGGATGGCTGACGGAAGCAACGACGCTCCTCGGGGCCCCTCAGATCGATCTACTGCGGCCAAACGACGAGCCCTCGCCAACGAAGGTCGGCTCATGGCGTTGGGTGACGCGGTCGATCGCCAATCGGGAGGGACGCCGAAGCGACGTCGTCGGCGCCGCCGTGGACGAACGTGGCTCGTCGCCAGCGTGTCAGTCATCGTGCTCATCGTCGGGGTCCTTGGCGGCGGCTACCTCTACGCCAATTGGCGATTCTCACAGATCCCCACGTTCACAAGTCTGCCGATCAAGTATCCCGTACCCGGTCAGCCGTTCAATATCCTCGCGGTGGGTTCGGACTCGCGCGCCGGACTCAGCGGCGCGGTCGCGGCACAGACTGGAGCGAGCAGCGGTTCGGTCGGTGGGCAACGCAGCGACGTGATCAAGATCATCCGCGTCAATCCAGGCGCGGGCACGATCACGATCTTGTCGATACCGCGCGACACGGAGGTCACGTTGCTCGCCAATCAGGCCCTCTACGGCCAGTTCAACCGCATTAACGTCAACTACGCCAACGGACCGTCACTCTTGGTCAAAACAATTAAGGCAAACTTCGGTATCACCATTAATCACGTCGTCCAAGTGAACTTCAACGGTCTGATCAACTCCGCGGTGGCGATCGGTGGCGTCTATCTGGACTTCCGCTATCCGGTGATCGATCCGAATTCCGGTCTCGAGATCAAGCACCCGGGCTGTCAGTTAGTCAATGGAGTCGCGGCGCTCGAGGTCGCGCGCAGCCGCCACTACTACTACGCGCTCAACGGCCATCCGGTGTGGCCGGATCGGACGACATTCAAGAACATGACCGACGCCGCGATCAACGACGAGATCTTGAACGACGGTTTTACCTACGACGGCACGAGCGACTTCGGTCGCATTGATCGCCAGACGTCATTCCTGCGCGCGATGTTCGAGCGCGTGAAGAGCAAGCTTGACAACCCGGTGGCGATGAACGGCTTCGTCGCCAACCTGCCCAAGGGCATCACGATTGACAACACCTTTTCGCTGAATGAGCTCATTGGTCTAGCGCTCAAGTTCCATAGCTACAACTCGAACGCGATGCGGACGTACACGTTGCCGGAGATTCCCGCCGTGGTCAATGGAGCCGACGTCGAAGTCGTCAATCAGCCTGCGACCCAGCAGTTGCTCGTCAACCTCTTTGGCAACACCTTGCTGCGTCCCACGAACCCACCGCCGAACGCTGCGGGCCAAGCCCTAATGCCCCCCGTCATCACGCCGACGACCACCACGACGGTGAGGGTCACGACTACTACGAAGCATCACCACGCTCCGACGACGACACCGACGATCAATCCGACGTTGGCCGTGCCGTCCTTCGACCCGGTGCCCTGCGTACCTTGACGAGTTAGTTCAGTTCGCCGAGGCCTTGAATCAGGGTGTTCCACGAGAGCGTGGCACATTTAATGCGGACGGGGAATTTGATGACGCCCTGGAGCGCGGCGAGTTCACCGAGCGCACGGATGTCGACCTTGGGGGCCTCGCCGTCGTGGGCGAGGGTGGCCTCTCGGACCGTCATGAGTTGCTTGAAGGTCTCGATGGTCTCGCGAACCTGATCGAGCGGTTTGCCCTTCACCGCGGCGCTCATGAGCGACGCCGACGACTGCGAAATAGAGCACCCGCTGCCCGTCATCTTGATGTTCTTCAAGACACCGTCCTCCACGTCGAGGTACACGACGATCTCGTCACCGCACAACGGGTTGAATCCTTCGACGCGAATCGCCGGCGGTGACTCGAGTTCGCCACGGTTGCGTGGTGAGCGGTAGTGATCGAGGATGATCTCGCGGTAGAGGTCGTCGAGGTTCGAGCCCAGGTTCGACACGTCGCTACCCAAACATCTTCACCGCGTGGCTGAGCGCTTCGATCAGCACGTCAGTGTCCTTGGTGAGAGAGTACGGCCCGTACGAAGCGCGCACCGTGGCCGCGAGACCGAAGCGGCGCATGAGGGGCTTCGCGCAGTGGTGACCCGGTCGCACGCAGACGCCGAACTGGTCGAGCACCTGGGCGACGTCGTGGGGATGGACGCCCTCGACGTCGAGACTGATGACCGCACCGCGATCGGTCATATCGCTCGGTCCGATCACGCGAACGCGACCTTGGAAATCCAAGGCGAGGCGCGTCAAGGCGTCGCCGGCCAGCGCGCGTTCGTGTCGCACGACGTTGGGCAGGCCGAGGCCCTCGAGATAGAGCACGGCCGCGTGGAGTCCGACCGCTTCGGCGATCGGTGGTGTGCCGGCCTCGAACCTGGTTGGACCGTTCGCCGGTGTGTAGCCGTCGGTGCGTACGTCGGCGATCATTCCGCCGCCACCGAGGAACGGTGGCATGGCATCGAGAATGTCCTCGCGGGTCCAAAAGACGCCAATGCCCGTGGGTCCGAGCATCTTGTGACCGGTGCAGATCAGGAAGTCGATGTCGAGCGCGACGACGTCGGTCGGTGCGTGCGCGACGGACTGAGCGCCGTCGACCGCGATCGACGCACCGTGTCGGTGCGCGACGGCGGCCAGTTCGTTGATGGGGTTAATCGTGCCCAACACGTTCGACATGCCGGTGATCGAGAGCAGTTTCACACCGCGCATCAATTCGTCAATTTGTGACAGATCGAGTCGGTAGTCGTCGGTCGTCGGTATGAAGCGAACCTCGATGCCGGTCTGTTCGCGCAACTGGAACCACGGCACGATATTGGCGTGATGCTCCATCTCGCTGACCAGGACGACGTCGCCGGTTTTCAGATTCTTGGCCCCCCAGGACTTGGCGAGCAGGTTGAAGGACTCGGTCGCGTTCTTCGTGAACACGACCTCGCCAGCGCCGCCGGGGGCGTTGATGAATCGGGCCACCGCTTCTCGGGACCCTTCGTACGCGGCCGTCGACTCGCTGGCCGTTTGATAGACGGCGCGGTGCACGTTGGCGTGGCGCAGTTGGTAGTAGCGACTCATGGCGTCGATGACGGCATTGGGTTGCAACGACGTTGCCGCGGTGTCGAGGTAGGTGATGGGGCGCCCGAAGATCACGCGATTCATTTGCGGAATGTCGGCGCGCACTCGCTTGGCGCTGAAGCTCGTCACGTCGTCACCGGTCGCCAGGCGTCGTAGCCGTCGAGTTCGATGCGTTGGGCGAGTTGCGCGTCGCCGGAGTGCACGATTTGACCGTCTACCAAGATGTGCACCTGGTCGGGCTCGATCTCTTCGAGGAGTTTCACGTAGTGGGTGACGACGATCACGCCCATGGATGGGTGTTCGCCTCGCACGGTGCGCACGCCCTTGGCGACCACGCGAAGGGCGTCGATGTCTAAGCCGGAGTCGGTCTCGTCGAGGAACGCGATGACCGGTTCCAACAGCGCCATCTGCAGTACTTCGTTGCGTTTGCGCTCGCCGCCGGAGAAGCCGTCATTCAGGTGACGCTCGGCGAAGGCCGGATCCATCCCGAGTCGGTCCATCCACTCGGCGAGGTCGAGTCGTACTTCGAGGATGCTGAGCTCGTCGAGGCCCTTTCGAGCGGCGATGGCCTGGCGCAAGAACTGCACAACCGAGACGCCGGCAATGGCCTCGGGATACTGAAAGGCGAGGAAAATCCCGGCGCGGGCGCGTTCGTCGGGCGTCCACTTGGCGATGTTGGCGCCGTTCAACAAGATCTCGCCATCGGTGACCGTGTAACCCGGATGGCCCATGACGATGTTGGCCAGGGTCGATTTGCCGGCGCCGTTCGGACCCATGAGGGCGTGGACCTCACCCTCGCGAAGCGTAAGGTCCACGCCTCGGAGAATTACGTTGCCTTCGGCCTCGGCGTGGAGGTTGCGAAGTTCTAGGAGGGGAGTCGACACGGTGACGAGCCTAACGGCCCATTTTGTTCAAAAGACCAGTTCTTACCAGCCCCGTTCGACCCACTCGTCGAGGTGGGGCCGCTCTTGGCCGATGGTGGACTCTCCTCCGTGACCGGGCCAGATCGTCACGTCGTCGCCAAAGACGCCGAAGATCCGTTCGTCGATCGAGGTGATGATCGTCGCGAAGTCGTGGGCGTTGTGGTTGGTGTTGCCGGGACCGCCGAGAAAGAGCGTGTCGCCCGTGAAGAGCAGTGGCGTCTCTTCGAGCGCGAAGCAGATACTGCCCGGCGTGTGACCGGGCGTGTGCAGCGTGCGCAGGCGCAGGTCGCCCACCTGGTGGACCGTATCGTCATCGAGCAGGTGGTCGTAGCTCGGGAGCATGCCCGCGTCTTCGCGACGCACCCACACGTCGATCCCGGCCTCGCGGACCTGCTCGACGGCGCCGATGTGGTCCCAGTGGCCGTGCGTCTCGAGCACTGAGGTGACGCCCAGTCGACTCGCGACGCGCAGTAGCCGGTCGTGTTCATTCGCCGCGTCCAGGAGTGTCGCCTCGCCGGTTCGCTTGCAGCGCACCACGTACACGTTGTTCTCGATCGGCCCCACGACGAAGCGGTGCACTTCGGCGCGGCCGTCGGACCAGACCAGTTCCACGTTGTCCATGGTCCACTCTGTCACTCAGCGACTCCGTGTTGAGGTTGACTAATGTCGAAGAGGCTGGGATTACCGTCCAGTACGCACGGAAGGACTGCGATGAACTTTGGATTCAGCGAGGAGCAAGAAGAGCTCCGAAAGATGGTCAAGCGTTTCCTAGAAGAGAAATCGCCCGAATCCGAAGTACGCCGTTTGATGGCCACCGCCGAGGGCTACGACACCGCCGTCTGGGATCAGATGGCCAAAGAGTTGGCGCTCCAGGGACTTGGCATTCCCGAGGAGTTTGGTGGTCAGGGCTACGGTCCGGTCGAGCTCTACGTGGTCTTCGAAGAGATGGGTGCCGCGCTCTTTTGCTCGCCGTACTTCTCGACCGTCGCCCTCGCCGCGAACGCCGTGCTCTTCGTCGGCACCGACCCTGACAAGGCAACGTACCTGCCGGGCATCGCGTCGGGCGAGACGATCGCCACCGTGGCGTTGACCGACGACGCCGGTCTCTGGGACCTCACGAAGACCTCGACCACCGCGAGTGCGTCCGGCGACGGCTTCGTCGTCAACGGCGTGCGCAGTTACGTCACCGACGGCAACACGGCGTCGGTCATCTTCGTGCCGGCTATGACCGTCAAGGGTCTCTCGCTCTTCGCTGTTCAGGGCGACGCGAAGGGTGTGGAGCGCGAAGTGCTCGCGACGATGGACCAGACGCGCAAGCAGAGTCGGGTCGTGTTGAAGGACGCACCGGCCACGCTCGTCGGTGTCGAGGGCGAAGCGCTCGCCGGCCTCGAGACGACGTTGCAGGCGGCCGCCGCGGCGTTGGCCGCTGAACAGGTCGGCGGCGCACAGCGGGTGCTCAACAACTCCGTGGAATACGCGAAGAACCGCGTGCAGTTCGGTCGGCCGATCGGATCGTTCCAGGCGATCAAGCACAAGTGCGCGGACATGCTCCTCGACGTTGAGTCGGCGAAGTCTGCGGCCTACTACGCGGCCTGGGCCTCCCAGGAGCGCAACGATGAACTGCCGATTGCGGCGAGCCTCGCGAAGTCGTTCTGTTCCGAGGCGTATTTCCACTGCGCGGCGGAGAACATTCAGATTCACGGCGGTATCGGTTTCACGTGGGAGCACCACGCGCATCTCTACTTCAAGCGCGCGAAGAGTTCGGAACTATTTCTGGGTGACCCCGCCTATCACCGCGAACTTCTGGCTCAGCGCCTAGGTATCTAGCCCGGTGCTCGCCCACGAGCAACTCCAGAGCGGTTCGTCGTTGCTGGACCTTCGAATCGCGACCTCGAGCGCGAGGCCGCTCGCGAGCCACGCGCTGATCATCGTGCACGGACTACCGAAGGCCATGGGGATGGGCCGTCAGGCGGCCGGTCTTTTGCCGGAATTGGCCGAGCACATGGCCACGGAGTCCGGGTGGATCGTCGCGACCGGCACGCTCTCGGGCGTTGGCGGGAGCACCGGTACCTTTTCAGCGACGCAGTGGCGCGCCGACTTGAAGACAATCCTCGAGCGCGTCGACGAGGGGGAGCGACGAATCTCGATGGCCGGTTTCGGTTTCGGTGGCGCACTCGCCCTGGCGACGGCGGCCGAGGACGAACGAATTCGCGGTGTGGCAACGTTCGCGACGCCGGCGCACTTGGAGCCGTGGTGCGGGAGTGCCGAGGATTTCCGACGAGCGGTACAGATTGCGGGCGTCGTCGGCGACGAACGCGACCTCTTGGCGGCCGAAGAACTCCGTGACGACGTCTTCGCGATCGACCCTCTGGTCTCCATCGCGAAGATTCCCCCCCGTCGGCTCATGGTCGGTCACGGTACCGAGGACATCGAGATTCCCCACTCCGATGCTCGCGACCTCGTAGCGGCCGCTGACGGTCGCGCCGAGCTTCGATTGATCCAGGGCGCCGGTCATCAACTTCGTGCCGACCCTCGGATGGTGGCGACGTTGTTAGGTTGGCTCGACCGGCACCGCTGACAGGGCTTCGTCAAGCGCGACGCGGATTCGCCGGGCCGCCACCTCGGGGTCCTTCGCTTCGGTCAGCGCACGAACGACGACGAAATGACGCAGACCGGCGACGACGAGTTCGCCGACGTTCTCAGCGTTCACGCCTCCGGTCACGAAGACCGGTCGGTCGCTTCGGCCTTGACTGGCGACGGCGTACGTGATCCCCGTGCCCTCACGACCCGGTTTCGTCGGTGTGGCGACGATCGGTCCCGCGCTGAAATAGGTGGCCATTTGATTGAGCGCTTGGTCGAACTCATCAGAGGAATGCGTCGAAAGTCCGACGATCGCGTCGTAGCCCAACAGTTCGCGACAGCGCGACACGCTGGCGTCCTCTTGACCCACGTGCACGCCGTCGGCGTCCACGGCGAGGGCCAACTCGGGCGAATCGTTCATGATGAAGGGCACGCCGAACGCGCGACAGATCGGCACCATGAGATTCGCGTCCGCGATCCGGGTCTCGTTGTCGAGGTCCTTTTCTCGGAGTTGGACGACGTCGACGCCGCCGCGCAGGACCGCGGGCAAAAAGGTCGCGAGGTCCTCGCGGTGCGGAACGCAGAGATAGAGATGACGATCAATGAGGGCGAACATGGGGTCCACCCTAGGAGTCGCTCGACATTGGCTGCGGTGGGGCAGACTGGAAGGATGCAGATTCCCGCCAAGACCGACTACGCGATCCGAGCGCTGCTCACCTTGGCCGCGAATGACGTGTCGGTGAGTGCGGAGCATCTGGCCCAAGAACAAGACCTCCCGGCGAAGTTCCTTGGCGCGATCCTCTCGGACCTCCGTCGTGGAGGTCTCGTGACGAGCCAGCGCGGACCGGAGGGTGGCTTCAAACTGGCCCGCGACGCCGATCAAATATCGATCGCCGACGTCGTACGCGTGGTGAGCGGACCGATGGCCGGCGTGCGCGGTATGCGTCCCGAAACACTCGAATACGAGGGCGAGGCCAAGCACTTGAAAGAAGTGTGGATCGCGGTGCGCGGGGCGCTTCGCGAGGTGCTCGAACACGTGACGCTCGGCCAAGTCCTTCGAGGCGAACTGCCCGACGCCGTGACGCGTTTCACGACCGAATCAGATTCGTGGGTCACCCGGAACTCATGAAGCAGGTTCATACCGACGGCGCCTGCCGCGGCAATCCCGGTCCGGGGGGCTGGGCGTGGGCGAGCGGACGCGACAGTTACGCCAGCGGCGCCGCCGCGCACACGACGAATCAGCGCATGGAGGTCATGGCCGTCATTGCGGCCCTGCGTGAGAACGAGGAGAGCCCGCTTGAGATTGTGAGTGACTCCTCGTACGTCGTGAAGTGCTTCAATGACAAGTGGCACGTCGGGTGGCTTCGCCGGGGCTGGAAGAACTCCCAGGGCCAGCCGGTCGCCAATCGCGATCTGTGGGAGGAGCTCTTTTCCTTGGTCCTCACTGCGAATCGCGATGTGCATTTTTCGTGGGTCAAGGGTCATTCGGGTGATGTGATGAACGAGTTCGTTGACGTGCTCGCGACCGAGGCGGCCGACACCCAGCGAGGTCGTCACTCGTAGTCTGTAGTACCCGACACGAATTAGCGAAGGTCCCACAACATTAGGATTTCCCCTGGGGGTCATCCACTACGAGATTGAAGGAACACACGTGACTAACGAGGCCCAGCAGTTCGATGTTGTCGTCATCGGAGGTGGCCCGGGAGGTTACGCCGCCGCCCTCTACGGAGCTTCCGCGGGGCTCAACGTGGCCATCGTCGAGCGTGACAAGGTCGGTGGGACCTGCCTGCACCGCGGCTGCGTTCCCGCCAAGGAGTTCTTGGAGACCGCGCACGTTCGTCGCACGGTCGAACACTCCGCGGAGTTCGGCATCACGAGCAAGGGAACGACCGTCGACTTCGCGGTCAGTCAGAACCGGAAGAACGAAATCGTCGATCGTCTCTTCAAAGGTCTGTCCGGCCTCTTGAAGGGTCGCAAGGTCACGATATTTGCGGGCACCGGTCACCTCGAAGCCGACGGTACCGTCACCGTGGTCGACGGCGCCGACGCGGGCGTCATCGCCAAGGGGGCCAACGTCATCCTGGCCGCCGGCTCGGTACCGCGCACCCTCTCCGGATTCGACGTCGACGGAGCCGTCATCGTCACGTCCGATGAGTTCCTCGATCTCTCGGCGCTGCCCAAGAGTGCGGCGGTGATCGGCGGCGGTGCCATTGGGTGTGAGTTCGCCTCGCTCCTCTCTGACATGGGAACGACCGTCACGATTTTGGAAGCGCTGCCGGCGATCCTCGCGGGCTGTGACACTGAAGTCGCGAGCGTCGTCGGGCGTTCCTTCAAGAAACGCGGTATCGAGATTCGTACCGGTGTCAACATCACGGGTCACGCACCAAAGAAAGGCTCGACGACGATTTCGATCGAAGGTGGTGACGACGTCACGGTCGATATGGTCGTCATGTCGGTTGGTCGCCGCCCGCGTACCGAGGGTCTTCTCGCCGACGGTACCGGCGTCGAAGTCAACGACCGCGGCTTCGTCGTCGCCGACGGTCACCAACGCACCGCCAATCCGAACGTCTACGCCGTGGGCGACGTCGTCGCCAACACGCCCCAACTGGCGCACGTCGGTTTCGCCGAAGCGATCGTGGCGATCAAGAGCATTCTCGGCGAACCGAGCGTCCCGGTCGACTACGACCGCGTGCCGTGGGCCATCTACTCCAATCCCGAAGTCGCCTTCTGCGGCCTCACTGAGGCCGGCGCCAAGGAGAAGGGCTACGACGTCGTCGTGAAGAAGGACCCGTTCGGTGGCAACAGCCGCGCGCAGATCATCGGGGACACCGAAGGCGTCGTCAAGATCATCGCGGAGAAGCGCGCCGACGGAACGGCCGGTCAGATCTTGGGAGTGCATATGGCCGGCCCGTGGGTCACCGAACAACTCGGTGCCGGTTACTTCGCGGTCAACTGGGAGGCGACCGCGGAAGAGGCGGCCGCCCTCATCCAGCCGCACCCGTCGCTGTCGGAGACCTTCGGCGAGACATTGATCGCCCTCGCGGGTCGCGGGCTCCACGTCAGCTGAGCCGTCACCGACGCAAGGTCGGCGCACTGGTGACGATCTGGCAATGACTAGTTCCGCCTCGGCACTGGCGTGTCACGATGTCGGATGAACGATTTCGAACTCCTCAATGGCGCCCTCGTCAACCAACGCAACCATGTCCTCGTCGCGGTCGACGGATTGAGCGAACAAGAACTCACGACGCCGGTGGCACCGAGTCATTGGACGCCGGCCGGGCTCGTGCAACACCTCGCCTTCGACGTCGAGCGAAATTGGTTCCGAGCGGTTTTCGCGGGCCAGAACGTGGCGAACGAGAGCGGTCCGGCGAGAGCGTGGGACGTGGCGTCCGGCGGTGGTGCGGCGGTGATCGAAAGGTACCGACACGAGTGCGCCCTGGCCGACGAGGTGATCGCGGCGCACGCGTCCAGCGACGAGCCAGTCGCCTGGCCTGAGCGATTTTCGACGTCGCGACTCTCGAATCTCTATGAGATCATGCTGCACGTCGTCACTGAGACCGCCTGTCACGCCGGCCATCTGGACATCGTTCGAGAGAACCTCGACGGGACCCAGTACGTAGTGATCGACTAGCCAACGTAGGTGTCATGACTGCGAGGGCTGCACCGACGTTGTCGACGCAAATGAGCCAATATTCGCGCCGTTAGAGTTGACGTCACGACCGATGTCACGCGGACTAAATGTACCTAGAGGGTTCGTCGGGGACTGACCTACACAGTCTCCGAATGGCGAATTCGACGATTGGTCCGATTTTCACAGACCCGAATATCACTTTCTGGTTGCGTATTTTCTGGCTTCGTGCGTAACACTTCGCTCCGATCGGACAATAGAAGTGTAGGTAGGAGGTTTCTTTGCGATTATGTGGCCGTCTCCTCGTCGCGACTCTCGTACTCGTCGCGTATCCCGTCCTCATCAGTGCGGCCGCCACCGTCGCGGCCGCGACAAACCCGTCGACCTGCACTTCGAACCAGGTCGCGCTCTCAGCCACTCGCGACCATTTGCTCTACACATCAGGCACCTTGGTACACGTCACAGTTGTGCTGCACAATCACTCGGCCACCGCCTGCTCTTTCGCAACCGGTCCCTCCTCACCCAACTTCATTCTCGCCAACTCCGCCGGTGTCACCGTTTGGGCTGCGTGCTGGTTTGGCGGCGGCCCCGCCCCTTGCCCTGACTACCTCGTTCACCGCAACCTAGGCCCCGGTGCCACATACCGCGACCGGCTCACCTGGGATCAGCGGACAGGTCATCCCGATCTGGTCGTGCCCGCCGGTCGCTACACCTTCAAGGCGGGACTCCCTGGCCCGAATCTTCGCGCCGCCACCTCCTTCGTCCTTACTCGGCCCCATAACGTGACAGTCACGCTGGCCGACTCCGGTCACCACTACGTCCTCGCCGTTGGCGACCTCTTGACCTTGCGGCTGCCCACCTCGCCGCTGGTCTGGACCACGGCCGCCTCATCTGATCCGCGGGTCTTGATTCAATTATCCGAGATGAACCCCGTCGCCGGTGATTTCGTTTTCCGGGCCCTTGCATCTGGTTCCGCTCGTGTCTCATCCGTTGGCAACCCATCGTGCTATCCCCAGTGCCTAATGCCGAGCCGGCTCTTCTTCGTCACCGTGACCGTACAGGGGTCATGAACGCACACGGTCGGTTGCAAGGTTGACGCTTCTCCGAATGAATATGGACCTGACCATCTGATTGAACTTGGTCTTCGGTGTCATTCGCGGCTTGTGGGGTTATCTTCGACGTAATTCATCAAAATTCGCACCGGTAGAGTTGTGCCATGACCGACGTCACGCTTCCATCGCTCGGGGAGTCGGTGACTGAAGGAATCATCACTCAGTGGTTCAAGAAAGTGGGCGACACCGTCGCGCGGGACGAGCCGCTTTTTGAGGTGTCCACTGACAAAGTTGACTCCGAGATGCCGTCGCCTGCGGCGGGCGTCTTGGTCCAGATCTTGGCCGAAGAGGGCGACACCGTTCAGACGGGTTCGCGAGTTGCGGTCATCGATGAGTCCGACACGGTAACCCCTGGTTCATCGAGTGCCAATGTGCCGCGCGAGGAATCCGTCACCGCCGAGCCGTCGCCCACTGCATCGCCGATTGCTTCGAAGAGCAATGACGCGGTCAATGGTGTCGTGGTGTCGCCGGTCGTTCGTCGAATTTTGGCCGATGGTGGCGTGGAACCCTCGACGCTTCAGGGCAGTGGACCAGGGGGATCAATTACTCGTCGTGACGCCGAGCGTGCGGTGTTGGATGGGCCGACCGAAGAGTTGGTCGTCACCCTCTCCAACGGTCGTCGTCGTATGGGACAGCACATGGCCGTCTCGGCCCAGGTCACTCCACACGGTTTCGTCGCCATAGAAGCCGACGGAGCCGTCTTCGCCAAGCTCGACGCGCTTGGTCGTTCCACCCGCGACGGTGTCGCAATTAGCGATGAGATGCTGGTGAGCCTCGCCGCCGTTCGTGCGTTAGCCGAGTTCGAATACTTGAACGCCACGTTCACCGGTGAGGACCTCGTCGTTCACCGCACGGTCAATCTCGGTCTCGTGCGATCAGTCGCGGATGACGGCATGTTGGTGCCGGTTGTACACGCGGCCGCGGGGTTGACTCTTCGAGCGCTCGCACGTCGCGTCAGTGAACTCGACGAACGGGTCGGCTCTCGTCATCTCACGACCGATGATCTCATGGGCGGGACCTTCACGGTCCTCGGTTCGCCGAGCGCCAACACCCTGTGGTCCGAACCGATCATCATTCAACCGCAGGTCGCCGTGCTCTCCGTCGGCGCCGTGCGCCAGGTGCCCGTCATTGCCACCATCGAAGGAGTTGCCACGGTTGTGGTGGGACGCCGAGTCGTATTGGGTCTTTCGTTTGACCACCGAATCGCTGAGCCGGTGGCCGCGGCGAACTACCTCGAGCGAGTCGGACAGTTGCTCGCGGGACTTGACGTCGAGGGCGAACGCTAAGTGTTGCGTCGTCGCCACCTCGGTCGGATCTCCTTCGCGGAAGCCAACGATTTCCAACGCGCGTTGCTGCAGTCCAGTGACGACTACATATTGGTATTCGAACACCCGCCGACGTACACGAGAGGGATTCGAACGATGGAGGAACACTTCTTGGTTCCACCGGACTCGCTGAACGCCGTGGTGATCGACGCCGACCGCGGCGGGGACGTGACGTATCACGCGCCCGGTCAAGTCGTGGCTTGGGCAATCGTCACCGTTGCCGACGACCCCTCGGCCGGCAAGGTGCACGTCACTCGACTCGAGGACGCCGTCATCGCGACCGTGCGACACTTCGATCCGAACGGCCGACTGGGACGGGTCGACCGGTTGGACGGCTATCCGGGTGTCTGGGCCGACGTCGACGGGGTTCCCTCCAAAATCGCGGCGGTCGGTGTTCGAACCGAGCGCAATGCATTGGGCCACCGTCGTACGCTGCACGGCGTCGCGTTGAACGTCGACATCGACATGGAAGGGTTCAAGGCCATCGTCCCGTGCGGCATCGCGGACAAGCCCGTCGCCTCGATGACGTCGCTCGGTCTTGAGGTGAGCGCGTTGGACGTCGATGAGCAACTCGGCATTGAGCTCGAAGAACGCCTTGGGGGAGCGGCCGCAGTGGCGCGCGTTGAACGAAGTGCCGCGTCGGTGAGTGCCGAGCGACCGCTCTTGCGACGGCTGCGAAAAGCCGGCGTCGACCCCGACGCGGGAGTACCGATACACAGCCGCAAACCCGAGTGGTTGCGAATTGAAGCGCACATGGGCGAGGAGTACCAATCGCTGCGCACGCTCACCGAGGACCTTCGCCTCGTCACGGTCTGTGAAGAGGCGGGCTGTCCCAATATCTTTGAATGCTGGTCGGCCGGCACGGCGACGTTCATGGTGAACGGTGAACGGTGTACCAGGGCGTGCGGCTTCTGTTTGATCGATACCCGCAAACCGTTCGCTCTTGACCCGACGGAACCGGAGCGGGTCGCGGAAGCGGTCATTCGTTTGAAACTGGCGCACGCGGTCATCACGTGCGTGGCGCGCGACGACCTCGCCGACGGCGGAGCCGGGGCGATCGCCGCGACGATCCGCGCCATTCGCGAACGCTCACCCGAGACGAACGTCGAGGTTCTCACGAGTGATCTCAAGGGCGACGCCGCGTCATTGCAGTTGATCTTCGATGCAGGCCCTGACGTCTTGAACCACAACGTCGAGACGGTGGCCCGACTGCAACGCGCGGTTCGACCAAGTGCCGGCTACTTGCGCTCGCTCACGGTGCTCGCGCGAAGTGTGCAGGCGGGACTCACGACCAAGTCCGGACTGATGGTCGGTCTCGGTGAGAGCGCCGACGAGGTGGAGGAGGTTCTGGCCGACATGGCGGCCGTCGGCGTGTCGATTGCCACGATCGGTCAGTACCTTCGACCGACGGCGGATCACTTGCCGGTGGCGCGATGGTGGGAGCCTTCGGAATTCGTCGACCTGGCTGAACGGGGACGGCGCCTCGGTCTCAAGCACGTGCAGTCCTCGCCGCTGACTCGCTCGAGCTACCACGCCCGCGAGGCATTGAGTGACGCGACGCCGGTCGGCGCGCCCAGTCGTCGCTGATTCACTTCGTTAACGGAATCGAAACTCTCGAGTCACCAAGAGTTCGTCGGCGGCCCTGCACGATGTCTCGGTGCTGTGGAATACTGCCGCCATGCCAAAACTTGACTCTCACATAATCGGAATTCCGGCCTGGGCCGACGTCATGGTCGAAACGACCGAACAACGAGAAGCACTCATGAACTTCTACTCCTCGCTCTACGGATGGACGTGGGAGATAGGCGGCGAGGAGATGGGCTACTACTCGATCGCCAATTCCGACGGAGCGCCCGTGATGGGACTCGGCCAAGGACCCGGTGGAGCGGGTGCGATGGTGCCGTACTTCTTGAGCGATGACATCAACGTCTCGGTGGCGAGCGCGGCAGAGTGAGGCGGCACTGTGTTCATGGGACCGATGGAGGTTCCCGGCGCCGGCATCATGGCGTTGGCTACGGACCCGACGGGTGCCGTGCACGGACTCTGGCAAGCGGGCGAATTCAAGGGCTTCGGCATTGCCTACGAGCCCAACTCCGTGGGATGGTACGACCACGCGTCTGATGACCCGGCCGCGGCCGCGGCCTACTACACGGCATTGACCGGGCACACCGTCATCGAACCGTCGCCGGGAATGCAGGTCCTCAACGTCGGCGAACAGTGGTTTGCGAGTGTCTCGCACAACCAGGTACCGGAACGACCGGGCGCGCAGTGGAACTCGATCTATGTCGTCGAGACGCTTGAGGCGGCACGCAACAAGATTCGCGAGCTTGGCGGCACGATCGTCTTGGAAGAGATGCCGGTTCCCGGAAGTGCGATCTGCGTCTTCGTCGAGCCCGTCATGAATACGGCCGTCACGATCATGGGCGCGGGCAGCCAAGAGTAATTGCGGCTGACTGCGCCCATGGTGAGAAGCCTCCGCGCAACGCGAGAATTTGATACTTGGTGGACACGCTGTCGAACTGTTCAAGCGGCGAAGCAGCCGGAGTTGGGAGAACTCGTTCCGTCCGATCCGAGCGAGGACGTACCTCTCACGGGGATAACGCTCAACTTCGTCCCGTTCCAGGTGATCGAGTAGTAGGACGCACTCTCGGGCCAGACCTGCAGGTAAGGCCCGCCGTTGGCCGCCGCCGTCGCCCACGCAACTCCGGCTGCGGGCAACGACCCATTGAGCGTGCGGTAGTCGGTAAGTGCGGTCTCAATTGCCTGGTAGTTCGCCTGGCAGGCCGAGATGGCGGCCTCCTGCGCGCCGTTCTCGGGCGTCGCAGGCGCTGTCGTCGCAGTCGCGCCAGGAATCGTGGTGGTCGCGACCGTACCCGATGGCGAGCCGCTCAGAGTGTTGAGCATGATCACGGCCATCACGCCTAAGACAATGACGGTGAGCAGCGTTGCGAGCAACGCGATCCCCTGCTCGCGGTCCGAACCATGCACTCTGCGACGACTGCGTCTGAAGGCGTCCATGTGGGCCAATGGTATCGGCGCTGGAAGCGATTTGAAAGGCGTAACCGCAGGACACGGCGGCCCCGCAAACGCCGGCGTGGTCACGGTGCAAGTACTAGAAACTGGCACTTCTCGGTGTGCGAGGGGCGCCGCAATGATTCAACCTTTCAGGCTCGTCGCCTCGAGCGTCTCTTCGAAGTCCTCGATGAGATCCATGGACGCCTCGATGTCGACCGAGAGCATCACTCCCTCGATCAACCGCCGAGTTTTCCTACGCGACGAAGTACTTCGACGTGGGGTGATGGCAAATGATCGCGTCGGTCGTCTGTTCGGGGTGGAGTTGGAAGCCCTCGGAGACCGTGACGCCAATGCGTTCGCTCTGCAGGAGTTGGGCGACCTTGGCGTTGTCGGTGAGGTCGGGACAGGCGGGATAACCCCACGAATATCGTCCGCCACGATACTGCTGGCGAAAGAGTCCGGTCAGCGTCGGGCCATCTTCTTCAACGTAGCCGAGTTCGGCGCGAATACGTTTGTGCCACATCTCCGCGAGTGCTTCGGCCATCTCGACCCCGAGGCCGTGCAACATGAGGTAGTCGGTGTAGTGGTTGTCCGCGAAGAGTTCCTGACAACGCTCCGAGACGCGCGACCCCATCGTGACGAGCATGAAACTCGCGTAATCCAGGTCACTGCTCTCGATCGAACGAAAGAAGTCGGCGATGCAGAGAAAGGGCGACACGCGCTGGCGTGGGAACGTGAATCGGGTGATCTCTTCGGTGCGAGTGTCGTCACCGTAGAGAACGAGGTCGTTGCCCTCTGAAGCGCAGGCGTAGTGTCCCCAGACCACCTGGGGGACCAGGAGCGATCCCTCTTTCGCGATCGCCAACTGTTCACGCAGCGTCGCGCTGACACGTACTTTGAAGGCCGGGTCGTCCTCACCGTTCTCGGGCCGGAATCCCCATTGATTGCGAAAAAGTCCCGTCAGGTTGAGGTATTCGCTGATCTCATCGACCGACATTCCCTTGGCCACTCGACTACCGAGGAACGGCGGCGTGAAGAGAGGATTGTCGTCAGCGACGTCGGGACTGCGACTGGGCAGACCCTCCGGCATCTCACCCGCGTCGCCACGAATGCGTCGAAAGACCTTTCGTTCTGAAATCTCACGACCGAAGGTGAGGTCTTCTTCGTCACCGCGGCGTAGTTCGCCCAATCGGTCAAGAACGCGAAGTCCCTCGAAAGCGTCCTTGCCGTAGAACACTCGTCCGCCGTACACCTGTCGAAGGTCGCGCTCGACGAAGGTGCGCGTGAGAGCGGCTCCGCCGAGGAGAACGGGCACGTGGCTCATACCTCGTTCGTTCATCAACTCCAGGTTCTCGCGCATGATCAACGTGCTCTTCACCAACAGTCCGCTCATCCCGAGGGCGTCGGCGTGATGTTCTTCGAGGGCGCTCAACATCTCGTTCACGCCGACCTTGATGCCGAGGTTAAAGACCTCGTACCCGTTGTTGGTCAAGATGATGTCGACGAGGTTCTTGCCGATGTCGTGGACGTCGCCCTTCACGGTGGCGAGCACGACGCGACCGCGACCCCCCTGATCGCTCTTCTCCATGTGGGGTTCGAGGTGCGCGACGGCCGACTTCATGGTCTCGGCGCTCTGCAAGACGAAGGGCAATTGCATCTCGCCCGACGCGAACAGGTCGCCGACTTCGCGCATGCCGTCGAGCAGGAGTTGGTTCACGATGTCGAGCGGTGCCATGCCCTCGGCCATCGCGGCGTCGAGGTCGCTCTCCAGGCCGACGCGGGCGCCGTCGATGATGCGCCGGCGCAGCCGGTCATTGAGTTCGAGATCGTCGAGTGAACTGGTGGCGGCGTTCGACGTCGAGACGCCTTCGTAGAGACCGAGTAACACCGTGAGGGGGTCGTAATCGTCGCTGCGCCGGTCGTAGATGAGATCCAGGCACACACGCCGGGCCTCTTCGTCGATTCGGTTCAGCGGCAACAACTTGGACGCGTGCACGATGGCGGCGTCCAGACCGGCGTCCGAACACTCGTGCAAGAAGACGCTGTTCAACACTTGTCGGGCGCCCGGGTTGAGGCCGAAAGAAATATTGGACAGCCCGAGGATCGTGCGCACGCCCGGGAGCTCCGCCTTGATTCGTCGGATCGCCTCAATTGTCTCGATACCGTCGCGCCGCGACTCCACCATCCCCGTCGAGAGTGGCAGCGCCAGGGTGTCGATGAAAATGTCGTGAGGGTCGAGTCCGTAGCGAGATACGGCGAGCTCAGTGATCGCGCGAGCGGCGCGCACTTTCCATTCGGCGGTCCGTGCCTGGCCCACCTCGTCGATGCACGTCGCGACGATGGCCGCACCGAACTCCGCGGCGAGTGTCAAGAATCCGTCGAGGCGCGTGCCGGGACCGTCGCCCTCTTCGAGATTGACCGAATTGAGGAGCGCCTTACCGCCGAGCCACGTGAGCGCTTGGCGAGCGACCTTGGTCTCGGTCGTGTCCACCATGATGGGCACCGACGACTGCGTCGCAAGGCGACTCATGAGTTCGTTCATGTCCGCGACGCCGTCGGCCCCGGTGTAGTCGACGCAGACGTCGAGGATGTGCGCGCCTTCTTTGATCTGATCGCGGCCAATGACGACGCAGGTGTCCCAGTCGCCCTCGAGCATGGCGTCGCGGAACTTCTTCGAGCCGTTCGCGTTCGTTCGTTCGCCGACGAGTAGCACCGAACGGTCCTGTTGGTAGTTCGTCGCGGAGTAAATGGACGCCACGGCCGGTTCGAGCACGGCCGTTCGCACGGCGGGGCTAAGCGGTCGCACCGCCTCGATGACGCGCGCGACGTGTTCTGGCGTCGTGCCACAACAGCCCCCGACCACCTGCACGCCGTACTCGGTGACGAACTTCGAGAGGTGCTCGGCCAGGGCGTCGGGCGTGAGGTCGTAATGCATCTTGCCGTCGACGACACTCGGCAGTCCGGCGTTGGGCAGACACGACAGTGGCATCGGTGAGGACTCGCTGAGATGTCGCAGCGGTTCGTACATCTCGACCGGCCCGGTCGCGCAGTTGAGACCGAACACGTCGACGCCGAGCGGACTCAGTGACGTCAGTGCGGCTCCGATCTCGGTGCCCGGGAGCATCCGTCCCGTGAGTTCAATCGTCACTTGGGCCTGGATTGGTACGACGCGCCCGTGTCGAACCATCGCGCGGTGACAGGCCGCGATGGCGGCCTTGCCCGACAGCAGGTCGTAGACGGTCTCGACGATCAGCAGGTCGACGCCGCCTTCGAGAAGTCCGAGCGCCATCTCCTCGTAACTGGCGGAGAGGTCGTCGTAGGTGATCTGGCCGAGCGAAGGGAACTTGGTTCCCGGGCCCATGGAGCCGGCGACGAAGCGCGGCGATCCGGGACTGGCGTAGGAATCGGCGACGCGACGCGCGATCTGGGCCGACATCATCGCGAGTTCGTGTGACCGGTCCGCGATTCCGTATTCGGCCAACACGACCGAGAAGGCGCCGAAGGAGTTGGTCTCGATCACGTCGGCGCCGACGTCCAAGAATGAACGGTGCAGCTGTTCGACCGCGTCGGGCTTGGTGACCACGAGGATCTCGTTGCAGCCTTCGAGTGCCGCGCCACCGAAGTCGTCGGCGTGAAGGTCCTGGAGTTGAAGATTCGTACCGGTCGCGCCGTCATAAATCAAGACATGATCGCGCAGTGCGCTGAGGTAGGGGTCGTTCGCGCTCGGTCGGGCGAACGGCGGACGTGCGGGGGACTCCATTGAGTAGTCAGGCTACCCGTACACCCATCAATCACTACGCTGGCGACGTGAAGATCTACACCCGCGACGGTGACGACGGCACGACCGGTCTCTACTTCGGGGGCCGAGCGAGCAAGAGTTCGGACCAGATCGACGTCAACGGTGAGGTCGACGAAGCGCAGTCAACGCTCGGGTGGGCGCGCTCGCTGAGCGAAGCAGGTTCGCGCCTGAACGAGCTTCTCATCACCGTCGAACGTGACCTCTGGGTGCTCATGGCCGAAGTCGCCACTTCACCGGACAATCGCCACAAGCTCACGGCCGAGAAGTCACTCGTGACGACCGAGATGATCGCTCGGCTCGAAATGGAAATCGACGCGCTCTCTGAAGAGATCGAGATGCCCAAGGAGTTCGTCGTCCCCGGTGAGAACCAACTGTCCGCGGCGCTTGACGTCGCGCGTACGGTGATCCGACGCGCGGAGCGCGTGGCCGTGGGCTATCCGCTCGAGGACTCTTTCGTCGTGGCGTATCTCAATAGACTCAGTGACCTCGCGTGGACAATGGCCCGATTCGCCGAGGGCTCGCAGCACCGCACCGCACGAATCCACCACTAGGAGAGAACGCATGGCCCGCACTGCTCGAATCTCGACGCCGCCCGAGGCCGCGACGCAACCGACGGTCGTAGTGCCCGTCGTCTTTGACGAAGGGGCGGCCTTCATCGCCGAATCGGTGCCGGCGAACCTGGGCGGCCAAGACATTCCGCGGACTCTCTCGAAGGAGTGGTGCACGAAACAGGGTCTCAAACCTGAGGCCGGGAGCGTCACCGTACTTCGAACGCTCAAGGACACGAACGTTGCCTTCGTGAGCCTCGGCTCCACTTACAACTCACTCGAGTGTTACCGACTCGCCGGCGCCGCAGCAACTCGTTGCGCGAATGACGCCTCGGTGGCGTTCTTCTTGCCGACCGATGGCCTCGATGATCCTCGCGACGCCGCACAGGCGCTCGTCACTGGGGCACTGCTCGCGTCGTATAAGTACCAACCGGGAGACACGATCACGACCTTCGACGTGGTCCCGCTCGGTTCACCACTGCCGTCGGTCGAGACCCACGACGACGTAACCGAAGGCGCGCGCCGCGGCGAGGCCATAGCGAACGGCATCAACTGGGCGAAGTTCCTCGTCGACTCCCCGGCCGGCTCGATGCCACCCAAGGAGTTGGCTCGTCAGGTCCAGACGCGCCTGGAGGACGACGAGCACATCACCGTCGACGTCTGGGCTGAACCGCGGATTCGTGAGGAGCGACTCGGGGGCCTGTTGGGCGTCGGCGAAGGTTCGGCGCAGCCCTGTCGACTGGTCTATGCCACGTACGACCCGAGTCCAGATGTGGAACTGCCCCATATCGCGCTGGTCGGTAAGGGCGTCACCTTCGACTCTGGCGGTCTGTCGCTCAAGACCGGCATCGGCATGATGGCGATGAAGACCGACATGAGCGGCGCCGCAATCGTGATGGCCGCGATCTCCATTGCCAGCCGCCTCGCGCTCGAGGTCAAGATCACGGCGATCGCTCCGATGACCGAGAATCTGCCCAGCGACCGGGCGACCAAACCTGGTGACGTCCTCACCATCCGCAACGGCATGACCATCGAGGTACTCAACACTGACGCCGAAGGGCGACTCATTCTCGCTGACGGCCTCAGTCTCGCGGTCGAAGCGAATCCCGACGCCATCATCGACGTCGCCACGCTGACCGGCGCCCAGCGTGTCGCGCTCGGGGACGAAGTGGGAGCGATCTTCACTTCGACCGACGAGCTGGCCGACTATTTCGCCGTTGCGGGTGCGAGGAGCGGCGAGTTGCTCTGGCGCATGCCACTCTTCGACAACTACGGGGCCTCCGTCGAGTCCGACGTCGCCGACATGAAAAACATCGGAAAGCCGGGTAATGGCGTGATGATCACCGCCGCACTGATCCTCCAGCGCTTCACTGACGGACGTCCATGGGCGCACCTCGACATCGCCGGTCCCGGAACATCGGACGCGAACCGCGGCTACACCACCAAGGGCGCAACCGCCTTCAGTGCGCGAACGATCATCGAGTTTCTTGAAGCTGTCGCCGAAGAGGCGCGCGACTAGGGCTCAATCGCGCGCACTTGCGATTCGCGACTCGGAACGTCGCGCGCGAGCGAGGTAGAGGCGACATCGTTGCCGTCGCCCTTGCCGATCAACACCGTGGCGAAGAGGTCTTCGTCATCGATGCGTGCCCAACGCAGAATCTCTGCTTCGCGTCGAAAGTTGCCCCAGAGCGCGGCCTGCCAGCCGCTCTCTTCGATGAGCAACAGCAGCGCCATGGTCGCCATCGCGGCGTCGGTGTGCCAGTAGGGGATCGGCCAATTCGTCTCGTCGTCAAGTCCCGACTTGCGTTTGTCGGCTTCGGCGTAGCGAGCGACGTACTCGCCGCGACGAGAGGTCACCAAGACGACCGCGCCGGCGCGTTGGAGTCCGTCGGCTCGACGCGCGTGAGTGCGCCACTCTTCATCAGTTGCCACCGCGAAGTACTCGCTGGTCAATTCGGGCCCGACGGTGTGGAAACGAACCCCGGCGCTGTTGCCGGCGGTGGGAGCCCAAAGAGCTTGAGCACATAAATCGCCCAACCACTGCGAATCGACGGGCGTCCCGTCGAACGAACGGACCATTCTGCGTTTGGCCAGCAGTTCACGAAGTTCCACTCGTCGGGTCTAGCAGGAAGGCCGAACACGATTGATGACTCAACAGGTAAGATTTAGGAACTGAGAAGGAGCGAAGGTTGTCGACCCCTCGAGATCTACTGAACGCCGCCAAGGCCGAGATTACAGAGATTGACCCGAACGACGTCGCCGCGCGGCTCGATCACTTCACGCTCCTCGACGTGCGCGAGCCCGAAGAGTATGAACAAGGTGCGGTGCCGGGCGCCGTTCACGTGCCCCGAGGCAACCTGGAGTTCTCGGTCGAGGGTCGAATTCCCGACAAAAGCGCGCCTATCGCCGTCTACTGCGCGGGCGGCGTGCGCTCGGCCTTCGCCGCGAAGACGCTCCAGGACATTGGTTACACCGATGTCGTGTCGGTCATTGGCGGATTCAACAAGTGGAAGGACGAGGGTCTCACCTGGACGACACCTCGTGTTCTGTCGGCCGAACAGCGCATCCGCTACCAGCGTCACCTCTTGCTTCCCGAAGTCGGGGAGAAGGGACAGCAGCGTCTCTTGGACTCGAAGGTCCTCCTGCTCGGCGCGGGGGGACTCGGCTCGCCGGCGGCGCTGTACCTGGCCGCGGCCGGTGTCGGCACGATCGGCATCATCGACATGGACATCGTCGACACCTCGAATCTCCAGCGCCAGATCCTGCACAACGTTGAGCGGATCGGCATGCGCAAGGTCGACAGCGCGAAGATGACGCTCACCGCGATGAACCCGGACGTGAACGTGCTCACCTACGACACGCGACTCGGCGCCGACAACGTCTTGGACATCATCGACGGCTACGACGTCATCGTCGACGGTACCGACAACTTCCCGACGCGGTACCTCGTGAATGACGCCGCGCTCGTCAAGAACATTCCGGTGGTGCACGGTTCAATTTTCCGCTTCGAGGGACAGGTCACCGTCTTCAATCCGTACGTCGGGCCTTGCTATCGCTGCATGATCCCTGAACCGCCGCCGCCGGAACTTTCACCGAGTTGCGCCGAAGCCGGCGTACTGGGCGTGTTGCCGGGCATCGTCGGATCGATCCAGGCGATCGAGACCATCAAGATGCTGCTCGAACTCGGCGACCCGCTGGTTGGTCGTCTCCTCACCTACGACTCGATGGACGAGAGCTTCCGGACCTTCAAGGTGCGTCGCGATCCGGCCTGTCCGGCCTGTGGCGACGACGCCGGTCCGATTGTGATTGCCGAGTACGACGACCTCTGCATGCCGCACCCCGTGAAGGTCTAAACCGCGTCTAGCCCCGTGTCGCACGAAGTACAGCGCCTATCGTTGTCGATGTGACGTCAGACGAGCGCCGTACGGATTCGGGGATTGTCGTCCAACCGGTCTACGACGAGTCAGACCTCGAAGGCTTCGACGCGACGACCGAACTGGGGAACCCCGGACAGTTTCCTTACACGCGAGGGGTGCAGCCCACGATGTACCGCGGTCGACTGTGGACGATGCGACAATACGCCGGCTTCGGGACCGCCGCCGTGACGAACCTGCGTTTCAAGTTCCTCCTCGAAGCCGGGCAGACCGGACTCTCATGCGCCTTCGATCTGCCCACCCAAATGGGCTACGACGCCGACCACGTGCGCGCCGAGGGCGAAGTCGGCAAGGTCGGGGTCGCCATCTCGTCCTTGGAGGACATGCGCGACCTGTTGACTGATCTGCCACTCGACCAGGTGACGACATCGATGACCATTAACGCGACGGCCTCCACATTGTTGTTGCTGTATCAGTTAGTCGGCGAAGAACAGGGCGTACGCGGCGATCAGTTGCGCGGCACGATCCAGAACGACATCTTGAAGGAGTACGTCGCGCGCGGCACGTACATTTACCCGCCGCGTCAGTCGATGCGCCTGGTCGTGGATACATTTTCTTACTGCGCCAAGGAAATGACGCAGTGGAACACGATCTCGATCTCGGGCTATCACATCCGTGAAGCGGGATCGACGGCGGTCCAAGAGATCGCCTTCACCCTCGCCAATGGCGTCGCGTACGTCGAGGCCGCACTGGCGGCTGGATTGGCGTTGGATGATTTCGCCCCGCGGCTGAGTTTCTTTTTCAACGCCCACAACAATCTCTTTGAAGAGGTCGCGAAGTACCGCGCCGCGCGACGACTGTGGGCCTCGATCATGCGCGAGCGATTCGGGGCGGTCGACGCGAAGTCCATGACGCTTCGCTTTCACACCCAAACCGGCGGTTCGACCTTGACGGCCCAACAGCCCGAGAACAACATCGTGCGAACGACCATTCAGGCCCTCGCGGCGGCGCTCGGTGGCACGCAGTCCCTGCACACCAACGGCTTTGATGAGGCGCTAGGACTGCCGACCGAACGGGCGGCGAAGCTCGCGCTGCGAACCCAACAAGTCCTCGGCTACGAATCGGGCATCGCCGACACCGTCGACCCCTTGGCGGGCTCGTACTTCGTCGAGTCCCTGACGAACGAAGTGGAGCGCTTGGCGCGTGACTATATAGAGGCGATTGACGCTCGGGGCGGGGCCGTGGCCGCGATCGAGTCGCACTACATGCAAGACGAGATCGAGTCGGCGGCGTATGAGTTCGCTCGCCAGGTCGATCGTGGCGAGAAAGTCGTCGTCGGTGTGAATCGGTTCGAAGAGAGTGACGCGACCAAGGCCGAAGTCTTCCCGATCGACGAAGCACAACAGCGAGCTCAAATAGCGAGGGTGAAGGCGCTCAAGCTGACCCGCGACAACGACGCCGTGCGAGTCGCCCTCGAGGACCTCGGGAACGCCGCGCGAGGAACGCAGAACGTGCTCTATCCGATGAAGAAGGCACTCTCGCAGATGGCGACCCTTGGCGAGGTCGCTGATGTGCTGCGCACCGAGTTCGGCGTCTACACGCCTAGTTAGCTGCCGAGTGGCTCATGGAAGTGCGTGACCACGGGTCGTTCGACGTAAAACTGGTGCGTGAGTTCACGCCACCGTTGGAAGTCCTCGGTCTCGCGCCACGCCATGTGCGCCTCAATCGACGACCAGCGAATGAGAAGCAGGTACTTGGATCCATCTTCTTCCTCACGTCGGAACTCACCTCCGGAACACCCGGCGGCCGTATCGAGGAGGGGGAGCGCCAAAAGCGCCGAGGCCTCGAACTCCTCTTCGCGACCGCGCGTCACCGCCACCACCACGTGTTCGAGCATCATGCGCGGGCCATCAGTCGCGCACGAAGTTTTTCGTCGTTCGCGACGGCGATCGCCGTATGGGCGAGGGCGATCGCACCGGCGAGCACGGCCCGATCGGCTTCGGGAGTGATGCAGGCCGCGGTGAACTCGGGTTGGTGATTGACGGCGCCGTTCGTGGGAATCATGAGCATCGGGTGAATCGAGGGCACCACTAACGAGACGTTCGCCATGTCGGTGGAGATCGCCGGTCGGTCGGCCCCCTCGTCGTCGAGCGCAAAGCTGCGGCCGAGCGCTTCGGCGGCGACTCGGTAGTGCGCGAGGATGTCGGGATCGGATTCCATGTGCGAGAACGCACTTCCGATCTCTTCGATGCGCAGCGAAGCACCGCTCGCGAGCGCCCCGGCTTCAAAGCAGGCATTGAGACGAACGCGCAGTTCGGCCAGCCGATCGATCGTGAGTGAACGCGCCATGAAACGTCCGACCGCACGACTCGGGATGATGTTCGCCGCCGAGCCACCTTCGAGCACGATGCCGTGGACGAGGTCACCCGGACGCAGTTGCTGACGCAAGAGACCGATGGCGACTTGGGAAATCGTCATGGCGTCGAGGGCGTTCACCCCCACCCAGGGCGCGGCCGCCGCGTGCGCCTCTTTCCCTTCAAAGGTGACGTCGAAGTGATCGACCGCGAGACAGAGCGCGTCGAGCCGCTCGGTGGGGAAGGGGTGCACCATCATCGCGGCGTGGACGTCATCGAAGTAGCCGGCGTTGATCAGGTCGATCTTGCCGCCGCCGCCTTCTTCCGAAGGTGTGCCCAGCAGCGTGACCGTGAGGTTCAACTCGTCAGCGACGGAACCGAGGCCGATGGCGGCGCCGAGCGACGACGCGGCGATGATGTTATGACCGCACGCGTGGCCGACGTCGGGCAGCGCATCGAACTCTGCGCAGTAGACGATGTTGAGATCGCCGTCACCCATCGTGGCGCGAAAGGCGGTGGGCATTTCGGCGACGCCACGCTCCACTCGAAATCCGGCCTCCTCGGCCAACGTTGCGACCGCCGCGGAACTTTCGAACTCGACGTAGCCGAGTTCGGGGTGCGCGTGGACGAAGTGACTCAATTCCACCAGGGCGTCGCCGTGGCGCTGGATCGTGGTGGCGGCGACTTCGCGAGCGCTCATTCGACGACCACGACGGTGTCGCCCGCGCCGACCGAATCGCCGGCCGCCACGTTGATCGACACGACGACGCCGGACTTCTCGGCGTTCACCGAATTCTCCATCTTCATGGCTTCGAGGATAACGACCGTATCGCCCGCTTCCACCTGTTGACCGACCTTGACGTTCACTTTCACGATCGTCCCCTGCATCGGGACGACGACATTGGCCGAACCGCTGCCCAGCACTCCCGCGTGGTGCTGTCGACGGGGTTTGGCGGCGGTGCTTTGGGCCCGCGCGAATCCGTCGTCGAACTCCGACACCCAGAGCGCGACCGTGACGCGCCGACCATTGACTTCGGCGGTGACGTCCTTGCGCACCTGACCGTCTCCGACGGAAACCGCGGCCGTGACGACCTCGGGCAACGTCGTGAAGTCGAGCTCGCTCTCGACCCAGTTCGTAGAGTGCGTCCCTTGCACGAACTTTTCGTCACTGAGTATGACCACGTCCGCCGCCAACGTCGTCGCGACCCCTTCGATCGTCGTCTCTTCGATCGCGCGCAGCATCCGACGGCGCGCGCGTTCGCGGTCCGGTCCCCACACGATCAGTTTCGCGATCAAGTTGTCGTAGTACTGGGAGATCGTGTCGCCCGCGCTGTAGCCGGCATCGAGACGCACCCCCGGTCCGGAGGGCTGATCGAAACGCGTGATCGTGCCCGGGGTCGGGATGAACTTGCCGCCGGCGGGGTCCTCGGCGTTGATCCGAACTTCGATGGCGTGTCCCTCGCGTCGAACCTGGTCTTGCGTGAAGTCCAGGGTTTCACCGGCGGCGATGCGTAGCTGCCACTCGACGAGGTCCAGTCCGGTCACCAATTCGGTCACCGGATGCTCGACCTGGAGACGGGTGTTCATCTCCAAGAAGAAGAACGCGCCGTCTTGATAGAGGAACTCGACGGTGCCGGCGTTCACGTAGCCACAGGCCTCGGAGACTTTGACGGCCGCTTCGCCCATGGCGCGACGCACGTCATCGGGGAAATTCGGCGCCGGAGACTCCTCGATGAGTTTCTGGTGACGACGCTGGGCCGAGCAGTCACGCTCGCCGAGCCACAGTGTGTGGCCGTGGGCATCGGCGAGGACTTGCATCTCGATGTGGCGGGGCTGGGTCAGATAGCGCTCGACGTAACACTCGGGACGACCGAAGTAACTCTGGGCCTCACGCTGTGCGCTCTCCAGTGCCGCCGCCGCTTCGTCGGCGGAGTTCACGACTTTCATGCCGCGCCCGCCGCCACCGTAGGCGGCCTTGATCGCGACCGGCCAGCCGAACTCACTGCCAAACTTGACCACTTCTTTGACGTTCTTCAGTGCCTCGCTTCGACCGGGCACCCCCTCGACGCCGACTTTGGCCGCGGCGAGGCGACTCGAGATCTTGTCGCCCATGACCTCGATGGCCTCGGGTGGGGGTCCGATGAAGGTGACGCCCCGCGACGTGATCGCGCGCGCGAACTCCGTGTTCTCTGAGAAGAAGCCGTACCCGGGATGGACTGCGTCCGCGCTCGATCGATCGATGACGTCGAGGATCGCTTCGGTATTCAGGTAGCTCTCGGCGGCACTCTGGCCTCCGAGCGCGTACGCCTCGTCAGCCAGACGAACGTGCAGCGCGTTGCGATCAAGTTCGGAGTACACGGCGACGGTGGCGATGCCCATCTCTCGACAGGTGCGCATGACGCGAACCGCGATCTCGCCGCGATTGGCGATCAGGACTTTCTTTAACACGCAAACCTCCGTAGGGACCTGTAATTTTCTACCACTCGCTCTTGAAACTCTAGAGTTTCCTTATGAGTTCAATCGTCTGGCGTACCGAGCACTTCGACGTGATCGACTCCACGAACACCTGGCTGGCCGATCGGGCTCTCGAGGGCGCTCCGGAAGGCCTGGTGGCGGTCGCGGACTTTCAGAGCGCCGGGCGAGGACGATTGGATCGCCGATGGGAGTCGCCTCCCGGGGCGTCGTTACTGTGCTCGATTCTGCTGCGTCCCGACGTCGCGCCGGACCAGCTCCAACTCGTGGTCGCCTGCGTCGCACTCGCCGCGCGCGCGGCCCTCGTGCGACTGAGCGGCGTGCGCCCGGCGCTCAAGTGGCCGAACGACCTGATCGTCGGGGACGCGAAGATCGCCGGGCTCCTCGCCGAAATCGTGGCCGTCGACGAGCGGTTGGCCGTCGTCGTCGGGATCGGCGTGAATCTCACGCACGAAGGACCCGCGAACGTCGTGTCGACCAGCGTGCGGGCTGAATCGGGCGTGACCATCACCCCACCGGCGCTGCTGGACATCGTGTTGGACGAACTAGAAACACGGCGCGCGCTGCTCGATAGTCGCGGTGGTCAGTCGAGCTTGCGCGAGGAGTATCAGCGCGCGCTCGTCACGCTGGGCCAGCTGGTCCGGGTGGAGCGGACCAATGACGTTCTGGTCGGACTGGCTAGGTCGGTCGACGAGTTCGGGCAACTCATTGTCGTCGTCGATGGCCAAGAGATCGCGGTCACCGTGGGCGACGTGGTGCACGTGCGAGCCCACGTGGGAGAACCGTCGTGAGCCGAGCGACGCGCGTCTTGGTGACGGGCGCGGCCGGCCAGGTGGGCCTCGACATGGTTGACGTCCTCGACGGCGTGGTGCCACCCGGTGGGGATCAGTCGTTCCAACCAGACGGTCGCTCGGTGCCGGAGGGTGAATTCGAGGTGCTTGCGCTCACTCGTCACGAACTCGACGTCGCCGACGCCGAGGCGGTGCATCGCGCCGTCCGGGCCGCGCGACCCGACGTCATCGTGCACCTGGCCGCCTACACGGCGGTGGACCGCGCCGAGACCGAAGAGTCGACGTGCTTCGCCGTGAACGCTGCCGGCACGGAGTCGATGTCACTCGCGGCCAAAGAGAACGGCGCACACCTGATCGCGATCTCGACGGACTACGTCTTTGACGGCAATAAGGGGGGCGCCTACTTCGAGGACGACTCGACCAACCCCCTCAGTGTCTACGGCGCGTCCAAACGCGCCGGTGAGTTGCTCTGTTCGAGTGACGACACCATCGTGCGCACCTCGTGGGTCATGGGCGTACGCGGTAAGAACGTCGCGCACGTCATCGCTGAACGGGCCCTCGCGGGGGAGAGCGTTCGATTCGTGAACGACCAAACCGGCACCGTCACGCTCGCCAGTGACCTGGCGCGCGTACTAGCGACCCTCGTGCGTGAGCGCCCCGGCGGATTCTGGCACGTGGCCAATACCGGCACGACAACGTGGTTCGACGTCGCGAACTACATCGGAGAGATCCTTGGACGCGACGAAGGATTCGCCACGGCGATCGCGACCAGTGATCTGGACCCGGCGCCACTCGCCACCCGACCAATTCGTAGTGATCTGTCGACCGACAAGTTCGCGTCGACGTGGTCGGCGTTGCCCGAATGGCGCGACGGGCTCACTCGCTTGATTCGTGACCGCGGTGCGCGAGGCGGCGCTCGATGAGCCAGGTCGCGACCGACGTCGCGGCGGTGATCGTCGACTTCCACGCCGGCCAGGCGCTGGACGACTGCGTCGATTCGCTGCACGCCAACGGCGTCACGGACATCGTGGTCGTCGAGAACGGCGAAGAAGGTTCGACGCTGCCGTCGCTCTCCGGTCAACACGTCGTGCTCGTCGTGCCCAAGTTGAACCTCGGCTACGGACGTGGCGTGAACCGCGGCGTGGCTGCCGCGCCCGAGCGCCGCTATCTCCTCGTCTCCAATCCCGACGTCGTCGTTCACGAGGGTGCGGTGGCGGCATTGGTTGCGTTCCTCGATGAACACCCGAACGTCGCCATCGTCGGTCCACAAATTGTTCGGCCCGACGGAAGTGTTTATCCCTCCCAACGCGTGTTCCCGAATTTCTGGCTCGCCGGCATGCACGCGTTGTTGGCGCCGCTGTGGCCGGGCAACCCGTTCACGCGTCGTTACCGATCGCCCCGTAAGGACGGTTCGGTCGAATGGGTCTCGGGGGCGTTCTTCTTGACGCGCCGAGACGTCTTCGAAGAGGTCGGCGGTTTCGACGAGCGCTACTTCATGTTCGCTGAGGACATGGCACTGTGCTGGCAAATGCGCGCCCACGGCCATGACGTCGCCGCGACACCGGATGCGCTGGTCACGCATATCGAAGGAGTCTCGCGCGCGCGGGCCTCGAGGGAGATGTTGATCGCCCATCATCGCAGCGCGATGCGCTTCGAGTGGCAAACGTCGAGCGGGTGGCGACGAGTTCTGGCGCCCATTGCCACACTGGTACTGGGACTTCGACTCTGCGTGGTTCTGGTGATCCGCCCCACGACCTGAGGTATTCACCCTGTAGAATCGTCCCTGGGCTGCGAGTGGTTCTGTGGTTGAAAGTCGATGCCAGTCGCGGGCGAAACGACCCACGTAAGGCGTCTTGTCGACGCTGAGCATGGCGCGGTTTAGAAGTAAGTCCTGCCTTCCGGTGGCCAGAGCGGTCTCCGGGGGAGCCGGTGAAGTGTGTGGTTGCATCGCCGGAGAGCCTCGTGCTGCCGGCGTGACCCACGGACACCGCCGCAGGCAAGTGTGGGGTAAAAGACCAGGTCAGCACTCGCAGCCCATCGATGTGGACGCAACGAACGGTGCGAGTGTGCCTGCGTTCGAACCAATGTCACGTGACAACCCGCGAGTGCCGTCCAATTCATGGACAAGGCCTACCGCACTCGAGGCATGGTGGTGCCGCTTGACCCGACGCCAGCCCAGGAGCAGCTATTGCATAGTTACTGCGGTGCGTCGCGCTTTGCATACAACTGGGCAGTGGCCATTGCCAAAGAGAATTGAGATGGGAGAACCGAGGAACGCCGAGCAGGGATTGACGGCGCGGACCTCACGAAGCCTCTCGACTGGTCCGCATGGTCGATGACTCCACTGTGGAACTCTGTGAAGGACGAAGTCGCCCCGTGGCACCGCGATGTTACCAAGTACGCCTTTCAATGTGGGGTGACCAATGCCGCGACCGCTCTAAAGAATTTCAATGAGTCAAAACACGGTGTGTGAAAAGGTAAACCTGTTGAATTTCCGAAGTTCAAGAACCGCCATTCGAAGCAGTCAGTGACATTCACCGAAACCGACATGCAAGACGGTTGGTTCTCCAAGGACTCACGGCACGTGCGGCTCATTCTGCCTCGCTTCGCTACGGACCGTCGGATTACGCGACGTCGTGAACAACTCCAATGGCTGCATACAACCGAGTCTCTTCGCCGCGTCAAGAAGAAGGTCGTGTCCGAGGAATGGGCCGTCCAAGCCGTGACGATCTCCTTCACCGGCGGACGTTGGCAGGCATCGTTCTCCGTGCGGCAGTTTGTCATTCCACTGCCGCACGCCACTCGACTACGCGGCCCACTCGTGGGCGTCGACCTGGGAGTGAAGCACTTGGCCACCTTGACTGAGCCGATGAAGGACGTCAGTGACGAAAACGGCCACGTCGAGAACCCGCGACACTTGGAGGCTGAATTCTTTCGCCTCGCCAAGCTCGATCGCCAAATCTCACGCTGCGTGAAAGGATCGAAGAACGACGCGAAACTTTGCTTGCGCCGCCAACGTCTTCTCGGGAGGATTGCCCGGACGAGAAAGCTCTACCTGCACCGGCTTTCGAACACCGTGGCCGGAAGTTTCGAGACGGTCGTGCTCGAAGACTTGAGCGTGGTGAGCATGGTGAAGAAATCGAAGAAGAACTCGACGAAGGCGCTGAGGCGATCGATCCTTGACGCCGGGTTTTATGAATTGCGCGGCCAAGTCACCTATAAGGCCGACGACCGCGGACACCGCGTGATTGTCGTAAATCGGTATTTTCCCTCTTCGAAGAAGTGCTCTCACTGTGGCGAGACGAAAGCCAAGCTCGCTCTCAGTGAACGCGTCTTCGAATGCAGTACCTGCGGTATCAGTCTCGACCGAGACGTGAACGCCGCGCGCAACATCCGTGATGAAGGCAACCGCGTTCTGATCAATGATGCATCAACCGTCGCGGGGCACCAACCCGAGACGCTAAACGCTGTCTCGAGGGACCGTGAGACTCAACCGCCCAGGCGGGGACGCGGGGACCGTTACCAGAGCAGAACCACGCAACTAGCACGAGATTTTTCACCGTTAGTGTAGGTAGTGGAAGGGGCGGTGGAAACGACGCCCGGGGTTGGTCAGTGGTTCGTATGCTCGCCGACCTTGTATAGGGTACATCACGACATGAGTGTTTTTAGCAAGGTTCTTAAGGCCGGAGAGGGCAAGCGCGTTCGCCAATTGGCCGAACTCGTGCCGCCCATCAACGAACTCGCGGAGGAGATGGCGGCCCTCTCTGACGCCGAGCTTCGCGCCAAGACCGACGAATTCCGCGCCCGACTCGGCGAGGGTGAAGACCTCGACGACATGCTGCTCGAAGCCTTCGCCGTCGTGCGAGAGGCCGCGACCCGAGTCCTCGGCCAGCGCCACTACGACGTCCAGCTAATGGGCGGCATGGCCCTGCACTTCGGGTGGATCGCCGAGATGAAGACCGGCGAGGGAAAGACCCTGGTGTCGACGCTGCCCGTCTACCTGAACGCCCTGGCCGGCAACGGCGTGCACGTCGTCACGGTGAACGACTATCTGGCCACGCGCGACGCGAACTGGATGGGCTCACTGCACGAGTTCCTCGGGCTCACGGTCGGTCGTGTCGGTCCGGACTTGTCGGAGTTCGAGGACAAGCGCGCGGCCTACGCCTGTGACATCACCTACGGCACGAACACCGAGTTCGGCTTCGACTACCTGCGTGACAACATGGCGCGGCGCCCCGAACATATGGTCCAGCGCGGTCACCACTACGCCATCGTCGACGAGGTCGACTCGATCCTGATCGACGAGGCCCGTACGCCGCTCATCATCTCGGGACCGGCCTCGGACGTCACCAAGCTCTACTACCAGTTCGCCTCGATCGCGCGCGCGCTCGTGCGCGACGCCGACTACGAGGTCGACGAAGAGAAGAAGACCGTCGTGCCGACCGAAGCCGGTATCGAGAAGGTCGAGCGCCAGCTCGGCGTCACCAACCTCTACGACGCGGTCGCGACCAACTACGTGCACCAGTTGGGCCAGGCCCTGCGCGCGAAAGAGCTCTACTTCCGTGACAAGGACTACCTGGTGGACGCCGGCGAAGTCAAGATCGTCGATGAGTTCACGGGACGAACGCTCGACGGTCGACGTTGGTCTGACGGCCTGCACCAAGCGGTCGAGGCCAAAGAACGCGTGCGCATCCAAGAGGAGAACCACACCTGGGCGACGGTGACCCTGCAGAACTACTTCCGCATGTACGAAAAGCTCGCGGGCATGACCGGTACGGCCGAAACTGAAGCCGCCGAATTCGGCAACACTTACAAACTTTCCGTCGTGCCGATCCCTTCGAACCAGCCGCTCGTTCGCCTCGATCAGCCCGACCTCATCTACAAGACCGAAGATGCGAAGTTCGCCGCGATCGTCGACGACGTTCGCGAGCGCAGTGACAACGGCCAGCCCATCCTCCTCGGCACGGCGTCGGTCGAGAAGTCCGAGTTGCTCTCGCGCGAACTCTCCAAGGCCGGAATCTCTCACGAGGTCTTGAACGCGAAGCAGCACTTTCGCGAAGCCGAGATCGTGGCCCAGGCTGGTCGATTGCACGCCGTCACCGTCGCGACGAACATGGCCGGTCGAGGTGTCGACGTCGTGCTCGGCGGCAACTTCGAAGGACTCGCGACCCGTGAAGCGCAAAGTCGGGGTTTTCAGCCCGGCACCGAAGAGTACGACGCCGCGTATCAGAACGCGTTGGCGAGCTTCAAGAGCGTCTGTGAAGCCGAGGGCGACGAGGTGCGAGCCCTCGGGGGACTGTACGTATTGGGATCGGAACGACACGACTCGCGACGCATCGACAACCAGTTGCGCGGAAGGTCCGGTCGACAGGGCGACCCCGGCGAGAGCCGTTTCTATCTGTCCTTGCAGGACGACCTGTTGCGACTCTTCGCGACCGGCGCCGTCTCGTGGGTGATGGACCGCACGATGCCCGACGATTTACCTATCGAAGCCAAGATGGTCTCCAAGGCCATCGAACGCGCGCAGAACACTGTCGAAGGCAAGAACGCGGAGATCCGCAAGGACACGCTGAAGTACGACGAAGTGATGAACGAACACCGCAAGGTCATCTACGGACGACGCCAACAGGTCATGGAAGGCGAGGACATCCATGACACCACCGTCGTGTTGATCGAGGAGATCCTCACCAACGTCGTCGATGAACGCCTCGAGGGCGAGTTCGCCGAGGGGTGGGACCTTCGCCAACTCGTCATTGAACTCATGAACTACTACCCGACGACGGTGAGCGCTGAATCCCTCGCGGAGTATCAAGACCGCGACGACATCTTGGGACTCGTCATCGACGAAGCCGTTGGCCAGTACGAGAAGAAGTGCGAAGAGTATCCCGGTGGCATGGATACCGCGAAAGAGATCGAGCGCGACGTCATGCTCCAAATCCTCGACCAGCGTTGGCGCGATCACCTCTCGGACATGGACTACCTGCGCGACGGTATCCATTTGCGTCAGATCGCCCAACAGGACCCATTGACGGCCTGGCAGAAAGAGGGCTACTTGATGTTCGAAGCGCTCCTCGGCAACGTGGACGCGGACTTCGTGCGCTACATCACGCACGTCGAGGCCTCCGCCGTTGAGGCCATCGAGGAGTCGATCGAGGCCGATGATGGACTCGAGGGTGCGATCACGAACGCGAACGTCGTAGCGCCCGGCGCCACGGAACTTCCGATCCACGGAGCCACAAAGAAGGCATTGCCCAAACAGGGCGACAAGATCGGGCGTAACGAGCCGTGCTGGTGCGGCTCGGGCCGGAAGTACAAGCAGTGCCATGGCCGACCCTAAGGCTGAGAACGCCCTTCGCGAGGCCCTGGGAACCCTGGAGGACCTCGAAGCGAGGTGGGGCGCGGCGCGCGAATACTTGAAGATCGACGCCAGCCGCGAGCGCCACGCCATTCTGGGTGAACTCGTGGCCGATCCGAACCTCTGGGACGACCAGGACCGCGCTCGTGAGGTGACGACCGAACTCGGCCGTCTGACGAACGACCTCGAGCAGTTCGATGAACTGCGCGCCTCGCTCGACGACTCGTTGGTGTTGGCCGAGTTCTCACGCGAGTCGCTGGCGGCCGGCGAGGCCGATTGGTCGTCGCTGAACGAACTCTCCTCGACCGTGACGTCGCTCGAAACCAAGATCGCCGCGCTCGAAACCCAGAGTCTCTTTAGTGGACAATACGACGCGAACGACGCGATCGTGGAACTGCACGCCGGCGCCGGTGGCACTGACGCCCAGGACTGGACCGAGATGTTGTTGCGTATGTACTCACGCTGGGCCGAGCGTCGGGGATTTGGCGTCGAGATCGACGAAGCGACCGAAGGTCAAGAGGCCGGACTGTTGTCCTCGACGTTCATTGTCAAGGGACGCTTCGCCTACGGGTGGCTCTCGGCCGAACGCGGTGTGCACCGACTCGTTCGCATCAGTCCCTTCGACTCACAGGCGCGACGACAAACCAGCTTCGCGAGTCTCGACGTGACACCGCTCTTGGATGACGACGCGGCTGAAGTGGAGATCGACGAGAAGGATCTTCGCGTCGACACGTACCGATCATCGGGCGCCGGGGGACAACACGTCAACAAAACCGATTCGGCGATCCGCATCACGCACCTGCCGACGAACATCGTCGTCAGTTGTCAAAATGAACGCAGTCAACATCAGAACCGCGCGAGAGCGATGCAGATTCTGGAGGCGAAATTGGCCGAACGCGCACGCGCCGAACGACAGGCCGAGATGAACGCGCTCAGTGGTGACCGCGGCGACAACGCGTGGGGCTCACAGATTCGCAGTTACGTGCAAGCGCCATACCAACTTGTGAAAGATCACCGGACCGATCACGAAACCGGAAACGTTGACGCGGTGCTCGACGGCGATCTCGATGATTTTATGGAAGCTGAACTGCGACGACAGCGATTTCGCTCATAAGAAATTTGACATCCCTTTAACGTGGGGCTTTGGTGGCGCGAATACGCAAAATTGTCAAACTACAATGGTTGGTGTCCATCCGGGTGCTGACGCACCGCCATAACTACGTACCCGAAGGGGTGTTCGCGTGATTCGTTTCGAGAATGTCTCGAAGACCTACAAGAACGGCTCACCGGCCCTGAAGGACATCACGCTCGACATTGAAAAGGGAGAGTTCGTCTTCCTGGTCGGCGCGTCCGGTTCTGGCAAGACGACATTTCTTCGACTTCTGCTGCGTGAAGAGTTGCCCGACAAGGGTCGCATTCTCGAAGCCGGTCGCGAACTCACCGAGTTGTCCAAGTTCCGCGTGCCGTTCCTGCGGCGCAATATTGGCTGCGTGTTCCAGGATTTTCGACTCCTGCCGAACAAGACGGTTTTTGAGAACGTGGCCTTCGCGCTCGAGGTCATCGGACGTCCGCGCTCGACGGTTGAGTCCCAGGTGCCGTTGATTCTCGACCTGGTGGGACTGACCGACAAGTCCAAGAGTCTGCCGGGTGAGCTCTCGGGTGGCGAGCAGCAGCGCGTCGCCGTGGCGCGCGCGTTCGTCAACCGACCATTGATCCTGCTCGCCGACGAACCGACGGGCAATCTGGACCCGGCGAACTCCGAGTCGATCATGGCCCTCCTCGAGCGCATCAATCGCACGGGCACGACGGTCGTCATGGCCACGCACGACAAGGCACTCGTCGACCGGATGCGTCGGCGCGTGATCGAACTCGACAAGGGCGAGATGATTCGCGACCAGGTCCGCGGTGTGTACGGCATCGACGAAAGCGTCGCCATCTAATGCGCGTTTACTTCCGTTACGCGGTCAAAGAAACGCTGTCCAACCTCTGGCGCAACCGCATGATGACCATTGCCGCCGTCCTCACCGTCGCGGTGTCACTGTCGTTGGTGGGATCGGCGTTGCTTCTGAAACAAAGTGCCGCTCAGGCGTCATCGCAGTGGCAACAGGGCACGCGCGTGACCGTCTGGATGGAACCCACGGCCTCCGCGGGCGAGATCGCCAACGTCCGGACGCAATTGCAGACTTTGCCGATTGTGAAACAGTGTCAATACCACACTCAGGCCGAAGACTACGCCGAGATGTTGAAGATCCTTCCCGCTTCAGAGGCGCATGTCCTGCTGGTCTCGCAGATTCCGACGAAGTTCAGTTGCGTCCCCACGGTGCCGTCGGACGCCTTCACGGTGCTGTCGACGTTCGCGCACCAGCCCGGTGTGCTCCAAGTGACCGCACCAGAGCAGCAGATTCGTGAGATGAATCGCGCTATTCGAATCCTGCAAATCGTGTTCCTCGCGCTCGCGCTCGTGCTCCTGCTTTCGGCGACGGTCTTGATCCTCAACACGATTCGCATGGCGATCTTCGCCCGTCGTCGTGAGGTCTCGGTGATGAAATTAGTGGGCGCGACGAACTGGTTCATCCGGATTCCCTATATCACTGAGGGGTTCATCCAGGGCCTTCTCGGTTCGGCCGTGGCCATCGGTGCCGTCACCGCACTGCATATTTGGTATCCACTCCACAATGAATTCCAACTGGATACGAGCGCCCTCATTGGAACGAACATCGTCGTGCTCATCGTGGGGGTTGGAATCGGTTCGGTCGGTTCAGCGATCGCCATCCGTCGATTCCTCGACGTTTAGTCGCTCGCCCCGTTGAAGTCGACGGCGAGTGAGTTGACGCAGTAACGCAGCCCTGTGGACGTTGGTCCGTCGTTGAACACGTGGCCCAGGTGACCGCCGCACTTGGAGCACAGGATTTCGGTTCGTTGGCGCTCTAATGAGTTATCGGGCCGTTCGATGATCGTGCCCGGCTCGCACGCGTCGAAACTTGGCCATCCGCATCCCGAATCGAATTTCTGCGCACTTCTGAAGAGGTGTTGCGCGCATCCGCCACAGGTGAAGACACCCTCAGAGTCGACATGTAAGAGCGAACCGGTCCACGGTATTTCAGTGGACGCGTGTCGCAAGACCGCGTAGCGATCGGCCGAAAGTTCCGCGTGCCACTGATCGTCTGATTTCTCGATGTCGTAGGTCATGGGTTCAAAGTAATGGGAGCACGATTGGACGCGACGGACTATTGATAATTCGGGCGCGGGGAAATAGGGAGGATCGGCGCGAACTCCGGTTGATCGGCGAGGAGACGTGCGAACGCGGCCGCCAAACCCTCCGGGTCGAGGCCCAATTCGGCCAGGAGCTTGTCCGGTCGGTGCTGCTCGAGGTAGGCGCGTGGGGTTCCGAGAATTCGAGTCGTGGGGAACGGTCGAGCGAGGTCCTGGGCCCGGCTGCGTAGTGCCGAGACCATCAGCGTGCCGGCGCCGCCGTGGCGCGTGCCGTCTTCGACGGTCACGACGCGTTCGTGTGCAAGCGCGTCGTCGATCATCGCGGCGTCGGGGGGCAGGACTCGAACGTCGTAGAGGGTGATCTGGCTGGCGTCTTCGCCCAAGAGTTCGAGGGCCTTGTAGGCCGAAGGTGCCATCTTGCCAACCGCCAGCACGCAGAGCGCGCCGTCGCCGCGGCGGACTTCACGGGCCTCGAGTCCGTCACCGACCTTCCCGTCAAAGGGCTTCGGCAGCGTCTTGGGGAAGCGAAGGGCCGTCGGCGTTGACATCGAAAGCGCCGTGGCGAGCATTCCGGGCACTTCTTCGGCGGTCGAGGGAGCGAAGACCGTCACATTAGGAATTGCCAAACAGAGCGCGATGTCGAGCAGTCCGTGGTGGCTCGGACCGTCATCGCCCGTGACGCCCGCGCGATCGAAGACGAAGACCACCGGAAGGTTCAGCAGTCCGACGTCGAGGTGTGCCTGGTCGAACGCTCGTGAGAAGAAGGTTGAGTAGATCGCGACGACGGGCTTCAAGCCGCCCATCGCCATACCGGCCGCGGCCGTCACCGCGTGTTGCTCCGCGATGCCGACGTCAAAGAAACGATCGGGGAACTGGGCTTCGAAATTGAGCAGACCGGTCGGTCCGGCCATCGCGGCGGTGATGGCGACGACCCGGTCGTCGGCACTGGCGAGTGCGACCAACGAGTCGGAGAACGCCTGGGAGAACGACTGGGGAGCGACCTTCTCGTCGTCGTGCCGCGGCGGCAACTTGTAGTCGTGCATCTTCATGTCATCGTCGATCGCCGGTTCGTAACCAAGACCCTTGGTCGTGAGCACGTGGACCAGAATCGGTCCGTCCCACTTCGAAGCGCTCTTCAGCGTTCTCTCCATCGATTCGATGTCGTGTCCGTCGATAGGACCGATGTAGCGCACGCCGAGGTTCTCGAAGAACGTGTGCGGCGTCACCATCTCGCGCACGACCGAGGTGAGTCCGTCGATGCCGAGATAGGCCGCCTTCCCGGCTTTCGGTAGGTGCGGCACCGTGCGGCGCAGGCGGCCGCGCAGCGTCAGGTACGTCTTGTTGAGGCGCAGCGAGGTAAGTGACTCCGAGAGTTTGGAGATCGTCGGTGCGTAACTGCGGCCATTGTCGTTGAGGACGATCACCACCCGCTGATTCGAATGCCCGAGATTGTTCAGGGCCTCGTAGGCCATGCCACCGGTCAGCGAGCCGTCACCCACCACCGCCACGACGTGGCGCTTGCCCCCGTGACCAATGAGTTCCCTGCGCTGTTCCAGGGCGACCGAAAGGCCGTGCGCGTACGAGAGCGCCGTCGAGGCGTGGCTGGACTCGATCCAGTCGTGCTGGCTCTCCGAGCGATTGGGATAGCCCGAGAGTCCGCCGCGCTGGCGCAGGTTCTTGAAGCCGTAGCGACGGCCGGTGAGGAGTTTGTGCACGTAGGCCTGGTGACCGGTGTCCCAGAGCAGGATGTCCTTGGGCGAATCGAAGACCCGGTGCAGCGCCAACGTGAGTTCGACCACTCCGAGGTTCGATCCCAGGTGGCCCCCCGTGGGATTGGTCGTGACCGTCTCGATGATGAACTGGCGGATCTCCTCGCTTAATTCGTCGAGCTCCCCGTAGGACAGCGCTTGGAGGTCGGCCGGCGTTTCAATCGAGGGGAGAATCACAGTGACAGCCTACTTTCGACCCCGAAAAGTGGTGTAGCGACTGGGATTGACTCCGGTACGCTCGCGTGAATGAATAGCACCCTGGTCGAACACGAGGTCTTGCAACGGACGTTGGGCGAAGCGATGGCCCGCGGTGGCGAATTCGCGGAGGTCTTCGTCGAGGATCGCACGACGTCCTCAGCGATGCTGGACCAGCGACGCGTCGAGCAGCTCAGTTCCGGACGCGAGCGCGGTGCCGGGATACGCGTCGTCGTTGGCGACACCACGGGATTCGCGCACACCGCCGATCTCACCGAGAGCGGACTCGTTGCGGCGGCGCGTGCCGCGGCCGCCGTAGCGCGCGACGGCGGCGGTGGCGTGCGCGAAATCGCGCTCGGACCACTGCGCGATAATCCGAGTCGGGCGACGATAATGCCCGCCGACGTCGACAAGGCCCGCAAGATCGAACTGATGAACCACGCCGACGACGCGGCGCGCTCCGAGGGCCCGTCGATCACGCAAGTGCAGGTCGCCCTGGGTGACTCCACTCGGCACTTCGTCGTGGCGAACTCCGACGGACTTTTCGCCGGCGACCATCAGGTTCGCACCCGATTCAACGTGTCGTGCATCGCGACGGGTGACACCGGAATGCAAACCGGTTATCGACCGATTGCCGGAACGCGCGGATTCGAACTGCTCAGCGCTGACGCGGTCGCCGAAGCGGCGCGCGGCGCGGCGCGCCAGGCCATCACGAAGTTGGACGCGCGACCGGCCCCGTCGGGCGACCTGCCCGTGGTACTGGCAGGCGGCTCGGGGGGGATCTTGTTCCACGAAGCGTGCGGTCACGGACTCGAAGCCGACGCCATCCTCAAGCAGGCCTCGGTGTACGCCGGCAAGGTCGGTCAATTGGTCGCCAGCCCCTTGGTGACGCTTGTCGACGACGGGACCGTGGAGGGCGAATGGGGATACCTCGCGATCGACGACGAAGGTCGTCCCGGTGCGCGCAACGTACTCATCGAGAACGGCGTGCTCACGGACTACATGTGGGACTACTTGCGTGCTCGAAAGGAAGGTCGAGTCTCATCGGGCAACGGTCGTCGCCAGAGCTATCAACATCTGCCAATGGTGCGCATGACCAACACGTATCTGCTCGAAGGTGACGCCGACGCCGACGAAATCGTGGCCCAGACTACCTATGGCGTCTACGTTGCTCAATTGGGGGGCGGTCAAGTCAACACTGCGACCGGCGATTTCGTCTTTGGCATGACGGCGGCCTTCATGATCGAAGGCGGCAAGATCACGGCGCCACTGCGCGACTGCAACCTCATTGGCAACGGCCCCGACGTTCTACAACGCGTGGACGCCGTCGCGTCGGACTTCTCGATGACGCCGGGCACCTGTGGCAAGAACGGCCAGAGTGTTCCGGTGGGCACTGGTCAGGCCACGATGCGACTCACTGGCGTCACAATTGGCGGCGCGGCCGCATGAGTCAACTGCTGGAGCGCGCGGAGCGCATCCTGGAATCTGCGCGCGGTGACGAGCAGATCGAGGTCTACGTCGCGAGTGGTGTCGACACCGAGGTCCAGTCCTATCAGGGCGAAGTGGAAGAACTGACGACGGCCACCTCCAACGGGTTCGGCATCCGAATCCTGAATGACGGCGCGGGGGGCGCTCGAGTCGGAACGGCGTGGGCTGGATCGCTCGATGACGAAGCGGTCGTCACCGCGCTGCGCGAAGCCCGAGACAACGCAACTTTCGCCACCGAAGACGAGTTCGTGGCCTTCGCACGCCCCGACGGCGTCAGCGCGGTGACACTCACGTTGAGCGACGACACCGTAGCGAGCACGCCGCTGGACGCGAAGATCGCGATGGCGATCGAACTCGAGCGACTGGTGCGCAGCGGGGACACTCGTATTCGACAGGTGGACTCGGCGAATTACTCGGACTACATCGCCGAAGCGGCCATTGCGTCAACGACCGGGATCCGCGCGTCGTACGCGAGGACCGGCGCCTACGTGTCCGTTGAGGCCATCGCCAATGACGGCGGCGACGACCAGACCGGTTGGGGACTCTCGGCCGGTCGCGCCCCCCACGACCTTGATATCGAGCAAGCGGCCGCTGACGCCATTCGCCGGTCCACGAGGATGTTGGGCGCCGTGAAACCGAAATCGTTCAAGTGCACTGCGGTCTTCGACCCGCGCACAGCGGCGACACTGTTTTCCATCATCGGCGGAGCCTTGAGTGGCGAAGCCGTCGTACGTGGTCGCTCCTTATTCGCGAATCGGGTGGGAGAGATGGTCGCCACTGCGTCCTTTACGTTGCTCGACGATCCGACCGACGCTCGGCACTTTGCCGCCAGCGTCTACGACGCCGAAGGTTTGGCCTGTCGACGAAACGTTCTCATCGAAAAAGGGCAACTCAAGGGCTTCGTCTACGACACGGTCTCGGCGCGAAGGGCGGGCACCTCTTCGACGGGGAGTGCGCTTCGCGGGGGGATTGCCGGATCACCCTCAGCGGGATGCCGTGCCCTCCAGCTGGCGCCCGGTGACATCGATCAGGCGGAGATCCTTCGTCGGGTCGGGAACGGCGTCTTTGTCGAGTCGCTGATCGGCGTGCACTCAGGAGTCAATCCGGTTTCCGGTGACTTCTCGGTTGGCGTCACCGGCCTCATGATTCGTGATGGCCAACTCGCCGAACCAGTGCGTGAGATCACCGTGGCGTCCACGCTGCAACGGATGCTGCTCGACGTCGTCCACGTCGGCAGTGACCTGGAATGGCTCCCGGGCGCCGCCGCTGGTCAGAGCGTCGCGATTGAGAACATCGCGGTCTCCGGGACTTAGTCCGTCGGAGTCGTAGAAGACGACGTCGAGGTCGAGGTCGACGCGGGCGTCGCAGCCGGTGTCGAACTTGATTCAGTCGATGATGCCGCCGCCGGACTCGTCGAAGTCGGGGCCGGCGTTGAGGATTTGTCGGCCCCACGACTGTCCGTCTTATAGAAGCCGCTGCCCTTGAAAACTACGCCGACGGCCGAGAAGACCTTCCGAAGTTCACCGCCGCAGTGTTCACAGACCGTGAGCGCCGGATCGGTGAACCGCTGGACCGCTTCGACGCGCTGGTGGCAGGTCTGGCACTCGTATTCGTAGGTCGGCATTGTCTCTCCCGTACTGCCTGTGGACCATGGCAGTTTACTCGCGGCCGTTCTGAGGTCATTCGAGGCATCGGTATCATTGCGCCGTGGACGACTTCCACCAACTACGTCGGCCGTCGAGCGGGGGAACGTTCCCTCGCGATATCGGCGCCTCTGAAGTGTCGGCTCGTCGCGCGCTGGCGAAGTGCCGTATCAACATGGATGCGAAAACAACGGCCGCAGTTGCGGCGAATGCGATCAACAAAGGTGACGTTCTCGCGACGGCCCGAGTGGCGGGCATCCAAGCGGCCAAGCACGCGGCGACGTTGCTTCCAATGTCTCATCCAGTGCTCGTGGGAAACGTCCACGTCAACTTCACGATTGCCGATACCCATATCGATGTTGAAGTCAGTGTCGACACCGTCGATCGAACGGGCGTCGAGATGGAAGCCCTTATGGCGGTGACCGTCGCGGCCCTCACGGTCTACGACATGTGCAAGTCGGCCGACCGAACGATGACCATCGAAGAGATCGCGATTTGGGAGAAATCCGGTGGTCGTTCGGGTACGTGGCGTCGAGAAGACGCAGTGGGCAACACGTCGGACGTCGACTCCGAGAAATGAGATTCCGCCATACATCGATTCGAAACTGATTCAAGTTCTTCAGTGGTACTGGTCTCGTGAGCGATCGAAACGTTCTTGGCGCTCCTTTGGAATTGTGCGGCAACGATCCCATCACGGGCTTCTACCGCGACGGGTGTTGTTCATCGGGACCAGAAGACTTCGGGAGTCACACCATCTGTGCGGTGGTGACCGCCGAGTTCCTCGAACATCAAGTATCCATTGGCAATGACTTGACCACGCCGATGCCGCAATACGGATTCCCCGGATTAGTCCCCGGGGACCGGTGGTGCGTGACGGCGGTTAATTGGCTACGCGCCCACGACGACGGAGCGGCGGCCTATGTGGTTCTTGCTTCGACCCACGAACGCGCACTGGAGATCGTGCCTCTCGAGGCATTGAGAGAGCACGCCGTCGACGTTCCGACTGGACCAGGCGATCTCGAAGTTTGAGATGAATCGGGTACGTACGCGCTGACGAGGTTCGACCGGTTCGAGCAACTGTCATTGGCGAAGTGCGCTGGAAGGAAGGTTAGATTGCGGTCATGAATTGGACGCTGTTGCCCGAGCTTGTCAGTCGTTTGGAAAACCTATGTCTGGTCTGATGAAGTCAAAGCCATCGTCGGATCGAGGTACCACGGGTAGGTTGACCTCGATCGTGCTGTTCGCCATCGCTGGGCTTCATGTCTTGTGGGGAGTTGGTTCGTCATTCCCATTTCGGAGTCGCCGAGAACTGGCCGATTCGGTCGTTGGCAGAGATGAAGTGCCGTCCGCGATGGCGTGCATGGCGGTCGCTTCGTTGCTCGCCGTCACGGCAATACTGGTCGCGGGAATCAGCCCGCTTCCGACTCGAATGCGTACGGTCGCGCTTCGCGTCGTCGCCACGGTCCTCGCCACACGAGGAATTATCGGTGCGCTTGGTCGTACGTCGATTATTTCGCCGGGAAGCGAATCGCCGGCATTCGTCCGTCTCGATAAGGGGCTCTTTTCACCACTGTGTCTGTGGCTCGCGGCCGGGGTTCGCCGCTCAATATGACGACGCCGAACTCGTTGCTCGCTGGTGCGACGTGACCATTGGCCTCGCCGCTCATCGAGGCCGTCCGTCACGGGCCCGCATGATGTCACGGGGTCGAATTGCGCGCGTAACTCAGGCGGTGTGAAATCGCTCGATTGGCAGTTCATTGACGCCGTGAATGCCAGTACCCTCGTTAGAGAAATTGTGATGGGAGATCAATGAGCAGCATTCGCGGAGGGGTAGAGCAGTCGCGTGAGCGGCTGATCGCCCTCGTCCTATTGTTGCAGCGCGCGTGGCAGTACGGCTCGCTCACGCAAGAAGAGATTGTCCGTGAGCTGAAAATCGACGAATTCCCGGTTTCGGCCAAGGGTCCGAGAAGGGTCCTCGCGTACGAGGGCAACGAGGGCGCGGTACGACAGAAATTCGAGCGCGACAAGGCCCGAATACGAGAGTTGGGGTTCGAAATCGAAATCGACAACAAGGGCGACGGCGCGGTGGGATACCGGATCGATCCCTCGAGCGGCTACGCGCCGTTGATCTATTTCACGCCCGACGAGGAACGCGTCGTGCGATTGGCGCTTCGTTTTTGCGGCTTCGGCGCCTCGGGAGCGTTCAGCGTCTTCAATGAGGTGCCAGCCAGTGACGGGGGATTGGAATCCTCGATGTACTACACGCCAGTAATCCGGGCCCTCAAACTGCATCGGGCGCTGGCCTTTGATTACCAGTCGGGCGCGAACAAGCCGCGCCTGGTCGAGCCGCTGCTCATCGACGTTTTTAACGGCGTCACGTATCTAATCTCGCGAGTGAAGGGCACGGAGGAGATAAAGGGCTACCGCTTCAGCCGAATCACTTCGATGCCCGTCGTGCTGCCCGACGCGTTCGTCCACGACGACGCCGCCCTTGACGTCGCGCGGGCCTGGCGACCGGAATTCTCGAGGTCGCCGACGCCCACGGACGTCGTCGTCATAACCAATGAGAATTACGCCGATCTTTTGGTTCGTCAGTATGCCGGTTCCCTGGCCGCCAGTAAGAAGGATGGCAAGGTCGAGGTCGGACTGAGTTTCGACAATCCTCGTGCCGCGCTGCGATTCGTCGTCGAGGGCGCCGACCGGATTCGACTTCAGTCGCCCAAGTCGTTGAAAGCCGATCTGGGCGACTGGCTGAAGGACGTCAACCGCGGCAAAGCCCCGTCGCTCGAGGAGATGAAGTTCACCGGTCCGGCGACCAACGACGTGCTCGGCCAGACATTGCAGCTCCTCCACGCCGTCTACGTCGCCGAGGACGGGCTACGCATCAGCGAATTGGCGAAGCGTTTCTCCCTCGACGCGGACCACGTGCGCTTGATAATGGACCGCCTCGTGGCGCTCGAACCGATGGCCGGCTCGACCGACGGCACCGGCGCCTTCCCGGCCCACGTCCTCAAGGAGTGCGACGACTGGGACGACGAAGCTCACGATGATTCGACGTACCGAGCCGACTTCAGCGACCTGCCCGAAGGCGCCGATGAGCCGTCGCCCTTCATGTGGCGAGATCTCTTCGAGCTGAACATCGCCCTGCGCGAAGCCTCACGCGTCTACCACGACCCGGCGATTCTCTCGGCGATCGAGAAGATCGAGGGCGCCACCAGTTCCTACGTCCAGGTCGAGATGGCGACGAATGAAACAATGCTCGACGCCGTCTCGTCGGCCGTCGAGGATCATCAGCAAATAAAGATCCTCTACACCGCCGCGACGGCCGACGAAGCGCGGAGTCGCTCGATTGAACCGCGAGAGATCAAGGTCCTCAACGGCCACACCTACGTGCGGGCTTACTGCACGACCCGCGAATCGTGGCGAACGTTCCGGGTCGACCGGATCAATGCGGTCGTCGCAACCTCTGACGCCACCGAAGAGCGCCCGCCCGACACCGTCGTCAACTGGCTCACCCAGGTCGGTGAAGAGGGCGACGAGGTCGTCGTGGTCATCGAGGCGTGGCTCCGCTGGCTCTTCGAGCCATTGCCGAACGCTCAATGGCTGACCCTCGATGACGGGCGACACGCCGTCAAATTCCGCGTCAGCAATGAGCCGTTCCTCGACCAACTGATGCTGCGCGCCGGTGAGGGTGCGCTCGTCGCCACGCCGAAGTTCGCCCGGGCCGGGCACGAACTGGCCAAGAGGATCGCCGCCTCGCTCTAGCGACCGTTGGACTTCGGGGTGTCCAATGATCCGAGTCTTTTCGCGCCGTTCGAACGACGTCAGTTACTTCACCGATGACCGCGCCCTCGAGATCGAGGGCCTCCGTGAAGGTGAACCGGGTTGGTGGCTGCGTGGCGCGGGCGACGCGCGAGATCCACGCAGCGTCAGTAAAGTCCTGCGAACCTCGCAACGCTCGTCGGTCCTCGGCTACGACATCGTGGTCGCCGCTCCGCGACCGACCTCAATACTCCTGGCGGTCGACCCAGAACACGGTTCGGGCGTCGTGGCGGCGCATCGCGCGTCGGTGGGAGCGGCCATTGACTATCTCGAGGCGCACGCGCTCGTGGTGCGAGACCGACGCGGGGGAGAGGATCGTGATCGGGCCGGTCGCTGGAGCGAAGTCGTTGGTTTCACGCACGGCGTGAATCGACACGGCGAGCCCCATTTGCACGACCATGTCCTGGTTGGTGCGCTCCCCGAAGGATCTCGCTCCGTACTGGACAGTCGCGGTCTCTTCGCGCATCTCGTCGCGGCCGACGCGCTCTATCGATCGTCACTTCGTCACGAGCTCAGTGAACGCACGCCGTGGACGGCGTGGCGATCGTTCGAAGGCGTCGAGCACGTCATCGGACTCGATGAGGGATATCGGGCGCTCTGGGGCGGTCATCACGCGGAGCGGGGTGAGAAGTTGCACTGGCGACGCCGCGACGCAATCGAACGCTGGGACGAGGACCGCAACCGATTCGACGCAATTGGCGTGATCGATCCGCCGACACGTCACCGATCGACGCTCGACGAACACGGATTCGCGGGCGCGCTCGAGGGGCGTCACGAGGTTGCCCGTCGTCACGTGATCACGGCGTGGAGTAACGCCGCGCGATTTGGTCAGAGCTCGGCTGCGCTGACGCGCGCCGTCGATTCTCTTTATCCGCAACTGGCCGGAGCAAGGGGAGTGCGAGAACCTTCGATCAGCGTTCGAGAGGCGAGGATGATCGCCCAGGTTCGCGACCGCGGTGCGAGACCGCTCGAGACGCCCGATCTCGAACGGTGGCGTCAGCGCTCGCGCGACGAGTCGCGTTCGCGTTCCGAACGGTCCCGGTAACCCCGAAATCGTGGGTGCGAGTGGGCGGGCGTCAGTTCGATCCACTTCATTTGCTTGCTCGCGTCAAGTCCCATGGCGTAGCCGGGACGTCCGTGGGCGAGATCGCTCATCGAGGCGCGATCGCGTTCCACCCAACTGGTCGAGCGACCGGCGCGTTTGCCCTTGGGTCCGAACTGCAGTGTTGGCGTTTGATAGAGCTCGCGTCCGGCGAGGCTTCGCAACATCTCGAGGGTCGCTCGATCGGCGATACCGGGCAGGACCACCGTCGTCGGGAAGAGCGAGAGGAAGCCCTCGGCCGAGGTACCCCACCGACTCCGGGCCTGGCTGAGGTCCTGGAGGCACGCCATGGTGAGAACACCCTGGCCGCCGCCCTCCGAGACGATGCTCGCCAGGCGCGGCAACGGTGCGACGTTGGCCAGTTCGTCCAGGGCCAACAGGAGCCGGGCACCCTCCTCGTGACGGTCGTAGGTGGCGTGAACGAGCTCTTCGATCAGGCCGACGACCAAGGGGATCGTGACCGCCTGGTGGCGACTGGGTGCCACGATATGGAGTTGGTGCGGGCCACTTAAGAATGCGTCGAGGTCGAGCGGGGCCTCGCGTGATGAGGCCCTCGCCGCTTCGGTGCGAACACCGGCGAACAATCCCGAGGTCGTCGACCAAATACTGGATCGTTCGCGCTCTTCGGTCGCGAGCACGCCGCGAAGGAGCGAGACCGACGGGTGATGTTCACCGTGGCGTTCAGTGAGTTCATGCACAATGTCGTCACATCGTCGTTCGTCGACGCGTGACGCGAGCTGTCCCAATGACTCGTTGCGAAGCGCGGTCGCGTGCAACAAAGGAGCGACGAGTGCGCCCGCACGTTCGGTCCAGTGATCGTCACTTCGATCGCCGCGACCGCGTCGCGCGATGTCGATAAGGCTTCTCGAAGCAAGAATTGCGCCATCCCAAGAAAAACTTTGTCGTATCGGTGAGTAACCGATTCGATGCACTCCGGGTGGTGTGCGCACCGTTCCCGACGGATCGAAGAGCAACGTTGCGCCATCGCGGCGACTACGCGACATCAACGACACGACATCATTCTTCGTCGACGTCACCACGCAAGAACGATTTGTGATCAGGAGATTCGGAACAACAATCGATGATGTCTTTCCACTGCGACTTGGACCGAGCACGAGTGTTGAACGTTCGTCACCACTCGTTGCATCACCGCGTGCACCGCGACCCAAATAGATGCCGGCGTCGTTGTGCACGAAAAACATCTGTCGCAGAAAAACTTCGAAAGGCTTGACATTGGTCGATAAAGCGAGTGAACTTTTAAATGTCCTTCTGCGGAGGAGGTGAACGTTGAGTGAAACGTCCGTGTGACGTTTTTACGAAGCGCTTTTCCGCGTTGGACCGTGCACTGCGATCAGTCGCCGTACAGCTGTGAAGCTGGGTGGCACATGAGCGAGTCCACGTTTGTCAATGCGGTACCGATTTCGAGAACACCACGGTGGTGCGCTCGAGGTCCCAAATTGATTCAACGATGAGTCCCAAGGAGGGAAAGTGGCACCAGCCGCGAAGAAGAAGGCCGTAGCCAAAAAGGCTCCGGCGAAGAAGGCCGCGAAGCGTCCTGCAGCAAAGAAGAAGGCCCCTGCAAAGAAGGCCGCCGCTAAGAAGCGTCCCGCTGCGAAGAAGGCCGCGAAGCGTCCTGCAGCAAAGAAGAAGGCCCCTGCAAAGAAGGCCGCCGCTAAGAAGCGTCCTGCTGCGAAGAAGGCCGCCAAGCGTCCCGCAAAGAAGGCCGCGAAGCGTCCCGCAAAGAGGGCTGCTGCTAAGAAGTAGTCAAGTCCCACCAGGGATTTGTGGTTCGAGGGGGGCCTTTGGCCCCCCTCGAACGCCGTTATCGGACCAAATCCTCGGGTTCGTCCACGTCGAAGCGCCAGGGGCTATCGGTGACTATGGTGAACGCACAACCGATGCGTTCGGCCTCTTGTCGGTGCAACAACGCAGAGTTCGCGCCGTAGAAGAATTGGAAGTCCAGTCCGGTCGGAACCGCCATCACGTTGGTCCCGAGTCCGTGGTGATCGGTGACGATCGTTATCCCGGCATCGGGTTCGAAGGAACCGAGTCCTTCGGGGTCGCGCAGGTCACCGTGAACGATGATGAGTCGGTCAAATCGGCTCTGGAGGGCTCCGTATGCCCGTTGCACGGCGTCGTTGAGTCCAGTTGCGTTGGAGCGCAGAACGTCGCAACCGAGCGCAGAGGCGAACTCTGAGACGGCATCGCTTTCACTGAGCACGATCGTGGGTCGCGGCGCACAGGCTTCGATCACTCGTGTCGCGAGTTGTTGTGCGAGTTCGGTCACTGACGCGGCGTTGTTCACGCGTAATCGTCCCTTGGCGCGGTCGAAGCGCTTTAGCGGAATCACGAACGCGTCAGTCACGAGTGCATGATATGTGAAGCGGCCTTCGATACTGTTGCCACGTGACCATGGTGCACTCGGACTTGCTCGTCCACGAGCGCGCGTGGTTGGACCAAGGCGAGATCGTCGTCGGAATCGACGAGGTCGGTCGTGGTGCGCTGGCCGGCCCGATGGTCCTGGGCGCGGTGGTGCTGACGAACGCGTGCGCGCCGCCGGAATCATTGAATGACTCGAAGCTCTTGACGCCACTCCAGCGCGAGGCGTTGGAAGAACCGCTCATCGAGTGGGCCGCCGATTGGTCCTTGGGTTCAGTGAGTGCCAGTGAGATCGACGCCTGGGGACTGCGCCTCGCGTTGGCCGTCGCCGCGACTCGAGCGCTCGACGCGCTTCGTGTTCGACCGAGCGTCGCACTGATTGACGGGTCGTTCAATCTGCTGCGCGCGCCGATGGACATCCCGTTCGGAGTCCAAGCGCCACCGGAACTTGCGTACCGAGCCATGAACGCCACCACGTTCGTGAAGGGCGACCGGCGCTGCGCGTCGATCGCGGCCGCGTCGGTGCTCGCGAAGGTTGCTCGGGACCGATTGATGGTTGATCTGGATCGCCACTTCACTGACTACGGATGGTCGAGCAACAAGGGTTACGGAGCGAAGCGACACATGGAGGCGATCCGGCGATTGGGCCAGACGGTCCACCACCGTCATTCGTGGCGCCTACCGGAGATGACCGTCAAGTAGCCGGTCAAAATGTGCCTCCAGAGCACGTCGCGGCGAGCCTTTGATTATTGCCATAAGGGTATGATTAACAGACCATGGCGTCACTGCTCTCCGTAAAGAATCTTCAGGTCAAATTCTCCACTCGAAAGTCATTCGTAACCGCAGTCGACGACTTCTCCATCAACATCGATCCCGGCGAATGCGTCGGTTTGGTCGGTGAGTCGGGCTGCGGCAAGACCACCTCGGGACTGGCGATTATGCGCCTCTTGCCCGGTAACGGACGCATCGCGTCGGGCACGGTCGAACTCGAAGGCGTCGACCTCTCGACCTTGAGCGAGAAGGAGATGCAGCACCAGCGAGGCCGCTCGGTCGCCCTGATTCCTCAGGACCCGATGAGCTCGCTCAACCCGACCATGAAGATCGGTCGTCAGATCGGCGAGGGCCTACGCATCCACAACGGCGCCTCCGACGAAGAGGCGCGCACGAGGGCCCTTGAAGTCCTCGATATGGTCGAGATGCCCCGACCGGCCGAACGGCTCGACCAGTACCCCTTTGAACTTTCCGGGGGACTTCGCCAGCGCGTCATAATCGCCATGGGTCTCGTCTGTGAGCCCAAACTCCTCATCGCCGACGAGCCGACCACGGCGCTCGACGTCACCATCCAGGCCCAGATCTTGGACATCATTGACTCGCTGCGCAAAGAACTCCGCATGGGTGTCCTCCTGATCACGCACGACATGGGCGTCATCGCCGGGCGCGCGGACCGCGTCGTCGTGATGTACGGCGGGAAGAAGGCCGAAGAGGCCTCGACGTTGGACCTCTTTCATTCAATGCGCCATCCCTATTCGCAAGCGTTGTTGGCGTCGATGCCCAACCTCGAGAACGCGACGAAGCACGAACTGGCTTCGATCGCCGGGCTGCCACCCGACCTCTCGAAGGAGATCATCGGGTGTCGCTTCGCGCCGCGTTGTCACTTCGCCACTGACGAATGCCGCGCGGTCGAACCGGAGTTGACCGGCACTGAGGACCACGAGTTCCGGTGCTTTCACCCGGTGAATGGTCCCCAAGCCATCGTCGTGCGCACCGAAACACGCGCCGAGGTGGTGGCGAAGGCCGATTCCAAGGAACTGCTGCGCGTCGAAGGACTCACCAAGGAGTTCGCCGTGAAGGCCGGACTGATTCGCCACAAGGTCGGTGCCATCCACGCGGTCTCGAACGTCACGTTCGCCATCAACGAGGGCGAGACCTTCGGACTGGTCGGTGAGTCGGGCTGCGGCAAGACGACGATCGGCCGAATGGTCGTGGGACTCGAGTTACCGACCAGTGGCGCCGTGCTCTTCGACGGAAAGGTCGTGTCGTCGCACAAACACAAGCCGACGCGCGCCCAGCGCCGCGAGCGCCAGATGATGTTCCAGGACCCGTACTCGTCGCTCAACCCTCGTATGAAGGTCTCCGAGATCTTGGGCGAGCCCCTGCTGGTCCAGGGCGACGGGACCAAGGCCCAGCGCCGCGCCCGAGTGAGTGATCTCCTCTTGGCCGTGGGCCTCGAGCCCAGCGCCGCGGACCGCTACCCGCACGAGTTCTCCGGCGGCCAGCGCCAGCGCATCGGCTTCGCTCGCGCCCTCGCCTTGAACCCGCGTCTGATCGTCGCCGACGAGCCTGTCTCGGCCCTCGACGTTTCGATTCAAGCGCAGATCTTGAACCTGATGAAAGAGTTGCAGCGCGAGCACAACCTCTCGTACATCATGGTCAGCCACGACCTCGCGGTCGTCTATTACATGGCCGACACGATTGGCGTCATGTACCTCGGCAAGATCGTCGAGATCGGCGACGCCGAATCGGTCTTTCGCCACGCCGCCCACCCCTACACGCAGGGCCTGCTCAACGCGGTACCCGTGCCCGACCCGGTCGAGGCGAGGGCGCGCCATGGCAAGCAGGTCACCGGGGAACTGCCCTCGGCGGTCAATCCACCTTCGGGCTGTCGCTTTCGAACGCGTTGCGATTACGCCCAGGACATTTGTGCGAACGAAGAGCCGATGTTCCGCGACTTTGGCGCGAACCAACAGGCCGCGTGCCACTTCCCGCTCCAGACGCCCGTGACAATCGCCGCTCGGGTCTAATTACTTCAGCGCGTTGAATGGCACAAGGCGCGGCGTGAATCGAACGCTCTAGCGCTCGAGGAGTCGGACCTCGAAGGAGTCGCGCAGCGCGTCGCCGATGTAGTTGATCGACACCACGACCGCGATGAAGACCAGCGCGAGGGGGTAGATCTCCCACCAGAAACCGTTCTGGATCTGCGAGGTGCCGGCCTGGAGCATCGTGCCCCAGTCGGTCTGGGGCGCTTGAATTCCCAGTCCGAGGAAGCCGAGGGCCGAAAGGAACAGAATCGCGTCAGCGACCGAGAACGTCGCCACGGTCACGATGTTGCTGATCGAGTTGGGAAAGACGTGGCGACGGATGATGTGCCACTTGCGCGCGCCCATCGCCGTCGCCGCTTGTGAATACTCGAGGTTTCGTATGAGCAGGGCGTCACCTCGGATGATGCGGGCGTTGCCCCACCACAGCGTGAAGCCGATGATGCAAATAAGAAAGACTGTTGATCGGTTGAAGATGGCGATCAAAGTGATCAAGAGGAAGATGTAAGGAATCGACAGGAAGGCGTCGATGATACGCATCATGATGGTGTCGGTGATGCCACCCGCGAAGCCGGAGATCATGCCGTAGGTCGTGCCGACGACGATGGTGATGAAACCGGCGACGAAGCCCAGCGTGAGCGAATACTCGCCGCCGTAGAAGATGCGGCCCAGTTCGTCGAATCCGGAGCTGTCGGTGCCGAGCCAATGGTGCCACGAGGGCGCCGCGTTCCAGGGCAGGCCAAAGGTGAGGGCCTGGTTGGTTTGGTTCGTCGGGTGAAAGAATGGAACCAGGAAGCACGCGGCAATGGTGGCGACAAGGAAGACGACCGACGCGACCGCCAGTTTGTTGTGGAAGAAGATGCGTAGTCGCTGCCGCCACATCGGAACGATCTGGTCGTCCGTGGACAATGTGATTGGTCTATCGGGCGGCTCGATCGGGGAGATCCGATCGGTCAGATCGGTCACGCTTTCGTCCCTTCAATTCGAATTCGTGGGTTGACGAGGCCGAGGGCGATGTCCGCGAGGAGGTTGCCGAGCAGCGTCAGTATCGCGACCAGCAGAGTGATGCCGAGCACCGTCGGCACGTCGAGGTTCTCCGCCGCGAAGACCGTCTGAATACCCAATCCGGCATAGTTGAAGACGCTTTCGATAATCAGTGCACCGCCCAAGAGGGCCGGGATAGAGAGACCCAAGAGCACGATGATCGGGCCTAGCGCGTTGCGAAAGGCGTGCTTGAAGAGTGTTCGACGACTGGAGCAGCCCTTCGCCTTCGCCGTGCGCACGTAGTCCTGGACCAGTACTTCAAGAACCGTGCCGCGCATGTAGCGACTGAGTCCGGCCACCGACAGCATGGTCAGTGCGGCAACGGGCAATATGAACCCCTCGGGGCTCGTGAACATCGCCCACGCTTGCACGCCCTGCGGGGGCGAATTGGGGAGGTGTGGGCCGTGAAAGCTAAATGCGTCCAGCAAGAGCATGCAGAGAAGGAATGACGGCATGGCGTAGAGCACGAAGGCGACGCCGGTAGCGGTGTAGTCACCCACGGTGTTGCGACGCGCGGCCTGGTATATCCCGAGGGGAATCGCGATGACTGTGGTCAGGCCCAATGAGACGGCGGCCAGCCAGATCGTGCGTGGAACGTAGAGGCTGATGATGCCCCAGACCGAGGAGTTCTCTTTGAACGAACGCCCGAGGTTGAAGTGGAACAGCACCTGCGTGGCGTACGTCCAGAAACGATCGAAATAGGAACGATCCATTCCGTGCTGCTTCGCCCAAATCGCAACATTGTACGGCGACGCTTTGGTGCCGAGCACGACGTAGGCGGGAGCACGAATGCCGTGGACCTGAAAGTAGGGAAGGCTGAACGTCAGCAGCATCACTATGAGGAGAACGAAGAAGGCCTGAATGATTCTTCGAACGACGTAGGCGAACACGCGCGAAGTCTAACAGTGCAAATACCGTGGTTTCTTCGCAGCGACACGAAGAGTTCGAGCCGTCACTCGCCCGAGGGGCATGAAAAAGGGCCTCCTTCCGGAGGCCCTTTTTTCAGTGGACTTTATGATGCATTGGAACGTCTACCAGGAGTAGTACTCCGGCATGAAGTTCAGGATCGGGCTGAGACCAAAACCGATCTTGCTGTGGAGCGTCTTGATGGTCTCAACCGTCGGCGCGGGCTCTGGCTGGTAGATCACGGGCAGGTTCTGCGCGGCGTACGTCGCGTATGCCGTCAGATTGGAGTGACCAAAGTCGGTGGCCTTGATGTCTGCTGTCATCGTCGCGCTGTCATAGCCTCCGACGTTGAAACCGCCACCGACCGCGAAGAGCGTCTCGCCAGTCGGGAAGTAGTTCGGAACGAAGGTCCATCCGCCGCCCCACATGCAAATCTCGTAGGTTCCGGCGCAGTCACCAATCACGGCGTTGAATCCCTCGGTCGTGGTAGCGACCTTGATGCCGATTTGAGCCCAGTCAGCGACTTCGGCGGTGATCTCGGTGGTGAGAGACGGCGAACCGCTCGCGTAGACCAATGAGAAGCTCAGCGTGTAGCCCGACGTGATGTTCGCGCCGCACTGGGTGGCCCCGGTGCCCGGGCTGGTGCAGGTCATAACGCCACCTTGCATGGTCCAGCCGTGTGAGGTCAAGAGACCCTCGGCGGTCGTCAGGTTGAACGGATACGGGTTGGAAACCGACTTGCCCATCGATGCCGGCACCGTTGAAGGCAATGGCGCGTAGGACGGAAAGCCGTAGCCCTTGTCGACGTTCTTAATGACGCCGAGCTGGTCGTTCGCCTCTTGCATCGCCTGGCGGATGTACAACTGGTTCACGGCGTCGACCTTCGGGTCTTTCGAGGTGAAGTTGAACGGCGAGTAATTGAAGCCCCAGGTGATTCCGGTCGACAAGTTGTAATGCGCCGACAGGTTCGCCCAGTTGGGTCCGACCTTGCCCGGCGCGGGCGCTTGTGAGGTGAGGACACCGGGGTCAACGGTTCCGATGTCAATCTTGCCGGCCTGAAGATCATTCTCTTCGGCCTGCTCGGTCGTGTAGGCGACTTCCTTGATGTACTTGATCGTCGGCTTTACCGGGCCCGAGTACTTGGTGTTCGGCTGGAGCGTGAGGTTGCCCAAGTTGTCGAATGACGTCAACTTCCAAGGACCCGTGTCACCGCTCTGCCAGAGCTTGCCGGTGTAACTGGTCGTCTGGCTCGAGAGGTTGTTCAGGTAGTTATACACGTTGGTGCACGCGACCTTGGTCGACGCAGCACCATAGGCACCCGTGGCACACGAGGACTTCTGGCCCGAAGAAGTACGGTCCCACGTGTCAGGGAAGGGCGTGATCTGGTCGAGGTAGTTGTTGGTGATCCACAGCGGGTTGACGGCGACCTTGAAGTTGATGATGACCGACATTGCCGTGTGGCGAATGTTGCTGACCTGGTCAGGGATGCCGTAGCCGGGGTTGTAGCCCCAGAAGTCGGCCGGCAGCGCCTTGTACATGTTCAAGAAGAACATGACCGATTGTGCGTTGACCGTCTGGCCCGAAGCGAACTTCCAACCTTTCATTGACAGAGTCACCGTCTTGTTGCCGTGTGAATAGACCGGATTGGTCGCAAGCGACAGCGAAGGAACAAGCGCGACGCTGGCGCCGAGGCCGAACCAGTAGAGAGGTCGGAACATCTCGTCCTGGAATTGGTTGATGTTGTCAACCGAACAGTACTGGCACGATTCGAAAGGGAAGATCCAGTTCGGATTCGCGGTTGGTCCCTCCGCAAAAGTTAGTGTTCCAGAAGCGGCAGGGGCGCTTGCGCCACTCACCGTCGGAGCAATGAGACCTAGTGATAACGCACAGGCCGAGAGGCCCACCGTCACCGCTAGTCGAAGTTTGCGTCCAAAATGCATATTTAATATCCTCCCAATACCACCCAAGTGGTCACATTTAATTTGTCATTCCATCACAGATGGATTAGTCGCAACTGTATCCGCAAAAATGAAGCGGAGAATGTGCACCCCGAGCGAAAAATCCCTTTTTTTCGGGAGTTTCTTCATTGGTAATGAAGGGGAAACGCCAGGGAAACCCAATTCATCGCTGAAAGTCCTGATTGTCGGTCGTTTGGTCCCATACGAAGATTCCGGAGTCCCGATTTCAGGCCACGAGATGGCCCGCGATGGTTCAAGGACGTGGTCGGTCAGCAGTCGATGGTTTCGCGACGACCAGCGAGTCATCGGCGGCTTGCTAATAGTGGAAATATTCGGGCATGAAGTCACCCAATGGATTCGGTGCGAACCCGACCGAACTTTTGAGCGTTCGGGCCACCTCGACGATTGAGTTGGCCTGGGGCTGGTAGAGCACCGGCAACTGTTCGGCGGCGAAGGTCGCGTAGGCGCTCAGATTGGTTTTCCCAAAGATCGACCCCTTGATCAGCGACGACATCTGAGCGTTGGCGTACGTGCCCACGTTGAAGTCCCCGCCCGGCAAGAACAGCGACTCGCCCGAGGGATAGTCGCTGGGTGGATAGGCCCAACCGTAGCCCCAGGCGCAAATCTCGAAGGGCTTGGCGCCGGTGCAGTCACTGATGACGTTGTTGAAGGTGTCGGTGCTGTGAGTGATCAGAATGCCGAGGGACTGCCAGTTAGCGATCTCTGATAAGAGCGTCTGGTCCAGTGCGTTTGATCCGGCGGGCCACACGACATTGAAGCTGAGCTGATAACCCTGGGCAATGTTCGAGCCGCACTGTCCGGCGCCGCTGCCCGGGTCCGTGCAGGTCTGCACGTTGTCCTGCAGGGTCCATCCGTGCGCACTGAGCAACGTGCGCGCGGCCGCGAAGTTGAACGGGTAGGGATTGACGATCGGCTTGCTGAGCGTGCTCGAGGTACTCGGAGGAAGCGGACTGTCAATCGCCGAACCGTAGCCCTTGTCCGCACTCTCGATGATGCTTCGTTGATCGACGGCGTACTGGAGGGCTTGGCGAATGTAGAGCTGACCAACCGCGGCCCCGTTGGAGTCCGACGACGTGAAGTTATAGGCGGCGTAGTTGAAGCTCCACGCCGATCCGGTCGCGATCGAATAGTGCGACGCCAGGGGAACCCAATTCGGTCCGACCCGACCGGGATCTGGAGCCGGGCTCGTGAGAACGCTGGGGTCGATGTAACCAATGGAGAGGCCGTTGTTGAGCAGAGCACTCTCTTCAGCCTGGATCGTGGTGAACGCGACTTCCTTCACGTAACGGACCTGAGCCTTTTGGGGACCCTGATACTTCGGGTTGGGTTGGAAGGTGGCGTTGCCGATGGCATTGAAACTGGTGAGGCGCCACGGTCCGTCGACACCGCCCTGCCAGAAGGCTCCGGTAAACGTGGAGGTCGTCAATCCTTCCTTCGTGAGGTACGTCACGACGGCGTTGCACGCCGCGTCGGTGCTCGCGGCGCCGTACTTACCGCTCGCGCACGTCGAGGCCTGCGAGCCCGAGGTACGGTCCCAGCTAACGGGCATCGGTGTGATTTGAGAGAGGTAGGTGCCGAGCAACCAATTGGGATTGACCGAGGTCGTGAAGTTGATGCGAACAGTGTTGTCGTGTCCCGCGGCGCTCGCCACCTGATCCGGTATTCCGTAACCGGCGTTGTAGCCGCAGTAGGCGGTTGGATCGGACTTGTACATATTGAGAAAGAGCATGACCGAACTGGCATTGACGACCTGTCCGTCGGCGAAGCGCCAACCCTTCATAGTGATCGTCACAGTGCGGTCGCCGTGGGAGAAGACCGGTCGATCCGCGAGTGAGAGCGACGGTACGAATTTGGCCGATCCGCCTAATCCGAACCAGTACAGCGGTCGGTACATCAGCATTTGGAACTGATTGATGTTGTTCACCGAGGAGTACGCGCAGCCCAGGTAGGGAAATATGAAGTTCGGATTGGCACCCGGGGCTTCCGCGAACGCAACTGTTCCTGACGGAATGGCGGGCACCGTGGCGAACGCGGACGGGCCGATGACGGCCACGCCCAGCATCAGGAGCGTGGCAATGGTGAGGCGTAGGGAGTGTCCGACGTGCATAGTGGTCTCAGCCCGCGCCACCGAGATGGCCATAAGTACGGCACTCGCAACAAGCGAGTCAGGTCAACGATACTGGCCGGACTTTACAAATCGGTAGTCAGGAGAAGGCTGATGAGAAGATCGATTGAATGCTCGGGCTCTCGAAGCTGAACCCTCGTTCGTTCAGCGCTGTCGGAACCACACGCTGACTCGCGAGAATCGCTCCATCAACGAGGTCGGGGCCCAGCGCCACGCGCAGCGCCCACGCCGGAACACCGATTCGCGCGGGACGATGCAAGTGACGCGCGAGCGCATCCGTGAAGGCACGATTCGTTAAGGCTGCCGGAGCGACGAGGTTGAACGGACCGCTCGGTCGCGTGTCGATGAGCCAAAGGATGGCGCGCACTTCGTCACGCAGCGAGATCGGACTTATCCACTGTTTTCCAGAACCAATGACGCCGCCGAGACCGAGTCGAAACAGTGGCAGCTGTTTCTTCAGCGCACCTCCCTTCGACGACATGACGATGCCGGTGCGTAGGTGTACGACGTTCGTTCCAGTGACTTGCAGTGGTGAGGTCGCTTGTTCCCACTCGCAGCACACCCGAGCGAGGAAGTCATCACCGACGGGCGATGACTCGTCGAGTGACTGCGCGCCGCAAGAACCGTAGATGCCGATCGCCGAACCGCTCGCCAGAAACGACGTGCCGCACGAGCCACTGAGGAGTTGAACCAGCAGTGTCGTCGCGTCGACGCGTGAGCGTCGGATCTCTTCTCGGCGTCCGTCCGTCCAACGTCGATCGGCGATGCCCGCGCCGGCGAGGTTGACGACCGCGTCGAACGCGCCTACACGTTGCACGTCATCTTCATCGACGAGACCTCGTGAAGGATCCCAACGGATGGATGCGTCACCAGCGTGCGGCGACTCTGGTCGCACGAAACGCACGACGTCATCGCCGCGCGCGACGAGCGCCGCCACCAACGCCGATCCGATGAAGCCCGACGAGCCCGTTACGCCAACGCGCATACGTCGTCCCATAGTTCGCCGATGAGTGTGCTGAGTTGATCGGGGATCGAAAGGTGGGCGCCGTGCGCGGCGTTCACGACCTGTCGACTACGGACGATTGGATTGATTCTCGCCAGTTCCGCACTGAGTGATCGGTAGAAGTCCGGCGCGAGGACGTCGCCGTACACGAAGACCGCCGGCACTTTCAGCGACGCGATGTCGAAGGGCGGGGTTGGCGCACGCAAACTGGCGAGGTCGCTCACCAGCGCCGGTCCGTCTCGCCGACGAGAATCGCGCTCGAGAGCGCTGAGGTGCTCCCACGCACTGTCAGAGACGATGCGGCGAAAGAACCGCTCGGCCTCGAGTTGCGGATCCTCGCCCATTGGTTGCCCGGTGCCGTTGCGGCGTAGGACCCACGGCAGCGGTGCTTCGTAAGTGATGACCAGTCGCGCCAGTGACTCGTCGGCGATGGCGGCGCCGTAGGCAACGACCCCGCCGTAACTATGGCCGAAGAGGATGATCGCGCGATCGTCCTCTTCGCGGCGTGCGAGGGCGATGAGATCACGGACGTGGTGCTCGAGTCCGAGCGGTCCAAGGTCGCGCGATCCCTGATACCCACGGCGGTCGTACGTGACGAAATCGAATCGATCGGTTCGTCGCGCCAGCCGGGCGAATGAGCCGCCGCGGTCGAGGCCTCCGTGGATGCAGATGATCGTGGCTTCGGGATGCTCGACGCGATGTTCGGCGACCGCGAGACCCGGTATCGGCGAATCGGCAACGAAGTGCAGTCCGTGGGGCGTGGGGGCGGAACTCACGTTGCCGACGCTAACCGTTTGAGGGTGGCGAACCTCCGGAATAACGCCCTTGGACCCCTAGGCTGGGAGTCGTGACTGCGCCCCCTGAATCATCGTCGTCTCATTCGAGCAAGGGCTCGTTCGGACCCAACGCGTGGCTCGTCGACGATATGTACGACCGTTTTTTGGCCGATCCGAACTCGGTCGCCGAGAGCTGGCGCGAGTTCTTCGCTGACTACCAGCGCTCCACCGTGCCGAGCGTGGCGACCGCCTCGCCACCGGTCCAGGTCATTGCGACGCCCGACGTTGACGAAGAGGCGACGCCGCTTCGCGGGGCCGCCGCGCGCATCGTCGCCAATATGGTGGCCAGCTTGGCGGTTCCCACGGCGACCAGCGTGCGAACGGTGTCGGCGAAACTCTTGGAGATCAACCGAGCCGCGCTCAATGAGTCGCTGTCCCGTTCGAGCGGTGCCAAGGTCTCCTTTACGCACTTCATCGCCTTCGCCGTCATCAAGGGTTTGGCGCAGATCCCTTCAATGAACGCGTCGTTCGTGGAGGCCGTCGACAAAAAAGGTACGCCCGGGATTCGACGTCACGAGCACGTGGGACTCGGACTGGCCGTTGACGTCCAGCGTCCTGACGGCTCGCGAAATCTCCTGGTCCCGGTGATTCGTGACGCGGACACGATGGACTTTCGCGCGTTTCTTCTGGCCTACGAGGACCTCGTGCGCAAGGTCCATTCGTCGAGCTTCGGCGCCGACGACTTCGTGGGCGCGACGGTGTCGCTCACGAACCCCGGAACCCTCGGCACCGTGCAGTCGGTGCCACGACTCATGGCCGGTCAGGGCGCGATCTTTGGTGTCGGTGCGCTGGGGTGGCCGGCCGGTTTCGAGGCCGCCGACCCGCGCGCGCTCGCCGAACTGGGCGTGGGCAAAGTGATGACGCTCACTTCTACCTACGACCATCGAATCATTCAAGGAGCCGAGTCCGGTCTGTTCTTGAAGTACGTCGCGGAGTGTCTCACGGGCCAACACGACTTTTATGACGAGGTGTTCTCGGCACTCGGCATTCCGTACGAACCGGCGCGCTGGGCCCCGGACAGAAACCCGTCGCTGAATGACGGTGACGCCGAGCGGATTCTGAAGCAGATTCGCGTCCAAGAGCTCATCAATATGTACCGCGTGCGCGGTCATCTGAACGCGCACCTCGATCCATTGCACAGCGAACCACCGGCACTACACGCCGAACTCGACATCGCGAACTACGGACTGACGATGTGGGACCTTCATCGCTCCTTCGTCGTCGACGGTCTCGCGGGACGCAGCCAGGCGACCCTCGAAGAGATCCTGTCGATTCTTCGCGCGGCCTACTGTCGCACGACGGGCATCGAATACGGCCACATCATGGACCCCGAACAGAAGCGGTGGATCCAACAGCGCGTCGAAGGCGTGAGTTCGTCGCTGAGCGTCGACGAACAACACCGCGTGCTCGAGGCGCTAAACGAAGCCGAAGTCTTCGAACGCTTCCTGCATACGCGCTACGTCGGCCAAAAGCGATTCGGACTCGAGGGCGGGGAGTCGACCATCGTGGCCCTGCGAACCATCCTCGACGTTGCGGCCGACGAAGGAACCAAGGAAGCGGTCATCGGAATGGCGCACCGCGGGCGCTTGAACGTGCTCGCCAACGTCGTCGGCAAGTCCTATAACGACATCTTCTCGGAGTTCGAGGGGAACTTGGATCCCGAGAGTGTCCAGGGAAGTGGGGACGTCAAGTACCACAAGGGTGCGCGCGGTGAGTTCAAGAACCCGCGCGGCGCCACGATCGACGTCTCCATGGCGTCGAACCCATCGCATCTCGAAGCGGTCTCGCCCGTCGTCGAGGGCATTGTTCGCGCCAAACAAGACCTGATCATTCGACCGAGCGACGGGACCAACGTCGAATCGGACATTGAGTTGTACCCGTACCTCGCGATTCTGATTCACGGTGACGCCGCCTTCGCCGGGCAGGGCGTGGTCGCCGAGACCCTCAACATGAGTCAGCTGTCGGGATACCACATCGGCGGCACGATTCACATCGTGATCAACAATCAGGTCGGCTTCACGACGGCGCCGGAGTCGGCTCGTTCGAGTTTCTATCCGACGGACGTCGCCAAGATGATCCAAGCGCCGGTCTTTCACGTGAACGGCGACGACCCCGAGGCCTGCATGCGTGCGGCGCGACTGGCCTACGACTACCGTCGAACGTTCAAACGCGACGTCGTGCTCGACATCGTCTGTTACCGGCGATTCGGCCACAACGAGGGTGACGACCCGAGCTACACCCAACCGCAGATGTACAAGATCATCGACCAGATGCGTTCGGTTCGAAAGATCTACACCGAGACGCTGGTTCGTCGCGGTGACATCTCCATCGAGGAAGCCGAAGTCGCGCTGAACAACTTCAACGAACGCCTCCAGAGCGTCCTCGACGAAGTGCGAACGGTCCCGGTTCCCGAGTTGCGCGGCGTACCCTTCGTCGACGTGCCGATTGACGCGCCGGCGCCCGAGACCGGTGTCGAACGCGCCGCGCTGGTCGAGATCGCGGCGGCCACCATGCGCGCGCCTGAGGGCTTCACGATTCACCCCAAACTCGAGCGCCAGTTCGTCCAACGTCGCGCGCTGCTCGATGACGGGGTGGTCGATTGGTCACTGGGCGAAGCGCTGGCCATCGGATCGCTCGTCCAATCCGGGGTGAACGTGCGTCTGATCGGTCAGGACTCTCGTCGCGGGACGTTCTCACAGCGCCACGCCGCTCTGATTGACTACGACAATGGCGCGCAGTTCGTGCCGCTCGCCAGCCTCGACTCCAAGGGCTTCTTCACGGTTCGCGACTCGTTCTTGAGCGAGTTCGCGGCGCTGGGTTTCGAATACGGCTACTCGGTCGAGGCCCCGAACAGTTTGGTCGCCTGGGAGGCGCAGTTCGGCGACTTCATGAATGGCGCGGAGATCATCATCGACAACTTCTTGGTCGCGGCCGAGGACAAGTGGGGTCAGCTGGCCAGCCTGGTGATGCTCTTGCCCCACGGTTATGAGGGACAGGGCCCCGAACACTCGAGTGCCAGGTTGGAGCGATTCCTGACGCTCTCGGCGCGCAACAACATTCGAATCGCCCAACCGACCACGGCGGCGCAGTACTTTCACCTCCTGCGCTCACAGGTCCTTCGCGCGCACCCGACGCCGCTCATCGTCTTCACGCCGAAATCCATGTTGCGCGCTGTCCAAACCCGCTCACCGCTCGCAGAGTTCGAGCAGGGAACGTTCCGCAGCGTGCTCGACGACACGCTCGACGACGCGTCACTGGTCACTCGAGCGATACTCGCGTCGGGGAAAGTCGCGCACGAGGTAATCGCTCGTCGAAACGAAACCGAAGCCACGTCCGCGGCCGTCGTTCGCGTCGAGCAGCTGTACCCGTGGCCGCGCGTCGCGATCGATGAGACGCTGGCGCGATACCCAAATCTTCAAGAGATCTTCTGGCTGCAAGAAGAGCCCGAAAACATGGGGGCGTGGCCCTTCGTGCATTCGCAGTTCGACGGTATGACCGTGGGCCACGTGGCGCGCGCGGAGTCCGCGAGCCCGGCAACCGGTAGCAGCCTCATCCACATCGCCGAACAGGCCGACCTCGTGGCGAGGGTCCTCGGATGAGTCCGATTCGATCGTCGCGCCTACGCGTGGTCGTCGACGGTTCGAACTTCGCGACCGAGGGTCGCGTCACGCCGAGCCTGGCGCAATTGGACGAAGCGGTGCGCGCCTTCATCGATGAGCATCCGAGCGCCGAAGTGATCGTGGTCGCCGACGCGAGTTTCGAACATCGTGTGGCGCCGAATGAGCGCGCGCGCTTCAAAGGGGCCGAACTGGCTGGCGAGATTGTCACACCGCCGGCCGGAGCAATCGGTCGTGGCGACGCATTCATCTTGAAGATTGCCGATCGCATCAAGGGCGTCGTGTTGAGCAACGATTCGTTCCAGGAGTTTCACGACGAATACCCGTGGCTCTTCGACGAGGGTCGCCTCATCGGCGGCAAGCCGGTAAAAGGTGTGGGCTGGGTGTTCACACCTCGATTGCCGGTGCGAAACATCAAGACCTCGCGACCAGTGAAGAAACTGTCGGTGACGCTGTCCGACGGTGCGAAACCCTCGATTGGCACGACGTTGACTCCGGTCAAGGCGACCAGAGCGAAGAAAGTGCCGGCCAAGGTCCCGACCAAGGTCGTCAAGGTTCCGAGGAAGGCCAAGAAGTCGCTGAAGGTCGTCGAAGTGGAGAAGAGGCCCGCGAGGGCGACGAAGAAGGCTCCGGTGAAAGTGGCCAAGGCGCCGCCCAAGCCGAAAAAGGCAACGAAGCCCATCGAGGCACCAGCGTCGCCACCGCCCGCGGTCGCGCTTCGACGGGGGCGTCATCCCGTCAATCCCGAGGCGGACTTCGCCCTCTTTCGCAGTGCACATCGAATCGGTTCGCGTGTTGAGGGAGAGGTGACCGCCTTCACCTCCCACGGAGCGGTCATCAAGGTCGCCGTGAAGAACGGCCAATCGATCGAGTGCTACGCGCCGACGACGTCACTGGGGACTCCGGCGCCGGCGCGCGCGCGCGACGTGTTGAAACGCGGCGATCGACGCACCTTTCGACTCGTCACCGTCGACGCCGAACGTCGAATCGCGGAACTGGCGCTACTGTGAGCGAACTGTCGTTGGTACCGAGTGACTGGTTACCGCACCGGGCGCCGTTTCTCCTCTTGGATGAGATGCTCACGATTGAACCCGGTGAGCGCGCGAGTGGCCTCTGGACCCTGCGCGGCGACGAGTGGTTCTTCCCGGGACATTTCCCTGGTCGCCCTACGACGCCGGGTGTCTTGTTACTGGAGTCGCTCGCGCAGTGCGGCGGTGTGGTGGTGCTCGCCGATCCCAAGTACACCGGGAGGCTTCCGCTCTTCGGCGGTGTCGAACACGCACGATTTCGTCGTCAGGTCGTGCCGGGTGACGTCGTCTTGCTCGAGTGCGAGATGACGCAACTCTCGGCTCGTGGCGGCAAGGGCCACGGGCGCGCGAGCGTGGAGGGCAAGACCGCGGTCGAGGCCGATTTGCTCTTCATCTTGGCGGACGCGTCATGAAGGTAGCGACGTGGAACGTGAATTCGCTGACGGCGCGCTTCGGGCGCGTCGAGGCGTGGCTCGCCACGCGAAATCCTGACGTCGTACTCATCCAAGAGACCAAGCAGAACGACGTCAAATTCCCGACGAAAGAACTCGCCGAACTCGGCTACGAGAGCGCCCACTACGGCCAGGGTCAGTGGAACGGCGTCGCCATTCTCTCCAAACTCGGTATCGAGGACGTGGCGCGGGGCTTTGGTAATGACGACCCCGAAGCGCGCATCATCGCCGCGACCTGCGCCGGCGTGCGGGTGGTGTCGTGCTACGTGCCCAACGGTCGCGCGCTCGACAACCCGCACTACGTGTACAAGCTCCAATGGCTCGAGAAGCTGCGTGACCTGGTGGCGGCGCGTGACGCCGGTCAGTCCATCGTCGTGGGTGGCGACTTCAACGTGACGCCGACTGACTTCGACTGTTATGACCCGTCGCTGTTCATCGGCGCGACCCACGTGAGTGAGCCGGAGCGTGAGGCGCTGCGCGCGCTGGAGGCGACCGGGCTCACCGATCTGACGCGAGCGCTCCACCCCGATGAGCCGAGCTACTCGTGGTGGGACTACCGCAACGGCTCGTTTCACCGGGGCTGGGGACTTCGCATCGACCTTCTCTTCGTCGACCAGGCATTGCTGGCCAGGGCCTCGGCCAGCTACGTTGACCGTGATGAACGCAAGGGCGAGAAGCCGTCGGACCACGCACCGGTCATCGGTGAGTTCGCAATTTAACTGAGTCCCTTCGGCAGCATCGCTTCGATGAACATCGGCCCGGGCGTCGCGTAGGAACGCAGCAACGCGCTCACCAATTCGTCGGCCGTCGTGACGCGCACGCTCGGTACGCCGAAGCCGGTGGCGAGTGAACAGAGATCGAGGGTCGGATCGTCGATCGCGAGCATTCGTTGGCTCGTTGATCCTTCGCCGATCACCCCGACGCGTTGGCGTTCGAAATTCAGTACGGCGTAACTTCGATTGGAGAGTCCGACGACCGTGACGTCGAGACTTTCGCGCGCCATCGTCCAGAGCGCCTGCAGTGTGTACATCATCGACCCGTCGGCTTCGAGCGCGAGTACTCGTCGCCCCGTAGCGACGGCCGCGCCGAGCGCGAGGGGGAGCCCCATGCCGATCGATCCTCCAGTGAGGGTCATCCACGAATGGCGAGGCGAGAGTCGCGTGGCGCCGTAGAAGTGGACGCCGGCCGTATTTGACTCATCGCTGACGACGATGCCTTCGGGCAGCGTGGCGGCGATTGCCGCGGCCAGTGACTGCGTCGTAAGGTCACCGGTCGGCGCGGACGCAATTTCACCCGAAGCGCTCGGAAGTACGTGGGCGTCCAGTGCTTCGACCAGCGCGCTCAGCACCGCCGAGGTGTCCGTGCCCGGAGGCGCGACGTTGATGAGTTCGCACTCCGGCGCACTCAGCACGCTCGCCACGTTGGGGTACGCGAAGAAGGACACGGGATCGCGCGCACCGATCAACACCAGGGCGTCGAGGTCTTTCAGTTGCGCGGCGGCGAATTCGGCGACGTAAATGAGCCGTTCCGGACTCGCGACACCGGCGCCGCGTTCCATGATCGTCGGGAACGTCTCGACGATGAACTTGGACGACGTCACCGCGGCGATTCGTTCGGCGAGGTTCAACTGATTCGAGTCGAGCGCCGCGCCGCCAACCAGCAGCGCGGTTCTCTTGGTTCGCAGCGCCTCGATCGCTCGAAGCACTTCACGATCGTCGGGTTCGACCAGTGCCGGACGTGAGGTGACGGGCCAAGAGGAAGGCACCGTCGACAGTTCATTCCAGGACACGTCGGCGGGGAGGATGAGCGTGGCGATCCGACCGGGTGGTCCGTGCGCCGCGTGGATCGCCTCCGCAGCATCGGACGCGACGCTGTCGCTGTCCATCGTCGTGCGATGCCAACCCTCGAGCGTCGCCGCCAGCGCTTCTATGTTGCTCTGGAGTGGTGCGTCGTGCGTCGCGTGGTACGTCGCGTGATCGCCGACGATATTCAACACCGGCACGTGTGCTCGTCGGGCGTTGTGCAGGTTGGCCCAGCCGTTCGCGAGTCCCGGGCCCAGGTGCAACAGCGTCGCGGCCGGGCGTTGGGTCACGCGCGCATACCCGTCGGCGGCGCCGGTGGCGACACCCTCGAAGAGGCACAGGATGCCGCGGACCTCGGGGAAATCGTCGAGGCCCGCGACGAAGTGCATCTCTGAGGTGCCGGGGTTGGAAAAGCACGTCGTGATGCCGTTCACCTGGAGTGTGGCGAGGAGCGCGTGGGCTCCGTTGATCGACGTCATCGCGTCACATTCGCGGCGCGTGAACGCGGCGGCGAGCTAGTCAAAGAGTTCGGGGTCGGTCTTTACGATGTCGTCCCACAGTGGCTGGAACGAGAACCAGCCGGCGAGGGGATAGCCGGTCTGCTCACAGGTGTAGCGCGCGTCGTCGGCGTTCACGTGAATCGGGGTGCCGACCGCCTCGGCCAATAACTGCGCTTGGCACGTGCGCTCCATCGTGATGAACCACCACGCCGCTTCGTCAACCGACTGACCAACTGTGAACAGACCGTGGTTCTGGTGAATCGCGGCCTTTTTGTCGCCGAGACCTTTGGCGAGAATACGTCCGCCCTCCTCATCGAGCACAATGCGTCCGCCCCCTTCGGTGACGAGCGCGTGGTCCTCGAAGAAGATGCAGGCGTCTTGGGTGATCGGGTCGAGTTCCCGACCGAGGGAGGAGAATGCCTTGCCGTAGACCGAATGGGCGTGGGCCGCGGCGACGACGTCGGGGCGCGCGGCGTGCACGGCCGCGTGGATCACGAACGCCGCTCGATTGACGGGACGCTTGCCCTCGACCACCTGACCCTCGTGGTTGACGAGGATCAAGTCCGAGACCCGGATGTGGCGAAAGTTCATGCCAAAAGGATTGACCCAGAAGTGGTCGAGCAGTTCGGGGTCGCGGGCCGTGATGTGCCCGGCGACGCCCTCGGAGAATCCCAACTTGCCGAATATGCGAAGGGCTCCCGCGAGACGCTCCTTGCGGTGTCGGCGCTCGGCTTCGATCGTCGCGAAGGTTGGCGGAAGGTTGAAGACGAGTTGCGCTTGGTTTTCAGTGAATCGATTTGCGACGTCAGTCATGCGCTACCTCCGAATAGTCCCTCGAGCGAACTATACCCGTGGTCTTTTAGCGCAACGTCCTCGGCTGATCGACGGGCGCGAGGGCGTCGGACGACTCCAACTCGGCGCGAATCGCGGCCAGTCGGGCCCGACGAGCCTCGCCGGTGAGCGGCGCGTTGCGGGCATCGATCGCGGCGATGGCCCTTTCAATCGGCGCGAGGAACCTCGACGGCGCGCGATCGGGATATCGCGGATCATTGCGACCACGGCTCCAAGTAATAAGTATTGAGTCCTCGGCGCGACTGAGCGCCACGTAAGCGAGTCGTTGTTCCTCGGCCAGTTCAACTGGCGTGGTCGCGTTGTAATTCGGCAGCTGCCCTTCGGCCCATCCGATCGCCGCCACGTGTTTGAACTCGAGGCCCTTGGCGCGGTGGATCGTCGACAAGGCGACGGCGTCATTCTGTTGGTCATCGGGTCGACGCGCCGAGGTGTCGGCCGCCACGAAGAGGTCGGACGCCGGTGAATGCTCGGGCCCGCGACGCTCGTTGGGAACACCCGCCGCGTCGAGGTAACCGGCCACCACTTCGAGCTGGGCGTTTGTTCGAGCGAGGACCGCCATCGAGCGCCACGTCGCGCCGGGCTGATGGTTGGCGGACAGCCACGTGGCCACGTGCTCGGCCTCTTCGGCGTCGGTGTCATAGGCGCGCACCATTGGCACGTCACCGTCGTCCTTCGCGGGCACGATGCCCGCGGCCCCGTCTTCGAGCAGCGTGCTCGCCACTTCAATGATGTGCGCGGTCGAACGGTGATTTCGCGTGAGGTCGAGCACCATCGTGTCGGGCCAGGTGCGTACGATCTCCTGGAGAAGTTGGGGATTGGCGCCGTTGAAACCGTAGATGGACTGATTCGGGTCGCCGACGCAGAACAGATCGGGATCGTCGCCGGCCATCTGTCGCAGCAACGAGAACTGCAGCGGATTCATGTCCTGGGCTTCATCCACGTAGAGCGACTTGGTGTGGTGTCGAAACGACGCGAGTACGTTCGGCTCGTCAGTCAAGAGCGCGATCGCTTCGGAGAGCAACAGGTCAAAGTCGAGCACGCCGCGCGAACGACAGAGTCCGACGTAACGGTCGAGCACTTCCGCGAACTGTGACGGGGGTAACGGTGCCTCGCGCCGCAGCCGGCGCACGCTCTTGACGTACTGCGCGCCGTTGAATCCCTGGGAGAGGGCCCAACCGATCTCTTGCTCGACGCGCGGGAGTTGCCACTCCTCGAGTTTCAGATCGCCGCTGTCGCGCAGTTGCACCGCGAGGGCGGCCACCAATCGTCGACGACTCGGTTCCAGGGTGAAGAGCTTGAGGTGATGATCCTCGCGGTATTGGGTCACGATAGTGAGCGCCATCTTGTGGAAGGTGCCGGCGCGCACGTCGCGAATCCCGGCGCGAAAGAGTCGCTTGCGTAGTTCGTCGCCGGCCTTTCGTGTGAAAGTCATCGCGAGGACTTGATCGGCGCTAACTTCGTCATCGGCGATTCGACGTTGAATGCGGAGCCCGAGGACGTGCGTCTTGCCGGAACCGGCAGTCGCGCGAACCAGCAGACGGCGCGATGGCGACATGACGGCCTCGCGCTGTTCGGGCGTCAGCCCGACGAGTAAGTCGCGTGTAAAGGTCGCCTCATCCATTGTCACTACGACGCTACCGGCAAGGCGTGACGTGGTCGAGGGCCGCGCACCGTGTCAGTAACCTTAAATGGTGCTGCGTGCCTACGGCGACGGAAACATCTTCGGTGAGCCTTACGGCCAGGGTCCGGTGAGGATCATCTGGCTTCACGGTTGGGCCCGTCGAGGTCAGGATTTCGCCGCGTCCGCGACTGATTTGGCGCGGCGCGGCGTCGCCTCGGTCGCCCTCGACCTCCCCGGATTCGGTGCCTCGCCGACGCCCGACTCGCCGGGCGGAGCGCGCCGGTACGCCGAACTCGTGGTGCCGGTGTTAAAGGCAATAGGGGACGGACCGTTCGTGCTGGTGGGGCACTCCTTTGGAGGGACCGTGGCCTGCGTGGTCGCGGCCAATCATCCCGAGTTGGTGCGCTCGTTGGTCTTGACGGGTGCGCCGCTCCTACGAACGCCGTCGTCGCGCAAGTCACCGCTGACCTATCGAACACTGCGTTGGCTCCACGACCGCGGTTTCGTGAGCGACGAGCGCATGGAAGCGGCTCGTCAGAAATATGGCTCGCGCGATTATCGCCTCGCCACCGGCGTCATGCGCGACGTTCTCGTGGCGAGTGTCAACGAAAGTTACGAAGACGAGCTCGCGCGACTCGACGTTCCGGTGACGTTGCTGTGGGGCGAACAGGACCGCGAGGTCCCGCTCGACGTCGCCACGCGAGCCAGCGCCTTGTTGGCCGCGACACACACGCTCCAGTCGCTTCACGGAATTGGTCATCTCGTGCCTACCGAGGCGCCGGGAGAATTGGCGAACGTCGTCGGAGCACTGGTCTAGTGCACGTCGCTCTCGATGTCGGGTTCGTCGTCGCACTTAGCGCGGCGTACATCGCCCAGTTGCTTCGGTGGCTACGGGTCTTGCAGCGTGAACATTACGAGGCCAGCGCGATGGCTCGCTTCGTTGGGCGTTGGTCCTCGCCACAGATTGCGACCGTGCTGAAATCGAAAGTGCGCGTCGCGCAACTCGACGTCGCCGTCCTCACTGCTCCACGGGACGAATTTCAGGGCGCCCATCGCCACGAACAAGACCGACTGCGGCCAAAACCGGAACGCGGAATCCGCCGACCGTTCACGTTGACGCACGTGCTGATCTTCGCCTTCGTGGTGTCGCTCTTTCTCAAGAACGAGAGTGCGATCGTCGCCGTTGCCGTGATCTACGGACTCCTCAGTCCGTGGGGGCTTTCGATCAAGGGCCGCACTGGTCACTTGGTGTGGACGCGAAGGGCGGTGACGATCGGGGTCGTCGCGACGATTGTGGCGCTCGCGATCGCGCTGTTCGGGCTCGTCGCGTCGCGGCCGTGGTTTCCGGCCGCGGTGGTGGTGTGGGCCGTCCCGGTCATCCTCGACCTCACGACGCGCGCCTTCAAGCCGTACGAAGAGCACCGATCAAAGAGATTCGTCGACCAGGCGGTCGCACGGCTCAATGACGTGCGTCCGCGCGTGGTCGCCATCACCGGTTCCTACGGCAAGACCTCGACCAAGAACCACCTCGCCCAACTCATGGGCAGTGACGGCGTCGTCATCACGCCGCGCAGCTTCAACAATCGCGCCGGTCTCTCGCGGGCCGTCAACGAGAACCTGGCCGACGGCACGAGGGTGTTCGTCGCGGAAATGGGGACGTACGGACCCGGCGAGATACGGTCGCTCTGTTCGTGGTGCGTGCCCGAGATCGCCATCGTGACGGCCATCGGGCCGGTCCACCTAGAACGCATGAAACGCATCGAGGTCGTTGAGGCGGCGAAGTATGAGATAACGGAGCGCGCCGCCGTCGTGATCGTCAACGTCGACGATCTGGTTCTGGCGCGCTGGCCCGAGAAGCTCGTCAAGGCTGGCAAGAGCGTGCGCACCGCGGGATCGGTGAATGAATTGGCGTCGGTGCGCGTGAGCGTCGAAGGCGCGAATTGGACCGTGAGCATCGACGGCGCCGTCATCGGCGTGGGGCCAGTGATTGTGGGTGTGCAACCGACCAACCTGGCCTGCGCGCTGGCCGCCGCATTCGAACTCGGCGTTGACAAAGGCGAATTGTTCGATCGAGTCCGTCGCGTGAGCGCCATTGAGAATCGATCAAACGTCGTGACTGCCGCGTCGGGCGTCCAAGTCATCGACGACACGTTCAACGCCAACCCGGCCAGTGCCGCGTCGGCCCTGAAGGTGCTGGCGAATTTGGCGCTTACGGGTCGGCGCGTCGTCGTCACGCCCGGCCTGGTCGAACTCGGGCGCGATCAGTACGGGGAGAACCTCGCCCTGGCGAGGAAGATCGCGTTCAACCGGGCCGAACTCGTGATCGTGAATCGCACCAACGCCGTGCCGCTCACGCTCGGGTTCGAAGGGCCGGTTCGCCGGTTCAACACCCGCGACGAAGCGGTCACGTGGGTTCGTTCGGCATTGGTGCCCGGTGACGGCGTGCTGTATCTCAACGACCTGCCCGACCACTACCCTTGATGCTCACATGACTTGGCCGCGAGAATCCCGATGAGCGTTGGCGTGTTGTTCGGCGGACCGACGCCGGAACACGATATCTCGATACTCACGGGACTCCTGGCCCTGCACGAGCTGGAGCGATCCAGCTCGGACGTAATCGGCGTCTACTGGACCAAAACGGGAGCGTTCTACAGCGTGCCGCGCGGCGTCGAGGCCGAGGCGTTCCTCGACGGTCTGCCCAAGGGTTCGAGTGAACTCAGCCTGCGCCTCGGCGATCAGGGCGGATTCTTCGCGAGTGCGCGGATGGGCCGGGACCACGCGATTGATCTGGAGGCCGTCGTCCTCGCCACTCACGGCGGTCCGGGCGAGGACGGCTCGCTGCAGGCCGCGCTCGACCTGGCCGGAATGAAGTACACCGGACCGACGGTCGCCGGTGCGGCGCTCGGGATGGACAAATGGTCCTTTGGCGCGGTCATGGGATCGGAGGGCATCCCCACGCTGCCGCGCGTATTGCTCGACGCCTCGGCGACGACGGTGCCCTTCGACGGTCCGTACATATTGAAACCGCGATTTGGCGGGTCTTCGATCGGTATCGATGTCGTGGCGGATGTCGCGACGGCCCGAGCCCGACTCACATCGAACCCGCATCTCGCCCTCGGATGTGTCGTGGAGCCGTACCGCTCGGACTTAGCGGATATCCAAATCGCCCTGCGTACCTATCCCGCGCTCACCCTCTCGGCGATCGAACGGCCCCTTCGACGCAGCGACCAGTCCGAGATCCTGGATTACCGCGACAAGTACGTGGGTGGCGAAGGGATGATGTCGGCGCCGCGTGAACTGCCCGCCGTGATGCCCGAAGCCCAAGCCGACGCAGTGCGGCGCTACACGTCCCAGATCGCCGAGGTGGCCTCAATTCGCGGCGTGGCGCGCGTGGACTTTCTTTGTAACGACGACGAACTGTACGTCAACGAGATCAACACGATCCCCGGGTCTCTCGCCAAGCACCTCTTCGTCGACCCGCCGCTCGCCTTTGGCGAATTACTTCGTGACCTGATTGCTGAAGCCGTACAACGACCAACTCATCGCTACAGCGCGGCCGGGGCTGACGGCCAGGTCCTGCGCAAGGCCACTTCCATCGCGTCCAAACTCGCGTAAGCGCGGCACGCGCGCACTCGCGTCTAACAGCACGTCACTGTAGGGATCAATGAGCAAACCCTGCTGAAGTGCCCAAAACGCCATTTCGTAGCGCCCGTTCGTGATCGCGTCGTGGTGCAGTGCGAGCGCGGCCCACTCGCCGTCGCGCGCGAGGCGCGCGCCGTATCCCTCGGCGAGAAACCACTCGAATCCCCGAAGCGCACTGGCCAGCGGCTCGCCCTTCACCATCGCGAGGGCCTGGTGGGCGAGGGGAGCGGCTTCGGCGTTGGTCAGTTGTCGGGCTCGAGCGATCAGGGTCGTGAACACCTCAACATCACTGGTGATGCCGTGGGTCACGTAGAGACCCGACGAGGTGACGGCGTGAAGACGCGGTCCCTCGTCATCGGATCCCGCGCTTCGTCGAACCACGCTCGCGGTGTTCGCGAGGGTTCGAAGGGACGCGTCGACGTCAGCGTGCGTCAAGACCCGAGTGCGCAGGCGTTCACCGGTGATGGGTTCATGACGGTGCATGGCCAAATACGCGAGCATCTCCACGCCGCGACGTCGAAGTGTCGGCGTGAGCGCTTCGACGAGTCCCACGATGTTCGGCTCGGCGCGAAGGAGTTCGACACGAATGCCGCCGTGACGTAGTTGCGGTGCGATGGTCGACCACGCCGATGTCGGGAGTTTCCGGGGCTGCTCGCTGTACGGCGACAGGGTGATCGAACAGGCGATCAATTCCTCGTCGAGATCGCCGCGGTCCCCGAGATAGACAACGACGGTGTTGCGGACGCTTCGTGTCGCGAGCCCTCGCAGCAGTTCGCGCTCATTGTCCGCGAACACCAGTTTCCCAGAGTGGAGCGTCACGGTCGCTTCCATCACATCGCGACTGCTCCACGTCGGAAGGATCGCCAGGGTGCCACCCTCGCGAGCAAAACTGACCAGCGTGCCGAACGGCGATGGTGCCAGCGCGCACGCGACGTACGCCTCGACGCACTGCATCGCCGCGGCCGATGTCTCGATGGAGTTCGGGACGTCGACGACGCCATCACGCCGCTCACCGATCATCTCACGCAATTGGCTCAGCAGCGTCGGGTTGAGAGCCCGCAGGAGTTCGATGGACTCGTCGACGTCGTACGTGTCGTCGGTGAACTGATGTTGACGAATTAAGTCGCTCCGGCGCTTCGCCATCAGCGCGAGGGGCATGATGCCCTCACCGGACGACCACGGGACCGGAATTCGGCTCGGCGCCTTGACGGGCGCGTGGCGTGACGGCGACATCGTGAGCGAACTGGCGACGCTCGAAGACGTTGGCGTGAGTGGCGCGAGCGCACCCGCTGACGTCGGAATAAGAAACGACAAGAGTGCGACCAGGCCGCCGGCGAGCCACGCACTGCCGCCCGAACCTGGCGGCCCACCTCGGCGAAGGCGCCACACGTCGCGCACGACCTGGAAGAGGAAGGCGCACCAAAACAGTGCGAGCGCGACGAGCAGCGCGCGCACCAACGTACTGTCGTTCTGTCGTTGCGTGCGGTGCCACTTCGAGAGGACCACGTAGGGCAACAAAACGAAATAGGTGGCCAAAGCCGTGCCCTGGAGGGGTGCGATGAGGCGCTTTAGGTGTTGGGAGTTAGCTGCCACGAGAGCGACGTCCCGACCGAGGTAGAAGTGATCTCCAACTGACAGCTCTGGTTGGAGCCCACGACGACCTGAAGCTCGACCGGACTGGTGTCGGCCCCGCAGTTGAGAGATTGGCTGGTTGGTCCGCTCGACGAAAGTGTCCAGTTTCCTGGTCCGAGGAGCGGCACGTCGACGGATTCGAAACCGGGATTGAGCGTTCCGGACAGTTCGCCGCTCATCGCGTTCGCGTTCGAGGTCGGCGCGACAGGCTTCGCGGTCGTCGTGGTCACGCTCGAGAAGCTGTTGTCGACTGACGACGTACTCCTCGTAGTCGACGGCGCCGTCTGCGTCGGCGCCGTCGCCTTCGCCGTGACGATCACCGGTGCCGACGCCCTTGTCGTCGGGATCGTGGACGTCGTGGAGTTCGGGACCTGAGTGGTGACCGGTGACGTCGAAGAGGGTGGGCGCGACGAAGCCGCGGGGACGCGCGGCGTGGACCCTGTGGTCAGGGTGAACACGAGAATGATCAGCAAGAGTGGACTCGACCACATCAAGAGGTGGGCGCTCTTCAGCGAAAAGGGTGAGCGCGTCATTGTTTTCGTAGGGTAGTGGTGACGAGTTCAAATAGCGATTCGACATTGACGGACCTGTGTTTCATTCAAATGAGGAAGCGCACAGCGAAGTGCTGCAGCTCTTTCTGCAACGTGGCCGGCGCCGAATGGTCCTGCGCGGCAACTTCACGCAGTGAAAGGCCTTCGTAGACGCGGGCGTAGGTGAGCCGGGCGAGGCGGTCGTATTGACTACCACGAAAACTGTGCAATCGAGCGAGCAGTGGCGAGGCTTCGACCGCCGGTTCGTCGTGCTGTTCGAAGTGTGAGACCGCGCGCCTCGCCGCCTTCTCTTTGAGTAGCCACCGGCGCAGTCGGCCGCGTAGCGCTGAGAGGATGTCCGGCGCCGCGTACTGTCGTGACTGACCGGCCCAATCCGTCAGGAGTTCGCTCGCCAGACCGAGTGCCACGCCCACGGTCTCACTCGGGTCCTCGACGATGCCGTCGCCGAAGCGTAACTGGCGACAGACGCTCACGATGCCCGGGATAAGCGTCTGCAAAAGGGCGCGGTGAATCTCGGGATCGGCCGCCTCTTCGAGGAGTGCGCGCACGATCTCGGCGCGTTCGAGCACGTTGCGTCCGCTGCGAGCTTCGAGCAACGTGACGACGTCATAGAGGTCATTCAGCGCACCGAGGCCCAGGTCCTGGTGTCGCTCGGCGAGGGTCGTGATCGCCGTTCGAGCCCGCGACGAGTGTCCCACGTGGAGCCATTCGGTGCGCATCTGTCCTAAGAGGTCGTTCTTCAGTGTCATGGCGCCCAGTACAGGTGGCATGACGCAGCGCAGGACCCCTCGAAGGGCGCCACAGCGCAGTACGTTTCTCACGCCGTCCATGATGCGTTACGCCACGCACATGGCAGCGCACATAGCCGAGACGTAGGCTGGACTGATGGACATCGAATCTTTCTACGAGCAAAATGAGGCGCGTCGTGAAAGCGCCGAGTTCGAGTTTGGCGGCGAGTGGACCGACCCCGTGGACAACGAGTACGAACTTTCGTGGGTCGAAGCGACCGGCGAGCTCTACCTGATGGTGGAGCCCGACGCCGTGGTCACCGAGGACGCCTTCGGCGACTTCTACGCTCACGGCGAGGAGGTCACCGATCTGACCGTCGTGATCATTGGCAAATCTGCGTCGCTGGCCGCCCTCGAGGACACGCTGTCGGGCTGGGAAGACGCGATGCTGGAGCCGAATTCTCTTGCGTGGTTGCGCCAGCGCTTCCCGTCAACGAAGGACTAGAGAAACGGCGTCGACGAGTCGGCGACCCTACAAAGTCGGGTCAACGACGGCACCAGGTTCTTGAGCGGCACCCGTTCGGATTCGTTGATCGTCGTCATGAGGGCGTTCCAACTGCCGTCGATCGACGTGGCGTCGGCGGCCATCGGCGTCGCCTTCAGAAGTTCACTCATGGCTCGTCCTTCCAACGCGGCGCGTTGAGCTGCACTGAGAGTAGGAGTTTCGCTCTGCGTCTGAATCGTGAGAGCGCGTTTCACTAAGACGCACGACGCGCGTGCGTCAGCGACGGCGCCATTCGTGCCACAAGAACTAAGGACGACACTCGCGAGGACGAGTGCGCTGAGCGGGCCGAGGACTCGAACTACCCGAGCCACGCGTCGGCAGCTTGCAACAAGAAGTCGCTGACACTGCGCCCGCGTTCGAAGATGTCGCACAGGGGATCCTCACCCTTGGCGACTTGACTCAGTGAAATTGCGCGACGTGCGACAATCGAAATTCGACGTTCGCTGCCCTCGGTGGGCGACGCGAACGCGTCGGTCGCGGTGACTTCAAGCGGCATCTCCAGTCCGCCAATCGGCGCGAGGTCGATGGCCAGGCGAAGCAAGTCAGGACCGCGTGGCATGGGCGGGAGACTCCAGGTCAGGACCAATGGAAAATGGAACTCGTCCGGCGGATCGACCTCGTCCGGAAGACCGAGCACCGCGTCTTCGAAGGCGAGGAGCGTCCTCGGATCAACGTCGAGTTCGATGTGCAGGTCGACCGGTCCGCCACAACCGTCCTCGGGATGCAGATCAACCTCCCACGCCTGGCGCAGAGAATATGTTTCCACGAAATGACGCTCGTCATGGACGTGGAATCCGTGCGTCACCGCATGGTCCTTAAGGTCTGCGACGAAACCAGCGACGTCAATTGCGGCCATTGCCAATCAGGTTAGCCCCGAAGACAAGTACCGTGGCAGCGTGAATGACTCGCTTTTAACACCCCTACGCGCATGCGCACACGAGATTGGCGAGGCGGTTATGGCGCACCGCGGACGAGGACTTTCGGGCGATCGAGCGACGCAGTATCACCTCGACGTGGCGGCCGACGACGTCGCTCGGCGGGTGCTCGGCGGTGCGGGTTTTCGGGTACTCAGTGAAGAGTCCGGTGTGACGGGCGACGGTGAGTTCACGGTGGTGGTCGATCCGATTGACGGATCGACGAACTGTGATCGCGGCATTCCCTTTTACTCGACAAGCTTGGCGGTGATGCGCAATGACGAACTGGTCGCGGCGTTGGTGATGAACCAGGCGACAGGAACCGTCTTCGAAGCCGAAAGGGGGAGTGGCGCACATCGTGATGGAGTGATCATCGCTCCAAGTGGTCAAACGGATATCGCGCACGCAATCGTCGGTTCGTCGGGCTATCCGTCTCATAATCTTGGCTGGTCTCAGAATCGTTCACTCGGCGCAGCGAGCCTTGAGATTTGTCTCGTCGCCGATGGATCGCTCGACGTGTACGGGGTAGCCCAGCGATCGGGACTGAACGTGTGGGACTACATGGCCGGATTACTCATCGTCCGCGAAGCCGGCGCATTCGACGCTGACTATTTAGATGAGCAACTTGTTACGACTGACGATGTCGTGCGCCATCCCGTGTTCGCGGGCTCTCAAGAACTGCTGTCGTTCATGCTCGAGGTGGGGACCATCTAGGCTTTTTATTCTCGGGCGCTTAGCTCAGTTGGTTAGAGCAGCTGATTTACACTCAGCAGGTCGGGGGTTCGAGTCCCTCAGCGCCCACCAGATGTAGCAAGGAAATGATAGGGTTTGGACGTGAAGACGTTTCCACAATCCCTCAAAAATCCCTCGCAAGGGGTGAGCGACCACACGTGCTCGAGGGCATGGCGGTGCCTGGGAGATGCCTCGTGAGCGGTTCACTTCGCCAAATTCGTCCAGGATTCTGGGAAATGCGGGTTAGGACTGGGCGCGACCCGCTCACGGGTCGATATCGCCAGATCAGCCGTACTTTTCACGGTTTAAAGAAGGACGCACAGATGGCCTTGAACGAGCTGGCCGTCGAAGCTGATCAGGGAAAATTAGCCAACACCAATGCGACATTCAGCCAGTTGGCCGAACAGTGGCTCAATCTTGCCAAACCCAGTCTCGGTCCTCAAACCCTCCGCTCCTACAGGGGTCTACTGGACAACCACATACTCCCCGCGCTCGGGACCAGATCACTGCGTCAAATTCAGACGGCAGATTTGGACTCGCTCTATCACAGTCTTGTGAAGCGTAAGGGCCTTTCACCGAGCAGTGTCCGGCGAGTTCACACGGTCATCCACCGAGCCTTTCAGCAAGGTGTGCGATGGAAGTGGGTGCGAGAGAATCCAGCCAGTCTGGTGAGTCTTCCGAAGTTGTCACGACACGAAGTCACGCCGCCGGATGTGGAGCAAGTCAAGCAGTTGTTAGCGGCAGCCACAAAGTTCGATCCCGTCTTTGGCCGCCTACTCCATTTGGCGGCCACCACAGGCGCGCGCCGCGGCGAACTGTGTGCACTGAAGTGGAAGCAGGTTGACACGGAATCCTCTGCGCTTCTGATCGAACATGCGATCATCGAGACTCCGGGCGGTGGGTGGCTGGAGAAGGGCACGAAAACCCACGCGAGTCGACGAATTGCGCTCGATCGCGAGACTCTCAGGGTTCTCGCCAAGCAACGGGCCTATGCAGACGAGCTGGCGCGGGTGGCGGAACTTGCACTCACAGATGAAAGTTATGTCTTTAGCCTCGAACCTGATGGTCAGCGTCCATTCCTGCCCACGTATGTCACACGGCGGTTCGAACTCGTAAGGGCCAATCTCGGTTTGACGGAGGTTCGTCTTCACGATTTTCGCCACTTTGCAGCTACCCGGCTTATATCCTCCGGTGTCTCGGTTCGGACAGTTGCTGGTCGGCTCGGGCACTCCAATGCTTCGATGACACTCCAGGTGTACAGCCACTTTGTTGAAGCGACTGACCGGGAGGCGGCAGAACTTATCGGTTCGCTCGTCTCGAACGGTTCGACCAAGCGAAGCACAAAGCCACGCCAGCGAAAGTGAAACTTGTGACTGCTGAATTCGGCACTCTCGCTTTAGCCCATATATCGCTTGAGGTCCGGGCGCACTTTGATTCTTCATCCCATCGTTAGAGAATCGAACTTAAGACGAAGATTGAACATTCGGAGCATGAGAGTCATTGGTGTTTTTCATTCCGCAGCAGCGACCCATCCGCGATATCCAGGCTGGTCGACAAATACCCTTCTCAGTATCGGATGCGCTTGACGTTCGCGGTAAATTGAAATTGCGCGATCAAATTCAACCCGTTCAACGAACCAAAAGCTTCCGATTCGAACTGATCTAACTATTTCCGTCCCAAAGGACACCCATCCCCGTCGCCTCGCTTGCGCTGTGTATGTAGCGAGACTCCGCTTGTAGACCCTCTGGTCATTGAAGGTGTGCGCAGCAACGGATAGCCTGACTAGATTTTCGATGGGCGGGTGGCTTGCTTCCACGGTTGAACAACTTAATTCCACTGGACAGCATTAGCGATAGAAAAACTACCAAACACATTCTTTGAGGTAATCGGGCTACAGCAGTCACGCATGCATTTGTACCGAGTGTAGATGTCACGTTCTCAGCGAGTCGCGATGGGTATTGCGTCGACCAAAACTCTCCCATCCAGCGCAATTCTCGCTCCAGATCGCCATGGTCGCGACAGTTGGCTTCACGAGCGCGAAAGTTCGACCCTATTTAGTGCCCCCGGGCGTCGATTCCGGCAACTTCATAGTGTTTCCGCAATGTCCAGGGCCGTCGCTCAGTGCCCAGATCTTCCGGTCGGACGAAGTGGTATGTCCACCACCGTTCACGGAGGTCCTTTCTTATTTCAATTGGTGGATAGACAGTTGACTAGACCAGGACTCGTTTCAAGATCGAGGCACTATTCAATATTGAGGCGCTGATAGTAAGGTGCTCGATTTACGACTGAGGAACGGATCGACAATTTTCCAGACGATCTGGCGACCGGCAAACCTGTCGAGATTCGGACAGTTAGAATTTCCATCCTTCGGTACGAGCGAATCCAAAGAAATCTATGGTCGCAACCTGGTAAATAGCTGCGACGTTTGGAATTTTCTGATTGCGTGGCTCGACGCCCCTTCCCGCCATTTTCTCATCGGTGACGATCGTCCTATCTTCAACTATGGCGTGCGCGATTACGAACGGATCTCCTGCATTCGTATCCTCGCGAACCCAATCGGGAAACGCGGTTGAAATTTCGGTAGCCAGATCTATATCCGCTTGGGTCGCATTGCATACCAAGTGGGGATACCGCTTAGCCCAGTCATAAAGTTCGTCGGTCCCTCGTTCGAGTTCGTCGAGCACCGCCTGGCAAGCACAGACTTCGCCACGATCGACGGATTGCTCGAACGTGTCCCAGAGCGTCGGAAATACGTCTCGCGGATAGTTCCGCCCAAATCCGATAAGCACTGTTGTATCGAAGGTGTACGTCAATGGGATTCACCGGATCGCTGAAAACCTCGCATCATTCTTTCAATCGTGGGAACTTTCGCGTCCAAAAAATAAGTTGCATCAAGCATGCTGATCCGCTGGCTCTCTATTGCTTGGAAAACGATCGATGTGTAACTTTGCCCGAGATCGCGAAGTCGTAGCGTCCATTGCGGCGGAACGCCGTCGGATTCGGCAAGTCTTTCTCGATTCCGCTGCCATTCAGAATTACTCTCGGAACGGACAGCTTCGAGTTCATCTTCTGTCAATCGATTCATGCTCTTCAATTTGATTGCCGAAGCGAGTTTGCTCACTCGAAAGTGAGTGGCGACTCTCGTGACATCTTCGAAATGATCGGCGCTACTAGGGATCCTTTCAACTTCGGAACTGGGCATTAAGAATTCGGCCGCGAAAGCATTGCAAAGCGACTCATCGGTGTTGCGTTCCTCCAGTAGACAGAGACCGCTTGTCCGATTGGCCAGGTGCGCCAATTCATGAATGAGGGTGAATATTTTTCCGCCAGCCGAGTCGGCGCCGTTGATGAGAATTATCGGACGGGTCTCGTGGTGAATCGATAGTCCTCGGTATGTGTCGAGCCCTATTCCAGTAGATTGAAATATCACATACCCTGCGTGTTCGAGAAGTCCCCTCCAGTAATTAAATGAAGCATTGCCGAGGGCAGTTCGTGGCACAGTCGAGATTTCGAGTCCGAAGGCATGACGAGCTTCGGCCGCACTTAGAGTCAGGGATTGCCAGGAAACGGGCGAGCGAAACGGGGGAGGCTCCGCCGAGCCCTCCAGATCATCGAGCGTTCGTCGATGTGCTTCGGACCGCTTAATTTCTCTCGCTAATAGAGAAGGTATTTCGTCTCCTCGACCGCGAAAGTCGGCGGTCGCGGGGATGTCCGCTTGTGCGGGTGGAGGAGCCAAAAAAAACGCTGTAGGCCGATCCAACTTTCTTGCTATCTTGCGAGTTTGAACGTAGGTCGGTCTTTCGCTGCCTTCTTCAAATTCTGTTACCCGAGTTGCCGATATTCCCGCGGCGCGGCCCAATTCATCTTCGGTCATGTGGGCAAGGTTTCGCGCCCAGCGGAGGGTCGACCCATTTATGGGAACACGTACCGTTGGCATGGCTAGTCCCCCTTCTAAGTAATCCGCGCCTAACTCTACGCGCAACTTGTTTCGTGAGATTGGCTGGAATTCACGTAGATCCTGATCTAGGGAAGATTTCCAGTTGTGGACAAATGCGCACTCTCACATGAGGCGAGGAAATCGACAACTTGGCAAGTTCGTCATTTGACCGTGTCGCCGAGTTTGCTGGTCTCAGCGTTGGTCTCCGAATCAATTTTAGCTATTCCACCGCAGGGGAACTGAAGGAAACAATTGGTGCACCTGTTGATTAAGAGGTCTAGGTGACGCGTTTTGAAGATTCGTAAAGAGCAGTAAAGCCCAATGATGTAAAGGAATTATGTCGTGCAAACGTCTATATCGTCTTGCTGTGTTTTGGAAAAATGAGGGATGTAATGAGGGATGTAGAACGTCACACTCGCCGTTGGCGAAGAGTGAGGCGCCCCCTTGAACTGGTAATCCAAACGACGCCCGCGGCGTACGCGATGGATTAGTCCGTGCATCCCTGATGGTCGTAGATCCGAACGCCGAATGCCTCGCAACCGTCGAGTCGACGCCACGTCTCCCACCACTGCCACGCGCTCGCTCGGACACGTTCGGTCGCCGTCTTCGTCATGGAATTCAGAACTTAATGGAGTTGAGTGCGCCGTTGCGAGTGCTCAGCACAGTGTTTCGAAGGGAGTTGTGAGGTGGCCGAAGGACCGTATGCACCAAATGAGGTCGCGTTACATACTCCTACTGCCAACAAGTAGTTGGTGCAGTACAGAACAAAGAAAGTAGGCAGTATGAAGGCAGTGAAGATGGGCTTAGCGGCCGCGGCGATGTTGGCCGTGGGATTGTTGGCTCCGCTACAGGCCGGTGCGGCAAAGGCGCCGGCGAACTATGAGCAGACGTTTGCCGTCTCGACGACCGGAGGGACTCCGTTCAGTTACGGAATCACCGCTACCTGGTCGTGGACTGCGACGACGACTGCAGTCTTGTCGATGAAGGACTTGTCCTGCGTCGGTAAGCACTCGACGTTCTACGTCATCACATCCATCTCGTGCGTGGCCACGCCCGGCCCGCGCGGAGGGTTCATTGTGACCGACACGATGACGCAGAGGTCCCCCGAAGTGTGCATTGCCCACACGATTTGCACCCCTCACTTCAGTCAGACCTTGACTGATGTTCGTCAGGTGTACGCTCCCGACCTGGTCGTCATCATTTCCCAGACGGTCTAGCCGTTTCCACCGCGGCGGCGGCTTTGTGGGGCATGTCCCATGAAGTCGCCGCATGGAGGACTTCTGAAATTCAGTCGAGGTTTTGGGCGGATTGTTGGGAAAATGATGTACGTAACGGATGCACAAGCGCGGATGGATCGCGAAGAATAGTCTTCGCTCCATGTGCTCGTAGGCGACACCAGGGCGGGTCGCGGGTGGGTCATCGGAGGTGGTGTATGGCGATAGTTGACAACCCAGTATTTAATCCATATGGCGTCAGCTCTGGAGCGACGTTGACGGCGGACAGTTATACGATCCTTCGTCTACTTTCTCTTGACGAGGTGTGGAGTGCTTATCTCAGGTCCGCAACGAATAGGGATAATCCAGACTTTGAAGGACTCACCAATCTCGCAAAAATGATGGAAAGCGGTATTGACGAAGCGGTGAAAGCGGTCGATAGATTCCGGCGAGTCTTGCGAGGACAGACCGAAGCATTCGTCGACAGCGCGCTGAGCGAGGCGGAGAGTGTCGTGGATAAACAGGACGTCGGTGAGTGGCCGTTCGCCTCTGGATTCGACCAAGTGCCCATGCGTGAGTGGCTCATATCCGCGTGTGATTTCGTCGAAAATGAATCGGGTTCGGAGCACGTCATCTTGTCTGACAAGATTCAGCAACTCGAAAGTCGAACCCTTCCGGGTCCAGACTTCACCTTTCGCTGGAAGTGCGTTCTCTCATTCGTTGGAATCGCCGCAGGCGCAGTTGGCGGGGTATTGCTAGTCCCTCTCACGGCTGGGGCTGTCCTTGTTGCGGCCGGGCCGGGGGTGGCCCTCGCGAATAGTTCACTTTGCGCGGGACCAGATGTCCGGCGCTCTGTCGCAGGACCCTAAGGCCGGTGCTAAGGGTCGTCCGACTCGAGGCGCCTTCTCGCGGAACCAAAGCGGACTCGTCCGTAGCGTCCGCGAATTCTCTGAGTTCCTTTTCAGTCATTGTCACCCCTTGTATTCCAAATGACCGCAACCGCGCGGTCGGCATCAGGAAGGGGGAAAGGTCCGAAGAGTTTACGAACCGTTTACAGCTGCCTCAGTACCAGCAGGTTCAGACCCACTAAATAGCCTTTAACCAGGTGTGATTCAGTGCGCCGGCCGGGACTTGAACCCGGAACCTGTTGATTAAGAGTCAAATGCTCTGCCAATTGAGCTACCGGCGCGAGACGAGTCTAACCACTCACCGGTGCCCGAAGGTTTAGTTGTGCTGTATTGCCTTCACCTCGAGGAACTCCTCGAAGCCGTACAGTCCACGCTCACGACCGAAGCCCGACTGCTTGTAGCCACCGAAGGGCGCCAGCGGGTTGAACGCACCACCGTTGATCGACAACTGACCAGTGCGAATTTTTCTCGCTACCTCGAATGCCTTCTCGTCGGTACCGGCCCACACGCCGCCGGCCAATCCGTACGTCGAGTCATTCGCAATCGCGATGGCCTCTTCTTCGGTGTCGAAAGGAATGATTGAGAGCACGGGACCGAAGATCTCCTCCTGGGCGATCGTCATGTCGGTTCGCACGTCCGAGAAGATCGTTGGCTGCACGTAAAAACCCTTCTCCAGCCCTTCCGGGGGAGTAGTGCCGCCGGTGATCAATCGCGCCCCCTCGTCGATGCCCTTGTTGATGTAGTCACGCACGCGCTGTTGTTGCGCGGCGCTGACCAGTGGTCCCAGCAGACTGGATCCCGTGATGGGATCTGATGGTGCGAATCCGGCCGCCGTCGCCACGGCGATGTCCTCGACCTCGGCCAACTTCGAGCGCGGTACGACCATGCGCGTTAGTGCCGAGCACGTCTGACCGGAGTTGAGGTAGCACTGGAAGACTCCATCGGCGACCGCCGCAGGAATGTCGGCATCTTCGAGAATGACGTTGGCCGACTTCCCGCCGAGTTCCAGGGCCACGCGCTTGACCATTTCGGCGGCCAGTTGCATCACGCGTTTTCCGGCACGCGTCGAACCGGTAAATGAGACCATGTCGGTCTTGGGGTGCACGACGATCGCTTCGCCGACGACGGGGCCGAGACCGGTCACCAGATTGAAGACGCCTTTTGGAAGTCCAACTTCGTCAATGATGTCCGAGAGAAGGAACGCATTGATTGGTGCGACCTCACTGGGCTTCAACACAACGGTGCATCCAGCGGCTAACGCCGCGGAGACCTTGAGTGAGATTTGGTAGAGCGGATAGTTCCAAGGAGTGATGGCCGCCACGACGCCCACGGGTTCTCGCACGTTGGTCGAGTTTCCCAACTCCTCTTCCCACTCGAACTCAGCGGCGCGCGTGGCGTTCTCGGCGAACGCCATCGTCGGGAGTCCGACCTGGATTCCCTTGGAGAGCATCAGCGGCATGCCCACTTCGTTGGCGATAACCAGGGCGATTTCGTCATCGCGCTCGGCCAGCTTCTCCGAGATACGCATCAAGAACTCGCCGCGCTCTTTCGGGCTCGTGTTCGACCACGCGCTGAACGCGGCGGCCGCTGCTTCGACCGCGCTGTTGGCTTCCTCGACGGTGCCGGCGGGCACGGTCGCAAAGAGCTCGCCAGTACCCGAAGTGGTCACCTCCAAGGTCTGCGTTGATGTGGCCTTAACCCACTCGCCGTTGATGTAGAACGAGTCACGAACGATCGTCATTGGTCTCTCCCGTCGAACCTCGCACGAGGCTGTCTAGGCGAAATCTACTCGTCAGTACGGGACCGTGCGACAAGAAAATCACCCGACTCCTTTGGATGAATCGGGGGAGTCGGGTGTTACGTGGGGTGAGCGACGGGGATCGAACCCGCGACCTCCAGGACCACAACCTGGCGCTCTAACCAACTGAGCTACGCCCACCAAGTGGAACCAGTATTGCACAGGGCACTTCACGTGAGCCAAGAAACTGTAAGCCGTTCAGTACGCTTAGCGGTACGCCCCTGTAGCTCAACTGGATAGAGCAGACGGTTTCTACCCGTCAGGTTGCGGGTTCGACTCCTGCCGGGGGCACCGTTGCGTTGGGCTCGATGTTGCGCGAACAACGAATGCCCGCATGCCACCTAAGTGACACGCGGGCATTCCGTAGAATCTGCGTTAGTGCGACACGGCGTAACTGTAGGGAATTGCGGCGAGCTCGTCGGCATTCGGCAGACTGTAGCCAGACACGCTGCCCAGTGAATAGTCGTCGACGTAGAGGGTTCCCGAGACCCTGGTTCCCGGAGGTCCGGTCGGGGTCACGGTCACCGTGATGGTGGTCGATGCCCCTGGGGCCACGTACGTGGGCACTATGGAGTTGGACAGACCGTTCGCGGCTGACCAGTAGTCACCCGTGGAAGACGTCACCGACGGGTCGAATGCCTGAGTGACGGCATTCAGGTTCGCGCTCGCGCTGACCGTGGGCGCTCCCGTGGCCGGGTACGGTCCGATTTCGTCGGGATTGAGTAGCCACAGTCCCGGACTGACTTCGGGTTCGTTGAGTGTGACGTTGGCGGAGTTCCCACTGATCGATCCCGAGGTCGTCCACGGGCTGTTCACCCCGGGTGAGACATCGGGGTCGCCCGGGAAGTACTCGAGGTCGAAGGTCACCGGTGCCGAGCCGGTGAGACTCGCCTGGAGTTGACTCGTTTGTGGAGGCACCAGATAGTAGGGGAACTGATATCCAGGTCCCGCAGCCAGTGGAAGCGACATGTTCGTCGCCGACCCGTTGTTCTGATCGGGCAGGCTGATCGTTTCATTCTGGTTCAACCGAGGGTCGACGAAGAACGCCTCGGGCGCGTTGCCGGTGTTCGTGACGTTGACGTTGAACGTCTGCGGGGTACCGGGTTGAAACCTTGCGTGAGTGGGAAGGTTGCTAGTGACGTTCACCTGGTTGAACTGGATCGTGCCGCTAAACGGCTCGCTGAGTTCGAGACCGGAAACCGGATTGAGCCAGTCGACGATGAGAGACCACTGTCCACCCACGGGGTTCACGGCGTAAAGGTTCGCCGGCAGTCCCGATGTCGGATTGAACCCACTGTCGGTCGTCACGTTCGACGAGTAACCCACCGTCTGGCCGCTCGGGTTGACGAGTTCGGCGATGAAGAGGTCATTGGGGTCGTTCGCGAGCGCCACGCTCACGTCGAGGTCGTTTCGATTCCTCGGCACGTTGAACACGTAGCTGTTCGTTGCGGCCTGAGCTCCCGAGCGACCGTTGCCGCCGGTGAGCAGGCCGCTGAACGTTCCTCCCGTGTGGTCGGTGGGTATCGTCGTACGCACCGTCACCGGCACCGTGGTCGTGCCGTAGGGACTTGCGAGCACGACGGACTGACTGGCGTCGCCTGAAATGTTCGAACTCGTGACCGAGAGACGCGCGAATCCAGTTTGACCTGGTCCGATGTTCAGCGTCGACGGGAAAATGTTGCCGGCCGGGGCGTAGGTGAAGGTGTTGGCGCTCCACTGAATCGGTCCGCTGGTGCCCGAACCGGGGCCGCCAGCCTCAGTGAAGAACACTGCGGTCCATTGGCCCGCGGGCGGGTTCGCCACTTCGACCTGGCCAAAGTCGCCGAGTCCCTGCGGTTCTGAGTACGCGGCGTAGGACCCGTTTGGCTCCAACAGAGCGAAGTGCAGCAAAGAGGCTTGACCGCTGTACTGATAGTCGGCGGCGAACTCGAGCCTCGAAGGACTGCTCGTCGACGGAACCGTGAAGTTCTCTTCTTGATAGACCTCGCTCACGCCACTCCAGATCGGGAACACTCCAGTGTTGGCGGGACACGAACCTACCGTGCCGGGCTGCATGCAGAAGGTCCCGTTCGCAGTGCCGACAGGCGTGGAAGCAAGTGCCCTCGTCGAGAGGTTCACCGTGACGGGGGTCGACCCGGTGTTCGTCACCTGGACAGGCTGCTTGGCGGTGTCACCCGGATCTTGGACCACGTTGATCTGTCCTGGGTTGATGAGCAGTCCTCCACCGAACGAGTTCGAGTCATGGTCGTTGTTGGAACCGTTGTCGAAACCACTTCGGATCGACTTCGCTTCTTTCACGGCGGCGAGGACGTTCAAGAGTCCCGCGCCCTGTTCGGTCGCGGGCGCGCCGATGTCGGTCGCCGTGCTCATAAGGATCTGTTTGACCAACGCCGGCGCGGGGTCGTTCCCGTTGTGCGTCGAGGCGTAGGCCTGAATGACGTCGGCGGCGGCCCCGGAAGTCAGCGGGGCCGACTCACTCGTCCCACCAAAGAGCTGAATGGGCGAACCGGTGAGACTCTCATTGGTGCAGTCCGTGTACATCGCAATGTCGATACTGCACAGCGCCCAGTTCAGGTCGCCCGGGGCCACGAGGTCAACGGTGTTGCCGGCCTGGGTGTAGCCACCCGAGGAGAGACTCGAGATGTTGTTGTCGACGGTCGCACCAGTCGCGTTGGGGTCGTTGATCCCGCCGTAGGTCAACTGATCGTAGGCGCGGTAGGTCGTCGACGCGCCAACGCTGATGACGGCGGGGTCGGTGGCTGGTGAGCCGATGGTGCTCGTGATACCCGCGTCGCCGGAGCTAACGACGACGGTGACGCCCGCCGCGACCGCGGCGTCGTTGGCGTCACGAGTGACGTCGAGCGCGGTGTCGGGGAAGTTCGTCGATCCGAAGGACTCGTTGATGACTTTGGCGCCACTTGCGACGGCGTAGTTGATCGCTTCGAGGAATCCGGACTCAGTGGTGTCGTTGTTCTCGGAGAATACCTTGAGGGCTTCGACGTTGGCTCCGGGAGCGACGCCGACGATCTTGATGTCACAGCCCTTCGGCAGCGGGTGTGCCTTCGACACGAACTGGGAAAGGTCGTACACAGAGTTGCCCTGAGCGGCGATCGAACTGGCGTCGCCGAACGCCTCCCCGCCGGGTGTCGCGACGGTCGAGGCGTCGCCGGAGAAGTCGTACTGGGTCACCACGGGCCGTTTGGCAACGCCGTAGGCAGCATTGCGCTGAAAATCCGCGTTGGTGGTATCGAGACCGTCCGCGATTAATGCGACCGTCACTCCGGTGCCGTCATTGTTGCCCAACTGCGATGGCGTGGCATTGATGTTGGTCAGCGCCTCGGGATTCAACTGCGGGTTGGAGGAGGTACCGCACGCGGGCGGTATGACGGTGACCGCGTGCGAAGTGACGTGGTGACTCGCTTTGGCGCCAGTGACGGACAACACCGGACTCGAATTCGATATAGGTCCTGGGATCACGGCGTTACGGAGCACTTGCGACACTGCGGGCCGGGCGGCGAGCAGGCGCGCTTCGGCCGGGGACATCTTTGCGACCACCGCGTTTATGAGACTCAGTGAGGAGATGTGCGTCGCCCCGCTCTCGCGCAGCGACTTTATGATCGGAGCCTGTTCAGTGCTGAGCGCGGCGCGGCGCGCGGCCGAGTGCGCTGAGAGTGAACTGTTCTGGTTGCGCAGCATCACGATCATTTGGCGAGCCGGTCCGGAACTCTTTGCCGCGGCACTGCCCGCTGAACTGCTCACGAGGAACGCCCCGGAACTGACGATCAATGCCAGGGCGGCGGTGCCAATCCGACGAGAACGACTCTTTCGTAACTTCATGAAACCCCCATGATCACTTCGGTCATCTATCGGTGATGGTCGAGGCCATCTGTCTAGCCCATTTCTGGGACACACGCCGTCGAGAGCGCGGAGAAAGTGAATGCGGCTCAACGTTCGGGAATGGCGCGAGCAAATCATACGGATTGTCATTGGGTGCAGATCGAGGGTACATGGCACCCAGCACTAGCGGCACCGAACAATCCTCCAGGTTCCTTCAATGGTGTCGGTCGTGCGCGAGATGACTCTCTATCGAGTCAGGTTCGAGCCTCCAGGGAGGGCGGCGCGTACTCGGTAGAACAGTGTCCCGTTGAATCGTTCAGTGTCACGCGCACCGTAACCCTGACCAATTCGTACTTCGCGACGGCCGAGATCTTCTGGGAGAGCCTGGCCCGGCCGGAGGGGTTGGCCGGGGCGATTGGCGTCATCGACCAAGAGTGAGTGCCCGCCGTTTCGGTGCCCGACACCTCTGCGTGAGGTTTCGTCGACACGTTGATTGTGACAACGCTGTATGAGTGTGGTCGGCTGTCGAGCACGACGGCGCTGCACGAGAGCCCGCTGGAGGTCGCGCTGGCTTGCGAAATCGTCAGAGCGCTGAGTGCGACCGCCGAGATGGCAACTGCGCTCAGAACTCTTCCCACCTTTGTGACAAGAAATATGTGTGCGACCCTCACAATGTTGACAGTATCAACCATTACGGCTCGTCAGTACGCGCCGAATCCGTTCGAAACGTGGGCCCTGTTCACTCCCGTGAACTGCACGAATTCGTGATTGCAAGTCTTGGAACGCGGTGCGCGCGTCAGTCGCCAGCAACTGCGGCATCGGCGTTCTTCAGCTGACCTTACTAAGCATTCAGAATTGCACGAGCGCGTTGAGCTACACCGCTCGAGCGCGAACTGGAATCGACTGCGCGAATGAGAACAGGTTGTCGGGATCGTATTTGTTCTTGATCGTGACCAACTTCGACAGGTTCGCTCCGTAGTAGGCGCTCTGCCAGTTCTCGAGCGTCGGATCGATGTAGTTCTGATACGCGCCCGTGGTCGGATCGAACACGTTGGCCCCGAGCCAGCGGAGCCACTGCGCTCCCGCCGCAATCACCGACGGTGACGTGTAACTCGACCACGAGTACGTCGCTTGGATGCACGCCAGCTTGTCACGGTGTACGAAGGCGGTCGCGTCGCTCGATACCCGATTGATCGCTCCGCCGTAGGAGTCGAAGGCGAGTCCGCCGCCGAGCGTGGGAGCGTGCGCGTGGAGATTCTCGACGGCGTCAATGATCGCGGTCGCGGACGCGTCGCCCATCGGCGCGTTGACGTAGCTCGATTTCGCGGAGTAGGCCTCGTGACCGAGTCGACCGGTCGGATTCTGCGTCGTCAGATGACACGCGGCGATCGAGAGTCCCGAACAGCCGGCTTCGATCTCCATCGCGCTCAGGTAGCTGTTGGAACCGCTGAAGGAAGACGTCGGCGCGGTCCCGATCATCGATTTCAGCGGTGCGAGCACGCTCGCGAGTTCACTCGGCGAACCGCAGTACACGCCGGCGATCTGGGACAAGTACCCGTAGGTCCCCTGGGAGAGCAACTGACAGTTCGACCAGAGTTCATCCGGCGCTGAATTCATCCAGAGTGCCCACGCGCTCAACATGGTGGACGCGGACGCCCACGGGTACTGCAAAGTGAACAAGGTCACCTCGGGCATCGGGTGGACGTTGAACTCAAATGACGTCACGATCCCGAAATTTCCGCCGCCGCCGCCCTGACCGGCCCACAGCAGGTCACTGTTGGCGCTCTCGTCGGCGGCGAGGCGGTGAGCGTCCGCGGTGACGATGTTTAGCGCACGGATGTTGTCGGTCGTGAGGCCGAACTTGCGGCCGAAGACGCCAATCCCGCCGCCGAGGGCGAGTCCGGCGATTCCGACGCTCGGACACGAACCGCCGGGGAGCAATCGATCAGCGTTGCCGATCACGTTGTAGACGTCGATCAATCTGGCACCCGCACCAACGCGCGCCGTGTTGGCCGCCGTGTCAACGCTGATACCGGCCATTCGACTGACGTCGATTACCAAGCCGTCGCTGTTGGAGTAGCCGCCGTAACTGTGACCTCCCGAACGCCCGGCGATGGCAACTCCGTGGGTCGTCGCGAATTCGATGCACCGTGCGACGTCATCGGACGTGGCGCAGTAGGCAATAGCGCGCGGATGGAGGTTGACGAACTTCGAGTTGTAGAGCTGTCGGTCAATGGCGTAGCGGGGATTGGATGGCAAGACTAAGGAACCGGCGAGCGACGCACCAAGTTGCGACCACGCCGCGGCAGTTGCGGGGCCCGACGTCGTAGTGGTTGTCGGATTCGTCGATGAGGTCGTGGTTGGAGTCGGCGAGTGTCGATCCTCGAGATACACCGCTCCCGCAATCGCCCCTCCGGCAATCGCGCCTACGCCGAGGGTTCGTCTGAGGAACGATCGTCGATCATGAGGAGAGGATTTCTTAAATGAATCGCGTCGAAACGTCGCGGGGTTCGACTCGCTCATGGCTCAATTGTGACACCGGGATTTTCGGGAGGAAGACAACGACGAGCGACTTCCGCGTCGAGTGGAGAAAACCCGTCCCACACCACGCCGGTTGGATCCCACCAATCGAAGTCGTTCAACTCGTCGTTCACGACGAGGTTCGGGGCACTGTCGAGGATGACGGCAAACGCCGCGGCCAAATGCCTCGTCGATCCGCCCCCAAAAGTGAATTCAGCTCGCGCGACCAGCGAAATCCGTTCGGTCCGAATTCCTGTCTCTTCGGCGAGGTCTCGAATTGCCGCCTCGTGCGCCGACTCTCCCGCCTCGAGGGAGCCTCCCGGCAACTCCCACTGCTGTCGAACGACGTTGAAATCGATCAGCACTCGTTGGTCCCATTCAGCCACGACAAGAGAACAGGCGGGCGGCACTGCGCCGTTTTGACCTTCGAAGGAGGTGTCGTCCAGTCGAGCGAACGACACGAGGCTTCCGCCTCGATTGTCATACATCGGGAGTTCCATTTCGGCCACGACCGTACCCTTGGTTGTGCGAGGTCACTTCGTCGGGGCGCCGGGATTCGAACCCGGGACCTCCTGGTCCCAAACCAGGCGCGCTAACCAAGCTGCGCTACGCCCCGTGCCCTACATCGTTACACATCCGTTGAAATAGTCGTTCGCGCCGGCGCCACTTCGTAGGCTGAGGTCAAGACCTGTGGAGGCGGACGTGGCCTACGAGTGGATCATCGATGCGCTGGATACGACGTGGGGCTCGATCGACCGGTTGGTACGGCCCCAACCACCCGAGCGCTATGACGCGCCCACCCCGTGCCCGGGCTGGAGCGTCAAGGACGTCCTCAGCCACTTGGTCGGATTCGAGAAGATGCTGCACGGCGAGCCGGTCCCCACGCACCGTGGAGTGTGGCCCGACTACGTACACAATCCGATCGGCGAGTTCAATGAGGCCTTCGTGCAGGCCAACCACGATCGACCGGGTCTTGAAGTCCTCGACGAACTACGCGTGCAGTGCAACCAGTCAATCGCCGCGCTTCGCGCGCTCGACGACGCCGGATGGGAGAAAGTCGGCTGGAGTCCCGAGGGAGAGCGTCCGTATCACCGTTTCCAAGAGACGCGCGTCGTCGACAGTTGGATTCACCTCCAGGACATTCGCGACGCGCTGTTGCAACCCGAAGACGACCACGGACCCGGTGAAGAGATCGTCGTGAACCGCTTCGAATCGGGGCTGCCCTACATCGTGGGCAAGCGCATGAAGTCGCCCGACGGCACGCTGGTTCGCGTCAACTTGAGCGGCCGTCTCGCACGCTCGGTGTTGATCAGCGTGGTCGAGGGACGCGCACTCGCACTCAGCGATAGTGCCGACACGCCCGCGCTCGAAATCACGACACCGGTCGCACTCTTTTGGCGTCGCGCCGCCGGGCGAATCAGTGCCGCGGCGTTCCTCGCGGCCTCGGCGACGGACGTTCGCGGGGACCACGCGATGGCGAACGCCTTCGCCGACGCGCTCGTCGTCATGATTTAAGACGTTCACAGCCGCTCCGGTAGGATGGCATCTCCTATGCGCGCCACGACCACCCTTTTAGAGAACAACCGAATCATGCTGACCGTCGAAATCGACGACGTCGAAATGGACGAAGCGATGGATACGGCCGCCAAGACCCTGTCCAAACAGGTGTCGGTGAAGGGATTTCGCAAGGGCAAGGTCCCCAAGAACGTCCTGATCGCCAATATCGGCGGGACTTCAGTGCTGCGTTCTGAAGCGATTCGCGAGTCCTTGCCCGACTTCTACGCTCGTGCCGTCGCCGATTCGCTCATCGACCCGATCGGTCAGCCCGATATCAACATCACCGCCGGCGAGGAAGAGGGACAGCTCACCTTCGAAGCCGAGGTCGAAGTGCGACCGGAGATCTCGATCAAGGGCCAGCGCGAACTGCGCGTCACCATTCCCTCACCGGTCGTGACCGATGGTGAAGTCGACGCCCAGATCAACCGCTACCTCGAAACTGACGCCGTGCTCAACCCCGTCGAGCGACCGATCGTCACCGGTGACCTGGTGACGATGGACGTGCACGTCCAACAGATTGACACCGACGCTGAAGCGCTCGACATGACCGACTTCATGTACACCGTCGGCACCGGTTCGATCGCTGAGGGTATTGACGAACTGATCATCGGGCTCAACGCCGGCGAAGATCTCAAGATGAACGCGCCGGTGGGCGAGGGAGTGGTCGCGACGTATGAATTGAAACTCAAGCAAGTGCAAGAGAGGGTGCTGCCCGAGTTGACCGACGAGTGGGTCAGCGAGAACTCCGAATGGACGAGCGCCGAAGAGATGCGCGAGGCGATTCTCGTGCAGATGCGTCGACGCAAGATCGTCGAAGCGCAAATGTCACAGCGTGACGCAGCGCTGATCGCGTTGAGCGAACTCGTCGCGGAAGAGGCGGCGCCTGAGGTGCTGATCAACGCCGAGACCAACGAACGTTTGCACGACCTGGGCGAGCGACTCGGGGCGCAAAAACTCACGTTGGAGATGTTCTTGCAGGTGACGAATCAGACACCGGAGGACTTGCTCGCGACGTTGCGCCAGGACGCAGTGCGCGCGGTACGCGTCGACCTCGCCATGCGCGCGTTGGTCGCGGCCGAACACCTCGACGCGTCCCCCGAGGAGATCGACGAAGAACTCGAGCGCACCGCTGAGGCCATGGGTACGACGGCGGACGTGCTGCGCGACAACCTACGCGACTCCGGTCGCGTCGTCAGCTTCACCGCCGAGGTTTCCAAGATGAAGGCGTCGAAGTGGTTGAGCGAGAACGTGGTCTACGTGGACCCCGAAGGTGTCGAGATCGACAGCGCGATGTTGCGTGCGGATCAGTCCGTGGACGACGCCGAAAACGATTCTGAATCCCTTGAAAGCGACGACGGCACCGCCGAGGAAACAGCCGCGGACGCCTAAGGTAGTACGGTGAACGATTACTTCAAAGCCCAGAACTACCTCGTCCCGACTGTCGTCGAATCGTCGAACCGGGGCGAGCGCGCGTACGACCTCTACAGCCGACTACTGCGTGAGCGCATCATCTTCCTCGGCACGCCCATCGACGACACGATCGCCAATCTGATCTGCGCCCAGATGTTGTTCCTCGAGTCCGAGGACCCCGATAAGGACATCAGCCTCTACATCAACTCACCGGGCGGCGACATCACCGGTCTGCTCGCGGTCTATGACACCATGAAATACATCAAGCCGGCCGTCTCGACGTTCTGCTTTGGCCAGGCCGCCTCGGCCGCTGCCGTGTTGCTCGGCGCCGGAGCCAAGGGCAAGCGTTTCGCACTGCCGCACGCGCGCGTCTTGCTGCACCAACCGTGGGGCGGCGTCGGGGGACAAGCGTCGGACATCGAAATCCAGGCTCGTGAGATCTTGCGCATGAAGGACATGTTGAACGACATGCTCGCCCAAGACACCGGTCAGTCCGTCGAGCGCATCACCAAAGACACCGACCGCGACTTCATCATCAGTGCCACCGAAGCGGTGGAATATGGACTGATTGACGAAGTAATCACGGCGCGTCCGTAGGTACCAAGATTTGACGTTGCCGCCTCGTAGGATGGTCGCGGCGGAGGTCATGTCGGAGGAAATAAGTGGCGAAGTTTGGTGAAAGCAACGACCTTATTAAGTGCAGTTTCTGCGCTAAGGGTCAAAAGCAGGTAAAAAAACTCATCGCGGGACCCAGCGTCTACATCTGCGATGAGTGCATCGACCTGTGCAACGACATCATCGCCGACGAGTTTGGTGACCGCCCCGAGTTCGTCCTCGACGACCTTCCGACGCCGCGAGAGATTTCCGCCTTCCTCGACGAGTTCGTCATCGGTCAGGTCGAGGCGAAGAAGATTCTCGCCGTCGCGGTCTACAACCACTACAAGCGAATCCAAACCGGACCGCTCCACGACGACGACGTCGAGGTCGCCAAGTCGAATGTGTTGCTGCTGGGTCCGACCGGTTGCGGTAAGACGTTCCTCGCACAGACGCTGGCTCGCATGCTGAACGTCCCCTTCGCCATCGCCGACGCCACTGCGCTCACCGAAGCCGGCTACGTGGGCGAGGACGTCGAGAACATTCTCCTGAAACTCCTGTCGGCCGCCGACTTCGACGTGAAGCGCGCCGAACGCGGGATCATCTATATCGACGAGATCGACAAGATCGCGCGCAAGGCCGAGAACCCATCGATCACGCGCGACGTTTCCGGCGAGGGTGTCCAGCAAGCGCTGTTGAAGATTCTCGAAGGCACCGTCGCGAGCGTGCCCCCTCAGGGCGGACGAAAGCATCCGCACCAGGAGTTCATCACAATCGACACCGCGAACATCTTGTTCGTGGTCGGCGGCGCCTTCGCCGGACTCGAGGAGATCATCGAACGCCGTCTCGGTACGAAGTCCATGGGCTTCAACCAACCAGTCGAATCCAAGCGCAAGGGTGACATCGAACTGTTCCGCCACGCGCTTCCCGAAGACTTGGTCAAGTTCGGTCTCATCCCCGAGTTCATCGGACGTCTACCGATCGTGAGCGCCGTGCAACAGCTCGACCGCGACATGCTGATCCGCGTGTTGACCGAGCCCAAGAACTCGCTCGTCAAACAGTTCCAACAGGTGCTCGCCATGGACGGCGTTGAATTGGTCATCGATGAGGGTGCCCTCGAAGCGATCGCCGATCTGGCGCTCGAACGCGGCACGGGCGCGCGTGGACTGCGCTCCATTCTCGAGGCCGTCTTGTTGGAAGCGATGTTCGACGTGCCCGGACGCACCGACGTTCTGCGCTGCGTTGTCACGGCCGACTCGGTGCGTGACAAGGTCGCTCCCGAATACGAATTGCGAAAGGCGACGCGCACCCGTCGCGCGAGCTAGCGCGTGCGCTTCTCGTCGTACGTCGACGCGCTGACGTGGCTGGAATCGCACGTCGACTACGAACTCGTCGCGCCGAATCGACGAGAGATACCGACCCTTCAACCCATCGTTGATACCCTGGCGATGCTCGCCGACCCGCAACACGATTTCTCCACGATCCACATCACCGGCACGAACGGAAAAGGCACGACGACCACGCTGACCAGCGCACTGCTGAGCGCCACCGGACTTCGAGTCGGCGCCTTCACCAGTCCGGACCTGCACGCCGTCAACGAACGAATCGCAGTTAACTCTGAACCGATTGACGATGAGGAGTTCATCACGCTCCTTCAACGACTGGCCGACGTCGAGTCCGTCAGTGGGATCGCCCTCACGAGGTTCGAACTATTGACCGCGGCAGCGTTCCTGCACTTCTCGGACGAGGGCGTCGACGTCGCGGTCATCGAAGTGGGCATGGGCGGCACGTGGGACTCCACGAACGTGATCGACAGTGTCGTGTCCGTGCTCACCAACGTGGACCTCGATCACACGGCCGTGCTCGGGACGACCATCGCGGCGATCGCGAGCGACAAGGTGGGCATATTTCGCGCCGACGCCATCGCCATTGTCGCCACGACCAACGCCATCGTGGTCGAGATTGCCCAGCGCCGCGCCAACGAACTGGGCGCCGATCTTTGGCTCCTCGGCGACACCTTCGCGCTGGAACTGAATGAACTGGCCTTCGGGGGTCGCGCGATTACGTTACGCACACCCTTTGCGCACTACGCGGAAATCCTCGTCTCACTGCACGGCATCCACCAGGGCGTCAACGCCGCGACGGCCATCGTCGCGGCCGAAGCGTTCCTCGGTCGAGCGCTCGGTGAGGAGACGGTCACTTCGACGCTGGCCAAGGCCCGTATGCCTGGTCGCATGGAGCTCGTCTCACGCAAGCCGATGATCGTCGTCGATGGTGCACACAATCCCGCCGGGGTGAAGGCACTCGTCGCCACGCTCGACGGTGCGTTCCACGTCGCGGGGGAGCGGCGTTGCGTTCTGGGCATGCTGAGCGGCCGCGACATCGACGACATGGTCGAACCACTCGTCACCCTCGGTTTCACTGAGTTCCACTGTTGTGCGCCCCACTCGCCGAGAGCGGTGCCGGCGAGCGAGGTCGCGAATGCCGTGCGTCGTCACGGGGGCGTCGCGTACGAACACCCGAGCGGCACGGCGGCGTTGGCGCACGCGCGAGAACGCTCGACGGACGAGGACTTGATCGTCGTCGCGGGCAGCCTGTATCTCGTGGCCGAAGTTCGTGGCGAGGTGTTGCGCGTACGCTCACGTCACCTGACATAGTGCCTGTTAGATTGCTTCGTCGTGGATAGAACACTCTTTATCGTGAAGCCCGACGGCGTGGAGCGTGGACTCATCGGCGAAATCATCGCAAGGCTCGAGGCCAAGCAGTTGCGGATCGTCGCGGCCGAGTTGCGGACCATCGACGTCGCGACTGCCGAGCGTCACTACGCCGAACACCGCGGCAAGCCGTATTACGACAAACTCGTGGAATTCATGACCCACGGTCCAGCATTGGTGCTCGTCATTGAGGGCCCAGAGGACACGTGGCAGGTTGTGCGAGGTCTCATGGGAGCAACGAATTCGAAGGACGCCGCACCTGGAACGATTCGCGGTGACCTCGCGATTGGACTGCGAGAGAATCTCGTGCACGGTTCAGACTCGGCGGCGTCAGCGCAACGTGAGATTGAAATATTCTTTACTCAATTGAGCTAGCGACCGTTATCCCCAATCCTTCTCGGGGCTTGAGTGATCGGGCTCGCCGGTGCGGGACCTCCCGCTCAGTGTTTGTGAGGCAATTCGAGCAACATCGTGATCGGTGAAACAGAAGTTGTGGCCTGGATTTTCTCTCAAGTCTCGGGGCTCGTACTGCGCGATCAACTACGTCGGAGTTCGAAGTCGGGCGAATTGCGAGATTTGGGAAACGAACCATAAGGTGCGACGCGCTGGCCCTTGTGGCATTCGTGATCCGGGAAACGTTACATTTAAGGACCAAAGTTCACAAAAACGTAACTTTCAATTGTGCTTCGTTCGAGCCTTTCGTTGAAAAACCAATGATGACGACATCAGGGGAACCCTGGTAGAGTTGCGTAATTGGGAGAATGTGACGTCACCCATTGGAGGTCCAAATGGTAAAGCAGATCCAGGAAAAAATTTCTAGCTACCGCAAAAGGATCGTGCCGGGACTGGTCGCTCTTTCGCTTCTTTCGGGATTGGTCGTGAGCGTTGTATTAACTCCAAATGCGCTCGCTGACTACAACACCGGCTGCGGATATGGATACAACTCAAGTGGCGGAGGCTTCGGTTACGGAACTGGAATCGGATACGGATACGGATACAACCTCTCTGGAGGGTTCGGATACGGATACGGTAACCAAGTTTGCCCACCGACAACGGGCGGCGGCGGTGGCGGCGGCGGCGGTGGTGGCGGAACGACCACAACCAGCTCGAGTACGACGACAACTGCTCCGGTAACATCAACGACAACAGCTCCGCACGGGCGTCAGCGTTTGTTCGCCGCTAAGGCGCATGGTTTCGCGAGGGTTGGAACGACCCGCCGATTCGCAATCACGGGTGGCGGATTCTACGGTCAACCCAAGATCACCAGCAATGAGCCAGGTACCAGGGTGGGCGTCCAGCACGACTACGGCAATGTACTGATTGTGAAGATAACGGTGCCGGGCGGTTCGGCTAAGGGCTGGCACACCCTGACGATCACCCTCGCCGACGGCAGGTCTTGCAAGGTGAACTATTTGGTGAAGTAGACGCAAGTCTTTTTTGAAGTTCACTCGGCCCCCTTTAGAAAAAGGGGGCCGAGTGCACTGAGAGAGATTATGTGTTCTCAACGACCAGTGTGAAGGGGCGCAGTGGAAAGGGGTAAGACCAAGTGAATACACGCGAACGTAAGATGCTCGAGATTCTGAAGAGAGGCCGAGACGAATCCGGCTACGTCGCCGTTAAGGCTGAGTTTGAAGCCGAAGGAACGCGAATTGACGAATTACTCCGACTTAATGAACTGACGAGACGCGCGGATTTGAAGCTCGGATTGAAAATAGGCGGCTGCGAAGCGATTCACGACCTACTGCAGAGCAAACTTCTCGGCGCCGATTATGTAATTGCGCCCATGATTGAAAGCCCTTACGCATTGAAAAAATTCATCGATGCGAAGAATAAGGCATATTCAATCGAAGAGCGCGAGGACACGGAGTTCCTATTTAATCTTGAGACAGCGATGGGATTTGCGAATCTGAACGAAATGATTTCAGTTGCCAAGAATAAAGATGGGGTAAACGGGGTTGTTTTCGGCAGGGTTGATTTCACATCTTCGCTCGGACTGGCGATCGACAAAGCGAATTCAGCAGAAGTTGCCGAATATTGCCTTGCAACAGCAAGCGCAAGTTTGGACGCGGGATTGGATTTCGTTTTAGGTGGTGGAATTGGGATTGATTCACTTCAAATACTGAAAGAGATTCATTCCGTCCAATTGACCCGATTTGAGACTCGAAAGATAATCTTTGATGGAAAGTGCCTTGAAGGCGAGAACAATAGGGATGGCCTCCTTCAGGCAGTTCACTTCGAAATTCAGTGGTTACTGAATAAGCGCGAGTACTACGGAACAATCGAAAGAGAGGATGCGAAGCGCATTGACATGCTTGAGAGTCGATGGAAGGTATTGTCAGGAACTTGATGCTGAACTCTCAGGTATTACATTGCCGCTCCACGCACCAGCGATTTTAGTACGTGATCTGAACAGGTGAACAACGCTCTCGTTATCGGCTCAAGTGGAGTTCTTGGGCAGGCCATCTGCCAAAGATTTCTTGATGACGGCTGGCTAGTAACTAGAGCGGGTCGAAGCGAAATTGACGGCGGATCATCTGTTCTTGAGTCAAAATGGGCTGAGAGATTTGCACCCGAATCTATTGATGCTGTCGTTTGGGCCAGTGGGACCAACGTAGTCGATTCGATTTTAACGACTGACGAACTGTCGTTAACGTCGATGTACGAAGCAAATATTCTGTATTTGCATCGAACGGCCACGGCATTACTCAAATCTCAGAGTTTAAATTCTCCGTGCCGATTTGTCGTCATAAGCTCGATTTGGCAGTCAATCGCAAAAGCTAACAAGTATTCGTACGCGGTTACTAAGTCGGCCTTAGGAGGACTCGTGCGATCATGGTCGATCGATTTGGCTCATTTAGATATTGCCGTCAATTCCGTTCTGCCGGGAGTCGTTGATTCTCCGATGTCACGTCGAAATCTTTCTGATTCTGAATTACAAAAAATTATTCTGGAGACGCCCCTGGGTCGCTTAGTTTCGGCATCCGAGGTCGCCGCGGTTGTCATATGGCTTTCGTCAACATCGTCCAGCGGTATCACCGGTGAGGGCATTGTGGTCGACGGAGGTTGGACGTGGAGCAAAATTGTATGAGATAGAGGTTTCGAGTCGATCATCTTCGTACGAAGTCCACATTGAAACTGCTCTGAAGATGGAAATCACACCAAATTTTATTGTGATTTTGGATTCAGGAGTGGATCTTCCTTATTCGTTGACACCGAAACAACGCAAAGAATTGCATCGATCAACCGTCACTGTTGTCGCAAGCGAGAAACTGAAAACATTAGCCGGCGTCGAATTAATCTTGATTGAACTTTCAAAATTGAAACTGGCTCGGGGTCAAGAGATCATCGCAATCGGCGGAGGAACGGTTCAAGATGCGGTGACACTGGCGGCGTCGCTATATATGCGCGGAATCCCGTGGACTTACGTACCAACCACAATGATGTCCATGCTGGACTCTTGTATTGGAGGAAAGAGTTCAATCAATGTTGGCGAGATGAAGAATCTCGCAGGAAATTTCTACCCACCGCGGGCGATTTTGATTGACCCCCTCTATACCAGAACGCTTGATGAGGTTGCAATCTTCGCAGGACTCGCGGAAGGGGCAAAAATTTGCTTTGCGTATTCACTCGAAGCATTTGACAATTTCCTGATACTTGTCGAAAACTGGCGACAGAGTGGAGAGGTCAAATACCTCGAGGAACTCATAGGTTATACCTTGAAGTGTAAGAAACACTTCATAGAGGTCGATGAGTTTGATGAAGGGGAGAGGCGCTTACTCAATTTTGGACACACATACGGACATAGCCTCGAAGCGGGGACTGGTTTTCAGCTTTCACATGGGATCGCGATTGCTATCGGAATGCTCGCCGCAATTGATCAGTCTGGACAAGTCGATTCGACGGTGGCACTGTCTAAATTTCTAAAAGATGGCTTGCTTCGAATCGAGGGCTCATGGAGTCACTTAAATATCGATTGGAAGGTAGTGGGTGAGTCACTGTTGCGTGACAAGAAAAATTCGACAATTGCGCAACGCTTAGTCCTACCGCATGCAACTGGAACATTAGAGATTGTCGAGTTCCCACTAAATGCGGAAAGTGTAAACAACTCGCTCTGCGCAATTAGAGCGACGCTCGATTCTCTGGCCAAACTCGCTGACAAGAACAAAAGTTAGACGAAGCGTCGATTGTCGTTGATGGTGCGCCACATTCGCTCGATGATCACGTCGTCGATCGCTCGCTCGACTCCGCCCATCGAGATGGCGACCCTTGCGCCGATCAGCATCTCAACAAAAGGGTTGGCGTTGAACTGGGAACCCTGGTCGGTGTTGAACTTCTGCGGGATGCCATAAATCGCAAAGGGCCTCTTCGGGGGCGGCCGCGCTGAAGTCGTCCGTCACGATGTCGTTGTCAGAGAGTCCGGCCGGTTAGAAACGACCCTCGACGAGACCGGGGCGAAGTAGCGAAAATTCGTCGGGAATCGTTCAAGGTCCATCAATCGAATCTTTGCCAAGTGAATCGGTCGTCGTGTTAAGAGCGTTGAGCCTTTAGGGCAATTCTCACATTGCCTCCAAACAACTACAACATGCATTAGACAATGCCGTTGTCAGATTCACCGATACTGGTTGTTGGAGACGAATTCGAAAATCCGACGGCCTTGCGAATTATAAAGTTTGGTCGACCTTTGACTTCTTCGTATATTGAGCCAATGTAAAGACTAAGGATGCCCATGAATAAAAACAGAACACTGAACATCAGGAGGATAATGGCAATTATTGATCCAAATCCTGGAAACGGCACGCCAAACATTAACCAGTCGATAGAAAAACCGGCGAGCGTAAGCAATGAGCCAATAAATATTATGAAGCCAAAGACGGGAATAAGAACTAGTGGGACTTGAGAGTGAGCAAGAATACCTCTAATTGCAAGTTGAATTACCGGGAAAGTGTACGCTTTTGACTCGCCGGCAAACCGTTCTGCGCGAACGAACTCCACACCAACTGATGAAAATCCAACCCATGCGACGAGACCTCGCACAAATCGGTTCCGTTCCTCAATTTTCCGAACCTGCTCGTACACACGTCGGTCAAGAAGTCGAAAATCGCTTGCGTTTCGGGGAATGAATTCCCCAGTCAATTTTCCCATAACCCAGTAAAAGATTTGTGAGTTCGTTCGTCGAATCAAACCCGTACCTTGACGTCGTGTGACAATGCCATAGACGTTCTCATAGCCCTCCTCCCATTTCTCAATGAATTTTGGAATGAGTTCAGGAGGATCTTGAAGGTCCGCCGTCATAAGAATTAACGCATCACTATCCACGACTGAAAGACCCGCAGTTATGCCGCCATCCATTCGGAAGTTTCTGGCAAGTTGCAGGATTTTGAAGCGAGAATCGTCGTTGTTAATTCTCTGCAGTTTTTCAAATGTGAGGTCACTCGAGCCATTCTCTACGAGTATTGCCGTGAACTCGTATTCCACAAGTTGGTCAAAGACCTTCTTCAAACGATCACACAACTCTTCGACACATTCGTCTTCGTTGTAAGCAGGAATTACGACCGAAATAGTCTTCTTCACATTTTAATAGTAATGCACCAATCGATTACCTTCCTACTTGCTTGACAGTCTCGGCAGTAGTCAGCCGAGACTGTATTGAACGACTTCGTCTGGGCAATTGACTTTGAGTTCGACTAAACGAGCAACCTAGGATCCATCAAGATGCTCAACATCATTGACGAGTTCACGAGAGAATGCTTAGCGACTGACGTCGCGAGGTCACTGACTCGATCAACCCAGTTTCGAACGAGGCGCCACTTGTTGCCCGCGAATGGACAACGGTCCCGAGTTCGTTGCTCAACTCCGCAACGACCGGTGTCGCTTCAATGTGTTGGAAGTTGCAGTACCAACAAACGCTCGCGAAATTAGTCGCTGGGCTTTCTCTAATTGAGTATCCACTCATAAGCGTTGAATTCACTCGATGAGTAAACCTTCTTAAGTTTCAGTTCGCCAATTGGAACCAATTGAACTTGCGCCAAATCTAATTGCCCGGCTGCCGAGCTCGCCGCTTGAAATGAGACCCACAAAAATGAAACCCTGTTGCTGCGAATCCTTGTCTCGGTAATTGCCGGAATCGTGTATATCTCAATAAACTGCTTCCAAGATTTCGTTAGAGGTGGTACCGCATTACTCCCACCAGCCTCAGTGAGGCACGAAGGAGAGGTGGAAACTCCAGTGCAAAAATCTTGAAAAATACGAGTCTGAAAAGTGGTTGAACCTTCGGTTTGTCTCGCCCAAAAGGACAAGGCCACGGTTCGACCAGCGAAAGTTTGCACCGGCGACACCTTTTGATAAATTTCGCAATCCTGGCATCTTTTCTTAATGGACCAGCGTAAATAAAATGGTGACAATACGCTGGGAACTGATGGTTCTCCTTTGGCAAATAGTTCTCGACTTATCGTTCCCACGTTATTGGTAGCCCACAACCAACTATCTGCCGTTTCCCCAGGTGTATTGAAGCGGGTGCCATGACTCCAACTATTAAAGTCACCATTGACAATCTTGTCTTCTCGAGGAGTAACTTTGTTCACCTGAGACGCCGTTGGGCCGTTAATTGGTCCGGTCTCCGCTTCTATACATGAAGGCGATTGGCAGGAGGAACTCGGCACAACATACGCCAGCGGCCTTGGTGGCACGGAGCGCATGGTCGAAACACCTATGGCTCTCGACGGTTCGACGTAGTGAACGTCCCCTTGCAATATGAATTTCGTAGTGTTCGCTCCGGGAAATCCCGTCATTTGTACATCGTATTCATTGAAGAATGCCTGCTCTTTCGATGTTGCGGGCCAAAATGAAAATTGCCTTGACCCAATCCAAGAAACGGACCACCCAACTGTTGCGAGTAGAGCCAGAATTAACAAAAGGCTCGCAAACTTATGTCTACTCTTTTTGTTCTTGACAATCCCAAGGTCCGAGTCGAGGGGTTTTCTAGAGAATCTGATATCACCGAGGCTCGCAATGGCAAGTATCATGAAGCTCGATAAATAGGCGGACATCTTCCAGATCGAGTAGTTGTTGGCGCCTGCAGTACCCCCTCTGTAAACGAGGAGCATCAATATCAAGTAGACGAAAAAACCGGTCATTACGTAACTCCTGATAATTCTCTCTCTTGACCGCAATCCAATGTAGAGAATTAACAAGCTAATTAGTACCTCGACGATTCCTAATCCGAGACCGCGCGGGATGTTATGTAAGCCATCCGATGGTAACCAATTGAAAATCCCCCAGAAATCGGTAGGGAATGGAATCCTGCCTTGATCCCATCCGCCAAGGGAACCCGCACCCTTTACTTCTGCAAGAGCGAGTCGTGGCAGAGAGGTCCAAAGAGGCCAGCCCATGATGAGCCCGAATGCGGATCCATACGCCGCCCGCGATGCCCATTTCGGAACCGCCTTCCGAGATGTAGTCCTTTGGAAACTCTGCACAATATAGAAGACCCAAAGAAAAACCGCGGCGGCAAATAAGACATCAACATACGTAGATAGCGCAAAACCAATAATCAAAAAAACGGCCATTGGAAAATATCGCGCACGCCACTCAGCCCTCATCGCCGTCACCACACAGAAGAGCAAGAATGTCGTCGCTATGAGTTGTCCGAAACCCCCCTCCATTGCTACGGACACGATATTTACATTGACAGCACAGAGAAAAATGGCAACGACTTTTAGATCCATTCGGAGAGGGACATTCTTCATAATCAATGTCGCCAGGATTGCTACCAAGATCCCCGAGATGGCCATTAAGGCAACAGAAGAGTGGTAGAGAGAATTGACTCCCAATACTCTGCAAACACCAGCTTGCATCGCAGGGATTCCATAGCGATGAGCACCAACCAAGAACTCTCCGTTGGCTTGCTCTGTGAATGACGGAATCTTGTCAATAGACGTCAATGGGAATTTGGCTGAGTCTCTAAATGCCATTAAAACGTTAGGCACACCCAATTGACTGCGTATTGAATTAGACAATTGCGAAATACTTTGTTTTCCGCAAAGATATTTTGCGGACGAAACCCATGAAGCTAGATCGGGCCCAGCTTGAAACGCAAGGCGACCTCTTACTAACTGATCATTCTGTAGAAATATAAAGGTTGCCCCGGAAGCAAAAATTGTAGTTACATAGATTGCGAAGTTCTTGATACTTCCAAATTCTTTCCTTATTCCTACTCCTCCAATTTTCAGTCCCTTGAGAAACATGAAGGCATATGCAATGGACGCTCCCACAGCAAGCACTGGAAAGAGCCACACTAAATCAAGGGACATAGCAGCTAGCCATGAACCGCAAATGATCGTCAACGCGAGGCCAGTAAGCATTGCAATGAATATCTTTGTTGCATCCATTGTTCCAAGAGAAATTCGAACAACGGGAATACCGATTGCTAGGAAGAAAAGAATCATCCCGACGGCATAAACAAAGTCAATGATCATGTTTGGCGACCGAGATTAATAGCGACATTCCTGAGAGGATATCCACCCTGGATATCACCTGCGGCGAATACGCACCCAGTCACAATCTTCTCCATTGTGCGATCAAACTATCGAGGTTCATTGGAACATAGATGTGAGGAATAGGTCTGCCCAATCATTTGGGTTTCCGGAGATTTCCAATTCTCCTTGTGGCTATGTGATGAAAATGGAAGACTGCGACTTGACTTCAACGCAAGAAACTCGGCGAGTTCTTTCACGGGTATCCTGTAGTGGTCGGGATGCCCAGGGACAGTCGTATTACGTTCTCCGTCACTGAAGTCATTTTCTCACATCGCATAGACGAACAAATTCGGAGAATATCCACGTTGCCTATGGGCGCTCAATCCCCACTGGCGAGGAAACACGTCCCTATCAGAACCCCAGCGAAACCTACGAGGCGTAGAACCAGAACAGCGCGGGCAGTGGGCAGGTGCTCTCCGAAGACCAGCATGCCGACAGCAACCAGATAGGTGCTGGCCACGACGCTGGATACCGAGCCCATCACAGCAATCCGGCTTCGCTGAAGGCCAATCTGAAAGACGAGCAGCGCGAGTATCATTCCCACAACCGTCAAATACGGGTAGACAGAGTCCAAGACGTGCGGCACGCTAGCGATTAGGCCAAAACGCGTAACGAGCGTTGAAGCGCCTTTCATCCCCAGGGCGGCAACCCCGTACAGTAATCCGGATGCGGTGCCATAGAGGACTGCGATGTTCCCCCTGCGGTGGCGGAGCCACGCGAAGATGAGGATGACCACCATCGCCGTGGGTGCCACAGCGATCAATATGTCAATCCACGATCCTCCCAGCCCGACAGTATTGTCGGATCCCCGAAGAGAGGCCGACACGAACACCACGGCAATCACCACCACCCCAAGGCCCACGATGTCGTTACGCCGCAATGGTTCGTGAAGGTACAGTCGTGATGCCACCACCATCAAAACGATGCCGCTAGAGGCGATTGACTGGGCAACCGCAATTGGAGCCAGAGATAAAGCGAGGACTAGCAGCCCCATCCCGGCGACCGACATAATTAATCCCAGCAGCCACTGCCTGGAAGAAAGTAGGCCACGGATCATTTGCGCAGGATGTCGGGCGGAGATATTGGGCATGCGATTGACGGCGAGTTTCTCTAGGACGTTGCCGGAACTGGCGCACATGGCTGAAAGGAAGCTGAAGACGACGCCGGCGAGCATCTCAGGTCAACGCGGCGATGAGGATGGTGATCACCGGCGCCAGGAATTCCGTCTCAATAAAGTTCGAAATGCGAGCTGCCCCACTTCAGAATTGTAGTGACGACACACCCGTGATCTCACAATTCTCAACGTCGCCGCAATAAACACGCCGCGCACGGGCGCGGTCTGCGGGTATCACTTTGGCTTAATCGGATAACTTCTCCCGTCACGGCAGTTCGGCGTAGAACGAGTGGCACGGTGATCTTCCAAATCTACCGGTCGCACCGGAGGCATATTAGCTCTACCTCTCAATGACGTCTGGACCTCATATCCACCGATCGACGGAACACGCGTCAAGTGAAGATTGGCGTGAGACTTGCGATTACTTGGTGCGGACGTACCTTTGCGCAAGTACGCGTACCCCTAAGTGCATTTCATTCGATTCATTCGATGCGATCACCGGACTCATAATCGGCGGCGAAACGGGTATGCGGTAAAATGAATCTTCTGATGGCACGAATAATCACTTGGTTTCGAACGGGGGAGCGTTCTTCAAGTGCGTTTTACTGCGTATTGGTCCTTGCCATCATGCTTCCACTGCTTCGACCTGGATATCTTTTAGCCTTGGATCTGTCTTGGACTCCGAACATACCGTTGCAGGCAAGTACAACTGATTACTACCTGATTTATGTCGTTTTGCACTTTCTCAATTATTTTCTGCCGAGCCAGTTGATCGAAAAGGTTTTCCTTTTTGGAACTCTTTGGCTCGCAGCAGGCGGAATACATCGGCTAGTGAGAAGGTTTAGTACATCAGAAACGTGGGCCTGCTATTTTGCGGGCCTACTGTACTTGTTTAGCCCATTTGCATACAGCAGATTTTTGGCGGGCCAATTTCTGATCTTGCTGGGTTTTGCGCTTATGCCGTGGTTCGTCGCTTCCTTGTGGAATTTTCTTGAAAGCCCCAATTCGAGATCGTCATTTCGGTTATTGCTTTGGACTCTTGCAGTGAGCATTGTGGATCTGCATTCGATCTTCTTGATGGCTCTGCTGGTTGTCGTATCACTCGTGGCATTCAGCGTGGCAGAAAGCGTGGATTGGCGACGACTTCTGAAGTGGGGGCTTAGCGCAGGTCTCGCGTGGACCGTACTTTCAAGTTACTGGCTACTGCCGTTACTATTTGGTTCGAGCACTACCGCAACTCTCATTCGGAACTTTAATCCACAGTTCGTGCGAGCATTTCAAACTGTAGGTGACCCAACTTATGGAGTGCTTTTTAATGCTGCCGCGATGTACGGATTTTGGGTAGATCCACTCGGGCGTTACCGCCTTCCAAAGAGCGTCGTTGGAATATGGCCGGCACTGGCAATTCTTTTTATCGTTCTCGCATTGATTGGCTTGTACGCGGCGAGGCGGCGCGTTTACGCCTGGATACTTTTCGCTACGGGATTGGTCGCCTTTGTTCTTGGAGTGGGAATTGCTTACCCGCCGTTTGCTGGAATTTATTACTTTCTCTTCAACCACGTTCCTTTATTCAAAGGAGACCGTGAATCTGAGAAATTCATTGGTCTTCTAGTAATGACGTACGCGTTCCTGGGAGCCATAGGAGCATCTTGGCTTGCGAATGTCGTACGGCGGAATTTAACGAAGTCCGGAGAACTAATTGGCGAGATCCTCCTGCCGTTTCTCATTGTTATAACTCCGCTGATTTACAGCCCCTTAGTATTTTGGGGGTTTGCCGGCCAAATGAAGCCGATAAATTATCCCGCGGATTGGTACGCAGTAAACAGGCAACTAGATTCAGATAAATCTAATTTTCAGGTTCTGTTTCTGCCCTGGCACATGTATCTGGGCTTTCGTTTCACGAATGGTGTCTTATTCAATCCTGCTGCGAGCTTCTTCGACAAGCCCATCATCCAGGGCAACAACATTCAAATAGCGAATATTTATACTGGAGAGAACACTCCAACAAGTCTTTATGTTGAGAATCATATTCTTGCGGTTGGATCTTCAGTGACGAATATTGGCGTGAATTTGGATCACCTGAACGTCAAGTATATTATTCTGGCTAAGAATTCTGATGTTGGGCAGTATCAGTGGCTGAATAATCAACGCGACGTAACGCGGATTGACGATACGAAGAACCTCATTGTGTACAGGAATGATGCGTGGAAGGCGACACCATCAACGTCAATACCAACTAAGCCATAATTTCGTCGATCTCAACCAGGTACACCGCGTCTCACTTCGCGAATCAAGATTGGCGATTGCTTTTAGATATTCCCTGCATCAGCGTTATTATGCGAATCGTTCGGGCGATAGTTAGCAGTGCATGAAATATTTTACGCAAGGAGCGTTTTGAAAGATTCGACAGGCAACTACTGGCATGAGAAGTCAGTACTCGTTACTGGGGGTACCGGACTCGTAGGTTCATGGCTGGTCAAACGTCTCTTGGATGATGGAGCTCATGTTACGTGTCTGATTCTTGACTTCGACTCTCGGAGCGAACTGTTCAGAAGCGGAAATATCGACGAAGTATCGACAATTGCGGGTAATCTCGCTAGTCTCTCAACCGTCAAGAGAGCAGTCTTTCAGAATGAATGCTCAACAATCTTTCACCTGGGCGCCCAGACAATTGTGCGTACAGCGCTGCTTGATCCCGTTCAAACATTTGAGTCCAATATTCAGGGCACTTGGAACGTACTGGAAGCAGCAAGGAATTCCGGCGGACTCGTTACAAAAGTACTGATTGCGTCGAGCGACAAGGCGTACGGCTCCGTAAAGACGTTGCCCTACCATGAGGAAATGCCGCTGCAGGGCGTGAGTCCTTACGACGTCTCAAAGTCGTGTGCAGACTTGTTGTCAACAACGTATGCGAAGATCTACGGAGTTCCGCTGGTTATCGCGCGATGCGGAAATATTTATGGCGGTGGAGACCTCAATTGGAATCGAATAGTCCCGGGCACCATCAGAAGTCTGCTGTTGGGAGAACAACCTCAAATTAGGAGTGATGGACTTTCGGTTCGTGACTATATATATGTCGAAGATGCCGTGGATGCATACTTATCCATGGCGATAGGACTCGACGATTCAGAAATCGTGGGTGAAGCTTTCAACTTCTCAAGAGAAGAGCCCATGACCGTTCTTGAAATATACGAGCAGGTATGTGAGTCCGTGACGGGAAAGTATGTCGAACCTCAAGTATTGAATACTGCTTCTCACGAAATACTTAGTCAGTTTTTGTCGAGCAAAAAAGCCCGTGACAAGTTAGGTTGGCAATCAGTCTTTTCGATGAAAGAGGGCCTTAAGCGAACCGTCGATTGGTATAGAGACTTTCTTCAGATAGAAGATATTTGATCCGGCGAAATCTACCATCTCCTGTTTTGGCACCACCCTTAAAAACAGGTAGTCGTTCTAGCTATGAACACAGTTTCGGTTTGTTGCGCGAAGTGACATTGGATCTCAAATTTGAGATGATTTGATGACAGCACAAAAGGGAGACGGATGGGCGATCGCTCAAACAGTTCAGCCGGTTGGTCCTTAGAACAAGACGTCGAGTTCATTGTTTCGTCAACTGCGGAAATTTGGCCCTCGATGCGAGGCGCGAGGATCTTCATCACTGGTGGGACGGGCTTCATTGGAAGTTGGCTGCTTGAAAGTCTGCGTCTTGCGGATCAACGCCTCGAATTGGGAATGCATGTGACAGTTCTGTCAAGGAACCCTGAGGCATTTCAGCAAAAGCTACCGCATCTTGCCAACTACCCGAGCTTTCATTTTATTAGCGGCGATATTTGCAGCTTTGATTCGCCAACCGGAAGTTTTACCCATCTAATTCACGGTGCGGTCGATGCAAGCGCAGCTCTCAACGAATCGAACCCTGGACGGATGTTCGACACCATCGTTCAGGGAACGCAGAGAGTTCTTGACTTTACCGTCGAGAAATCCGTTCAAAGAATGCTTTTCTTAAGTTCGGGGGCTGTTTACGGTCAACAGCCGTGGGAGTTGGAGAGGATTTCGGAAGACTGGCTTGGATCACCTGACTGTACTGATCCTAAAGCGGCATACGCCGAAGGTAAGCGTGCGGCGGAGATGCTGTGTGCCATTTGCAATAAGCAGTATGGAGTAAACGTGAGTATCGCGCGTATCTTTGCCTTACTCGGTCCTCGATTAGATTTAGACACTCACTTTGCAGCAGGTAACTTCATCCGTGATGCCATTCACGACAGACGAGTGATTGTTAGGGGGGATGGTTCTCCTTACCGCTCTTATCTTTATGCCACAGATCTCACTATTTGGCTTTGGCATTTATTGATACGTTCGAAACCCTTAAGGCCCTATAACGTGGGTTCAAATGAGTCAATATCAATTTGCGACCTAGCGGAGCGCACAGCACGATTGTTGGCCGATGGCGATTTCCAAGTGTTAGGTGAAAGAGATGAAGGCTGGAACACGGGCCGGTACGTGCCCGAAACCATTCGCATTGGTAATGAGCTTGGACTGTTCAAAACCGTGTCATTGGATGATGCGATATTGAGAACGGCTATGTGGAACGGTTGGAATGGAAACTGAATTATGAAACTATCGGATTATGTGGCGCAAAAGGCGGTCGAACAAGGCGTAAGGCACGTATTCATGGTTACGGGTGGTGGTGCCATGCATCTCAATCATTCCCTTGGAACTCATGAAGAGATCCAGTGCATCTTCAATCATCATGAACAGGCATGCGCAATTGGGGCAGAGTCGTACTACCGACTCACAAACAGATTGCCCTTGGTAAATGTCACTTCTGGTCCCGGAAGTACCAATACGATTACTGGAGTTTTTGGGGCCTATGTTGACTCAATCGCAATGGTCATTCTGTCTGGTCAAGTAAAACGGGAAACGACCGTTCGAAGTACTGGGTTACCGCTAAGGCAATACGGCGACCAAGAACTTGACATCGAAGAATTGGTTCGTCCGATAACAAAATACTGCGTAATGGTGACAGAACCTGAGTCAATTCGATACCATCTCGAAAAGGCGTTCTATCTTGCTACCTCAGGTCGTCCGGGTCCGTGCTGGCTTGACATACCACTTGATGTGCAGGCTGCTCAAATTGATCCTGACAATTTGAAGGGTTTCGACCCATCTGAAATCAGCGAACCCTGGAAGCGCTCCGATCTTGATTCTGTGAGCCTCAGTATCCTTGACAAAATTGCTTCCGCCAAACGTCCCGTATTGTTTGCCGGGGGAGGTGTTCGCCTCAGTGGCCAGCATGATGCCTTCATATCACTGGTGGAAAAACTCGGCATTCCAGTGGTGACTGGATGGAACGCCCATGATGTCATTTGGAACTCACATCCACAATACGTTGGGCGTCCAGGGACCATCGGGGACCGTGGTGGCAACTTTTCAGTCCAAAATGCCGACCTTCTTCTCATTCTTGGGAGCCGACTCAATATTCGCCAAGTGAGCTACAACTGGAGTTCTTTCGCTCGCGCGGCGTTTAAAATATGGGTGGACATTGACGAAACCGAGCTTAAAAAACCTACGGTTACAGCGGACATGCCCGTGCATGCTGACCTGGCCGATTTGTTGCCCTCACTCGTAGCCCAGAACTATTCAGGTGCCACTAAGGAACATTTGGAGTGGCTGAAATGGTGCAAAGAGCGACAGCTTCGCTTCCCAGTAGTCCTACCAGAGTATTGGGACAACACACTTATTAATCCTTATTGCTTCATGCAAGAACTGTTTCAACAACTACCCGAAGGGCAAACGATCGTTACGGGAAACGGGACAGCTTGTGTAGTTAGCTTTCAGTCCGCAGATCTCAAGCCTGGACAGCGGCTCTGGACAAATTCTGGCTGCGCCACTATGGGCTATGACTTACCTGCTGCTATCGGCGCATGCAAGGCTTCAGGGGACAGTCCCATTGTCTGTTTGGCTGGCGACGGTAGCATCATGATGAACTTGCAAGAGCTTGAGACGATTGCCGGAAACAATCTCCCAATAAAAATATTCATCTTAAACAACGGTGGTTATGTGTCAATCTTCCAGACTCATCGCAACTTTTTTGGCGGCGTGGAAGTGGGCGGCGGCCCCAAGAGTGGAGTTACATTTCCAGATTATGGACGCGTAAGTGAAGCCTTTGGTATACCGTACCAACGCTGTGCTCATCATGAGAAAATGGTTGAAGCAATTGCCGCGACATTGGCAATTGACGGCCCTGCAGTGTGCGAAATAATGCTGGATGAATCGGTAGCATTCGCTCCCAAACTTGGTTCGAAGCAATTGGCTGATGGACGTATCGTGTCTCCATCGTTGGAAGATCTGTCCCCATTTCTTTCACGAGAGGAACTTCAGGACAACATGATTATTGGCCTCGTTGATGAGTGATGTTGTCGATGATTTACGTGCAAGAAGTCGAGCGACTCACACCGATCTCAGTTCTGAGGCAGAATGAAACAATCGGACAACAGGGGATAGGCCGGAGGGTAAATTGAAAGCCGTTATCTTGGCTGGAGGTCGAGGTACCCGATTGACCGAAGAAACAACTTATCGGCCTAAGCCCATGGTCGAGGTTGGTGGGCGCCCACTGTTGTGGCATATCTGCAAAACTTACGCAGCTTACGGAGTAACGGACTTTATTATTTGTTGTGGGTACAAGGGGTACATGATTAAGGAGTATTTTGCTAATTACTTCCTTCATACTTCCGACATAACGTTCAATCTGAACGACAACACTCTTGAGGTTCACCAGTCTGCGACAGAACCGTGGCGAATAACCCTGGTTGATACAGGAATCGATACGCAGACTGGTGGCCGACTCAAGAGAGTTGCTAAGTACATTGGTGATGAAGACTTTTGCTGTACCTACGGTGATGGCATTGCAAGTGTGGACATAGCGCGACTCATCGAATTTCACTTCTCTCAAGGTCGCCTTGCAACAATAACGGCGGTCCAGCCACCCGGTCGATTTGGCGCGCTGAGGATCGAGGGTGACCGGGTGTCAGAATTCTTGGAGAAGCCAACTGGCGATGGTGGCTGGATTAACGGCGGTTATTTTGTGATGTCGCCAGAGGTGCTCAATCAGATTGCAGGCGACGAGACACTTTTCGAACAGGGCCCACTTGGCGAGTTAGCGAAGAATGACCAACTTTCGGTATATCGCCATGAGGGATTCTTTCAGCCAGTCGATACCATTCGAGAACTTCAGTTACTAGAGGAGATTTGGTCGAGTGGATCCGCTCCTTGGAAAGTCTGGTAAACGGCCACTTTGAGTAGCCCGTGCGTCCGACGCAGATCACCCGGCGGAAGAAGCAACTGCTGGAGTTGGCGCCGAGCGTCTTCGATGGCAAGCACACGAGAACCGAAGCCAGCGTCGATGTCGACGCGCTCTACAAGAAGTTCGGTCGACTGGAAATAGAGCGCGGTTTTTTAGCGTCGCGGCCTGGGGCAAGCAGTCATCAGCGCAGAGACGGCTGGTGGTCCTGGAGCTACCCGTTTTCACCCAGTGCCAACTGCGCAATATCCCGCGCTCCACCTACTACTACGAGTCAAAGAGCGTTGCTAAGCCGTTCGCTTCAATAACTTCGCTGGGTTGCCGCCGTAAACGGAAAAAGGCTCGACATTAGAGACGACAACACTTCCCATCGCTACTATCGAGTTCGCTCCAATTGTCACCCCATAACGAATTAAAACATTTCCACCAATGTAGACACCGTCCCCAATGCTCACACTTTCACCAATATGTTTATCAATCGGTGATTCAACTGGGTGACCTGCACCATAAATACACAAATTAGGACCGATTAGAACGTCGCTACCAATTGTCACGTAAGCATCCTTATTCTGAAAACTCGGATAGATCTGACAGCCTCGACCAATACTCGAATTTGAACCAACGAGGATTTTCCACGGATATCTAAAGAAACACTTTGGGCCAATGTAATTGTCTTTCCCAAATTCTTTGAACGTGATTCTATAAATAATTTTCCGCAGAACTGGTGGCAAAAGTTGAATTAGAAGATCAAGAAAACCTTGCGCGCAATCAAATGACTCAACAACTATTCGATCTTTCCTCTGCACAACTCAATCGTACAACGAAGGAAGAAAGTAGTAACGGTAGCGCCGGGGTGACGTGAGAGCGTCTGAAGGCATGGGCTCCGCGTCGTACACGGGAGCGGTTGTGCGGACCCCCTGGACTGCACTCGTGTGAAAGCGAAGTCGCATTGTCTTTCTTCGAAATCATGAACGAAGACGGGTCGACATTATTTCTTGGCCGTGCGTACGGCTACCCGAACTGTTTTCAATGCGCCGGATTTGCGCGCATACCCTTCAGGTGCCGTTCTACGTCGCAATTCCGTTGCGTTCGGCCAAGAGTGCGGGATGTGCCCGCAACAACTCATGAAGTATGAGGAGTTGCCCCGGAACCCATTGGCGCGACAAAGGCTTCGTGCGTCTTTTCGACGCGTTACCATTCAGCTCCATTTCTTTGATCAGATCCTTGATTCGTCCATTACGAAATGAATACCAATCAAGTTCCGTCATCTCTTGAGTGCCGGGACATTGAGAGATTCTTCTCTCAATTTGACTCTCTGAAAGATTGGATTCAACATGGGCTATTAAGCGATTGGACCCTTCTTGTAGATTGAGTCCAAGCCACGAGATGTGAATTTCTCCATAATTGCTTGGCTCCAGTCCGACTTCTTCGCGAAGGGCTCGTTGGCAGAAAGAGTCGATGCGTAGTTGGCCCGATTCAAAATTCGATTCCAATAGATCGGATTCGGACAGTGTCTCACCGCACCCGAGCGTCCAAAGCCCCTGATGTTCTCCAACTGTCATTGACCTCTTGAACGCAAGAAACGTTTCCTGCTTAGATATAACGTTTACTTGAACTCCGAACGCGGTCTTCGGACTTCCACGGACCAACGACCTCGGACCATTCTGTTCACGGGCACGCGCTAACAATTCGCTCGCCAAATCTTGGTCTTCTCTCAAAAGGTGGCTTATTGCTTGGTAGTCACGAAAAGTCGACGGCGCAAAGGTCGCTCGGAATATCTGCGATTGGGGGCTCTCTTTGTCATCAACTTCAAAGTCAGTCAAGAACCATGCTGGTCCGCCTTCACGGTGAATCTCAAGACGCTTTGCCTCAAGAAATCGTTCATCGCACCATGTTTGGATCGGCGGATCAGATATCTCAAATTCGAAACCTTTCAAGGGGTGTTTGATTGACCAGGAGCCCAGTTGAACCTGCCCAAGACGTGTGAAGTCATACCGGAACAGAGTTGGTCGAAATCGCGACAAGAAATTTGATCGTGAATAAGTCTCACGTATTGAATGCAGAAGTTGAGGTGCAACAACTGCTGCGATGGTAGCCACTATGACGCCAAGCACGAAACTCATTAACGACCAGGCAATTGAGTCGCCCAATGCCCACCTCCAATAGTCCTGTGGTATTCAACATCTTTGCTCAAGTAAGTTTGTGAAGCCGGAAACCGATCAGTGACCTTGTCACCGTTGAATTGACGACGCGGTTGACGGTGAACTCAATTAAATTTGAGTAGTTGAAGGCGCCCGGTTGAGCGCCGAACATTCTTTTGGCTCTGATGCTTCAGGCGCGTAGGCCAAGACGGTAGCGATTGCAAGACGCCGACGACAAGGTGTTGGTGCGCGTAGGCGCCCTGGGTGGAGTTCTCGAATTTATGCCGTGGGGATTGGTCCGCCTCGGCTACATCATTTCGGCTCACTCTTTTGTCGCACTCGTACTCATTGTCGAACCGCGACGACGAAAGAGATTTCGCGATCACGTGCGTTAGTCCTGATAGTACGCCAGTGATTCGCAGGAGACTCCGGAACCCTGGCACATGGCATCGTTTGAACCGTCGCAGAAAGATCTGTTCGACGACCCCAGTTTTCCCTTGCGAGAAGGGATTTCCCCAAGACTTGAGGTCGTCACGCGTTGTGAATGTTCAGGTCTAGTGGCCCCGCAAGTGCCTGGTGTCCTAGCCTTGTAGTCGAAGAGGGCATCGTCGTCACTACTTAAAGGGACTTTATGGTTGATAGTCGTTTCTCGCTTTTGGGCCGTGACATGGCGGTCGACCTCGGAACCGCGAACACCTTGGTCTACGTGCGCGGCCGCGGCATTGTCTTGAACGAGCCCTCCGTCGTCGCCGTTGACGTGAAGGACGGCAAGCCGCTCGCCGTCGGCGCCGAGGCCAAGCGGATGATTGGCCGTACCCCGAGCAACATCCAGGCCATCCGTCCGCTCAAGGACGGCGTCATCGCGGACTTCGAAATCTGTGAGAAGATGCTGCGCTATTTCATCCACCGCGTGCATCAACGGCGCTTCGCGAAGCCGCGCATGGTCATCTGCGTACCATCGGGCATCACCGGCGTCGAACAACGCGCCGTCATGGAAGCGGCCGAGTTCGCCGGCGCGCGCAAGGCCTACATCATCGAAGAGCCGATGGCCGCCGCGATCGGCGCCGGACTTCCGATTCACGAGCCGACCGGCAACATGGTCGTGGACATCGGCGGCGGCACGACCGAGGTCGCCGTAATTTCTCTCGGTGGAATCGTGACGAGTCAATCGATTCGCGTTGGTGGTGACGAACTCGACGAGGCGTTGATCGCGTACGTGAAAAAAGAGTTCCAGTTGGCGCTCGGTGAGCGAACCGCGGAGGAGATCAAGATTCAACTCGGCTCGGCCTATCCGCTCGAAGAGGAACTGCGCGCCGAGATTCGCGGTCGTGACCTCGTGACCGGTCTTCCCAAGACGGTCATTATCTCGACCGAACAGATTCGCAAGGCCATGGAAGAACCGGTGCAAGCGATCGTCGACGCGGTGAAAGTGACGCTGGATCGCACCCCGCCGGAACTCTCGTCGGACCTCATGGAACAGGGCATCGTGTTGACTGGTGGCGGGGCTCTCCTCGCCGGCATCGCGGCGCGACTCGAGTACGAGACGAACATGCCCATCATCGTGGCGAACGACCCGCTTAACTGCGTGGCGTTAGGGAGCGGAATGTGCCTCGAAGAACTCGATGTCTTCGCGCGCATGTTGAAGACCAGTCCTACGCGCTAACCCGTGGCCACGGATCGGACGAGGCGGCGTACGTGGACGATTGGCGCCACGGTTTCGATACTCCTGGTCGTGCTCTACCTCAGCGGCGGTGTCGTGTCAGGACTGCGTTCGGCGGCGAACTTCATCACCTCTCCGTTCAGTTGGAGCGTCAATGAGATTGCGCGCCCGATCGGCCATATGTTCGCCGGTGCGATCAACTACAGCGACGTCGTCTCCCAGAATCAGAAGCTACGGTACGAACTCGGGAAGGCGGAACTCAAAGCCAACGAAGCGTGGGCCGAGAACCGAGAACTCGAGCAACTGAGCACCCAACTCGACGTGCCCTTCGTCGGATCCTTGCCCACGGTCACGGCCCAGGTGAACGCGCTCTCACCGACGAACTTCAGCGCGACGGTCGATATCTCGAAGGGCAGCGACAGCGGCGTCATGGCGGGAATGCCGGTCGTCGCCAATGGGGGACTGGTCGGCATCGTCACCGCAACGACCTCGCACGGCGCCACGGTTCGCCTGATCACGGACGTGAAATCACTCATCGGAGCGACCTTCGGCTCAGACAAGACATCGATCGTCGTGAGCGGACAGGGTGTCAACAACGGACTCGGATCGACGGCCGTGCCGCTCACCTCCTCAGTGCGCGCCGGCATGGTCGTATCGACCAACGGTCTCGACGGCGGGCTGTATCCGCCGGGCCTACCGGTCGCCAAGGTCTCGAAGGTGACGCTGACGCCCGGGGCGGCGACCTACAACCTTTCGCTGCATCCGTTGGCCGACCTGCGCAACCTCGACTACCTCGACGTAGTGCTCTGGGAGCCTTCGACGTGAACCGTGCGCTGATCCCTGTCACGGTGGTCACCATGTTCATCGTCGGCGTGCAACTGTCGGTCTTTTCGACGTGGCGCTTCGCCGGCGTCGTCTTCATGTTGGTGTGGCTCTGGCCCTTTACGTTGGGGCTCGCCGGATTCACGACGCTCTCGATCTGGGCGGCCGTCATCGGCGGCGTGTTCTTCGACACGCACGCCGCGACTCCCTTCGGACTCACCGTGATGGTGGGCGTCGTGCTCGCCTACGGCGCGTCACGACTCGGAAAGGAGGGCGTCGGCGACCTCGACTCCGCGGCCTGGTGGGTGGCGCCGATCCTCGCGGCCGGCGCGGGTCTGGCGGCGCCGGTCCTCTACACCGCAGGCGGCGTCGGCGTCTTGAACTTCTCGCTGTGGCACGGCAGCCTGGTGAATTCGATGGTCGTGAACGCCGTCGCGTTCTTCGTGTTAGCGAGGCCGGTCTCGAGACTGGCTCGCATGTTCGGTCGCGTCGGCGTTCGGGCTCGCCGATGAAGGGTTCCTGGCGCGACCGTCCCTCGGGACCTCGCTTCTCGCGCCTGTGGCGACCGTGGACTTCACTTCACCCGTTTCGGGGTAAGGGCCGCTCGATCAACGAACCCAAGTCGGTGGGCATTCGTGACCTCGTCGCGGCCCCGAGCGACGTCAAGCTGCGACCCGAGCGTCGCTGGTACGTGATCGGCGGATTCTTCTTCCTCTTGTTCTTGGTGCTCGTCGGACGGCTCTACGTGCTGCAGATCAAGGACCACCAGCAGTCCGTCGCACAGGTCAACTCACTCTCGCTTCACGTGGCGACGATCCCGGCGTCGCGGGGTCTGATTCTCGATCGCAACGGTGCGCCCTTGGTCAACAACGTGACGACCGTGGAGATCCGCTTATCGCGCGCGGAGGCGACCTTGAATCCGTCGATCGAAGGCACGCTGGCTTCGCTCACCGGGCTGAAGGTCGGCCAAATTGCCAGTGACCTCGCCAATCAGGCCTACAGCCCCTATCAGCCGGCGCCGATCCTCGCCAACGCGCCCGCCAATATTGTCCAGTTCATCAAGCTGCACGCCTCGGAATTCCCCGGCGTGTCGGTGTTGGACGTCTCACAGCGTTCGTATCCCCTCGGTGGCAACGTCGGTTCGCAAGTGTTGGGTTACGTCGGACCGATAAGCGAGAACGAGGCCGGCAAAACCGGAATCGAGCAGTTCTACGAGAAGTATTTGCGCGGTCACAACGGAACCAGCACGATTGAAGTGGGCGCGCTCGGCAATATCATCGGCACATTGAGCACGACCCAACCCACGATTGGGGACTCGGTCGTGCTCAACATTGACGGCGGATTGCAAAAGGCCCTGGATGGCATTCTGAAGACCGACATCTTGCACGATCGAACGGTCCCCGATCCACGTTCAGGAGTCTTGCCCCAGGCGATCAACGGCGCCGCAGTCGTTCTGGACGTCAACAACGGCGCAGTACTCGCCATGTCCAGTTACCCGTCGTACAACCTGTCGACGTTCGTCAACGGGCTTTCTGAAGCCGAATATAAGCACCTCATTGCGACGCAGGCCTTTAACAACTACGCCATCCAGGGTCAGTACACGCCGGGCAGTACGTTCAAGTTGGTCACAGCGACCGCTCAGATGCAGACCGGCGTGCTTTCGCCGAGCGCGTTGATCGATGACACGGGCAGCTTCAAGGTACCGGGCTGTAAGACGAATCCGAAGGGCTGCGTCTTCCACGACGATGAGACGACGGGCCTTGGCCAAGTCAACCTCCCAACCGCCCTGACCGAATCTTCGGACTATTACTTCTATAACTTGGGCTACCTCTTCTGGTCTCAGCAGTCCAAGTACGGTCAGACGCCGATTCAGAACGTCGCCCACGAGTACGGGCTCGATCAGTACACGGACATCGACCTGCCCAACGAGGTCGAGGGCCGTGTCGACTCACCCGAAGTTCGAAAGGAACTTCACGCCGCGGCGCCGAAGGATTTCCCCTACGTGAGTTGGTACACGGGCGACAACATTGAAATGGCCTTCGGTCAGGGCACGACCGCTCTGACGCCTCTCGCTCTGGCGAACGCCTACGCCACGTTCGCCAATGGTGGCACGCGATACGCCCCAGAGGTCGCCGCCGGGATTATCAACGCCCACGGCCAGACGGTTATTCGCTACGGGGCGCGCGTCCTCGGTCACGTCAGCCTCCCGCCGCGAGTGCGCGCTCCAATTCTCCAGGGCCTCGAAGGCGTCGTGATGAACCCGGCCGGCACGGCGTACGCGCCGTTTCATGACAACATCAACTTCTCGCTGTCCACCTTTCCGATTGCGGGCAAGACCGGTACGGCAAGCAACGGCGGAAGCAACATCGAGCCGAACTCGTGGTTCGTCGGGTTCGGACCCGCGAATCATCCGAAATACGTCGTACTGTGCGTCATCGACGAAGGCGGCTACGGCGCCAACGCTGCCGCACCGGTAGTCGCTCGAACGTTCAATTATCTCGTGGCGCACCCGATCGGACCGGTCAAGTTCAAGCGCCAGTTGGTGACGCCGACGACCACCACGACCAAGCCGCCTACGGGTACGACCACGACGTCGAGCGCGCCGCCCAGCACGTCGACGACCATTAAATAGGTCAAATCGACGGTTCGAGTGGCGCGGCGAGTAACCTGATGGCGTTGGGCGTTTCTGTGCAAAATGCGCAGTGCGCGAAGAGAACGCAGCAGTTGCGCGGTGCAGTTGTACTCCGCTCCTGCAAGCATTGAGGACTACGCGTGGTACACGCCAGTGATGTGACCCTATTTCTAACCGGGATCGCTGCTCTCTTGTTGACCCGTTACGCCACAACTCCCAATACCTTCGTCGCCCGATCCCTCGGGCACGTATCCGCCCCCGTTAGCGCGGCGCTCTGCGCCCCCCTACCTCAGAACTCAAGGAGTACCCGTCGTGAGCGACGAAACCAACACTCAACCCGCATCAACGTCTAGCCCCCGCATCGGCGACACCCGTCCAGCTCCACAGATTGGCGACACACGACCAGGCTCTGGCCCGGCGTCGAACGGACAAGCACCAGCGCGTCAGGGCCAAGGCCCAAGCCAAGGACAAGGTCAAGGACAAGGCGGCGCCAATCGACGTCGCCGAGGCGGCCGTGGTCGAGGCGGCGGTGCTCAAGGTGGCCAGCCACGGAACCCGAATCGTCCCTTTGACTCACCGGTTGAAGCGTCGGCACCGGAAGCCGCCGGCGACGAGAGCGCGGCCGCTCGAGGCAAGAACAAGCGTCGTCGCGGCGGCGAACGCCGCACGCGCGCCCAGGGTCGTTACCTCATGTGCGTGCACACGTCCAAGGAGGCGACGCACATCGCGACGCTCGAGGGCCGCACCATGGTCGAGTACACCGTCGCCAAGTCGGCCGACGAGACCAATCAGATCGACGGCAACATCTACGTCGGACGGATCCAGAACGTCCTACCGGGAATGGAGTTGGCGTTCGTCGACATCGGCATTCCGAAGAACGCGGTGCTCTATCGCGGTGACATCTCCTTTGACATGGATGACGTCGAGGGAACTTCGTCGAACGACAGGCGCATTGAACAGATGATCAAGTCCGGACAGACCATCATCTGTCAGGTCACGAAGAACGCCATCGGCGCCAAGGGCGCGCGACTCACTCAAGAGGTCTCGCTGCCGGGTCGATTCGCGGTGCTCGTGCCCAACTCGAGCACCATCGGAATCTCCAAGCGTCTGCCCGACGGCGAGCGCCGACGTCTTCGCAAGATCATCGATGACGTCAAGCCCGAGCGTCACGGCATCATCATTCGCACGGCCGCCGAAGGCGTGACCGCGGACGACCTCGCGCGCGACGTCAGTTCACTGGCCGAGAAGTGGGCGGCGATCGAGGCCGAGGTGGCGAAGTCCAATCAGCCGCGACTCGTGTATCGCGACCTCGATCTCGCGGTTCGCGTACTGCGCGAAGAGCTCAACGACGATTACCGCGGCGTGTTGATCGACGATCGAGTGCTGTACGAGAAGGTCCGCGAATACGTGCTCGCGGTCAATCCCGAGTTGGCCGACCGTATTGAGTACTACGACCGCTCGAGCGAAGAGCTCCCGCTCTTCGAGCGATACTTCGTCCACGAGCAACTCCACCGGGCACTCGATCGCAAGGTATTCCTGCCCTCCGGAGGATCGTTGATCATTGAGCGCACCGAGGCCCTGACCGTCGTTGATGTCAACACCGGCAAGAACGTCGGGACGACGAATCTCGAAGAGACGGTTTTTCGCAACAACCTCGAAGCGGCCGAAGAAGTGGCGCGTCAGTTGCGACTTCGCGACATTGGCGGCATCATCGTGATCGACTTCATCGACATGGAGTCCAAGGTCAATCGCGAGGCTGTCGCCTCGGCACTGCGCCAAGCCCTCTCTCGCGATAAGACCCGTACTCAGGTCTTTGACATCTCCGAACTCGGACTGGTCGAGATGACCCGCAAGCGCGTCAACGAAGGGCTCCTCGAGTCCGTGTCGAGCATCTGCACCGTCTGTGACGGGCGCGGTTTCGTCGTCGAGACCGGCCTCTAGGGCGCGAGGCGTTCGCGCCATCGGCTACTATTGAATCCCTATGTACGCCGTTATCCGTGTAGGCACATCTCAAGAGCGCGTCACCGAGGGCCAAGTCGTCCGCGTTGACCTGCGCTCAGAAGAGAATGGTGCCGAAATCCAGTTCGAGCCCGTCCTTTTGGTCGACGGCGACTCCGTCGTCGCCGGTCCCGCACTGAAGGGCGCGTCCGTGACCGCCACGATCCTCGGCGAGGAGCTAGGCCCGAAGATTCGGGCTCTCACCTACAAGGCGAAGTCGATCCAGCGCAAGCGTTGGGGTCACCGTCAGCACTACACGAGCGTCGAGATCACCAAGATCTCGCCCAAGGCCTAGGAGAGTTCGATGTCCAAGACCAAAGGCGGCGGTTCAACCAGGAACGGTCGCGATTCCAATGCCCAACGCCTGGGCGTGAAGACCTTCGACGGTACTGCAGTCAAGACGGGAAGCATCATCATGCGCCAGCGCGGAACCCAGTTCCACCCCGGACGCAATGTCGGTATCGGCAAAGATGACACCCTGTTCGCGCTCGCTGAGGGAACCGTGAAATTCGGCTACCGAGGTGGCCGAAAACTGGTTGACGTACTCGTGGGCTGAGTTTTCCTCCTAAAACAAGAAACCCCCGGGCCTCGCCCGGGGGTTTCTTGTTTGCATCGAGAACTACGCGCTTTTGACTGCCTTTTTGAAGGTCGAGCCAATGGAAACCTTTGGAGCATTTGAAGCCTTCACCTGAATGGCTTCGCCAGTCTGGGGATTACGAGCCGTGCGGGCCTTACGGGCCACACGCTCGAAGGAAAGGAAGCCCGACAGAACAATCTTCTCACCCTTCGAAACATTTGAAACCACTACGTCTTCTAGGGCCTTGAGGACCTCAGCTACCGTGTTCTTTGTTGCGCCACTTTCGGCAACAATCGCATCTACCAACTCGGCCTTGTTCACCGGTCGACTCCTTACTCTTCGTTGAATCGGACTGGGAGTGTTCCCAGCAACCGCAGCCATCTTTACGCAAAACGAAGGAAATATTGGGATTTCTCATAAGATTTCGCCGTTTACGGCCAAATCGGAAATGCGAAACGACTGGTCAGCGTTAGTTTCCAAAAGTTTTGTGTTAAGGAATCGTAACGTTGGCACCGATCTCCAACCGGTGAAAGTCCTCAAATCACTATGAATCAAGGGAATTTCAGCTCTCGCGCGACGATTCGATTTCGCAGCAATTTCGTCTCGTCAGTGGACATAGATCGACGACTTCGTGTGCGGACTGTGGCCGCACCGGCGCGCGAATGAATCGATTGCATCAGTGCGCGAATCCTTCGTGTTGTTGCGCTGAAACACCGATCCAGATCATTGAAATGCTCGCCGAACGAGTGCGCGCGGCCATGGGAACGATTGACCTCGCACAAATGGCGCAGTTGCTCGCGCCCGACGCGCGCTGGGGCGCGCCCGATCAAGACGTTCCCTCGTGTCGAAGCGCGAAGGAGTTCCTTTCGTGGTACGAAATCGCACGAGAGAACGGCGTACGGGCAAATATCACCGAAGTCGACGTCATTGGCGAGCACATCGTGGTCGGACTGAAGATCGTCGCCACCAAAGACGGCGCGTCCAAATCGAGAAACAGTACGCGTTGGCAGGTACTCAGCGTTGACGACGATCGAATTGCCGAGATTCGAGGTTACGAAACGCGTGGTGACGCCAACGCGTTTGCCACGTCGGGCGTCTCACACTGGAAGCCGTAACGTCGCGGCGGATTCATCCAGGTGGTGAGTGCGTCACGCGCCACAAGAGTTTTTGAGGCCGGGTCGTAGGATGATGGGGTGTCCACCTTCGTCGATTTCGCACAATTACACGCCAAAGCGGGCGACGGCGGAGCTGGCTGCGTCAGTTTTCGCCGGGAGGCCCACGTCGCCAAAGGCGGACCCGACGGGGGCGACGGCGGGAAGGGGGGCGACGTCTGGATCGTCACCGACCATAATCAGGCCTCCCTCTTAGGATTTCGCGACCATCCCTTTCGACGAGCGACCGATGGCCAACACGGCACGTCCAAACGTCAGCACGGCTCTCGGGGCAAGGATCAGGTGGTCATCGTGCCGGTCGGGACAATGGTCTACAGCCGCGAGGGCGAGCTCCTCGTTGACCTGAACGGTCCCGGGGACCGCTGGCTCGCCGCCGAGGGCGGACTCGGTGGTCAGGGTAACAATCGGTTTCTCTCCAACAACCGACGCGCGCCGGCCTTCGCCGAGCAGGGCGAGAACGGACAGGAGAACTGGTTCAATCTCGAACTGAAGTTGCAGGCCGACGTTGCCCTGATCGGATTTCCCAACGTCGGCAAGTCCACGTTGATCGCGCGCGTCTCGGCGGCGCGACCCAAGATCGCGGACTATCCCTTCACGACCCTCGTGCCGAATCTGGGCGTGGTGCGCGTCGGTGAACGTAGCGCACGTCCGAGCGACGCCACGGAGTTCGTGATGGCCGACATTCCCGGACTTATCGAAGGCGCGGCCGAAGGCCGTGGCCTCGGCCACGACTTCTTGCGACACGTGGAACGTGCGCGTGTGCTGTGCGTGTTGCTCGACCTCTCGGAGTTCGCGCCGATGGCGCCCCAGGATCAACTCGATATCTTGTTGCGCGAACTCGGTGACTACCAGGCCGACCTTTTGGAACGACCGAGAGTGGTCGTGGGCTCGAAGGGTGACGCCGCGGCCTATGAGATGCCCGACGTCCTCACGATCTCGTCGATCACTGGCGAGGGGATCGACCAGTTGCTCGGCCAACTCGCCGGACTCGTGGTGCAAGTTCGCAGAGAAGAGGTCGAACGAATCGAACACGAGGTCGTGGTGCACAAGCCGCTCCCCGACGAGATCACCGTCGAGCGACTCAGCGCCACTGAATGGGTCGTTGCCGGACGGCCGGCGGTTCGCGCCGTGCGTTTCCAAGACCTCACCGATGACGAAGCCTTGGCCGAGATCGTGCGACGTCTGCGCACCCTCGGTGTCGATCGGATGTTGACGCGCGCCGGCGTTCGTGACGGCGACGTCGTGAACATCGGGCCACTGTCGTTTGAATGGTGGCGCGACGAGGTCAGCGCCGGACTCGATCGCGGCGATCATCACCGCGCGTCGCGTCGCGAGCGCTTGGCGCGTCACGGACGTCTGGACTTGGGAGACAGCGATGGCGACTCGTAGCCTCGTCGTCAAGATCGGCACGACCTCCGTCACCGACAACACCGGCGGAGTCGCTCAAGACGTCCTCGAACAGGTCGCTCGCGACGTCGTCGAACTGCGCGAGGGAGGCTGGACCATCGTCGTCGTGACCTCCGGCGCCATCACCGCCGGATGGTCCGAAGTGGGGCGCGGACGGCCCCGACCTTCGGACAGCGTGTCGCTGCAGGCCGTCTCGGCCGTCGGTCAACCGCTCTTGATGCACGCGTGGCGTGACGCCTTCGCCACAGTCGGCGCCAGCGTCGGCCAAGTCCTGCTCGCACCGCTCGATTTCTCCCACCGCGGGCAGTACCTCCACGCGCGCGGCACGCTCGAAGCGCTGCAGTCCCTCGACGTCGTGGCGATCGTGAATGAGAATGACGCCGTGGCCGACGAGGAGATCCGTTTCGGCGACAACGACCGGTTGGCCGCGTTGGTGGCGAATCTGGTCGGGGCGTCGCACCTCGTGCTCTTGACCGACACCGCCGGACTGTTGACCGCTGATCCGCGAATGGACCCGACGGCGACGTTGATCGAAGAGGTGACGGCATTTGACACTGAGCTGGCTGACATGGCGGGCGCCAGTCGCTCCGGCGTGGGCAGCGGGGGTATGGCCTCCAAGCTCGCGGCTGCGCGCATGGCGACGTGGTCGGGCATCACCACCGTGATCGCGCCGGCTCACGCGGAGCACGCCTTGTTGCACGCCGTCACCGACTCGCCGGGATTCGGCACGACGTTCCATCCGCGACCGGAACGGCTCTCGGCTCGCAAGTCGTGGATCGCCTTCGCCGTGGCCAGTCGTGGCGCATTGAATATCAATCAGGGCGCGATGCAGGCGCTCGAGCACCATGGTCGAAGCTTGCTTCGCGTCGGTGTGGAGTCTCACGCCGGAAATTTTGTCGAGGGTGACGCGGTCGAGATCAAGGGTCCCGAAGGTCAGGTCGTGGCCAAGGGTCTCGTGCGCGTGAGTGCCGAATCGTTTCACGAAAGCGACGACGTGGTCGTGCACCGCGACGATCTGGTCCTCCTTCGTCGCTCGTAATGTCACCCGTTACGATTGTTCTATGTCAATAGGTGCGCTCACGGCGCAGGGCCACGCGGTCCGAGACGCCGCCAAGGTGCTGGGTCAGGCCTCCAACGAGCAGCGTTGCGCCGTGCTCTTGCACGTGGCCGACCGGCTGCAAGAGACCAGCGAGGAGTTGCTGGCGATCAACGCAAAGGACGTCGCGGCCTACCAAGAGTCCGGCGCCGGCGTCGATCGGCTCACCCTGACGAGTGCGCGAATCGACGCCATGGCCGACACCCTGCGCGAGATCGCTCAGAACGCGGATCCACTTTTCGAACGTGTTGACCCCAGCGTGCGCCCGAATGGACTGCGCATCGAACGATTACGCGTACCTCTGGGCGTCATCGGTGTGGTCTACGAGAACCGACCGAACGTCACGAGCGACGTGGCGGGGCTCTGCGTGCGCAGTGGCAACGCGGCTTATCTGCGCGGGTCGTCCACGGCGTTCGGGACGAATCAATTCATCGTGTCGCTCTGGCGCGACGTCCTCGAGAAAGAGGGTCTGCCCGCGGCCGGCGTGTCACTCGTGCAGGATTCTTCCCACGAGACGGCCACCGCGTTCATGCAGATGACTGACGTGTTGGACTGTCTGATCCCGCGCGGCGGCCCTAGTCTCATTGCGGCGATGCGTGAGCACGCCCGCGTGCCCTACGTGCTTGACGGCGACGGCAACTGTCACGTCTTCGTCGACGAGACCGCGGACCTCGAAGCCGCGGTGGCCATAGTGCGAAACGCGAAGACCTCGCGACCGGGCGTGTGCAACGCCGCCGAAACGCTGTTGGTGCACGACGCCGTCGCCGCGGAGTTCTTGCCGGCGCTGTCGGCGGCCATGCCCGAGGTGGAACTGCGCGCCGACGACGCGGCCCGGCGCTACCTGCCCGACGCGACGCCGGTGAGCGAAGAGGACTACGAGCGCGAGTTCCTTGACCTGATCCTCGCGGTCAAAGTCGTCGGCTCGTTGGACGAGGCGATTGCCCACGTCGCGCGCTACGGCACGGGCCACAGTGAAGCGATCCTCACCCGAGACCACGCCCACGCCGAGGCGTGGGTGAAGCGTGTCGACGCCGCCGCCGTGGTCGTGAACGCCTCGACGAGATTCGTCGACGGAGGGGAGTTGGGACTCGGCGGCGAGGTCGGAATTTCGACCCAGAAGTTGCACGCACGCGGTCCGATGGGGCTGCGAGAACTGACCTGTCTCAAGTGGGTCGTACGAGGAGAAGGACAGATTCGATGACTGCACTGGACCCGCGCGAAGAACTCGCCAAACGCCTCGGGCTCGATGAGATACCGCCGGTACGCTTCGACTCCGCCCAGGACGTACTGAAGCGACTGGCGCAGCACGACTATCTCAGTGACGACGCGATTGCCTCGGTCTGTTTCCTCGCCGATCGTCTCGCGAAGCCGGTCCTCGTGGAGGGCCCGGCCGGTACGGGAAAGACCGCGCTCGCGCGCGCCGTGGCGGACGCGGTCGGCGCACGACTCATCCGTCTCCAGTGTTACGAGGGACTGGATGATTCCAAGGCGCTCTACGAGTGGAACTACCGCAAGCAACTCTTGCGTATCCAGGCCGGTCGGCCCGAGGGCGACGGCACCGAGGACTGGGAACAATTGGAAGAGGACATCTTCGGAGAAGAGTTCTTGCTCACTCGGCCGCTGTTGGAAGCGATCTCCGCGACCGACCCGGTCGTTCTTTTGATCGACGAGGTTGACCGCGTGGAACTCGAAACCGAGGCGTTACTCCTCGAGATACTTTCTGAGTATCAGGTGTCGATTCCCGAGTTGGGCACGGTGCGGGCCAAACAGATCCCCATGGTCTTTCTCACGTCGAACAACACGCGCGAACTCTCCGAAGCGCTCAAGCGGCGCTGTCTCTATCTCTACATCGGCTATCCGACGGTCGAGCGCGAGCGCGACATCATCGTCTCACGCGTGCCGGGCATCACGACCACGTTGGCCGAACAGATCGCCCAGGTCGTGAGGTCGCTGCGGACGCTCGATTTGAAGAAGGCGCCCTCGGTCGCCGAAACCCTTGACTGGGCGCGCACGCTCGTCGTCCTTGGTCGCTCCGAGATCGGTGATGAGGACGCGGCCGAGACCCTGCACATCTTGTTGAAGTACCAGACCGACATCGAACGCGCCACGAAAGAGCTCCTCGGTCGGTCGAAGTCCGGTGCTTAATCTCCTGGGCGACTTCATCGGCGAACTTCGCGCCGCGGGAATTCCCATCTCCATGAGCGAACACGTCGACTCGGCGAAGGCAATGGAGGTCATCGACCTCTCGGACCGCTCGTTGGTAAAGAACTCGCTGGCGGCGACATTGGTGAAAGACGGCGACCACATGCCGGTCTTCAATACCGCCTTCGAGGTCTTCTTCTCGACGCGATCATGGGACGCCGCGTCCGATTTCATGGACGACGTCGACACCGACGAGATGCAACGCGAAGGAGCGGCCGGGGCGAGCGGACCGGGTCAGTCGCGTGGCGAAGGCGGCGGCGCGTCGAGCTCGCTCAGCGCTCAAGAACTTGCCGAACTACTCTTTCGCGCGCTGCGTGACGCAGACCGTGAGGCCCTTCGACTCGCGGCCGGTGAATCGGTCACGCGATACGCGGGCATGGAACCGGGTCGTCCGGTGGGCGGGACCTATTACTTGTATCGGACATTGCGCAACCTTGATCTCGAGAACTTAGAACAACGACTGATCCACGGTTCGAGTGACGACGACCAGTTGACGCAACGACTCGCTCGTGAAGAGGCCCGTTCGCGCATCGAGGCGTTGAAGGCCGAGATCGAACGAGTGATTCGAGAACGTCTCGTCGAGGACCGCGGATCCGAGGCGCTCGCCAAGTCCGTGCGCAAGCCCTTGCCCGAGGACCTTGACGTCATGCACGCGAATCGCGACGAGATGGCGCAGCTCGAACGCGCGCTTCGACCGCTGAGTCGCAAACTGGCCGTTCGCCTCGCCCGTCGACGCCGACGTCGCCGACGCGGTCCGGTCGACCTTCGCCACACCGTGCGACGCAGCCTTTCAACGGGCGGCGTGCCGATCGATCTCCGTTTCAAGCCACCCCACCCGGCCAAGCCCGAGATTTTCGTCATTGCCGACATCTCGGGCTCGGTGGCGTCCTTCGCGCGATTCACGCTCCATTTAGTGCACGCCATCAGCTCGCAGTTCTCCAAAGTTCGCAGCTTCGTGTTCGTCGACGGACTCGACGAAGTGACGCAACTGTTCGAGGGCATGGACGATCCAGCCGAGACGGTCGCCAGGATCAACGCCGAAGCCGACGTCATCGCCTTTGACGGCCACTCCGACTACGGCCGGGCGCTCTTGAGTTTTCACGACCGCTTCGCCAAGGACATCACGCGACGTTCGACAATCCTGATCCTCGGGGACGCGCGCAACAACTATCACCAGGCCCACGCCGAAGTGATCGCCGACCTCAAGTACCGCGCGAAGGCGGTCTACTGGTTGAACCCCGAGCCGACGGCCTATTGGAACAGCGGCGACTCGATCGTGAGTCAGTACGCGCCCTACTGCGAGAAGGTCATCGAGTGTCGCACGCTGCGCCAGTTGGAGCAGTTCGTGGGAGAGCTGGCGTGAGCGACTCCGAAGACCAGCGACTGCCGCCCACCGGGTTTCGTCAACGGGGACCGAAGCCATCGGGTACGAGGTTGCTGATGATCCGCCACGGCGAGAGCTACGCGAATGCCAACGGCCTCGCCGGTGGTCCGATCGGCGACGGGGGACTGACGCCGCTTGGAAAGCGCCAGGCGCAGGCGCTCGTCGACCGCTTGACGTTGAGCGCCGAATTGTCCCAGGCCACGGCGTTCTACACCTCGGCCCTGCCGCGCGCGATTGAGACCGGGGACATGCTTCGAGCGGCGCTGCCCAAGAACCTCGCACCGATCGTGGACGCCTCGTTGAACGAGGTCAGCGTGGGCGACGGTGACGGACTGCCGTGGGCCGAGTACTTCGAGCGCTATGGCGCACCGGATTGGGACCGGGAACCCGACGCGTTGACTGCTCCGGGCGGTGAGTCACTGCTCGGTTTCCACGAGCGCTGCCGCGCCGCGATCGAAGGACTCGTCGCGCGTCACCCCGGGGAGTTGGTCGTCGTCGTAAGCCACGGTGGCTTCATCGAGCAGGCCATGAAGATCTACCAGGGCGTCGGGCCCGAGGTACGACTGCGACCGCGAATCGAGAACTGTTCGATGACCGAGATCGAATTTCGTGACGCCCTGCGCCGACTACTGCGCTACAACGACCGCGCGCCGCTGCCGGCGGAGTAGCGCTGCAAGAACTCCGCGACGTGAAAGGCCATGTCGAGGCTTTGGGTCGCGTTGAGTCGCGGGTCACAGATCGAGGTGTAGTTCAGTTCGAGGTCACCTTCATTGAGGCGCGACCCGCCGCCGAGACACTCGGTGACGTTGTCACCCGTCAACTCGACGTGCAGTCCACCGGGCCAGGTGTCGAGGTTCGAGAGCACTTCGAAGAATTTTGAGGTCTCGGAGAGCACGTCGTCGAAACGGCGCGTCTTTTGTCCTCCGGAGGCGACGAAGGTGTTACCGTGCATCGGGTCACAGGCCCACACGACCTCGCGGCCCTCGGTGCGCAGGGACTCGACGAGTGGCGGGAGCTTCTCTTCGACGAGTTTGTCGCCCATACGCGAAATCACCGTCAGTCGTCCCGCGCGGTTCTCCGGATTGAGCACGTCCACGAGACGCAGTAGTTCGTCGACGCCCATCGAGGGACCGACCTTCAAGCCGAGCGGGTTCGAGACGCCGCGCAAGAACTCCACGTGCGCGCCGTCGATCTGGCGCGTGCGGTCACCAATCCAGAGCATGTGGGCCGAGCAGTCGTACCAGTCGCCCGTGAGTGAGTCGCGACGCGTGAGGGCCTGTTCGTAGGGGAGTATGAGGGCTTCGTGACTCGTGTAGAAGTCGACTCCCTGCAGTGCGCCGTCGTCATGGAGGTCGATGCCGCAGGCCTTCATGAACTGCAGGGCCCGTTCGATCTCATCGGCAACGACTTCGTAGCGCTTTCCCTCGAGGGAGTTGGCGACGAACTCCTGATTCCACGCGTGCACGCGCGAGAGCGCCGCGAAGCCGCCCGTGGTAAAGGCGCGCAGCAGGTTGAGCGTCGCGACGCTCTGGTGGTAGGCCGCTAGAAGACGCTCGGGATCCGGTCGACGCGCGGATTGCTCGAAGGCCTCGCCGTTGACGATGTGGCCGCGAAAAGCCAGCAGACGCTGGCCGTCGCGCTCTTCGAACTCGTCGGTGCGGGGCTTGGCGAACTGTCCGGCGATGCGCCCGACCTTGATGACCGGTACGCCGGCGGCGTAGGTGAGCGCGACCGCCATCTGGAGAATCACTTTGAGTTTGTCGCGGATCGAGTCGGCCGAACCCTCGTCGAAGGACTCCGCGCAGTCCCCAGCCTGTAAGAGGAATGACTTACCGTGCGCGACCAGTTCGAGGTGATCGAGGAGTCGGCGGGCCTCGCCCGCGAAGACCAACGGTGGCTTCAGCGCGAGTTCCGCTTCAACGCGGGCCAGGTGCGCCTCGTCGGGCCACGTCACGCCCTGGGCGGCGTGGCGCGCTCGCCACGTGCTCGGACTCCAGTCGTGCGTGGGCTTCTCCATCCATCAATCGTAGAGGTTCTTGGAAGCGCCCTTTCATCGGTGTCTAGTGTTGGCGCGTGAACCTTCGGCGAATAGGTCTCTTCGGTGGGACCTTCGACCCGCCCCATTTCGGACACGTGGCCGCACTGCGCGCCGCCGCGGCGAGCGGACGCTACGACCTCATCGAAGTCACCGTCGCGGGCGATCCGTACGTGAAGAGCCTCGACGGTGGCGTGCGCGACGCCGCGCTTCGCCTGGCGATGGCGAGCGCCGCCTTCGGTGACCTCGACCTCGTCGAAGTGTCGGACCGCGAGATCCGTCGCGACGGCCCCTCCTACACAATCGACACGGTGCGTGAACTACTGAGCGAATGCGACCAAGTCGATCTCATCGTCGGTGCCGATCTGGCCGAACAACTCGACGGCTGGCACGAAGCCGTTGAACTTCGAACGTTGGCTCGTGTCGGCGTGGTGCCACGACCCGGCGCGCCGAGCATTGTGCCTGATGGTTGGGACAGTTACGAAATTCCCATGGACCCCGTCGATCTCTCGAGTTCCTACGTGCGAGGACTTGATCCCACGTCGACGAACCTTCGCAATTTTCTTCCCGAGAACGTAATTCCCCTCTACCAGAGCGCTCGAGGCTAAAGTCCAAGGGATGGCAGTCCGACTCTTCGACGTGACCGACCCACAGCCCACGAGGCTCCGGGGTCTGGAAGCGGCGCCGAAGAGTCGAAGAGAAGTTCGTCGCTTGAAGCACCGATACGCAATCATTGGAGTGGCGTCGCTCGCGGTTCCCTTCGTTGCTGCGCTGTTCGTGCTCGGGGTGTCGCGCTGAGTGACTTGATGACGAGCGGCGAGACTCCTCGCGGCCCCCACTCGAGTTTCGTCGCCGCGCTCATCAACGCCGCGGTGATGGCGGCCGAAGACAAGCTCGGCCGCGATACGGTCGTCCTCGATCTGCGCGAGTTGGTCGACTCCTTTGACGCCCTCGTCGTCGCTTCCGGCCGCAACGATCGACAGGTGCGCGCCATCGCCGAAGAGATCGAGCGGCTCGTCGAGATCGCCCTCGACCTCAAGCCGCTTCGGGTCGAAGGTTTCACCGGCGCCGAATGGATCGCCCTCGATTACGGTGACGTCATCGTGCACGTTTTTGACGAGGCCGCTCGCGAGTACTACGACCTCGAGCACCTCTGGAACGCCGCGCCGGCCTTTCGCCCGGCGGCCATCGCCTAACTGTTCAAGAGGCGTTGAAAGTCCTGGGGCGTCACCAGGTTCGCTTCGTGACCGCCTGGTATTGGTGAGTTCTGCGCCACGCCGGCGACCGTGATCTCGATGCCTCGTACTTCAATGCCCAGCGTCAAACCCACGTCGCGGGCGGTCAGCACCAATTGGCCGACGGCGAGTACTTCCTGGCTGCGAGACATTTTGGAGAGCGGGGAGCCGAGATCGATGTACCCGATGGCGCCGCGAAAACTCGCCGAGAGGATGATCAGGTTCGATGGCAACGCCGAGGTGTAGCCGCCGAAGGATTCGAACTTCGTGGGGCCGATGATGATCTGGCGCAACACCGACTCCAGCACCGGGGGCGACGGCACGATGCGACTCGACGGCGTGAGGTGACCGGTGGCGTCGACGAATAACACCGGTTGGGAGATGAAGCGGACCCGCCCGTGGTTCGTTCCCGGGATGGTCTTGCCGAGCAGTCCGAAGGGGACCTTTTTGGGTCCGACCACGTGGAGCGAGGATGCCGTCGGGACGAGTGAACAGCCGGCCAGCGCGAGTGCGCCGAGCAGCAAACAAATCGCCGCGCGCACGCGTCTCACGCCTGCTCGCGTTGAACGATCGGAAGCAGAATCTGAAATCGGGCGCCGCCCTCAGGACTCTCCGAGACGGTGATCGTCCCGCCGAAAGCGCGTACGTGGTCGCGCACCAACGCCAGCCCGAGCCCGGTCCCTCGCGCGATGCCGCGATCGTGGGCCGCGCGACCGCGGAAGAATCGCTCGAAGACCAGTTCGTGTTCATCGCGCGGGACGCCCGATCCGGCGTCGTCGACGTTGACGGCTAGTTGCGATCCCTGTACGTCGATCCGTAGCGCGACCGCGCCCTCGGCGTAGCGATGCGCATTGTCGATCAAGTTCGTGATGACACGCTCGAAACGACGTCGGTCGACCAGAACGAGGGGATCGCTCACGTCATCGGCGATCTCGACCGGTGGCTCGTCGATCCCGTGACGTCGAGCGGCCGAGCGCACCGACTGGTGCACGAGTTGAATCGCTGACACCGTCTCCATGTCGAGCGCCACGGCGCCGGCGTCGCTGCGCGACATTTCGAGCAGGTCCTCAACCAGTGAGTGGAAAATCGAGAGGTCGGCGACCAACAGGTCCAGGCTCTCCTGGCCCGCCGACGAGAGGTCCGCCCGGTGCTGCTGGAGAACCGAGGCCGTCGTGGCCAGGGTCGTGAGCGGTGAACGCAGTTCATGACTCACGTCACTCGCGAATCTCGCGTCGCGCTCGAGTCGCTGGACGAGTTGACTCACCATCTGGTTGAAGGACTCAGTCAATTGCTGGACTTCGCGGTCGGCGCGGTTCACTTGCAGACGAGTCGTGAGGGCGCCGTCGGCGATCAGGGCGGCCGCGAAGGAGACTTCTTCGAGCGGACGAACCGTTCTTCGTGTGACCCAGACGCCTCCGCTGATGCCGAGGATCGACGCGAAGAGCGCACTGAGTGCGAGCACGATCGCCAGTAACTGCAAGGTATGTTCCAGGTTGTGGAGCTGAAAGACTTCGAAAACCTGTGTTTCGACCGAGGGAATCGGCACGCCCACGACGAAGATGATTGTTCCACTCACGTCGCGGGTCTGCTCAGTGGCGTGACCGGCGCCCACCGATGCAAGAGTGGCCGATGACACGTCGAGGGTGGAGGCTCGATTCGATCGCGCGAGCCATTCACCGTGCGTTTGGACCAACACGTTCGACGAGGTGGCGTGTTGAATTGAGTTCAACAGATCGGACAGCTCGGTGGGCGATGAATATAACGTGCTACGTACCAGCGCGGCGTTCACGTAGCTCTGTTGAAGGTCGGTCTGCTGCTGGTTATCGATCAACAGTCGCTTGACACCGACGTAGGTGAGCGACGCAAAGAGCGAACTGAGGATGAAGGCGCCCAGTCCGAAGGTCATGAGAAGGCGAAGTCGAAGACTCCGTCGTCGCATTAGATGACCAGCTTGTACCCGGTGCCGCGGACCGTCACGAGGAAGATTGGGTTGGCCGGATCGGGCTCAATCTTCATGCGTAGTCGTCGGATATGGACGTCCACGAGACGGCTGTCCCCGAAGTAGTCATAGCCCCACACCCGCTCGAGGAGGTCTTCGCGTGACAGCGGCTTGCCGTTGTTGGAGGCGAGGTCGGTCAAGAGGCGGAACTCCGTTGACGTCAAGTGCAGCTCCGAGCCGTCGGGCTGGCGCACGACGCCGTCGTCGGGAATGACGTGCAGGAGGCCGAGTTGAAAGGCGCCGGTGCTCTTCTCCGGCCGACGTCGAAGGTGCGCGCGCACGCGCGCGAGCAACTCTTCGGGCACGAAGGGCTTCGTGACGTAGTCGTCCGCGCCCGATTCGAGCCCGAGCACGACGTCGGCGGTGTCGTCGCGCGCCGAAACGATGACGATCGGCAGGTCGCTCGCGCTGCGCAACGCCTGGCACGTCTCGAAGCCCGACATGCCGGGCAGCATGATGTCGACGATCGCCATGTCCGAGGCCATGCGATTAAAGAGGGCGATGCCGACCTCGCCCGTGGGGGCGTCGTCGACCACGAAGCCCTCGCCTTCGAACATCAATCGAAGCGCGCTGCGGATATGGTCGTCGTCTTCGACAATCAGGATTCGCGACACTCGTGCCCCCTCGGATTCCTCGTCCACTTTACGAGGTCATCAAGTGTCCCATAAGTCGTCACTAGCCTTATACCGTGCCACCACCACGCAACGGCGCTCGGGCCACGTCGGCGTGGCACCTGCGGGACTACGCCGTGACGCTTCGCGCGACGGACCGGGCCGAAGCGACCCAGACGGCCTATCTGAGTGACCTCGACGCCTTCATCGATTGGGCCGTCGAACGAGACCTCCGTCGACCCGCCGACGTGACGATGCGAGCGCTGCGCGACTACTTGGCGTTCATGACCGAGCGCGGTGACCAACGAACGTCGATCATCCGCCGGCGCGCCTCGTTGCGGGGCTACTTCGCCTGGATGGTCCAGCGCGGGCACTTGGAAGAAAGTCCCGCCGCGCGTCTTTCGGCGCCGCGACCGAATCATCGGCTCCCCAAGATCGTCGTGCGCGAACAGCTCGACACCTTGCTCGACGACGATTGGGGTGATGACGCGTGGTCCACCATGGACCGCGCCGTGTGCGAGGTCCTCTACGGCGCGGGGCTGCGAGTCAGCGAACTGTGCGGCCTCAACCTCGTGTCGGTGGACTTTCGCCAGGGACTGCTGCGCGTGCTGGGCAAGGGCCGTAAAGAACGGATCGTGCCGCTGCATCGTCGCGGTCTCGACGCCGTGCAACTCTGGATCGCGGACGCACGCGAGGACGTGATGCGGGCCAACTCACCGCCCGAGGGGCTGTTCTTCAACCGCCGGGGCAATCGACTGGGTCCGCGCGACGTGCGCCGCATCCTGGACAACCGCACCGCACGCGGTCACGTGCACCCGCACGCCCTTCGCCACACCTACGCGACCCATTTGCTCGAGGGTGGCGCGGACCTGCGCGTGGTCCAAGAGTTGCTCGGACACGAGAGCCTTACGACCACCCAGATCTATACCCACGTCTCGAAGTCCCGGCTCCAGAAGGTCCATCACGACACGCATCCGAGGGGCTAACTGACCTTGAGCGAGTAAGATGGTACGGCTCTCCCGCAGTGGGTGAGTTGACGATATATCCCCGTGGTTTCGTACGGTCGCCTTCGGGTGCACCCCGGGGATCGAGCAACCGAACGGAAGGAAAAATAACGTGGCACTTGTCACCCTGCAAGAACTACTGGACTCCGGAGTTCACTTCGGACACCAGACCCGCCGTTGGAATCCCAAAATGCGCCGGTTCATCCTCGGCGAGCGCAACGGCATTTACCTGATCGACCTGCGCAAGACCCTGCTCGGCATCGAAACCAGCTACGCCTACGTGCGCGACCTCGTCGCCGACGGGGGAGTGATCCTCTTCGTAGGCACCAAGAAGCAGACCCAGGGTCCCATCGAGGACTACGCCAAGGCCTGCGGCATGCCCTTCGTGAACCAGCGTTGGCTGGGCGGCATGCTCACCAACTTCGCCACCGTCGCCGGACGAGTGAAGCGCATGGTGGAACTGCGTTCGATGCAGCGTGCCGGTGACTTCGACAACATGCCCAAGCGTGAAGCACTTCGCCACAGCCGTGAACTCGAGAAGCTGGACCGCAACCTCTCGGGTATCGCGAACCTCGAGCGCGTCCCCGACGCCATCTTCGTCATCGACACGAAGAAGGAGCACATCGCGGTGACCGAGGCCCGCAAGCTCGGCCTGCCGGTCGTCGCGGTGGTCGACACCAACTGTGACCCCGACGTGATCGACTACGTGATCCCCGGCAACGACGACGCCATCCGCTCCGGCGCGCTGCTCTGTCGTTTGATGGCCGACGCCGTCACCGAAGGTCGCTACATCCGACAGAACCGTCCGATCATCTCCAAGCAGTCCTCGGCCCCGGCCAATCGCTCCGCGCTGATCGAAGAGCCGGCCAGCACGCAAGGTTCCGCGGCGCCCGACGAAGTACTGGCCGACGTGGCGCCTGAGGTCGCGCCCGATGACGCACCGGAGTTGGTGGAAGTGAGCACGACCGAGCTGGCCCCCGAGGCCGCATTGCCGGCGGGTGACGAAACGCCAGTCGTCGACGCCACGACCGAGACTGACGACACCACGGCCAACGTCTAAATTTTTTAGCGGAGAATCAAAGAGGAGAACAAGGTGGCTATCACCGCGAAAGATGTGCAAGCGCTGCGCCAAGCGACGGGTGTCGGGATCCTCGACGCCAAGAAGGCGCTCGAAGCGAATGACGGCAATATGGAAGAGGCGATCAAGTGGCTGCGCGTGCAGGGCAAGGCCTCGGCCGCCAAGCGCGCTGAGCGCGTAGCCGGTGAGGGCGCCGTCGCCGTCGTGCGAAACGGCAACGTCGCGGCGATGGTCGAGATGCGCTGTGAGACCGACTTCGTTGCGAAGTCCGAGGAGTTCGTCTCACTCGTCGACGAGATCGCGGCTCGCGTCTGTGTCGACGGCACCGAGGCGGTGTCGCAGTTCGACGACGAGATCGAGAAGATGCTGACGACGCTGAAGGAGAACATCTCGATCGGTCGCGTCTATCGACTCGAGGCGGGCGACGACGAAGTCGTCGACACCTACAGCCACCAACAGGCCGGCCGCGGCGTCATCGGAGTCATCGTCGTCGTGAAGGGCGCTTCGGAAGAGGTTGCCCACGAGATCGCGGTGCACACCGCGTTTAACAAACCCCTCTATCTGAACCGTGAGGACGTGCCCCAAATCGAGATCGACACCGAGCGCAAGACCGTTGAAGAGATCTCTCGTAATGAGGGCAAGCCCGAGGCGGCGTTGCCCAAGATCATCGAAGGTCGCATGAACGGTTGGTTCAAGGACCGCGTCCTCGTCGAGCAGCCCTACGTGAAGGATGAGAAGCAGACGATTGCCCAGTATTTGGACAGCGCGTCGATCACGGCGTTCGCGCTAGTGGTCATCGGGGGATAGGTCATCACCGTGCGCCGCGTGGTCCTGAAGCTCTCGGGTGAGGCCCTCGCCTCGGCCGCAAGCGATGAGACCATCGACGCCTCGACCGTTGACTTCCTCGCCTCCGAGATCGCCAACGCCATGGAGCGCGGCAACCTAGAACTGGCCGTCGTCGTCGGCGGGGGCAACATCTGGCGCGGCGCCACCGGCGCGATGGCCGGCATGAACCGCGCCAACTCCGACCTCATGGGCATGCTCGGGACGGTCATCAACGCGCTCGCGCTCCAAGACGCCATCGAGACCCACGGTCGACCGACGCGCGTCCTGTCGGCGATCAACATGGACCAGGTCGCCGAGCCCTACATCCGCCGGCGCGCCGTACGGCACCTCGAAAAAGGTCGCGTCGTGATTTTCGCGGCCGGAATGGGTAATCCCTATTTCACGACCGACACGCCCGCCGCCCAACGCGCGGCCGAGATCGAAGCGGACATTGTCTTGAAGGGCACTCACGGCGGAGTCGACGGCGTCTATTCCGAGGATCCGCGCGTCAATCCCAATGCCACGAAGTTCGAAGAGCTTTCATTCGACGACGTCATCTCGCGAGACCTTCGCGTCATGGACATGACCGCCATTACGTTCTGCAAGGACAATCGTCTGCCCATTCGGGTTTTTGACCTGATGGCTGAGGGAAACTTGGGTCGCGCGCTCGACGGTCAGGCCGTCGGTACGCTGGTGAGGTAATGGAAAACGAACTCGTCGAACTGGTGATGCAGGACACTCGTGAACGTATGGCGAAAGTGATCGAGCACGCCAGGGCCGAGTTCGCCTCCGTTCGCACCGGCCGCGCCTCCTCGGCAATCATCGAGAACCTGATGGTCGAGTACTACGGCACGGACACCGCGTTGAAGCAACTCGCGAACTTCTCGGTGCCCGAGCCGCGACTGCTCGTCGTCTCGCCCTTCGACAAGGGCGCCATGGCCTCAATCGAAAAGGCAATCTCGAACGCCGATCTCGGACTCAATCCCTCGAACGACGGCGTCGTCATTCGCCTGACGTTCCCGTCTCTCACGGAAGAACGGCGCAAGAGCTTCGTCAAGATCGTCCACGCGAAAGCCGAGGAGGGTCGCGTGGCGCTGCGCGGATGCCGACGTCACGCCCGCCAAGAACTCGAAGCCCTGGAAAAGGACAAGAGCATCTCCAGTGATGACCTTGAGCACTACGAGAAGATTCTTGACAAGATGACCCAAGAAGAAGTGGCCGTCGTGGACGTGCTACTCGCTCACAAGGAGCAGGAACTACTTGAAGTCTGACGACGACGACGGCACGCTCTTCAACGAGCCCACGGGCGAGATGCCCGTCGTGAGTTCGACGGACTCTCGGGTGACGATCACCGGCGCCGAGATCGCCGCCGACGCCGCCGACGAGACGATGATCATCGACCCGACGACGTTATTGCCGCACTGGACTGACGCGCCGACCGGGCAGGTGCCGATCGTCGTGGCGCGAGAGGCGGCCGACAGCGACGACCCCTGGTCGGCGATTCCCGCGCCGGCGTGGCGTGAGGGCGAGGCCGACTGGGTCGCCCACGAGGACCAGTTCGATTCGGCCATCCTCGCCGGGGAACAGCGCGAGGACACGGCTCGCCCGTGGGAGTTCGCCGAACCCGAGGGGACCCACGTCGACGAGGTCGTGACCGAGGCGCCGCGTCCCGAGCCGGAACGCGTCCCGCGCACGCGCCGGTCCGTCTCGACCAATCCATTGGCCGGTCGGGCGGTTCGCCAGAGCAACGATCGCAACTTCGCTCGAGCGCTCGTCACCGGCGTCGCGCTCGCGGCCGTCGTCTCGGGTGTCTTCTTACTCGGTGCAATTCCGGTCGCGGTCATGGTGCTCGTCGTCTTGGGCCTCGCCGGGGCCGAGGCCTACGCCGGTTTTCGTTCGGCCGGCGCGCACCCCGCCACGGTGCTCGGCATCGTCGCGATACTCACGCTCGGCGTCGCCGTCTACAACAAGGGTCTTACCTCAGTCGGCGCGGTCAGCGTCCTGCTGGCGATCTTTGGATTCGTCTGGTACCTCAACGCGGGCCGGACGGTCGACGTGCTCGACGGATTGGGCGCGACGATCTTCGTCTACGTGTGGATCGGGGTGATCGGTTCCTACGCGCTGCTCTTCGTCGCGCCGCGCAACTTTGTCGGCGGCCACGGACTCTCGTATCTCTTCGGCGCGATGCTGTTGACGGTCGCCAACGACTCCGGCGCTTTCGTCGTCGGACGACAGTTCGGCAAGCGACCACTCAACAAGTTGCTCTCGCCGAACAAGTCCCTGGAGGGCACCGCGGGTGGCACGATAGTGACGCTGGTCGCGGGACTGGTGCTCCTGCCGCTCATGAGCGTCTGGAACCGAAAGACCGGCCTCGAAGCGGCCGTGGCGATCTCGATCGTGGTCCCGCTCGGCGACTTGTTCGAATCGATGGTGAAGCGAACGATCGGCGTGAAGGACCTCGGCCGACTTTTGCCGGGACACGGAGGACTGCTGGACCGCATCGACGGTCTGTTGTTCGCTCTGCCCACGATGTACTACCTCTGCCACATTCTCAAACTGGGCTGACGATGCCGACAGTGCGGCGCAGCGTCGCGCTCCTGGGCGCCACCGGATCGATCGGTACGCAGACCCTTGACGTCTTGCGTCGCGAGCCCGAGATGTTCGAGCTCGTCGCGCTCTCGGGCGGTGAACAACTCCACGAACTCGCCGCCGTCGTGAACGAGTTCCACGTCACGAGCGTCGGCGTGATCAGTGAGGGCCATCGTGCCACGCTCGCCGCGCTCGTCGACTCGAACGTCGACATCGTGGTCGGTGACGAAGGGCTCTCGGCGCTCGCGGCGAGCGCCGACATCATCGTGAACGCGGTCCTCGGATTCGCCGGACTGCCGGTCACGCTCTCGGCCCTGAAGTCCGGGAAGCGACTGGCGCTGGCGAACAAGGAGTCGCTCATCGCCGCGGCCCCGTTGGTGGCCCAGGTGCGCTCGACGCCGGGCGCCACGTTGTTGCCGATCGACTCCGAACACTGCGCGATCCACCAGTGCCTCGCGAGTTCACCGGGCGACGCGGGATACCCGGACGTGCGACGATTACTCCTCACCGCCTCGGGCGGACCGTTTCGGGGTTGGTCGCTCGACCAGTTGCGCGACGCCACCAAGGCTGACGCCTTGAATCACCCGACGTGGACGATGGGGGCCAAGATCACGATCGACTCATCGACGCTCATGAACAAGGGACTCGAAGTGCTCGAGGCCTCGGCCCTCTTCGGCATCGACGTCGGACGAGTCGAGGTCGTCGTGCACCCGCAGTCGATCGTGCACTCGATGGTGGAGTACGTCGACGGCTCCGTACTCGCCCAACTCTCTCGTCCCGACATGCGTCTGCCGATCGCGTACTGCCTCGGCTTGCCCGAGCGCTTGGATCACGGATGGGGCGCGATTGATTTCACCAAGGATTTGGAGTTGACCTTCGAAGCACCCGATCCCAAGGCCTTTCCCGCGCTCGCCCTGGCCTACGAGGCCTCGCGCCTCGGGGGAGCGGCGCCCGCGTGGTTGAGCGCGGCGAACGAGGTCGCCGTGGCGGCGTTCTTGGCCGACGAGATCAGCTGGTGCGACATCGTCGGGACCGTCGCGCGCGTGATGGACGGGTACGTCGCCGATCCACTGGAATCCTTACAGGACCTGGTCGCCAACGATGCGACCGCGCGGGCGCGGGCTCGCGGTATTCTCGAGCAATAGTCATGGATTCGAACCCCGAGACCCGTCGGTCCCTGATCACCCTCCTTGTCGGCACCGTGGCCTTCGTGGCGTTGCTCACGTGGTGGGTCGGCTGGGCGCTGCCGCTGGTCATCTTCGCGATCATCTTCATCGTGATGGCCCACGAGTTCGGCCACTTCATCACGGCCAAACGTGCGGGGATGAAGGTCACTGACTTCTTCGTCGGCTTCGGGCCGGTGCTCTGGTCGACCACCATCGGCGAAACCCGCTACGGCGTGCGCGCGATTCTCGCCGGCGGCTACGTGAAAGTCCCGGGCATGTCGTGGACCGAGTCGATTCCCGAGGACGAGGAGAAACGAACGTACCGTTCGGCGTCGTACCCGAGGAAGGTCCTCTTCGCCTCGGCCGGGTCGATCATGCACGTCATCATGGCCCTGATCCTCGCGTGGGCGGCACTGACGTTCGTGGGTCTTCCCTCGACCAGTCACGTCGGCGTCGGATCCTTCGAGAAATGGAAGGGCCATAGTGAGAATGCCGCGCAGTTGGCCGGATTGAAGATCGGTGACCAGATTCTCGAGGTGAACGGCACGGCGATCAACACCGACAACCAACTGATCAACATCGTGAGCCACAACTCCGGCAAGACACTTACTCTTCTGATCGACCGCGCCGGCCACGACCTCACGTTGCGCGCGACCCCCGCGAACTCCCAGACCATCAGTTTCGCGGGCAAGCCCAACGCGGACAGTGCCAAGCCTCGGGGCTACCTGGGTGTCATCGTCGCGAATCTCGCGGTTCGTGACTCCTGGTACGCCGCGATTCCCGGTTCATTCACCGAGGTCACGTCGCTGTTGGGAACCGCCGTGCACGCGATCGTGCACGTCTTCTCACCGGGGGAGTTCTCGAGTCTCTTCCACCAGGTGGCTTCGCCGGCCGCCGCGACCAATCCGACGAATCAGGCGACCCGACCGGAGTCGATCGTGGGCGTGGTGCGCATCGCGGTCCAGAGCACCCAGACCGGCCCCGGTGACCTGTTGCTCATCTTGATGGCGGTCAACATCTTCGTCGGGGTGCTCAATATGTTGCCGATGCTGCCCCTGGACGGTGGCTACGTCGCGATCGCGACCTACGAGCGGCTTCGTTCCAAGCGCGGCGTGCGCTATCACGCCGACGTCAACAAGATGGCGCCAATTATCTACGCGTTCATGGGCGTGCTCCTGGTGTTGTTCGCCTGCACGCTCTTTTTGGACATCGCCCACCCGATCGCCAATCCCTTCCGCTAACGCTTCGCGGCGCGCGTAAACGGGCAGACTGGAACCGTGGACGTCACCGCCAGCCCCCTCAGCCCTCGCCGAAAGACCCGTCAGATCGCTGTCGGTGCCGTGCGGGTGGGCGGCGACGCGCCGATCTCGGTCCAGTCGATGACGACGACCAAGACCGCCGACGTCGAAGGGACGCTCCAACAGATCTACGCGCTCGCCGCTGAAGGCGCCGACATCGTGCGATGCACCTGTAACGAGGTCGCGGCCGCCGAAGGGCTCGCCCAGATCGTCCCTCGTTCGCCGGTGCCGATCGTCGCCGACATTCATTTTCACGTCGAGATGGCCCTCGCGGCCCTCGAAGCCGGCGTGCAGGGACTTCGCCTCAACCCCGGCAACCTGCGCAAACCCGAAGAGATCAAACTGGTGGCGTCCGAGGCGCGCGACCGCGGCGTGCCGATTCGCATCGGCGTGAACGCAGGCAGCCTGCATCCCGACATCTACGAACGCTTCGGCGGCGCGACGCCCGAAGCCCTCGTCGAGTCGGCGCGACTGGAACTGGCGTACTTCGAAGAGGTCGGCTTTGACGACGTGAAGATCTCGGTGAAGGCGTCATCGGTCGCGACCATGATCGCGGCCTACCGGCTGGCCTCGGAGACCTTCGATCACCCGCTGCACCTTGGCGTGACCGAGGCCGGACCGTTGCCGGGCGGCCTGCTCAAGGGCACCGCCGGCATCGCGACCTTGTTGGCCGAGGGCATCGGCGACACCCTTCGCTATTCGCTCACGGCCGATCCGGTCGAAGAGGCGCGCGCCGGACGCACGTTGCTCGAGGTCCTCGGTCTGCGCGAACGAAAGGGACTGGACCTGATCGCCTGTCCCAGTTGCGGTCGCGCCGAGGTCGACGTCATCAAGGTCGCGAACGAGGCGCAGACGGCGTTGCAGGCGTTGAACCTCCCGATTCAAGTCGCGGTCATGGGATGCGTGGTCAACGGCCCCGGCGAAGCGCGACACGCGGACTTGGGAATCGCCGCCGGCAAGAAGCGCGGCCACCTCTTCATCAAGGGCAAGATCGTGCGCGTGGTGAAAGAGGACGAGATGGTCGAAGCGCTCGTCGAAGAGGCGAAGTTGATCATGGCCGAAGGCGTCGAAGCGCGACTTGCCGCGCGCGACGAGGGCGCCGAAGCCGAGGCCGAGGCCGACCGCGCGATGCTGCTCGACGACCGTGGCGCCGACGTGAATCACGCGAGTGAACGCATCGAGAAGATCCGTCGACGCGCCGAGGGCTAAAACGACGCTTGGCTAGGCTGTCGCCACGAATCAAAGGAGAATCGTGGCCCAGAGTGTTCTGACCCCCCAGAGCGAAGACTTCCCCCGTTGGTATCAAGACGTCGTGGCCAAGGGCGAAATGGCCGAGAACGGGCCGGTGCGCGGCACGATGGTGATCCGCCCCTACGGTTGGTCGATCTGGGAGCGCATGCAGTCCGAGATGGACGCGCGGATCAAAGAGACCGGCGCCCAGAACGCCTACTTTCCGCTGTTCATCCCGCTGAGCTACTTCCAGCGCGAGGCCGAGCACGTCGAGGGTTTCAGCCCCGAACTGGCCGTCGTCACGCACGCCGGCGGCGAGGAACTGGCCGAACCCATCGTGATTCGTCCGACGTCAGAGACCGTGATCGGTGAGTTCATGGCTAAGTGGATCCAGAGCTACCGCGACCTGCCGCTCTTGCTCAACCAGTGGAGCAACGTCGTTCGTTGGGAACTTCGTCCGCGACTGTTCTTACGGTCCTCGGAGTTCTTGTGGCAGGAGGGTCACACGGCGCACGCCAGTTACGAAGACGCCAACGCCTTCGCCACGAGGATCCACCTCGAGGTCTACAACGACTTCTTGGAGAACGTCCTCGCCGCGCCGACGCACCTCGGCATCAAGCCGGCGAGTGAACGATTCGCCGGCGCCATCAATTCGATGACGGCCGAGGGCATGATGCGCGACGGCAAGGCGTTGCAAATGGCGACCAGCCACGAACTCGGTCAGAACTTCGCTCGGGCCTTTGACATCTTCTTCCAGAGCGAAGCGGGACAGGCCGAACTGTGCTTCACGAGTTCGTGGGGTGCCTCGACGCGCATGGTGGGCGGACTCATCATGCTCCACGGCGACGACGACGGACTCGTCGTGCCTCCGAGGTTGGCGCCGATTCAAGTGGTCGTCATCGCCGTGCGCGACGAACCGGACGTGAACGACGCCTGCGAACGAGTCGCGGCGTCCCTCAAGTCGGCCGGGATTCGAGTGCAGATCGACCGCGGTCGAGGCAGCTTTGGACGCCGGGTCACGGACTGGGAGATCAAGGGCGTGCCGCTGCGCGTCGAAGTCGGTCCCCGTGATCTAAAGCAAGGTGTGGTGACCCTCGTGCGTCGCGACAACGAGGCCAAGACGCCACTCTCGTTCGACGCGCTCGCGGCGACGGCCTCCACGCTCCTCGAAGAGATTCAGCGCGACATGTTCGACGGCGCTAAAGCGCGATTGGCCGATGCGACCTATGACGTCACCACGATCGCCGAAGCCATCGAAGCGTCCGAAACAGGCTTCGCTCGACTCGACTGGTCCGCGGTCGGTGAGTCCGGTGAAGCAGCGCTGAAAGTCGAAGCGATCACCGTGCGCTGCCTCCAGCGTCGAGACGGTTCGATGCCGCTCAACGACACCGAAGATGACCTGGTGTGCATCGTCGCCAAGTCCTACTGAACGACCCAGTCGAACAATTCAGCCATCGAAGAGACGACGGGGTTACTCCGATGGTGTGGCCCGACACTTCGGAGGAGAAATCAGCGACACGAGTTGCCCGCAACACCGCCGCTTTTCGCGAGCGTCGGCACTGACAAGATAAGAATCTTCGATGAATTTTGACGCCTCGGCGAGCGGATTCCGATTGTCACCAGGGGTGAAAAATGCTACAATTGCTGGCTACAGTCCGCTCAGGACGTATGGACTCGTTTAAGCGCGGGCCTCGGGCCCGCGCTTTTTCTTCGTCCGGACGTCCGAACGGCATACGGAGAGGAGACGGTCGTGGACTTAGAGACACCGCTGCGCTCCCTCCTATCTGAACTCGGGCTTGACCTCTACGACCTGGAAATGGTCAAGGGGACCCTCAACGTCGTCGTGACCAAGCCGGGTGGGGTGGACCTCGAGGCCCTCACCAAGGCCAATCGCCAGATCTCGGAGTGGCTGGACGTGAACGACCCGATCGCCGGGCGCTTCACCCTCGACGTCTCGAGCCCCGGGCTGGAGCGCAAACTGCGAACGCCGGGCCACTTCATTTCGACCATCGGCGAAGTCGTGACGCTGCGTGAACGTCGTCGCGACGCACCGACGCGCCGCCTCGAGGGAACCGTACTCGCGGCCGACGAGACGTCGGTCACGCTCGACGACGCCGAACAAGGTCGTGTCGTCGTGGCGATCGACTCCATTGAACGTGCGCGCACCGTCTTTAAGTGGGGCGCCGAAGCGAAGCCCTCGCCTTCACGGGCCAAGTCAGATGCTTCATCGACGAAGAAGGGAGGGTAGGCATGGCGAACTTTGAATTCCTAGAAGCGTTGGGACAGATTGCGCGTGACCAAAACATCGACGAAGGGGAGCTGCTCATCGCGCTCGCCAACGCCCTCCTCGCTGCCTACAAGCGCCGTCCGGACTCTGCCGAGGACGCCGAAGTGGAGATCAATCCCGAGACCGGTGAGATCAAGGTGTGGGGACTCGAGCTCGACCTCGAAGGCAACGTCACGCGCGAGTGGGACGCGACGCCCGAAGACTTCGGACGCATCGCGGCCCAAACGGCCAAACAGGTCTTGATGCAGCTGATTCGAGACATTCAGCGTCGCCAGATGTACGAAGAGTTCGCGAACCGCGAAGGCGACATCGTCTCGGGCACGGTGCAGCAGAACGACAACCGCTACACGCTGCTCGACCTCGGCCGCGTGGAAGCGCTCTTGCCCCAGGCCGAGCAGATCGCCTTCGAGCGTTACGAGCACGGCGCGCGCATCAAGGTGTACATCGTCGAAGTGCGAAAGACCAACAAGGGTCCCCAGATCGTGGTGAGTCGTACGCACCCGGCGCTCGTCGCCAAGCTCTTTGAGATCGAGGTCCCCGAGATCGCCAACGGCATCGTCGAGATCAAGGCGCTGGCGCGCGAACCGGGCCACCGCAGCAAGATCGCGGTGGCGTCGAACGATCACATGATCGACCCCGTCGGCGCCTGCGTGGGCGCGCGTGGCAGTCGCGTTCGCAACATCACGAACGAGCTGCGCAGTGAGCGCATCGACGTCGTGCCCTACAGCGACGACCCCATTGAGTTCATTCAGGCGGCGCTGCAGCCGGCGCGCGTGCGCGAGGTGCGACTCGACGAGACCGAGGGAATCGCCACGGTCATCGTTCACGACCAGCAGCTCTCGCTCGCCATCGGCAAAGAGGGGCAGAACGCCCGTCTGGCGGCCCGTTTGACCGGTTGGCGCATTGACATCCGTTCGGAGAACGAAGGCGTCGAAGAAGTGGTGGTCGAAGAGGTCTGGACCGAGGGTGACGTGGTCGTGGATGAGACCATCGTGGTCGTGCCCGGCGACGACGGTGAGATCGCGGCGATCGTGATCGACGAAGTCGTCACGGACGCGCAAGGTCACGTCGAAGAGGTCGTGCTCGTCGAAGAGGTGGGGCTCGAAGCAGAAGTTGGCGATGGGGCCGCCGAAACCGACGCCGAAGCGGTCGTGGAGGACGAGGCATAGCGCCGTTACGCACGTGCGTGGTCTGTCGAAAGACCCGTGACGACGCCGAGATGAATCGAGCCGGGCGTTCCGACGGCACGTGGTATCTCGGCCGAGGACCGGGCCGCGGACTCTGGTGGTGCGACGAAACGTGTTCGAAAGGACTGCGCGTGGGACACCTCGTTCGGGCCCTAAAGGCGGGCGCGCGCGAAGCCGACCTCGAAGTCCTGCGGGCTTTAGAAGCGGGTCGCGGACTGCATTAGTGGTGATTGTGGAAGAATAGATAACTGTGCCCGCGGAAGCGGGTACGAGAAGCAAGGGAAGGTTTTGGCCCAGAAGAAGATCCGTGTGCACGAGCTCTCCAAAGAGCTCGGTCTCACGAGCAAAGAGCTACTCACGCTCGCCCAAAAACTTGGCATAGGTGCCTCGAGCCCCTCGGCGTCGATTGAGGACGCCCAGGCCGACCGGATCCGACGCCGGGCCGACGCCGACGGTCTTCGTCGCGAGGTCCAGCCCGACGAGGCCGCGAAAGCGGCCAAGACCACGAAGGCGACCAAGGCCACCGGCACGAAGAAGGCGGCCGCGATCGTGGCCGAGCCCGAGATCGCCGACGCACCTCCGGTGCGCGTCAGTCGCGTCACGCAACCGGTCGAACTAAGTGCGCCGACGAGCGAAATGCCTGCGCCCGAGGCGCCCACGGTGCCCGCGGCCCCCGAACCAAAGGTCGTTCGCAGTCGTGCGCCGATCGTCAAGCCGCCGCCGACGCGCATCGCTTCACCGAGCGGGCCGACGACCATTCGTCCGACGCAACGTTCGGTGTCGGGTGAGGCCGGTGAGGGCGGTTCTCCGTCCACGCGACCTCCACTCAGCTCAACCGGACGACCTATACCTCCGCCCCCGGGGCGACCGATGAGTGCGACCGGCCGACCGATTCCACCACCGCCCGGTGCGCGCCGTCCGATGGGCGCGCCGAGCGGACGACCATCCGGTCCCGGCGGTCCGCGACCAATGAGTCCGCGTCCCAATCCCGCGTCACGACCCGGCGGCCCGACGTCTCGGCCCGGCGGCGCCGTCGGAGGATTCCCGGGACAACGTCCCGGTGCCCCCGCGAGTGGTGCTCCGGGTGGACCGAACCGTGGAGGCCCGCCGAGTCGCGGCACTGGCGGTCCGCGCGGTTCCCAGCGAAAAGCCACCCGACGTCGCCGTCGCAACGTCGAAGAGCTCGAGCCGACCCAGATGACGACGTGGCAGCCGAGCAATCTGCCCGTTCCCGATGGTGAGGTCATCATCGAGCGAGGCTCGACCGCGAAGGACGTCGGTCCGAAGCTCAATCGCAGTGCCGCGGACATCATGCGCTTCTTGTTCCTGCAAGGTGAGATCGTCACGGCCGTGCAGAGCCTGAGCGACGACATGATCGAGCTCTACGCGGCCGAAGTCGGCGCCAGCGTGCGCATGGTCGATCCCGGTGAGCAACAAGAGGCGGCCCTGCTCGCGAAGTTCTTCGAAGAAGACGATCAGGACGACGTGATCGCTGCCGCGCCGCGCCCGCCCGTGGTGACCGTCATGGGTCACGTCGACCACGGCAAGACGCTGTTGCTCGACAAGATCCGCCAGACCGACGTGGTCGCTGGTGAAGCCGGCGGTATCACCCAACACATCGGTGCCTACAAAGTGCAGTGGAAGGGCAAGTCGATCGCCTTCATCGACACGCCCGGTCACGAAGCCTTCACCGCGATGCGCGCCCGTGGCGCCAAGGTCACCGACATCATCATCCTGGTGGTCGCGGCCGACGACGGCGTCATGCCCCAAACGGTCGAGGCGATCAATCACGCCAAGGCCGCCGACGTGCCGCTCATCGTGGCCGTCAACAAGATGGACAAGGCCGACGCCAATCCCGATCGCGTGCTCCAACAGATCAGCGAATACGGTCTCGTCCCCGAAAAGTGGGGCGGCGACACCATCTGCGTCGAGATCTCGGCCCTGCAGGGCACCGGTATCGACGAACTGCTCGAACAGGTCCTCCTCGTCGCGGAAGTCGCCGAACTCTCGACTCGTCCGAGCGGACGCGCCACGGGCACCGTGCTCGAAGCCAACCTCGAAGTCGGTCGCGGCCCGGTCGCCACGGTCATGGTCCAAAAGGGCCTGCTCGCGGTCGGCGACCCCGTCGTCGCCGGCGCCGCCTACGGCAAGGTCAAGGCGCTCATCGACGACCAGGGCAAGCAGATCAAGTCGGCCGGTCCTTCGACGCCGGTGCAGATCCTCGGTTTCAGTGAACCGCCGTTCGCCGGCGACGAGATGCGCGTCGCGCACGACCTCGCGCACGCCAAGTCCCTCGCCGAAGCTCGCGCCCAACGCGCGCGTCTCATCGGACATCAGCCCGTCGCCTCGACGAGTGGTGCGCGATTGGAAGACCTCTTCGAACAGATCCAGCGCGGCGAGACCGCGACGCTCAACATCGTCTTGAAGGCCGACGTCCAGGGTTCGCTCGAGGCATGTACCGAGTCACTTCGCAAGCTCGAGCGCGACGACGTGAAGCTCGTGATAGTGCACCGCGGTGTCGGCGGTATCACCGAGAACGACGTCCAACTCGCCAAAGCCTCCAACGCGACGATCATCGGCTTCAACGTTCGACCGGACAAGCGCAGTCGCGACCTGGCCGAGAACGAGGGCGTGCAGATTCGCACCTACGAGATCATCTACAAGTTGATCGAGGAGATCGAGGCCGCCATGCTCGGCCTGCTCTCGCCGGTGTACGAGGAGATCGTCACGGGCGAGGCCGAAGTACGCGAGGTCTTTCGCGTGCCCAAGATCGGCGCCATTGCCGGTTGCTTCGTGCGCGATGGCGTTATCACCCGCGGTTCGAAGGTTCGCTTCCTGCGTGAGGGCACGATCATCTGGAAAGGTTCGATTACGTCGTTGCGTCGCTTCAAGGACGACGCGCGCGAAGTGGCGTCCGGCTTCGAGTGCGGTATCGGGCTCTCCGACTACCAGGACCTCAAGGCCGGCGACATCATCGAGACCTTCGAAGAGCGCGAGATTCCCAGAACGGCCTAGCGCATGGCCCGTTCATCAGGATCACACCATCCGTACCCCCGTTCGGCGCGCGTCAATCAGATCTTGCGCGAAGTCATCTCGGACGAACTGACGCGAATCTCGGACATCGATGACCGCATCGGCATCGTGACCGTGACGGGCGTCGAGACCACGCAGGACCTGCGCCAAGCCATGGTGTTCTTCGACTCGTTGACGCCCGAGACGAGGATCGTGCTCGAAGAGCGACGAGCGCAAATCCAATCGGCGGTCAACGTGCAGACCCGCTTCAAGCGCACGCCGAAACTGTCGTTCATGGCCGATCCCGCGGTAGCCAGTGGTGAGGCCGTCGAAGAGATCATCCGACGTCAAAACCATGACGACGAGTAACGGCTTGCTCCTCGTCGACAAGCCGCAAGGACTCACGAGCCACGACGTCGTCGCGCGGGTGCGTCAGATCCTCCACGAGAAGAAGGTGGGCCACGCGGGCACGCTCGATCCGATGGCGACCGGGCTCCTGGTGCTCGCCGTCGGACCGTCCACGCGGCTCCTGCGATTCGCACAGTCCGAGACCAAGCGCTACAGCGGTGCCGTGAAGTTCGGTGTCGCCACCGATTCACTCGACGCCGACGGCGTCGTCGTCGAGCGCCAAAGCGTTCCCGCCCTGACGCGCGAACTGATCGACGACGCGACCTCGGCGATGCTCGGATCACAGCGACAGACGCCGCCGATGGTGTCGGCCATCAAGATCGACGGCCAACGCCTCCACGAACTCGCCCGACGCGGCGTCGAGGTCGAACGTGGTTCGCGCGAGATCTCGGTCGCCACGTTCAGCCTCACACCGACCGACGATGACACGGTGTGGCGATTCGACGTCGTGTGTTCGGTCGGAACCTACGTGCGCGTGCTGTTGAGCGACCTGGCCGTCGCACTCGGCACCGTCGGTCACCTCGTCGAACTCCGGCGACTCGCCAGCGGATCGCACACCGTGGAAAACGCAGTGACCCTGGATGAACTCGCCGCCAATGTCGTCGACGGCCTTGAGGTACTCGCCCCTCCGGCGACGTTCGTGAGCGCTCTGGAACACGTGACGCTGCGCGACGAACAGACGAGCGCCATGCGAAAGGGCCAACGCGTCGCGCTCGAGGAGAAGTTTGAGGGCGAGGAGATCGCGGCGATGGACTCCTTCGGCAATCTCGTCGGCATCCTTCGGCGACGCAACGAGTCGTGGAAACCTGAGTTGGTGTTGGCGTCGCGCGACGATCCGCCGCGCGGGTAGTTTGCTCACATGATTGTCGTACGTGACGGAGAGACGTCAAAGCTGTCGTCGCGTGATTCGGTCATGGCCATCGGCGTCTTCGACGGCCTGCACTTGGGCCATCAAGCCGTCATCGACATGTTGTTACACCTCGAGCGCGATCGAGCCCGGGACGCAGTGTCGAGCGTCGTCACGTTCGATCCGCATCCCGCGCAGATTCTCGCGCCCGAACATGCGCCGCGACTGCTCGGGACGCTCGAGCAACGACTCGAAGGATTCGAAGCGCTGGGGATCGAACAGCTTCGTGTGGTCACGTTTGACCGACACCTGGCGAGTGAGTCGGCGTCGGATTTCATTGCGCGCGTGTTGGTCGATGAGTTGCACGCGTGCGAGATCGTCGTGGGCGAGGATTTTCGTTTCGGCCACGACCGAATGGGCGACGTCGCCCTGCTGCGTGCGGAGGGGCAGCGTCTCGGGTTCGGGGTCTACGAGGCACCATCCTTCGGTGAGCCGCGATGGAGTTCGAGCGCCGTGCGAGAGGCCCTCGAACGAGGCGACATCGACGCGGCCACGTCGACGCTCGGTCGTCCCTTCGTGCTGCGCGGGCGCGTCGAACACGGTGACGCGCGTGGGGGAGAACTCGGCTTCGCGACCGCGAACGTCGCGACCGAGCCCCGCCAGTTGATGCCGCTCGAAGGGATCTACGCCGGAGCGGCGAGAACGCCGGATCGACAGTGGCGTCGCGCGGCGATATCGATCGGAACGCGCCCCCAGTTCTACGAACACGGCCCACTCCTGGTCGAAGTCCACCTGCCCGGCTACGAGGGCGACCTCTACGACGCCTCGCTGGACGTGGCCTTTCTGTCGCGCCTCAGGGGAGAAGAGGTCTTTTCGGACGTCGAGGCGTTAGTGGCCCAAATCGGACGCGACGTGCAACTAACGATTGAGATATTCAAGAAGTTCTCGACGTTCAGCTCGGCACTGCTAGAATAGGTGTTCGGTCAGCGACGCTGACTAATGTGGGTCGTCACGTTGGCGACTTGCTACGAGACATCCGACTCATAAGGCAAATAAAACGTTATGGCTGAGAAGCAGCAGATCATCAAGGACTACCAGGCTCACGCGACGGACACGGGTTCTCCCGAAGTCCAGGTGGCGATCCTGACGGACCGGATCGCCCATCTCACCGAGCACCTCAAGGTCCACAAGGGTGATCATCACACCCGTCGTGGTCTCATGAAGCTCATCGGCCAACGTCGCCGTCTGCTCGATTACGTGCAGCGCGGAAATGTCGAGCGCTACCGCGCTTTGATCGGCCGTCTCGGCATTCGTCGCTAGCCGCACGGTACGTTGACGCCGTCAACGTGCTCAACACATCCGGTTCCTCGGAGGCCAGTGGAGAACAGTCGCGTTTCGCGAAGGTTGCCCACTGGGATCCGGGCGGAGTGTTGCTAACCAAATAGGAGCAATACCAATGACTGACGCAATCCGCGTAAGTAGCCCCATCACGGGCACCGAAAAGACTTTAAGTTTTGAAGCGGGCCACCTGGCCCAACTCACCGACGGAGCCGTCGTGGCTCGCATCGGTGACACCATCATGTTGGCGACCGTCGCCGCGGCCAAGAGCGTTCGAGAAGGCATCGACTTCTTCCCGCTGACCGTCGACATCGAGGAGCGCGCCTACGCCGCCGGGAAGATCCCCGGGGCCTTCTTCCGTCGCGAGGGCAAGCCCTCAGACCAAGCGGTCCTCACGTGTCGTCTCATCGACCGACCGCTGCGACCTTCGTTCCCGAAGGGCTTTCGCAACGAGATCCAGGTCGTCGGCACCATCTTCAGCGCCGACCAGGAGAACCCGTACGACGTCTTGGCCATCAACGCCGCCTCGGCCGCGTTGATGATCTCGGGCATCCCCTTCGAGGGACCGATCGGCGCCGTGCGCATGGCCTACACCACCGATGGTGAGTGGGCACCGCACCCGACGTACCAAGAGGGCGACGCCGCGACCTTCGAGCTCGTCGTGGCCGGACGCGCGTTGAGCGACTCCGTGGACGCCGACGTCGCGATCATGATGGTCGAAGCGGGCGGCACCGAAGGTTCCTTCGAGAAGTACGCCGACGGCGCACCGAAGGTCTCTGAAGAGGTGCTCTCGGCCGGACTCGAGGCCTCCAAGCTGTGGATCCGTGAGTCGATCAACCTCCAGCGCGAACTGGTGAAGGACTTCACCGCCGCGCGCGGAGCGATCACGCCCATGGAGTACCAGACGGTCGTCGACTACCAAGACGACGTCTATCAGAGCGTCGAGGCCATGGGTGCCACGTCGCTCTCCGAAGCGAACAAGCTGACGACCAAGGCCGCGCGTAACGCGGCCCTCGACGCCGCCACGGCCTCGATCATCGAGCACCTGAAGGACGAGTTCCCGAACCGTCTGGGCGAGATCAAGGCGGCCGTTCGTTCGGTCACCAAGAAAATCGTGCGCCGCCGCATCGTTGATGAGGGCGTGCGTATCGACGGGCGAACCGTCACCGACATCCGTCCGCTCTCGGCCGAGATCGACCTCTTCCCGATGACCCACGGCTCGGCCATGTTCCAGCGCGGTGAGACCCAGGTCGTCAACGTGACGACGCTCGGCATGCCCCGCATGCGCCAGCAGCTCGACACGATCGGTCCCGACGAGTGGCGCCGCTACATGCACCACTACAACTTCCCGCCCTATTCGGTGGGCGAGACCGGCCGCGTCGGCATGCCCAAGCGCCGCGAGATCGGCCACGGCATGTTGGCCGAGCGCGCGTTGATCCCCGTACTGCCGAGCGAAGAGGACTTCGCCTACACGCTGCGCGTGGTCTCGGACGTCCTGCAGTCCAACGGTTCGACGTCAATGGCGTCGGTCTGTGGCTCGACGCTGTCGCTCATGGCGGCCGGCGTGCCGATCAAGGCGCCCGTCGCGGGTATCGCGATGGGCCTCGTCTACGACGACGGCAAGTACGTCACGTTGACCGACATTCTCGGAGCCGAGGACGCCTTCGGCGACATGGACTTCAAGGTCGCCGGCACCGCCGACGCCGTGACGGCGCTGCAACTCGACACGAAAATCGACGGCCTCCCGGCCGAGGTCCTGTCGAACGCGCTGGACCAGGCCAAGACGGCGAGGTTGTTGATCTTGAACGTGATCACCAGCACCATTGCCGAGCCGCGGCCGCAGGTCGCCGAAGTGGCGCCCAAGATCGTGTCGCTGCAGATTCCGATCGACAAGATCGGCGAAGTCATCGGTCCCAAGGGCAAGGTCATCAATACCCTGCAGCAAGAGACCGGTGCGGACATCGCGGTCGATGACGACGGCGTCGTCGGCACGGTCACCATCGGTGCCAAGGACGGGCGCGCCGTGGAAGAGGCTCGTCGACGCATCGCGATGATCCTCGACCCGCCCACGCCGGAAGTCGGAGCGACCTATCAGGGCCGCGTCGTCAACATCGCCAAGTTCGGCGCGTTCGTGAGCATCATGCCCGGACGTGACGGCCTCTTGCACATCTCAAAGATGGCGCCGCTCAACGGTGGCAAGCGCATCGGTCAGGTGGAGGACGTCCTCGAACTCGGTCAGGCGATCGAGGTCAAGGTCGACGACATTGACCCGCAGGGCAAGGTCTCGCTTTCACTGGTCGGCGACTTCCCGGAGTCTGAGGAGGGCGACGCTCGCCCTCCTCGCCGTGACGCCGATCGTGGCGATCGAGGCAGTCGTGAGCGTGATCGTGGTCCCCGCGACCGTGCACCGCGTGACAACGCCACCGCGTCGCGTGACAACGCCAACGCGTCGCGCCCGACCGCGTCGTCTTCGTCCTTCGAGGCGGCCTTCGAGGCCGAGCTCGCGGACGAGATCGGTGACCTGGGCCCCGGCGGTCCGGCCTTCGTTGATGGCGACTCGTCACGTCGTAGTCCTCGACCGCGTCGCCGTTAGTCGTTCGAAGCCCGTGTTGTTCGGTCCTCGCGACCGTGCAACACGGGCTTCGTGCTTTTTCGTAGCGTGGAGCCAATGAGTCTGATCGCCCCCACGCATTCCCAGAGATGGTGGCGACCTCTCTCCCCGGGAGATCGACGCGCGTTCATCGCGATGTTGGCGGTGCCGACGCTGCTCTTCGTCATCCCGGCGCTCCTGGGTCATCCGGCGATCGACGGCGACAACCTGATTCAGAACTTCCCGCTGCGCGTGCTCAGTGGCCAACAGATCGCCTCGGGTCACCTGCCACTCTTCAACCCCTTGGCCAACTCCGGGACTCCGTTGCTCGGCGGACTGAACGCTGGAGCGATCTATCCGTTGACGGTGATCTTCGCCTTCGTGCCACCGATCGCCGCGTGGCTCATCAACTGCATCGCCGTCTACCTGATCGCCGCGACCGGCATGTTCGCATTACTGCGCTGGCACGGTGTGCGCACACTGTCGTCCTTCGCCGCGGCGATGAGCTTCGCCTACTCCGGCGCCATGGTCGGACAGCTGGTGCACTTGGGCGTCGTCCAAGGCTTCGCCTTCATTCCCTGGGCCACGCTGATCCTGGTCTCGCTCTCTCGTCGGCTCTCCCTGGAGCCGACCACGACCACGTGGCGCCACTACGCGAGAGTGTCCAAACCATGGATCTGGGGCTACGCGCTCGTATGGGGATTGACATTTCTCACGGGAGAGCCCCGCGGCATCGCCGAGATCGAACTGTTGACACTGATCATCGGTCCGTCGGCATTGCTCATTCGCAGTTCGTACTGGATTCAAACGTGGCGCGGTCGCGTCGCCTATGTGGTCGCACTCGTCGGCGGTTTGGCGTGGGGGATTGCCATCGGTCTGGTGCAGCTCTTACCCGGGTGGTCCTTCATCGGGATCTCGCAACGATCGTCGATTAGCTATAGCTATTTCGGTGCCGGTTCGTTGGTCGTACGCTGGACGTTCTTGTTGTTCATTCCCGACATCTTTGGCGGGAACGGTTCGGGGGGACAGCCCAACTACTTCGCGCACTACAACTTGCCGGAGGTGACGGGCTACGTCGGGGTACTGGCTCTCGTCGCGACGTTTGCGTTCATTGCCAAGTTGACGCGCCGCGGGTGGAAGGGCGAGGACCGTGACTACGTCCTCTACTTCGTGATCCTGGTCGTCGGACTCTTCGCGACGTGGGGCTCGTACACGCCACTGGGGCACCTGTTCCGCCACATCCCCTTGTACGGCAACACGCGCTTGCAGAGCCGCAACATCATCCTCGCGGATTTCGCGATGACCGCGCTGCTCGGATGGTGGCTCCATCGTCTCGAAACGCGTCGTACGGCGTTGGCCGCACTCGAGGGTCGCGCGAAATGGTTCACGCTCGCGCCGGCCTTCGCGGTCGTCGCGCTGTGCGTCGGGCTGTTTCTCTGGGGCGCTCGAATCGTCTCGTACCTCGGGGTCTTTCCCCAACAAGAGGACCTCGCCCAGGACATGCACCTCTCCTACGGGCTTCACCTCGTGATCGCGGTCGTCACGGTGCTGGCACTGTTGCGCTGGCGATCATCGAAGCACATCATGAAAGTGGTGATGGGCGTCGTGGTGGCCGACGTCCTGGTGTTCCTGATCTTTAGTGCCACGGGACTCGTGGGCGGTTCGGGTCCCACGGAACCATCGAGTGCGAACGCGATGGCTCTGTTCGGGAACAACGGGCGCACCGCGCTCGTGGACCAGGGGGGCGCCCATCAACATCAGTTCCAAGCGCTCGGGGTGCCGAACATGAACGTCTTCACGAAGTTGCCCAGCGTCCAGGGATACGGGTCGCTCATCTCGACGATCTACGACGACTCCACGGGCACCCATCCGCAGTCGGCGGTCGATCCCTGTCGACTGGCGGACGGGACGTTCACGCAACTGCGACTCTCGGCGATCGCGGTCTCGTTCGGGCAGTTGAGTCACAACGTGAATGTGCCGGAGCCGCCAGCGCCGAACTGTCGCACGGCGCCGCCCTCCGCGACGACGATGCGCTACTTTGGTCAACTGCTGCGCGTCGCGACGGTGAATCTCCACGGACGCGGTGGCCGCCTGGTCTCGTCGGGCACGCTGTACTTGACGCTGATCGATGCGAAGGGCCGTGCCTTTGGTCCTGTCCTGCACGAACCCGGCGCAAACGATATGACCTTCAGCGTGAACGAGCGAACGATCAGGGCGGCCGGTTTCGAACTGACCGCGACCACAGCCGTGTCGATTGGCGACGCCCGCGTCAGACAGGTCACTCCACTCACGATCACGTACGACTTGAATTCGCCGATGCAAGAGGCCCTGGACGGTTCGTATTGGCAACTCAGCGATACCGTCGGAACGTTCTCGGTGTTCAAGGCGAGAACCGTGCAGCCCAGCGTGTGGTTGACGACGCCTTCGAGCGGCACCCTGTCGCACGTGAAGAACGTCGCCTACGGCGACACATGGGTCGACGTGCGCGCGAGTGCGCCGGTGACGCTGGTGCGTTCAATGGCGTATCTCCCAGGTTGGCGCGCGACCGCGCTCAACTCTGCGACCGGCAAGAGCGAAGCGCTCAAAGTAACGCGCAACGGTCTCATCCAGCAGGTGAGCGTACCGAGCGGCGATTGGAACGTCCACTTCCACTATCACGCGCCGTACATCGAAGTGAGTCTGGCCGCGTCCATCGTGGGTGACGTACTGATACTCGGCGTGGGCGTCTATCTCATCGTTGAGGAACGTCGACGGCGCGAGGATAAGGTGCGGTCGTGAAAGCTCTCGCGATTAACGGTGGGGCGGGACGCATGGGTCAGATCCTCGCCGGCGGTCTCGGCGCGCTCGGACAGTTCAGAATCGGCGCCCTGGTCGACGCGCGCGAGCCAAGCGAACTCTTTGGCGGCGCCTACGCCTCCTCATTCGACGCCGTGGACGCCTCGACGATCGACGTGGTCGTCGACTTCTCCTCGCCCGAAGGTGTCGTGGCCGCAGCGGCGTGGTGCGCGGCGAACGGCAAGGGCCTCGTCGTCGGGACGACGGGATTATCGGACGAACAGCGCCAGGTGGTCGAAGAGACAGCGACCACAGTGGGCGTCGTGATCGCGGCGAACTACTCCGTTGGCGCCGTGCTCTCCGAAAAATTCGCCGCGATGGCGGCGCCGTATTTCGATCGAGTCGAGATCATCGAGTTGCACCACGACAAGAAAGTGGACGCCCCTTCGGGCACGTCGATCGCCGCGGCCAAAGGAATCGCCGCGGCGCGCACGGCGGCCGGTCTACCCGAGATGATCGATCCGACGCTGCGCCATACGCTTCCCGGTGCACGCGGTGCCGACACGATCGGGGGCATCAAGATCCATTCGGTGCGTCTCCCCGGCCTGGTGGCGCATCAAGAGATCCTGTTCGGCGGACCGGGCGAAGGTTTGACCATTCGACACGACTCATTTGACCGGTTGAGTTTCGTCCAGGGTGTCGCGCTCGCGGCCAATGCCATCGATTCGACACCGCGGCTCATCGACGGGATTGAATCACTAATCTGAGAGTTACGTGTGCCCACTATTCGTCAGATCAGCGCGTTGGTGGTACCCGTTCGGCGCAGTATGTGCCTTTGGCCCGGTGCACTTCGTGGCTCGTTCGGCAATCGCTGGTAACTTTAAAGTATGACGACACCTCTTTTTGGTCGCGTTCTCACCGCAATGGTGACGCCATTTCGAGCGGACGGCGCAATCGATTTTGACGTCGCGATTGAGTTGGCGACGTACCTGGTCGGAGAGGGATGCGACGGTTTGGTCGTGGCCGGATCGACCGGGGAAGGATCCTCGCTCTCGGACAAGGAGAAGCTCGAACTGTTCGCCTGCGTGGCGGGCGCCGTCGAAGTACCCGTGCTGGCCGGGTCGACCTTTGCCGACACCGCGCGCTCGGTGGAACTGACGCGCCAGGTGCTCGACACTGGTGTCACTGGTGTGCTGGCCACGACGCCGGCCTACGCCCGTCCGAGCCAAAAAGGCATCGCCGCGCACTTCGCCGCGATTGCGAACTGCACCGAACTGCCAGTCATGCTGTACGACGTTCCGTCGAGAACCGGGAGAAAGATCGCGGCGTCAACGACCATCGACCTCGTCTCGACGCACTCGAACATCGTGGCGATAAAAGACGCGTCGGGCGACCTGGTCAGTGCCGCGCACTACAAGTCCGTGCTCGGTGACGAGATCGACATGTACAGCGGTGACGACTCGGTGTTAGTGCCGTTCATGGGTATTGGCGCGGTGGGCATCGTCTCGGTCGCCGCGCACTGGGCCGCTCGCGAGTTCGTGCAAGTGGTCGAAAGCGCCGAACGAGGCGACTGGGTCCGGGCGAGGGAGTTCAACGAGCGACTCGCGACCAGTTACGCCTTCGAAAACGGGGATCTCTATCCGAACCCGATGCCCGCGAAGGCGGCGATGCGTTATCTCGGCATTGACGTCGGCCAGTGCCGACTGCCGCACTCGGAGAGTGACGACACTCTCGATGCGGACGCGGCAAAGATCGTGGCCGCGCTCCAGGCATCGCGTGGCTAAGGACACCGTTCGCGTCACCTTCCTCGGCGGTCTCGGCGAGATCGGACGCAACTGCGCCGCGATCGAACAAGACGGACGGATCGTGGTCGTCGACGCCGGGTTGATGTTCCCCGAGCCGACAATGTACGGCGTCGACCTGATTCTGCCGGACTTTCGATGGCTGATCGAACGCAAAGACCGCGTCGACGCGATCGTGCTGACCCACGGTCACGAGGATCACACGGGCGCGCTGCGCTACCTCGTGAAGGACATCAACGTCCCCATCTACGGTTCGGCGTTGACGCTTGGTTTCGCCCGCCACCGCCTGACCGAAGCCAAAGTCGCCAAAGACCTCACGTTCATTGAAGTGAGCGACGGCGAAAAGCGAAAGATCGGGCCTTTCGACGTCGAGTTCATCCCCGTGACCCACTCGGTGCCGAGTGCCATGGCGCTGGCCTTTCACACCAACGCCGGCATCGTCGTGCACTCGGGTGACTTCAAGCTCGACCTCACGCCGATCGACGGACGACGCACCGATATCTCGCGCCTCGCCGCCCTCGGTGACGAGGGCGTCGCGTTGTTGCTGGCCGACTCGACGAATGCCGAAGAGCCCGGATTCACCGCGTCAGAGCGCTCGGTGGGCGGAGCGCTGCGTCGGCTCTTTCTCGAACGACCGCAACGCCGCATGGTCGTGGCCTGTTTCGCCAGCCACATCCACCGCGTCCAGCAGATCATCGACGTTGCGTTAGAGCAGCACCGCAAGATCGTCCTGATGGGTCGCTCGATGGAGGCGAACGTCAAACTGGCGCGCAAGTTGAATCTCCTGCACGTCGACGCCGCCGACCTCATCGACATCGAGAACATCGATCGTTACGCGCCGGGCGAGGTATGTGTCATTTGCACCGGTAGCCAAGGTGAGCCGCTCGCCGCTCTCTCGAAGCTCTCACGCGGCGATGCTCGATTCTTGAAGGTCGGCGCCGACGATACCGTCATACTCAGCTCGCACCCGATTCCGGGTAACGAGTGGACGGTCGGTCGAGTGATCGACGATCTGCACCGCGCCGCCGCCGAAGTGATCCACTCGGGTCACGAGCCCGTCCACGCTTCCGGACACGCTCGCCAGGGTGAACTGCGTACGTTTCACCAGTTGCTTCGGCCAAGGAACTTCGTCCCGGTCCACGGAGAGTACCGACACATGGTGCACCACGCGGAGTTGGCGCATTCGATGGGACTCAGCCCCAAGCACGTCTTGATCTGTGAAGACGGCGACCAGATCGAGGTCAACAAGACGGGCATCAAGCGCGCGGGTCAGGTGCCGGCCGGTTTTCACTACATCGACGGCAGCGCGGGCGATTTGGACGAGCGTCCACTCGAAGAGCGCCGGATGCTCGCGGAGTTCGGCGTCTTGCAGATCTCGGCCGGCATCGACAAGGACGCGGGCACCATCATTCAACCGGTGCGCCTCACCGCGCGCGGTTGGTTTGAAGGTGATCAGGATCGAACGGTGCTCGACGCCGTGACCAACGAAGTGCGCGACGCATTGACGGTGGCTCTGAAAGAGGGCACCCGCGATGAAGAGACGATGAACAAGATCGCCCAACGTGCGGCCGGCCGGCTGCTCGGACAGAAGTACCGTCGACAGCCGTTGCTGCTCGCGGCCGTCGTCGTTCTCTAGTCGCCCTTTTCCGGTTCGCCGTGATCGGCGTTGTTGCGACCGACGCGCCAAAACGCCTTCATGTTGATCGACTCTTCGTCGAGGCCGCGATCCAGCAGAGCCACCCGTGCTGCTTTCATCACGTGGAGCTCCCCGAAGAGGTACGCGTGGCCACGGTCCGGGGGAAAGGCGAACGCGGAGAGTCCGCGCAGCAGACCGGCGGGATCGTCCTTGGCGCGACCCATGCGATCAACGAAGATCCCGGTGACCGCGATGCCCTCGTGGAACGTCGTGGTCAACGCGTCGTCGACGTGGTCGGTTTCCATGATGAAGACGACGTTGCCGGGTGCTTCAACGCTCTGGGCCATTCGGTACGCCGAACCGAGGCACGTGATGTCGCCCATGAAAAGGTGCCAATCGGCCTCGGTATCGAGAACGATCTTGCCCCGGGGCCCCACGATGTCCACTTCGTCACCTGGTTGGGCACTGCGCGCCCACACGCTGCCCGGCCCTTCATGGGCCGTCGTGATCCACAGGGTGAACTGATCAAGCTCCTCGTTGACGCCGTGCACGCTGTAGCGCCGCCGTACGAGTTTGCCCGCCGAATTCGTGAGTTGCACCATGACGTCGTTGCCCGGAACGCCGCACAAGAGGGCGGCCTGACCTGCGAGAACGACCTCGTGGATCGAAGAACTGAGCGGAGTGGAGGAAACAAAATGACAGACGTGCGCGTAGGAATTAAGGCGCGCGGCGAGTTCGATCGAGGAGTCGTGGGGGGTTGTTGGCACCGGTTCAGTGTATGGGGATTGGCACTGATTACGAAAGAATGCCCGGTAAGTTTGATGGTTGTGGCACAAGCACGACACAAGAAAAAGCCGGTAAAGAAGACGGCTCGCGGATCGGCCGCGGCCGCCCCCAGTGTCTGGGAGCGCCACACCCGCGACCTCTGGATTCTCCTACTCGTCGTCATCGGCGCTTTTTGTGCGTTGGCCGAAGCCGGAGCGCTCGGTCCCGTCGGTCGGGGGATCTCCAAGGGACTCGCCATCGCCTTTGGCGTCGGACGATTCGCCCTGCCCGTCATGTTGCTCGCGTTGGGTGGGGCGCTGATCGCGGGACGGATCGAAGTTGAACGACCGAGGGTCATCTGGGGGATCGCGCTCGGATTGATCAGCATCTGCGGCATCGGGGACCTCGCCGGGGGACGACCGTCGCTGCACGCGACGACCAAGTTATTCGCACACGCCGGGGGCTGGCTCGGCGCGTTAATTGGTGGCGGCCTCGAAAAGGCCATCGGTATCGCCGGCGCGCTCGTGGTGCTGCTGGCGTTATTAATCATCGCCATCATGATCGGCACCGGTATTGGACTGCGCGCCCTCTACGGCGGCACCGCGACGTCCCTTCGCGCCTTCGGCTCGTGGCTCGCGAAATGGTGGTCGAGCCGTGAGCGTACGGAGCGTTCGTACGACGAAGAACAGCCCGAGGAGGCGCCGACGCCTCGCCGCGTTCGCGCGATTGCGCCGGAGCCGGAGGTCTTCGACCAGCCGGTCTACGAGGATGAGTACGAAGAGGAAGCCGAAGAAGAGGAGTACGACGAGCAAGAGGAGGAGCAAGAGTACGAGGAGTATCCGGTGATGGAAAGCGATTGGGAGTTGCCGTCGCCGTCACTGTTGGTTCGCACCAAAGACGTCAAGCAGGACCGCGCCGCCATCGAGGACCTCGGAGGCGAACTGGTGGAGGCGCTCGCGGCCCACGGCGTCGAAACGACGCTCGTCGGATTCACCGTGGGTCCTACGGTGACGCGCTACGAACTCGAGCTCGGGCCGGGCGTGAGGGTTTCGAGCGTGACCACGCTCAATAAGGACATCGCCTATGCCATGGCGTCACCCGACGTGCGCATCCTCGCGCCGATTCCGGGACGATCGGCGATCGGCGTCGAAGTGCCGAATCGACAGCGCACGCTCGTGGCCCTCGGCGACCTGCTCGCCTCCGAAGAGGCTGCCAACTCCAATCACCCGCTGGATGTGCCGATTGGTCGTGACATCTCCGGAAAGACGATGGTCGCCAACTTGGGCGAGATGCCCCACGTCCTCATCTCCGGTGCGACCGGCGCCGGAAAGAGTTCGTTGATCAACTCAATCGTCACCTCCCTGGTGATGCGAGCGACACCGGATCGGTTGCGCTTGATGCTGGTGGACCCGAAGCGCGTCGAGATGGGTCAGTACAACGACCTGCCGCACCTCTTGGCACCGGTCGTCGTCGATCCGAAGAGGGCCGCCGGAATGCTCGCGTGGGCCGTGAAGGAGATGGAGCGCCGCTACGACATCCTGGCCGAGAGCGGCGCGCGCGATATCACGAGCTACCAGCAAATGATCGCGCGCGGCGAACTCGAGCCCGGGACGACCGATGACGCGCGCGTGGCCGAGATCTTCGAACGAACGACCGGCCTGGAATCCGACGTCGAACGACCACATGGACCCGAGGATCTGCCCTATATCGTGATCGTCGTCGATGAGTTGAACGACCTGATGATGGTGGCGGCGCGTGACGTCGAAGAGTCGGTCGTGCGAATCGCCCAGATGGCGCGCGCGGTGGGCATACACCTCGTGCTCGCCACACAACGACCGAGCGTCGACGTGATCACCGGCGTCATCAAGGCCAACATTCCGAGTCGCATCGCCTTTGCGGTCTCGTCGCTGGCCGACAGCCGCGTGATCCTCGACCAGGCGGGCGCGGAGCGCCTCATCGGCAAGGGCGACATGTTGCTCGTGACCGCGTCCTCCAACGTGGCGCGACGACTCCAAGCGCCGTGGGTCTCGGAGAGCGAAGTCCAACGGGTGGTCGAAGCGTGGCGCGCGCAGGGCGGACGACGCGAGAACGTAATTGCCCTGGACGTGCCGGCCGGTCGTGGTGGTTCTTCGGGCGGAGGTTCGAGTGACGATGATGACGAAGTCCTGGCTCAGGCGCGCGAGTTGATTATCCAAACCCAGTCGGGGTCGACGTCGATGTTGCAGCGCAAACTGCGCGTCGGTTTCGCGAGGGCCGGGCGTCTCATGGACCAACTCGAGCAAGAGGGAGTCGTGGCGGCGGGTGATGGTTCGAAGGCCCGCAAGGTCCTCTTAACGCCCGAAGAGTACGACGAACAGACTTCGCTGTAGTTCGTGAGCAGGAAATCGTCTCGTCGCCCGGCCCTTCGCGGCCTCATAACTCGATTTTTTTCGATCGTTCTCGGCGCCGCAGTTGCCAGCGGGCTCATCGTCTCACTGCAGTTGCCGTTCCTGCACGAACAGCCCACGGTGAAACTTTCACTACGTTCGTACGCCAGTTTCGACTACACGCCGCCGCCGTTGGCGTGGCCGAGCAGCGGCAGCGCGGCGATTGACGTGCCCGCTTTGGGCATCACGCGCGTCTGGCACAACCGCGTCGTGCCGATCGCGAGCCTCACCAAGATGATGACGGTCTACGTGGCCCTGAAGCGCTTCCCGCTGTCGATCGGTCAGACCGGACCCTGCGTCACGGTGAGCGATGGCGAAGTGCTCAGCTACCAAGTAGACAAATCTGAGCAGGACTCGGCGGTCATCGTCACCGCCGGTGAACAACTCTGCGAGATTGATCTCCTCGACGGTGTGCTCGTTCACTCGGCCGCCAACTACGCCGACATCTTGGCTTCCATGGTGTCGACGACGCCTATGGCCTTCGTGACTCGAATGAACGCGACGGCGAGGTCACTCGGCCTGCACAACACGCGCTACGCCGACGACACGGGCGTCTCGAATGATTCGGTCTCGAGCGCGCTCGACCAAGCGAAACTCGCGACCGAGTTGATGCGTTCACCGCTCGTGCGCTCAATCGTCGATCAAACAGTGGTCGATCTCCCTGTCGCCGGTTTCGTCAACTCGTTCACGCCGTTGGTCGGGGAGAACGACGTCGTGGGCGTCAAGTCTGGGCGAACCAGCGCGGCCGGAGGATGTGACGTGATGGCGCTGGCCTATCGCCTCAACGGCCGACGGCACCTCGCCTACGCGGTGGTGCTCGGCCAACGCGGGGGTAACGTACTCGCGCGCGCCGGCCAAGCGGCCTTCGCGCTCGCCGTCTCGGCCGAGAACAGTCAGGTTGACGTCGCCTTCGAAAAGGGCGCCGTCCTGGGGACGATTGGCTTCGGCAAGGACGTAGTGCCGTTCGGTCTCGCCCACGAGAGTCACGTCTACTGGTGGGATCAACACAATGTCCACCCCTTGCAATTTCGACTCCGACACCTCGGCGACACGATTCATCGCGGTGAAGTCGTCGGATGGATTGAGGTGCACAGCGTGGAGCGGCCGGTGCCGTTGATCGCGCTTCGATCAGTCGCCGCGCCCACGCTCTGGCACCGAATACTGTAAAACCATGCTCGCACGCGTTCCCGCCAGTTCGGCCAACTTAGGACCGGGTTTCGACTGTTTGGCGGTCGCCTTGACGCTCTACCTCGAAGTCACGATTGAGCCGGCTGACGCCTTCGCGATCTCGAGTGAAGGATGTGGCGTCGGTCTGTTCGATGACGACGACAATCTCGGCGCTCGCGTCGCTGCAGAAGTCCTCGGACACTCGAACTTCACGTTGCACGTGAAATCGGAGATTCCGCTGTCGCGCGGACTGGGCTCGTCGGCCGCGCTCGCGGTGGCCGCCGCCGTTGCGGCGGGTGCGCGAGACCCACTCGCGATCAGCACTCAGGTGGAAGGACACGCCGAGAACGCGGCGGCGTCATTGCTGGGCGGTCTCGTGGTCGCGAGCGCGCACTCGCGCGGCGGCGCGGTTGCTCGAGCTCTGGCACTCGACGCCGAGTGGCGTTTCGTCGCCGTCATTCCCGATGAGGAACTGCCGACGATCACGGCGCGGGGCGTGCTGCCCGAACAAGTGCCCTTCGCCGACGCGGCCCGGAACTTGAGTGCTATGGGTCTGTTACTCGCTGGACTGGCTGATCACGACGCATTCGTCGAAGGTTCGATGGACGATTTCCTGCATCAGCCCTACCGGATGGGCCTGTTGTCATTCGCCGAGCCGCTGCTGGCCACGCTGCGCGATGGCGGCGCGGCCGGATCGTGTTGGTCGGGCGCCGGTTCGACCATGTTGGGACTCGCGACCTCTGACAAGGCTGAGGGTGTCGCAATCGCGGCGCGAACGTTTCTTCACGACCAGGGCGTCGCCGGCATCGTGCATGTGCTCGAGGCTGACCGAACCGGCCTGGTGACGAGTTGATCGAGGAGAGCCACCCGAAGGCTCAAGCAGTAAAGGGCGCCGGCTACATGTTGCTCGGCGCGTCACTGATCCAGTGGTCGGCCGCGATCGTCACGCGCGTCTTTGGACAGATCGGTCCCTCGGCGACCAGTGCGTGGCGGTTCTTCCTGGGCGCCGTTGTCTTGATGGCGTTCACGCGACCGAACTTGCGTGTGTGGACGAAGCAACAGTGGCTCGGGGCGTTGGCACTCGGCGTCTCAGTCGCGTTTATGAACCAGTGCTTCTACCAGGCGATTGCGAGGATTCCCTTGGGTGCCGCCGTGGCCATTGAGTACCTCGGTCCGTTCATGGTGTCGGCCTTGGGGAAGCGCTCGGCGCGTCACTTCGCCTTCGTGATCTTGGCGGGGCTCGGCGTCCTCGCGATTGCGCGGCCCGGTGCCGGGTTGAACTACGAGGGCGTACTCTTCGCCGCCGCCTCCGGACTTGGGTGGGCGTCGTACGTGTTCGCCGCGCACCGCGTCGGGGGACAGGCCGAGGGCTTCGGAGGACTCGCGGTCTCAATGTCAATCGGCGCACTCGTGACCTTGCCGATGACGATCGGTTCGTCGCCCTACGTGCTTAGCCATCCCGCGACCCTCGGGCGTCTCGCGCTCGTCGCCGTGATGGCCATCGTCCTTGGATTTGCGTGCGAGCTCCAGGCGCTTCGTCGACTGAAACCGTCGACGGCCGGGGTGCTCTTCGCCCTCGATCCGGCGGTCGCCTTCGCCATTGGACTCATCGTGCTGAGCCAAAGCATCCACCCGTGGGACCTGATCGGAATGGTCTGCGTGGTGATCGCGGGTGCCGGCGTCACCTACGACGCCGCCAACTCGAAACCGACCCTCGTTCAGTAGGGTTGAAGGGTGGGAACGCCCAAGAAATTCGCCATTCGGACCTTCGGGTGCCAGATGAACGAGCACGACTCCGAGCGACTCGCCGGATTCATGGTCGCCGACGGCATGGTCGCGGTCGCCGACGAATCCGAGGCCGACGTGGTCATCTTCAATACCTGCACGATTCGCGAAAACGCCGACCTTAAGCTCTACAGCGCTCTCGGTCAGTTGAAGGCCGTCAAGGAACGGCGTCCCGAGATGCAGATTGCCGTCGGCGGGTGCATGGCGCAGAAGGACCGGCACCAGATCCTGGAGCGCGCCAACTGGGTTGACGTCGTATTCGGGACGCACAACTTGGCCGCGGCACCACGGCTCTTGACCCGCGCACGCACTGAGGGTCCGATCGTGGAGATACTCGACGCCCCCGACCCCGAGACCAATCGCGACATGGCGCCCGCGTTGTACGCGGTGCGCGAGTTGGCGTTCGCGGCCTGGATCACCATCCAGACGGGCTGTGACAACACATGCGCCTACTGCATTGTTCCGTCGGTGCGCGGCGAAGAGATCAGCCGACCCTTCGACGACCTCGTGATCGAAACCGAGATGCTCGCCGAGAGCGGCGTCACCGAGATCACGTTGCTCGGCCAGAACGTCAACTCCTACGGACGCGACATCACCCACCGAAGTCCACTCTTCGCCGATCTCCTTCGCGCGGTCGGGCGAGTCGAGGGGATCGAGCGAATCCGATTCACGAGTCCGCACCCCAAGGACCTGAGCCCCGCGACAATCGCGGCGATGGCCGAAACCGCGACCGTCTGTCCGCAACTGCACCTGCCGCTGCAATCCGGCTCGAACCGCGTGCTGAAGGCGATGCGTCGTGGTTACAAGGTCGAGCGTTACCTGGACCGGCTCGCACGAGCGCGCGCGGCGATCGAGGACCTCGCGGTCACGACCGACTTGATCGTGGGATTTCCCGGCGAGAGTGACGCGGACTTCGATGAGACGCTCGAGGTCGTGGCGGCCTGTGAGTTCGACTCGGCGTACACCTTTATCTTCTCGCCGCGTGAAGGGACGAGGGGCGCGCTGATGACGTCGCAGTTCATCCCCGAGGACGTGATCAAGTTCCGCTTCGAGCGATTGAAGAAGGTGCTCGACCGCTCCGCGTTGCGCAAGCACGAGGCTCGGGTCGGACGGCGCGAGGAGGTGCTCGTCGAGGGTCCGTCACGTCGCAACGAACTGATGCTCTCGGGCCGTACTCGTCAGGGGAAGTTGATTCACTTTCCTCAGGTGGATGAGGCGCTTCGCGCCGGATCACTCGCGTTGGTCGACGTCACCCACGGCGCCCCGTACCACTTGTTGGGCGAGTACGCGTCCACGGTGCGGACCCCGCGTCACAAGGTTCGGATTCCGCTTCTCCACTCGTGAGTGCCGAGCACGTCGCGGTCGCGCTCGTCGGACCCACGGCGTCGGGTAAGTCGGCGCTGGCGCACGCGTTGGCGTTCGATCACCACGACGAAGTGGAGATTCTCTGCGTCGACGCCATGACCGTCTATCGCGGCATGGACCTTGGTACCGCCAAGCCCACCCACGCCGAACGCAGCGAAGTGAGCTATCACCTCCTCGACCTCGTGGAACCGAGCGAAGAGTTCACCGTGGCCGAGTATCAAAAGGCCGCGCGCGCGGCGGCCGCGGACGTCTGGCGAGCGCGCAACAAGATTCTGTACGTCGGAGGTACGGGACTCTACGGACGAGCGGTTCTGGACAACTTGGCGATACCGGGTCAGTACCCGCACGTTCGCGCGTTGCTCGAAGAACGGGCGAGCGAGGAATTGCCGGCGCTCTACGCCGAACTCGAGAGGCTCGATCCATTGGCGGCGAGTCGAATGGAGGCGACGAATGCGCGCCGCGTCGTGCGCGCGCTCGAAGTCACCCTCGGCGCGGGTCGGCCATTCTCGTCCTACGGGGAGGGCCTCGTCGCCTACGGTCCGGCGCGCGTCGCTCAAGTCGCGTTGCAGAGTGACTTCGAACAGTTGGACCTTCGCATTGCCGATCGCTTTCGGTCGTGGATGGAACAGGGACTGCTCGATGAAGTGACGGCGCTCGCGAGTGCGCCCGGCGGGCTGAGTCGCACGGCGCGACAGGCCGTGGGGTACCGCGAACTCTTGCGACACGTCGAAGAGGGCGCTGACTTAGAGGCATGCGTCGATGACGCGATCATTCAGAGCCGTCGTCTGGCCCGTCGACAGCGCTCGTGGTTCTTGCGCGACCCTCGGATCGAGTGGTTCGACGACGCACGCGCTGCACGCGAACGACTGCTCGCCGTGCTGAATGGTCCCGACGGGTTCGTGCGAGACTAGAAGAAATGGCCTTGCGATCTCTCCAGAAGTGGCACGGTGCGGGGAACGATTTCCTCGTAGAAGTGAGCGAAGACGGTACGGCACCGTGGTGGGACGCGCCACGCGCGCGCGCGGTCTGTGATCGAACGACGGGCGTCGGCGCCGACGGTCTCTTGCTCGCCACGCTGGGTTCGGACGTTTCGATGACGCTCTACAACGCCGACGGTTCTGCCGCCGAGATGTCCGGCAACGGCATTCGGTGCCTCGCCGCTGCCGTGTGGCGAACGACGAACGGCACGTGGGACACGCTCGAAGTCCACACGGTCGCGGGACTTCGCACGGTGACCCTGAAGATGGAAGGGGACTCCGGGTACGGCAGCGTCGACATGGGCGACGTGACATTCGGTGAAACCTTGCCCGGTACGCTCGGGGTCGCCTACGTGGGCAACCCCCACGTCGTCGTACGCGATGACACCAAGTGGACTGACGCCATGCGTGAAGAGTTGGCCCAGGAACTCTCACTCGATTTGGACGGCGTCAACGTCGAATTCTTGACCGTCGAGAACGATGAGCACCTCTCGATCAAGGTCATCGAGCGCGGCGTCGGCTGGACGAGAGCCTGCGGGACCGGGACGTGTGCGGTGGTCGCGATCGCGCATCGCGACGAGATGTGCGGCACGGACGTGACGGTCGATAATCCCGGGGGCGCGTTGCACGTCACGCTGAACGGTGCGGCGGCGACGCTGAGCGGACCGGTGAAGTTCGTGGCGAACGTGGAATGGCTCGAAGCATGACCTATATACCCACTACCCTCATCGACCGAACGATTCGCGAGAAGATCGTTCTGGTCGGAGTTCAGTTCCCGGGCGTCACCGAAGACGAACTCGACTACCAGCTCGATGAATTGGCATTACTCGTCGACACGGCGGGCGCCGACGTCGTGGCCCGCGTCGTCCAGCGGCGCGACTCGCCGGATCCCGCGACGTTCGTCGGTTCGGGGAAGGTCCAAGAACTGCGAGAGATCTGTCTCGCGCTCGACTCCGACACCGTGGTCTTCGAGCACAACCTCTCGCCGGCCCAACAGCGCAACCTGGAGAAGATTCTCGGGCGCACGGCGATCGACCGCACCGCTGTGATCTTGGACATCTTCGCCCAGAACGCCCGCACTCCTGAGGGCAAGGCGCAAGTCGAGTTGGCCCTGTTGCAATACCGTTTGCCGCGTCTTCGTCGCGCCGGGGGATCCTTCTCCCAACAGGCCGGTGGCATTGGCACCCGGGGTCCCGGTGAGACCCAACTCGAAACGGACCGCCGTCGTCTCGTGAATCGAATCCACGCCATTCGCCGCGAACTCAAAGAGATCGATCGCACTCGCAACGTGCAGCGACAAGGTCGCAAGCGAGGTCGTCACCGCGAAGTGACCCTCGTCGGCTACACCAACGCCGGGAAGTCTTCGATGCTGAACGCCATCACCGACGCCGGCGTCGAAGCCGAGAATCGACTTTTCGTCACGCTCGATCCGCGCACGCGCCAGCGTCAATTGTCGGGTGGCGAGACCGTGCTCTTCACCGACACCGTCGGCTTCATCTCGAACCTGCCCCACGACCTCGTCGACGCGTTCATGTCGACGCTGAAATCGGTCCAGCTGGCCGACCTCTTGGTCCACGTCGTCGACGGCTCGAACGATCACGCCGAGGAACAGATCGCCGCCGTGCGCGAAGTGTTGCGCGAGATCGACGCCGACCACGTACCGGAGTTGCTGGTCTTCAACAAGGCCGACGTGCCGGGCTCGCGCGCACGTGATTTGGCAAAGTTGCACGAGGGCAGCGTCTGGGTCTCGGCGACGACGCACGAGAATCTCGACGCCGTGATCGCCACGATCGGCGATCGTCTGCGAGCCAACGACCGCGTGGTGACCCTGCATTTGCCGCTCGACCGCGGCGACTTGCTGGCGCGCGCACACCGCGAAGGCGAGGTCGTCGATACGTCGATCACCGACGACAGCGTGGTGGTGCGTGTGCTGCTCGATTCGGTGAGCGTGGCGCACTTCGACGAGTGGCGAGTACCGGCGTGAGTTTCACGCCACCGCCGTACCCCTACGAACGACTCGACGTCTTAAGGAAACTCGCGTCGGTGCACGACGGAGGACCCATCGACTGTTCGATCGGTACGCCAATTGACGCACCGCCCGAGGCGGTTCTCCAAGAGTTGGCCAGGGCCACGGGTGCACGAGGCTACCCGACGTCACAGGGTTCGAGTGACCTGCGCGACGCGGCCGCTGGTTGGATGCAACGTCGTTTCGGTGTCACGATCTCGAGCAACGACGTGGCGGCCTGCATCGGCACCAAGGAGTTCGTCGGTACACTCGCGGGCTACCTGCACCTACGCACGCCAGAACGCGACACCGTGTTGTATCCGGCGATCAGTTACCCGACCTACGCCATGGGCGCGACCTTGGCCGGTCTGCGACCCGTCCCCGTCACCGTGCGAAATGGTCACCTCGACTTGGCGTCCATTCATCCCGACGACGCCGCGCGCGCGCTCGTCCTGTGGGCGAATTCACCGTCGAACCCCACCGGGTACCTCGACGACTTGGAAGGAATTGCTGCGTGGGGCCGTGAACACGGCGTGCCGGTCGCCAGTGACGAGTGTTACGCGGACTACACCTGGGCCGGTCCACCGAGGTCGATCCTCGAACACGGCAGCGACGGTGTTCTCGCGGTCCACTCGTGCTCGAAACGATCGAACCTGGCCGGCCTGCGCGCGGGCTTCTACGCCGGCGACGAAGAGTTGGTCGGCTTCCTCAAATCGGTACGCCAGCACGCCGGCTTCATGGTGGCGGCCCCCGTGCAGGCCGCCGTCGCGCTCGCCTACAACGATGACGAACACGTCAACGTCCAACGCGAGCGATATCGGCGTCGACTGCTGCTGATTGCGAACGCGCTTCGCGACTTCGGTGTCGACGCCGCGACGCCCGAAGGTTCGTTCTATCTCTGGTGCTCGAAGGAGGGTCTCGACGGATGGGCGTTGGCGAGTGAGATCGTCGAGCGCTCGGCGCTCGTGGTCAGCCCCGGCGAACTCTACGGTGAAGATGGGCGAGATTTCATTCGACTCGCGGTCGTGCAGAGTGATGAACGACTCGAGTTGGCCGCCTCGAGACTCCGAGGCGCCTGAACCTCGCCAGTACCATGGGGTGATGAGCGATCTCGAAACTCGCATCAATCAGTGGTTCGATCACATCACCGAGATGACGCCCGAGAACGTCGAGGCGCGTCGTGACGTGGAACTGGTGATCACCAAACTGGACGACGGGCAGGTGCGCGTCGCCGAGATCGGACCAACGGGTGAGGTCATCGTGCACGAATGGGTTCGCAAGGCGATCCTGTTGCTCTTTCGCCTTCGCGGCCTCGAGAGAACTGAAGTCGGCCCGTTCGAATACCTGGACCGACTGGAACTGAAGCACGACTACGAACGACGCGGCGTGCGCGTGGTGCCCGGCGCATCGGCGCGGCGCGGAAGCTTTCTGAGCCGAGGTGTGATCTTGATGCCGAGTTACGTCAACATTGGCGTCTGGGTCGGAGAAAACACGATGGTCGACACGTGGGCGACGGTCGGCAGTTGCGCTCAAATTGGTTCGAACGTGCACCTCTCCGGCGGCGTCGGCATCGGAGGAGTCCTCGAACCGGCGAACGCACTGCCGGTCGTGATCGAGGACGACGCCTTCATCGGTAGTCGCTGCATGGTCACCGAGGGTGCGCGCGTCGGTCGGGGCTCTGTTCTGGGCGTCGGCACGGCGCTCGGTCCGTCGATTCCCGTGATCGATGCCGCCACGGGAGCAGAAGTGTCGCGCGGCTACGTACCCGATTACTGCGTGGCGGTCTCGGCGAATCGAAAGCGAGTGTTTGAGGGCGGGGAGTTCTATTTGCCGTGTGTGCTCATCATTCGACGCCTGAACGAGGGAGAGCGGCATAACAAGACCGCCCTCAATGACATTCTTCGCGAACACGGCGTCGCCACGTGAGCCGATTAGACGACGCGCTCTCGCTCGTCGCCATCGATTCGGTGAGCCGTAGCGAAGCAACGATCGCCCATCACGTGGCGGTCGTACTCGGTCGGAACCCGGATCTCGACGTGGAGCGTATCGGTGACAACGTGGTTGCGCGAACGACGGGTCATCACGCGACGCGACTCCTGGTCGCCGGACACCTGGACACGGTGCCCGGGGACGCGAGTGCGGCAACGATCGTGGGCGACGAACTTCGCGGCGTCGGCGCCTGTGACATGAAGGGATCGTTGTCGGTGATGCTCGAGATGGCGTCGACACCGACAAATCGATCCGTGGAAGTCACATGGATTTTCTACGCGCGCGAAGAGATCTCTCGAAGCGATTCCGGTCTGTTGGAAATCGCTGAACTTCGCCCCGAGCTGTTGGACGCGCACGCCGCGATCCTCGCCGAGCCGACCAATGGTCGCGTCGAGGCGGGGTGCCAGGGCACGTTGCGGGTCGGGGTGGAGATGACCGGTGCACGTGCTCATACGGCACGTCCCTTCGCCGGGAGAAACGCCATCCATCGTTTGGGCGACGTGATCACGAAAGTGGCGAGTTACGAACCGCGCGCGACCGTGATTGACGGCATTGAATTCGTCGAACAGCTTCAGGTCGTTGACATCGTTGGGGGAGTGGCGCCGAACGTGGTGCCCGATCGAGCGAGTTGCACGCTGAATCATCGAGTCGCTCCCGATCGAACGAAGGACGAAGCAGTGTCGTGGCTCATCGAGTTTCTCGCTGAGGTTACTGACGAGGGTGACACGGTCCGCGTAGTTGACTGGGCACCGTCGTCACCGCCGTCGATGACTAACGATCGCCTCGCTACATTGGTTGGACTCACGGGCGAGGCGCCACTGGGAAAGGCTGGCTGGACCGATGTCGCGACATTCGCCGAACTGAAGATCCCCGCCACGAACTTCGGAGCCGGTGATCCACTACTGGCCCATCGAAGTGATGAGTTCGTGACGCTGGGGCAGTTGGATCAATTCGCAACGGTGCTCACCACCTGGCTGCAATGAGTTGCTGGAAGGTTGAATCCCTGCGAGAGAGATCCGATGGTCTTAGTAACTGCGCAAAACCGAAATGACCTTGCCGAAGAGGAAGACGTCATGGGCATCGAATTCCATTGGCTCCATCGTCGAGTTCTCCGGCTTTAAGACGACGCGCGTTCCCTGCGGGAAGTAACGCTTCACTGTCGCCTCGCCACCCGGAATCTCGGCGACCACAATTTCGCCCTTATTGGCCGTCGTCTGGCGTTGCACGACGACGTAGTCACCCGGCAAGATGCCCGCTTCAATCATGGATTCGCCGCGGACCTCCAAGACGAAACTGTCGCCGCGACCGGCGAACTGCTCGGGTATCGACATGAGTTCGTGCGCGATCTCTTGGGCGAGGACGCCAGTACCGGCCGCGACGTCGCCCACGAAGGGGATGTAGCGAATGCGCTGATCGGGTGCGGGGTTCTCGACGTCAAGTCGAACCGTGAGTGTTCGGGGCTGCTGCGGATTCTTCTCGATGTAGCCCGCCCGCTTCAGCACCTCGATGTGGTTGGCGACCGTGGCCGGCGACTTCAGCCCCACGTGATCAGCGATCTCTCGGATCGTGGGAGGGAAATTTCGCTCTCGCTGGCACGTGATAATAAATTCAAGGATCTGGCGACGCATGGGAGTGAGGACTTCGGCCACGAACTTCCTTTCAAGGTACGAACAGTTGTTCGTAGGTTACTCCACTGGGAGAGCGAAATCAAACACCTGTTCGTAGTCCATCCTGGGCGATCAGACCCGGTATGAGTACCTCGAACCTCGCCATCGACGCGATGTGGAAGTAGTCCGAACGATTCAGCGTCTCGTTGAACTATTGGAAGAAGAGTTAATGAATGTCCTGTAAACAGAGCATTACAACATCACTGAAAGTTTACCCCGACCTTACATTTCGTTCACCCGATGCTAAGTTCTCGTGATGGCGAATGCCGAAATGTTCCGAGAGGGGACTGCATGAAATTAGGGATAAAGAGAATTGGCGTGGTCGTGGCGACGACGGCCCTGGCCTTGTCGGGAGTAGCAACAATCGCTGCAACCGGTGCGTCCGCGGCCAAGAAGCCAGTGGTACACCTCAAGACGTACGCGATTGGTTACCAGGGACCGCTTTCGGGCGGAAACGCGGCCACCGGTCTATACGAGAAGTATGGTACGCAGCTGGCTGTCAAGCAGTGGAACTCCAATAAGAAGCGCAAGTTCAATATCAAGCTCGTTTCCGGTGACGACCAGGGTGACCCAACAATCGCCCCGACCGTAGCCACCGGATTCGTTTTGAACAAGAACCTGTACGCGATTGTCGGACCGGCGTTCTCCGGTGCCACCGTTGCTTCGTTGCCCATTTACGGCGCGAACCACGTGGCCATGGTGAGCCCATCGGCGACTCGTGTGTCAATCACGGTGAAGGACACGACGGCGAGCCCCACGGGCCCGCTGAACACGTATCACAACTTCTTCCGAGTGGTTGCGAACGATGGAGTTCAGGGACCTGCTGACGGCGCGTACCTGCAGAAGAAGTACGGCACGGGCAAGATCCTCGTGATCTCCGACACCAGCACCTACGGTGCCGGTCTCGCGACCCAAGTCGCTACTGCGGTGACAGCCGCTGGCGGTTCACTTGCCAACGGTGGTCAGATCCTGGACCTCCCGTACTCGAACGCCTGCACCGCGGGTGGTACCGGTACGAGTGACGCGGTCACTGCGAGCCTCACGGGTGTAACGGGAATCTTCTATTCCGGTTACTACTGTGACTTCGCTCAGGTGACTGACAACTTGGTTGGTACCCAGCACTTCGCGGGCGCCATCATGAGTGGTGACGGATCGGATGAGCCGCAGTTCATCACGACTCTTTCGAACCCGGCTGACGGCAACGGTGTGTTGTTAACGTGCGCCTGCTCGAATGCTCAGAGTGCGGCGTGGACTGCTCAGTACACGGCCGTCGCTCACGAGGCACCTGGTCCGTACGCCGCTGAGTCTTATGACGCAGCGAACTTGATCATGGTCGCAATGGGCAAGGTCAAGGGAACGATGACTCGTACGAAGGTGCTGGCACAGATCAAGACGATCACCTACAAGGGAATTACCAAGTCAATCCAGTTCGACGCAAACGGTGACGTAAAGGGAACCGCGATCTTCGTCAACAAGGTTGAAGGAACAAAGATCGTTCAGCTGGGACTTGAGTAAGTCGTAGTTGTTCAGCCTTTCCAGAAGGCCGGCTGCTTTCGGGCAGCCGGCCTTCTGCAATACCCTCGGCACGCAGTCAAACTCAGATAGTTTGTCAAGTGAGCATTTCGTAAGGGGAGTGGATGGCTAGTTTTTTGGTGCTGGGAATCTTCACCGGCCTCATCTACTCGTTAGTGGCCATTGGCTACACCCTCGTCTACGGAGTCCTTCGCCTTATCAACTTCGCGCACAGCGAAGTGCTGATGAGCGGCGCGTTCGGCGGCTACTACTTCTTGCATTACACGATGAAGACGACGAACGTCTCGACAACGCTGCGAGTGATCATCCTTATCGGCGCCGTGGTCGCGAGCGGCGCCGTGGGCGCCATCGTTGCCGTCGGGATCGAGCGTTTCGCCTACCGCCCCCTTCGCCGACGTAATGCGCCGAAGTTGACCTACTTGATCTCGGCCATTGGCGCGTCGTTCTTTCTCTCGAACTTCGCGGGCAAGGCTTTCGGTCACAATCCGTCGGCTACTCCCCAGCCCATCACCTCGAACTTCTCGTGGACGGTGTTCGGCGCTCAGATTACGGCGTTCGACGTGGTTCTACTCCTCGTGACATCGGTCTTATTTCTCGCCGTGAACACGGTCGTCACCAAGAGCAAGGTGGGGCGCAGTATTCGCGCAGTCGCCCAGGACGCCGAAACCGCGAGTCTCATGGGCGTCAACGTCAATTCGACCATCGCCGCGACGTTCGCGATCGGTGGCTTCATGGGTGGTGTCGCGGGACTCTTCGTCGCCATGCTCACCACCGTCGACTACAACATTGGATTCACGCCTGCGCTGCTCGCCTTCACTGCGGCGGTGCTGGGAGGAATTGGCAATATTAAGGGCGCCATGGCCGGCGGCGTGTTGCTCGGGATCTTCATGTACGTGCCGATCTACTGGATCCATCAGCCGTACTATGAGCCGGTGATCGGCTTCACCATCCTGGTGCTCGTGCTCATGGTTCGTCCCACCGGCTTGTTCGGCGAGAGCCTGGGGAGGTCGGCGTGAAGGCCCCTCAAGGTTTCTTGCCCAAGTGGAGGTTGGACCAGGACGACCTTCGCCTCTTTTGTACGTGCCTCGGCGGGGGATTACTGCTCGCGGTGATGACCGGACCCGAGGGCGACCTCAACACGCCGTTGTACACGGTCGGACACGCGCTGTTCTCGACGCACGTGATCGGTTTCATCGTCTTCGGCGTGGCGCTCGGTGTCTTCATGGTCTACAACAAGAAGATCCGCGCGGGCATCCTGAATGCCACTTGGCGTAACTGGATTCGGGCCATACCGACCAACGTGAGGGCGTTCATCACGAACTCGGGACTTGTTCAACGAATCATCCTGGCTGTCATTGCGCTCGCGGCGGCGCTACTCATCGCGGACTTCACGGGACCGTACGCGCACAACAAGTTGTCGTGGAATCAACTGGTGGGCCAGATGCTCCATACTCGAACCTACGGCTACATCGCCATCATCTTCTGGCTGCTCAACACGATGCGCGTTCGAGCTCGCTCCATGAATGAAAAAACGAAGGCGCCGAGCTTCTTCGACGCCAAGTGGGTGAAGATTCTCGGGGGAGTACTGGCCGGACTCTTCTTCGCGGTGTGCGCCGACCCGTGGCTTCCGGTGCGCTTCAGCCTTTCGTACTTCAAGTGGAGCGGATCGAGCGACCGAGACTTCTTCCACCACTGGACGACGTACTTTTGGACCTTCTGTGGACTTCTCCTCGGCATCCGAGCGGCACTCCAGGACCGGATGCAACAGCACGCCGTGGTGCAGAGTCGTTGGAAGGCGCGCCACATCAAAGTGAGTGCCAACACGCGATTCGCGTTCTACGGGGGAGCGCTCTTCATCGCCGTCGAGGCGCCGAAGTTCATCTCGCCTTTCTGGCAAGAGACCATTTTCCAACAGATCGGAATTTTCTGTCTTTTGGCGGTCGGACTCAACGTGGTGATCGGCTTCGCTGGGCTGCTCGACCTCGGCTACGTCGCGTTCTACGCGCTCGGGGCCTACACCAACGCGTACTTCAGTGGCGCGTTGCCGATTCACCCACCCTTCACGATCAACACGTTCTTCGTGATACCCATTGCGATCATTGTCGTGATTGTGGCCGGCGTGATTCTGGGGCTTCCAACTTTGCGTCTCAGCGGCGATTATCTGGCAATCGTCACGCTGGGCTTCGGTGAGATTATCTACGTCCTCGCGAGCAACCTGACCAATTTGACTGACGGCGCCGCGGGAACGGGGCCGGCGGGAAGTTTCTCGATGAACCTGCCGGGCATCCATTTTGCCTTGAGCGGATTCGCGATTCAAGATGACCTCAATTTTTACTATCTGCTCCTGGCCTTCATCATTCCAATATTGTTCTTCTTCAATTCTTTGAACCACTCGAAGGTCGGCCGGTCCTGGGCCGCGATTCGAGAAGATGAGACCGCGGCGAGGTCCCTCGGCATCAACGGCCTGAAGTACAAAGTCATGGCCTTCGCCATCGGGGCCAGTACGTCGGGCGTCGCGGGCGTGCTCTCATCCGCGAAGCTTGGTCCGATTTTCCCTTCGGACTTCGCCTTGCAGGTCTCGATCACGGTCGTGGTGCTGGTCATCTTCGGCGGCATGGGGTCGATCACCGGCGTGCTTCTCGGCGCGGCGTTCATTGGCTGGATACTCCAGTACCTCACGTTCCACTCGTTTATTGACTTCAACATCGCCGACAAGTACATGTACTTGGGCGCGCTGTTGATTCTCACGATGATCTTCCGTCCGCAGGGAATGATCCCCTCAAAACGCCGGATGCGCGAGTTCCAAGACGCCGAGTCAAATCAAGGTTCGGCCGACTCAATGGGCCCCTCCGTGGGCGGAGGCCTGACGTGAGCGACGTGACGCGGGCCCCGACCACCGTGACCTCCACGGACAATATCTTCGAAGTGCAAAACGTGACGCTGCGATTCGGTGGCGTGACGAGTCTCAATAACGTGTCGATCGAACAACGTCGTGGAGAAATCCTTGCGGTCATTGGACCGAATGGGGCGGGCAAAACGTCGCTCTTCAACTGCTTGACCGGGGTCTACCGTCCTCAAGAAGGCATCATCAACTTCCACGCCGTCAAGCACGGGACGGTCGACATCGTCGGCAAGCCTCCTCACCGCATTAATCACTTGGGAGTCGCGCGCACCTTCCAGACGAGTCGAATGTTCAACGCGCTCACGACCTTTGAGAACATCAAGATTGGCGTCGAGTCCGGGCAAAAGACCGGCCCGATCGGTGCCATGCTCCACCTGCCGCGCATGCGTCGTGAAGAGCGAGAGTCGGACCTCCGAACCCTGGAACTGCTCGATTTGGTGGGTCTGACCCACCGTCTCAATACCATGGCTGACTCGCTGCCCTACGGGGATCGCCGACGCCTCGAGATCGCGCGCGCGCTCGGCACCAATCCCGAAGTGCTGCTCTTGGACGAGCCCGCCGCCGGTACCAACCCCTCAGAGAAGCTCGCGCTCGCCGAGTTGATTCGCACCATCAACAAAGAGACCGGTACGTCGATACTTTTGATCGAGCACGACATGCGACTGGTGATGTCGTTGGCTGAGAAGATCTACGTCCTCAACTTCGGTGAGGTCATCGCCTCCGGCGAGCCGGCCCACATCCAACAGAATCCCGACGTGATCGCCGCCTACCTGGGTGCGTCCGAAGAAGAGAGTGACGCCTAAATGGCTGAGACGATGTTGAGCATCGAGCACGTCGAGGTCCGCTACGGAGCGGTGCCGGCCATTCGAGATCTTTCCCTGCACGTCGACAAGGGCGAGATCGTGACGTTGCTGGGAGCGAACGGTGCCGGAAAGACCACGACGCTTCGCATGATCTCGGGGTTGCACCGACCCTTCGCCGGTACCGTCACCCTCGAAGGTCACGACATCACGACGACGCCGGCCCACCACCTCGTCGAAATGGGACTTTGCCACATTCCCGAGGGTCGGCACATCTTTGGGACGATGACCGTTTTAGAGAATCTGGAGATGGGGGCCTTTCGACGCAAGGGTAACTACAGCGACGAGTTCGATCACATCTTCAGTCTCTTTCCCGTCCTCGGAGAACGACGCAAGCAACACGGCGGGACGTTGAGTGGCGGGGAACAACAGATGCTCGCGATTGGCCGCGCCCTCATGGCCAAACCGCGGATGCTGTTGCTCGATGAGCCGTCGCTTGGTCTGGCTCCCAAGATAATCACCGCGATCTTCGAGATCATCACGCAGATTCGTTCCGAAGGCGTCACCATCTTGCTGGTGGAGCAAAACGCCAACCAGGCCCTTAAAATCGCGGACCGCGGCTACGTGCTCGAACTCGGACACGTGCTCTACGAGGACGACGCGCCGGCACTCTTGAGCGACGACCGAATTCGTCGCGCGTACCTCGGTCAGTAATCCATTTACCGACGGCTCAGGTGAGGTGATCCGACGTGTCCGACATTGAGGAACTTCACCCCAGCGCTCGTCGCGTCGCCGAAGCACTGAAAGCGCGAGGCGTCGAAGGACCGTTCTTCGAATTCGACGCGTCGACAAAAACCGCCGTTGATGCCGCCAAAGCGCTCGAGTGCGACGTCGGCGCCATTGCCAGCTGTCTCGTGTTCATTCTCGACGACGAGCCGGTCGTCATCATCAAGAGTGGTGCCTTTCGCGTCGACACCGTCTTGTTCGCCGAACTCGCTCACGGTGTCGTCGTTCGTCGAGCGACGCCCGAAGAGGTTCGCGCCGCGACCGGCCAGCCGATCGGAGGAGTCTCGCCAATCAACTGGCCCGAAGCGCTTCGCGTGTTCATCGACGATTCGTTGGCGAGGTATCAGCGAATCTGGTCGGCCTGTGGAACGCCCAACGCGGTCTTCGCGACGACATTTAGTGAACTTGAGAATCTGACCCACGCGACCTCTCTCACGCTGGACGTCTGAACGAGGTTCTCGCGGTCGCTGAACGAACGAACAGAGGAAGTTCTGATTCGCAACGTGGTTCGAAGAGACCGCACTTCCTACAGATATTTCGTCACGAAAACTCGCACGGCTGCTTTCAGTTGTGGCGAGAACGCGAGACTCTTCGTGAACCGCGAACCAGTGAGACTGGCGTCAACCTTGAGCCCGTGATCAACGCCTCGGAGATGCACGAAGTCGACGTGCGACGACGGGAGTCAATGCCTCGCGCGACGCGATCGACTTCGTTGCACGAGACTTGGATATCGTCATTGCTGCTACGACAAGAGCACTGGCGTTCTCGTGACGTGGCTCGCCAAAAGGGCCGGATCGAACTTGTCAGCCTGGGACAAGAACAAGGCGTCAGAGGGATTGAGGAGATTCTCGAGTCCGTACGGGAGATTGGCCTTGACGGTACCGGTAGCTCGCAGTCGAGTAATCGCATTCTTCAGATCGTCCTCAACCGTCTTTTCGAGTGACGTCGTGATCGCGCCCGATTTCACCTGCGCCTTCAATAACGCGTCGACCTGGACCGTGATGAGGTCGAGGTAGCGCTGACTCAACGGTTCGAAGAGTCCGAGGACGTGAATCGGTGGCGTGGTTCCCGTGTGCCCCGTCGCCGAGAGAAGCGCGAACAGGGGCGCCTTCGCTGCGTCCGAAGACTCCCAACTCGTGATCGTTGACGTCCTTCTCCTTGGCGAGGAACGCCAGAGCGCTGCGCGCTTCTTGCTCGGACACCGAGAGTCCGATCGACGCTGGATCCAAAGCGTAAGGACCGAGGCCGGTCGCGCCACTGCCGAGCTTGTCGTAACGCAGCGTCGCGACACCGTCGTCGGAGAGCCAGTCAGCCAGGGCCTTGAGCGTATTCACCGGGCCCGGTGCCACTGCGGAGTTGCCATTGCGATCCGTTGGTCCGCTTCCGGCGATCAACAACACGCCGGGCACGATCTCGCTCTCATTCGTGGGATGACTAAACGTCGCGTAGATCGTCATTCCTCCCGATTGAAAGGAGACGTCCTGATCGACCCACGGGCCGCCCCGAAGGGCGGCCCGTTAAGTGCGTGTGCTCTACGTTTTATTTAAAGGCGATGCGTGTTCGCGCGGAGTCGCCCTTTGACGCATTGGCGACTGAGATTGAACAGGACTTCAGATTCGACGCCTTGGTGCCGCACGTTCCGGTACCAATCTTGCCAGTGACGACCTTGAAATTGAAGGCCGGCAAGACGCCTTTCGCGGTGATTTTCACTGGGTGCAGGGTCTTGAGGTCACAACCCTCTTCGCTGGTGGACGTCGCGAGACACTCGATCACGTACACCTGGTCGCCGGGCTTGAATCCGGTCCCGGACACGTGAACCTTCGAGCCATTCTTAAGATTCTTGACCGGGGCCACGTGGAACTTGCGCGGACCAATCTTTACCGGAAGCGTCGTGGTCGTCGTCGTTGCAACCGGCATTGCGAACGTGATTGGTGCGGCGGCGGTGTTGGTCTGCGCTTGGTCGGCGACCTCAATTATGCACGTGAGGTCAGATGACGTCGTGCCGCACGTTCCGCTGCCAACAGTGCCGGTGACGACAACAAACGCTTGCGTGAAGGTGCCGGTGGCGCTCTCCGTCACTGGGGTTGCCGTGGACGTGTCGCATCCCGTAATGCTCGTGGCCGTAGCCAGACATTCAAGCGCGTACAACGTGAGTCCCGGTGTGTAACCGGTGCCGACGACCGAGACCGTTTGCCCCGCGGTCAATGCCGTGTTCGGCGTCACCGTGATGACAGGTCCCGCGGCAGACGCGGTGGCGGCACCGAGGGAAGAGAGACCTCCCAAGGCCAACGCCCCGATAGCAATACTCGTCATGAATCGTCTCATTGTGTACGTCCTCCCAATAGCCGTTGTCACGATCTCTCGTTAGAGAGACTGCGTTGAATCAGTTACTTCTACGTGCGACGGGCACTCTGTCGCACGCCAAATCGAAGTCCGAAACCTCGATTCACGCCCATCTCATCCTAGATGTGGACCGACGAGTTGATACGGTCGCAACCGCATATGAGCCCATGATTTCGTTGCGCGTGAGGCGAAGAGTGCTGTTCATTCAATGTCCTACAGTACGTGGTGTGCACAATTTCTCGATGGCTGAAATCAGTGCGCCCTTGATTGATTGCGTGGCGAGCGAGTCGGTGGCTTGGTGAGCGGCGAACGTATTCAAAATATCTGGGCTGATCGACTCCGGGCCATTGAGTACCGTGACGTCGACGAGGATTTCATTCGCTTTCACGATGACCCGGTCGATGATTCCGTGAAGAGCGTCGTGGCGTCGGTCGTCGCCACCGATCACTCAGAACGAGATCATTTTCGAAGTTCGATCGGACCGGAATCGATTGAGACCCTTCGCCTCTACGCCAAGCGTCGAGTACTGCAGGCGCGACGACGATCGTCGATGAACCTGGTTGAAGACGCGATGGACGCGTTCACACTCGTCCCAACCGCCGACGTGGCGTGGAATACGTGGGTGAAGGCCGGACTCTTCATCGCTCGCTCCCTCGGTCGTGATATCGACGCGATCGGTGCGCGTTTTGGTGAAGTGTCCACGGTGCAGAGCGCCGAACGCTTCGATGTCGCCTTCGAAGCCATGAGCCGCGTCGAGTCACTCGCGCAGTGTTTCGTCGCCGAAGTCACGACGAATTACGGGACGGGATTCATCGAGACGATCGTGCACCGCGACACTCAGTCGACCGGGTCATTCTTCAGCGCCCCTCGTCAGGCCGACGACATCGTTCACTACGAGCCAACGACCAATCTCGCCCAGCTCGCGGCCAGCCTCGCTGACGCTCTCGACGCGACCGAGAGTCTCCACACCGGAGCGATCGCTCAGGATCAATTGGCCGGCATGTCATTCTCACAAAAAGTGTCGGGCGGGTTCCTCGAAACGACCGGCTGTTTAAGCTTTTATGCCGAGGCATCAAAGGACGACCAGTCGTTCCAGGTCTTCGTCGCTGAGTTGCCCGAGGAGAGTGACGTCGAGTCACTCGCGTCCGGCGCGAAGAGTGATGATCAAGCGGTCTGTTTCGACGACCTTCGGCTCATTCTCTTTCTGGCCCCGCCGAACTTCGACGACGGCGAGGACACGGCATTCGACTTCGGTGACTATCTCGACATTGCTCGTGCGACGCTCCGGGCGTCGACCCCGGTTGGTTGGCACAATCGCTGACTCTCACGTGGGGCCATGGTCGCGAGCGAGGTGACGACCCTCTGGGACCTAGACCGACGAGGTCGAACCCTCGAGTTGTTGGATCAGAGCCGGCGTGATGACTGTGACATTCGCCGGAACGTCGATGGGATCGCTGTCGTGCGTCACGGCCGCCTGCACTGTCACCGTGGCGTCACCCGGCGTTCCGCTGCCTTCGGGTGCCGTGATCGAGATCGACCCGCCGGTCGCCACCGAGTCCGAATCGGTCAGCGTCAACGTGTACGTGCCTTTGACCCGTCCTGCCGAGGCGGCAGCCGACGGATCCAGTCCCTGGATCGTCGGAAGAATTGCGTCCAGTACCGACTGCAAGGTGCCGGTTTCGCTGTAACCGCCGGAGGAAAGGGCCGTCGCGTCACCATTGTCGATCAAGGTCGAAAGCGCATCGAATATCTTGCGCTCGATCGCTTGGTCCTGAGCGGCCTTCGTCTTGGTTGCGGCGGAGGAGGGCAGTTCCGAGGTCAGTAATTTGCTCGGAATTTCAAACCACTTGCCACCGAGAAACAGTTGCAGGGCTCCCAATTCAGATTGCTGTTGGGATGTCAATGGCAGACCAGGAATGGTATTGACCGCAGAAACGTCGATCAGGACATAAACATTCGAGCCGATTGCGCGCAGATCCAGGAGGGGCGTGGCGCCGACGTTGACAATCACTTCAGCGTTCGCCGTGCCGTTCGCCTGCGAGAGTGGGCCGCCGGAGGGCGTGGCGTAGCGAGTGTCCAGGGAGACGGCACCAAGAACCTTTTGAGCCTCGGCCGTGGCGCTACCCGAGACCGTGGCGGTGAAGTGGATCTGCAGGTCAGACTGAGCGCCGAGGGAAGCAACCGACGAGTCGATGGTCGCCTTGGTCCCACTGTCGCACGCCGACAGGCCGAGTGACGCCACGACAACTCCAAGTATTAGAACAATCTTTCGCACGATATCCCCTTCACTGGCAGGCGATTTCTTCCAAGTGGGACGCTCAAATTCCGCTGGATGAAGCCTTTCGCGGAACGATATCACCGGCATTGTGACATTGAGAACACGGTTCTCGCAAGTTCGCCCCGTGGTCATCGGCAACGCCGCGCAAAATTCCCGTACTCCCGAAGTGGGGGATCGACGATCGCATGAAATACTCCGAAACTCGGCGAATGAGTGGTAAATCTCTCGCAGCGCCGGACATACTGTGGCAGAGCGGAGGCTCGACAAAGAGAAATGAAGGATCAATGAGAATCAAGAATTCACGAGCCATCGCCGCGCTGGGGACAACTCTCCTGATCGCCCCGATGGTGGCGTTCGGCGCCATGGCGGCCCCCACGGGCGCCGCCGCCGCGACTCCAACGCGCATACTCGCCTGCACGGGAAAATTGGTCTCGAAGCCGTCAACGTACACACTCTCGTGTGCCGACGCCAACGCGGGCTGGACGGGCGTGACGTGGTCCAGATGGAACTCTTCGTCGGCAACTGGTCACGGGATCCTGCGTCAAAACGACTGCACTCCGAACTGCGTATCGGGCAAGTTCATCAACTACCGCGCCACGGTGACGCTCTCGAACGTCATCGCGACCAAGAAATACGGCGAACTCTTCTCCAAGGCGACGTTCCATTACACCGTGGGTGGTAAGGCGAAGACCGAGAACTTCGGCTTAGCGGACTAAGACCTGCGCGCGTCGAGTCCCTCATTCGGCCGACGACACATCTAGACGTCGTTCTCGTTTTCTCGACGTGGTGTCGGTTGAACGTCGCGCGCGAGGATCGGTTCGCCGCACGACGAGCAGGTCGTGACCGCGCCCAGTGCGTGTCCGCAGCGGTGCGTCAGAACCATCGGTGGCGACTCACCATCGGAGCGGTAGCGATCGCCCCATTGCATCAGTGAAACGATGACGGGGTAGAGATCGAGACCGGCTTTGGTGAGGCGGTACTCGAATCGCGGCGGGTGCTCTGAAACCGGTCGACGCTCTAAGACGTCGGCCGCGACAAGTGTCTTCAGTCGAGCGGTCATCGTGTCGCGCGGGGCACCGGTCTTGCGCACCATCTCGTCGAAACGTCGATTGCCGAGGAACACCTCGCGCACGGCCAACAGCGCCCACTTCTCGCCGACGATCTCCAGGGTCCGAGCTACCGAGCACGTGCGTGTTTCAGTCGAAATAGTCGTCATAGACCGAATATACCAGTAAGTCCGATAAATGGACGCTCCGGGTCAATTTCCTGTAGGGTACATCCAGAAATCAGACTCACTAGGAGGACGTGATGAGCGTAGAGACGGTGTCGAGTGCGAATGCGCCGGGCCAGGGCTATTCGAAGAGGCGAGTGGCTCTGATCGTCGGCGTCCTGTCCCTGGCCGCGTTCATGTCGAGTCTCGACCTCTTCATCGTCAACCTGGCGTTCCCGTACATCAGCCGCGATTTCCAAGGGTCGTCACTCGACTCGTTGAGTTGGGTATTGAACGGTTACTCCATCCTCTTCGCCGCGGTACTCGTGCCGGCCGGACGATGGGCCGATCGCATCGGACGACGACGAATGTTCGTCGCCGGCCTCGTCGTGTTCACCTTTGGTTCAATTCTCTCCGGCGTCGCGCCGAACGTGTCGCTGCTCATCGCTGCTCGTCTGGTCCAGGCGATTGGCGCGGGCATGATGGTTCCCGCATCCTTATCGCTGTTGTTAGCTGCCGTTCCGGGTCACGCGAGAGCGCAGGCCATCGGGACGTGGTCGGCGATTGGCGCACTCGGTGCGGCACTCGGTCCAGTGATCGGCGGATTCTTAGTCGAAGTGTCGTGGCGCTGGGTCTTTTGGATCAACATTCCCGTCGGTGTCATCACGGTCATCCTCGCATTTCGAGTGTTGCCCGAGAGCAAGGACGAAACTGCGAACTCGCGACCGGACATGCTCGGAGCCGTGCTCGTCGCAGTGGCCACCGGCTCGTTGGCGCTCGCCCTGGTGAAAGCGCCGTCGTGGGGTTGGACGTCGAAGGACTTCTTCGCACTGCTGGTCCTCGCACTCGCGTCGTCGCTCGGCGTGGTTGTTCGTTCGGCTCGTCACGCCGCGCCGGTCGTCGACCTCAAGTTGCTCGAATCGAGGTCGTTCAACGGCGCGATCCTGGCCTCGATCGCCTACTACGCCGGATTCGGGGCCTTCTTACTTAACATGGTCGAGTTCTTGACCGGCGTCTGGCACCTTTCGGCGATCGACGCCGGTCTGGCGATCGCCCCCGGACCGCTGTTGGTGCTGCCCTTCGCTCGTCTCGTGGCGCCGCGGCTCTCCGCCAAACTCGGAGGAGCGGGCCGAGTCGCGGTCATTGGCTGTTTCGTCAACGTCGCGGCCCAGTCGTTATGGCTCTCACAGATCCAGGTTCACGTGGCCTACGCCACGCACCTCTTGCCCGCGCAGCTCCTGGGTGGAGCGGGCGTCGGGCTCACGATTCCGTCGCTGATCGGTGCCGGCACCGCGTCGATTCCCCCGGCGCGTTTCGGCACCGGCAGCGGCGTGCTCAACATGGCGCGTCAAATCGGCACGGTGCTCGGGGTCGCCGGTCTGATTGCGATCCTCGCCGGGTTCAACGTCGCCGACCCGGTCGTCGCGTTTCGCCACGGCACCGAACTCGTGATCGGATTCTTCGCCCTGGCCGGAGTGACGTCCGCGGCGTTGCTGAGTCGTCGAGTGACGAACGCTCCGTAGTGCGAGGCGCAGCGATTGGTCGTGCGGTGTCAGCGGCGTGGGTGTCAACCCCGGCACCGCGTCCCAAACGCGTACTTGGATTAATTTCCTCTCGCTCTCGTGCGCACCTGGTCGATATCGCGGTAAGTGTCGCCATTTGAAGACGTCTACTGAGAAAGGCGACGTGTCGCGTGGACGGCGGAATGGGAGAATTGCGAAATGAAGGGAACCGTCGGTGCCTTGCTCAGGCGCCCTCTGATTATCGCGACATTAACGTTGTCCGTTCTCGCGACATCGCTCACGGGTGTCGGTGCCACGACGACGACCGTTGCGAGCGCACAGAAGCTATGCGGCGTGGTGACGAATCCCGCGGTGCACGTCGTGTCGAAGGGCTCGATATGCGTCATTTCGGTCCGCCTCGGTACCAACGTTCGGGTCAAACTTCGTTCGGGGTTCCGGTGGGGTTACCCGGCGAGCAACTCGCGCGCCGTGGTGGTGACGACGATCTCACGCGGCTCGATGGGCGTCGACGCCGTGACGCTCCACGCGGCAGCCATCGGGCGAGCCACGATCCGCACGACCGGCACGGTCTACTGCAAGCCTGGTGTTGCGTGTCCCGACTTGGCCCTGCTCTGGAGTCTCAAGGTCATCGTCACGAAGAGTGCGTCGACGTAACGCTCGTCGCTACATGGAGAAGTCGAGCGGCTCACCGGTCTCTAAGAACGTCTTGAGGCTCGAGAGGAGTGGCGGCCAACCCTCGCGAATCGCTTCGTACACCTCGCTGTCGGCCTCGAACCCATCGTGCCGGACCATCAGGCTGACCACTCCCATTTCCTTCTCGATATCGAACGCCACCTTCGAACGTTGCTCATTGGCGAACTTCATGCGATCCTCTTCGGAGTAGCCGTTCGCGCTGGCCCACTCGGGCGTGAAGGTGTGCCAGGTGTACGCGAGGCGCGACGGCGACACCGATTCCAGGATGACTTGTGCGGGGTCGCGAATCGTCAGATGCCCCATCTTCACGTCCATCACCGATCCGACCTTCCAGTCCGAGACGAACGAGATGTTCCACCATTTCTTGGTTTTCGCCGGGTCGGTCAACGCGCGCCAGAGTCGCTTCGGCGTCGTATCGATGTAAATCTTGTATTGGAACGATTCGTGACTCATGTGCCCTCCACCCAATCCAGTCTGCCATGACGATTGAGGTCCAATGAGCTTCGCCGAGCGTGAGAAGGCATCAATTCTTTGGGAGTGAGTGGTTAGCATGACGGGATGTTCTTCGCGTGCTCGAGTATCGACGTCGCCGCATCTATCGATTACGGGCACGCCCGCGACCATCGTCTGCGCCCGTGCCCGTAAGACGAACGCCGCGACGCCAGCCCCCCGTCGAGGAGCCGGAAGAAGAAGAGGAGGTCCCCGAGTCTCGTCGCCGCAGGATCCTGCGTATCGCTGACGGCAACTCGGTGCCGGTTCTGACCATTCTCTTCGCGGTCTTAATTGTGGCCGGTGTCTATCTCTCCGGCCAACTGATCTATCACCTGCGTGACCTTTTGCTCCTGGGTCTCGTCGGCGGCTTCGTCGCCCTGATCCTCAATCCAATCGTCGTCTCCTTGCAGCACTGGCGCGTGAAGCGTCGCGGGGGAGCGGTGGCCCTCGTCACGTTCGTGGCGCTGTTGATTTTCCTCGGTTTGGCCGTCTTGTTCGGCTACCCGCTCATCAACGGCATCACGCACTTCGCCACGGACCTTCCGCGCTACGTCAATCAGGCCCAGCACGGCCAGGGTTGGATCGGGCATCTCTTTCGCCGGTACCACGTTGAATCATGGGTGAAGCGAAACTCGAGTCACCTCACGTCGCTGGCGAGCGGACTCAGTAAGCCGGCGCTCGCGCTCGGCAAAGGTGCGCTGACCGCGGTGCTCTCCTTGGTCGCTATTTTCACGTTCGTCGTGTTGTTGTTGATCGAAGCTCCGAAGATTCGAAGGTCGCTCACGAGATTGGTGGCTCCGGAACGCGCCAAGCATTACCGTCACATCGGACGGATCATCTCGCGCTCGGTGTCGGGCTACGTCCTGGGCGACATGCTGACGTCAATCGCCGCGGGCGTCGTGGTCTTCATCACCCTGTTGATCGTCGGCGTGCCCTACGCGTTCTTGTGGGCCCTCTGGGTCGCGCTCGTCGACTTCTTACCGACCATCGGCGGCGCCCTGGCCGGCGTTCCTACGGTCCTCTTCGCGTTCGCGCACTCGCTCACGGCGGGCATCGTGACCCTCGTCGTGTTCCTCATTTACACCCAAATCGAGAATCACATCTTGAACCCGATCGTCATGAGCCGCACGGTGAAGATCAATCCACTGCTGGTGTTCGTCGCGGTGCTGATTGGCGCCGACCTCGGTGCGTGGGTCGCGGGCCTCGCCGGCGGATTCGTCGCGGTCCTGACGGCCGTGCCGATGGCGGCAACTATCCAGGTGATCGTGCGCGAGTGGTGGCGCACGAGCGAACCGGAGTAGTGGAACCGACCGGTTCGAGAATGGTGACTACCGCGGCGTGACGTAGGCCCCTTGAATACCGCCGTCGACCATGAACGTCGTCGCGGTGACGAACGAGGCGTCGTCGCTCGCGAGAAACAACACGGCGTTGGCGATCTCCTCGGGCTCACCAAAGCGTCCCATCGGTACGTGGACCAGGCGGCGCGCGGCGCGTTCGGGGTCCTTCGCGAAGAGTTCGATCAACAGCGGCGTGTTGACCGGTCCCGGACACAGCGCGTTCACCCGGATCTTCTCGCGCGCGAACTGGACCGCGAGTTCTCGGCTCATCGCTAACACGCCGCCCTTGGACGCGGTGTAGGAGATCTGGGAGGTCGCCGAGCCGAGGACCGCGACGAAGGATGCCGTATTGATGATCGAGCCGCCACCGCGCTCTTGCAGATGCGGGATGCCGTACTTGCAACAGAGGTAGACCGAGGTCAGGTTGACGTCCTGGACCCGCTTCCAGGCGTCGAGGCCGGTCGTGAGGATCGAATCGTCGTCGGCCGGAGAGATGCCGGCGTTGTTGAAGAGCACGTCGATCCCGCCGTAGACCTCGACGGTCTTGTCGTACATCGCGATCACGCTGGCTTCGTCCGCGACGTTCACCTGAACGAACAGTCCGCCGATCTCTTCGGCGACCTCGGGTCCGTGCTGGTCGTCGAAGTCCGCGACGACGACGCTCGCGCCTTCCGCGGCGAAGCGACGCGCGGTCGCTCGACCGATGCCACTCGCGGCCCCCGTGATGACCGCAACCTTGTTGTCCAGACGACCCATCATTCCTCCGTTGAAATAAAAACGTTCTTCTCTTCACTGAAACTTTGCAGGGCGTCCGGTCCGAGTTCGCGCCCGAGTCCGGACTGTTTGTAGCCCCCGAAGGGCGTCGAGTAGCGAACCGACGAATTCGAGTTGACCGACAGAGCGCCGGTCTCGATGGCGCGCGCGACCCGCAGCGCCCGGGCGACGTCGCGCGTCCAGATCGATCCGGACAGTCCGTAGGGACTGTCGTTCGCGATGCGGATCGCCTCGGCTTCGCTCTCGAAGCGCAGGACCGACACGACCGGACCGAAGATCTCTTCGCGAAACGCGCGGTCCGTGCCGTCAGTCGATTCGAGCACCGTGGGCGGATACCAGTACCCCGGCCCCGATGGCGCGCTGCCCTGGAAGGCGACCGACGACTCATCGACGAAGGAGTCGACGCTCGTGCGCTGTCCCGCGGAGATGAGCGGTCCCATTTCGGCGGTTTCGTCGGAGGGATCGAGGACGCGAAAGTTCTTGACCGCGACCTCGAAGAGCTCCATGAAGCGGTCGTAGGCCGAGGCTTCGACGAGGATCCTCGAGCGCGCGCAGCAGTCCTGGCCGGCGTTGTCGAATACCGCCGATGGAGCCCCGGCGGCGGCGCGCTCCAAGTCCGCGTCGGCGAAGATGACGTTGGCGCTCTTGCCGCCGAGTTCGAGCGTCACGCGCTTGACCTGCTCGGCACAGCCGACCATCACCTTCTTGCCCATGTCACTCGAACCGGTGAAACAGACCTTGCGCACGGCCTCGTGCGTGACGAATCGCCAACCCACGACGCCGCCATCACCGGGTAGTACCTGGAAGACCCCCTCGGGCAGCCCGGCCTCGAGACCGAGTTCGGCGAGACGGATCGCCGTCAGCGGCGTCAGCGTGGCGGGTTTGAGGACGACGGTATTGCCAGCCGCGAGCGCCGGCGCGAAGCCCCAACCCGCGATCGGCATGGGAAAGTTCCACGGCACGATGATGCCCACGACGCCGAGCGGCTCGTAGAACGTGAGGTCAACGCCGCCTTCGACCGGGATCTGCTTGCCGCTGTGGCGTTCCGGCGCGCCCGAGTAGTAGGCGAGGACGTTGCGGACGTTGCCGGCTTCCCAGCGAGCGTTGCCAATCGTGTGGCCCGAGTTGGCGACTTCTAACTGCGCCAACTCCTCGACGTGCTCATCCACCACTTGGGCGAAGGAGCGCAGGAGGTGCGCGCGCTTCGCCGGCGACACGTCACGCCATTCGGTGGCGACCTGCGCGGCGCGCGCGATCGCGCGGTCGGTCGCGTCGAGATCGAAGAGCTCGATCTCGGTGACCGGTGCCTCGGTGGCGGGGTTGAGGACCGACAGTGTGCTCATAGACGTTCGAAACCTCGGTAGCGCTCCCAGTCGGTGACGGCAGAGTTGAACGCGTCGACTTCGACGCGCGCCGCGTGCACGTAGTGATCAACGACTTCATCACCGAACGCGGCACGCGCGACGAGGCTCTGATCGAACAGCTCGGTCGCTTCGGCGAGCGTCGTCGGCACTCGCTGCGAGTCGGCTTCGTAGGCATTGCCGACGAAGGCGGGTGACAGCGCGAGGTTGTCGTCGACGCCCTGGAGACCGGCCGCGACGAGCGCCGCGATCGCGAGGTAGGGATTGACGTCGCCGCCGGGAATTCGACATTCGAAGCGCAGCGAAGGTCCGTGACCGACGACGCGAAACGCGCAGGTGCGGTTGTCGTGCCCCCAGAGCAGGGCCGTCGGTGCGAACGATCCGGCGACGAAGCGCTTGTAGCTGTTGATGTTCGGTGCGAGTAGCGCCGAGAAGTCGCGCGAGTGCGCGAGTAGTCCAGCTAAGAAATGCTCGAAGACCTCGGAGAAACCGTGGTCGCGCTCGCCGGCGAAGACCGGCTGGTTGTCCTTATCGCGCAGCGAGAGGTGGATGTGACACGAGTTTCCTTCACGTTGGTCGTACTTGGCCATGAAGGTGAGACTGACGCCCTCTTGGGCCGCGATCTCCTTCGCTCCCAGTTTGAACAGACTGTGCTCGTCGGACTTCTCAAGAAGCGTGTCGTACTTGAAGGCGACCTCGTGTTGCCCGAAGTTGCATTCGCCCTTCACCGATTCCACGACCATGCCCGCGCAACGCATCGAGCGTCGAATGCGACCGAGCAGCGGTTCGATGCGCGACGTTCCCTGGATCGAATAGTCGACGTTGTACTGATTCACCGGCGTCATGTCGCGGTAGCCGGCCTCCCAGGCCTGCTCGTAGGTGTCCTCAAAGACAATGAACTCGAGTTCAGTACCGGTGATGCCGGTCCAGCCGCGCTCTTCGAGACGCTCGACCTGGGCCAGCAGGATCTGGCGGGGCGAAGGCGCCACGGGGACGCCCTCGACGGTCTCGACGTCGGCGAAGATGATGACCGTCTTGTCGTGCCACGGCACGAGGCGGGTCGACGAGAAGTCCGGCTTGAACGCGAGGTCGCCGTAACCCCGCTCCCAAGAGGTCAGGGCGAATCCGTCGACGGTGCGCATGTCGACGTCCGAGGCGAGGAGATAACTGCAGCCCTCGACGACGCCGTCGGCCAATTCTTCGAAGAAGTACGTGGCGTCCAGACGCTTGCCCTGGAGACGACCTTGCATATCGGTAATGGCGACGATGATGGTGTCGATTTCACCCTCTTCGACCAGTGCGACGAGTTCGTCACGCGAAGGTCGACCGGCGATGGGTGTACTCACGTCTGCTCCTTGGATCTCCGACGTCCGACGAGCGGGCGAGGACGATTTTCAATCTCGGTGTCGAGGCTACTCAATGAACGACGAACTGAACCCTTGAAGCGGACGAAGTGGCGGATGGGAAACTGCGAATCCGAAGAGCTTGGACGATGATGACACTTTCCGGCTGACCAGTGAACGCAATGTGACGACGCGAACGAGTCGCCATTGGGGCCGTCTTGAATTCTTCTCATTGTTCGTCAGGAGGAAACGGCCTCCGATCACCACGATCACGAGTCGTACTTTTTAACAGAGCGAACACATTTTCCCGTGCTCACCACCCGCAAAAGTTCTAGTATCTCGCTCAATGGTATAGGCCATTTGAATCGGGGAGGATTTGTGTCAGACGATAATGGCGTCATCGCACCCACTGCGGTGAGTGACGAGCAACGATTGCACCAGATGGGCTACGCGCAAGAGCTCCATCGCGGAATGAGCAAGTTTTCGAACTTCGCCATCTCCTTCACGATCATCTCGATCCTTTCCGGATGTCTAACTCTCTACTCGTATGGGTTGTATCACGGAGGCCCCCCGGTGATGATCTGGGGCTGGGCCGTGGTCGGATTGCTGGTGTTGTTCGCGGGTCTCTCCATGGCCGAGATTTGCTCCGCGTTCCCCACTGCGGGCGGTCTCTACTACTGGTCGGCCAAGTTGGCGCCGGGAAAGAGCGGTCCGATCTGGTCCTGGTTCACCGGTTGGTTCAACCTGCTCGGTCAGGTCGCGGTCACGGCCGGCATCACCTTCGGGTGCGGGTACTCGGTGGGTGAGTTCATCTACCTGACCTCGGGCAATGCGACGTGGACGTCGAATCGCCACGTCGTGCTCCTCACGGCCATCCTGCTGCTGATCCAAGGATTGATCAACACCTTCGGCGTCAACATTGTCGCCTTGTTCAACAAGGTATCGGTGTGGTGGCACTTAACCGGCGTCGCGGTCATCGTGGTGCTGCTCTTCATTGCGCCACACTCACACAGTCACCAGAGCGGGAGCTTCCTCTTCGGGTCCGCGGGTTTCGACGCCTTCAGAGGACTGTCCGGATTCTCCGTGCCGTTCTACGTCTTCCTGCTCGGATTGCTGGTCGCCCAGTACACCTTCACGGGATATGACGCGTCGGCGCACGTGACCGAGGAAACCATCGAGGCTGCAGTCTCGGGTCCCAAGGGCATCGTGACCTCGATCTGGGTGTCGTGGATCGCGGGATTCGTCCTTCTGATCGGCGTGAGCGCGGCGATCCCTCACTTCGTACACGGCTTCTCAGTGACGATCGCCGGAACGAACTACAACAGTTACGCGTCATTCGCCGGCGGCGTACCGTGGGGCAACGTGTTCGTGTACGCCACGGGCAAAGTCCTCGGCGAGATACTCGTGCTCGTGGTGATCGGTGCGCAGTTCTTCTGCGGTATCGCGTCAATCACGGCCAATTCTCGAATGATCTACGCCTTCTCGCGAGACGGCGCCGTGCCGTTCTCGAGTTACTGGCACCACGTCAGCAAGCGCAGCCGCGTACCGGTGCACTCCGCCTGGTTCGGTGCGGTGGGCGCGTTCATCTTGGTGACGCCGGCGCTGCTTCCCGGCAACACCGGAGGTACCGCCTACGCCGCCGTGACATCGATTGCGGTGATCGGGCTGTACGTCGCGTATCTGATCCCGGTCTTCCTGCGACGGATCAACGGTGCCGCGTTCACGCCAGGCCCGTGGAAGCTCGGGAAATGGGGTCCGCTCTTCGGGTGGGTCGCCATTGTGTGGGTGATTATCATCTGCATCTTGTTCATGCTCCCCGCGACATCGCCGATCAACGCCGATGACTTCAACTACACCCCGTTCGCGGTAGTGGCGGTGATTGGCTTCGCCGGTATCTGGTACGCGGTGTCCGCCCGTAAGTGGTTCAAGGGACCGAAGGTCCAGGGATCGGCTGAGGAGTTGGCCGCCATCGAGCATGAGCTCTCGGTTTAGATTCGAACGAGTTGCCTCGATCGACCAGATTCGTTGGTCGAACGAGGGAACTCGTCACGTGGTGGCGAATTCGACGACCGTTGTCTGACTCCCATTTGAGGAGTCATGGTGTCATCAGTCGAAGCATTCGAAGAGGCGTCCTCGTGTTGGCGCGACCTCGCCGACGTGATGTCGGCCGGTCTCGCGCGCGTCCTGCTCTACGGTCCGTCGGGCACGGGTAAGACCTACGCCGCCCTTCATCACGGCGTGGGTAACCACTGCGCGGAGCGACTCGTCTGCACCGAGGACCTGACGTCGGGTGAGATCACGGGTACGTGGATGCCCGTCGGTGAGAACCGGTGGGAATGGCGTGAGGGTCCGGCGATTCGAGCATGGCGCGGACTCGGTGGGCTTGGCGGTCGCCTCGTCGTTGACGAAGTCGACCGCGCCTCGGGCGACGCGCTCAGCACACTCCTCGCGATGACTGACTCGCCCGAATCGGCGCGTTGGCGAAATCCCGAGACGAGCGAATGGGTACGTCCGGGACCCCAGTTCTCGGTCGTCATGACCACGAATATCGACGATCTCGACGACATACCGCTCTCGTTGCGCGACCGATTCCCCGTGAGCATTCGCGTTGACCGACCGCACGTGTCGGCATTGGCCAGGCTCAGTGAGGATCTTCGCGCCCCGGCGCTGGCCGGGTCGCTGGGCCCGGCCGCTCGGCGTGTCTCGCTGCGCAGTTTCTACGCATTCGACGAATTGCGCCGACATCTCGGTTCGCCACGTGCCGCCCAACTGGTCTTCGGTGAGGACAGCGCCACGAGCGTTCTCGACGCGTTGGCGATCGCCTCGATCACGTGAGCGTCGTGCATCCGGAATTAGTGACCGGCCGCCAGGACGGTTTCGTCAATGCTCCGTGGACCGTGAAGCCGGGTTCGACTCGTCGAGGCGAAGCGAGCTGCAACTTGACGGAACGGATCCTGGAAGTTCCCCTCGGGAGCGACGCGACGTCTCGAGTCGTGCGAGCCCACGAGCTGATGCACGCTCGCGTCAGTCCTCACGTGATCGATCACTACGGAGCTCTCGATGAGATGGCACCGCGAGCACTGGAGTGCGCCGAGGAACTACGGATCAATACGCTCATCGCTCGTCTTGATTTCGACGTGTCGCTCTTGTGTGACGGATCGGAAAAGGGTGGCGCACAACGCATCGCCGAAGGCGGTGACTGGTCCGAAGCACTCTGTTTCCTGATGGCCGTGCTCGGCACTGGGGGAGAGAAGTCGTTCCTCGCGGGCATCCGACAGATCGAACCATCGTGGATGTCGGGTCTTCGCGCCGTGCGAAAGCGAGCCCGAGGCCTCATGGATTCGCTCCCCAGCCCATCGCTCGGAGCGACCCTCTTGAACGCGGAGCAGTTGCCGAGTGGTTACGCCAACTCGACCGTCGTATTGGCTCGAATCCTCACCCAGTCGATGGCCGCGCGACCACCGAGGACACCCGAAGAGTTGCGCTCTTTTCGTCGTTCCCTCGAACCAGGCGGTCGGCGCCCACCGACGGGGAGATTCGCACCATTGGTGTTCGACGAGACGGTGGCGATGTCGTCTCGTGCGCGAGGTGCGGGTCTGCGCCGCCCGAGGGCGAATACGAGCGGTCTGACGATGCGCTATCCCAGCCGACTCCTCACCGACGAAAGAAAACGAGCCTTCGCTGGACGTTCGAGCTTCCATGGCGGCGTGGTGATAATTGATCAGTCTGGATCGATGGACATCGATGAAGCGTCGTTGTCGCTGCTGCTTCGCCGTGCCCCGGATGCGCTCGTCATCGGCTACAGCCATCGTCCCGGTGATAACGGGCTCACCCCCAACGTATGGATCTTGGCCGATCGAGGATCGGTCGCGACGAAGGTCCTGTCGGGCAACATCGGTAATGGCGTCGATGGTGCGGTGCTCGAGTGGGCGCTTCGCCACCGAAAGAGCTCTGAGCCAATCGTCTGGATCACCGATGGTCAGGTCACTGATTCCCACGATCATCCCGATGAGCGATTGACCGTCCAGTGCGCCGAATTGGTACGACGACACCGGATCCGACTCGTGAAAGAGCTGAGTGGTGCGGGGCGGGCTCTCTCCTACGGGCCAACCACCGGCCGTTCGCAGTTGTCCCAATTTGGACGATTGGGTCGGAAACTCCTTGAAATGACTACGTTGTAGCCCTTTTGTCACAGTGGGAATTTACTATTGCAACGAACACTTGTTCGCCTTACACTATACGAACAAGTGTTCGTGAAAAGGGGTCAGCCATGGCGGCAGTTGAGGTGGTGGAGTTCGAGGAGTATGAAGAGTACGCCGAGCGACCGTATTTGCGCCTGGTGAGCACGCCCGAGGTCTTTCGCAGCGGACCTTCGTTGGTGAAGCGACGTGCGTCGCGCGCGCGCATGATGAAGCGTCGTCGTCGCACCGCGGTCGCGCTGGCGCTGACATTCGGTCTCGTCATTCTGGCGTGGCCGGGACACGCCTTTGGCGGAGAGACCGGTGCAGGACTGCCGAGCGACTTGGCGAATAGTTCAGTGCTGGCGTCGGGCATGAACTACGTGGTCCAGCCGAGCGATACGGTCAATTCGATTGCCCGAATGATGAACCCAACCGCGCCGAACGTGGCCCGGGCAGACCTCGTTCGCGAGCTCGATTCTTCGGTCGTCGTGCCCGGCGAGCGCATCCTAATCCCCTAAATTTCAAGGGAATTGGGTGTATCCTCAAGGCATGCGCTGTCCCTTCTGTTCGGCGGACGACGACCGCGTCGTTGATTCGCGCCTCGCCGAAGACGGCGTAGCCATCCGGCGTCGGCGCGAGTGTTCGAACTGCAATCAGCGCTACACGACGTTCGAGCGGATCGAGGAGATCGGCCTTTACGTCATCAAGCGTTCCGGCGAGCGCGAACCCTTCGATCGAGTGAAGATCCTGCGCGGCATGCGCGCGGCCACGAAGAACCGACCCGTAGAAGAAGAGGCTCTCGAGGCCCTCGTCACGGCCATCGACGAATCGATGCGCCTGCTCAATCGAGACGTGACCAGTGAGGAAGTCGGGATGGCGTCACTCGAAGCCCTGCGCGACGTCGACGACGTCGCCTACGTCCGGTTCGCTTCGGTCTACAAGGGATTCGAAGGGACCGAGGACTTCGCGCGCGAAATTGGCATGCTCGTCAAGACCACCGCTCCCAAACTGCGCGGCTGATGCGCGCACTCAACCTCCAGCCCCAGTGCGCCATGGCGATTTACGCTCACCCCGACGACGCCGACGTGGCGGCCGGGGGACTGCTCGCGCAGTGGGCCCAAGACGGTTGCGCGGTGCACCTCGTGGTCGTGTGTGACGGCGACAAGGGTTCGCACGTACTCACCGCCGACGCCGGAGCCGTGCGCGAGGTGCGAGGCGCCGAGGTCGAGTTCGCGGCCGATCTCCTCGGCGCGGCGACCGTCACGAAACTTGGACGACGAGACGGCGAAGTCGACAACGACGTCGATCTGCGCTCCGCGTTGGTCGGACTGATTCGCCAGTACCGTCCGGAGGTCGTCGTCGGCCCGGACCCGACAGCGACGTTCTTCGCCGGGGTCTACGTGAATCACCGCGATCACCGAGAGACCGGCTGGGCTCTTCTCGACGCGGTCGCCCCCGCGGCCGCGATGCCGCTGTACTTCCCCGAACAGGGTGAGCCGCACCAAGTCGGCAGTCTTTTATTGAGCGGCACGCACGAACCCGACGTGGTGGCCGACATCAGTGCCACGATCGACACCAAGGTGAAGGCGGTCCTGGCGCACAGCTCGCAATTGGCGGGCGACGCCGACGCCATTCGTGAACTGGTCTACGGACGCGCCGAACAGGCCGGACGGCCCGTCGGGGCCCAGTTCGGTGAGGCCTTTCGCAGTGTTGAACTCGTCTTCTGAGAACCCCTCGGTCGACGACGCGCCGATCCTGCACGTCGACCTCGACGCATTCTTCGCGTCCGTCGAGGTCCTGGATGATCCGACGCTGCGCGGGAAACCGGTCGCCGTTGGCGGCGGCGGCGCGCGCGGCGTCGTGGCGAGCGCGAGTTACGAGGCCCGTCGCTACGGGGTGCGCAGCGCCATGCCGAGCGTGGTGGCGCGTCGTCGTTGTCCCGGTCTCATAATTCTGCCCGGACGTTTCGATCGTTACGAGGCGTATTCGCGACGGTTCCACGACATCGTGCGCGATCTCACTCCCGAATTCGAGCCACTCGGCCTCGACGAGGTGTTCGCCAATCTTTCGAGCCTGCGTCGCTTGAACCTGCGGCCCGTGGAGGCCGCGGCCGAACTGCGTCGACGAATCATGACCGAACTCGGTCTGCTCTGTGGCGTCGGGCTTGGTCGCAACAAGCTCTTCGCGAAGCTCGCCTCCAAGGAGTCCAAACCGACCGTCGTCGACGGACAGTTGGTCGAAGGAGCGGGCGTGGTGTGGGTCAGTCCGGCACTCGAGGGAAAGTGGTTGGAAGAACTGCCGGTGCGCGCACTCTGGGGTGTGGGTCCGGCGACCGCAGCCAAGTTGCAGAAACTAGGCCTGCGCTGGGTACGCGACCTCGCCAAAATCGACGAGGCAGCGCTAGCCGCGCACGTCGGCGTCGCCATGGCCTCGACACTCGTCGCCTACGCCCACGGCGAGGACAAGCGCGAAGTGACGACCGACCGAGTTCTTAAATCCGTTGGTCACGACCAGACGTTCGCCACATCATTGAGCGGCATCGACGCAATTCTCGAGGCGGCGAAAACGCAAGCGGCAGTTGTCGCGCGAGCACTGCGGGGCCAGAGCCGAGTGGCCCGGACGATAACGGTCGTCATTCGATTCGACGACCTCACGAGCGTGAGTCGTTCCCAGACGCTTTCGTTCGGGATCGACGACGAGGTCGCGATCCTGGCGATCGCCGAAGCCCTGCTGCAATCAATTGACCTCGCCAACTCGGTTCGCCTCTTGGCGATACACGCCTCGTCATTCCTCGAGCGCGACGACAACAACATGCAGTTGACGTTCGGACTGGACCCGACGTCGAGTGATCCGCGTGAACAGGCCGAAGCGATTTCGCGCGAACGACAGGTTTCGAACGAGGCACTGCGCGACGCCGTCGATGACGTCCGAGAGAAGTTTGGCCGCGCCGCCGTGGGGGCCGCGTCAGAACTCGGCGATCGCGGCATCGAGATCGCCGCACAACGCGGCAGCAATGCGTTTGGCCCCGAAGAGTTTCAGCACGGCTCGTAGTCAATCGTCGTGATGCGAAGCCCCAAAAGGGGGTGGCGCCACGCTGGGGATAACGTGGCGCCACAGGGGGAATACTCTCCTTGTTCGTCGCGGGATCATTCTTTGGATGTTTCCTCGGTGGGATTTGCCAGCACATCTGGTTGCGCTGCGCGATTTCAGCCCCTCAGGCAAGTGAATCAAGGGTTTTTGTTGGTGGACATCCGCGCTGGTCGTCGGTGTCGAAGTAGGAGTGGATACGCATGGAAGACATTCGAGAGGTCAGTGACGCCCAACTAGTCACGATGATCGCGCGCTACAACGAGGTCGCGCTCGCCGAAACGTACCGCCGACACGGCGGTGCGGTGTTCGGTCTCGCCCGACGGGTCCTCAACGGCGCGGCCGAGGCCGAGGACGTCACTCAAGAGGTCTTCTTGCGTTTATGGAATCAACCGGAACGCTTCGACGCGACGCGCGGAAATTTGCGCAGTTGGCTTCTCACTCAGAGTCACGCGCGCGCGGTCGAGACGATTCGTTCGCTCACGGCGCGACGCCAACGAGAGATCAATGACGCGCACAAGGCCGCGCGCGGCGCCTACGACATGCAACACGAGGCGTGGGACGTCGTGTTGGCCGAAGACGTGAAAAAGGCCCTCGGCGAGTTGCCGCCGGAGGAGCGTCGCGCCATCGAGCTCGCCTATTTCGAGGGTTATACCTACGTCAAGGTTGCCGAAATCCTGAATGAACCAGAGGGCACCGTGAAGAGTCGAATCAGGAACGGGATGCGTCGCATGCGCGCCACGCTCGTAGAGTCCGGGATTGAGGGAGCGGATCGATGATGAGTCACGACGAAGCGAGCGAACTATTGGCCGTTGCGGCGTTGCACGCCGTCGACGCCGAGACCCTGGCCGCGATCGAAGAACACGCCGCCACCTGTCCGCGCTGTCAGAGCGAGTTGGACAGCTACCGCATGGTTGCCTCCGCGCTCGGCAACTCGGTGGAGGAACTGCCCGAGGGTCTGTGGACGAATATCTCGAGTCAACTGTGGGAGCGAAAGGGTGAACTCACTGAGATGCCCGCGCTCCAAATCGGCGACACACGTGCTGGCGTGGTGGCGATAGGCAGCGCCACCCGATCGTCGAGACGTCTGCGAACGGCCATCGGCGCCGTCGGCTTCGCCGCCGCCGCGTCGATCGTGGTGCTCGCGCTCACTCTGTCCAGCGCCCAAAGTCACGTCACGAATCTTGAGGGCGCACTCCATTCCGCCAATCGAAGCGTCGTGCAACGCGCGCTCACGACGCGCGGTCATCAGATCGTCAATCTCACGAGCGCCTCGCATCAGCAGCTCGCCGAATTCGTGATGTTGCCCGACGGCACCGGATACCTCGTCAATTCGAACATGCCCGCCCTGACGCCGAACGACACGTACCAGCTGTGGGCCATCGTCAAGGGATCGCCGGTTTCCATTGGCGTCATGGGTTCGTCGCCCGCTCAGGTGACGTTCACGATGGATTCGTCGCCGAGCCCTTCGGAGTTAGCGGTCACGGTGCAATCGGCCGGGGGGTCATTGACACCCTCGAAGAACCTCGTCGCCTCGGGCCCCGTCGTCGCTTCGTAACGAACATCGGATTCGCTGTTCGAGCGCGAATGCCGTTACGGGTTATTCGTCCTCGGGCCCTTGCTCGTCTGTGTCGTCGTGCTGGTGGGGTGGTGCCGGCGCGGCCTCGGTCGCCGTTGGCATTGGCGTACGGCGACGCCCGAGGAGCCACAAGAACGCGGAGCCGACTTTACCCACGGGGTGGTGGTGCTCGGACGGTCCGTGGCTCGCGCCGGGTCCGGACATCCCGTCGCCGCCACCGCCGGTGAGACCGGCCAAGGGGTTCCCGCTCGAGTCGGGATACTTGGACACTCGCGCCAATCGGCGACGCGGCTTTCTCGGTGTGTCGCCGGTTGTGCCCATGGTCAAACCTCTTTCCAATTGATGATGTGCGTCGAGTGCCTCACGGTAGTCGATTGGGCGGCGTGTCCAGTTTGCCGATGCCCGACGCCAGGACGACGGAGTTGGGCACCTTCAACAGTCCGTCCTCAGTTTGGAGCGTCACGTAGGTGAGACCGATTCCGAGCACCCACGCGTCGACGACGCCGATCGTGCCCGATCGGACACGGATGTGTTCACCCACGCTGAAGGGTCGAGCGAACAGCAAGACCATTGAGGCAAATATGTTGCCAAGGCTCTGTTGGGCCGCGATGCCGAGCACCACGCCCGCGAGGCCGAAGCCGATAATGAGGTGGGCAATGGAGACACCGAGTAGTTCGAAGACCGCAATCAGTACGAGTAAATATCCGACGCCGGTGGCGACGAGGCGCACGACCGCCCCGGCCGCCTCGATCGAGCGCCGCGCCAAGTATCGTCCCATCCCGTCGGCGAGGCGCCCAACGGCGTAGAGGCCGAATATCAGTAAGACCGGCACCGTGATCCAGGCGACGAAGGGACGGTGCATCGATCCGTGGCGTCGATCGAACTCGGACTTCACGATGATGGCGGCCACCGCAACGGCGGCGGCGGCGAAGCCGGCGAGCCACACGTGTTGAAGCGATGGAGGCGTTCCCCGAGCTTTCTTGCGCGCCATAGTCAACAACCTTAATAACGATGAGCGGCCGAGCATTTACATCAAATGATCGCAAATGGGAAATTGCAGTCACTCGATCGCCTCCACGAAATGCGCTCCCTACTGAGGATCATTCAATCTCACATGATTTTCCAAGTTGGCTCAAAGAAGCCTCTAAGGAATGCCTGCCTAACGTTTGTAGGCAGTGAGGAAGTTCCGAATGGGCGTGAAGAACGTTCACTGAACGAAGGAAAGAGACAATGGTCGTCTTCGGATTGATTCTCTTAATTATCGGTTTCGTATTGGCCGTCAAGATTCTCTGGACGATTGGCATGATCGTGTTGTTGGTCGGTCTCGTGCTCTGGGCAATGGGCGCGATGGGCCACGCGGTTGGCGGACGTCGGCACTACTACTAATGCGCGCATTCTCCCTGATCCCCGCTCGGTGTCCGCTTGTGCATGGACCGGGGACAATTTCTTATGCGCGTGTTACAAGATGCGCGTAAGGTCCGAAGTAACGGACTCGCCGCTGAACTCCTTCGGGACTTCAGTTGAAGTTCGCCAAAAGGAAATGCGTCGTGACTCGAGCAAGGGCGAGGATCAACGTGTGTTTCAAATGGTTGTCGCAGGAGTCGTTCGCCCGAAATACGAATGAGTCGCTGCGAACAGGTGGAGAGAATGGTGCACCAAGCGTTTCAATGTTTGACATGAGTTTCAGATTCACCAGTTCGATTGACTTAATGACCTCGCGTGTCGCCTGGCGACGCGACGAGCATGGGGCAGTGGATTTGAGTGAAGTGAGATTTTTTGACAGACACCGAGACATTTGGTGGGGGAGACCCATTCACATGAGGCGTTTCTTCGAACCCGAGTGAGATGCCGTCAAACGGGGTGCCGGTTGATCGTCCCGAACGGGACGCCAGAACCTTGCGCGTCCAATGCTCGGGGTTTCGGTGAGCGGGTAAAATTGTTAGGGTGGCGCCAGCGATGATTTCCATCTCTGAAAGGACAACGAGTCAATGGCAAAATTCCTGAGCGACGTCAAGACACTGCGTGAGAACGCCCGAAAGAACCTTCGCAAGGGCTCGATTACCGACGCCTACGGTGCGGACCTACCGAGGGTCCTCGAGGTCCTGAACCAATCCCTCGCGACCGAACTGATTTGCGTCCTTCGCTACCAGCAGCACTCCTTCGCCGCGCACGGGCTCGATTCTGAGGCCGTCGCCGCCGAGTTCCTCGCGCACTCGCGAGAAGAGCAGGGCCACGCCGAATTGATCGCGGCTCGCATCGGTCAACTCGGGGGAGAGCCGGATTTCAACCCCGACACGTTCAGCGCCCGGGCGCACTCGGAGTACAAGACGGCGACGAGCTTGACCGAGATGATCAAAGAGAATCTCATCGCCGAGCGAATCGCGATCAGCTCCTACAGCGAGATCATCGCCTGGCTCGGTGACGGCGACCCCACCACGCGACGAATGCTCGAAGAGATCCTGGCGGTCGAAGAAGAGCACGCCAACGATATGGTCAACCTGCTCGACGACAAGAAGTAATCCGCAACGACCGATGTCCCTAGGGCGTGGGCCGGGCGGCCGCGCCGAATTTGATTCGGCCGTAACGACGTCGAAAGGCGACGTAGACGCCGCCACCGGCGAAGATCGGGAGCCAGTAGGTGACGAGTCGGTAGGCGAGGGTCGCGATGATGGCGCTCGCGCTCCCGACGCCGGCCAGTACGAGCAGCCCACTAAGACTGGCCTCGACGATGCCGATGCCGCCGGGCGTCAACGGCACGAGCGCGATCACCGCGGTCGCCGCGTAGGCCAAGAGAACGAGCGGCGCGTTCGGAATGGCGCCCGTCGCACGCAGCGCACAGAGGAGGGCGAAGTAGTCGAACCCGATACGTCCGCCGATGAGAAGTACGGCCTCTCGCCAGCGCCGTCCCAGATTGGTCCGCACCAAGTTGCGCTCGGCGATGAGTCGCTCTGGTAGATCCTTCGTCTGCGTCTTTCGTTTGGGAATCGAATTCAAGAGTCGCTGGGTCCCTCGAGCGAGCCACGTCAGCAAATCATTGGTCGTGAGCAGGACGGCGCCGAGCGCCACGATCAGGACGAAGCCCGCGATGCCGAGGTAGGCCGCGTGTTCGAGCCCGGGACTCACCGGAAGGCCCCCGAGGATCGCGGGAAGGACACAGACGGGCAACATGAACAGCCCGGCGAGGCCAATGATCGACGAGGCCGCCAGACCACCGGCTGCCGAGTCGGCATTGATGCCCCCCCTGGCGAGCATTTGATACTGCACGCCGGCTCCGGCGACGTCGCCGGCCGGTAGGACATTGGTCACCGCGTTGCCCACGAGGAGCGCGGCCACGACGGTGAACCATTGCTTGGTTCGAAGCAGCAATCGCAACAGGGTCATCGCGCAGATGAAACTTGCGACTTCGGCGACCAACATCAATGCGAGCCACGTGAAACTCAAGTGAAAGAGTTTCGGCCACGCCGAGATGACCTTGACGAAAGCCGGCAACGCCACGTAGAACGCGAGGCCGGTGACGACAATCGCCGCGACGCTTTTGAAGGGGCTGGACGATTTCTTCGCAGGGACGCTATTGGTGATTGGACCAATCTACGGGTTGGTGGCACACGATTCGCGAGCGTTGCCGAGGTAGCGTCGAATACATGTCCGTAATCGACGATTCCAGTCTCGATGCCGTGGAAACCGGTGCCGTGACGGGCGATCGGACGGCGCACCAACGATTTCGCCCGGACATCCAGGGCCTGCGCGCCGTCGCCGTCATCCTGGTGATACTCGCGCACGCGAGCGTGCCGGGATTCGAAGGCGGCTACATCGGTGTTGACGTGTTCTTCGTCATCAGCGGCTTCGTGATCACGAGCCTCTTGCGCCGACAGCCACCGCGACACGTGCGACAGAACCTGGCGTATTTCTACGCTCGACGAATTCGCCGAATTGTGCCCGCCGCGACGCTGACGCTCGTCGCCACGACCCTCGCGGCGTACTTTCTGCTCGGCACGAACTTCGTGCCGCAGTTACTCGGCGACGTGCGTTGGGCCTCATTCTTCTCCGCGAACTTTCGACTCATCCACACGGGCAGTAACTATTTCATCCCGGGTATCGCACCGTCGCTCGTCACGCACTACTGGTCGCTCGCGGTCGAAGAGCAGTTCTACCTCTTTTTCCCACTCGTCGTCTTTTCGCTGACGTGGTTGACGCCGCTGCGTAATCGCGCGACGACGCTGGGACTGTTCTTGGCCGTTGCGATCTGCGCGTCGGGGTGGTACTCGTGGCACCTGACGCCGATCAGTCCGACCGTGGCGTACTACTCGCCGTTCACTCGATTCTGGGAGATCGCCCTCGGGGGACTCGTCGCGCTGGTGCCGGGGGCCTGGGCTCGTCGCACGCCGTACGTGAACGCGGTGCTTGGCACGATCGCCCTGATTGGGCTCGCCGCGGCGGTGTGGCGGCTCAATACGATGAGTGTTTACCCTGGCGTACTGGCCTGGTGGCCCTGTGGCACCACGGCGATTCTGCTGTGGACCGGTCAGGCGAGCGCGCCGGGACCGGCGACGCTGCTCTCGTGGCGGCCCTTGCGTTACATCGGTGACATCTCGTATTCGCTCTACTTATGGCACTACGTGTGGCTCATGCTCCCGCTTCAAATGGTCCATCCACCGACGTCACCGTGGGCGCGGGTGATCGAGATCGCCGGCGCGTTCGCCTGCGCCGTGATCTCGTATCACGTCCTCGAGAATCCCGTTCGCCATTCGAAACGACTCGACCGTGACGGCGTCGCGGTGGCGCTGATGTTGGTGATCTGCATCGCACTGTCGTGGGACGCGACGCTGCTGGTCGGTCACCTCGCACACGTCAGTTGAGGAACTTAACGATCGATGTACATCGCCGCTTCGGGAGATATTGGCACGTGATATACGATTCCGATCGAGCGCGTGACGTAGGTGGCGAACACGTTCTCGCCCACGTAACTGAAGTGGATCCCGTCGGGCTCACGCAGGAGTGACGGAAGGTTGTTCACTCGTGCGGCCTCCGCGAATTGACCCTTGGAGTTCGCGAAGAGCTCCCACGTCGGAAGAAACGTCATTCCCGGCACGGTGGTGGCGACCTTCGCGAAGACCGAATTGATGAGCATCATTCCCTGGCGGTAGCCATTGGGCTGCATGATCGGCATTCCGGTCCAGAGCACGTAGGCGCCGGTCTTCGTTGCGGCGCTCGCCATCTTCGTGACGATGTCGGTATAGGCACTGACCCACGGTGCCGAACCAAACGCCAGCACCTGACCATTGACCTTGAGGTTCTGTTCGTCGTTCGCGCCGAAGGCGATGATCACGAGTTGTGGTTTGTACTGTGCGAGCAGCACTCTTTCTTTTTTCGGCCAGTCGTAGAACCACGGGGTGAGGAGTCCGCTCGACGACTTGTCGCCCTGTACGAGTCGCAATGCATGATCGTGACCGAGCTCACGTGCGAGACCCCAACCAAGATCGTTGCCGAGTGAGTCGCCAATCTCGAGCACGGTGCAATGACCGATCGCCGTCGCGGTCGGTGGCGTGGCGTTACTCGTCGTGGTGGTCGCGGACGTACCACTCGGAGTCGGCGCGCCGGTCGCGAATCGACAACCGGCGCCGGGTGGTTTGAAGGTGGTCATATTGACGACCGGTGGCGGAAGGTTCGTCAGCGGCGTCGTCGGTTGTGTGCTCGGTGTGCTCGGTGTGCTCGGTGTGCTCGGTGTGCTCGGTGTGCTCGGTGTGCTCGAGGTCGTGGCGTTCGTCGTGGGCGGCGTCGCCGTGGACGGCGTCACGTGCAGCGTCGTGGTCGGCGTTGCAGCCGGGGATCGGTGATTATCTTTCAGCTGGAATCCCACGATGACGAGCGCGGTCACGCAGAGTCCCAAGACGAGCCGTAGGGGCCAATTGGGACCAGCACCCTCTCGAGTCGACGTATTTGCCATCAACTTCGAATGTAACAGCGGTCCAAAAAATTACAACAACAAACCTCGATGACGAATTATGAAGAACTTCGCTACGGATTGACGGTGACGAGCGTGCCGATCGGCGTGAAGGGGAACACTGTCTGGGCGCTCGCGAAAGGCATCTCGACGCAGCCGAGGCTCTGAGGGAAACCGTAGGAGTAGCGCGGGAACTCGTGCAACGCGTCGCCGCCGTTGAAGTACGACACCCACTGAATGTTCGGGTCGCTGTAGTGCGAGCCGTCGGGGTTCGTGCCCGACATCGTGGTCGAGAGGTATCGCACATAGACCGGGTACGTGCCCGAGGCGGTCGGCGCGACAGAGATACCGGTGTTGACCGGCGTGGTGAACTTCACCTTGTTCGCGACGTAGAGCGTCAGCCCTTCCGGTGAGCCCTGGGTGACATTGACGTAGTCATAGGTCGTGGGGTCGACCTTGTGGTTCTGCACCGCGGTCATCAAGTCACTCCACGTGGCCGAGTCGGCGATCCCGGTCGTCGGCAGATTGTTGACGCTCTGGAAGTTCATCAGCGCGCCACGAAGGATGACCCCGGCAACGCCGACTTGCCACTGTGACCGGAGAGTTGACGGCAGGTTCGGGTACTTCCAGGTGAAGGTGCCACCGGTGGGAAGTGACGGGTCGCTCTGCGCAGTGTTCGCGCTGAACGTGACCGGGAGGTAATTGAGTTCGGCCAGCAACTGCTCCTCCCAGGTCATACTTGACGCGACGGACGCGGTTCGTGGGCGTACGGCGCTGAAACGGCACGTCAGCGCGCACGTCATATGCGTCGGAAGATCGATGGTGTAGATGGCCGCCGGCATTAGGGAGCCGGTGACGACCGCCTGCACATCGTGGGCGCTGATCTGCTCCCATCTGGTGGCGACGTACGGCCGAGTTTGAAGCTCCGGCAGGTTCTTCACTTTCGTGGCGGCGCTGAAGTGCAGTCGCACCAACGGCAGCTGTTTCGACAGCGACGTCGGGAGATTGCTGGTGATATCGAAGGACCTGACGACCGATGTTGCTGACGCGTCGAGCGTAGGAATCAACGTGGCCCCTGATATCGCCACCACAAGGGCGAGAACGCTGGCGATTCGTCTGGTCACCGATACAGAGTAGTCACCGCGAGAGTCAAACTATCGGCGCCTACGATGAGATGAACCAAGGAGGGGCCATGGTCCTCGCAAAGACAGTCGGTGTCCTGCTTTTGATCGGGCTGGCCCTGTGGATCATCTTCACGGTGATCGGCATTTTGGCCGCCACCATCGGGACCATCTTCGAGTTCCTCATCATCGCCGCGGTCGTGGGAGCGGTCTACCACTACTTCAAGCACCAAAAGGCCCACCGAACCTGAGCGGTAGGCTCTCTAGTTCTGGCGGCGTGGCCGAGTGGTTAGGCAGGGGCCTGCAAAGCCCCGTACTCCGGTTCGAATCCGGACGCCGCCTCCAGATGGGCATGACCCCGTTGGTCGGTCCACCCTTATGACAGTTGGGGCACTTCGGAAATGCGCGGGGTGTGGGCTACTCACTGTGGTCATTTGCGATTCACCACGTTTACGTCAAGATCAGGAAATGTTCCCGATGGCAAATCATCGATAATACGTGATCAGAACGCGGCCGTCGCAGTTCCATCAACCAACACCTGGATGGGCTGTTTCCGGTACTGCGCAAAGAGGAGCGGCCTGGATTTCACGAACGTCACGTCATGGTGCTCTGCTATTCCCAGGCTCAGTTTGAATTTTCTGGACCTCCGAAACGAACCGATCTCAATTTTCCGTAGTTGTACTACGCCGTCGACCGTGATTTGTACTCTGCCCGTCATCTGATTACGCAAGAAGTGAACTTCGTGCTTCTCGGACTGCCCCACTATGAGGTTGAAGTCCGAGTTGAATGCCCAGGACATTTTGAGACTGACGAGAATGAACACCGCAATTGCGCAGACCGCCAGCCACCACTGCCGAGTGATCAGCGCGGAGTAGAACCCGATCCACGCAACCGCAATGATTGCGTATTGAATCCGATTCTTCATTTGCTCCACCCTCCCACAGTCGGTTGGCCGTGATTGCCCCGAATCCAGACCGCCCCCCGCCAATATCCGAAGAGCCACAATTGGGCCTGGTGGTCGTAGCCGCTCCTGTGACAGGGGCCGAGCAAGTCCGGTACTTAGTATCAAAGATCATTGCATTTGAAGGGTTATCCAGACAAGCCTCAATATCTGGACGCTTCAAATGCGAAAAGCGCAACGATGTGAACTGGGTCCCGAGACGCGGCTCGCGAGGCACGCACTCAAGTCGGATAACCGAGGAGCCGTCACGGCATGACGCCCGCGACGCGTGCGCCCAGGGCGAACGCACCCACCACTCCAGAGGAAGTGTCGAGACCCGGACTAACGAGATACGAGTCGATGCCGCTCGTCAACTCATCCTTGGCGATGTAGCCCCCGATAAGGTCGCGGGTCTTCATCCTCACCTTTCCCAATAGACCTTCAACGGCCATGACGCCTCCGCCCAAGACGATGACCTGCGGTGAGGCGATCATGGTGATGTTGACCATGGCGAGAGCGAGGTAATCGCTCTCCAGTTCCCAGGCGGCGTGTTCGGGTGGAAACGGGCGATCGGAACCACCCCAACGTTCCTTGATCGCCAGGCCGCACGCGAGACCCTCGAGGCAGTCCCCGTGCGTGGGGCAGGTCCCTTCAAAGTGATCGCCGCGCTGGCGAGGAAGGAACATGTGACCGAACTCGGGGTGTAACAGACCGTGCAGCGGCTCACCATCGATGATGAGTCCTCCGCCGATGCCGGTGCCCACCGTCACGTAGACCGCGACGCCGCAGTTTCTGGCCGCGCCCCAACACCATTCGGCGAGGCCCGCGGCGTTCGTGTCGGTATCGAAACCGATGGCGATGTCGCCGAGGCGCGCGCGAATGGCGTCGCGCCAACTCACCCCGCGCCACGCCTCTTTCGGCGTCGAGCGAGCGATGCTATTGGTAGAAAAGTCGATGGGGCCAAATGACGCGACGCCGATGGCCGCGAGGGGAGTGGAGCGGTGCTGATCGACGAACCAGTCCATGACCTTCGCCATGGTTTCGTCGGGCGTGGTGGTGGGAACGACAAACTTCTCGGCGTCGCGCACTTCGCGCCAACTGGGCCCGACCGCGCAGATCATTTTTGTCCCGCCGGCTTCGATGGCTCCGATCATGGGTCGCTCGATTGAATCGCTGGTCACGATTTTGATCATTATTCATCCCTGGACTCTTCGCTTTTACCTCAGTAAACGAAGTTTCCAGAGATTGAAGATTGTCGAGATGTTAACCGGGTCCCGAAACATCGTTCGTGACGTCTGGGCTCAAACTAGAAGTCGGTGACCTGACAACGGTTTTATTGCATCATGATATCGCAGGCGATACTATGGAGGAGTGACGGATGTGGACAAGATTCTGGCGAAGATGCCGAATCGCCAAACAACATTCGATATGGCGACTTGAGGAAGGTGTGTGTCGAGAATTTTGGTGAGCCGCGACAAGACGGCTCAAGTCACGCAGTATTCAGAACACCCTGGCAAGGCGACCCTCGAGTAAATATCCAAAAGGGTAAGAACGGAATGGCAAAGCCGTATCAAGTGCGACAGGTTTTAAGCGCCGTGGAGAAGAAGGTGGAGGAAAGCAATGGAAACGATTGACATGGTAGAGCACTACACGTATCGCGTGAGTTGGTCTGGAGAGGATAACGAGTACGTCGCGACGTGTGTCGAATTCCCCTCTCTTTCGTGGCTTGATGAGTCGCGAAGCGACGCACTTGATGGAATTGTTGTTTTGGTTGCCGATGTCGTCCGGGATATGACGAAGAATGAGGAAGAGATCCCCGAGCCGCTCGCTGATCGAAAGTTCAGTGGCAAGTTCTTAATTCGTACGTCCCCCGCATTGCATGCGCGATTGATTAGGGAAGCCGCCGAACAACACATCTCACTGAATCAGTTGGCACTGCAGAAACTCGCAAGTTCGTAACCACTCTCTCCGCCGGTATTGCAGAATGTATTGGTTTGTGTCGGCGGGTATTGGTGCAGTGGTGTCGACGGAACTCCAGTTCGAAGTCGCGTGGCGCCCCGTAAGGTCAGCGCATCAATTGCCAAAAGAAGAGGATTCATCGTGAGTGATTCGAATTTGCCCGGCGGAGAGTTCGATATAGCGCCCGGTCTGCGCCTGACGCGGATGGGATACGGCGCCATGCAGCTCGCCGGACCGGGAGTCTTTGGACCCCCGAAGGACCGTGACGAAGCGGTCGCGGTACTGCGAGAGGTCGTCCAGCTCGGAATTACACACATCGACACCAGTGACTACTACGGACCGTTCGTTACCAATGAAATCATCAAAGAAGCGCTCTACCCGTATCCCGAGACGTTGCACATCGTCACCAAAGTTGGCGCGCGCCGCGACGCCGACGGTGGCTGGCCGCATGCCCGCACGCCCGAAGATCTCCGCCAGGCCGTCCACGAGAATCTCGAACACCTGGGACTGGAGGCGCTCGACCTGGTCAACCTGCGCCTCGGAGGATTTTCCGGTGCGGAGCCTGGTTCGCTCGCTGAACCGTTCGGAGCTTTGGTGGAGCTCCAGGACGAGGGCTTGATACGTCACATCGGTCTCAGCACCGTGAACGCCGAGCAGATCAAGGAGGCGCAGTCGATTGCGCCGATCGTGTGCGTCCAGAACTTCTACAACGTCGCCCACCGAGTCGACGACGAATTGGTCAACTCGCTCGACGACCAGGGTATTGCCTTCGTGCCGTACTTCCCGCTCGGTGGCTTCACCCCTCTCCAATCCACGGAGCTCGCGTCAGTCGCCACTCGACTGAGCACGTCACCGCTGGCTGTCGCTCTCGCCTGGCTACTGCAACGTTCACCAAACATCCTGCTGATACCGGGCACGTCGACTCGAGCGCATCTTCGCGACAACATCGCCGGCGCCTCGATTGCTCTGTCGGAAGAAGATCTCGCGGAACTCGACCACATTGCTGGGTAACGAGGAAATGCAAGTCATGTCTCGCCATTAGGGGTAGGTGCCAGACGCCCATCCGACTCTTTTCCCGCAATGTGAGAATGCTCACCCGTTCGTCCTAGACGACGACCGCTCTGGCCCACGCGAATGAAGAGAATCGTGCTGACCACCAAATAGATGAACCATACGAAGGCCTGTAACTCCGTCGGACGATCCGCGTAGCCGAGCAGCGAATGAAGGACATCGCCGAAGCTCGACCCTTCCGAAATCGTGCCCGAGGTATTCCAAAGCACGTGGCGACCGAAGTCCAGCCAATGCAATTGCTGCATGTTTTCAACGGCGTCGGCCAGCAGACCTGCGGCGAAGACCATCAAGGTGATCCCGAGCACTCGAAAGAATTTGCGCATGTTGAGCCTCGCACCGAGTTTGAATATGGCAAATGCCACGCTCAGCGCCACCGCGAGTCCGAGGGCCGCCCCTAGCAGGAGGAGTTTTCCATGCAGCGGCGTTGCCGCTTGTCGGTCGCTGGCAAAGATTATCGCCAGCGTAAAAACCATCGTCTCTAAACCCTCGCGTCCAACGGCCTGGAAGGCGAGCAGTCCTAATCCCCACCGCTTCCCCTTGGACAGCGCAAGATCGCTTCGTTGCTCCAACTCCCTGGCCAGAGCCTTTGCGTGCAACTGCATCCAAAAAGTCATATAAGTGAGAATCACCGCCGCGAGCAGATAGGTTGCGGTTTCGAAATAGGTCTGAACATTTGAGCCTTCATAATGTCTGATGAGGAAGAAGGCGGCGATACCTCCGCCAAGGGTCAAGACGAGTGCGGCAGCGACACCACTGAAGACATCGCGAAAATGCCGACGCTGACCTGTCCGTTGCAAGTACGCGAGAAGTATTGCCACAATCATGGACGCTTCGATTCCCTCGCGAAGAAAAATAACGAAGGTGGGTATCACGAATAAGACCTTATTAGCGGCGGTCGCTTAAACCGGTCGCATGACTAACTCGCGAGCACGCTGACGAGGGTCCCGATCGGGGTGAAGGGCCAGAGGTGCTTGGCGTTCGCGAAGGGCATCTCGACGCATCCGAGGCTCTGGGGATAGCCGTACTGCGAACGCAAGAAGCCGTGGAGGGCGTCGCCGCCGTGAAAATACGAGACCCACGGGATTCCGGGGTCACTGTAGTGCGAACCGTCGACGTTCGTGCCCGACATCGTCGTGACGGTGTAGCGAAGGTACACCGGGTAGGTGCCACTGGAAGTCGGCGCGCCGCTCACGCCCGTGTTCACGAATGAGTTGTAGACGTGGTGCCCGTTCACGTAGAGCATCAGCAACTCCGGGTGACCTTGAGCGACGACGACGTAGTCATAACTATTCGGATCGTACTGTTTGTGCGCGGCCGCTTGGAGGATGAGCTGCCAGGTTTGCGCAGTCATGCCGGTGTTCCAGGAGAGTCCGTGGACCGCCTGGAAATTCATCAGGGCGCCTTGGAGCACGACGTTGTTGGAATCAATTGACCACTGCGATCGCAGCGGCCCGACGATCTTGGGGAAGCGCCAGGCGAAAGATCCCTTCTGCAGTGACGTAGGGTTGGGCTTTTTCTTCGGCCTCGGCTTGGGCTTGGGTTTCGTCGTCGTGGTCACTGGCACGGTCGTGGTCGAGGTCGTGGTCGAGGTCGTGGTCGAGGTCGAACCGGGCGTCGTGGTCGAGGTGGACGCCAGGGTCGTCGTAGTCGTAGGGATGGTGGGCTTCGTCGTCGTGGTCACCGGCACTTTCGTGGTTGACGACGCCGGCACGAACTTCACAGGGAGGTAGCGCAGCGTGGCGAGGAGTTGATCCTCGAGTCGGATCGAGAAAGCCGTGCGAGCGTAACGAACCGAATTCGTGCTCGCTCGACTCGCGAGGGACCTATTGACTTGTGCCCCATTTGCCGACAGTGAAAATGGGGCTACGACTAGAGATCCAGCAAGAATCGAGGCCACGACGGTACAACTAAGGAGGGGGCGTTGAGCGAACTGCATTTGATCGAGTTTACTGGGCAGTCGTGGTCCCCAGCCGTCAGATGAACTCGAAGACGCACGATATTAATGAGAATGCAATCGTTTGCGGTCCGGCGCCCTTAGACCCCGATCGTTCTACTCGTGGTGACGCCGGCGCCGTCGCATGTTGGTCAGGACCGAAGGATCCCAGCCGGCGTCTATCGGGTTCACGTTCGTCCCCGGAGGATTGATCTCGTCAATGCGGTCGAGCACGTCGCTGGTCAAATGGACTTCGGTCGCGCTGAGTTGGGACTCCAGGTGCTTCATCGTTCGCGGTCCGATGATCGGTGCGGTCACGGCCGGGTGTTCGAGCACGAAGGCGAGGGCGAGTTCGATCAGCGTGATGCCCGCTTCGTTCGCGAGGGTCGTCAGATGGTTGACGGCCTCGAGCTTTCGTTGATTGGCCGGTGCGTCGAGGTCGTAGCGGTCCGGGAGTCGAGCGGCGCGTCGACTCGTGTTCTTCTTGCCTTCACCGAACTTGCCGGCGAGCCAGCCTCCGGCGAGCGGACTCCAGGGAATCACGCCCATGCCGAAGGCTTGGGCCGTCGGCAGGACGTCGCGCTCGATGCCGCGCACGAGGATCGAATACGGAGGCTGCTCGGTTCGGAAGTGTTCGTAGCCGCGTCGCTCGGCCGCCCACTGGGCAGCGACGATTTGTTCGGCCGGGAACGTCGAGGATCCGAAGTAACGGATCTTGCCCTGGTGGACGAGGTCGCTCAAGGCGCCCAGTGTCTCTTCGATGTCGGTGGTCTCATCCGGTCGGTGAATTTGGTAGAGGTCGATGTAGTTGGTCTTCAGTCGCCTCAGGCTGTGCTCGACCTCGGCCATGATCCAGCGACGCGAGTTGCCTTGGGAGAGCGGATCGTCACCCATCTGACCGTGGACCTTGGTCGCGAGTACGACACTCGATCGGTCGATCGACGAGAGCGCCTTGCCGACGATCTCTTCGGACTCACCCTGTGCGTAGACATCGGCGGTGTCGATGAAATTGATGCCGGCGTCGAACGCTTTGTGGATGATTTTGATCGAATCGTCGTGGTCGGTGTTGCCCCAGGCACCAAACATCATGGCGCCGAGACAGAGCGGGCTTACTTTGAGGCCGGTACGGCCGAGGGTGCGTAGTTCCATTGTTTCACCATATGTGTCGTCAGAACTTGGTGTGACGGAGCCAGTCGTTCGAGGACGGCTCAGACTCCCAGGCTGCTCTTCGCGGCTTTCTCGAAGATTCGAAAGGGTAGGAGTCGTTTGCCCATGATGCCCAGGCGCTCGTCGAACTTTCCGACCGAGACGCGCCGAGGAGGGTTCGTGCTCTTCAAGATCTTCTCGACGACCTTGGCGACGTCCGCGGGATTGGCACCTTTTAGCTCGTCGCGCTCCATTACGGCGATCGCCTTCTCGCACGCCGCCCGGTACGGGTCTTCGCCGGTGACCTCAACTTTCTTCCGTGCGGCCGTGAAGTCAGTCTTGAAGTTGCCCGGTTCGACGAGCGTCACGTGGATGTTGAAAGGAGCGACTTCGTAGGCGAGGGATTCGGCGTAGCCCTCGAGGGCGAATTTGCTCGCGCTGTAAATGGCTTGGTAGGGGATACCGAGAATCCCGCCGATGGAGCTCATGAGAACGACGTGGCCGCCGCCTCGCTCGCGCAGTCGCGGCAACGCTGAGTTCACGACCCGCACCGCGCCCCAAAAGTTCGTGTTGAACTGCGCCATCGCGTCCTCGATCGACGTGAGCTCGGCGGCTCCGGCGAGTCCCCAACCGGCACAGGCGAGAACCGCATTCAAATCGCCGTCTCCGGCGTCGACGTGTTCGAACGCACGCTCGACCGAGTCATCGTCGTCGACGTCCATTTGAATTCCCCGCCACGAACCATCTGATGTGCCTCGCCGACTGGCGCCGAGAACGTTCCATCCCGAGCTCGCGAGATGATTTGCGCACTCGCGGCCGATGCCCGCCGACGCGCCGGTGATGAGGATGACTGACTTGTTCATGGGCCACTCTTGCCCACTGGCAAACCCGCGTCAAAAGCCAGAACTTCATCTGGTTCTGGACCTACGTGTAACAGGAAAATGCAAGGATGGTCTCGTGGCAAAGAGATACCAGCGGGTCCCTGAACTCATCATGGGATTCGACACCGAGACGACGGGTCTCAGTGTCTCGAGCGAACGTGCAATCTCGTATGGCTTCTGCGCCTATCGCTTCGGAGTCCCGGTGTGGTCCGAACAGTTCTTCGTCATCCCTGATCGCCCTATTTCCAACGGCGCGAGGAGAGTGCACGGGCTCTCGATCGAAGACATTGAAGCAAAGCGGGGGAGTGAAAAGGTGTACACCGTCGAGAGGGGTCTCATACGCGCGGTGCAGATCCTTCACCACTTCCACGAACAAGGTGCGCACGTGGTCGGATCGAACGTCGTTCGATTTGACTTAGAGATGCTGCGCCGAAGCTGCATGTCCGTGCTCGGCATGGAACTCAACAACGCCTACTTCGACATTTCGTTGTTGCGGATCATCGACGTCGTCGATCACGACCTCGCGATTGAACCCACTCGTGAGTTTCGACCTCGACGAGGCCAGGAGTATTTGTGTCGTCATTACGGCGTGAAACCCGGTGGACACGATGCCTTGAGCGATGCGCGAGCAGCTGTCGAAGTGTTCCTCGAACAGGTCGTGTACAACAATGCCGGTCAGGCGTCGTTCAATCTCATTTCGGATCCCGCTGAATACGTTGAGTCGTTCGGCACGTGACAATCGATTCTCGCTGACTTTCTAGAGCCAGTTCCGACGTTTGAAGACGAAATAGAGGGTTATCGACGTAACGAACATCAGTCCAATCGCCAGCGGATAGCCATAGAACCAGTTGAGCTCCGGCATGTGTTTGAAATTCATCCCGTAGACGGTCCCGACCAGCGTTGGCGCAAACAAGATTGCAGCCCACGCGGAGATCTTCTTGACCTCTTCATTCTGAGCAAAACTGGCTTGCGTGAGGGTCCTCATTTCTTCGTTCTGCTGCTGACTGACGAGAGTCGAATTAACGGTGAGCGCACTCTGCAGCAAACTTCGAAATGAGTCGGCGCGCTCGATGATCCGAATCGCGTGATCAGTGACATCGCGTAAATTCCGCTGAAGTTCAATATTCACGTCATATTTGTCGAAACCATCCTCGAGTGCGGACAGAATTCCGATGAGTGGATGAGTGGCCCGCTGGAAATCGATGACCTCGCGAGAGAGATCGTAGATGCGACGTGACACGGACGGGTCACTTTTGAAGAGTTGGTCTTCAATTTCGTCGATATCGTTCTCGAGGCCAACGATCACTGGTGCATACTCGTCGACGACTTGGTCCAAGATCGCGTAGAGGATTGCCTCCGGCCCCAGTTTGAGCAATTCCGGTGCCTGTTCCAGACGCTGACGCACGAGCTTAAGATCCGGGGTTTCGGCATGCCGGATGGTGACCACGAAATCTGGTCCGGTAAAGATGTGGAGTTCGCCAAATTCGACTTGTTCTGTCTCGTCAATGTAACGCGCGGGCCGCAATACTGTGAAGAGCACTGTGCCGAAACGTTCAATCTTCGGGCGCTGATGGGCGGCGATGGCGTCCTCCACGGCGAGTTCATGCAGCCCGAACTCTCGCGCCACGGACCGTATTTCTTCAACGTCCGGTCGGTAGAGTCCGATCCAGGCCATGCCTTTTCTCTCTCGCAGTACCTCGTATGTCTCTTCAAGGCTCTTCGGGTCAGCGCTGCGCCGACCGTTCACGTACACAGCGTTATTCACTATTGGCATGTTGACCTCGACGGCTCGGTTTAAGTATGTAATGTCGTGACGACCGACGTTACAGTTCGCAAGATCGAGAATGCAGCAAATGGTAGGGTGGTATCCCTTAGGGGCCGTTGGCGCAGTCTGGTAGCGCACTTGCATGACACGCAAGGGGTCGCAGGTTCAAGTCCTGCACGGCCCACCAATGTGATGTTTCAGTATTTCTGGGACGAATGAACCCTCAGAGTACGTCATCCTTCCTTGGTTGGTATTTTTTGGCTGGATTGAGCGTGAAATGGCGCAACAGTTCGCCGTCGTGGTTGATCACGCGCACATCGAGATCGGCCATCAAAATGATGACGCGCTGTCCGCGGTAGCGACGTCCGAGACTGATGTGATGCAGCGTTCGTCGGTAGCGAAGTGTGACGGCACCGGCGTCGTCGACGCGATCGTGACGCACGCGCGTCTTGGCGAGCAGTCGTTGACCGGCGAGTGACGGCGTGGCTTTGTCGAGAGTTCGCCGCGCGTGCATTGGCGGACAACCTCGGGCCTGGTGGGGACGAACCTCGTTGTAGTAACGAACGAAGCCGTCGATCTGGTGTTGCAACTCTTCGATGCTCGAGGCTTCGGGTTGTTTGCGCAGCCACTTCTTTAACGTCTGGTGGTATCGCTCGACCTTGCCCTGGGTCTGTGGATGATAAGGCTTGCCGTGTTTGAACGTGATGCCGAGCACCGCCAGATCAATCTCGAGACCGGAGTGTGAGTCGCGGTAGGTCGAGGTGTAGATGGCGCCGTTGTCGCTGAGCACGGACTGGGGGAAGCCGTAAATGGCAGCGGTGGCAAAGAAAAGACGCACGACGTCGGCGGCCTTGGCGACGGTAACGACCTGCGAGCACAGCACTGCTCTCGAGTAGTCGTCGATGAAATTGATGATCTCGACGCCTCGACCCTCGGAGAGTTGCCAGTGGGTCATGTCGCTCTGCCAGGTCTCGTTGGGCAGATCTGACTCAAAGCGCGTCCAGGAGCTGCGCGGACGTTTCTGTGGTTGGGGCGTGACGAAGCCGTGACGATGCAACACCCGGTGAATGGTCGAGAGGGCCGGCGCGGACGATCCGAGTTGGACCAAGTGATAGCGAATCGTGCGCGCACCGGCGTCGTAGCCCTGGTCGCTCAGCTCCTTTCGCATCGCGACGATCACGTCTTCGATGGGTGCCGGCGTGCGATTGGCGGCCGTGATCGGACCTCGTCGTTTGGGCGCCAGCGCTTCGGCTCCACCTTCGCGGTAGAGCGCGACGTGGCGAGCTACCCAGGTTTTGGAACGTCCCGTCGATGCCGCCACCGAACGAACCGAACGGCCTTCAACTAAAACTGCTGTGACCGCATACGTCGCCAGATCCATGGGAACCTCCGGATGGAAGTGTCCCAGAAACCCTGAAACATGCTGTCCCAGAAACTATGGAACCTCAGACTACACGGCCCACTAGATTCCCTGGTTAAGCGTACTATTTCTAACTAATTTTCGAGAAAACCTTCAACGTGTGACATTTGTCAGCAACGCCGTCAGCAACGCGTTCGTCTGAAGGTGACATTTGTCAGCAACGCCGTCAGCAACGCGTTCGTCTGAAGGCCGTTGAGGTTCGCGAGATATTTGGCTCGTCGGAAATGAGCGGGGTGCGTCAACTCGGCCGACGAGGCGCTCGCGCAAGTTGCCTGTCCACCTCCGGAACTGTTGGGGCGGTCGTACTCGGGTCACATCGAGCCAGCAGGACGTAGTGATCGCTTAAGTGACGAGCGAGGGTGTTGGAGCACCCGGCCCCATATCCATCGCCGGAGCGATTCAGAGAACGCTGGCTGGTGCCATCAAAGCCGGAAGTTCGTGGGTAGTGCCAACATCGACAGGCATCATTCCGTATGGAAGTGGCGCCTGACCCGGGCGGTTGTCCTAAGTTAAATTCATGAGCTCTTCCAGCGATCCCAATTACGCACGTCCGCCAGTGCGGAAATACAACCAACGCATGGCTCAGCGGGTGGCCCGGCGCGCACATATCAACGAGCAGGGCGTGGCGGTGTGTTTCGCGTTCAACAACCTGCTGACCTCTCTGCTGATCGGCGTGGTCGAGGACGTCGCCCGATACGTACCGTCGGTTGGTTCTGTGCTCGATCTGGCAATCAGCATCCTCACGTTCTACTTCCACCGCATCGTGCTGGTCACCGATCAGAACGTGTATGTGTATCGGGATTGGCCCTTCCACATTCCCGGCAAGCAGCTGGCCGTCTACCCGCGCCACGCCGGCCTGGTGAAGCTCGGCAGCCCGAACTCAGGCGGTTTCTCCCGGTTCATCCGCCGCGGGCAACTGACCTTCGAAGACGGTCATGTCGTCTATCACGGCATTCTGTGGATTCGCCGCGCGCAGTACATCGTCCTGGAGGGGAACAGCCCCGTTGGGAGTTAATCCCCGCCCGAGGGGCATAGTTCTCTCGTCGTAGGCAACATTGAAAACGAAGGTTCTGGAAAACTGGCGTTGATCAGGTAGTTACTGCTAGATGGAGATAATGGGAGAAATACCTGTATAATATCTCTCATGAGTTCCTCAACTGTTTCAACGGCCCAGCGAATCCGGCAAAACGTAAGTGCTCGAGAATCCGGCGAGCCATTCACCGTCTCAGAACTGCGCGAACTGGGGTCACGGACTGCTGTCTACAACGCACTCTCTCGACTCGCACACGAAGGTGTAATCAACGCAGTGACCCAAGGTGTTTACGTACGTCCTAGGGTGAATCGGTTCGTGGGCGTCGTGCCGCCGAGCGCCGAGAGTGTCGCCCACGCAATTGCCAATGCCACAAAGTCGACTATCGAGGTTCACGGCGCCGAAGCCGCCCGCCAGTTTGGATTGACGACCCAGGTGCCGATGCGCCAGATCTTCGTTACCACAGGCCCATCTCGCACGGTTCACGTCGGCTCAGCCGAAGTTGAGTTGCGACACGCGGAACCAAGTCGTCTGCTCTTCGCGGGGACGCTCGCCGGGCGAGCATTCTCCGCACTGAAGTACCTTGGACGTCGCGAGGTGACTCCCGAGATGGTGGAGAAGGTTGCGCGGCAACTTCCCCCAGAAGAGTTGACTCGACTAGTAGAAGGACGTGCCCAGATGCCAGCGTGGCTTGATTGTTTATTACGTCCGCTCGCAAGTGCCCAGGCATCTGCCATTGCCTGAAGCTTTCCTCACCTTGGCGAAGGAGGATCGCAAGGAGATCTTGACCGCAATCGCTGCGCGGCTAGGCAAGAACGCGCAGGTGCTCGAGAAGGACGTCTGGGTTTGTTGGGCATTGGATGCACTCTTCACAATGCCGGACCGCTACCCGATGGCCTTCAAGGGCGGAACTTCGCTTTCAAAGGTTTTCGACGCCATCAATCGATTTTCAGAAGATGTTGATGTCACTATCAATTACGCAAGTCTTGACCCGTCGATTGAACCAACCAGTGCCACAACCAATAGTCAACGCGATCGTATGACTAATCGTCTTCGCGGCCTCGTGAAAGACCACGTCGAGACCACGGTTGTAGAACGTTTGCGAAGTCGATTAGCAAGTGAGTTCGGGATCGATGTCGACGCTGTGTTTCTTGATTCGGATGACCCCGAGTCCGTTTGGGTTCGGTACCCTTCCGCCTTGGAAGATTCTGATGACTACTTACTAGACGCGGTGAAACTCGAGTTTGGTGGCCGAAATGTCATCACTCCGAGTGAGCCGCACACCATCACGCCGTACCTTGCTCAAGCCACAACTGATCTCACTTTTCCGAGCGCCACCATCACGGTGCTGGCTGCCGAGAGAACCTTCTGGGAAAAGGGCCACTCTCATTCACGCGGAGTTCGGTCGTGCCGAGTTTCGCACAAGCACCACTCGGCTCTCACGACACTGGTATGACCTCGATCAACTTTCATTAGGCCCAATCGGCGCCATCGCACTCGCGAGCCGCAACCTCTTAGATGATGTCGTCCAAATCAAGATGGCCTTCTATCGCTCCGGCCGTGCCGCTTATGACTTGTGTGCGACAGGCGGGTTACGCCTCGTTCCGGTAGACGATATTGTGGCTGATCACCTGAGGGTTGATTACGAAGAAATGATTCGGGCAGGGTACTTCGATGGCTCGCAACCAGAATTCGACGACATCCTGACACGACTCTCGGAACTTCAGTCGCAGATCAACGCGCCGTTCTCCCTTGTCATCTTTGATGGCGTAATCGTGCCGAACCTCGGACCGAAACAGGGGCGCCCGAACCACGAGGATATCGAGGTCATAAGTGCTTTCACGGGGCGCGCAATAGAAGGTTTTTCTTACCGCTGAGTCCTTCAACCATCGCCCCCGCCGGAAGCATCTCGAATCTATTCACCCGACGTCCGTCCGTTAGTCAGTTGATGTCCGCAATCTCAGAGATCGGTAAGGCGCGGTCAGGGAGTCAGCGCAACGAGTTCGGCGAGTTTCTCCACGGGCATCCTATAACCGAGGGTCTCGCGTGGTCGGCCATTGAGGCTTCGCTGAATTCTCATGAGGTCTTCTTCGGAGAATTT